>Ga0078972_1000177_pt1 | contig 264183 bp, 248 predicted proteins | sample YelNatPaOPGAMG01_FD_67568 | JGI IMG/M metagenome (GOLD analysis project Ga0078972, IMG submission 67568) | Hot spring thermophilic microbial communities from Obsidian Pool, Yellowstone National Park, USA - OP-RAMG-01 (SPADES assembly) (version 2) | ecosystem: Environmental > Aquatic > Thermal... | reverse complement strand
TTGACCCGTGCGAAAGAGCCGAATCCTCGAAAGGGGATTGAAACGAGACCGGCCGCTGGCTGCGGGGAGGGGGAACGACCCGGGTGCGAAAGAGCCGAATCCTCGAAAGGGGATTGAAACGTAATCCACCTCATGGGAACTGTCCAGCAGTATCCCCAGAGGTGCGAAAGAGCCGAATCCTCGAAAGGGGATTGAAACTAAGACGGGCGATGGCCATCAACTGATAGTCAGTTAAGTGCGAAAGAGCCGAATCCTCGAAAGGGGATTGAAACTTGGTGTGAGGTAATTCTAGGGTAGGTGCTGGAGCCATTGGTGCGAAAGAGCCGAATCCTCGAAAGGGGATTGAAACACAGAGGGGACGCCCCGACCGGCCAGTACCGATACCCCTTCGTGCGAAAGAGCCGAATCCTCGAAAGGGGATTGAAACCGCTGGCCTGCCGGGGAGCCCGTGATCGCCCTACACCCGGTGCGAAAGAGCCGAATCCTCGAAAGGGGATTGAAACCTTGCTGGGCCACCAGGCGATCCTCCCGCCCGAGGAGGGTGCGAAAGAGCCGAATCCTCGAAAGGGGATTGAAACTTCATCTCTCTACCCCCTTTCTTATTTAATCCCCTTTCGAGGGTGCGAAAGAGCCGAATCCTCGAAAGGGGATTGAAACGCAAGAGGTCTAGCCTTCTCTACGGCACGCCTAAACACTAGTGCGAAAGAGCCGAATCCTCGAAAGGGGATTGAAACCAAGAGTTTTCCATCCGTGATGTTGCGGATTCTCTTGCTTGTGTGCGAAAGAGCCGAATCCTCGAAAGGGGATTGAAACAGGGGAGGGAAGCTGGCGGTATGGAGGCCGAGGGTCGCCGAGTGCGAAAGAGCCGAATCCTCGAAAGGGGATTGAAACCTCCGGGGCGTCTACATGAGTCCGAGCTCAAGCACTGAGCCTGTGCGAAAGAGCCGAATCCTCGAAAGGGGATTGAAACTACCGGAAAATGGCGGACTGATGGGCAGAGGTTGTGTGCGAGTGCGAAAGAGCCGAATCCTCGAAAGGGGATTGAAACCCGCGGGTCAATCTCGTCCACGATGAACACCTTGTCCACCCGCCCGTGCGAAAGAGCCGAATCCTCGAAAGGGGATTGAAACTAGCGACCACGTCGGCCTTTAGGGCCTTATCAATTCCGCGTGTGCGAAAGAGCCGAATCCTCGAAAGGGGATTGAAACTCAATCCTTCCAAAGCTTTGGTGATCCTATCGCGTTCTTCTTCGCCAGTGCGAAAGAGCCGAATCCTCGAAAGGGGATTGAAACTTTCCATTGCAATAGAATACTAACACGGTATGAAACCTGTGCGAAAGAGCCGAATCCTCGAAAGGGGATTGAAACAAACCGGTTGACAAGTTGGCCACGGGTTAACCCCGTGTGTGCGAAAGAGCCGAATCCTCGAAAGGGGATTGAAACTTTAGGAGGGAACAATGGACAGGGCGAAAGTTACAACAAGTGCGAAAGAGCCGAATCCTCGAAAGGGGATTGAAACTCGGCTCGGCCTCCGGCCACCGATCCTCGAGCACGTCAAGGGCGTGTGCGAAAGAGCCGAATCCTCGAAAGGGGATTGAAACTTGATTCTCCGTATGTGAATAAATCCTATCCAAATAAAACTTTCCGGTGCGAAAGAGCCGAATCCTCGAAAGGGGATTGAAACACCCAGCGGTCTAAACTCTTCGACGGGTTCTTTTACCCCGTGTGCGAAAGAGCCGAATCCTCGAAAGGGGATTGAAACTTTAAGTATTGAAGGTGCTCTGATGCAATTTCCAACATATATTGGTGCGAAAGAGCCGAATCCTCGAAAGGGGATTGAAACACTGTTGCCATGCAACCATTGTGAACATATGTTATTTTCCCGTGCGAAAGAGCCGAATCCTCGAAAGGGGATTGAAACTAGGAAAGCCATTGATCCATTTCATATACTCTTTTCTCCAAGTGCGAAAGAGCCGAATCCTCGAAAGGGGATTGAAACTGTGTTACTCTTCCATCAGGTTGAACGATCCCCTTATCATATATGTGCGAAAGAGCCGAATCCTCGAAAGGGGATTGAAACTTGTGAAACCGTGTCCGTGATTTTATTTGTTTGCTCTGAAAGTGCGAAAGAGCCGAATCCTCGAAAGGGGATTGAAACGCGTCCATGTTCTGGAAGCGTTTCCCGCCTCTGGTCTTCTGTGCGAAAGAGCCGAATCCTCGAAAGGGGATTGAAACCCGGAAGTACCGGAGGATAATATTCGCTACCCCACTCGGTGCGAAAGAGCCGAATCCTCGAAAGGGGATTGAAACTGTGAATGTCGCCCGGGTCACGTACTTGCCCCAATGGGTGCGAAAGAGCCGAATCCTCGAAAGGGGATTGAAACTAAGGTTCGAATACCTCATCGCCCAGGTACGTCTCATCATAGTGCGAAAGAGCCGAATCCTCGAAAGGGGATTGAAACCAGCAAGGGTGCCGCCGGCGTCCGGCAGTACCTATGGACGGATCGTGTGCGAAAGAGCCGAATCCTCGAAAGGGGATTGAAAGACACCCCCTTCCCGCTTCGGGGAGGGGGTTAGGTCACCCCCGACGAGTTACTGCACCATCAAAAGTAGAGGTTCTAGAGACCTGAACCAGCCGAATCTCCATGAATCTTATGAATTAGCTGCGGTGATGGCATCAAGCTCCTTCTCGGCCTTCGGGGGGTGAGGTAGGGCGGCGGCCGCAAACTCTTGCGGCGTAAGATTCTGAAGGGGGGCGATCCAAGCGCGTGGCGATGAGGCGGCAGATGCCTGAAGTCGTTGGATGCCTCAGTATTGCCGCTGCTTCTCACCGCGATCCGGATGCGGATGTAGTGGCAGAATCGGTCCCGGGAGCAGTCATCAATAAGGGTGCCCGCTTCCGCTTACGGGGCAAAGCCGCCCTGTGCACCTTATGCACATCCATTCCCCTCGAGCCACTGGGATAGACAATTCCGCTTCACCGATCGGTGCAAAACGGACCCCCACCGCCGAAAAACACCGACTTCCGGCATCATTTCGGCGCCGATAAGGCGCCGTTTTCCGCGCCCAAAAGCCCAAAAGGCGCGTCTATCGCCCGAAGCATCCGTTTCGCTTCCCTCGAGGCCCGATTCTCTTCCGAATGGAAAGAAAAGAGCACGGAAATGCCCCTCTCCCCCAAAATCCCTTCCGGATTCGTCGGTAACCATCTTCCAACACAACGAAGACGGCGGAAAGGGGCAAAATCCCGTCGATCTTCGTGCCGGTAATAGGATCGTGACGGCGCTTGGGCTCATCTTTCCTCCCAATGGAAACGCCTTCCTTAGAGGATCGTTCGTGAAGGGGCTCTTTCGATGAGGAATGATATCTTTAAATTGCACTTCCCAGTGCTTGTTCCTCCGGATATCGGTTCTTGCTTCCCGAAGAGGAGCTTTTTGGATCCGGTTTTCGAAGTTCGATCGCCTCTCCTCTCGGGACAAAAGCCGGAACAAGCCAGAGAGAGCGCAAGAAAGGCACGAACGCCTTGAATCGACACCCGGACACGGCATCCCCCGGTTTCATAAGATCCGGCACGAAAGCAAACGGCTTTCCTCCGTTCTGTAAAGGAGCCTCTCCGGTTGAACTCGAGCAGAATGGGTCCGCCCTCGACATCTCCGGGAGGAGATGACGCTTCCCTCGATGATCCGATCGGTACCGTGAGCAGAGGGATTTCGAGCCGGATCCGGGATGAACCCTCGTTCGGCGGTCGCGGCGGGAAAGCTCTTGCAAACGTATGGGGGCATTCGCGAAAAGAATGGGGGGACGATGGCATTCCCCGCGACAGCGGGGAATTTTCAATCGAAGAGATCGGGCGAAGAAACCCCATCGGGGCGGAGCGCAAGTTGCAAAACGGCTTTCATTTCCGGGGAAACACGGGGGAGCCCTTTTCCCCCAAAACACGGGCCGGGGATTCACCTCATGCGCAACGGCCTATCGGTCGGAAGCGACGCTTTGGCTCTCCTCTAGCTTAGCCCCTGCCCATCAGCCGATCGCCCTGAAAACGGCCCCGAAGGAGAGCCCTTGCCACCGCGCGTCAAGCCGTCAGCGCCGGAAGCCCCACGCCGTGCATCTCCCCCTTGGACGAAAGCCCGGAACGGTTCCCCCTCGGCAAACGCCCGACCCCCTCGGGATTAAGAGGTAGTCCATCTCGCATAGTTTACCATTCTTTGACCTTTTTTACTGAATTCCTCGATAGGTCTCTGGTAAAATGAATGCAGCTTTCCGTTGTCGTAATATGAGACTAATCCGGGGGCTTCCGGGCGGGCTCGAACTCTGCCCGGCGGTAGAAAAGATAGGGCTCATATCCTTCTTTGACCGAGCCTGAACCCGGACGGGGGAAGGCGAGTGGAAGAAGAGATTCCAATGGGGGTGTCCCCCGGCACCACCTGAAAGGAGCGAAGGGATGAAACGTCTTTCCGTATTCCACTGGGCAGTGTTATGGTTGATCGCGGTGGTTCTGGCCTCCGGGGCCCTCCCGGTGGGGATGGGAGGCCCACAGCAAGCGCTGGCGGCCCAAAGCCGCGCCGGTCTCTCTCAGGCATCCCCACCAGCGGCCAGGCCCGTCTTGAGGACGCCCTCTACCCCCACCCCCATGGTCGCCGCCGGATACTACCACACCGTGGGCCTCAAGTCCGACGGCACCGTCATCGCCATGGGCGGGAACGAAGCTGGCCAGTGCAACGTCTCCGGGTGGACCGATATCGTCCAAGTCGCCGCCGGAAGCATCCACACCGTGGGCCTCAAGTCCGACGGCACCGTCATCGCCACGGGCAATAACTCCTATGGCCAGTGCAACGTCTCCGGGTGGACCGATATCGTCCAAGTCGCCGCCGGAGGGTGGCACACCATAGGCCTCAAGTCCGACGGCACCGTCATCGCCACGGGCTGGAACGACTATGGCCAGTGCAACGTCTCCGGGTGGACCGATATCGTCCAAGTCGCCGCCGGATGGTCTCATACCGTGGGCCTCAAGTCCGACGGCACCGTCATCGCCACGGGCTGGAACGACTATGGCCAGTGCAACGTCTCCGGGTGGACCGGCATCATCCAGGTCGCCGCCGGAAGGTGTCATACCGTGGGCCTCAAGTCCGACGGCACCGTCATCGCCACGGGCTTGAACGACTATGGCCAGTGCAACGTCTCCGGATGGACCGGCATCGTCCAAGTCACCGCCGGATACCAGCACACCGTGGGTCTCAAGTCCGACGGCACCGTCATCGCCACGGGCGCGAACGGCTATGGCCAGTGCAACGTCTCCGGGTGGACCGATATCGTCCAAGTCGCCGCCGGAGGGTGGCACACCATAGGCCTCAAGTCCGACGGCACCGTCGTCGCCACGGGCTGGAACAGCTATGGCCAGTGCAACGTCTCCGGGTGGACCGGCATCGCCCAGGTCGCCGCCGAATGGTGGCACACCATAGGCCTCAAGTCCGACGGCACCGTCATCGCCACGGGCCGGAACGACTATGGCCAGTGCAACGTCTCCGGGTGGACCGGCATCGCCCAGGTCGCCGCCGGAGGCATGCATACCGTGGGCCTCAAGTCCGACGGCACCGTCGTCGCCACGGGCGCGAACGGCTATGGCCAGTGCAACGTCTCCGGGTGGACCGGCATCGCCCAGGTCGCCGCCGGATACCAGCACACCGTGGGCCTCAAGTCCGACGGCACCGTCATCGCCAGAGGCGATAACTCCTATGGCCAGTGCAACGTCTCCGGGTGGACCGGCATCGCCCAAGTCGCCGCCGGATACCAGCACACCGTGGGTCTCAAGTCCGACGGCACCGTCATCGCCAGAGGCGATAACTCCTATGGCCAGTGCAACGTCTCCGGGTGGACCGGCATCGTCCAAGTCGCCGCCGGAAACAACCACACCGTGGGTCTCAAGTCCGACGGCACCGTCGTCGCCACGGGTTATAACGACTATGGCCAGTGCAACGTCTCCGAGTGGACCGGCATCGTCCAAGTCGCCGCCGGATACTACCACACCATAGGCCTCAAGTCCGACGGCACGGTGGTCGCCGCCCCGCCCGGGCTGGACACCTGGGACCTGGGGGAGAGCGCTGGCGGCACCTGCCCTGACGCCGACGCCGACGGGTATCCCGATGCCGCCTGCGGCGGCTCCGACTGCGATGACTCCAACCCCAACGTCCACCCGGGAGCTATTGAGGTCTGCGACGGCATTGACAATGATTGCGATGGCGAGGTCGACGAGGGCGTAACCTCCACCTTCTTCCGCGACGCCGATTCCGACGGCTTCGGCGATCCCGCGGTGAGCGTCCAAGCGTGCTCCGCACCCGCGGGATACGTGGCGGACAACACCGACTGCGACGACTCCAACCCCAACGTCCACCCGGGAGCTATCGAGGTCTGCGACGGCATTGACAATGATTGTGATGGCGAGATTGATGAAGGGCTGGATATGGATAGCGATGGCATTTGCGATGCCGAGGATAACTGCCCCGACGTCTACAACCCCGACCAGGCCGATAGCGACGGCGACGGCATCGGCGATGCCTGCGATACCCCCGACTGCGCCGATGTCGATATCTCCGTGGCCCTGCAGGGGAGCGGGCGGCCCGATCCGGCCGGATGGCAAATCCCCCTCACCGTCAAGTTCTTCGCCCCGGGCGCAAACGTGCTCTCCGATCCGCCGATCTACACCTTCAACCTCACCACCGAGAAATCGGGGAGCTACGCCGTGGCCCGGGCCGCATGCGTCGCCCCCGGGACCTACGATATCACCGTGGTCAGCGAACACACGCTCATCAACGTGAAACGCGGTGTGGTCATCGCCCTCCCGAGCACCGCCGTGTTCATGGGCACCCTCCTCGAAGGCAACGCCAACAATGATCTGGCGGTGGACGTGAGCGATTTCAAGATCGTGAAGAACGCTTGGCTCAAGGCGGCAGGCGATCCCGGCTATGACGCCCGCGCCGATTTCAACCGCGATGGCGTGGTGGACGTGACCGACTTCAAGTTGCTGAAGGGCAACTGGCTGAAATCATCGCCCATACCGATTCCCTAGGAATAAAATGACGAACTGAGAACGACCAAAGGAGGAACCTATGAAGGGGGGATAGATTTTGGTAAACTAAGTGAAGCGTTCGAAAGGTCCCAAGCGAGCAGTTATGGAAAGGGGGCTCCATTGAAATGAAAAGAATTGTTGTGGCTTCAGTTATCGGAATGATCCTACTCTTGGGCACCACCGCAGTGGCCGCGGCCGATTGGGCGTTCGTGCTCTCGACCTCCGACGGCGGCAACACGTATCAGGTCAAGTACGTCAGTGACGGGGAAGACCTCGTTACCGATGCCTACACCCTCTACATCGGCGATAACCCCAACACGAACGTGACCGTCGTCCATCATCTTCCGAGCGGCATGGCCGAGATGGGCTCCGGGGACAAGGGAAACGGGAAGATCGTGATCACCGCTGTCAACCTTCTGGGGGAAAGCACGATCTCCAACGGCTATGTACTGGCGGATCTGACGAGTGATGCGCCGACCAATCTGACTTGGCTCCCGGACGAGTACAGCTTCAAGGTTTACATCTACGAGCCGCTCCCGGAGGGCGAGTACAACGGCCGGCAGCTCTACGACGGTGGACATCTCGGGGTTGAAGGAGGTACGCCCCCCATCCCGGAGATCGCCACCGCAGTGCTCATGGGCACGTCGCTTCTTGCCTTTGCCGGATGGATCTGGGCAAAGCGGATAAAGGCCAGAGAAGTAATCGCCTCTTGATCCCCCACCAACCTCGAGGGCACTCTGGAACAGAAAACGGGCGGGGCCGCGCGCGGCCCCGCCCGTTTCGGCGCCGATTCCCCCTTCGAATCCCTCAGCCGCTCCGGAAGGCCTCCGGGATGAGATCCCCCACTCCGGCCACAGCCGCCCCGATCACCGAGTCCGATGCCCCATAGTACACGATCAAACGATCTTCCGCATCGAGCGGATGAAGTCCATTCTCCGGACACACCGCTCCGCAGGTGAACACCACATTCGGAACCCAGTAACCATTGTTCTTCCCCAACTCCCAGTCCTTCTCCGGCTCAAGAACATAGTTCGGCGAGCGATAGATGAGCCGCGAAGGATCATTGAGATCGAGCAACATCACCCCCAGTCGGTACACCAGATCATGATCCACACCGTGCGTGATGAGAAGCCATCCATACCGCGTCTTGATAGGCTGAGTCCCCGCCCCGATCTTCTTCGAATCCCACGCCGGCGCTTCCATAACCCTGGCAACGATCCGATGATCCGCACCGGGCCATGGACACTGCACATCCGATGAACCGGAAAAGGCAATCCAGATATGGGGCTCGATCCGATGGAGCATGGCGAGCCTCCCCCCGAAGCGCTCCGGAAAGAGCGCCGCATCCTTGTTCACACAGCCGGGAAGAAAGAGCCCATGCCGCACCCACCGATCCCACCGATACTCGGTGAACTCCTTCACCCCGATGGATGCCAGCGCGATCTGAGGAATGACCCCATCGTAAGCGGTGTATGCCATATAAATCCGGTCGCCGATCCGGGTGAGGCGCGGGTCCTCGCATCCCCGGGCTTCGGTGGGACTCTTCGGCTCAAAGATCGGTTTCTCGAGTCGCTCCGTGAAATGGAAGCCATCGCCGCTCACCGCCAACCCCAACCGCGAGACACGATCCTCGCCGTAGGCGCGATAGACAAGATACACCTTCCCCCCGATGGCGATCGCCCCGGCGTTCAGAACATACCGCGATTCCCACGCATGTTCCTTGATCGGCCGGAGGATGGGATTCCCTTCATACCGTTTGAGAAGGCTTGCCGCCGGTTGAAGCGCCACCGAAGCCCCTGAGACGGCCGGCCCCCGATCGTTGGATGGAACGATGGCTCGATTGTCCATTGCCGCCCTCCTTTTCCCGCGCTCCGATGCGCAAGCGATAGCAATGCCCCGGGGGAAGAATGGAAAAAACGATCAAGACTCCATGGATGGGGCGATTATAGAGCCCTCCGGTAAAAACGCCGGGGAAAACCACGTAAAGCTCGGTTAACCGATGGTTAAATCCGCCCGCCCCGAATCGCCCGCTGATCGGCTCCGGCAAGCGGACCGGAGACCTTTCCCGGGCTTCGATCCCCTCGCCCGCCCCCCGAGGATTCACTCGGGCCGGGGATCGAACGGCTTACATGGTAGTACGATGGTACTACAAACGCTGCAAAAAACGCATAAAGCGCTAAGGCGGGGGGAGTAGAGAATCCCTAAACCCGGAATTTGTTCATCAATAAACGATTTGTGAATGAAATGAAATTGAACCCCCAATCCCATCGCGATCGAGATCGGGGTGGCTCGTTTGCACTTTTTTTATTTCCCGGTTCCGACCCCATTGGATTGATTCCGCCGGTAGAAGGGGATACGATAGACCCGACGGGAGGAGCCAATGGCCTATACACAGATCACCTTCGAGACTTCTGAGAGAATCTTGACGCTTACGCTCAACCGGCCGGAGAGGCTCAATGCGTTCACGCCGGTGATGAGAGGGGAGCTCCTCGATGCCCTCGATCGAGCGGACGCGGACGATTCGGTGAGGGTGGTGATTCTCACCGGGGCGGGGCGGGCCTTCTGCGCGGGGACGGATTTTCAGGCGGAGGGAGAGGATACTTTCAACTACAGCAAGCGGGAGGAGCGGAACACCCTCGAAACGCATCGGGATGGCGGGGGGCTTGTGGCCCTCCGAATCTATGACCTCAAGAAGCCGCTCATCGTGGCCTTCAACGGGCCGGCGGTGGGGGTGGGGATCACCATGACGTTGCCCGCGGATATCCGGCTCGCCTCTGAAACGGCGAGGATTGGATTCGTTTTCACCCGGCGGGGCATCGTGCCGGAGGCGTGCAGCAGTTGGTTCCTCCCCCGCATCGTGGGCATGAACCGGGCCCTCGAGTGGGTCATCACCGGGCGGATCTTCTCAGCCCGCGAGGCGCTCGAAGCCGGACTCGTGAGGGAAGTGCTCGCGCCCGAATCGCTCATGCCGAGGGCACGAGAGATCGCCCGGGAGATCGCCGAGAACTCCTCCGCCGTTTCGGTGGCACTCGCCCGGCAACTCCTGTGGAAAATGGCCGGTGCCCCCCACCCGATGGAGGCCCATCGGATCGATTCGAAGCTCATGTTCTGGATGGGAGGGTCGGAGGATAACCGCGAGGGCATCCGCTCGTTCCTCGAGAAACGCCCCCCACGCTTCACCATGAGGCCGAGCACCGATATGCCGGAATTCTACCCGTGGTGGAAAATCGAATAACCACCCCCGAGGCGCGTTCGGCACTACTCCACGGGCGGCACAACGCTCGTGCAATGAGCACACCGCTTGGCGCCGATGGGTATTTCGCTGAGGCACTCCGGACACTTGCGGGTGGTCGGATCAACGGGCTTGGGTTGTTTGCGCTGCCGGGCAATGAGCGCATTGACCGGCTTGATGATCAGGAAGAACACCGCCGCCGCCACGAGGACGAACGAGAGAACTGCGTTCACAAAATGACCGTACTTGAACTCGCTCCCGTTCAGGGTAAAGGACATGGCGGAGAAATCCGGATTCCCCCCGATGGCGGCGATGAGCGGGGTGATGAAGTCCGCCACCAGTGCCGATACCACGGCACCGAACGCCGCGCCGATCACGACGGCCACAGCCAGATCCAAGACATTGCCACGCAACAGGAATCGTTTGAACTCGTCCAACAGCTTCATCGTTCGAACCTCCCCCTTACAGACTTGCATCACTTATAGCACATTGCATTGCTTCCGAGCAAGGCGCAACCCTCATCCGCACGAGGCCCCGGAGAGCACGCCGTTCCAACCATAGAGGAGAAACTGATATAATCAACCCGATCATCCCCGAAGAGGAGGCAAGCCGTGGTCACGACCCAGCGGATTCAAATCCAGACCAAAGGGAACTGCGATATCCTCGATATCACCCCTCGCGTGGCGGAGGCTCTGCGCCAGAGCGGACTTGGCGCCGGAACGATCACTGTGTTCGTGGCGCACTCCACATGTGCCGTCACCACGGTGGAATACGAACCGGGGCTTGTCTCGGATCTTCAGGCCCTCTTCGAGAGGATCGCCCCCCGGGGAATCCCTTACGGCCACGATCAACGATGGGGGGATGGAAACGGGCACGCTCATGTGAGGGCATCCCTCCTCGGGGCATCGCTGACCATCCCCTTCACAGAAGGCACGCCGTGTTTGGGCACATGGCAACAAGTCATTCTGATCGATTTCGATACCCACCCTCGAACCCGGGAGATCATCTTTCAGATCATCGGGGAATGATCATTCGCGCCTTCACGGCGCATTCGGCGAAGAGGGATGATCCGGATCCTCAAAGACCTGCCCGATGCGCTTCATATCTTCGGCACCGATGGAAGATGAAGGCTCCCCCTTCACACCGGCAACCTCTTCCAAGCGGCGCACGCGTTCGGCAAGAAGATCCTTTTCCATGAAGAGAAGGCGGATGGCTTCATACACCGGATCGGGCAACTTGCCGTGTTCGAGAGGGGCGGCCGGTTCGCTTCCCACCGGATGGGCGGGCACGCCAACGACCGTGGTGCGCGGCGGCACGGACTTGACCACCACCGAATTGGCCCCCACGCGTGCCCCATCGCCCAGAGTGATCGGCCCGAGCAAGATGGCCGCTGAACCGATCACCACATTGTTGCCCAGTGTGGGGTGACGTTTCTTCTTCTCGAGGGTCGTCCCGCCAAGCACAACCCCTTGATACAATAGACAATCATCCCCGATCTCGGCCGTCTCCCCGATCACCACCCCCATCCCATGATCGATGAAAAACCGGCGGCCGATCTTCGCGCCGGGATGGATCTCGATGCCCGTGAGAAAGCGGCTCAAATGGGAAACCATTCTCCCAAGGAGCCGAAGCCGATGGGTCCACAGAAAATGCGCCACCCGATGGGCCCAAAGGGCATGCAGGCCAGGATAGCAAATCAGAACCTCGATCCAACTCCGCGCCGCTGGGTCCCGGTTGAAAACGGTCCGGATATCCTCTCGAAGGTGCCGACACATGGTAGCTTCCTCAAGATGAAGTGACCGTCTAACGCCCTCTGAAAAGACCGGTGGTCAAATATCGCTCACCGGTATCGGGAAGGATGACCACGATCAGTTTCCCGAGGTTCTCCGGCCGGCGGGCGATCTCTACCGCCGCCCATGCCGCCGCCCCGGAAGAAATTCCAACGAATATCCCCTCTTCACACGCCAGCCGCCGCGCCATAGCGGCGGCATCTTCATCGCTTACGGACACAATCTCGTCGATGAGTTCACGGCGCAACACTTCCGGCACGAATCCAGCGCCGATCCCCTGAATGCGGTGGGCTCCGGGAGCCCCTCCTGAGAGCACCGGCGAAGCGGCCGGCTCCACCGCCACCGTTTTGAACGCGGGCTTGCGGGCTTTGATCGCTTCAGAGACGCCGGTGAGGGTTCCTCCCGTGCCCACCCCCGCCACCAGAATATCCGCTCGGCCATCGGTATCCCGCCATATCTCCTCCGCGGTGGTCCGACGATGAACCTCCGGATTGGCGGGATTCCGGAACTGCTGAGGCATGAAGGCATCGGCGATGGAAGCCACCAATTCCTCCGCCTTGCGAATGGCCCCCCGCATCCCCTCCCCACCCGGCGTCAGCACGAGTTCGGCGCCGAGCGCCTCGAGCAACTCCCGCCGCTCCCGGGACATCGTATCGGGCATGGTGAGGATAAGACGATATCCCCGGACGGCGCACACGAAGGCGAGCGCGATGCCGGTGTTCCCGCTCGTGGGCTCGATGATCGTCGCCCCCGGACGGATCCGGCCCTTCTGTTCGGCATCCACGATCATCGCCAGCCCGATCCGATCTTTCACGCTCTTGAGGGGATTGAACATCTCGAGCTTGGCCACCACTTCGGCGCCAAGCCCCCGGGTCACCCGCTTCAGCCGAACCAGAGGGGTGTTCCCGATAAGCTCGGTGATATCGTTTGCAATCTTCATCTCTTCCGGAGCGCCGCTTCCCGCAGGCATGCGGAACACATTTCGATTACCGAACATTGTAGCGCAAAAACAACCGACCCGTCGAGGGAAAGCCCCTACCCCAAAACAGCGATTCAGATTTATTGCCTTCACCCGCAGGTGAACAATCCTTCCTCATGTCATTCCGGGCCTCGACCCGCACCCATTCCCTTCCCCTCAGAAAATCCGGCATTGGCGATCCCACCCAACCCGCCCAAAGGCTCTTTTTGGGGTCACCCCAAACTCCGGCAGAGATCATTCCCCTTTGCACTCCCCTTTCCAATCGCTCTTTTCGAGCCCAAGAACCGTCATCCGCCCCCCGTTCCCCGATCGATTTTCCGAGCGCGCTTCTCGCTCGTCACCGAACCCCATTATGTAGTAATATGGAATAGGGAACGCCGAATCGCTTTGAAGTAAAGGAGCCAATCATATGCTCTTGGATTCTTTCTCAATATTCGAAAGGGAGAGGTACGCATGCATTCTATTCTTTTTGCTCGGGGCATCGGGGCCATCCTCTTTGCTCTCGGCGGATGGGCGCTCAGCGTGGTCATCAATGACCGCGAGCCGCCGCTCGAGGGGATATTCTGGACCGTACTGCTGCCCATCGTGGGAGCTGCCCTCGGTCTTGCATTCATTCCGCGCCCGCCTCAGAAGATGGTGGAGAGCATCAAGCGCCTTCCGGGACATATGGTCTTCAGCGTGTTCGCGGGCCTTGCCATCGCGCTGGTGATCTCCGCCGTTCTGGCCGTTCCGCTCTCGCTTCTGCCCGGTTCATGGGGCGAGATCGCCGTGGCCATCACCTTCGTGATCTTCAGTTATTTCGGCATCGGGATCATGTTGCTCCGGGGAAAAGAAGTTCTCCGGTCTCTCGGAACGCTCTCCCCCGTCTCCGCAGGGCATCTCTCCTCCCGGGGCGATCGCGTCATTCTAGATACGAATTCGATCATCGACGGAAGGATCGCCGATATCATCCAAACGGGCTTCATCCATGGCACGTTGATCATCCCCAAGTTCGTTCTGGAGGAATTGCACTACATTGCCGATTCCACCGACCCTCTGCGCCGCGCCCGCGGCCGAAGAGGGCTCGATATCCTCACCAAGCTACAACGGGAATCGGATTTCCCCGTGCAGATTTCCGATGCCGATTTCGAAGGCGTGAGAGATGTGGATGCCAAACTGGTCGAGCTGGCCAAGGCCATGCACTGCCCGATCATCACCAACGATGTGAATCTGAACCGGGTGGCCTCTCTTCAGGGCGTGAGGGTGTTGAACATCAACGAACTGGCCAATGCCCTCAAGCCGATCGTCCTGCCCAACGAAGAAATGCGGCTCAAGATCGTTCAAGAGGGGAAAGAGCACGGGCAGGGGATCGGCTATCTGGATGACGGCACCATGGTGGTGGTGGAGAATGGCCGGCGTCATATCGGCAACGAGATCACGGTGGTGGTGACGCGGGTGCTGCAGACTAGCGCAGGCCGGATGATCTTCGCCCAACCGCGGAGTTAGCTGTGGCAAGTGAACGAATCGGGGCCGTCATCACAGCGGCGGGCAGAGGGGAGCGGATGCGGGGGGGCGATAAGCTGTTCGTGGAGATCGGCGGGAGAGCCCTTCTCGCCCGAACGGTGGATACCTTCGAGCGGTGCGAGGCGATCAGCGAGATCGTCCTCGTGCTGGCAGAGGAAAATCTGGAGCGGGGAAGAGAACTGACACGGCTCAACCATTGGTCAAAATTGAAGACGATTTGCGCCGGTGGGCAGCGGCGGCAGGATTCGGTCCGGGAGGGGCTCAGAAGGCTTTCAGATTGCCAGTGGGCCGTGATTCACGATGGAGCAAGGCCATTGGTCACCCCCGAACTCATCCTGCGGGGCGTCCAAAAAGCCCACCAAACCGGCGCGGCCATCGCCGCCGTGCCGGTGAAGGATACGATCAAACGCGTCTCACCGGAAGGGCTCGTGATGGATACACCCCTCCGCGACGGCCTGTGGGCCGTGCAAACGCCGCAGGTGTTCCGATTCGATCTCATCATGCGCGCTCACGAGACGATCACCGAAGATGTGACCGATGATGCGGCCATGATCGAGCGGATGGGCGGAAGGGTCAGTATATACATGGGAGACTACGAAAATATCAAAGTCACCACTCCAGAGGATCTGATCCTCGTGGAGATGATCTTGCAAAGACGATGATGCGCGTGGGAATGGGATACGATGCTCACCCCTTAGTTGAGGGCAAACGGCTGATCCTGTGCGGAACCGAAATCCCCTTCAATCGGGGGCCGGAGGGCTGGAGTGATGGCGATGCCGCCGTCCACGCCCTTATCGATGCCCTGCTCGGCGCGGCGGGCCTCGGCGATATCGGGGCCCATTTTCCCCCGGACGATCCCCGGTTCAAGGGCGCTTCGAGCATCGCTCTTCTCCGGCAAGCCGTAGCGCTGATCCACGAGCACGGATGGCAGATCATCAACACGGATATCACCATCGTTGCTAGAGAACCGAAACTCGGCCCCTTCGTGGAAGCGATGAGGGGGCGCATCGCCGAGGCGCTTTCGGTGGGAAAAGGGCAAGTGAGTGTGAAGGCAAAGAGCGGCAACGCCCTCGGGTTCGCGGGGGAGGGAAAGGGAATCGAATCGTACGCGGCCGTTCTCCTTGAGTCCCGATAAGGGCATGGATAAACCGATGGATCGGAAAAGCGAGGAACGCGGATGAAAATCTACAATACCCTTTCAGGCCGGAAGGAAGAATTCACTCCCGGCGGCAGCGAAGTGAAGATGTACGTGTGCGGCGTCACCCCCTACGATTCTTGTCATATCGGGCACGCCATGAGTTACATCATCTTCGATACGGTGCGCCGCTATCTCCTCTTCCGCGGATACAAAGTCAAGTACGTTCAGAACTTCACCGATATTGACGATAAGATCATCGCCCGGGCCAATCAGCGGGGGATCCCGGCCGGGGAGTTGGCCGAGGGTTTCATCGCCGAGTACTTCCGGGACATGGATGCCCTGAACATCCTCCGGGCCGATGTCTATCCGCGGGCCACCGAGGAAGTGCCCGACATCATCCGGGTGGTCCAAAAAATGATCGAGAAGGGCTACGCCTACGAGTTGAACGGAGATGTCTATTTTCGGGTCAAACGCGCCCACAACTACGGGAAGCTCAGTCACCGGAATCTGGAGGACATGAAAGCCGGCGCCCGGATCGAGGTGGATGAGTCCAAAGAGTACCCGCTCGATTTCGCCGTATGGAAGGCGGCCAAGCCCGGCGAGCCGAGCTGGGAGAGCCCGTGGGGGAAGGGAAGGCCCGGCTGGCACATCGAGTGCAGCGTCATGTCCCAGAAGTACCTCGGCGATACGCTCGATATTCACGGCGGGGGGCAAGACCTCATCTTTCCCCACCACGAGAACGAGATCGCCCAGAGCGAGGCTTTCACAGGGGTCATCCCCTTCGTCAGATACTGGATGCACAACGGGCTCTTGCAACTCAATCAGGAAAAGATGAGCAAATCCCTGGGAAATCTGATCACCGTGAAGGAGATCCTCGGCAAGGCCAGCGCCGATGCCCTGAGGCTCTTCGTCCTGAGCTCCCATTACCGAAGCCCCCTATCCTTCTCTGAAGAGGGCCTCATGGCCATGGAGCGGGGGGCGGAACGCTTGAGGCGGGCGCTCGAACCCGGCCCGGCACCGGCAACCGCACGGGAGGCCCTTGATCCGGCACCGTACCGGGCCCGATTCATCGAAGCGATGGACGACGATTTCAACAGCGCCCAAGCGGTGGGAATCTTGTTCGAACTGGCCCGTGATATCAACAGGGCGAGCGAGAAAGGGCTCTCGGTGGTGAACGCTCAGGCGGCGCTCAAAGAGCTCGGAGGTGTGCTGGGCCTGAAGCTAGAGGAAAAGGCAAGGGAATTCGATGGGGGACCGTTCGTGGATCTACTGGTCGAAGTGCGGGCAAAGCTTCGGGCCGCCAAACAGTGGGAACTCGCCGATATGATCCGTAAGCGCCTCAGCGAACTGGGCATCGCCATCGAGGACACCCCTCAGGGGAGCAAATGGAGAAAAGGAAAAGAGTGATCATATGAAAAACCCGATCGAAGACTTCAAAGCCGTCCTTCCCGATACGGCAGAGATCAACCAAAGAGGGCACCTCGCCATCGGCGGGTGCGATGCAGTGGACTTGGCCGAGGAGTTCGGCACACCCCTCTACGTGTTCGATGATGCCACTCTCAGGGGCAAATGCCGGGAATACGTACGGGAGTTCCGGAATCGCTATCCGGAGACGCTCGTCATCTATGCCTGCAAGGCTTCCATCAACCGAATCTTGGCCCGGATCTTCGAGGAGGAAGGGCTCGGGCTAGATGTCGTCTCCGGCGGCGAACTGCACATCGCCAGATCCGCGGGATTCCCCATGGAGAAGGTCTATTTTCACGGGAACAACAAGTCGGAAGCGGAGCTGCGGTTGGCGCTGGCCTCCGGTGTGGGCCGGATCGTAGTGGACAATTTCCTCGAGCTTTCCGTGCTGGACCGGGTCGCCCAGCGCATGGGCCGGAGACAGAAGGTCCTCCTGCGGCTCTCGCCCGGGATCGATCCGCACACACACGCCAAGACCTCGACGGGTATCGTGGATAGCAAATTCGGCTTTCTCATCCAAACGGGCCATGCGGCCCAAGCCGTGGCTCAGGCGCTCGCGGCGCCCGGACTCGAGCTTGTGGGACTTCACATCCATCTGGGTTCACCAATCTTCGAAACGGAACCCTACCGTGCGGGCATCGAGACGGTGTTTCACTTCGCCGCCCGGATGAAGGCCGAACACGGCTTCGCGATGAAGGAATTCTCCCCGGGCGGCGGCTTCGCCATTCCCTACCTTCGCACCCAAACAGCCCCTTCCGTTGCCGAATACGCCGAGGCCATCACCGGCACGCTCAAGGGGCTCAGCGAGAAGCTCGGGTTTGACCCGCCGAAGCTCATCATCGAGCCGGGGCGCTCGATCGTGGGGCGGGCGGGGGTGGCCCTCTACCGGGTGGGCTCACGCAAGGAGATCCCCGGCGTGCGCACCTACGTTTCGGTGGACGGCGGCATGTCCGATAACATCCGCCCCGCCCTTTACGAGGCCAAATACGAGGCGCTTGCGGTCAACAAGATGCTCGAGGAGCCCGCGGAGCGGGTCACGCTGGCGGGCAAACATTGCGAATCCGGGGATATACTGGTCAAAGATGTGGATCTGCCCCGGCTCGAACCGGGGGATATCGTGGCCCTTCCGGTATCGGGCGCCTATTGTTTGGCGATGAGCTCAAACTACAACGCCTCCTTGAAGCCGGCCGTGGTTCTGGTGAAGGATGAACTCGCCCGGGTGATCCAGCGGCGGGAGACTTTTGAGGACTTGCTCCGGAGGGATATCTAACGATGGCTTCGAACCAATCCTTTTATGTGAAATTCTTCGCTCCCGTCGTTCCGGAAACGGTATCAGCGCTCATGCAGATCGTTGACGGCAAGCTCCGGCAGGGGGCCAAACGCATGGGTCTTCTGATCTCGACGCCGGGGGGCGAGGTATTTCACGGACTTTCGGCGTACAATTATCTCAAGGGCATCCCCATGGAGATCACCACTCACAACTTCGGGAGCGCCGATTCGATCGGAGTCGTGCTCTTCTGCGCCGGCACCCGGAGGCTTTCGGTGCCCCATGCCCGTTTCCTCCTCCACGGCGTGCAGTGCCGGTTCGCGCAAGGGACAAGCCTTGAGGAAAAGCAACTCGAAGAGAAGCTCAAGGGTCTGCAGATCGATATGTTCAACATTGCCCGCGTCATCGCCGATACCGTGAAGAAGGATCGGCAAGAGGTCCTTCAAGATATGCATAACCGAACCACGCTGTATCCCGAACAAGCGATGGAGTACGGTCTGGTTCACGCGATCAAGTCCGAACTGTTCGAGCCCGGCGCCGAAGTGATCTCAATCCAGATGACGCCCCAAGCGCCACCACACAAACCGGGAGAAACACCGCATGTGGCAAGTGATCGGCCATGAGAGGATCGTACAAGCCCTGGCCCGAAGCTTGAGAGAGGGGCACATGGCTCATGCCTATCTTTTCGTGGGGCCGGAGCATGTGGGCAAGATGACTCTGGCGGTGAACCTTGCGCAAGCGCTCAACTGTGGGGCGCAAGAGAAGGCACCGTGTGGGGAATGCAGCGTTTGCCGGAGGATCGCCTCCGGCAAGCATCCCGATGTGATGGTCATTCGACTTTCCGGTCCGGTAGACGGCGATTCACCGGCCGGCGCCAAGATGATCGGGGTGGATCAGATCCGGGAGATGGAGCGGATCATAGGCTTCAAAGCCTACGAAGGCCCATATCGGGTGGTGATCATCGAAGGTGCCGATCGTATGAGCGAGGGGGCGGCCAATTCGCTGTTGAAAACGCTGGAAGAGCCCCCGCCCGATACCGTTCTGATCCTTCTGGCCGTGGACGAGAGCGCGCTCCTTTCCACCATCACCTCTCGTTGCCGGAAGTTCGAACTCCGCACCCTTCCCCCTCCCGAGATCGAGAGGGCGCTCATCGAGCGCTACGGAGCACCCCCTGAGCGAGCCCGGCTTCTATCTCACCTGTGCCGGGGATGCATCGGGTGGGCCATCGAGGCCGTCCGGGACGAAACCGTGTTGGAGGAATACGGCACGCGGATTGAAGACCTCCTCTCAGCCTCCGGCAGCGATCTCACCCGAAGGTTCAAACTGGCAGCGGCATTGGCGGAGAGATTCGGGAGGGACCGAGAAACGGTCCGAAGGCAACTCGATCTGTGGCTCGATTGGTGGCGCGATGTGATGCTCATGAAGGGCGGTTGCCCGGAAAGCATCGCCAATATCGATCGCGAGGAGACACTTCGCCGTTACGCGGGGTGCCTGAGTTTTGCCGAAATCGGGGCGGCGATCAAGTCCATTCAAGCGGCCCTGCGCGAGCTCGAGGGAAACGCCAATCCACGCCTTGCGCTCGATGTGTTGATGCTGGCGCTTCCTTCCATTCCTGACGAAAGCGAGAAGATCCATGCCTAAAGTGGTGAGCATCCGTTTCAGACCGGGCGGCGCGGTGTACTATTTCGATCCGGCGGCCATGGAGTTCAATGCGGGGGAAATGGTGATCGTGGAGACGGCCCATGGGCAAGCGCTGGGGCGGGTGATCGAGCCCGCGAGGGAAGTCCCACCCGAATCTCTTCAGGAGCCGCTCAAGCCGGTGATCCGCAAAGCGACTCCCGAGGATTTACAGAAAGCGGCCGAACTCCAGACGGCGGAACGGGAAGCCCTCAAGAAATGCGCCGAACTCGTGGCCAAACACAACCTTCCCATGAAGCTGATCGAAGCGGAATACAGCTTCGATGGGGGGCATCTGACGGTGTACTTCAGCGCGGAAGGGAAGGTGGACTTCCGGGCTTTGCTCAAGGAAATGGGGGCTACGTTCAAGGTGCGGGTGGAACTTCGGCAGATCGGGGCGCGCGATGTGGCCAAACTCCTCGGGGGGGTGGGGCGGTGCGGTCGGCCCGTGTGCTGTGCCACCCATCTTTCCAAATTCGCCCCGATCTCCGTACGCATGGCCCGCGACCAAGCCTTGCCCTTGAACCCTACGATGATCTCCGGGGCGTGCGGCAAACTCCTTTGCTGTCTCAAGTTCGAGCACGAACAATACCTTGCCCTGCGGGGCGATTTGCCCCCGATCGGCAAGAAAGTGCACACCCCCCATGGCACGGCCAAGATTCTCACCGTCAACTACCTCAAGGGCATCGCTACGGTGCAATTAGAGGAGGGGGGGATCGCGGAAATGAAAGTCAGCGATCTCAAGCCACTCAAAGCGAACTCGAAGACGGACGATGCAGACGGATAATCTGGGTTTCCACTGTCACGGATTCCGGCATATCGAAGAGCGGATCTTAAGCAATCACCTCATGCGGGGTGAGTTCTTCAATTTCCCCGCCGAGGATTTCGACCGCCTCAAGGATGCGCTTCAAACCAAAAATCTGCTCCGGAGCATTCACGCTCCGTTGATCCGGCCGGAATGGTATCCCGAGCCTCCCACATGGTCATTCCTTTGCGATGTGGATGAGGACAGCCGCAACCGTACCTTCCGCATGATCAATGAGACACTCGCCCACGCCAGCGATATCGGGGCAGAACACGTCATCGTCCATTTCCCTATCCCCAGCACCGACGGCGAAGGGGAAAGCGAAGCCAAGCTAGAAACCATTGCATGGAAGAGTTGCGACCGCCTTGCCGAACTCAGCGAACACCGCAAGATCGCCATCCATATCGAGGGATTGGGGAACAGCCCCCATCTCAAGAGCGGATTCCTCCTCCGGGCGCTCGAACAGTATCCGCTCCGCTATTGCTTCGACACCGGTCACATGAATCTGGCCGCGCGCCTCAGCGGCTTCGACCTCTACGAGTTCGCCGAAGGAATCGCCCCTTACGTGGGCTCGATCCATCTGTGGAACAACCGCGGCATTGAGGACTACATCGCCTATCGGCATATCGCCGTTCATCCAAGCCAAGACCCCGCCGCCGGGTGGGCGGATATCAAACGCCTTCTGGAAATCCTGTGCCCCGATTACCCCGTCATCTTCGAGAGCCCCGCGGCATATCCCGAAGCCCTGGGCAATTACGATTACCGGGAAGGTATCCAATGGGTGAAAGAGATATTAGAAACATTATCATAACCGGCTTCTCCTATACGGGGAAAACACAGGTGAGCCAAATCGTGGCCGAACGATTGGGATGGGATCTCATAGACACCGACGAGGAGATCGTGAGGATCGCCGGCAAACCCATCCCCGAGATCTTCGCCCATGATGGGGAACCCCATTTCCGAAAATTGGAGCATCAAGCGCTGACCAAGGTTTGCCGGAGACGCGAAACGGTCATCGCCACGGGGGGCGGCATCGTCACCACCGCCGAGAATCGGGAGTTGATGCGCTCATGCGGCATGATCGTTTGCCTTGAGGCCGAACCGGAAACGATCTACCGCCGGCTCATGATCGACTCCGAGAAGTCCGAAAGAAAGGTCATCCGTCCCCTTCTGGCCGTCGAAGACCCGCTGGGGCGGATCCGATCGCTCAAGGAATCGCGGCAACTCTTCTACGATCAAGCCGATTGGACGGTCCGAACCGACCACCTCACCCCCGAGGAAGTGGCCACCGAGATCATCCGGGGATGGAACTACATCTCCCGGGAACTCCGCCGTCTTGCCGCCGGAGGAGAAACGGCCGCCGTGGTGACCACTCCCACCGAGAGCTATCCCATCTTCGTGGGATGGAACATTCTAGATACCCTCGGCGCCCGCATGAAGAAGGCCGGACTTTCCGGAGAAGCCTATATCGTGAGCGACGATCGGGTGTTCCCGATCTACGGCCCGAGGATCAAGGCCTCTTTGGAAAACGCCGGGTTCGGGGTGGATTCCCTCGTCGTCCCGAGCGGCGAGACGAGCAAATCGTTGGCGGTGGCCGGCCGCATGTACGATTTCCTCGTGCTCCACCGGGCCGAGCGCACTCACACCATCGTGGCGCTCGGCGGGGGAGTGATCGGGGACCTTGCCGGATTCGTAGCGGCAACGTTCTTGCGAGGCATGCCCCTCGTCCACGTTCCCACAAGCCTCGTCGCCATGGTGGATTCGTCCATCGGCGGCAAGACGGCGGTCAATCACCCGGATGGCAAAAACCTGATCGGGGCCTTCTATCAACCCCGCCTCGTCCTCGCCGATGTGGAGACCCTTTCCACACTCCCTCGCCGGGAACTCACCTCCGGTTGGGCCGAGGTGATCAAGCACGCCCTCATCCGGGACGCCGAATACTTCCACTTCCTCGAGCGAAACGTGGACAAGCTCTCCCGATTGGACCCGGAGGCCACCAGCGAGGCCATCCGCAGGAGCATCGCCATCAAGGCAGAAGTGGTCAGTGCGGATGAAAAAGAGGTTACCGGACTGCGCACCCTTCTCAACTACGGCCACACCATCGCCCACGGATTGGAGACAGCGACGGGATACGGCCGAATGCTTCATGGGGAGGCGGTGGCCGTGGGGATGGTGGGAGCCGCTTCGATCGCGCGCCGAACGGGACTCATCGGCCAGAAAGCGGAGGAACGGCAGAAGCGCCTTCTTCAGAAATTCGGCCTACCGATTGCCGCCCCCGGCGCCGATGCGGATGCCGTCATGAGCGCCATCGAGCTCGACAAGAAAGTGCGGATGAAAGCCGTCCGATGGGTCTTGCTCGATCGCATCGGCGAGGCCGTCATCCGCAATGATATCCCGCCGGATCTCGTGCGGGAGGTGATCGAGGGATTGGTGAAGGAAACGGATGGTTAGGCGAAAACCATGGGACGTTACGGTCTTCTGATCGACTACGAGTTTTGCACCGGCTGTCACACCTGCGAGATCGCATGCACGGAGGCGCATGGCCTTGCCGGCGGTCAGGGGGGCATAAAGCTGTGTCAAGTAGGCCCCATACGGCGCGGGGAGGAAGGGTGGTTCTTCGTCTTCGTTCCCGTCCCTACGGATCGATGCGATCTCTGTCGGGAACGGGTTCAGGGGGGGCTTCAGCCGGCGTGCGTGAGGCATTGCCAAGCCGGGGTAATGAAGTTCGGCACGATCAAGGAACTCGCTCAATACATGGAAGTGAAGGCGCACACGGTTCTTTTCGCGCCGGGAGTGCCGGATGGTTCAGAAGATCACTTGTAAGTTCTGTGCATCGAGATGCGGGATGATCATCCATCGGGAGGAAGGAAGGATCGTGCGGGTGGAAGGCGATCTCGATCATCCCACGAGCCGGGGCTGGTCATGTGCCCGGGGGAGGGCTTCCGCCGCCAAATACCACCGGGGCACCGGGATGTGGAAGCTCTGATCCCGTCGCCTTATCTTTCCGATCGGTGAAGGCGATGAATGAAGGGAATCCGGCCGCGGGATGAAACCGTATAGGCCCTCTGATGGGGCGGCAACTGCACTTGCCATATCGCCCAGAAGCCGAAACCGACGAAAACCCCCAGAGCACCCAGAACCATCAAGGTGATCATCCTTCCGCAGCCCCCGGCGAGGCATCCATGATTTCCCTCAAGCTCCCTTCATAGCGGCGAACAAGGGCCTTGATGCGGGCCACGAGTTCCCGGGAGCTGAAAGGCCAACCCATGTAAAAGTCAATCCCGTATGCCGCCGCCTTGACCCAGGCCACTTCGCTGTTCCCGTTCCCCAGAAAGATGATCGGCACGTTCGATTTCTGGCGGATTTGAACCCCGAGTTCCCAGCCGCCTTTTCCGGCTTTCTCCTCGATGATCACCACGCTGGGAAGGGATTGAGTGAATTCCGTTAGGCGTGTCCCATCATAGATCGTTGTGATCTCGAACCCGGCCTCCTTCAACAAAGAAACGAGATTGTGGGAGGAGGTTTCATTGGCTCCGATCACCATCACTTTGGGAACGGTATTGACCTTTCGTCCGATACTTCCGAGAGTCATGTGGTTCCACCCTCGCCCGATGACTTTTGTGAGGGGCTCCTTGACTCAAACCCCACACTCTCTATCCTATGGCCGATAGGTAAAAGGCCCCGTAAACGAACGTTAGGATAACGTCAAGAAGGGGTCAAAATTCGGTAACAATCGGGGGACTTTCATGAAGAAACCCGCAGGGAGTTCCCCGCGGGCTTCTCCATGTGAGGAAACCATCAGAGGGGATTACGCTTGTTTAGCCAGTTTATAGCCGACCCCCCGTTCCGAGATGATCAATTTCGAATCGTGGGGGTCATCCTTCAGCTTCGCTCGGAGCCGCTGGATGTACACTTTTAGATAATCGGTGGAGTCCACATAGTCGGAGCCCCACACCTTTTCCAGCAGCACGCGATGGGGGATCACTCGCCCCGCGTTTCTGGCCAAGAAATGGAGCAAGCTGTACTCGGTGGGAGTGAGCTTGACCTCCTCGCCGTCCACACGGACTTCATGGGAGGCAAAGTCTATCCGTAGCTTGCCCACAGTGAAGGGTTGTTCCTCATCTTCGAGCTGGGGCATGGTGGAGCGGCGGAGCACCGCCTTCACCCGCGCCAGCAGTTCCACATGGCTGAACGGCTTGGTGATGTAATCATCGGCCCCGAGTTCAAGCCCCTTGACCTTATCGAACTCCTGATCCTTCACGGTGAGCATGATCACCGGAACATCGGAGAAGAGCCGGATGCGGCGGCAGACCTCAAAGCCATCGATATCCGGCAGACCGATATCAAGGATCACGATATCGGGGGATTCCTTTTCGATCAGGCTGAGGCCGGCAATGCCTTCGTTGGCGGAGAGCACCTCCACATCCGGCCATCGAAGATCGAAGCAGAGCGAAACGGCTTCCACGATCTCCGGATCATCCTCGATAATCACGACTTTCATGATCCCCTCCTTATGAAGATTATTCTACAATAATCTTGTCTCCCTAGGATATCCTCTGCTCCGGGTCAGAGGATGGAATGGGCAGGGATACGATGAACACACTGCCTTCTCCCACCCGGCTCTTCACCTTGACGGTGCCGCCATGCAACTGCACCAACTGCTTCACCGTTGCCAATCCCACCCCCATGCCCTTCACCCCGCTCCGGCTGGCCTCGCCCCGGTAGAAAGGCTCGAAGATGAATTCTTGTTCCGCCTCCGAGATACCGGGGCCTGAATCGGCAACCTCGATGAACACCCGGCTATCGGTCTGCTGAACGCTGAGCTTGATCCAACCGCCTCTGGGTGTGAATTTATTGGCATTCCCGATAAGATTGGTCAGAATGAGCTCGATCCCTTCCGGATCGGCCATAATGGGCGGCAGACTCTCGGGGCACTCCATCTGAAAGGTTTGCGCCTTCTCTTCGATGGGCGTTGCACAAAGTTCGACGGCGTTCTTGATGCAAGGAAGAATATCAATCGAGCGCAGCCGCACCTCCAGCGGCCCGCTTCGCAATCGAACCATATTGAGCAAATTGTTGAGCATGGACTCCAAACGTTCCGTGCTCCGCCGGATGTTCTCGATCAATCGTTTACGGGCAGGATGCTTATCACCGGCCAATTCCTCATAGAGCAGATCCCCCGATGACTTGATGGAAGTGAGGGGCGTCTTCAATTCATGCGAAATAATGCTTAAGAATTCCTCCCGATGTTTGTTCAGTACCTCCAACCGCTGACGCTCCCCTTTCTCGCGGGCATAAAGGCGGGCATTCTCCATGGCAAGGGAAAGTTGGCTTGCGACTTGCTCCAAGAACGCAACATCCGCTTCCCCATAGGCTTTGGCGCGGCAACTCCCCACAATGAACGAGCCGAAGACTTCCCCCTGAGAGAAAAGCGGCAGATACACGAGCGACCGGATACCGTGCTCGAGATACTTCTCCCCTGTCCAGAACAACCTTTCCGAAGCCAGATCGGGCTCCACCAGCACCCGCTTGTTCCGAGCCACCCATTGTGTCGCAGTTCCCTCGAGGGGAATGGTGGTGCCGGCTTCCCCCCAGACCGAGTCCACCGCCGTTGATAGGGCAAAGAACCGGAGATCGTTTCCTTCGATCACCACAATGGTAGCAAAATCGAGGGGGACGATCTTCTTGAGTTCCTCCGCAAAAACCCCGTAGATGGTCTGAATATCCAGACTGGAACTGATCGTCTTGGTCAACTTCCCGAGGGCACTGAGCCGGGCTTCCCGTTCAAGACTTGCCTGATAGAGCTGAATATTCTCCAGCGCAAGCGCCATTTGCCCGCCTATGCGCATGAGCAGTCTTTCATCTTCCCATGAGTACGGCCGCCGATTTCTCCGGCCCCCCACAACCAGCAGCCCGACCAGCCGTTCCCGGGAAACCAAGGGAACATAGAGCTCGCCATCCAATTGGGCGATCATCGCCGCCTCGTGCCGCGCCACCGGCGCCAATGCGGGATCGGACTCCAGCACATCGCGCCGGAGGAGGGTACGATGTTCAGCGAGCCACTTGATCAGTGGACTCCCGGCCTCCAGACCCAAACGGTTGGAAGCACCCTCTGAGGCATCTTCATGCACTACCCCTAGGAAATCACCCGTGACCGGGGACGGCAACAGCAAATGAACATGTGATGCCTGCATGGCCTTCTCGATCAATCGGGGAAGATCGGTTTCGATGGCGGAAGGATCAGTAACACCTAGGGCCTCCTCGCGCAGGCGTTCGAGCGCTTTGAGATGCTCCAACCTTCCTCGATATATGAACTGGTTCACACGGGATTGCACCCAAAACCACAGGTAAGGCACAGCAGCCACGATCGCAGCTACTCCCAAGAGCCAGAGCCAGAGGGGAGCAATGAGACCATGATGAAGGTGATCGAGAACGAAGTACACGCAAACGAAGGGGAGACTGACAAGACCAAACAGGATCGCAAAAGGAGCGAACTTATAGGTCCAGAGCTGGATATCCAGAAGACGCTCTTTTAAGAAAGCAACTCCGGCCAGCAGCGCAAACCCGATGCCCGCCAGCGAGGCCGCGGGATAAGCGTGAAGCCCTAAAGTATAGGATAGCTCCACAAATCCACCCACAAGGAAGACCGTCCCCCCGAGAATGAAGTGAAGGAATCGATTCCTCTCCGCATAAGAGCCCGCCGATTTCTCAGCCCGGCCCAGAGTGTATACCCCCAGCGCCAAGAAGATGTACACCGGCGCGGCGTATAAAGCATAAAGCGGCCCGAGGCTGAGCACATTCCCATAGGCACCCTGTTTAATGCCATCAACAAGGAGATTCCAAGGGGATAGAATGACGATCACGGCAAGGTAACCATAGGCAACCTTGAGGGGTGGGAAAAACCAGGATCGCGAAAAGGCCGAATACCGCAGGGCGAAATGATAGAACAGCACGGAGGCCGAGGTCATAAAGATAAGCTCGAGCTTTGCCCAACGGAGAGCTTGATCGGGATCATCGTTGATAGCCACACCGAATGCCGCAATGCCCCACAGATTCATGGAAAGCAGAAAGATGGCGAAGAGGTGGGCAGCGGATCTGCTCCAGCATTTCCACAGGCAGAGAAGTACCATGCCCCCCGAAAGGCACCCGAGTGTGAGCGGGAATACTCCATGGATCGTCATGAGTATTATCGGACCTCAATGGAACGAAAGGTTGTTTTTCTCGTCTTTAACGGGGACCATTTGGTAAACGAACGGTAAACCCACGGTAAAAACCAGGTAAATCTCAACGTGAAACAATCCTACTATAGACGGCCGGGTTTGTCAAAGGTGTCTCCCCCCAAGTCCCCCTTACTTTCGTCCTATACGGCCACCCCGTATTTCGGCTTTAATCGTTTTGTTACCCCCACCATTCCACTTTAACTGCTCGATCATTGGGTAAAACCGATACTGATATCCATGGAACCCTCCAAAAACGGGGCAGTTTTCCCCTGAAAAACAGGGCGGTTGGGTCCCCATGTTACACAGAGTTCTTCGGATTGTCTCTTTCCGTATTTCCCGGTACCCTCGAATCAGAGAGCCCGGACAACCTATCTAGTGAGGAAAGAAAAAACAAAACAGCGATCGAGTGGGAGAGTGTGGCGTCCCCCCAAAAGACCCTTGGGCGGGGGGATCGGAGAAGCACAATCGCATATAAGAATGGAGGGATTCCGGCGCAAGGGTTGTTGGGGAAAAAGACCGAGTGGAATAAGCCTTCCAGATGTTATACAATTAGGGCTGTGTGTGTGAGGGGATAGATAGGCTCCGGATTGCGATCCGGAACGATATTTTAGAGAGCTCACTTCGGAGGTCAAGGCGCGATGGGAAGTAAGAACGATGAATTCTTCAAGGAAGTGGTCAAGATCGTCGGCAAGGAGTATGCCTCGGCGGAACGGGAGGATATCATCCCTTATTGCCGGGACGAGGTTTCGCAAGCACTCAAGACGTACGATGCCGACTATGTGGTAGTGCCGGGCACGGCGGAAGAGGTACAGGCCATTGTAAAGTTGGCCAACAAGACCAAAACACCCCTGTACCCGTACTCATACGGGACGAACCTCAGCGGGGCCACGATGCCCCGCAAAGGTGGAGCGGTGGTGGTGCTCCGAAGGCTCAACCGCATCCTCAAGATCGATGAGGAGACCCAGACGGCCACCATCGAACCGGGCGTCACATGGTCGAAACTGATCTACGAGGCCCGCAAGGTGGGGCTTGAACCGCTGCCGCTGGGGGGTGGACCCCACACCGGAGGACCCATCGGCAACTACAATCTGGGCGGCGGCTCTACCGGCTCCATCGACCTGAACGAAGTGGTCTCCCTCGAAGCGGTATTGCCCAACGGCGAGATCATCCGAACGGGGTCGGCGGCTTTCCGGGGAATGGAAGTGACCAACCCCTACTTCCGAATCGCATGGGGCCCGAACCTCAATGAGCTCTTCCGGGGCTCGATGGGCATCTTCGGCATCGTCACCAAGATGATCCGCCGCCTCTATCCCGTTCGTCCCATCGAGGAGCCGATTCAGATCGCCTTCCCCGATGTCCACTCCATCGTGGGCGGGATGCGCGATGTGGTGAAGATGGGCATCGTGAAGCAAATCGTGGGCACCAACCGATATCAAACCGCCGCCATCGCCGCAACCAGCGATGTCTTCCACAACCCCGAGGAATTCCGCAAGCTCGAAGACTCCCTCCCCGAGTTCTTGATGATGGCCAAGATCAGTTGCTACAACGAAAAACAAGCACAAGTGTACCGCGAGCTCATCAATGAGGCGATCACCAAGAACAACGGCAAGATCATCACCTTCGATGGTTATGTTAAGGAAACGCTGGGGCAGCTCTGGGGTGGAAGCTCGGTCTCGGCCATCCATTACCTCCGGCACGAGCCGCACCTCATGGCATTCGTATATGTCCCCCCGCACATGATCCCCGGCGCGATGGAACTGGCCCACAGTCTCTTGAAAAAGCTGGACTACAAGATCATTTCCTCATCGGGGCGGGAAATCCCCCCGCGGATATGGCTGGCCCCGTGGGAGCGCACCGAATGCTTCATGATGGAGTTCGATATTGAGTTCAATCCCATGGACAAAAGCTCCATCGAGAAGTTCCGTCAGTTCATGCCCCTGTACTTCCAAGAGACCATGAAATACGGCTCGGCACAGGCCAGCGCCGGGTTCTTCCGTCAGATGGAGGCGGGCCTTCTGCCGAGCTATTCCAAACTCTTGCGCGATATCAAGAACGCCGTGGATCCCAATCACATCATGGCCCCGGCGCAAGTTTTCAAGGACATTTAGGAGGGACGAGTCATGGCGTTGGAAGATTTGAAATCTCAGATTTACCACTGCTCGAAGTGCGGCGCCTGCCGCGTGGCTTACCGGCAGAGCCTGCCGTGTTGCCCCGCCGGGGAGCACTTCGGATTTGAATCGTACTTCTCCATCGGGAGGACGGCCATCGCCCGCGCCATCCTCGAGGGCGATCTGGATTGGAACGAAAAGGTTCGGGATCGGGTGTACAACTGCACCCTGTGCGGAACCTGCGATGCCCATTGCTACGCCGCCATGGGTCTTCATCCCGTCCAGACGTACCTTGAGATGCGCCGCGAGCTCGTGAAGCGGGGCTTGGGCCCCATGCCGCAGACCGTCCCCATGGTGGAGAGCGTCAAGAAGTACGATAACCCCCTCATGGCGGATAACAAGAAACGTGGCGAGTGGCTGAAGAAGGCCAAGGAGAAGAAGATCAAGCCGGGGCAAGCGGTGCTCTTCTTCGTGGGGTGCGCCCTCGAGTTCGACCCCAATGCAACGGCTATGGCCAAAGCCACCGCCAATCTCCTCGATAAGGCCGGGGTGGATTGGGGGCTCCTCAACGAAGAGGAGGTCTGTTGCGGCTTTCCGGTGTTCGAGCTGGGGTGCGAAGATGAGTTCGCCAGACTGGCAAAGAAAAATATCGAGAAGATCAATTCCCTCGGAGTCAAGACCATCGTCACCTCCTGTGCCGGATGTCAATTGGTGATGAAGCGCGAATGGGCCCGATACGGCAAGCTCAACGCCAAGGTGATGCACATCACCGAGTTTGCCCTTCAACTCCTCAAAGAGGGCAAACTCAAGATCAAGAAGGACTTCAAGAAGAAGGTGGCCTATCACGATCCTTGCACCCTCGGCCGGTACTGTAACGTTTACGATGAGCCCCGCGAGATCCTCAAGATGATCCCCGGCGTGGAGCTCGTGAAAATGGAGCGGGAGCGGGAGGAGGCATGGTGCTGCGGGGCGGGCGGGGGACAAGTGCTCGCCAATCCGGAATGGTCGGCGGAGACCGCGATGCAACGCCTCGAAGAAGCGATCGATGCCGGCGCCGAAGTGCTCGTTGTGGGCGGGTGCCCCACCTGTATGATGAACTTCGATATGGCCATCCACGGGTACGCCAACATGGCCAAGCTCTACGGCAAGGTCCTCGAGAAAGCGCCGGTGGCCATGAAGTTTCTCGGCGCGGCTCAGAAGCTTTCGGCCCCGTTCATGAAGCGGAAAAAGAAGGCCGATATCGAAGTGGTGGATATCGTCGAACTCTTGGACAAGGTCACCTAAGAGCAATCCATAGGATGGGAACTTGCGCCGCCGGGGATGTGTGTTCCCCCGAGCGACCTCAGAACAACCGAAGGGGAGGAAAACTCATGAAAGTCATCAAGACCGATTGCGCCCTGTGCGTGAACTGCTGCGGCATCAACGCCTACGTGGAAGACGGGAGACTCGTGAAGGTCGAGGGCATGCCCGAGCATCCCGCAAGCCGGGGCTCCCTTTGCCCCAAGGGCAAACGACTCGTGGAATATCTGTATTCACCGGATCGCATCCTTCACCCCATGAAGAAGCTTCCCGACGGCACATGGGAACGGATCACATGGGATGAGGCTTACGACACCATCGCCAAGAAGCTCCTCGAGATCAAGGAAAAGTACGGCCCTCAGGCTCTGGCACTCTACTGCGGATCGGTAGGGGTGGAACACTTCGAGGCGGCGGCCTTTCTGCAGCGCTTCAAGGCGGCCTACGGCACGCCGAACTTCGTCTCCGTGGAAGGCGGATGCTTCCGCGCCCGTATCCTTTCCCGCCAGATGACCTTCGGGCGGTACACCATCCCCGACGAGCTCGAATACACCAAACTCGCCGTCGTCTGGGGGCACAACCCTGAGGAATCCATGATGCCCCTCGGCGAGCGCATGCGCGCCCTGGCCTCCAAGGGGCAACTCGAGCTCATCGTCATCGATCCCAAACGCATTCCGCTGGCCGATCTCGGCCTGTATGTTCAGCCCCGCCCCGGGACCGACCTTGCCCTCATGCTGGGCATGGCCAACGTCATCATTCGGGAGAAGCTCTACGATAAGAAGTTCGTGGAGGAATGGACCCACGGCTTCGACAAGTTCGCCAAACACGTGATGCAATACCCCCCCGAGAAGATGGCCGAAATCTGCGGCGTGAGCGCCGTCGAGATCAAGCGCGTGGCCCGCAAGATCGCCACCACCAAGCCGATGGCCATTTATCAGGGCACCGCTTCGCTCGACCGGCAAGTGACCAACGTTCAGAACCACCGGATGCTGGCCATCCTCATGACCATCACCGGCAACATCGATGTGCCCGGCGGATGGATTCCCTTCCTCCCCTTCTTCACCACCGACCTCCGCCTCCCCGTTCAGGGCAAGCCCATCGGCGCCGAGGAGTATCCCCTCTTCTACGAGCTCTGGGGAAGGCAAGTACCCTACGGCCAATCCATGTGCTTGACCAAACAGATCCTGAGCGGAAAACCCTACCCCATCAAGGCGCTCATCAGCACGGCGGGAAACCCGGCCGTCACCCTCCCCGATCCCAAGAGATTCCGGGAGGCCATCAAGAAACTCGACCTCTTCGTGGTCATCGACCTCTTTTTGAATGAAACCGGCGAGCTGGCCGATATCTTTCTGCCGGCATGCTCCTTCCTCGAGACGACCGCCATGGGCAGCTACACCGTGCAGGGGAACTTCGGCATGCCCTTCATCATGCTGCGCCGCAAAGTGGTCGAACCCCTGGGCGAATCGAAGACTGACTGGGTCATTTGGTCCGAGCTGGGCCGCAAGATGGGAATGGGCGAGCATTTCCCATGGAAAACCGATGAGGAGATGCTCGATATGCTTTTCAAGCCGTCGGGATACACCTATAAGTTCTTCGATGCCCAGCCCAACGGATTCATGTATCGGGAAAAGATCACCACGACGACCCCGCAGAAATTCCGCACCCCCTCGGGGAAGATCGAAATCTACTCCGATACGCTGGCGCAGATGGGGTTCGATCCCATGCCCACGTATCGGGAGCCCACCGAGAGCCCGATCAGCACGCCCGAGCTCGCTAAAGAGTACCCGCTGATCCTCATCACCGGCGCAAGAAAGCTCGAATACATCCACACCCAACTCCGGCAACTCCCGGAACTGAGGGCCCTCGTGCCGGAGCCGATGGCCGATATCAATCCCGCCACCGCCGACAAATTCGGCGTTCGGGATCGGGAGCTCGTGAAGATCTCCACCCCCGTCGGCTCGATCAAAATGAAGGTGAAATTCAACGACGGCATGAAGCTCGGCGTGATCTCCATTCCCCATGGATGGGCGGAGGCCAACGCGTGCGAGCTCGTCAACTCCGAACATCTCGATCCCATCATGGGCTATCCGGAGGATAAAGCCATCCTCTGCAAGATCGAGCGGCTTTAAAGCGAGGGGAAGGCTCGCTCGGCGAGCCTTCCCTTCACATACCCGCCTTCTCCCCGGGGAGAAGGCTTTTCCTCTCCTCACCCGAGGGGAGGGAATGTGGAGTACGCCACACGAGGAGGTGTTTCCGATGCCCTACGAAAAACTCTTCTCCCCGATCACCATCAACGGGATGAGGTTGGAAAACCGCATCGTCATGGCCCCGGCCCATGAGGGCTTGGCCACCCGGGACGGATTCGTCACCCCGGCCTACAGCGATTACTACTTCCGGCGGGCGCAGGGCGGGGTGGCCATGATCGTGCTCGGCGGGGTGGCCATCAACCCCCGGCCTTTCCCGGCGCTGCGCTTGAGCGACGATAAGTACATCCCCGGCCTCAGGGAAATGGTCAGCCGCATTCATGCCGAGACGAAGACCAAGATCGTCCCCCAGATCTACGATTGGCTCAAGATCGCCAAGGGTTGGAAACAGAAGGTCGAAGAGGTGCCCATCGAGCAAATCAAACAGAGCATCGATTTCTTCGAGGCCGGAGCCCTTCGCGCGAGGGAATGTGGCTTCGATGCCGTCGAGCTTCACGCCGCCCACGGCTATATCCTCGCCTCACTGCTTTCCGCCAACAACAAGCGGAAGGACGAGTACGGCGGAAGTCTCGAAAACCGGATGCGCTTGACCCTCGAAGTTTACGAGCGGCTGCGCAAGGCCCTCGGCAAGGACTACCCCATCGGCATTCGCATCAACGGGGACGATTTCATCATCGGCGGGAATACCCTTCTCCACACCCGGCAGATTGCCAAAAAGCTGGCCGCGGTCGGATTCGATTACATCAGTATCTCCGCCGGCGGCAAGTACGATGACTCCACCGGCACGGATCCGTTCGGATTGCCGGTGCCATATCCGCCGTGGAGCGGCTACAGTGGATTCCGCTGCATGCCGCAAGCGGATATGCCGGAGGCGGTGAACGTGTATCTGGCCGAGTCCATCCGGGAGGCCGTGCACAGCGCAGGGTATTCCACCCCGATCATGACCGCCGGCCGGATCACCACCCCGGACCTCGCCGAACGCATTCTCGAAAAGGGACAGGCCGATCTCATCGGGGTTTGCCGGCAACTCATCCGGGATCCCGATTGGCCCAAGAAGGCCCGAGAGGGGAGGGCCAAAGAGATCAAGAAGTGCATTTACTGCAATGAATGCCTGACCATGGCCTTCACGGGCGAGGGCGGTTACTGCAAGGTGACCAAGGCGGAAGAAGAAAAGGCGGCCCGGCAAAGCAAATAACCCTCGAAAAAATAGACCCCTCTGTAAGAAAGAGGGGTCTATTTTTTGATCCGCTCCGCCCATAAGGGCCCTTTGTGCTATTCCGTTTTCAGAATCCCCAAGAGCGAGACAATGATGAGGGCTGTTACCCACATCGCCATCAAGGCTTGGGCCCGGCCTTTGTCTTTGAACCAGTAGAGAAAGGCCGCCACCAACATTGCCGGCATCCCCACCGCGCAGCCGATCACAATGCCGATCTGGGTAATCCCATCGCCGGCGGTAAGATTGTGAATCCAGAAGTGGCCGTTCGGCTCCTGAGCGGCTACCTTATCCCAAACCACCTCCGGCTTGTCACCGTCCCAAATGCTATCGAAGAGGTAGTGGGGATTCATCACATTGCCGTCCATGAAGATGAACGAGATGAGCGGCCCCACAACCGCCAAGATGCATGAGATCACGGTAACCCAATAGACGATGTCTCCGAAAACAATTTGCGTCGTGGGCACCTTTGGCTTCAGAGTCTGTTCCGCAACGTTTGCCATAGCCTTCTACCTCCGCAAGAGTTTGGGAAACTTTCCAAAGGCAGCCAAGAGCACCGCGCCCATGACGAGCATGAATACGGCCCCGGTCACCGCGAACGGGACATCCCCGATCACATCGAGATCACTGAGCCCGCGGGTGACGAGGGAATATGCGGTGAAGAACATGATCCCGATGAGGATATACCGAACCGGCCCCGATTTGATGTTCACAAGGAGCTTGGCCCCCAGAAGTCCCCCGATGACCTGTCCGGCAAGCCATGGTGCAGCAAAAAGGGGAATGATCGCCCCGCTGATGATGTAGGGCCAAACACCGATGCAGTCGCCCATTCCCAAGATCACCCCGCTGCAAGCAGCGGCCACCTTCAGGGGGACACCCATCACAAGGTTCAACGCGGGCACGGTCGCCCACCCCGCCCCCATCCCAAAGAAGCCGGACATGAGCCCTACCCCCATCATCACGAGCATCCCACCCCAAGCACATTTGACCTGATAATCAATCACCTTCCCCAGCGAATGCTCATAGTACGGTAGGGGAATGTTGAAGGATCGGGTGAACTTATCCACCTTTTTCACTTCAGGCCACTCGAGTTTCTTGCCCCCCAAGATCAGATACAAACCCACCAGCCCGACAACCGCCGACAGCATCAGGCGGATGATCGCTTCGCCGTTCTCTCCCATCTTATCGGCCGCGAAGAAGGCCAGTTGCGCCCCGGAGAAAGCTCCGAGGCCATATCCCGTGCAGGCGATGAGAACGAGTCGGAGGTTCCCGAGGCCCGATCTCATGAACGGCCCGGTCGAGATGAGTCCGCTGAACATCGCCACAATCAGCCCCTGAGCCCGGACGATCAGGCTGTTCACATCGGTGAAGGCCAGCATGATCGGGGTGTAGATGAGCCCCCCACCGATTCCCGCGATCACGGCAATAATGGCAATGACAAAACTGAGCAAGAAGAACCCCAGAAGCCAAGCCACGATTGTCATCGCGGACATGCCACCTTCGGGCGTCTCGGCGCTGGCCGAAACCAGTGCCATTCCGGCAAAGGCGATGATCACCAAGGCGACCATCACCTCGAGTTCCAACCATGGGCTTCTGAGAAGACTCCGCCATTGGAACGCGCGGCGGCGCTTTTCCTGCCCTACCACTACCGTCCCGGCAAGTTCCCGTTCTCCGGACGTCATTCCATTCCTCCAGAATAAACTTTCATCCTCATCCTCTGCCCGCTATTCGTAAGTGCCGGTACCCTCCTTCTCACATCAGTAGTAGGGCCATTCTTTTGACTTGAAGATGTTCTCCGCCTTAAAAGACATCGCCGCGCGCACCGAACCCACCACCTTGCGCATCAGGCATGTCACCCGGCGAAGCATTCCCCCGCGAACCACCTTTTCCTCCCTGATCACCACTTGCTCGATCTGCGTCGTCATGTTTCACCTTCCTTTGCGCTTTTGCGCTGCGTCATTTGAGGATTACCGTACACTACCATTTAACAGGATTGCGCCCATGTGCACATCGCCCAAACTACCGCTTGCGCCATAGGGAAATGCTATGGAAAAACCACTGCCTCTATTACCCGCAATGCGGGTATATTTGCCCAATGTATGTAACTTATACCCGACGGTGTTAGGTATTATGTGAAGCAATTGGTGCTAGATTCGGGTATTTATACCTAGTCAATATTGCGTGATTTGGCAATTGTGTGCCGGATAAGAAACGCTAAAATGAAAGTAGGCGGAGGTACGCTGACTGTGGAAAAGATCAAAATACTCATTGCCGATGATCACACGGTGATGCGGCAGGGCACACGCAAGCTCCTCGAGCAAGAGCCGGATATGGAAGTGGTCGCTGAGGCCGCCGACGGCGAAGAGGCGGTCAGGCTGGCGGGGGAATGCTGCCCGGATGTGGCCCTGATGGATGTGGCAATGCCCAAAATGGATGGCATCGAGGCCACACGCCGCATTCGTTCCATCTGCCCGCAGACGGCCGTACTCGTTCTCTCCGCCTACGATGACGATGAGTTTGTCTTCGGGCTCATGGAAGCCGGCGCCGCAGGTTATCTTCTCAAGAGCGTCCACAGCCGGGAACTGGTAGCCGCCATCCGCTCCGTCCGAGAAGGGGAAGCGGTGTTACATCCGAGCATCGCGCGGAAAGTGCTCACCCGTTTTGTGCCCGCCGCCAGCGGGGCAAAAGCTCGGACAAAAGAAGCCCCCTCCGGCCCATTGAGCGAGCGGGAGCTAACCATTATTAAACTCATGGTAAGGGGACTCAGCAATCGAGAGATCGCCACAGAACTGGGCCTCAGCGTGCGCACCGTTCACGGGCACCTGGGGCAGATCTTTGCCAAACTCAACGTAAACTCGCGTCTGGAAGCGGCCATGCGAGCCCTTCGCGAGGGATGGGTCAGCCTCGATGAAATGCCCCGAGAGGACCCCAAGACACTGAAGGTATAGTGTGGCACATACGCTTACTCTCAACCCCGGACGAGGGAAACCGTTCTCCCGCTCGAGCACATGGCTCCTGATCCTCCTCTTCGTCTTCTTGACCTTTGCCCAGTATGCCGAATCGCTCGGCCACCCGGCTTTTCTGGCCCGGCTCACGGAGAGTCTGGGGCTCACCCGGTACACACTGGAACGGATCCTCTATCTCCTCCCCATCATCTGGGCGGGGGCACTGTTCGGGTGGCGGGGGGGAGCGATCACGGCCACACTAGCGCTGGCAACGATGATGCCCCGGGCGATTCTCATCTCACCCGTCCCCGAGGATGCCATCGTTGAAACCATCGCCGTCTTCTTCGTGGGAAACCTCGCCGCCTTCTCCCTCGATTCCCTCCGCAAGGAGCGCGAGCAACGGGCTCAGCTCGAGGCGGCCCACCGCGAGCTCCAGGCCAATCTCCACCTCATCGAGGAGAGCCGCAAACGCCTCGCCGCCCTCAACGAGACCGCTTCCATCATCTCCCAATCACTGGACCTTACCCACGTCCTCGAAAACGCCGTGCAGTGCGTAATGAATGTGACCGGCGTGGATATCGTGCGGCTCTATACGCTCGATGAAACCGCACACGAGCTCACTCTGGCGGCTTACAGGGGCGTATCCGAACGGTTCGTGGAGGCGGTGGGTCATCTCAAGGTGGGAGAAGGTTTCAACGGGGAAGTGGCGGAATCCGGGCGTCCCCTCTATGTGGAAGACGCCTTCGAAGACCCTCGTCTCACGCGGGCTGCGGTAAAGGAAGAGAATATCCATTCACAGCTCATCATACCACTCCTCTCGAAAGGGAAAGTGGTGGGTACGCTGGCTGTGGCCATGCGGAGTTACCGGCGATTCGAACCGGAGGATGTGGATCTGCTCACGGCCATCGGCAATCAGATCGGAGTGGCCGTGGAGAACGCCCGATTGTATCAGCAAGAACGCGCTTCCGAGCAACGATACCGAGGACTCTTCGAGAACGCCCACGATGCCATCTGGCTTCACGATGAGCACGGCACCATCATCACTGCGAATCGAGCATGCGAGCGGCTTACGGGCTACGCCCTGAGCGAACTCCTCCAGATCAATGCCTCGGCTTTGTTCGCGCCGGAGAACATCGAGACCGTGAAGGAAATAGAGCGTCGGTTGCTCAAAGGGGAAAGCCCGGGCTCGCTCGGCGAAGTGAAGCTCATCCGGAAAGACGGCTCAGAAGCTTTCATCCAGTTGGCAACGAGCATGGTGGCCGGCAACGGCCACAGCGGCGCCATCTTTCAACGAGTGGCCCGAGACGTCACCGAGCAGAAGCGGATGCAGGAGAACCTGAAATTCTTTCTTCAGGAGATCACCCGAGCCCAAGAGGAGGAGCGAAAGCGGATCGCTCAGGAGCTTCACGATGAGACCGTGCAAGCGCTCTTCCTTCTCGGCCGGCAGATCGACGATCTCACGACAAGGGCGGAGCACATGCCCAAGGAGGAGATCCCCGTGTGTTTGGAAGAACTCCATGAGGAGATCCAGACCATCACGCAGGGCGTCAAAAGGCTCAGCCAAGACCTGCGCCCCGCCACTCTCGATCGGTTGGGGCTATTGCCCGCGCTCAAGTGGCTCGCCTCTCAAATGGCGGAGTACGCGGGGCTCTCAATCACTGTGAAGGTCATAGGGAAAGAGCGAAGATTCCCTCATGAAGTGGAGTTGATCATGTTCCGGATCACTCAGGAAGCCCTTCGGAACGTCTGGAAACACGCTGAAGCGACCGAGGCCGAGGTCGTTGTGGAATTCGAGGAGCAGCGAACCCGCCTCACTATCCGGGATAACGGGAAGGGATTCAGCCCGCCCCGGTCGGTTGCGGATCTTCCCCGCACAGGGAAACTGGGGCTTGCCGGCATGCAAGAGCGGGCACAACTCATTGGAGGCACACTCTCCATCTCCTCCGAGGTCGGGAAGGGGACCACCGTGGTGGCGGAACTACCGGTATAGGGCTACCAGTGGGGTCCGTTGACACTCATTTTAGACTCGATATCCTTGACGCCCGGCATCGTCCGTACCAACATACGCACCTTGTCCGCCTCATCGAGCGATTCAACAGTACCCTCCAAAGAGACGATCCCTTCGTGCGCCTTGATATCAAGGTTCCGGTCCCCAATAGTTCCGTCCGCTGCAATAGCGGCTTTCACTTTTGCGGCGAGGATGACATCTTCGATCTCTCTCTCGATCGGCGACAACTTCCCCTGAAACTCGGCGGAGAGGGCCGCATCGCATACCATTTGGCATGCCGTGCTCAGGCTCACTTCGTCAAGATTGATGACCACGTCGTACAACAGGGGATCAAGCCAATTGACATGGTAGAGAAACCTCGTCCAGCGGACCCGCTCGGCATCCTTCTTCTGAATGTATTCAATCGCCTTGCGCCGATCAAATCCATACCGTTCCATTGCCGCCTTTATCCGGTATTCCATATTCGCGATAATCCGCACCCGAAGCACCCCCGGGAAATCCCTCAGCAAGAAATGACCGGCATGACCATGGTAGACGACATTGCCATTTCTTACCGCCTCGACAAGGTACGCTCGGATAAAAGCCAGATAGCGATGTCTTTCCAAGCTGAAGCGCTCCAAGAAGCCAGGGGGCTGTTCAAGGGCAGCGGTCAGTTTCTCCACTTCCACCCCATACTGCCGCGCCGCTTCCACAAGCACTTCGCGGGAGATAATCCGATAGCCCAGCTTCAGTGCCACGCATTCCGCTAAATTCTGCCCACCACTCAGGGTACCCCGCGATATGGTAATGACTGGCATCTGAAACCTCCTTTCGCCCTCTAACCGGCCTTCTCATCTCCCGGGGAAGAAGGCATCGCCATAGTAGAAGGCGCTTGGCCCTCCAAATCGGAAACTCCCGCCCCGTGAACAAGCGAATGACGGGTAACGGGTGGAATAGGCGCAATCCCGGGCTCCACCGGATGAACCACAGCCTCGGACCTCCGCTTGGCCACCCACATACTCCCCAAAACGATCAATCCCCCCACGCCAAGAGCAACACACATGATGGCAAAACTGCAATTTTTGAGGAGAGAAACCATCCCATGACTCATGCTTATCGAGCCGAGGTCATCGAGGTAAGTCGGGATCACTACCGAACGACTGACGGCAACAATAAGCATGAGCGTCACCATGACAAATTTAATGACGTAGTCACGGACATACGTCGTTCCAATCGCTCCGATCTGAACTCCGAACAGCGACCCCGCCAGTAGCAAAAGGGTCATCCGAATATCCACGTATCCATCGACCGCCCAAGTGATAACTCCCGTCAACCCCATGAGGAACGCAACGCTCAACTCGGTGGCACTGGCCATGATGGGACTCACCCCTAGGATATAAATCATCCCCGGCACTCCAATAAATCCCCCCACAGCAATGGTCGCCGCCAGAAGCCCGGTGCCAAATCCAACGGGTATTGTGGCCCAAACGGATACGGAGGTATCCGTTCCTTTGAGACTGATCATCGGACGTAGTTTAATACTCTGAATCCGCTTCGCGAGGGTCTGAGCCCCTTCCGAACTGCTTTGGCCACGCCGCGATCTAAGAAGGTCCCGCAGCATGTACCCACCAACGCCGACAAGAATCACCACGAAAACGGCGCTCACGTAGAGATTGGAACCAGCCTCCCCCCATTTATCAATGACCATCTCCTGGATTCTGATACCGAGCTGCACCCCGGCCACAGCCGATAACCCAATGACGGCCCCCAACTTTACATCCAACTGTCCGTACTTGTAGCGCTTATAGGAGCCCACCATCGCTTTCGGGAACTTGTGGCACATGTTGCTGGCTACTGCCACAGGAGCCGAAGCCCCCAAGTTCATCATCCCAGGGGTCAAGACAAATGCGCCCCCTGACCCGATGAACCCACTTATGAGGCCGCCCAAAAAGCCCAACGTGATCAGAAAAAACACATTGAACACAGTCAAATCAATGAACTCTTTGACGCCGGTAGCCGCGGCAATATCCATTAACATCTCTCGAACCCCCGATCGACGCGAGGTCTATTTCCCCCCTGATTACAGCAACGGTCGAGACAACACGCCCTCATGCTCGGACTGGTCAGTCGAATCAATGGCCTCCCTTTCCACTCGGGCGAAGGCCAAAGGCTTCAAGCACATAGTTGGCGAAGACGCTGTGGACAAAGGTAACCGCAAATGCAACACCTATGACAGCCCCTGCATACACCCCACCGCGGGTAAAATACTCAGTGAGATCGGATTGATGAGCAAACAAGAGATAATAAACCAGCACGGAGAGGCTCCCCCATCCCAAGGCACGACTCACCGGGCGGTTCCACCATCGAGGGACCAATCCGGGAAATACAGCCCCCCTGACTCGCATTCCATTCATGGTAGCTTGTTTCATAGCTGCAACCTCCTCGAAAAATTAGCCTCATATCGCATAGAGAACAACTATTGATTTAGAGTAAGTCTATCATAGTATATGCGTCAAACGCAATAAAATAGGCCATTATACCAATATCGACTAAGCATAGAGGCTTATAAAACGAGGAGCAGAACGTTGAATCGAGAGAGGCTCAACGGTATGGAGAAGTAGATGCTAGGGGACCATCCCGTGTTGCATCAATAGAAAACACACAGCTCAGTATAGCACAAAATCTATATGCGATTGCGCGATTCGCTTAAGAGGGCAATTCAATGGATACGATGGTCCCACCGGGGCACCGGGAGTCAATCTTCAAGCTTCCGCCCACCAACCTCATCCTCTCCTGCATGCCAGCAAGTCCCAGTTTCCCTTGCCGGGGTAAATCATTGATCACCATGGGAGGATCAAAACCGGTCCCATTATCCGTGATAGACACCTGCGTCTTATCTTCCCCAAATTCCAGCTTGATCACTGCCTGACTCGCCCGCGCGTGTTTGACAACGTTCCGCAAAGCCTCTTGGGTAACGCGGAAGATTACAAGTTCCGTCTCAGGGGGTAATCTCCGTTTCTGGCCGATCACCTCAACCCGTGTCTCCACCCCCGAGTATCGGGCAACCTCCGCCGCCAGCCACTCCAATGCCGGTACCAACCCGAGATTGTCGAGTGTGGCGGGTCGTAGGTCCTGCGTCAAACGACGTACCCCTTGCATGATATCATTGGCTCTCCGGTGCAATTCTGCAAGACGGCGCCGAGCATCTCGGGGTAATCCCTTTCCACCGGATGCCAATCCATCGATTTGCTGACAAAGCGCGACCAAGGCTTGAATGGTTTCGTCATGGAGCTCACGGGCGATGCGTTTTCTCTCTTCTTCTTCCCCCTTCGTCACGTGTTGAAGGAAAAACTGGAGGTTCTCTTTCATTCGCCGCTCGGCCGTCACGTCCCGGGCAATATGTTGGAATGCCGCCGGCTGACCATCACTGAAGACAAGGGTACTAGCCAGTTGCACGATAGCTTCGGACCCGTCTTTCTTCACCAATTTCAACTCGCCCATCGCACCCGATTGGCCACCGGTGAGCAATCCATGTTCCATCTCCTTGGCTACCTCGATGCTCTCAGCCGAGAGCAACATCTCGGCCCTCTGATTATGCAATTCCTCCGGGCTGTAGCCGGTGAGCCGTGTGCTGGCACGATTAGCCGCAATGATCCTCCCTTCCAAATCCACCAGCCAGATCGCATCGTGGGCGTTCTCAAACAACTCACGGTAGCGTTGTTCAGAGGTACGTAGCTCGTCAGCCACCTTTCGAAGTTGCCCCCCCACCTCCCGCTCCTCCTGATACAAGCGCGCATTTTCCACCGCCACACCAATCTGATTGCCAATGGTTGTCAGCAAATCCACCTCCGCTGGTTCGAACTGCCGGTAGCTTCGCATAGCCACGGCGAGCGTTCCCACCACTTTCCCTTTAGAAATGAGGGGGACGATCAATTGAGAGTGAATGTTCTCCTCCCGCACAGCTGCGCGTGTAAGGCGCGGGTCCTCGAAAGCATCCTCCACATAGAGGGGTTTGCCGGACTCAGCCACCGCCCCATTGAACCCCTCACCAATCTTGATCCGGCCAACGGTCTTGACAAACCGTTCAGAAACACCTTCATAAGCCGCTAGCAGAAGCTCGCCCGACGTCTCATCAAGCGTATAGATTCGGACGATGTCCGCTCCCATCACATTCATCACACACTTGACGGCGCTGTCCAGCACTTGGCTCAACTCAAGTGACTGTGAGATAATAGAGGAGGTCTTGTTCAGGGCGGCGAGCCTTTTTCTGCTCTCCTCGATGACCCGCAGATTCTCCTGAAGCTCCCGATGCGCCTCCTCAAGCTCCGCCCGGCGTTCCCTTTCCCTCCGGAGGGATCCGATCGCAAAGGCGGAAAGATTCCCGATCACAAAGATCACCGCCGTCTCCGCCAGCGCATCCTCGGGTGAATCGGAGATCAGCACATCCCGCGGTAACATCGAAACGAGAGCAACACAGGCAACCCCGATGCCCGCTTTTCCTCCGAACAGAAGGGCAACCCAAATGATGGGGATAAGATAAAGGATCCGTTCCGTGGCATACCGAGTCATGCCAAGGTTAGCGGTGAGGTTTGCAAGATAGGAGGGATGTTCCAGAAGTTGGGCATATTGAATGAAAGTGATAAGCAAAAAAAGCGCAGCGAGGAACCAAGCGCTCGGCCTTCTTATCACCTCCGCCCAGTGGCTCGTAGAAGACCTCGAGAGAACACCTGCCGTCATTCGTTGCTCAACTGAACCTCATCAATGCTCAGCCAACCTTCCTTCAGGCCGAGCAGAACAGCTTCGGTTCTAGAGCTCACTCGGAGTTTTTTGAACACGCTGGTGAAATGCGCTTGGACGGTACGGACACTGATCGAAAGCTGGCGGGCGATATCCTTATTGCCGATTCCGCGGACGGCCATCATGAAAATCTCGGCTTCCCGCGGCGTTAAATCGCTCAAGCGGCTAGAGGGGGCAGGTTTACTTTGCTTAGCACCTGAGGCAAAATGGCTCATCACCTTTCGGGCAATCGCAGGATGCAGAACCGGTTCCCCTTCGGAAACCGCCCGAATGGCCGCGATCAGCTCGTGGCCATGCACGCTCTTGAGCAAATAGCCGGCTGCCCCCGCTTCCAGAAGGCTGAACACGAACTGATCATCATCATAGGCGGAGAGGATGAGCACTGCCACCGAGGGACAAAGCTGTTTGATCTGTCGAGTGGCCTCCACGCCGTTGAGTTCCGGCATGACGATATCAATCAAAGCAACATCCGGTAACAGATCGCAAGCCAGTTTAACCGCCTCTTTGCCATTCTCCGCCTCCCCCACCACCTCAAAGTCCGGCTCCCTCTCCAAAACATGGATCGTCCCTTCACGGACTACCGCATGGTCCTCAGCAACGAGGATGCGTATCTTCTTGGAGGATGTCGCTTTCATTTTCACCTTTCTTGTAGCCTCCACTAAGCATTATCGCCGACCGACGGCAGGAATTCAAGGGATCAAGTCGTAGTAGATAATAGTATACATAAGCTCAGGTATGGCGCAATCCGTCCGCTCTCGGGACCGAGCTGCAAGTCATGCCCGTGTGGTAGAAGAGAGGCAATCCCCTCGCCCAGGTGGCACTCTGGCGAATCGAGAAACGACAGCCCTAGAGAGGAAAGCTGGGGCTACCAGTGGGTCCGAATCTTCATATTCGAGCGGAGATCCTTCACGCCGGGTACGGTAAGGGCGATCCGCTTGATTTCATCCGCATCCTCGACCGAATGGACAACCCCGTTGATCGTCACGAGTCCGTCTTCGGCATCTACGTCAATATCCCCATCACGGCTCTTGCCTTCCGCAGCGATCCGTGCCCTCACCTGAGTAGCCAGAACCAAATCATCCATGATCTTTCTCGCCTCAGGCGTCATCTGCAGGCGTTCCGAAGCGGCGGCCATGCAGACCGCCTCGCACGCGGTATCGAGCCGGATGTGATCGAGATTGATCACCAGATCGTATAGCGAAGGATCGAGCCAATCCACATGATAGAGAAAGCGGGTCCACTTCGCCCGTTCCTCATCACGCTCCTTGATGAACTTGATGGCCTTCTCACGGCTCAGATTGTTGCGCTCCATGGCGGCCTTGATCCGGTATTCCATGTTGGCGATCACCCGAACGCGGAGGACCGTCGGGACCCCTCTCAAGAGCAAATGCCCGGCGTATCCGTGGTAAACTACATTATCGTCCTTGACCTCATTGACCAATGCTTCCCGAATAAAGGCCAGATAGTGAACGCGCTCCAGTCCCATGCGTTCCAAAAGCCCCGGTTTATCGGCCAGCGCATGGGTGAGCTTATCCACCGGGACACCGTACTTCTCAGCGGCAGTGACCAGCATCTCGCGGGAAATACACCTATAGCCGAGTTTTTTGGCCACGCATTCGGCGATCTCCTTGCCGCCGCTGAAAGTTCCCCGTGAGATGGTAATGATCGGCATGGCATTCCCCCCACTTGATTACCGGATTATACCGCCCCCGATGATCCCGCTCAAGTCCCCCGGTGTAAACGGCCCCCCGTGTGAAAAGGCTTTTCCTAGTGTTCAAGGGCAATGATTCCCAAGGCGCTGAGGGTCAGAACCACCGCACTGATGAGAGCAAAGATCGTGAAAAGCCGGTTCTTCTCACGGAACATCGCCACCGCCGCCCCCCACATGCCCACCACGGCAGCAAGGCATCCAAGCGCAATTCCGCCCATCGCCAGTCCATCGGCCTTGGAAAGCTTCCCCAAATACCAATGACCTTCCGGAATCTCTGATTGTCCCGCACAATTATTCCAAATCGTCTTCGCCGTATCGCCGTTCCAAAGGCTATCCAATAGACAGTCCTGACGCACGTATCCATCCGAGACAAGGTAAATGATCATCCCGATGATGGCCACCAGCATTCCGAGAAGAAGGATCCAGTAAGCGATGTCGCCGTAGACGATGCCGGCGAGTGGCGGCTTCGGGGCATCGTGAGGGATAGTCGTCTGCTTTTCCACTTCCATGATGTGTCCCTCCCCTAAAGTTTAGAACTTGGCAATCCCGTCAATGATGAGCTTCACCCCGGAGAAGAGCATCAAGGCGATGATGAGATAGCGCACAAATCCGGCTTTGATTTTGAGGAGCATCCTCGCCCCGATCATCGTTCCCACGACCAAGCCGATCATGCACGGAACAGCAAAGAGGATGAAAATCCCCCCTTTCATGATGTAGGGCCAAACAGCGGCCGTATCGCCCATCCCGATGAGCACTTTACTCGACGCGGCGGCCACCTTCAGCGGGGCAAGCATGACCATATTGAAGATGGGAACCATGGCCCACCCGGCCCCCAAACCGAACAGCCCGGAGATCAAGCCCGTTCCCGAGAAGAGAAAAATCCCTAGAGGCGCCCGTTTCACTTTGTAGTCGACCACCTTGCCGATCGACTGTTCCCAGTATGCCATCGAAAGCGAGAGCCGCTCGGTGAAACTATCGACTTTCTCTACCTTCGGGTACTCGGCGCGTTTCCCTCCGAAAAGGATCAACCCTGCGATGCCCACCACCAACAGCCCCAACACCAAGCGGATGATGGCCTCCCCGCTGTCGCCCATGGATTCTTTCATGTGATCAGCCAACAGCGCGCCCACCACAGCAAATATCGTGTACGGGACACCGGCGAAGAAGAGGAGCTTGACATTCGCCAATCCTCTCTTCAGGAAGGGCCGGGCCGCCACAAGCGAACCGCAAAGGGCCACAAAGAGTCCCGTGGCCCGGATGATGTAAGAATCGATGGGGGTAAAGCCCATCATGAGAGGGGTGAACACCACTCCCCCTCCCACACCTCCCAACACCGCCACAATGCCGATCACGATCGAGATGAAAAGGAAAAGGAAGAAAAATGCAATGGGACTCAGGCTTGTCCCATCCCCATCCGCGGTCTCTTCGGCCGCCTGAGCGATGCCGGTGCCCAGCATGATCAGCACGATCACCAGTAATGCGGTCATCCAGAGCCTGCGGGAACGAACGAGGTGGATAATACCTTCTATCAGCACCATCTCAAACCTCTTCGGTGGAATTCTACGCACTTATGCTCAGCGATTTGCGCCTCGGTTGCACACAATACTGGCTAACGCAAATCCCCCAAGCATTTATACCTAATTCTACCTGATGAATATGCTGTATCAATCGGCTAAACGGCCATGGAGATATAGGTAATTTACACAGGGCACAAGCTCACGGGGGCGTAGCACAAGAGCGAACCGAAAAAAAGGCCGTTCGTACCTCAAACCGCTTTAGGCACGAACGGCCTGAAGGGGATGGCAACCGGGGGAATACGGGCGTCAAAGCCCTCTTCCGGTGTAGTACGACCAAGTTCGAGCGGTCAACCGATAAAGGATGTGCGCTCCCTTGGTGAACGGGGCATAGAGGAAGAGTTCAAAGAGGAACACCGCGTGAATCATGTATGCCCAGTAGGCCGCAGCTTCCCATTCCATCACCCGGATGAGCCACGTGGCAATACCGCTGAAGACGGTCAGGAGGAGCATGATGAGCAGAAACCAATCGCCGTAACTGGTCGAGCCCACAGTCGGATCCTTCGAAAGCCTCCGGGCAATCGCAAGGAGCACGCCGCCGGAGACCAGTATCGACCCGATAAGCCCGAAGGCCTTGGTCGGGCTGAAGATACCCCAGGGCGATTCCCAGTGGTATGAGAGATCGAGCCACTTATCGGCATAGTGGAGAACAAACGTAATGGCCGTGGCCGCAAGCAATGCCAGACACCCGTAGAATATGGCCAGATGGGCATAATACACCCACTTGCTTCCCTTGCATTTGAGGAAGTTCGCATGCTTGATGATCTCGAATACCGCCAACCCCAGACTCTGGGGCAAGGTCAATCCGGTGCGGGATTTGCCCGCCTCGCTCGCCATGAGCCCCTTCCAGAACCGCCGGATGCCGAGGGCAAGCACGATGAGCACGATGCCGAAGAGGATGAACAGACCATAATCGGCATGGCTATCCTTGATGAACTCGCTCAGGACGATCCGGCCCCCCTCGGAATGGAAGCCGTTTGGATTGTGGAGATCACCCCAGAGCCACAGCCACAGCACGAAGAGGAGAGCCGGGATGACCAACAGAAGGGGGAGATACCAGGGGGAAGAAAAGGCCCTGGCAATGGGCTTGGGAGCGGCACAGGTACCGATCACATACTCGCGGAGCGCCGCCATCACATTGCCGGGCTTGGCATCGCGAGGGCACCGGGCGTTGCAATCCCCGCAACGCTGGCATATCCAGAGATCGGGGTCTTTGACCAGCCGATCGGTCAGCCCCCACTGGGCCCAGATCATCTCCTTCCGGGGGAAAGGACTATCGGCCGGGGATACCGGACACACCACGGTGCATGTGCTGCACTGGAAGCATTTCTTGACGGAATCGCCGCCCCGTTCAATCACCTGCGCGACAAGGTCTTTATCCGGTCGAACGTGTTGTCTATCGCCCATTGCAAACGCCCTCCGCGCTATCTTTCGCTGTGCTAGCTAGGAAATGGATTCAAGCACCAATTCGGAGATATCCTTGACCTGAATCGTACCTTCTTTACCCGTCACGAGCACGGCATCATCGAACATGAGCATGCAATACGGGCACGCCACCGCTAGAATCTCGGCCCCCGCCTGAGCGGCCTGTTCGACCTTGAGTTCGGAGAAGCGCTCGCCTTTCGGTGTCTCCATCCATACCCGCCCCCCTCCCCCACCGCAGCAAATGGCGCTCTTGCGGTTATCCGGGAACTCGATGAGTTCCAGACCGGGGATGGACTGAAGCACCCGCCGGGGCGCCTCGTATTCATTGTTGTGGCGCCCGAGATAGCACGGGTCATGATAGATCACCCGCTTTTTGATTTCCTTGGTCGGCTTGAGTTTGCCCTCCCGAATAAGTTGATCCATGAGCTGGGTGGCATGGAACACTTCGAACTGGGCGCCGAACTCGGGATACTCATTCTTGAAGGTGTGATAACAGTGGGGCGAACTCACCACCACTTTCTTAGCACCCGCGAAGGCCTGGATATTGCTCTGGGCAAGCGATTGGAAGACCGATTCACTCCCCGCCTTGCGAACGCTCTCGCCGCAGCATCTCTCGGCATTGCCCACAACGCCGAAGTCCACCCCGGCCTTCTTCATCACCGCCGAGAAAGCATTCGCCATGCGCCGGATCTTGCCATCGAACGCCGGCACACAGCACGAGAAATAGAGGTATTCGGTCCCGGGTGCAAACGGCTTGACGCCCGCCGCCTGAGCCCAATTGGCGCGCTTCTCCTCCGGTTCCCCCTGCGGGTTGCCCAGAGAGGCGATGTTCTTCACGCTCAATCGGAGCGAATCGGGGACTTTGGCCACGCCCATCTCCGCCACGATCTTGCGGAAGGCCTTCATCACATCGATGATCTCCACCCCCCTGGGGCAGCGGGCTACACACGCCCCACAGGTAGCACACGTCCAGATCTCTTCATCACCGAAGTCGATGAGTCCGAGCTGAGCCTTGTGCATGATCTTCCGGACGACAAACGTCTTGACCAGATTCCAGGGGCAGGTGCCGGTACAGGTGCCGCACTGGAAACACGTCTTGAAAAGGGGCTCGCCTTCCGCGGCCTGCATAAGCAAGATATCCACCGTTTCTCTATCGGGAGCTATGCCCATGGTCAATCTCCTTCGCACGGGGGCAATCCATGAACCGCCCCCCGTAATGTGTTGGGTTCAACCGCACTCCCCCCTCCTTCTCTCCCCTCTTTGAAGAGGGGAGAGAAGGATTTCTTCGAAAACCTACATCCCCTTCATCGGGTTGGGGCCAACCTTCTCGATCACTTCCATGAACTTATCGAATATCTTCGGGAGCTCATGCCACTGGTCAATCTGGAGTTGGTGCACCTCGACCCGTTCACTTTCAAGCATGAGTCGCTGGAGGGTCTCTTGAATCTTGCTCGACCGGATCTTGGCCAGCTCGCTTCCCTTGATGAAGTGGCACTGATAGTCATCGCCGTGCACACACCCCACGAGGATCACCCCATCGAACCCCTTGTTGAAGGCATCGCTGATCCAGACAAGGTTCATTGAGCCGAGGCACCGCAGCGGAATGACCCGCACCCATGGATTGTACTGAATCCGGTGGAGTCCGGCGATATCCAGAGCCGGATAGGCATCGTTCTCGCACAGGAACGCCAGCACCCGCGGCTTCTCCTCGTCTTCTTCGGGGATCTCGATCGCCTTGACCATCGAGCCGATGATATCCACCGAATAGTCCTTGAAGGAGATGATGCGCTCCGGGCAAGCGCCCATACAAATGGCACATCGGCGGCATCGGGTGGGATTGGGAAGCGGATTGGCCTTCTCATCCTCGTTGTACATTCCGAAGGGGCATTCCTCCGTGCACCGCTTGCACTGCGTGCACCGCTGCATGAAGAGTTCCGGATAGCTCTTGTCCCATGTGCGCGGATGAACAGCGCGGCCCTGAGCCGTCAACACCGTGCACTGGATTGCCTTCAGAGCGGCGCCGGCGGCGTCTTCCATGCATGCCGCACTATCGAGCGGTTGCCTGAGGCACCCCGCCGCATAGATGCCCGTTCGCCGCGTCTCGTAGGGGAAGCAAATGAAATGCGAATCGGGGAAGCCGTACTTGAGCGTGGGCATCTCCGGCCCCTGACGATACTGAAGATTCAGAGCCGGCTCAGCGTAGCGCCCCGAATCCGCCGGCACGGGGACCTCTTCCTTCGTCTCGGGATTGATCTGGGTCTTCACCACTTCAGGTTTGGAGTTGGGGACAAGCCCCGTGGCCAGAACCACGAGGTCCACATTCACCGAGATCGCCTCGCCAAGGAGCGTATCATCCACTTCCACGGCAAGTTTATCGCCTTCCTGAGCGATGTTCTTGACCTCCCCCTTGGCAAGGAAGATCCCCTTCTCCTCCTGTACCCGCTTGTAGAAGTCTTCGTACTGGGCCGGGGTGCGCATATCCTTATAGAAGATATACGCCGAGGCCTCCGGATTCTGCTGAACCACATACAGGGCTTGCTTCAGAGAGGTCATGCAACAAATGGAAGAGCAATACGGCAAGTGATTCGGATCGCGCTGACCCGCGCACTGAATGAAGGCAACGCTCTCCACTTCCTTGCCATCGGAGGGCCGGACGATCTTGCCCGTCTTGGCCATCTGTTCCATTTGAACGTTGGTGATCACATCGGGGAATTTACCGTATCCGAGATAATCGAGTTTCTTGGCATCATAAGGCTTGAATCCGGTGGCCTGAATGATGGAACCCACGCGGAAGGTTTCCCCGTTCTTGAGGGTGATATCGAACATACCGGGAGCGCCGGCGGTCTTCTCGATCTCGGTGCCGGTGTAAACCTTGATCTTGGGATTGCTCTGGACCTCTTTGATCTTTGCTTCGATGCCGGTATCCTCGAGATCCCGGTACGGCGGGTGCTTGGGATAGAGCTTATGGAGTTTGTTGAGCCACCCGCCGAGGGTCGGCTCCTTCTCCACCAATCGCACCTCGCATCCAGCGGCGGCCGCTTCCAGTGCGGCGGTCATGCCCGTGATGCCGCCCCCGACCACAAGGATCGTCTGATCGATCTTTTCCTTGAACGGCTCGGGAACCTCGGCCTTCTGAGCCCGCACGCATCCCATCCTGAGATAATCTTCGGCGAGCATTTGGGTATCTTCATCGTTCGGCTTATGGGACCAAGCCACGTGCTCCCGAAGATTCACCCGCTCCAAATACACCGGCGGGTCAAACTGAAAGACCTCCATTTTGACCCGAGGAGAACATGCCGCCACCACCACCGCATTGACCCCCTCGCCGGCGATATCGTTCTTGATGAGGGCGATCCCCTCCGGCCCGCACAGACAAGGATGAGCCTTGGAGATGGCCGCCTTGCCATCGGACCTCCCCACCTTGACGAGGCCCTCGATATCGAGCGCCTCGCCGATGCCGCAGCCGCTGCAAATATACACGCCGAGTTTCTTATCCATGGTGAACTCCTCCCGCTACAACGGATTGAATGGCTTTAAGGGCCGCGCCGGTGGCATCCATCGCCGAATGATAGACGTCCACGGGCCGTTTGGCGCAACCGGCCCCCACGATTCCGGAATCGCTCGGAACGATGAATCCGTACTCGTCATAGGTGATATCACCCGGCAATCGCTTATCGGCGATAGAGGGCACGAGCCCCGTCGCCAGAACCACCATATCCACTACCTGAGTGATCTTCTTCCCCTGCGCCACATCTTCCACTTCCAACTTGAGGGCATCCCCGGCCTCGCCGGTGATCTTGGCCACTTTTCCCTTGATGAGGGAGACGTTGGGCATCTCTTGAACCTTGCGCAGGAAATCTTCCAGATAGCCCATCGCTCGGATATCGATGTAGAACATGAAGGCCTGGGCATCCGGAAGCTGAGCCTTCACATAATTGATCTGCTTGAGGGAGCCCATGCAGCACACGCCGGAGCAATAGGGAAGATGATTCTGATCCCGAGAGCCCGCACACTGGACGAAAGCCACAGACTTGGGCGGTTGCCCATCGGAGGGGCGCAAGATCTTGCCGCCGGTAGGCCCATCCACCGCCGCCAAGCGCTCCATCATGACATTGGTGATCACGTTGGGATACTTGCCAAATCCGAGGTTATCGAGTTTGGCGGCATCGTAAGGCTTCCAACCGGTCGCTACCACGATCCCCCCTACCTTGAGGGTCAAGCTCTGACCGGACATGCCCAGATCGATCGCCTTATAAGCGCATACCTCCACACATTTGCCGCACGAGGCACCGGGGCACACCGCTTTATCAATCGCATACTTCGCCGGGAAGGCCATCGAATTCGGAAGATAGATCGCCTTGGTCTTGCTCATGCCCAGATTGAACTCGTCGGCCCTCTCCACCGGGCACACTTCCGCGCACTTCCCGCACAAGGTGCAATTGTCATTCACCATCCGGGGAGTAACCTCTACGGTCACTTCGTAGGCCCCCTTCTTGCCGGTGATATTCTTCACTTCGGCCTGGGTGATGACTTTGATCTTGGGATTCGTCTTGATGCGGCGAAAGTTGATCTCCAAGCCGCAACTCGGGATACAGAGTTTGGGGAAATATTGATGCGCCCGACTCACCCTTCCGCCCAAATACGGGTTTTGCTCGACAATGACGGCATCATACCCGGCTTCCGCAGCTTCGATCGCTGCGGTGATGCCGCTAATCCCCCCCCCAATGACCAGAATAGTCTTTTCCGAACCCATGTTTCCTCCCTGAAGTGAACTACTAGGTTTCTCGCCCCGGAACTCGCCGGGTCAACAAAACGCCGATCTATTTTACCGCAAATCATCCAAAAAGCGCAGCGGGTGAGGCTCTCAGTTCCGGCCGCCCCCGATATTTTCCATCTCACAGGGGGCTTTCGTTAATCATTCGACTTGTTTCGAGCCCCTCACTCCACCCTGTAACCCATCGCTCTGGCCTGCCGCTCCAATTCCTCATCCCGGATGACGAGGGTATTTTCATGAAAGAGCGCAAATCGCAGGAATTTGATGGCGAATTCCAGTAAGTCCTCATCATCCGTTTTCAACGCTTCTCGAAGGTCTTGACGCACCTCGAAACGATCGAGAAACGTGCTGCCGAAAATCATTTCACGGAAGCCGTCAAGGTCGTAAAGGGCCTTGTACAGCATTTGGACTTTGGGCCCATCCAGGGCTTTCTTCTCCACAAAATGCGGGTGAAGCGTAAAGCGCATGTACGATTCCGATTTTGCATCGTACGTTCGGACGTCTTGATCCTCCAGCCAAGCGGCCACCGTCCACTCTTTGTCTTCTTTGAATCCCTGGCACAGGGAATCTTCACCGACAATGAAACAAAACTCCTCTCCGCTTCCCGATGAGCCTCTCGAAGAAGCCAGACCCAACGGATACATCCGGCATGCCCATGGACGATCCGCATAAATCGTGCATCCTTCCTCCGAAACAAAGGGGCATTTCCTATCCCCCTCTTCATGCATCTTGAGCATCACGAGAGGAATTTGATTCTCGCCCATAACGAGCGTAGATGTGTACCGATCCAAAAACTCCCCGGACAAAATGCCCAGAGCCCTTTTCATCCGGAGGACATCATAGGGGGTGAGGAAGATATTCACATCCGCACAGCACTTCCCGAAGCACGGCACCTCCTTGTGACAGGCGAATCTGAAAGTGCTCTCGGGGGAAAGCCTCGGATACTCCCGGAGAATCTTCTCTTTGAAGGCCTCGAAGTTTTCCATTTTCTCATGAAGAGACTCCAAGCACCGGCGGTGCTTGGAGTCTCTTCCATTTATCACTCGGTCAACGTTTGTCGGGGGTTTCTCAATGCGCGCCCACTAACTAGCAAATCTTGTGGATCTTCCGCTCGATAATCTCGAACTTGCCGTCCTTCGTCAATTTGATATTGACGAACTTCAGCCAGTTCGCATTGTCCATCTTGGGCGCATCCGCTCGGAAGTAATACCCCGGCCAGCGCGTTTCCTTCCGGTGGAGCATCGTCCGGATATGGGTTTCAGCTTGCATCGTGCGATGCATGCACTCCCATGCCCGCATGAGCTCATGATGATCCCGAGCCGCGAGTTTCGCGGAATCCTCCTTGAGCATCTGGAGGAGGTCCAATCCCGTCTTCATGAGCGGCTCGTTCGTGGTGAACATCGTCACTACACCGCCCGCGTACTCGTCCATGATCTTCTGGAGCCGATACATGTACTGTTCAGGGACGATGTAGTTCTCATTGACGTTCGGATCGGTGGTCAGCCCGCAGTACTGAGCGAACTGATCCAACGGGGCAAGGGTCTTCTTCCGGAGCGCCTCGACCTGCGCGGGATCGACCTTGGGCTGGGTATTGTTATCCTTGATGAAGGCCAGCGCACTCTTGGCGGCGATCCGGCCTTCGGTATGGGAGCCATCGGAGAATTTGTGGCTGGAAGCGCCGGAGGCATCGCCCGCGCCGAACAGGCCCTTCACCGTGGACATCCGGTTATAGCCCCAGAAATAGTCTTTCTTCGATTCGGCCGTCTGCAGATCCTCAGGCCCCGAGAGCCATGCACCGGAAGCGCCGGAGTGTGAACCGATGAAATACGGCTCGCACGCTTGAATCTCGGAGGGTTTCTCCTCAGGGGCGGTGTTCGTGCCGGCCCACAGGATGGCCTGCGAGATCGTCATATCGAGGAAGTCTTCCCATGCCTCGGACTCGACCTCTTTCAGTCTCTTCTTCCGCTTCTTCTCATCCGGCTCGGAGTCAACGATCGCCTTGATGGCCTCCTCCGTCCGCATGTAGGCAGGTCCCTTGCCTTCCTTTTGATCGAGCATCATGAGCCAGTTGCGGAGGTTGGCGGGAATCGGTTTCACCAAGCCATAAGGAGCCCACTTCTGAAGCTCTTCCTTGCGGGTCACCATGTACTCGCCGCCCAACGCGGTGGTGGCGCGGGACTTGAACAGCAGGAACCATGCGCCGACCGGGCCGTACGCATCCTTGAACCGCACCGGGATGAAACGGACTTCCTGGCAGGTATGCTCGGCACCGGCCTTCATCATGAAGTAGCAGCTCGAGCCGCTGTTGAACGGAGGATACCACGATCGGCCGAAGCCCTCGCCCGTGCTCCGCGGCTTGAAGACGTGCACCGCACCGCCCATCGCGCACACGACCGCCTTCGCCTTGAACACATAGAACTTGTTCTCGCGGACGCTGAACCCAACCGCACCCGCGATCCGGTCGCCATCCATGATCGGCTCGGTGATGAACACCCGCTCGAAGATCTGGCCATTAGCGCCCAGCGTAGCCATCGCATTCTTGGCGGCCTCGGAGACGATGATCTTGTAGGACTCGCCGTTGATCATGAGCTGCCAGGCACCCTCGAATACATAGTTGCCCTCGGCGTCCTTCCAGATAGGGAGACCCCACTTCTCGAACAAATGGACCGTGCCATCCACATGGCGGGCGATATCGTACACGAGGTCTTCGCGGCTCACGCCCATGAGGTCCTGCCGCACATACTCGACATAGTCCTCAGGCTTGCGGCCCTTGGCCTTCATCCCCACATACTGGTTCAAAGCGGAAAGCCCCATGGCCACGGCGCCGCTGCGGTCCATGGCCGCCTTATCGACCACGGCCACCTTCATGTTATTCTTCTTGGCCCAGTAGGCCGCCTCGACGGCTGCGCCGCAGGCCGCCATGCCGCCGCCGATGATCAACAGATCGGTGGTTACTTCAACGGTTTGGAAATCACTCGATTTTAGCGTCATCGCATTCACCTCCTATGTTACTTCTTGAGCGTCGGCAGAGCGGGCACCCGCAGGCACTCGGGCTCACCCATCAGGATCGGGCTCTTCAGATCATCCCCCTTGGGATCGGTCTTGAAGCCGCCGTCCGGCACCGCCTTACCTTCCGGGGTGGTGCGAATGGGGAACTTGAATCGCTTGAGGGTCCCATTCCGGAACTTCACCGTCCACATGATATCCTCGGAACCCCTGAGCGGCGTCGCCTGTGCCCCCATCGGCACGAAGTCCGCATAGCCTCTCACCGCCATCGCCTGTTGCGGGCAGATCTTCACGCAGCACATGCACTCCCAGCACATCTTGGGATCGCGATTGTAGGCCTTCATGCGCTGCTTATCCAGAACCATGAGGTCATTCGGGCAGATGTACATGCACGCCGTCTTATCCTGGCCTTTGCAGCCGTCGCACTTCTCTACGATGACATAACTTGGCATCCTTTACCTCCTTTACTGATTACCCCTAGAAAGCCTCTTGTTGTGCGTATGTGTTTGAACTACTTTTCCCCGAGCGCCTCACCTCCTTCTCTTGAGCAAGATCAAATTTAGATTCGTCTCGTCCTGCGCGCCTACTTTTGATTTGCGACTTCCTTCTGATAATACTCCATGAGGATCTTCGCCACTTCCGGGCGGGAGAATTCGGGCGGCGGAGCTTGACCCTTGGAGAGCATTTCCCGCACTTTGGTTCCAGAGAGATTCAGATGATCCGCGGGGGTGTGCGGGCAATTCCGCACCATGACGATCTTGTTGCACTTATAGCACCAAACGGTATTATCGCCCCGATAAATCTTGATCTTCAGGGCATCCTTAGGGATCTCATCGAAGATCTTCTGGGCATCGAACGGGCCATAGTAATCGCCAACACCGGCATGATCCCGACCGGTGATCAAGTAAGTCGCCCCCATGTTCTGGCGGAAAACGGCATGAAGCAGCGCCTCCCGCGGGCCGGCGTACAGCATATCGAAGCCGTACCCCGTGATCTCGACGGTGTTGGGTTCGAAGTACAGTTCGGCCATCTTGCGGATGCACGCATCCCGGACATTGGCGGGGATGTCCCCTTTCTTCAATCGGCCCAGAAGCATGTGGATGATGGCGCCATCCGCCTTCGTCTCCTTCATGGCCATCTTCACCAACTCTTCATGCGCCCGATGCATCGGATTCCGCGTCTGGAAAGCCACAACCGTCTTCCAGCCGTGCTTCTTGATCAGATCCCGAATCTGCATCGCGGTGCGGAAGGTCTCCGGGAACTCCGTCTCAAAATAGGAGTAGTTCAAGACCTGTATGGGCCCGGAAACAAAGAACCGCCCGGCGTCCATCCAGTTCGCCACACCGGGGTGCTTCAGATCCGTGGTGCGGAAGACTTGCTGGGCCATCTGGGTCATTTGCTCATCCGTCGCTTGCTCGATAGCCTCTACATCTTGAATGGCCAGCACCGGGTTGCCGGCCACATTCGGATCCCGCAGCGCGATCCGCTTCGCTCCTTTAATGGGGCTGGGATCCTTCACCACATTGACGATCGGCACAGGCCAGAAAAGCCCATCTTTGGTCTTCATCTTCTCAGCCACTTGCAGGGCTTCCTTCAATCCCATATACCCTTTCAAGGGATTGAAATATCCCGAGCCGAGCATGACCGCATTGGCCGCCGCCTGTGAGCACACGATGATCGAGGGGAGCTTTTCCGCCTCTTTTGCCAATTGCGCCCGTTTGGCACTATCGGCTACATACAGGGGATGAAGTTTATCTGATCCATGGGGCTTGATAAGTGTAACTGCCATATCCTCTCCCTTAACAAAAGATTTGCCATACGAAAGTAGACGACCACCTTTTGGGCTGGCTAACCCATAAGACCGCTCACATCCTAGCACCAAAAATTGGCGTGGGGCATCGGCCGGCCCGCTTACTGCCAACCGCAGAAAAGACTTAGGAAAACTCCGGCACCCATTAGGCATATATACCTATTCATTTTGTGAAGTTCCTAGGTCAACTGCACATCACACCATGGGGCAAATGACCTAACAACGGCGTCGCGCTTGCACCAATCCAATAGATTGCGCACGGGACTTGATGACGGTATAATGATGAGCGATGGGCACCGACAAGATCCGTATTGTCATCGCCGACGATCACAAGGTGGTCCGCGAAGGAACCCGAGAACTTCTCCAAAAGGAAAACGACCTGCAGGTCGTGGGGGAAGCGGGGGACGGCGAAGAAGCGGTGGCACTGGTGAGGGATCTGAAGCCGGACGTGGTGATCATGGATATTGCCATGCCCCGGCTCAACGGCATCGAGGCCACCAAACAGATCAAGGCCCTCTATCCCCGAACCGCTGTGCTCATATTGACCGGATACGAATACGATCAATACGTCTTTGCCCTCCTCGAAGCGGGGGCGGCCGGCTACTTACTGAAGGACGTTCGCGGACAGGAGCTCATCGAAGCGGTGCGGGCGGTGCACGCCGGTGAATCCGTGCTCCACCCGGTGGTGGCCCGCAAGGCTCTGGATCATTTCGTCCACGCAGAAAGCAAGGCCGAGGCTCCCAAATTCCAAGCCTTGACGGATCGAGAGATCGAGGTACTTCGGCTCGCAGCGCGGGGCCATGGGAATAAGGAAATCGCCTCCGAACTCGGCCTCAGCGTTCGAACCATTCAAGCGCATCTGGGGAATATCTTCAATAAGCTCAAGGTGGGGTCTCGCACGGAGGCGGTCATCATCGGACTGAAAAACGGGATCCTCACGCTTGACGATATCAAGGAGACCTGATTCCGCCGGCTCGTTCGCCGGGCTCATATATCCCGATCGCCGAGCGTTCGCGCCACCGGCCGAGAAATCCTTCCCAAAGCCCCCTGCGAGAAGTACGCGCCATAGATCCGGAAAAACAGACCGTTTGGAAAGCGCAATGCATCCCTTGACGATGAGTGCTCCTTTCCGGAGGAAGTTCTTATGAGCGGTGCAACAACCCGTGGACGATCCCAAGCTTCAAGTGGGAAAAGATCCGCCAAGCAAAAGGTAAGCTCAGCCTCACTCCGAGAGCGCATTGTGGCTCTCGAGAAAAGCGAACAGCGGCTGGCCGCCCTGAACATCATCTCCGGTTTGATCACCGAATCCCTTCAAAACCGCGATACGCTGGGGCTGGCTGCGGCGCGGATCATGGAGGCACTGGATTCGGACGCTATCATGGCCTACCTCCTCGAGAAGAAAACCAACACGTTGGTACTCGAAATGCACAGGGGCGTCTCCAAGGAATTCGTCGAGGGGGTGAAGCGAATCCCGGTAGGGGAAGGCTTCAACGGGCGAGTGGCGGTCACCGGAGAGCCGCTGGTCATCGACGATAGCAGCCAAGACACCCAGCTGGGCCGGCCCATCGTGACCGCCGAGGGAATCAAGTCTCAGCTCATCGTCCCACTGAAGTCCAAAGGCGAAGTCATCGGCACACTCTGTGTGGCCCGGCGACGGCCTCGCCGCTACACCGTCGAGGAAGTGGAACTTCTCAGCAGCATCGGAAATCAGATCGGGGCCACATTGGAGAACGCTCGCCTTTATCAAGAGATGCGTCAAACGCTGAAGCAACTGCGCCAATCCGAGGAACGATACCGCGACTTGTTCGAGAGCGCCAGTGATGCCATCTGGGTTCACGATCTCGATGGAAAAACCTTGGCCGCGAACGCTGCCTGCGAGAAGGTAACCGGTTACACCGCCGACGAACTGAAGTCCATGCGAGTGGATCAACTCATGGACATCTTCGGGAAATCGTGCATCGATCGAATCGAGGACCGGTTACTCGGCAACGAACGATGCGACCACCGGTGTGAAGTCAAGCTCGACAAGAAAGACGGCTCAAAAGCCATTCTTGAGGTGACCACCAGTTTGATCGCTCACGAAGGCGAAGTGATAGGCTTCCAACATGCGGCGCGGGATGTTACGGAAGAAAGGCGCATGCAGGAAAACCTCCGGTACTACCTCCAACAGGTCACCAGGGCACAGGAAGAGGAGCGGAAACGGATTGCGCGGGAGCTTCATGACGAGACCCTCCAGAATTTGATCGCCATTTCCCGGCAACTCGAGAAGATCACTTCGAGTGAAGCGCTCTGGGAAGAAAGCCTCGAAGTGGTGCGGGGGCTCAAGAAACAAATCGAAAACGCCGTCCAAGAAATGCGCCGCTTCAGCCACGACCTTCGGCCCTCCGTGCTCGATGATCTTGGACTTCTTCCCGCCCTTGAACTCCTCGCGGACGACCTCGAGAAACAGGGCATCACCACCAAATTCCGGGTGAGGGGGCAGGCCAGACGTCTCTCCCCCGAGGCGGAGGTGATGCTGTTTCGCATCGCACAAGAGGCCACCCGCAATATCTGGAGGCACTCGGAGGCGACCATGGCCGAGTTAACGATCGAATTCGTTGACTCCCTTCTGAGGATGACCATATCCGACAACGGTAAAGGATTCCTTTTGCCGCAACGGCTCGGCGATCAGGCCAGCATGGGCAAACTGGGATTGGCCGGCATGCAGGAGCGCGCAAGGCTGCTCGGGGCAACCCTCAAGATAGATTCCGCTCCGCGCAAAGGCACCACCATTGTGGTGGAAGCACGCATCTGACCGGGTAAAGCCCACTTTCACTTCGAGAAAGCTGTGCCTTTTAAGCCCAGATGCCTAGAAAAGATAGGTTTTTAGGCTTATGGTTTCAGGAGAGATATAGGCATTTATGCTTAACTCGGAAGGAAGCGGTATAGGCTTTTTGTTCGGTTAGCGGATACGCCGGGATGCCGATGCCCCTCCAACAGGGCCGGTGTTAGCATTAACAGGGAAACAAGGGACGGTGATCAATTGAGCGGCAGTTCATGAAAAGGAGACCTCTTGGCTTTGGTTCATTTGCCAAGAGGTCTTTATGTGTGTTAGTGAATCTGTATATTAAAACAAGGAGGAAAGTGGATGGCTAGTGAAACCCCCATGATGGATGAACTGGAAAAGGGCCCGTGGCCGAGCTTTGTGACCCAGCTCAAAAGAGCGGCCAAATCCAAAGCGAAGTTGAGCGCAGCGGCGGCGGATCTCCTTCGATCTCAGGAGCAATGTTTCAAGGAGAAACAAGGTCTCTGGAAACATGGAGGCATCGTGGGAGTGAAGGGATACGGCGGCGGCGTGATCGGTCGGTACCATCAGCGTCCCCAAGATTTCCCGCATCTTGAGCACTTTCACACCATGCGCGTCAACCATCCGTGCGGGTGGTTCTACACCACGAAGAAGCTCCGCGAAATATGCGATATCTGGGATCGGCACGGATGCGGACTTACCAATTTCCATGGCTCTACCGGTGACATCATTTTCTTGGGCACTGTGACGGACGAGCTCCAGCCCACTTTCGATGACCTTTCCGATCACGGGTGGGATCTCGGTGGTTCCGGCTCGGCCCTCAGAACCCCAACGGGATGCGTCGGTCCCGCGCGATGCGAATGGGCTTGTTTCGATACGCTGGATTTCATTCACGATGTAACCAATACCTATCAAAACCAGTTGCACCGGCCTCCCTTCCCCTACAAGACGAAGATCAAGGCTTCCGGCTGCCCCAACGATTGTGTGGCCGCCATCGCCCGATCGGACGTGTCCATCATCGGGACATGGCGCGATGAACTCCGGATCAATCAGGCAGCCGTGAAAGAGAAGATCAACAGCGGTTTTGATGTGAAGCGATTTGTGGTGGATTACTGCCCCACCAACGCCCTGGAGCTGGTGAACGATCAGCTCAAACTCGCCCGGCCCGAGGATTGCGTCCGGTGCATGCACTGCATCAACATGATGCCCAAGGCCATTCGCCCGGGCGTGAAGACCGGCGCCACCATCCTTGTGGGCGCCAAGGCCCCAGTCATTCATGGAGCAGTTCTTTCCACTGTGATCATCCCCTTCATGGAAATGAAACCGCCCTACACAGAGTTCAAAGAGTTCTGGGAGAAGGCCATGGATTGGTGGGATGAGAACGGAAGGGTCCGCGAGCGGCTCTCGGAGCTCATCGATCGGGTCGGCATGGCGGAGTTCCTGAAGGCCATGGATCTTCCGGCCGTTCCCCAGATGGTCAAAGTCCCTCGGGCGAACCCTTACATCTTCTGGCGGCATGAGGATCCGCCAAAGATCGAGGATATCCGCAACTGGGATATCATGAAGAGGAAAAGTAAATAATCCCCGGGAGACAGGGTCCCCGATAATTAAAGAGAACCTAGAAGGAGGATTTAGGAACTGCAATGGCAAAGACAGATATTGGCCCCCCGGATTTCAGGACGATGATCCCACCGGTAATCAAGAAGAACTATGGTAAGTGGAAATACCACGAGAACATCAAACCCGGGGTTTTCAAACATGTAGCGGAATCGGGGGATGAGCTGTATACAGTCCGCTGCGGTTCACCGAAATTGGTGTGCACGGACTTCATCCGAGACCTGTGCGATATCGCGGACAAGTACTGCGATGGACACTTGCGTTTCACGAGCCGGTACAACCCCGAGTTCCTCACCACCAAAAAAGAGAACATCGAGCCCATCATCGCCGCCGTCAAGAAGCTCGGGCTGCCCGTGGGCGGCACTGGCCGCGGCATTTCGAATGTGATCCATACGCAAGGATGGATTCACTGCCATACACCGGCCACCGACGCCTCCGGCGTGGTGAAGGCCTTGATGGACGAGCTTTACCCCTACTTCACCGGCGAGAAGACGCTCCCCCATAAGCTGCGGCTTTCGCTGGCCTGCTGCTTGAACATGTGCGGGGCAATCCACGCCTCTGATCTTGCCGTGGTGGGGGTACACACCGCCATTCCAAAGGTCATCGATTCGACCTTCTCTGCCCAGTGCGAGACGCCAACCACCATGGCCGGTTGTCCCACGGGAGCCATCCGGCGCCATCCCGATAAGGATGTGAAGAGCGTGGTGGTGGATAAGGAAAAGTGCATGTACTGCGGCAACTGCTACACCATCTGCCCTTCAATGCCCATCGCCAATCCGGAACGGGATGGTGTGGCGATCTTTGCGGGCGGTAAAGTATCCAATGCCCGCAAGCCGCCCATGCTCTCACGGGTCATCGTTCCTTACATCCCGAACAACCCGCCCCGGTGGCCCGAGTTGGTGAAGATTATCCGAACGTGTGTGGAGGTCTACGGAGAGAACGCCCGGCCGTTCGAAAGATTCGGGGAATGGATCGATCGGATCGGGTGGGAGAAGTTCTTCAAACTCACAGGCCTGCCGTTCGTGCCTCAAGTCATTGATGACTTTGAACTGTCCCGGGATACCTTGCGCGCCACGACCCAATTCAAGTGGTAGGAGGTGGTCAGAATGGCTGCCAGTCAGGAGTTGAAGGACAAGGTGGTGGAGTGGTTCCAGAAGAAATCGACGGGCGAGAAGAAGAAGTTCTACCTGAAGGATGTGGTTAAAGGCCTGTCAGAGCAATACCCGAAGAAAGATGTTCAGGATGCCCTGAACGAGCTCATTGCGGAAGGGAAGGTGGTATGGTTCTCCACGGGCAGCACGAATATGCTGACCCTCCCTGAACACTTCAAGGGATAAAGGAGAGGGGGGATTCGATCCCCCCAATGAGCAGGCGGCTCGGTCGGTCATGGGTGATCATGTGAAGGGGGTCCCTGGGGTGGTGATCTCAGCACCCCAGGGACGTTCGGGGAAGACGATTGCAAGCCTCGCTTTAAGTGGTATCCTTACCACCGATGGTCTGTGTGTTCAACCCTTCAAGAAGGGCCCCGATTACATTGATCCTTCATGGCTCGGAGCAGCCGCAAAAAGGAGTTGCCGGAACCTTGACCTGTTCCTCATGCCGGAAGACGTCGTGAGGGCAGCCTATAGCAGGGCTTGTCGAGGAGCGGATGTGGCGGTCGTGGAAGGAGCAATGGGGCTCTATGACGGCCCGGAAGATAATGGTGTGGGAAGTACCGCACACCTGGCAAGACTCTTGGGATTGCCGGTCATCCTGGTGGTCAACACCACCCGAATGACCGGCAGCATAGCCGCCATGGTGGGCGGCTACCAGCGGTTTCAAACGGATATCGAGATCGCTGGAGTGATCCTTAACAATGTTGCAGGCCCCCGGCACCAGAAAAAGCTCACGGAGGCTGTCGAGAGGCACTGCGGAATACCGGTGGTGGGAAGCATCCCCCGATATGGGGAAATGGACATGGAACAGCGGCACCTAGGTCATGTGCCCTTTGGGGAAAGAGGGGGGGGCGAAGCCATCATCGCAGGGATTTGCGAGAGGCTGAAACCCCGCCTCGATGTGGAGCACATACTCAGGATCGCCGCATCCGCCCAAAGCCCAAAGCGGATGGGTGTTGAACCACAAGAACCCCATCCTCAGGCAAAAGCGGTGATCGGAGTGATTCGGGATAGCGCCTTCAACTTCTATTACATCGAGAACTTGGAAGCCCTCGAAAGGGCAGGGGCACAGCTCCGATTCATCGATTCTCTCAAGGATCGGCTGCCGGAGGTGGACGGTCTGTATATCGGGGGAGGATTTCCCGAGTTCTTCCTGAGGGAATTGGAAGCCAACCAAGGGCTGAGGGAGGATATCGCCCATGCCGTTGAAAAAGGCCTCCCTGTCTACGCGGAGTGCGCCGGACTGATGTATCTCAGCCGGGCCATCTCGTGGCGCGGCGAGAGACGGGAGATGGTGGGAGCAATCCCGGCAGAAGTGGAGTTGACCGATCGACCGCAAGGACACGGGTATGTGGAACTGCAAGTGGTCAAAGCCAATCCCCTGTTTCCCACCGGAATGCGTCTGCGGGGTCATGAGTTTCACCATTCACGATTGGTCAAGGCCGAGAAGCTGGAGTTTGCCTATCACTTGAACCGGGGCCACGGCGTGGAACACAAAGCGGACGGGATCATCTACAAGAATATGTTGGCCGCCTATACCCATTTGCATGCGCTGGGCACGCCGGAGTGGGCCCCAGCCTTCGTCTCCCTATCGGAGCGGGCCCGAACGGGTGGACGCATGATATGGGCATCATAAGCAATCCATAAGTAAAGAAAAACTAAAACGTGGAGGTATGGAAAGACCATGGCGAAGAAGATGCTGGGTGGAATCGAAATAGAAATTGACGAGGACGGTTTTATTCAAGAGCCCCAGAAGTGGAGCAAAGAGGTAGCAGAGGACCTGGCCAAAGAGGAAAGCAGTGTCACCCCGATGACGGAGGACCACTGGAAGCTGGTAAACTATATTCGCCAGTACTATCTTGATTTTGAAACCGCCCCTGCCATTCGAATGCTGTGCAAGAAGACGGGCTTCGATCTCAAAAAGATCTACGAGCTGTTCCCGAAGGGCCCGGCGGCAGGCGCCTGCAAAGTTGCCGGCCTTCCGAAACCTACGGGGTGCGTATAAGGTCAGCGAATACCGCTCATAAAAAACCCCTCTTCACAGTCAATGGCAAAGCGGATTCCCTGCGGTTGCTTGAAGACTTGTGAAGGGATCCGGAAATCCAAGACTTAGCTTTGGCCGAACGGCCAAAGCTAAGTCTTGTTATTGTTTTTCAAAAGGCTCTTGAAATTAAAGGGGGATCCTGTGGATTACCTCGCTCTGGTGGCAACATATTTCTCCTATGTGTTTGTCGTTGCGGCATATTACATCAAGGTACAAAAGTATTTCAAGATGCCGCAGAATCTGCGGTGGGAGCTCTACCCCATTCCCCACGAGAAGAATTTCAAATACGGGGGCTCCTATTTCGAGGAGATTGAGTGGTGGAAAACCCCCCGTCATAAGAACACCTTCCGAGCCGTGCTGACCGTGATAAAGAAGTACCTCTTCATGGGGTCATACTTCGAGAAGAAACGAAGTTACTGGTTCGGGCTTTACCCCTGGCATATGAGCTTCCTGCTGATCGTTCTCTTCGATGGATTGATCCTGATCGGGGCAATTTTCATCAAGGTCGGGGGCTGGGCTATCAGCGGCTCAGCGGGCGGAGGGGGCGAATTCCTCTATTATTTCACCTTGGTGATCGGCCTCACCAGCTTCGGTCTGGGCTGCTTGGGAAGCCTCGTGATGCTTCTCCAGCGTACCCTCGATCGGGACCTGAGGGAATACGCTGTGCCACAAAATTATTTCAACTATCTCTTCTTCCTGGGCATGTTTGCCACCGGATGGGTTTCATGGATCGTAGGCGATGCCACGTTCACCGGCTTCCGTGAGTTCTGGGTGGGGGTGATCTCTGCCAAAACAGTTGAAGGCGTGGGATCATGGGAATATGTTCACATCATCTTCTTCTCCGCCTTTCTCATCTATCTACCGCTTACCCGCTCGACCCACTATATTACCAAGATCCTCTATTTCTTCTGGGTTCTCTGGGGCGATAGGCCCAATCTGGGCACGGGGGAGGACGATCCAAAACTGAAGGAATACCTGAGCTATGAACCATCATGGTCTGCGGCCCACTATCAAACGGGCAGAACATGGGCCGAACGGGCCACTCGTCTCCCTGAGAAAGAATCCGCCAAGAAAGAAGCGAACAAGGGCAAATAGATGGCACGAAAAAGAGTGAAACTCCGCGATATCAGCAAGAAGCCAGACAAAGTTCTACTACCGATCAACATTGATGAGCTTGAACCTCTACCCGCCGGTTGCGGGGGAGTAGAGAAGATCACCCCCCTGACCGACGAACAAAAGTCGAGATGGGAACATTCCCTTGACGGCATCTCCGCCCTGAATTTGCCTAAGCCACAGAGCAAAGAGGAAGAGGAACAGCTTGTGAAAAAGTTCCTCGAGGGGCTGGAAAAACTCCTCTCAAAAGAAGATAACTGGACCTTCCTCCTGCCCCTGAAGATGTCTCTCGAATACTGCGGCAAATGCTTGGCCTGCAATGAAGCCTGTCCCATCTTCGTCTCCAGCGGACGCCAAGATATCTACCGGCCGACGTACCGCTCGGAAGTACTGCGCCGCATCGTGAAGAAATACTCTCGGCACGGCAAGGCAATGCTCCCCGGATTCACCGATGGCGATATCGAGTTGAATTGGACGACCATCGCCAGGCTCGCCGAACTCGCCTATCGGTGCACCCTCTGCCGCCGCTGTGCCCAAGCCTGCGTACGAGGGGTGGATAACGCCCTCATCAACCATGAGCTGAGGAAACTCCTCAGTGCCGAGATGGGGATCGCCGCCGAGGCCCTCCATACCAAGGGCACCGTTCAGCAATTGAACGTGGGGGCCAGCACCGGCATCAATCCCCGCGCCTTTGCCGATATCGTGGAGTTCATGGAAGACGACATCGAGGAGAAGCTCGGCAGACGCATCAAAATCCCGGTCGATAAGAAAGGGGCGGAGATCCTGCTCGTCCATAATTCCGGTGAGTACGTTTCTTGGATGCAGAATCCGGAAGCCTTTGCGATCATCTTCGAGGTTGCCGGAATCGACTATACCCTTTCCAGCGAGATCGGCGGTTACGAGGGCACCAATTACGGAATATGGTACGACGATCTTCAAGCCGCCCGGATCTTCCTCAAGCACATCCAGGCCGCCAAGGAACTGGGGGTGAAGAAGATCGTGACCGGCGAGTGCGGTCATGAGCATAAGGCGATGCTCGTCATCGGCGATAGGCTCCTGAGCAAAGACATGTACGTGCCCCGCGAGAGTTGCTTCCCGCTTCTGGAACAGATCGTCTTCAGCGGCAAACTGAAGCTGGACCCCAAACGGAACGATTTCCCGGTCACGCTCCATGATCCCTGCAACTTCGTTCGGGCTATGGGAATCGTGGAGCCGCAGCGGAGGATCCTCCGGCATATCGCCCCTCAGTTTCGGGAAATGACCCCCCACGGCGTCAACAATTACTGTTGCGGCGGCGGGAGCGGCTTCGCTGTCATGTCGCCCTCCAAAGGATTCGTGGATTGGAAGATGAGCATCTCCGGGCGGATGAAGGTCAAGCAAATCCTCGAGGCCTTCAAGGATAATCTGGGCCCGGATAAGCACAATTACGTTTGCGCGCCGTGCTCCAACTGCAAGGGGCAAATCCGTGACCTGATTGCCTATTATCACCTCAGAGAGAAATACGGAATTTACTATGATGGTTTGGTGGAGCTCATCGTCAATGCCATGACCGAAATGAAGAAGCCTTACATCGAGTGGGAATAGGAAGGGCTCACCTCACGGCCGGGGGCCGGCGCGGAGCTTCTTCCGAGAACACTGCCGAAAGCAAGGAAATATACGTGCGGAGATAGCCGATGCCGCGCATCCTCCAGAGCAAAAACCTCGCCACACGTTTTCAAATACTGGTGGAGATTGCGGCCAATCAGCCCACGGTGCATCAAAAGGTCATCGCCGAGAAAATCGGCGTAACCCCCCAGGCCGTCTCCGATTATGTGGCCCAGCTCCTCAAGGATGGACTCATCGTATCCAACGGCCGCTCCCGATATACCATCACCAAAGAGGGAGTGGACTGGGTCCTCTCGATGACCCGGGAGATCAAAGAGTACTGCGCCTTCGTGGAAAAGGCCATCACCAGCATGTCCGTTTGCACGGCGATCGCCGAGGAAAGGCTCTCACAAGGACAGACCATCGGCCTCCGGATGCATGATGGGCTCCTCTGGGCAGGAAAGCCGGAGGGCGGCAACGCGCACGGCGTAGCGATCGCCAACGCCGAACCCGGCGAAGATGTGGGGGTTTCCAATATCGAAGGCATCGTCGCGCTGGAACCCGGACGGGTTACGATAGCCCGCGTGCCCCCGATCGATAAAGGAGGTTCCGCCGGCATCGATCTCTCCAGACTCAAAAAAATAATTTCCCAGCCGGGGATGATCATCGGCGCCATCGGACTGGAGGCCCTGAGCGCCCTCCGGAGGATCAACGAGAAACCCCAGTATTTCTACGGCGTCGAAGAGGCGGTCATCGAGGCGGCGTTCTCCGGCCTCTCCTCGATCGTTGTTTGTGTGGATAGTGAGGTGCCCGGATTGATCCGGCGGCTCGAAAGTGCAAACCTCGAATACCTGATCACCGACCTCAGCCCGGGCCAGAAATAGCCATCTCCCCCGAGTACACCCCCAACCCTCCAGAATACGTTTGACATCCTTCGGGGAATTGGACTAGCATCTATATGGTTTCCAATGGAAACCCACTTCTTCGCATCATCGAAAAGGAGTTAGAGATGGCTGAGGCCAAGATCGGGGTGATCGGCGGAACAGGCCTTTACGAGATCGAGGGGATGAAGCATGTGCAGGAAATAAAGGTGCAGACCCCTTTCGGTGATCCGAGCGATGCGATCATCGTGGGCACACTGGAGGGGACGAACATCGCCTTTCTCCCCCGGCACGGGCGGGGGCACCGCATCAATCCTTCCGAGTTGCCCTCCCTGGCGAACATCTATGCGCTCAAATCGCTCGGTGTGGAGTGGATCATCGCCATCAACTCGTGCGGCAGCTTCAAAGAAGAACTCAAACCGCGCGATCTAGTGATCCCCGATCAGATCATCGACCGAACGCGGGGAAGGATCAGCACCTTCTTCGGGAAGGGAATCGTGGTTCACATCCCGTTCGCCGAACCCTTCTGTCCCGTCCTGAGCACGGTGCTCTACGATGCGGCCCGCGCCGTGGGGGCCAGGGTTCACAAAGGGGGCACCTTCATCGCGATGGAAGGGCCGCAGTTCTCCACCAAAGCCGAATCCCGCCTCTACAAATCGTGGGGCGCGGATATCATCGGCATGACCGTTCTCCCGGAGGCCAAACTCGCCCGTGAGGCAGAGATCTGTTATGCCACACTGGCCTGCGTGACCGATTACGATTCATGGCACGAATCGCTCGATCCCGTCCGGATCGAAGAAATCTTGGCCATACTGGCCGAAAACGTGGGGCGGGCGAAAGCGATCATCCGGCTCGCCGCCGGCCGCATCCCGAAAGAGCGCAAATGCGAGTGCGCCGGCGCCCTCGCCACGGCCATCGTGACTGCGCCGGAGATGATCCCGGCGCAGGTCAAAAAGGATTTGGAACTCTTGATCGGGAAATACGTGAAATAATCAAGATCGCCATCGACCCGAGAGGGAAGAGCACGCACGCCCTGAGCCTTCTTTAGAAGGGATCGGAGTACAAAACCAATCAAGGTGAAATGTTGAAACCAAAACCTTTTGCGCCCCGAGGCCTGGCCACCGCCATCGGCAGCATGCCCCATACCGATCCCGCAGAAGCGGGATCGGTGATCCGAAGATTCCTGCCGGATATCCCCGTATGGCCGCAGTTGCCCCGGCGCTCCTTCCGCGAGAATATGTACGCCCAGTACAGCGAGACCCTGCCGGGCATCGTGATCGAAGACGAGCACATCTCCATCGACCGTTCCAAGGACCTTTCAGAGGGGCTGGAAAGGCTCTATACTGCCTATTTGGAAGGGAACCTCGATGCATCCGCCATCAGCCCGGACTACGCGGCCGGCCTTCACTGGTTCTTGCATCAGAAGTTCGATTCGGCAACGGCTGTGAAAGGGCAGGTGACCGGCCCGGTAAGCTTCGGACTGGTGGTCACCGATGCGCACCGCCGACCGATCCTTTACGATGAGACGCTCGCGGATGCCATCGCCAAGCACCTCCGGCTCAAGGCCGCATGGCAGCAAAGAGAGCTCCGCAAGCTCTCGCCGAATACGATTATCTTCATCGATGAGCCATATCTGGCTTCCCTCGGATCGGCCTTTGTGGCCCTCTCCAACGACACGGTCATCCGCCTTCTCAACGAGGTACTAGGGGGATTGGAAGGGCTCAGGGGCATCCATTGCTGCGGCAACACCGATTGGTCCGTGCTCATGAGCACCCAAATCGACATTCTGAACTTCGATGCCTATACCTACGGTGAATCGCTGGCCCTTTACCCCGCCGAACTCGACGGCTTCCTCCGGCGGGGCGGGATCATTGCTTGGGGAATCGTGCCGAGCGATGAAGCGGCGCTGGCAAACGAGTCGGTGCCGGCCCTGCTCGACCGCCTCGAAAGGCTCATGAGGGCTCTCGTGCAGAAAGGCATCAGCTTCGATCTGCTCCTCGAGCAGAGTCTCGTCACCCCGTCGTGCGGGCTGGCATCGCTCTCGAGCGCCGGTGCCGAAAGAGCGCTCGAGACGGTCTACAGACTGTCCAGCGAGTTTCGCAAGAGACTCCGATAGACGCATATTCAAAAGGAGGAAAGGATGAACAAAAAACAAAAGAACGCATGGCGGAAGCATCGGATCAAGAAGAAGAAATTTGAGGAGCGCCTCAAAGCGGCCAAGGCGGGAAAAGCGCCTTCCACTTCCAAATGAAAAGGTTCCCCCTCAGAGGGAGCCCACAGGTATGGATTTTGAGATCATCGGCATCGGCTCGGCCCTTGTGGACATCACCGTCCATGTGAGCGAATCGTTCCTCGAGGCCGAAGGATTGCCCAAAGGGGGAATGACCCTCATCGATGCCGGTCGCGCCCGGGAATTCCTGAACAAGTTGCCGGCAGACGAGAGGGAACTTTCCCCCGGTGGAACCACCGCGAACGTGATGGCGGCATTTGCCCATTGCGGCGGCAAACCGGCATTCGTCGGAAAGGTGGGGAGGGATTGGCTGGGGGAATACTTCAAACGGGAAACAGAGCGCACGGGAGTGGCTTTCGTCGAACTTCGTTCGGAGAAGACGCCCACCGGCTCCGCTTTCACCTTCATCACGCCCGATGGCGAGCGCACGTTCGCCACCTATCTGGGAGCCGCCGCCGAACTCTCTCCGGCCGATCTACCTCCGGATCTCTTTCGTCGCGCTCCCCTTCTTCACATCGAAGCCTATCTCGTGGTCAACCGCGAGCTAATGGATTATCTCTTGATAACAGGCAAGGCAAACGGTCAGAAGATTTCCATGGACCTATCCTCCTTCGGGGTGGTTCGAGAGAATCTGGACTACTTCGAGAAGATCTCCAGAACCTATCTCAGCATCATCTTCGCCAATGAAGACGAGAGCCTTGCTTTCACCGGCCTTGCGCCCCGCGATTCTCTGGACGTGTTCTCCCGCCTCTGCGAGATCACTGTGGTCAAAGAGGGCGCCAACGGCTCGTACCTTGCCCGACGGAATCATAAGGTGTACCTCCCCGCAAAAAAAGTGTGGGTTGAAGATACCAATGGCGCCGGCGATGCCTATGCCGGCGCCGTGCTGTACGGACTCAGCCGGGGGATGAGCATCTCCGCCTGTGGCCGACTCGGCACCCAGGCGGGAGCCTTGATCGTCAGCCAGAAAGGCGCCCGCGTGACCGAGGATCGTGCCCGAATCCTGCGGGATTTTGCCTGCGCCATGGATACACTCATGATCCGGCGTTTGGAGGCGGGGAGCCTCACCCCCGAGATGGTCGCCGCCGCCGGAAGAGAAGTGGCCGATTTCCATGCCGCCGCCGAAAGATGCCCCAACGGCGATACGATCCTCGAATCCCTCCGTTCCCACATCCGCAAGAATTTCACCCAGATGGAAGCCTGCGTGGGCATTACCCTCTCGGGGGAACAGCAACAGGCCATCCGGGATTATGTGAACACTTTCCTTCGAACCTATGAAAGGTTCTTCGAAAGCCGGGCCCGCGAAGGCAGGCTCATCGCATGCCACGGGGATCTTCACATGGAACATATCGCCCTCGGCGACCGCATTACCATCCTCGAGTGCCTCGAGTTCGAGCGAAGCTTCCCCTATAGCGACGCCGCAATGGACGTGGCCTTCTTGGCCATGGATCTCGATTACCACGGGCGTTCGGATCTGGCGACGGCCTTCCTCGATGCCTATGCGGAACGCTCGGGGGACGACCTGATCTACGACATGGTCCCCTTCTACAAGGTGCTCCGCGCTTGCCAGAGAGCGGCCCTGATCAGTGTCCGTCTGGAGAACCCGCACCTCAGCGAAGACGAGCGAAAATCCGTGATTGCCACGGCAAGGAAATATTTCTCCCTTGCCGAGTCATACACCCGCACGAAGAAGAACCCAGCCCGTTAAGATCACGGCCCCTCAGGGCCGAGACCAAGAGCTTCGAACAAGGAGGGGTGATGCCGGAGCTTCCCCCGATCATACGCGCCTTAATGGATGGCGAGGCCTATCCGGAAAAACCCCATCGCGTGGACCTCGTGCAAACGCAGATGTCCTTTGTGTTTCTCACGGGCTCGTTCGCCTACAAGATCAAGAAACCGCTCGATTTCGGATACGCCGATTTCACCACCCTTGAGAAAAGGCGTTTCTTTTGCGAACGCGAAGTGGAGTTGAATCGGCGGCTCAGCCCCACCGTTTACCTCGGAGTCGTGCCCATCACTGAAAGCAAGGGGCGGTTTGCCGTCGGCGGCCCCGGCAGTACGGTGGAATACGCCGTCAAGATGCGGCAACTTCCGATGGAACGTTGCCTGAGCCGGCTCCTCGCCCGGGGCACGGTAACCCCCGAGATGATCGAGCAAGTCGCCCGCAAGATCGCCGATTTCCACGCCCGCTCCAAAGGCGATGGGGAGATCGCCGCTTATGGCTCGGTACCCATCGTCCGCAGGAACACCGAAGAGAACTTCAACCAGACGGCGAAATACATCGGGATCACCCTCTCCCGGGAGGCCTTCGATACCATCCGAGGTTATGCGCACCAATTTTTGGAGTCGAACGCGGCGCTCTTCGAGCGCCGGGTGAAAAACGGGCGCATCAAGGATTGCCATGGAGACCTGCATTCGGAGCACGTGGTCTTCGGCGATGACATCTACATCTTCGATTGCATCGAGTTCAACGACCGCTTCCGCTATGCCGACGTGGCCGCCGAGATCGCCTTTCTAGCCATGGACATCGATTTCCACGAGCGGCCGGACCTTTCCGATCGGTTCGTCCAAGCATATATCGAAATCTCCGGAGATACCGAGATCATGGCCCTTCTCGATTTCTACAAGTGCTATCTTGCGTACGTGCGGGGCAAAGTGGAGAGCTTCGAGCTCGATGACCCGAACATCCCGGATGTGGAAAAGATGGTCGCCCTCGATGCGGCGAAGAGCTATTTCTGGCTTGCCAAGCGCTATGCACTGGGGTGAAAGGCCCTTCAACGGGTATGAACAAAACTTTCGATGAATTCATCCGAACTCAACTTATGCCGGATACCCTTCTCGTCATGTGCGGTCTGCCGGCCACGGGCAAATCCACGGCCGCCGGAGAGATCGCCCGGAGGAGGGGATTCCCGATCGTCGCCACGGACGCAGTGAGAAGGGAAATCCTCAAGGACGAGGACATCTTCGATCCGGCGGTAGCTTCGAATGCGGAGAGGCGCCAGCGGGTGTACGACGAGGTGTTCCGGCGGGCGGAGCAATCCCTCGCCCGGTCAAGGGGCGCCATCCTCGATGGCACGTTTCTCACCCAACGCCTCCGCCATCGAGCCGCCGGAATCGCCGCCTCCGGCGGCCGCCGTTTTGTTATCATGGAGACAAGGTGTTCGGAAAAGACGGCCCTCCGAAGGATTTCGGAGCGCACGCGGGAGAACACGCTATCGAACGCACTCACCGCGCAGGCCTATTTCGAAAACAAATCCCGCTTCGAGCCCGTGGACCCGGACGCGCTGAAACGCGCATATCCCGGGCTGAAGATCAGGTATGTGATCGTCGATGCTGAGAGCGATGATCCCGAGGATTGGCGGATTGTAGGAGATCTCACCCCATGAAGATTGACCTTCACGTTCACACGAAAACCGGCTCGGATGGGAACCTCCCCGTGGAGGAAGTGATCGAAGAGGCGACCCGCCGGGGCATCGGGCTCCTCTCCATCACCGATCACGATTCGATCGAGGCCCAGAACAGCGCAAGGGAACTTGCAACGAAGGCCGGCATCGCATACATCACGGGAGTCGAGTTGAACGTCACCTTCGAGTACGGCGGCAAGCCCGTCTCGCTCGATTTCCTCGGCTATCGCTTCGACCCCGGATACCATAAGTTAATCAATAAGTTGCGGGCTTTGCGCGCCCGCCGGGAAGAGCGTGCCCGGGAGATTTTGCAACGGCTCAACGCCGAGTTCGACCGCGAAGGCATCCCGCACCTTACGGAGGAGGATTTCAAGAAGATTCAGGAAAGTGTGGATAGCTCCTTCGGCCGACCGCACATCGCCGATTATCTCATCCGGAAGGGCATCGTTCGTGATCGGCAAGAGGCCTTCGAGCGGTATCTGGTCAAGTGCGATGTACCCAAGTATCCGCTGGCCCTTTCGGAGGCTTCGATGCTGATCCGCAATGCCGGGGGGGTGCTCATCTTTGCCCATCCGGCCGATCCGGCAGGCACCTCCCTTGCTCCGGTGACCGGCGATCTGAATGAACAGACCGCAATCATCGAACGGCACATGCTCGCGTACATTGACGGGATCGAGTGTTGGCACCCCAGTTACACTGAAAAAGCCACGGCCCACTATGCGGAATTCGCCCGCCGTCACGGGCTTATGATGACCGGCGGAAGCGATTGCCACCAGAAGCCGGTGATCCTCGGCACGGTGCCGGTACCGGAGTTCGTGGCCGACTATTTCCTCACGAAACGATCATGAAATGGGTTTGGATTCGTCGCTCGGGTAAAACCTCCGGCGGGAAAGAACTCCCGCTCGTCCGGGTGCGCAAGCTCACCGATACGGCGGAGATCGTCTCTTTTCTCGATCAGAGGCGAGCCTACAGCGTTCCCGCCTATGCCCGGCTCGAGCCGGGGTACCCCGAAATACCGCTCTGGTTCGAGGCCACGGCGCCGGTGGGAAAGGCACTCTGTCTCACGGCCCGAGGAGTGTTCTCCAACTACGTCTTCACCATGGGAGATACGCCCGCGCTCCATGCGCTGCTGGCCGAGATCCGTTTGCCCGGCCGGGCGCTCATCACTTGCCAACCCGAGCATCTGCCGGCGATCGAACAGCACTATGAAATCGAATGGCATCTCATGGCCAAACGCATGATCGTGCGGCGCGAAACCTTCAAGGCGATGGATGAGAAGGCCATTCGGCTGAAGCCCTCCCAGATCCACGAAGTGAACCGACTTTATGGCATCGAGGGGATCCATGGGTTCTCCGCCTCACGCGTACGCCGGGGGGTCTTTTACGGGATATGGAAGGACGACCGCCTCGTGGCCGTGGCGGGCACACATGCCATCGCCCCCACCTACCGGATCGCCCATGTCGGCAACGTGATGACACATCCGGACTTCCGCAATCAGGGATTGGCGAAAATCTGCGTCAGTTCGGTCACCGGCGAGCTACTTGAAACGTGCGAGGATGTGGTGCTCGATGTGGAAGCGGATAACGTCCCCGCCGTTCGCGCTTACACAAGCCTGGGCTACCGCGATGACTGTGCGGTCGTGGAGGCCATCGGTCACCGGAAGAGCTTTGTCGGTGCTATAATAAACACCGTGTGCAGAAGATTGGGCCTCATTCCGCCCCGATACGAAGAAGGAGTCGCTGATGGATGATTTCAAGGTGAGGGATCTCTCTCTGGCCGAGTGGGGCCGCAAGGAAATCGAGATCGCCGAACATGAGATGCCGGGCCTGATGGCCATTCGGGAGAAGTACGGCAAGGAAAAGCCGCTCGCCGGGGCGCGGATCACGGGTTCCCTTCACATGACCGTTCAAACGGCCGTGCTCATCGAAACCCTGAGGACCCTTGGCGCACAGGTTCGCTGGGCCTCCTGTAATATCTTTTCCACTCAGGATCATGCCGCCGCGGCCATCGCCAAAGCGGGGACGAGCGTCTTTGCATGGAAAGGGGAAACGCTTCAAGAGTACTGGGACTTCACCTTCCGGGCGCTCTCCTTTCCGGGCGGAAAAGGTCCGAACCTCATCGTGGACGATGGCGGCGATGCCACCCTCATGATGCATCTGGGGTACCGGGCGGAGGAGGATCCTTCGATCCTCGACCGCACCGCCGGCTCAGAGGATGAGCGGCAGCTTCTGCTGTGCCTCAAGCGCATTCTTTCGGAGAAAAAGGGCGTCTTTCACGAGTGGGTCAGGGAATGGCGCGGCGTTTCGGAGGAGACTACCACCGGCGTTCACCGCCTTTATCAAATGCTGGGGCGGGGGGAATTGCTGGTTCCCGCCTTCAACGTGAACGACTCGGTCACCAAATCGAAGTTCGATAACCTCTACGGTTGCCGCGAGTCTCTGGTGGACGGCATCAAGCGGGCCACCGGCGTGATGCTCGCCGGCAAGGTGGCCGTGGTGTGCGGGTACGGAGATGTGGGGAAAGGCTGCGCCCAATCCCTCCGCGGTTTCGGGGCGAGGGTGATCGTGACGGAAGTGGATCCCATCTGTGCCCTGCAAGCGCTCATGGAAGGCTACGAAGTGACCACCGTGGACGATGCCCTGCCCGAGGGCGATATCTACGTCACCGCCACCGGCAACCGGGACGTCATCACCGCCGAGCAAATCTCCCGGATGAAGGATCAGGCCATCGTGTGCAACATCGGGCACTTCGATAGCGAGATTCAAGTGGCCCGTCTGAACGCATGGCCCGGCATCCGGAAGGAGACCATCAAGCCACAGGTCGACCGCTACACCTTCCCCGATGGCAAGCAAGTCTACGTCCTCGCCGAAGGGCGATTGGTGAACCTCGGCTGTGCGCAGGGCCATCCTTCGTTCGTGATGTCTTGCTCCTTCTCCAATCAGGTGCTCGCTCAGATGCGCCTGTGGAAGGAGCCTCTCAAGGTCGGCGTTTACACCCTCCCCAAGGAACTCGATGAGGAAGTGGCGCGCCTCCATGTGGAGAAACTCGGCGGCAAGCTCACCCGCATGAGCCGGGCTCAGGCCGAGTACATCGGCTATCCGGTCGAAGGGCCTTACAAGGAGGACTTCTACCGGTACTAGCGGTCCCCTTCAACGAGGGCGATCGGCACCGGGGCGGCGAGGCTCTATCACGCGGGGCACACAATCTGCATTCGATTCGAGGTAGCGATGAAGCTCAGTCGTGAGGAAGTCCGGCATATCGCGCTTCTGGCCCGGGTGGACCTGAGCGAAGGGGAGATCGAGAAGCTCCGGGAGCAGCTTTCCGACATTCTGGAAAACTTCGAGATCCTCCGGGAAGTGGATACCACAGGCGTTCCGCCCACCGCTCAGGTGACCGGGCTTGAGAACGTGATGCGGGATGACGAAGCGGGGCCGTCTCTCCCGCAAGCGGAAGTCTTGGCCAATGCCCCGCGGGCGGAAGAGGGATTCTTCCGGATCAAGGCGGTGCTGGAATAAACGGAGGGCCGAGGGACCGGCCGCTCTTGAGTTATGGTAGATACGGTATTTGAGAGCCTTTTCAATCCTCGATCGGTGGCGGTGATCGGGGCTTCCAATACCTTCGGCAAATGGGGATTCAACATTTTCAATCGGGTGCTGGCCTCGGCGGACGGGCGAAGGGTGTTTCCCGTCAATGCTGAAGCTTCGGAGGTCGTGGGCATCAAAGCCTACAAGCGCGTAACCGAGATCCCCGAGCCGGTGGAACTGGCGGTGGTGACGATTCCGCCCCAGTATGTGCTCGATGCGGTGCGGGACTGTGTTGAGAAACGGGTGAAAGTCATCGAGATCATCACCGCCGGATTCGGAGAGGCGGGGGCGGAGGGGGCTGAGGCCGAACGAGAGGCGGTGGCGATCGCCCGGAGGGGCGGGGTGCGGGTGGTCGGGCCGAATTCCATGGGCCACCTGAACACCCATGCCGACTTCTATACCACCCCATGGATCACAGGTCTCCCCACCGGGGGAGTAGGGCTCATCTCCCAGAGCGGCAATTTCGGCATCAACATCGTCCGCCGGGGAACGGCGCTCGGGATCGGCTTCAGCAAATTCATTTCCAGCGGGAACGAGGCGGACCTCACATTCGAGGACTATCTGGAATACTTTGCCGCCGATCCCCAGACAAAAGTGATCGCGGCCTATGTGGAGGGACTGCGGCAAGGCCGCCGCTTTCTCACGGTCGCACGCAAGGCCACAAGGCGCAAGCCGGTGATCATCCTCAAGGCAGGCCGAACGCACGCCGGCGCCCGAGCGGCCCGTTCTCACACGGCGGCGCTCGCCGGAGAGGATCAGATTTACAATGCGGCCTTCAAGCAAACGGGCGTCATCCGCGTGAACGAAGTGGACGAGATTCTGGATGCCGCCGGCGCGCTCATCCGCCAACCGCTCCCCCGGGGCCGAAGAGTGGCCATCCTCACGGGCGGCGGGGGGCCGGGGGTGATCGCCGCCGATGCCTGCGCTCGCGCCGGACTCGAACTGGCCGATCTACAGCCGGAGACCATCGCCAAACTCGATCGCATCCTCCCCCCCCGATGGCCCAGAGGAAACCCCGTGGATATGGTGGGCGAGACCAACCTTACCTATCCGTGTCTATTGCCCTTGATCGAGGACGAGAACGTGGATGCCGTCTTCTCCCTCGCGGTGGGCTTTGCCGACGCCATTCGCACCATTATCATGGATTATGTAAAGCCCGAACTCCAAGACCAAGTGAACACCTACATCAAGTTGGAGGAACAGAAGGAGATCGAGGCGCTCAACAAACTGATCCAGCGGATGGATGCGCTCGGCAAACCGGTGTTTCTCTTCCCTCCATCGGGCATCGAGGACTTCGGCACCATGCGGCATTTGCGCGAGAACGGCATCCTCACCTATGCCAGCATCGAGAGAGGAGCGCGGGTGCTGGCGCATCTAGCCGACTATGCCGATTACTTGAGGGATTTGACCGCGGAGCAACCCCATGAACCTGAATGAACTGACCATCCATGAAGCCCACCGGCTTCTCAATAATCGAGAAATCTCCTCGGTCGAACTCACCCGGGCGGTGCTCGATCGGATCGAGAAGATCGACCCCACCGTTCGGGCCCTCGTGACGACCACCGCCGAGACGGCCCTTGCACAGGCCCGCACTGCGGACGAGCGGCTCCGCGCGGGAGAGGGCTCGCCCCTCACCGGCATTCCGGTGGTCATCAAAGATAACATGTGCACCAAAGGCATCCGGACGACTTGCTCCTCGAGGATTTTGGAAAACTTCGTCCCCCCTTACGATGCCACCGTGGTCGAAAAGCTCAACCGGGGAGGGGCGGTGACGGTCGGCAAGGCGAACATGGATGAATTCGCGATGGGGTCATCCACCGAAAACTCGGCTTTCTTTCCCACGCGCAACCCGTGGGATTTGGAGCGGGTGCCGGGGGGCTCGAGCGGCGGCTCGGCGGTCGCCGTGGCCGCCGATGAGTGCCTTTTCGCCCTCGGCTCCGATACGGGCGGAAGCATCCGTCAGCCGGCGGGATTTTGCAGCGTTGTGGGCCTCAAGCCCACCTATGGGCGGGTGAGCCGATACGGCCTCGTGGCCTTCGCTAGCTCCCTCGATCAAATCGGCCCCCTGACCAAAGATATCACCGATGCCGCCATCGTGATGAACGCCATCGCCGGTCATGATCCAAGGGACTCCACATCGGTTCCCGCCCCCATCCCCGATTACACCCGGGCTCTCGTGCCGGATATCCGAGGAATGCGGTTCGGCGTACCCCGCGAATACTTCGTGGCGGGAATGGAAGAGGGGATCAAACGGGCCGTTCACGAGAGCCTCAAAAAGCTCGAGGAGATGGGCGCCTCGATCGAGGAAATGTCGTTGCCGAGCACACGGTACGCCCTTTCCGTGTACTACATCATCGCCCCATCCGAGTGTTCGGCAAATCTGGCCCGATACAACGGCGTGAAATACGGCTTTTCCTTCGAGGACACCCAAAGCATGTGGGAAGCCATGGAAAAAACCCGGGGGCTCGGCTTCGGGCCGGAGGTCAAGCGCCGGATCATGCTGGGCACATACGCCCTCTCGGCGGGATACTACGATGCATATTATGTCAAGGCGCAGAGGGTGCGCACCCTGATCCGGCGGGAGTTCGAGGAGGCGTTTCAGCGCTTCGATGCGCTCATCACGCCCACATCGCCCACGGTCCCATTCAAGCTCGGTGAACGCGTGGACGATCCGTTACGAATGTATCTTGCGGATGTGTGCACGCTCCCCACGAACATCGCCGGCATCCCCGGGATTTCCATTCCCGCCGGATTCGTGAACGGGCTCCCGGTGGGACTGCAAATCCTTTCCAAACCCTTCGCGGAAGAGACCCTTCTGCGTGTTGCCTTCGCCTTCGAACAGGCCACTGAATGGCACAAGCGGAAACCAAACCTGTAAGGGGCGCGGGGTTCTTCGGCATTCAACGATCAAGGGCGGAGATCGGGGTATCTCTCCGATGATCGCTCATAACAAGGAGGTTCCCGTGGAAGAGTTCCTCAAGATTCTGGAAAACGATGCCCGGACCACGCCTGAGCAAATCGCCACCATGACCGGCAAGAGCATTGAAGAGGTCAGGGAAGCGATCCGTCGGGCGGAAAAGGACCGAACGATCGTCAAGTACAAGACGGTGATCAATTGGGAAAAGATGGGGCGGGAGGAGGTATGGGCGCTCATCGAGGTCCGGCTTCAGCCGCAACGCGAGTTCGGCTTCGATGCGGTCGCCGAACGGATCTACCGCTTCCCTGAAGTCCGCTCGGCATATCTCGTCTCCGGCACCTATGATTTGGCCGTCTTTGTGACCGGGAAGACGATGCAAGAAGTGGCGGGGTTCGTATCGCGGAAACTATCCACTCTTGAATCGGTGCAAGGGACGGTGACCCACTTTCTTCTGAAACGATACAAGGAAGACGGGGAAATCCTCGAAGGGGAGGAAAAGCCCAAACGGGAACCGCTCACGCTCTAGTGGGGGAGGAGGCCATCGAAGGGTCCTCAATCCAAAAACTCTTGCGGGAGCGAGGGGAGTCGAACCACCATGAGCATCGTAAGATACCCACCGACGGTTTTGAAGGCGGGTGGGAATCACCGAAAAGTACCATATCCATCGGACGTTTATCACAAATTTGTAGGGCCTACCACGTCGAATAACATGATCAGTGACTATATAAATAATCTGAGTGTCCTGCGAGGGAGGCATCGTCTTGGAAACACTCAGATTAGATTCGAAAAATATGTGGCACGAATACGAAAAATCGAAACTTGCCGAGGGCATCAAGCCCAAAACGCTCAAGGATTACAAATCGATCCTCGTTGCGTTCGGCCAGTGGATGGCCAGGACTTACGGCACTCCCTTCCGGGTGCAACCGGAGCACATCGAGCGCTACTTCGTCTATCTTCGGTCCCTCCCCGCTAATCGCAATCACCCCTATACCCCACCGAAGAAAACCCCGATATCCGCCTATCGCCTCCGCAACATCTACATCGCCCTGCGATCCTACTACTCATGGATGGAGGAGAGAGGGATCCGGGAGTCACCGATGAGGCATATCCGCTCCCCCAAATTGCCCCAGAATGTGATCGAGATATACACCAAAGAGGAGATTGCCCGGGTAATCGAATATATCAACTCCCGGCAGTCACCGAACAATCTCCGGGACACCACGATCATTCAATTGTTTCTGGCGACCGGACTCCGGGCCTCTGAATTACTGCAAATCACCCATCGCGATGTGAACCTCAGTGAGCGCCGCATTAGGGTCAGCCGCGGCAAGGGATCGAAGCAACGGATCGTGCCATTCAACGGTGCCTCTCTCCAGTTGCTCACGCAATACCTTGCTGAATTGCCGAATATCCGCCCCCAAGATCGCATCTTCCCGATCTCTCATGATCGGTGCCGCGATATGTTCACTCGCGCATGCAAGACCTGTGGGGTCAAGCCGCGCGGACTCCATGCCCTGAGACACACCTTCGCGTGCCGGTTCCTTCTGGCGGGGGGCTCTCCGCTCGATCTGAAATATATCCTGGGGCATTCGTCTCTCGCGATGGTGGATCGCTACAGCCAGTGGGTTCGCCAGCAGACGGCATTGCAGAGCTATGAATTGGTGGCGGACCGGCTGTGAGGATGCTTTACATCCCGCCTACCGATGGGGGATAATAGATCACAACCAGCCGAGGAAGAAGGCCATGCCGAAGACGAAACCGCAGTCGGCCGAACTCAAAGTGACGATGGATCCATCCGTGATCGAGATGCTCACCGAGCCCATGCGGGATCTCGTGCAAAAGGCCATCGATGTCATGCGTCACGAGAAACGAGGGGGAATGCCCATCCAACGGGTGCACCTGAGCAAATTCGTCGATCCGGAGACGGAGAACTGGGAAGAGGTTGTCTTCGAAGTGAAGCTGTCATGTGGTGAAAAAGAGGCTATCGCTCACTGGGGCAGGCTTTCCGAAAAGGTGCACCGCTTAACGGAAGGATTCAGCGAGAGCGATCGGGCACAACTCGAGAACAGAATCGCCGTCGGTGCGGATTGGGAGTAGGAACGAGCGATGTTCGATCCGAAAGCGTTCTACGATGTCGCATCCGAGTTCTGCAATCCCCGTTCCACCGAAGCCCAGTTGAGAACCTCCATCAGCCGATCTTATTACGCTTCTTTCCTCATGGCCAGAGAGACGCTATCCCGCAACGGCCTCTATGCTCCAACCCGTACGCACCAAAAGAGGGCAATCCCCGTACCGGTCAGCCCCACCAACCATCCCTGAATATCTTGGTAGGCATGATCCTTAATATCATCGTATTCGATCCACTCGTAGAAGGCGAAACCGGCCGCAATAAGCACACCGAGGGGGACGGATAGCCAGAGGGCGAATGCATTGGGGATTCCGACGAGGAAAAGATGGATCCAGAATGTCTTGCGGTTGTGGATCAATCCCATCATCTCAGCCAGTAGCCGATGATCATGCCGATGATCCCCGCTCCCCATGAGCGCAAATCGGGGCATGACGCACAGAGATAGATTCCGCCGGCAAGCACTATCGCGCTAAGGGTGATTTGCCCGATGATCTTGATCTTTTTCAGGGTCTGGTTGCTCGTCGTCATCATGGTTCCTGCTCAGCTCTCGTATCACTTCCTGAATGTGCATTCCAAAAAGCGGATCCGGTACAAATCCGTTGTTGAAGCTCTTTAGATTCTCTATGAGTCGCCGCACATGGTACCCGATCATCTTCCCCCTCCTCACACGGTGACCGTCACCTTATTGCTCATTTGGGAGCGATAGGTATCTACAATCCAAACGGTGTAAGTCCCTTGTGGGAATTTGGACGGAATACTCGTCAGATCGAAAACGAGCTCCGGTACGCCGGTTGTGGAATTAAAGGCATTTCTTTCGAGAATCTTGGTTCCGTTGCTGTCAACGAACGTCCAGATCGGCCGAGGGACCTCCGGAGATTCAGTCCGCATGACTTTAGTCCCGGATACTGTCAGTCGAATCGGATACCCGCTGCCGTTTCCCTGCGCTTACCCCAGAGCCAGAGGCCGCCCAGGATCATCATCCCAATCGCCAAGGCTTTATTATCATCGCCTCTTGATCCGGCTCTTTTCGCCATGATTACCTCCCTGCAAGAGAATCAACCCGCCGACCGCGATAAGCCCGATCGGGATGAGCGCCTCTCCCCAAGCTGCAGGATCGAAGAAGCTCGGCGATCGGACGGCCACGACAATCGCCCCGATCACCCCGATTCCCAGCACGCCCAGGGCCAGAGCGATCAGGATGGGGACCACCGGGCTTCCCTCGACCCGGAACTTGATGTACCCCTTGCCGCCCTCTTCGTAGCAGTCGAGGATTTCGCAGTGCGCGGGGGCAAGGTAATTCCCGATGGTTTGCTCCGCGCCGGCCAAGTCGAAGGCCTTGGCCCCAAGGCCCCCGCCCGCATACCACGGGATGGACACCTTGACCAGGCCGATTGTGCCGGCGGGGAGATCGGCCCTAGAGGGCGTGACTTGCTTGAGAGCGTCGGGAGAATCCGCCTCGGCGATCACTTCCCACTCTTCGCCATCGTAGTTGATCGTAGCCATCCCGCCACCTATGTGCACGGCTCCGCCCGCCGCGCCTACAGCGGGCGGAGCGCATCGCTCAGGGGTTCATGGTCATTTGTTCCAGGGCTGGAGCTGATCCCAGAAGATGATCGTATCGTCCCCGGAGGCATAGTTCTCGATGGTCAACCCCAGTTTGACGTCCCCCGTCTGCATGTTGGTCAGGTTCAGGCCGAAGAGCGGGTGATCATACGGGCGGAGGTCGATCACCGCGCATCCGGCGTGCACCACGGTCCTCGTGGTGAACGTATCCGCTGTGTGGAAATCCTGCACTGCGCCGCCCCCTGCGTACAGTTGGCCGGCGAGTTGCGTCGCCTGCCAGCGCTGCTTCAGGATAGTCGTCGAGGCCTTGGGGAGCTCGAGGCTCACGCCGGTGACCTTGGTGTCGCTCCGCACCGGTCGTGTGGCGGTGGCGTCCTGCACCAGCATGACGATCCGCCGCAGATATGCGCCGGTGGGAACGTCGATCTTCTTCTGATAATCGGAGTAGTTGGCGTCATGGGGAAGCTTCAACCCGCTCGAAAGGGGCGTCATGATCCCCTTCGGCGTGGGAACGCCCGTGACCTTGCAGATATCGATGTATCCCGTCGCCGAAGAGATGGTGGCCGTATCATCGCACACGCTGTTGGCGGTGGTTTGCCACTCCGCGGTGAGGGTGCTCAAGTCCTGGGCGGGGATCACCGCGGACATGTCGAACGGGTCGCGCGGGTTGGATCCCGGATGGAACACCCAGAAAATGTGCATCGTGGCCGTGCCGGAATTGAGGCCGTCCTCGTTGACGAAGGCCGCCCCCGGGTAATCGTACTTGTTGACGAGGTTCCAAAGTCTCCCCATCTGCTCCCCGGACATACCGAAGAAGGAACGCCCGCCGTCGCCTTCGATCTTGAAGGACTCGATGATCCGGTAGGGGCCGTCCGGCTGGATGACCGCGGCGGCGCTCAAAGTGAGCGCCACGTGAAAGGTCATTTCGGTGATGAGCCCGTCACGGGGCAGGTTCACCTTGACCGAGGAGCTTGCCGCCCAGGTGAGCGTGTCGGTCAATCGTTCGCGTACTTTCAACTTTCCCATCGTTTCCTCCTAATTGAAGAGGCCCATCCTCTGATAGTATTCCAGCCCGCCGCCGGCTCCGGAGCCGATCGATTCCTCCTTGGTGGCCGTATCTTTCGTGTCGGATACGACCTTCTTCCACGATTCCGTTCTACCCGGCGGAGTGGTGACACCCGAAGGCGCGGGAAGCAGATTTTGCACCTTGGTGACCAGCTCCGGCACCAGGCTTTCGAAGGCCTCCCACGTCAGGATAATAGTGGCCGCACGTTTGCCATCCTCTCCGAGGAATTTCTCTCCCCATCGGTTCACCGCATAGGCACACAGTGCCTTGAGCGCTGTATCGCCCAGGCGCGTGCCGAGCTTCGTGCGAACGGGCTTCATGGCCAGATCGACCACTCCGGAAATCACCATCGCGGTCAGGCCGCCGGCGGCGGCGGATCCGACGGGGATCCCGAAGACCTCGAAACCGGTCAGTTGGCTGAGCACTCCGGCCTTCTCCTTCTCCATCTCCACCGTCTCGGTCTTTGATTTGGCGAGGATTTCCTCGACCTGGCCTTTGACCAGGGCGGAAATGTCCTCTTTACTCAAGAGCGTCAATGCTTGTTCGTTCATCTCGTCACCTCACTTTCGATAGAGTCTCTCCTTTGCGTTGATGTGTGAGCATCGAGTCTAGCTTTTCGTGCAGCGCTTGCGAATCTCGACGGCGCGGCACCGCTTGAACTCAGCCCCTTTCTTGCCCTTGCAGGCTTTGGCGGCTAGAGCGACGCAGTTACCCTTTGCCATGCGCTCACCTCCTTTTCGAGGCGGCGTAACAACTCCGATCGCAAGGGAAAAGGGGCGTAACCTTCAACCCCCGCGGTCGAAGTCGTTACGCCCCTTTTCGATTTCCGAGTTACTTAGAAGCCTATTCCGTTGTGCGGCTTAGGGGATCCGGGTCAGAGCCGGATCCCCTTTAGGCCAAACAGCAAAAGATCGGTTATCTCAGTCAAATCAGTTCCGGCGCTCGACCTCATAGCAGCGCATCGTCTTGCCGTCCGTGACGCACCCGATGCGAAGGTTGGCTTTGCAAAGGCTCTCCACATCCTTCCCGGAAAGCCTCACCGGACCGCCCGGGTGGGTATGCACCGTGCCTACCGGCTCGCATCCGCTCCGGCACCTCTTGGGAACTCTGACGCTATCCGGGGTGCCCATCACCATCGGGCCGAGCTCGTAGCCGGTATCGCACCGGCAGATGGCCGCGCCGATCTCGTTCTTGGGGATATTCGCCTCGGCATCGGTGCGCGCCGTCTCCACCGCCGATCTCTCCAGAGTGCTCGCCGCGTTGGCTTCCTCCACGAAGGCCTTGCGGTCGATCTTGCTCGTCCGTCTGCGCACGAGCACCGGACGGGCCGCCTTGCCGAGGGATTTTTCGGTGAGGCCGAACGATGAGAGCCGCCCGATAAGCTCGGCCTGATAGGCGGCGTACTTTTCGGGGTGCTCTTGTGCCGCGCGCTTGAGGGCCATCACCCGCCCGTTTCCGGATTCCACAATGCCATCCGGCCCGACGATGGGCGCTCCTCGATCGAGGCTGCGGAAATCGGAGAGGAGCGCATCCGGGTCGAGGCCTGCGGCGATCCGCTCCACCTGAAGCCTGGTCGCCGCCCGATCCCGCAGTCTCGGCTGAAGCTCCTGCGGATACTTGGGGTTCGGCTCGAAGGTGAACGGGTCGTGAGATGTGATCAGATCATCGAGATCGGCAATCTCATAGACGAATTCGTACCGCTTCCCGCTCGGCCCGAGGGCCATAGTTTTGGCGCTCTCCTTGCGGGATCGCTTGATGGAGTCCTTCACCCGTTCGATCAGTTTGGGTATTTCGGAGAAGGATCCGGTGGAGGCCTCGGCGGATTCGGATGCCCTCACTTTGATGTGGCACCCGTCGTCCGTGCAAGTCCCGGTGATCTTCACCGCCGCGGGGCTTTCCATCTCGATCCCATAGAGTTCCTCGAGCCGTGATTTCGAACCATTGACACTAATTCGCTTGTGAGCTATATTGTCTTTGCCGGGGAACGTTTCGGACGTGAGAGCGGGGGGCTGCTCTTGCAAGAGCAGTACATTCGGCGCCCCGGCCTTATATTTCCTCATGGTTGTTGCCGCAAGGTGCTTTCGCCCGGTTCGGACCTCTTCAAGATAGAAAACGTCTCCGTTGATTTTCTTGATATACGCAACGGCATCCTTGCCAAGTGCTGTCCGCATCGGCTTTATGGCATCCGGGTTCAACGTGATCGTAGGGATTTGAAGGATATCCTCCTTCGTTACAGCTATTTGTCCGCGTGACGACTCCCTGCTCGGATCGCCGTGCTCTTTCTGGATATGCCGGACGGCATACGCATCGATGGCGTGCCAATATCCTTCCACTTCCAATCCCGTGGCCTTTTTTATCCGTTCCGCTTCCGCGTGATCGACTTGCCGGTACTCGACCACCTTGTGAATGCACTTCTTCGAGATGGCGCAATCGTAGAGTTCGGCGATCTCAGCCTTGATGTCTTTCTTTGGCTTCCCCATCTCGATCCCGTAAATCTCGGCGAGCTTCGGGCAGAGCGGTCGGTTCTGCACCACGAGCGGGATATCCACCTCTTCCTCGCCGGCGAAGAAGTAGCGCCACTCCCTGAGTTCGAGGGCTAGCTTACGGGCAAGATTCCGATCTTCCTTGAGTTTGGGAAGATCGGCAAGCGCCTTTTGCGCCCAGATCAAGAAGCGATCATCGTAGTCGGGATCGAATTTGATCCGCTCCAGGCAGTCGTAGGCGATGAGCTTCTGGAGATGCCAGTAAGAGCAGGCCAGGCATTGGAGCACATCACGGTCGGCGGCGATGGAGAGGAGATGATCCTCCAGAAGCACGATCTGTTCGATCATGCGGTCGCGGGTATAGTCGAGATAGACCTTGTCGCCCTTGACCGCGGGTTTGTCCAGGTCGACCGTTTCCGGTGGAGGAGCGATCGTCATCGTCGTCATCGTCTCATTCCCGGATAGAAATCAGCGAGCGTTCTGGAATGTCCGTTTGATCGCCCGGACGAGTCGTTGGCCATCGGCACGGGTAAAGGGGTCACCGTCGGCCCTCCTGCAACCGCCGACTGCTTGATCCGCATGCCCTGCAGGAGGCTCTCCTGAGCAATCCGGGCCACCTGCTCCTGGGAGTAGCCGCCGGGGCTGAACATGCTGACGATCTGCTTCATGCGCTCGACCGTTTGTGCCGCCTGCTCGATCACGGCGAAGGGATCGGGCTGCTTGGGGGTGAACACCTTTTCGATCACCGCGGTCAACACCTTGTTCATCGTCTCCGGATTCTGAAGGACCGATCCCAGTAAACGGCTGGAAAGTGATGGTGCCATGTCCTGGTGGCCACCGGCCGGCGCGGCGGCCGGCGCTTGCGAAAAGATTTCCTCGGATTTGGCCCTGAAGGCCTCCACCGCGGGGCGCACTTCCCGTACCGTCAACTCCTCCACTTGCTTCGGCACGGCGGCGAGCCGCTCCGCCACCATGTCCCTGATCTCCCCGAAGGTCTGCTCGAGGTACGGCTTGAGAGATGCGGCGAACTCCGCCCGGACGACTTCTACGATCATCGGCTTGAGCTCCGCCGCTACTGCCTCCAGCGGGATGTCCAACTGCTCCAGAAGCTCCTTCAGTTCCGGCATTTTGTCGCCTTCACCCCAACCCTCCCCCGCGAGGGGGCGAGGGAACTATATGGTTTCTCCCGGCTTGAGGATGCGGAAGTATCCGCCCATGCCGTCCGGCGAGCTCCCCGGGAATGGTTCGGTATGGGTGATCAGCCGCCATCCGTCGGTCGGGATTTCCGGCGCGGACTGTTCGATCTCTTCAGCTACGGGAACAGTCCGCCGCTCTTTGACGTCCAGCTCGTACCCCAGCGCGGCCAGATGCTCGTTGACCGCCGTGAAGACTTCCCGCGAGCGCTCCGGGTCGCCGCGGCGGATCATCTCGATCCCGTCTTTCCACGAAAGTTCCGGGGGTGCCGCCGGTTTGGCGAGAGAGATATTCACCGCCTTCTCCAACTCGGCCTTGACCGCGGCGAGCTCGGTCCGGAAGCCGTCGAGGTCGCTCCGGACGGATTCGCTGATCCGGGTGATTTCATCCGGTCGAGCCATTTCCAGCCCATTTTTGAGGGCCTCGAGCTGCTCTTTCAATCCGGCGATTTCGTCTTGCATCGTCTGGACCACCACTTCGGCTTCCTTCAGATTGCCGATTCGCACCTTGGGGGACATTCATCACCTCCACGGAGTGCTCTTATCCATAGAGCTTAACGGGATTTTCGGGATATTTTAAGGGGCAATTCTTACGATCGAGGGATCGTCCAAACCCCGGACTGTTTTATCCACGGACTTATCCACACCGGCTCAGCTTCGAAATTCAACAGGTGTGGAGAACTATTCTGCCGAAAAACCGCCGAAAATCTGTGGGGACTGGTGAAAATTCTGCCGCGGACTTAACGAAAGTCCGTGAAATCCTGCCGAGTCGCGCTTAAAATCGGCTATAGATCGGCATAAAATAGCTTGAAAACGCACAAAAAGGATGATCATGGCCAAATCTACGAAGAACTCATGGAAAAAAGCGTTGGAGATCGTCACTTCATTCGAAAAACAGCGGGGAATCAACCTCGAAGACCTCAAAATGAAGCCGTCCACGAGGACATTCACGCGGTTGCGACGAGAGTTATCGGACCGATTGCGACGGTCGACCGAGCTCTCCTGGAGCGAGATCGGCGATCTCCTAGGTAGGAAGAACTGGCGGAGTTGAAGACCGCTCGACAGTCCGGGTTTTCGAGTTATCCACACTCTTATTATTAGGGGGAGGGGAGGCATCCCCAGGGGGTTATTAGGGGGAACGTATTCCTCCCCGCACCCCACCCCTGTAATAAGGGTGTGGATAACTTTTGAATTTCGAACGTGCCGCGGCGGAAACACGTTCGAAAATCCGTGGGGAAAATCCGGGGATTCGTGGAAAACCGGCGGCTCTCGAAAAACGAGCCCCTAAAACGGTCAAGGGACGGCGTTTTCCTCTGCGGATGGGGTTTGGGTCGGAGGGATACGAGGGAAGGGGAAAAAGACGGCCTTCACGCAAGCCTCTCTTTATCCTTGACTCCCGGCCAGCGGAAGGGGGAGGGCCTGCAAATCTCCTCGGCGGCGCGCTCCGGGCAGACGCCCGCGGTCATGCAAAGTTCCATGAACCATGGAGTCTGCGTCCAACCAAGGATCCTCGATCTCTCGTCCTCCAGCATTTCAATGGTGCGCCGGGCTTGCTCGTACTTCACCGGCGAAGTCATTCGGAGCCGCGGGAGCTGGATCGAGATCTTCCTCATCTTGCGGGCGATATGTGTGATATCCATCTTCGCCTGAAGGATGACCGAGAGCGCTATCTCCCGGTAGGGGTTGGTTTGCTGGCTGATAATTTCGCTCATGATTTCCTCTCTCCATATATCCGGACGGATACCGGCGTCCGGATCGCGATCTGAATCTCGTTGGGATCGGGGATCACCTCTCCGGCGTATCCCCGGAAATGCTCGCACGGGATGGGGGCGTATGGATCGGGTCGGTAGTCGTAAGAGCAAAAGGGGCACCAGTTTTTGGCCCGGACTGTATCTGCGAGAGCTCCATCCCGCAGGTGGAAGAAATGGAGGAACACCTTGTCGCTCGGCCGGTACCCTCGGATTGGGTGGATCCGCTCCCAGAAGGCGATGAATTCATCGGGGGAGCGGAATCCGCTTTCGCGGTAGAGCCGTTCGACCACATCTCCGAGCCGGATATAATCCACGGCCACGACATCGAACACCCCACGGAAAGCAAAGAAATGATCCCCGACGCTAGCGTATCGCCGGATCCGCGGGGTGCAGATTTCGACGCTCTCCATCAGCCAGGGTTCGAATCTTGGGTCAAATGGGATTCGCACTCTCATCGTCGTTGAAGTCCCGACCGCAGCTCGGGCATGGCTGCGGGATGAACAGCTCGAAGTCCAGATCGCAGTTGGGGCAATGCCGGCGCACGGTCCGGCCCTCTCCCCAGCAGGTGGGGCAACGGGATCGAAGGGTTATGGTTTCCGATCCCGCTCCGTGGCACTTGGGGCAGGTGCGCTTTGCGCTCATCATGATTTATCCCTCTTCATCTTCTGATAGCCTTTTTGGATTCGGGTCAACCCAGAGACATTTCACGTAGCAATCCCCGATCATCCAACCCATCACCTCGCATGCCTGCTGGGCACTATCGGCTTCGATCTCCACCGTGTCATGTGTAATTCGATTCATGATTTTATACTTGTTGGACATGTTCACCTCTAATAATGACCTTGTGAATCCGGACTGATCGGGGCCTTGTAACCGTAATGCTGGGCGACGATGCGGCGGATGACGGCGGATAGTGTTGTGACGTCCCTGGCCGCATCTTCCCTGATCTTGTCGCCTAATGGTTTGTCGAGCCTGACATTTACCCGGACTTCCTTCATTTGCTAACCTCCAACTGCTAATCAAAATAACACCAATGGGTTCATATTGTCAACATCAAAACATAAGGGGGTTCCTCGAGTGTGCAGTTGACAATCGGCGACAATGGCGTTAAAATGCTAAAAAATTAGGAATGAAAGGGGGTGATAAGATGGTAACACTGCTCACTGATGCTGATATTGGGGAACGAATCAGAAGGGCACGGGCATTTGCTCGGATGACGCTACGCGAGTTAGCGGATAGGGTACATGTAGACCACAGCACTTTGTCTCGTTGGGAAAACGGCGGACGAAGTATTGACGCGATCCCGCTTTTGCGGATCGCCTACATACTGGATCAGCCGATCAGCTACTTCACGGGCGACTCTCCGATCAATGAGAATCCGCAGGTGAAGGACGATCTGCGTTTTAAGCGAAGCCCGGTGGTGCTTGGTTCAGGATATGATGGTCTGCCATCCCTGAATTAGGTGGGGGAAAATGGTGGGATCGATTTGACTTGCGGGAGCGAGGGGAGTCGAACCACCATGAGCATCGTAAGATACCCACCGACGGTTTTGAAGACCGCGGGCACCACCGGGCACCATTCGCTCCCGAACTCGATTGTACCCGGTTCCGCCCCCGAAGTCCATGAACAACCCCGTACCCCAAAAGAGCGATCGAAGAGGAGAGTGCAGAGACACTTCTCTGCCGGGGGGGATTGGGGGTATCCCCCAAGAAAACCCTCTGGGCGGGTGGGTGGGATCGGAGAAGCCCGATCGTTCATGGGGGGTGGGGAAATTCCGGTACAAAGTCCGGATGAGGGGTCAATGGTTATCCACCCAAGGGTGAAGACCACAAAGCTGAATCACTCTTGTGGGGATATTTTGGGTCATTGCACCTTCAGCGGGATAGCGCTATACTCAGACTACCTCGATTGACTCAAGTCCGTGCCTTTAGGGATCAAGGTGGAGATCAAAGAACTCATCGAAAAAGCCTCGGAGTACTTGCCTCCAAAGGACATCGCTTTGGTCGAACAAGCTTTTCAGTTCGCCAAAGAGGCGGGCAAGCCCAACCTCGATGAGGCGTTGGAAGTGGCCCTCATCCTCGCGCATCTTCAAATGGACGCCGAATGCATAGCGGCCTCGCTCCTTCAAGGCCTCCCCGAAAATGCTCCCATCCCCTTCGAAAAGACCTCGTTCGCGCCGGGGGTGAAAAAGCTCGTGGGAGGAATCAACAAAGTCAACACAATCACACGATCCATGGCCACTACATTGCTTCGGGGTCGTTCGGAAACCAAGGGGCCACCGCCGGAGAAAGGGGCCGGCAAGTTCACGCCGGGGGTGAAGAAGCTCGTGGACGGCGTCAATCGAGTGGCGGCCGTTCCGCTCGCCGGAGCCGATCAATCCCAAGCGGAGAACCTTCGCAAGATGTTCATGGCCATGGCCGAAGATATCCGGGTGATCATCATCAGTCTGGCGAACCGGCTCCAAGTGATGCGGAACCTCAAAGATCTCGATCCGGAGCTGCGGGCGGGCATCGCGCAGGAAAGCATGGATATCTATGTGCCGCTTGCGCATCGCCTCGGAATACACGAGATCAAGAGTGAAATGGAGGACCTCGCCTTCCGCACCCTTCACCCCAACGAATACCAAGAGATCATCACCCTTCTGGATGTGCGAGAGAAGGAATGGCGGCGGGCCATCGCTCAGGCCATCCGCATCCTCAAGGACGAGTTCAAGAAGGCGGGCATCGAGGCCGAGATCGAAGGAAGGCCCAAGAACGTCCATAGCATCTACAAGAAGATGCTCCGCTATGCCGAGCAGGGCAAGGAGATCACCGATATCCATGATCTCATGGCAGTGCGGGTGTTGGTGAAGGAGGTCCGGGATTGCTACAGTGCCCTGGGCATCGTGCACCATCTGTGGCATCCGCTGCCGGGGCAGTTCGACGATTACATCGCCAATCCCAAGGACGGCATCTATCAATCGCTTCACACCACCGTGATGGCGCTTCAGGGAAAGCCCCTCGAGATTCAGATCCGAACCTACGAAATGCACCGCACGAACGAATACGGCGTAGCGGCGCACTGGCGGTACAAAGAAGGGGAGAAAACCGATAAGCGCTTCGAAGAGAAGATGGCATGGATCCGTCAACTCATGGAATGGCAGAAAGACCTGAGCGGAAGCATGTTCGTAGAAGCCATAAAGACGGATATCTTCCAAGATCAGGTGTATGTATTCACGCCAAACGGTGAAATAAAGGAGCTGCCGCAAGGCTCCACGCCGCTCGATTTTGCCTACCGCGTCCATACGGAACTCGGGCACCGGTGCACCGGTGCAAAGGTCAACGGCAAGCTCGTGCCCCTCACCTATCAGCTTCAGAACGGAGACGTGGTGGAAATCCTCAGCACCAAATCCGCCCGTGGCCCGAGCCTCGACTGGCTCAATCCGGATGCCGGTTATGTAAAGAGTAGCCATGCGCGGGAGAAGATCCGCCAGTGGTTCCGCAGGGCGGAAAAAAGCGAAAATCTGGAGCGGGGACGGGAAGTGTTCGAACGGGAGTTGAAGCGCCTTGGCATGACGGTGTCTCTTCAGGATGCCGCGAGCACATTCGGATATGAGGACCCCAACGATTTTCTGATCGCCCTCGGATGCGGGGATATCAGTACCCCACAGCTTGCTCTGAAGCTTGTACCGGCAGAGGAAAAGCTCGAAGAAGAGCCCCCGACCCTTCCCCCCACCCCCGAGAAGCCGCATCTGGCCGCAGGCGTGCAGGTGCTCGGCGTGGGGGATCTGCTCACCCAGATCGCCCGATGCTGCAACCCGGTGCCGGGCGACGAGATCATCGGTTTCGTCAGCCGCACACGGGGAGTGATCATCCACCGGAAGGATTGCCCCAACATCGTGAACTCCGATGAACCCGAGAGGCTTATCGGAGTGACCTGGGGTCCTCAGATCAGCGCTCACCCCGTCTCTCTAGTGATCGAGGCGGAAGATCGTCTCGGCTTGCTCAAGGATATCACCACTCTGCTCACAGAATCCAAGATCAACATCGCCTCCCTTTCGACCGTGAACCGTACGGACGGGACCGCCTCTATTCACCTCACCGTGGAAATGCCGGATACAGCGTATCTGCCCAAGCTTCTCACCCGGCTGGAAAGGATCAAGGGGGTGCTGCACGCCGCCCGATCCACCATCCGGTCAACGGCATCAGTCACCGATCGGTCCTCCGCTCCCTCCACCGCCCATGGAAACGCCTGAGCAACAGTCCCATCTCTTGCCCGAAAAGCCCGGCGTCTATCTCTTCCGCGACGGCAAGGGCAAGGTGATCTATGTGGGCAAGGCAGCCAATCTGCACCACCGCGTGAGATCGTACTTCGCTCCCCAACACCCCGATGCCAAAGCGCGGTGGATGGTTCCCCAGATCAAAGATATCGACTTCATCGTCACCGCCTCGGAACAAGAAGCCCTCATCCTCGAGAATACCCTCATCAAAAGGCACCGGCCGCGGTTCAACGTGCGGCTCAAAGATGACAAGACCTATCCATACCTCAAGATCACCCTTGCAGACGAGTGGCCGGCAATCCACATCACCCGGCGGCTCAAGGAGGATGGAAGCCGCTATTTCGGGCCGTATGCCGGGGCCCACTCCCTTCGGGAGACCATGAATTTGCTCAACAAGCTTTTTCCCTACCGAACGTGCAAGCAGCCCATCAGCGGCAGGCCGATGCGTCCGTGTCTCAAATATCACATCAAACGATGTGCCGGGCCGTGCGCCGGCGCCATCAGCCGTGAGGAATACCGCCGCATCATCGAAGGTGTGATCCTTTTTTTGACCGGGAAACACGGTGAGATCGTGCGGGACCTCCGGAAACGGATGCATCGGGCGGCGGAGGCCCTGGAGTTCGAGAAGGCGGCGGCGCTGCGGGATCAGATCGAGGCCATCGAACAGATCGCCGCCGAGCAAAAGGTCGTCTCTTCCCCGAAAGCCGTGATGGACATCATCGCCCTTGCGCAGGAACACAACACCGCCTGCGCGCAGGTCCTGTTCGTTCGGGGCGGAAAGCTTCTGGGCAAGGAACATTTCATCCTCGAAGGCGTGCTCGATGAGCGGCCGGGAGCCATCGTGGGCGGCTTTCTGCAGCAGTTCTATGGGGCCGGGGCGGAGATCCCTCCCGAAGTGATCGCGCAAACGGAGCCGGAGGACGGCCGGTTGCTTGAAGAATGGATGACCACTAAGCGGGGGGGAACGGTCCGGCTCATCGTGCCGAGGCGGGGTAAGAAACGGCAACTTCTGGACATGGCGGCGGAAAATGCTTCCGAGATGCTCCGCCAGTGGCAGGCCAAATGGCTCGCCGATACCGGCAAGACAGGGGCGGCAATCGAGGAGTTGAGATCCCGGCTCCAATTGCCCCGCCTGCCCCAGAGGATCGAGTGCTACGATATCTCCAACATCCGGGGCACGAACGCCGTAGGGAGCATGGTCGTATTCGAGGCCGGGCGCCCCAAACCCGCTTTGTACCGGCGCTTCATGATCAAGTCCATCACCGGCATCGATGACTATGCCATGATGCGCGAGGTGCTCCACCGCCGCTTCAAGAGAAGCCGGCAAGCGGATGCAACATCATGGTCCGCCATGCCCGATCTCGTTCTGATCGACGGGGGACGGGGCCATCTCAACGCGGCCCTCACCGTGATGCAAGAACTCGGGATCAGCGAAGTGCCGGTGGCCGCTATCGCCAAGGAAAACGAGGAGATCTTCCTCCCGGAAGTGCCCCACCCGATTCAGCTCCCGCCCACATCTCAAGGACTCTACCTCTTGCAAAGGGTCCGGGATGAAGCGCACCGCTTCGCTGTTTCGTACCATGTGCGGATGCGCCGGAAGAAGGCCCTCACCTCGGCCCTCGATGGGATAGAAGGGATCGGACCCAAGCGTAAACGCGCGCTCCTCCGGAGGTTCGGCTCCATCCGGGGGATCAAGGCGGCTTCCATCGAGGAACTCTCTTCGATCGAGGGCATCAGCCGTTCGCTTGCCGAACGCATCCGGGAAAGCCTTCGCGACGCCTAGCATCCCCCCTTTTCACCCCCCGGACCAATCCCCGAAACGGGAGAAACGAAAGCCGGAGACCCCACCCCCAAGGGAAACCGCCCCACTTTCTTCGTGCCCACCGTTCGGAGGGGACCAAACTTTGATCAGGAAACGATTAACAATAGTGAGTATATTTTTTGAAGACTATTGACATGAATCATATCAATTGATACAATAAAAGCGATATAAAGTCTGGCGAGGCTGACTCCATGATCAGCGAGCGTGAGTTCCGCTCTCCGGATGGGCAAGAGGCCGGGATCTATGTGATGAGTGTGGCGGCCCGCCTTTGCAAGATGCATCCCCAAACGCTCCGCAAGTACGAGCGAGCGGGGTTGCTAACACCCTCCCGCAGCGGCGGCCATCGGCTCTATTCGGATCGGGATATCGCCCGGCTTCAGATGATCAAAACGCTGGTCGAAGATGGGGGATTGAATCTGGCAGGGGTGGAGCTTGCGCTCGATATCCACGCCAGCGTGACCAGACTTTCCGAGCGGATCGCCGCTCTGCCCATTGAAGAGGGACTGAAGTCACAGCTCGAGCATGAGCTGGAGGCCATACTTAAGTTGCTGAAACTCTAAGGGAAAGGAGGTGCACCATGTGGAGATTCAAAGGTTGTCCGAAGTGCCGGGGCGATGTATACTTGGAGCGCGACTTTGATGGGGCATGGTACGAGCACTGCCTCCAGTGCGGTTACCGGCGCTACATGCCGGAGGTCGCGGCGACCGGGCGCTTTGTGGAAAGTGACCGCTTCAGGGCAAGTGATCCCCTTGGTCACTTCCGCCCCGGCTCGCCCGAAAGTGGAGACACAGCCCTGAATTCCTCCTCCACGCGGGGAGTGGAGTGAATGGCCGAGCCACAAAGGTCAGAAACCCATCTTGATTCCGACGATCATATGAATTCAGGCGGTAACGTATGAACATCAACAAGTACACGGAGAAAGCCCAAGAGGCCCTGGCCGCTTCCCAGAAGCTGGCCGAGGAAAAACATCACAGCGAGATGTCTCCGGAACACCTTCTGCTGGCGCTCGTGGCCCAGTCCGATGGGGTGGTGCCACAGATCGTCCAGAAGCTCGGGGTGAATCCCGGCAACCTCAAGGCACAGGCGGAAGCCGAGCTGAGCAAGATTCCTCAGGCCTATGGCGTCACGCAGGTCTATCTCTCGCCGCGCCTCAAGCAAGTCCTCGATGGCGCCGAGAAAGAAGCCGAGCGCATGAAGGATGAGTACACCAGCACGGAGCACCTTTTCATCGCCATCGCCGAGGAGCCGGGCCGGGGCGCCGCTGGGCAGATTCTGCGGAAGCTGGGCATCACCAAAGATTCCATTCTCGGAGTGCTGGCCGGCATCCGAGGGAGCCAGCGGATCACCGATCCCAATCCCGAGGGAAAGTATCAAGCGCTCGAGAAGTACGGTCGCGATCTCACCGAGATGGCGCGGCGCGGCAAACTCGATCCGGTGATCGGGCGGGATGAGGAGATCCGCCGGGTCACGCAGGTCCTTTCCCGCCGAACGAAAAACAATCCCGTGCTGATCGGTGAGCCCGGTGTGGGAAAGACCGCGATCGTGGAGGGACTGGCCCTCCGCATCGTGCGCAAGGACGTTCCCGAAGGCCTCAAGAACAAGCGGATCGTGGCCCTCGATCTCGGTGCACTGGTGGCCGGGGCCAAATACCGCGGGGAGTTCGAAGAGCGCCTCAAGGCGGTCCTCAAGGAAATTCAGGAAGCCCAAGGTGAAATCATCCTCTTCATCGATGAGCTTCATACAGTGGTGGGGGCCGGTGCGGCCGAAGGGGCGATGGACGCTTCCAATATGCTCAAACCCATGCTCGCCCGCGGTGAGCTCCATTGCATCGGCGCCACGACCCTGAACGAATACCGCAAGCACATCGAGAAGGATGCCGCCCTCGAGCGCCGCTTCCAACCGGTGTTGGTGAACGAGCCGACGGTCGAGGATACGATCAGCATCCTGCGGGGCCTGCGCGAACGCTATGAACTCCATCACGGGGTGAAGATCAAGGACTCGGCGCTCGTTGCCGCCGCCGTGCTCTCCAATCGGTATATCAGCGACCGTTTCCTGCCCGATAAGGCCATCGACCTCGTGGACGAGGCGGCATCCAAGCTCCGCATGGAGATCGATAGCCTACCCGTCGAGCTCGACGAGGTGGAGCGGCGCATCATGCAACTGGAGATCGAGCGGGAGGCGCTCAAGAAGGAAAAGGACCCCGCCTCTCAGGAAAGACTGGCCAATCTGGAAAAGGAGCTTGCCGATCTCAAAGAAAAGAGCGGCGCGCTCAAGGCCCAGTGGCAGCAAGAGAAAGAAGCCATTCAGGCGATCCGAACGATCAAGGAGCAAATGGATCAGGCCCGCATCGAAGCCGAACGGGCCGAGCGGATGGCCGATCTGGAGAAGGCCGCCGAACTCCGGTACGGCACGCTCGTGGCGCTCGAAAAACAGCTCAAAGAGAAAGAGGCCAAGCTCGCCGAGCTCCAGAAGACCCAGAAAATGCTCAAGGAGGAGGTGAGCGAGGAGGACATCGCCGAAGTGGTGAGCCGGTGGACGCACATCCCCGTCTCGAAGCTTCTGGAGGGCGAGATCCAAAAACTCCTCCGCATGGAAGAGCGTCTCCATGTGCGGGTGGTCGGGCAGGATGAGGCCGTGACGGCGGTGAGCAACGCCATCCGCCGGGCGCGCGCCGGCCTGCAAGACCCGAATCGGCCGCTCGGAAGCTTCATCTTCCTCGGGCCGACGGGCGTGGGCAAGACAGAACTGGCGCGGGCGCTGGCAGAATTCCTGTTCGATACCGAACAGGCCATGATCCGGCTCGATATGTCCGAGTACATGGAGAAGCATACGGTCTCGCGCCTCATCGGCGCCCCGCCGGGATACGTGGGTTATGATGAAGGCGGGCAACTCACCGAAGCCGTCCGCCGCAAGCCCTATTCGGTGGTGCTCTTCGACGAGATCGAGAAGGCGCACCCCGATGTGTTCAACACCCTCCTGCAGATTCTCGATGACGGCCGCCTCACCGATGGACACGGGCGAACCGTGGACTTCAAGAACACGGTGATCATCATGACTTCCAACTTGGGCAGCCACTGGTTCACCGAGCTCGGCCCGGGAAAGGAAGCCGAGATCCGCCGCCGGATCATGGATACGCTCAAGGGGCACTTCCGGCCGGAGTTCTTGAACCGGATCGATGAGGTGATCATTTTCCATTCGCTCACGCGGGAGCATATCGGGAAGATCATCGAGATTCAGCTCAAGAATCTGGGAAAGCGCCTTGCCGATCGGCATATCTCGATCGAACTTACCCCCGCCGCCAAAGAACTGCTGATCAACGAGGGGTTCGATCCGGCCTTCGGGGCGCGGCCGCTCAAGCGCACGATCCAGAGAAAAATCCTCGACCCGCTGGCGGTGAAGGTGCTCGATGGGACCTTCACCGATGGCGATACGGTCACGGTGGATGCGGTGGAGGGCGAGATCCACTTCCGGAAGGTGATCAAGATCCCCACCGCCGCCTCATCTTGACCCTCTCCCCGGAGAAGGAGAACCGGCACCACGATGAGAACAGACCACGAATGAAGGGGTCAGTCCGATGGAAGTGAAAATCTACACCGCCCCCACGTGCGGCTACTGTCATCAGGCCAAGAGATTTCTGGCCAACCGCGGGATCCCGTTCACAGAATATGATGTTTCCGTCGACCCGGAAGCCAATCAAGAGGTGAGGCGGCTCACCGGACAGACGGGCGTACCGGTGATCGTGATCGATGGAGAAGTGGTGATCGGATTCGATCGGCCGAGGCTCGAAGCATTGCTGGCGAAGAAGGCGGGGGCGGGGCGGGTTCGCCTCGGCCTCAAGGTAGCCGATGCCGGCAAAGCGGCTCAGAGAGTCGGGGGTGTGCCCATCTTCGGGGCGGTGGTGGGGGCGGTGAGGGCGGGGTCGGTGGGGGAGGGGGCGGGCCTAAAGCGGGGCGATATCATCACCGCCATCAACCTCAGGCCCATCACCACCGCCGCCGATCTCGAAAAGGCGGTCGCCCAGTTAAGCCCCGGAAGCCGGCTCACCATCGAGTTCCTGAGGGGGGAGAAACGGCTCACCGCTGAGATCCGGGTTTGATCCCACGGCACTGTGGAAAGGAGTCTGATGGAAAGCAACGAGGCTCTGCCCCAGAAAACGGTACAGGAGCACTTCGGGAGAAAGGCGGACGCATACTCCGGAAGCAGTCTTCTGCAGAGTCGAGATAATCTTCAAGCGATTCTCCGGATCGCCCGAATCCGCCCGCAAGATAGGGTTCTGGATGTGGCCACCGGCACCGGTATCCTTGCCGGCACCATGTGTGCCATGGCCGGGGAGGTGGTCGCCTCCGATTTCACCCCTGAGATGCTCCTTCACGCAAGGAAAGCCCTCGGGGAAGAGACGAATATCACCTTCGTTCTAGCGGATGCCGATCGCCTTCCCTTCAGTGACGAAACGTTCGATATCGTTACTTGTCGCATGTCGGTGCATCATTTCGCCAATCCCCTGACGGCTCTCAAGGAGATGGCCCGAACATGCAAATGGGGCGGGCGGGTGGTGATCGCCGATGTGATCTCCGCAGAAGATCCGGCACAGAGCGAGCTCCACAATCGGATGGGCAAGCTACGGGATCGCTCCGAGGTGCGGCAGTGGCGCCGGTCGGAACTCGTGAAAATGGCCCGGGAGGCCGGCCTGAGCGTTTCGGAAGTGGAGATATTCCGGCATCCCATGAACTTCGACGAGTGGATACGCCTCGGCAACGCCGAGGCGGAGACGGTGAACATCATTCGGACCATGATGATCGCCTCTATGGAAGGGGACAGAGCCGGCCTCAAACCCGAATTCAGGAACGGGGAACTCTGGTTCACATGGAGCACAGCGATCATATCGGCTGCGAGAGACCGAAAGACCTCATCCCCCGGACTTTAGGTCACCCCCAATCTTCCCGCCCACACTGAGAAGAGAGTACCCTTTCGAGAAAGTCTTTCCGTCCCAACATTGGGGTTTACCCCCCACGAAAATTTAGGTAGAAGCACCTCCCCGAATGTGGGTTATACACTCTCGTGTGCCGCCCTCTTGGCCCTTACTATATTACTATGGCACTCGGGCCCACGAAATCTGGAGAGGTTGCGCAATGAACTCAAAAGATCGTCCCGGAAAAATCCGCGTCTTCATGGTCGACCGCAACGCATTCTTCCGGCAAGGTGTACGGGTCACGCTCGCCGGGCACCCCGAAATGGAGATCGTCGGCGAGTGCGATGTGATAGAGAACGCCTTCGATCTCATCTACGTCGCATCCCCCGATGTGGTTCTGGTGGATGTCACCCCGCCGTCCTTTGCCGGCATCGAACTGACCCGCCGGATCGCCCAGACCCTGCGCGATACGGAGGTTGCGGTGATGGCCCCCTATCCGAATGACGATGAACTGGTCATGGCCACCACCGCCGGCGCCGCTGCTTATCTGAGCCGATACATCGGACCCACCGACCTCATCAATACCATTCAGCGCCTCGCCGATGGCGAACTTCTCCTCGTGGAATCGCTTCTGGCCAAACCCCATCTTCTGGAACGCGTACTGCGCAGCTTCCGCGACCTCTCCTTGAAGGGAAGGGCCATAGACCCCGCGAACGCCCCCATCACGGAGCGGGAAACCGAAATCCTGAGCTATGTGGCCCGCGGCTACGGCAACAAACAGATCGCTCACATTCTGAACATCAGCGAGCAAACGATCAAGAATCACATGACCTCCATCCTGCGCAAACTCGATGCCAGCGATCGTACTCATGCCGTGGTCATGGCCATGCAATCCGGATGGATATCCGTGACGGAAAGATACGATCCGGGGCGCGGCCGGCAGATGGGATAGATCCCAAGCTCATCCCGGCACGGGATCCCCAAGGGAGAACTTGTCCGCGGGAATGCTTCCGCCGCTACGAGCGCTCATGGTACTTTCAGTTCATTTACCATGATCCGTTCGGAGACTAGCATAGAAGCACGATTCGAGCGTGTTGACGGAAACGCGAACGAAGGCCTATGGATAGATCGAAAATCAACGAGACGGGGCTCCCCATCCGCTCCGAAAGGATGGAGGCCGGCCCGCCGGCCGAACCTCTTTCCGCCGAGGAGTACGAGCGGGCGGTTCAGCACACATTAGAGGCGGAGGCCGAGGCCGAGCATATCAAACAAGAGGCCGAGAAGGAAGCTCAGCTACTCATAGAGAAGGCCCGGCAACTCGCCGAACAAAGGGCCACCGAGGCCTCGGCGGCGGCTTGGGCGGAGGCCCACGCCAGGGCACAGGAGATACGGGATCGCGCCAGCCTCCGCGCCCAGCAGATCATCAACAGCGCAACCGCCGAAGCTCGAAGATTCGGCAAATCGGCCGGGAGCCGGATCATGGCCCGGGCGGAGGCCGAAGCATCCAAGATCAAACAGGAAGCCGAGAAGCAAGCCACTCAACTCGTCTATCTGGCCTACGGTCAAGCCCAAGCAAAAGCCCGCGACGCTATGGCACAGGCCATCGCTCAAGCGGAAAAAGAAGCCGCCAGAATTCGGGAAGAGGCCCAGCGCAAAGCGGATGCAATTCTGCGGAGTGTGATCGGCCTCCGTCCACAGGAGGAGCCGTCCCCTCCACTCCAAACCCCACCTCCCAGCGCCATTTCGGAGCCCGAGAAGCCGGTGGAGAAACCGCCTGCGGAAGGGACCATCACACCTCTTCAAACACCGGCGACGCCCTCGATCGAGACGCCGTCCCAGACCGCTTCCGCTCCGGCCTCGGTGGAGGAAAAGCCTCAAGAACCCCAACCGATGACCGACGTCCCTGAAGGGCTCCCGGCCACCGGGGATCAGACCCCGCTGGGCGAAAATCTCGATACCCTCCGGGCATTGGCTGAGAAGGCCCGCCGCGAGGCCGAAGAGCTCACCCGCCGGGTGAATACGGCCACACAGATCATCGCCGAGGCCGAAGCCCGGGCCAAACAGCTCCAGAGGGAAGCGGCCTCACGGATCGCGGCACGGCTGGCGCAAATCCGTCGGGAGGCCGAAGCGAAAAAGAACGCCGAAGCTTCGAGAATCCGCTCGCAAGCGGAGGCCGAGGCGCGCCAAATCGAAGAATCGGCCCTCGAAGCGGCTGAGAAAATCGCGGCCGCCATCCGGGAAGAAGCCAAGGCCAAAGCCGAAAACGAATCCGCCCGAATCAAAGAGCAAGCCGCTCAGGAATCCGAGCGCCTTCAAAAAGAAGCCCTCGAGCAATCGAGTAACGCTTTCGAGCAGATCTACCTCGAAGCTGAGATCACCGCGGAAGCGAACGCTTCATGGCTCCGGGCAGAGGCCGAATCTAGAGCGGATGAGATCCGGGAGGGCATCGAATCGAGCATCGCACAGATGCGCGCACAGCTTCATCAAGATGCCGAAGCCAGAGCCCAAGAGGAGATCTCTCGTATCCGGGCAAGCTTCGAAGAAACGGCCGAAAAACTGCGGTGGGAGGCGCAAAACCGGGTCGAGCGATTCACTGAGCGGCTCTCTAAAGAGTCCGAGGCCCACACGGCCGAGGAAATCCGGAACCTCAGGGAGAACGCTCGATCCGCCGCCGCCGAAATCGCAAGTCAAGCCGATCGGGAAGCAGAGCGCATCGCCGCACGGATCCGCGCATGGATTCTGAAGAAGGCTGAATTTCAGGCATCCGGCATCCGAGATCGAGCACGGGTGGAAGCCGCCCGACTTCTCGAGGAAGCCGAGGAACAATCTTCTCAGATCATCGGACGGGCGCTTGAGGAAGCCGCCGCTAGGGCTGAACAAGAGAAAGCCCGCGCCATCGCTGAGGCCGAAGCCGAAGGGCAAAGGCTCCGGCAAGAGGCGCAATCGAGCCTTCCCGAAATCACCCGCCGGCATCGAGAGGAAGCCGAACGGGAGATCAAAGGGGAAACCGCCCGGGTGGAGAAGGAAATCGCCGCCACCCTCGAGCATCTCAGGGAAAAGGCCGAAGCGCAGGCCCACGAGATCGTCTCGGCCGCGTATCAGCGAGCCCAAGAAAGCCTTTCAGCCCTCGCCCGACAAATGGCACCTCCCCCCGCCGCGGGCAATCTTAAAGCGGGGAAGCCCATGGCGCATCCGCCGGCGCTCCCCGACCTGAGAAAAGCTGTCGCCGAGGCCCAGCAATCGCTGGTGGCGCTGACCAAGGCCATGGACGAAGCCGAAGAGGCGGTGATGGGAGTGGAGGATAGTGCGGATGGTCTCAGATCCGAGGCTTCGCAGAAGATCGAGAGAATCTCTTCTCAACTTCTGAAGGAAGCGGAGGAAAAAGCAACTGAGGAAAGCCAGCGCCTCTTGCAGGAGGCGGAGGCAAACGCTCAAAGCCTCTTGGAAGCGGCTTTCAGACGGGCGGAAACCATGGCGTACGATCTGCGCTTGGAATACGAAGCACGGGCAAAGAGGGAAACCGAGCGGATCGAGCAAGAGGCCATCGCCGCAGGCAAACGTCTGATCGAAGAGGGGAACAAACTCGCCGAAGCCCTTCTGACCCAATCGGGATTCGAAGCGGATGTAAGAGTCGAATGGAGCGCCTCATGGCTCCGGGCGGAAGCAGAGACCCGGGGGGATGAGATCCGGGAACATGCGGAAAGGGCCGCCGCTGAGATCACCGAAGCGGCCCGGAAACGCATCGAAGCGGAAGCCCGGACCGAAACCGCCGCGATACTCGCGGCAGCAGATGAGGAGATCGAGCGGTTGAAAGGCGAGGCCGAGGCCCGGATATCCCAGATCATGGAGACCTCTCATTCAGAAGCCGAGAGGCGGGCTCAAGAGGAAGCCCAGCGGATGGAAAAGGATACGGCCGAAGCGATAAACGACCTCCTCATGAGGATAGTCCCGGAGGCGGAAGGACTGGCCCGCAAGATCCGCGCTTGCGCCGCCAAACGCGCCGAGGCCGCCGCAGCCGCCATCAGAGCCAAACGGGAAGCGGAAGCCGAACAACTGATCCGTTCCTCTCTCGAAAGCGCAACCAGAGTGGCTGAGGAAATCCGCGCCGAAGCCGAATCGCGTGCAAATGCAGAAGTATCCCGCATCCTTTCCGAAGGTGAAAGGAATGCCAGAGAGGCCAAAGCAGACGCCGAAAGGCGGGCGACCGAAATCATCGAAACGGCAATGAAGGAGGCCGAAACCCTCGCCAAGGAGGAGGAAACGCAGATCATGGCCGAGGCCAAGGAGCAGATTCAACGGCTCTTGGCCGAAGCGCAAGCGAAGGCCCAGCGCCTTCTTTCCGGACACGGGTAACCGGCGCACACACGAAAATTTTCGAAACACAGACGGTGGAGGAGCTCACGGGGATTTCTTTCGGAGGAGGATCGCAAAGCAACGGAAAGAACCCGGAGGGGTCCCTCTATCCGTCTATCTTCATGAATGAAGTCAGGCACGAAATGACGCATCTAAACGGGTGAGCATGGCAAATCCGGATGACATCGACATGCCCGAGGTTTACCCTCGCGAATATGGAGTCCAAAGAGAAGTGCGCGCTTTCAACGCGGAGGCGGAAGCTTTGCGCTTGAAGGTAGAGGCGGAATCGGAAGCGCGGAAGATCTTGGAGGATGCCCGCAAACAGGTTCAGGAGATGCTCTCCAAGGTCAAAGAGGATGCCTCCAAATCCGAAAAGGCCGGCCGGGTGCCATTCCTTCCGGCGGGGGCCGTGACCGCCAACGATCAACTCGAGCTCCTACAAATGCTGGCGGAACGCGCCGTCCGCGATGCGGAGGAGTTGGCCAAGAGATTGGCCCTTGCCCGGCAGATCATCCACAATGCTGAGGCCGAGGCGGAGAAGATAAAAGGAGATGCCCGAAAACAGGCCGAGGAAACGATCAACAGGGCGGTGACGGAAGCCCGGACCAAAGCCGCCGAAGAGGCTTCACGCCTGCGCGCTCAGGCCGAATCCGAGGCCAAATGGCTGACGGAGGAGGCCAAGAAGGAAGCGGCCCGTCTCGCCGCACGGCTCCGCAGAGAAGCGGAGGCGGAAGCTCATGAGGCGGCCGCAGAGCGGGAAGCCCGGTCTCAAGCGGAGGCGGCACAGATCATCGCGAACGCCGAACGAGCCGCCCGGGAGATCGCGGATCGGGCACAGAAGGAAGCCCTCCTTCACGCCGAGGCCGAGATCGCGCGCATCAAGGAGGAGGCTCGATCGAAGGCGGAGGCCCTGACCAAACGCGCCGAAGAAGAGGCCGCCGCCAGAGCCGAAGCCGAGGTCTCTCGCATCCGCGCCCAAGCGCAGGCGGAAGCGGAAAAGATCAGGGTCGAGGCGGAGAAAGAGGCTCAGGAGATCATCGCCCGAGCCCGCCGCGAGGCCGAAGCCAAAGCGGGAGAGGAACCCTCTCGGATCCGGGCACAAGCGGAAGCCGAGATCAAGAAGCTCAAGCAAGAGGCCACCAAACAAGCCCAAGAGATCATCGAGCGCGCCCGCAAAGAGGCCGCCGCCAAGGCACGGGAGGAGGCGGACCGCATCCGGGCGGAGGCCGAGGCGGAATCAAAGAAGGCCGTTGAAGATTCCGTCAAAGAAGCCCTCGCCAGAGCCGAAGCCGAGGTCTCTCGTATCCGCGCCCAAGCCCAAGCGGAGGCCCATCGAGTGAAAGAGGAAGCGGCCAGAGAAGCCGAAGCGATCATCGCCGGCGCTCGGGCAGAAGTAGAGGAAAAAGTGCAAAGGGAAACCGCCGCCCTCCTCGAGAGCGCAAGGGAGGAAGCGGAACGCCTCAAGGAGGAAGCCACAAAACAGGCTCAGCAAATCACCGCACGGGCAGAACGGGAAGCCATCGCCAAAGCGGAGGCGGAAGCCGCCGAAATCCTCGCCCGCGCGGAGGCCGAGGCGGAGGAGATCTCCCAGAGAATCCGCAAACTGGCGGAGATCGAGGCCCAGCGAACCAAGGAGAATGCTTCCCGGCAGGCGGAACGGCTGCTCTCCAAGACACAGGTGGACATCGCCGTCCGAATCGAAGAGGAGGTATCCCGGATTCGCTCTCAGGCCGAAGCCGAAGCAGCGGAGCTGAAGGACAACGCAGAACGCCAGGCGATGGAAATCCTCACCAGGGCCCGGCAAGAAGCGGAAGCCGCGGCAAGGGCAGAGGCGGAGAGGATCCGGGAGCAGGCCGCTCTTCAGGCCCGGGAGATCATCGAACAGGCCCGGCAAGAGGCGGAGGCCAAGGCCGGTGCAGAACCCTCTCGCATCCGCGCCGAAGCGGAGGCCGAAGCCCAGCGACTGCGGCAAGAGGCGGCCAAAGAGGCTCGGGAACTTCTCAGCAACACCCAGGCCGAGGCGGAAAGAAAGGCCCGCGAGACAGCGGCCCAGATTCTGGCGGCCGCAGAGGCCGAGGCCCAGAAGTTGAGAGAACAAGCCGAGAGGCAAACGGAGGATATCTTCACCATGACCCGCAAGAAGGCTGAACAGAAAGCTCAGGAGGATATCTCCTCCATGCGCTCTCAGGCCGAGGCGGAAATCGAGAGATTGCGGGAAGAAGCCCGCGCCGAGGCCAACGAGATCATCATGAAGGCCCGCAAGGAAGCCCTCGAGAAGGCTCGGGCCGAGGCTTCGCAAATCCGCGCCGAGGCTCAGGCGGAAGCGGATAAGCTCCGGGAGCAGGCCAGCGCCCACGTGCAAACGATCGTGGCCATCGCCCAGCAAGAGGCAGAGGCCCGCGCCAAGGCGGAAGCATCCCGGATCCGCTCGGAAGCGGAGGCCGAGATCGTCCACCTCATGGAAGAAGCCCAGAGACAGGCCCGTGAGATCATCGCCAACGCCCGGCGGGAAGCGATGGCCAAGGCGGAAGAGGAGACCGCCCGCATCCGCGCCGAAATCGAAGCCGAGGCCAGGGATACAGCCCTCAAGATCCGGCAAACGGCCGAAGCCGAAGCCCAGCGGATCAAGGAAGAAGCCGCCGCTCAGGCCCAGCGCATCGTCTCGGGCGCTCAGGCCGAAAGCATGATGAAAGCGGAAGAAGAAGCCGCGCAAATCCGAAAAGAGGCCCGGGCCGAAGCCGATCGAGTCATTGAAGAGGCGCAGCGACGGGCTCAGGAGATCCTCGCCGGTGCTTACCGGGAAGCGGAAGCGACGGGCGCGGAAAGAGGCCCCGGATCTCGTGAGGAGACCGCACAGAGCCCCGGACCCGCCGAAGGCGAAGCCTCCGGGACCGCTCCCAACGCTTCTTCCAACGAGCCCAAGAAGAAATCGCGCAAAGGGGCCAAAGCCTCCGAGAAACGTCAACGGGAGGAAGCTTCGGCGGACGAGGGGTTCATGGGCGAAGTGGAGAAGGCCCTCACTCCTCCACCACGTCCAGACTTATCCAATGGAGCGAGTGATCTCGAAATTGTGCCGGCCGGGGAAAAGGTGATAGTGGAGCTTGGATCCCTCGGGATAGGTCAGGAGCCATCCCCCGAAGAGCCCGTGACCCTCGAGGAATACTTCGATGGAAAGGTGGAACTGGAAATCATGCCTCCCATCAAAGTATCCCAGCTTCTGGAGATCACCCGCCATCTCAAGAACACGCAGGGGATCCGGATCATCCAGACCTCCGGCTCATGGAACGATGGAATGGTGATCGCTCTATCGCTCGAACAACCGGTCCCCGTCACGGATATCCTGCGAAAAGTCCCTTGCATCGGTGAGGTCAAGATCGCAGCCCAAGATCACCCACGATCCGCGGAGGAAAACGATGCCAAGAAGCTCGTCGGTGCGCCCGCTTCCGGCGGCCAGATGACGAAGATATGCCTCACACTGGCAAAGGAAGCAAAGAGGTAACCTTCGAGAGCAGGGTGCAGCGATGTCACCAAATCTTGAGAAAAGTCTCATAGATCTTCTGGAACAGGCCAATGTGCTCACCCCGGAGCAGTGGCAACAGGTCCTTACGATCCATAAAGAGACGAACAAGGACATCGGGCAAATTCTGGAAGAGAAGGGGTTGCTCACGGCTCAGGAGCTCGCCATTCTCATCGGATTGCACGATGAGGTGCCATTCGTTGATCTCCGTCAGTACAAGATCGAGCCTCAGGCCATCCGGTTGATTCCGGCATCCATGGCCCGCCAGTACACCGCCATTCCCATCGCCATCATGAACGATGCCTTGGTGGTCGCCATGGGGGATCCCACCGATATGCTGGCGATCGATGCGCTGAGCGCCCGCGCCGGCATGAGCATCGAAGTCGTGAAGGCGGTCCCCAGCGACGTCAAGGAATTCATCGACCTCCACTACAAATCGAGCGGCGAGATCGAGGAACAGGTCACGAGCATCGCCGAAGCGGTTCTCAAAGATGCCAGCGCCAAGCAGAAATCAACAGGGGAACGGGGAGCAGACCTCTCTTCCGATAGCCCTATCGCCCGCACGGTAGATCTGATCATCGCGCAGGGGGTGAAAGACCGGGCCTCGGATATTCACATCGAGCCACAGGAGGATCGGCTCCGCATCCGCTACCGCATTGACGGCATTTTGCACGATGCGATGTCGCTCCCTCTGGATGTGCATCTACCCCTTGTATCCCGGATCAAGATCCTCGGCGGCATGAATATCGCCGAGCGAAGGCGTTCACAGGACGGCCAGATTTCCATGGAGATCGAGGGCCGCAAGATCGATGTCCGCGTAGCCACCACCGATACGGTTCACGGGGAAAAAGTGGTCATGCGGATTCTCGATAAATCCGTCGCCCTTCTGGACCTCACCGAGCTGGGTTTTCTGCCGGATGGTATCCAACGCTATCGCCAGATGCTCAAGAGCCCGTTCGGGATGATCCTGATCTCGGGGCCCACCGGATCCGGCAAGACGACCACACTCTACTCTTCCATCAATCAACTCGACCGGAATGAGAACAACATCATGACCATCGAGGATCCGGTGGAATACAAATTCACCGATATCTCGCAAATCCAAGTGAACCCCGCCGCAGGCGTGACCTTTGCCAACGGGCTCCGCGCCCTCATGCGGCTCGATCCGGATGTCATTCTCGTGGGCGAGATCCGCGATAAGGAAACGGCCGGCATCGCCATTCAAGCGGCCCTCACCGGCCACCTCGTGCTTTCTTCCATTCACGCCAACGATACGATCGGAGTGATCTTCCGGCTCCTCGATTTCGGCATCGAGCCGTTTCTGATCACCTCATCCCTGATCGGAATCGTGGCCCAGAGAATGGTGCGGCGCGTGTGCCCCCACTGCAAGAAGCCCCGACCGGCCTCGCCGGAGGAACAGGCCATGTACGAAGCGGAAATGGGTGAGAAACGGAAGGAGTTCTTTTACGGGCAGGGGTGCAGTTCATGCGCCAACACAGGCTACCGCGGGAGAACCGGCGTTCATGAGATTTTGGTGATGACGGATGAATTGAGGCGACTCATCATGAACGGGGCGGGGGCAGCGGAGCTCCGGGCACAGGCCATCGAAGATGGCATGGTCCCGATGTGGCGCAATGCCATGCTGAAAGTCAAGCAAGGGATCACCACCCCATACGAAGTTCTGCGCAACGTCTATGCCATCACATAAAGAGAGGGATGCCCGAACTTGAAGCCCGGGCATCCCTCTTTTCCTGTACGTTCGAGCCGCGACCCTTCGGCCCAGCGCTCTCTGAGAGGACTTAAGGAATCCGCTGTACCACCTCTCCCGATGCGCTCACGGTGTACTCAAAGGCCAGATCATTCACCTTCTCCAGATAATCTTCAAGGCGATAGGTGACCCCATTGACCACGGTATAGCAACCCGAAAGGTCATCGGTGAACGTGTCCACCGGGTTGGTTATGGTGCTTGTTTCCGCTTGGGCCATCATGGCGGTCACGGCGGTGCGGACGTTATGGAGCTCCGTCTTGGCGGCCTTCTCATGTCCGCTCTGAGAGAAGACGGTCACCTTGGGAATGACCACCGCTCCAAGGATGCCCAGAATGGCGATGATCACCAGAAGCTCGATCAAAGTAAACCCTTTCTCGCCGTGGCGCTCCTTCTTGGTCCCTTCCATCATCCTATCTTCCCTCCTTCCCTTGCGACACCCCCCACTTCCCTAAAGGTAATCCTCAGACCCAACGGCCGCATTCGCAGAGGATATATGCCCCTAGGGAAAGCCCTTGAAGTGGAACACAGGCACCCCCTCTCGGCAGAGGGAATGCCTGTGCTTCACTCCCCTTGTGCACGGGAAGCTCTCTTGACGGGGGAAGACCCCCGACTTCAGAGATCCTAGCCGCAGTCCTGAGTGACCGTCCCGTCAGAGCCGATATCGTAGCTGCACTTCAATTGATCATCTACATCCAGATAATCATCGAGGGTATACGCACCGCTCCCGGCGGAAACTCCCTGGACCTCTGCAAGAGTTTGAACATCCGTGTAGTCATCATCGAGCGTTCCCGCTTCAGCATCGGCGAGCATGGCGGTTACCGCAAGGCGCACATTTTTGAGCTCCGTCTCATTGGCCTCCTTGTGGCCTTTGTTCATGAACCGGCTCACATTGGGCACCACCACCGCCGCCAGAATGCCCAGAATGGCGATGACTACCAGAAGTTCGATCAGGGTGAAGCCCTTTTCCTTTCTCGTGATGCACTTCATGCGTCCTTCTACTTCCTCCTTTTGTGGTTTGCAACATTCGGTTGCCGCGATTTGTCCGGGATCTTAGCTGACTTCTTCGATATCTCACCCCCTTTGATCATGCGTGGGGAATATGATTGAGATGCGGGAGCACCTCGGATTTCATCGTAGCATCACGATGCACCCAGGGGTATGACACAAAGGTAACGGCACTTGAAGGCAATTGGTACCATCTTTTTGTGATTTATGTTCCCGGTGGGAAAACGCCGTGCCCCAAAAGCAAAGGGGGGCGGCGATATGGTAGAATAGCAGAGAAATTGTCCCTGAGGCCCCGCTTTTCCAACGACGGGGGTGCAAGGGTTGCACAGAAAAAGGTGAAAAACCGAGGAGAAACAAGAATGAGTTTATCGAGACGCGCCCGGGCCATCGGCCCTTCCCCCACCTTGGGCATCACCGCCAAGGCCAAAGCGATGAAGGCCGAAGGCATCGATGTGATCGGCTTCGGTGCCGGAGAACCCGATTTCGATACGCCGGAGCACATCAAACAAGCGGCCATACAGGCCATTTCCGAGGGCTTCACCAAATACACTCCCACCGCCGGGATCCCTGAGCTCCGAAAAGCCATCTGCGCAAGGCTCAAGGAAGATAGCGGCCTCGATTACGAGCCCGCAAACGTGATCGTCTCGTGCGGGGCCAAGCACAGCCTTTTCAATATCATTCAGGTTCTGTGCGATGAAAGAGATGAAGTGATCATCCCCGGCCCTTATTGGGTGAGCTATCCGGAGATGGTACGTGTAGCCGGGGCAACGCCGGTCATCATCGAGACGACGGAAGAGACGGGCTTCAAGATCACTCCCGAGATGCTCACCACCCGCATCACTCCGAGAACGAAACTCCTCATCCTCAACAGCCCCAGCAATCCCACCGGATCGGTGTATTCCCGGAATGAGCTTGCGGCCTTGGCCGAGATCATTCTCAAACATCGCATCCGAGTGATCTCGGACGAGATCTACGATAAGCTTATTTACGATGGTCTCCGAGCCGTAAGCATCGCCTCTCTGGGGCCGGAAATCAAGGCGCAAACCCTCGTGGTCAACGGCGTATCCAAGGCCTATGCGATGACCGGATGGCGCATCGGGTATGTGGCCGGGGATAAAACCATCATCAGTGCGATCTCCAACCTTCAGGACCATTCGACCTCGAACCCCACATCCATTGCCCAGCGGGCGGCTCTGGCGGCCCTCACCGGACCGCAAGACCCCGTTCGGAAAATGGCGGCCGAGTTCGGCAAGCGAAGGGACTACATGATCGAACGCTTGAATCGTATCCCCGGGATCACGTGTCTTAAACCGCATGGGGCTTTCTACGCCTTCCCCAATGTCTCCGGTATCATCGGCAAGACTTACCACGGAAAGAAGATCCGTACCTCCATGGAGCTGACGGAACTTCTTCTTACGGAGGCCAGAGTGGCGGTACTACCCGGAAGTCCCTTCGGCGCGGAAAACTATCTTCGGCTCTCCTACGCCACTTCCATGAAGAACATCGCAGCCGGTCTCGATAGAATCGAAACATTCGCTCAGCAAATTGAATAGCCGAAAGGGAGACCACCGATGAAACTTTCCACAAGCCGGATCAAGGCCATCGTTACAAAGGCGTTGGAGGAAGACCTCAGTCTAGGAGACGTGACCACCGATGCCCTCATCCCGCCGAACCAAGAGGGCAAGGCTACGCTTCTAGCTAAATCGAGAGGCGTCATCGCGGGGGTTTATGTAGCCCAACTCGTATTCGAGCAAGTGGACTCTTCGATCCGGTTCGAGGTACTGATGCCCGATGGCATGCGAGTGACGCCGGGGGATATCATCGCCACCATCCGGGGCAAAGTGGCCAGCATTCTCAAGGCGGAGCGCGTCGCCCTGAACTTCCTACAGCGCATGAGCGGGATCGCCACGGAAACCGCCCGATACGTTGAAGCTGTGGAGGGAACCAAGGCAAAGATTCTCGATACCCGAAAGACCACACCCGGGCTTCGCATCTTTGAAAAATACGCGGTCAAGATGGGCGGCGGTGTCAATCATCGTCAGAACCTCGGCGAGCAAGTGCTGATCAAGGACAATCACCTTGCCGCGCTCAGGGCAAGTGGGATCAGCCTGAGTGGCGCGATCAAACTCGCCTGGGCCAAGATCCCGGCGGGGATGAAGATCGAAGTGGAAGTGACCAATCTCGATCAGCTTCGGGAAGCCCTGGATGCCGGGGCGGACATGATCATGCTTGATAACATGACCGTTGAAGACATGCGGGAGGCGGTCAGGATCACGGGAGGACGAGCGCTTCTCGAGGCATCGGGGGGCATCGGATTGGATAACGTGCGCGCGGTGGCCGAGACGGGGGTGGACTTCATCTCGGTGGGGGCCATCACCCATTCCCCGAAGGCTCTGGATATCAGCCTCGAGCTCGAGTTTGCCTGAGCTCTCCGAACGAGAAAAAAGGCCGTGGACCGAGTCCAAAAGAAAGGGGCCTCTTATTCAGAGGCCCCTTTTGCTTCATCTCACTGAACATCGGGCTTGCTACCGCATCCGGAGGGCTTCCGGAAGAGGCCTTGCCCGGTCGCCCGGGCAGCGCCCTAACGTGCGCGGCGCCCCCATGGCCCGATGCACGCCCCGTCCGGCCCCGCCTCGCCGGCGGGGCCAACGGAGCCGAACTGCCATCTCCTGACCAAGACTTGAATCTTCATGTTGCCCACCCCCTTTCGATGAGCGTTCAACCGGGATTCCATCTTCATTCTACCGGTCCCCTTGCCAAAGACAATAGGCCAAAAGTTCCGGTCCCAGTCCGGTAAAAGAGCCTATTCTCCAAACGCCCAAAACAGCGGTTCCGCTTTGTAGTCTTCACCCTCAGGGTGAATGAGCTTGATCACGTCACTCCGGACCTTGCCCCGGAATTCCCCCCACACCCCATGAACGATCCGGCTTCTTCGCTCCCACCCACCCAAAGGGCTTTCTTGGGGGACACCCCCAATCCCCCCGAGAGATGTGTCTTGTGCATTCTCTTCTTCAACCGCTCTTCTTGTGAAACGGCCGTGCCTTGACGAACATCCAACCGATCGGTACCATAACTTGTGGGAGAGTGTCTATGCCGATCTACGAGTATTGCTGCCCGGAATGCGAGACGAAGTTCGATTTGCTGCGGCCTTTCAGTCAGGCCGATGCTCCCGCCGTTTGCCCCAAGTGCCATCATGAGGGGGGGCGCCGGCTTGTCTCCGCTTTCGCCTCTTTCTCGAAGGATTCCTCCGGCTCCACCACCCCGATCAGCGGTGGCGGCGGGGGATGCAGCGGGTGTTCCGGCGGAAGCTGCGCCACATGCCACTGAGCCCAACCGCATTCAACCCGTGATCCGCCGGAGCGGGACGATGAGCCTATCGAATCTCGTGCTCCTCAAAAAGCGCTTGAGAAGCGTCGCCCGGCGGAGAGAGGCAACCATTCTCCGGTGCTCATCGGGAGCGATATAGCCTTTTTCGAGGAGCTTCCCGTAAACCCTCTCCATGATCTCCGCCTTCATCCGGGTGCTTTGAATCTGCCCGTGAGCCGAGGGGTGAATCCGGTAGCGCACCAGAGGTTCATTCAGAAAGGCGATCCGATACCTCCGGGCGATCCGGAGCCAGAGCTCAAAATCCTCGCCGGTGAAGATCTCGCGGCTTTCGTCCATCGGGCCCACATCCTCGATGGTCTTTCTCCGAACCATCACCGAGGAATTGACGATATAGCTTCCGCGTGAAAGTCCCTCGAAGGAAAGGTCCGCCGGCCGGATCCTTCGGGTGACCCGCAGTCCCCGTTCCCTTTGCCCATCAAAATTCACCGCGTTCGTGCACACAAGCCCCAACCCCTCATCCCGTCGGAACACTTCGAGTTGCCGGGCAAGTTTCCCCTTCATCCACTGATCATCGTCATCGCAGAAGGCGAGATACTCGCCGTGCGCCACCCTCATGCCGAAGTTCCGGTTCACCGCCACAACGCCGCCATTGGGGTGCCGGAAATAGCGGATACGCCCATCGTTGAAGGATCGGACCAACGCTTCGGTATCGTCCGTGGATTCGTTATCCACCACGATGAGCTCGAAATCGGGGAAGGTCTGAGCAAGGATCGAATCGAGCGTCTCCTTCAAGATCGCCGCCCGGTTGAAAGTGGGAACGATCACGCTCACCGTAGGCATCGGTTCACCGCTCCAGAAGCTCAAAGATCCTGTGGATCTCGGGCCGCATCTCGGCCTGCGGATGGTAGCCGAGACGGGCGAGTTTCTCGATGGAGTACCGGAAGGGGCGGGGGATATCGGGATCGGCGGCATTCGGGGCGATCTCCACAGCGATCGGCCGGGCGTAACGCTCCCGATAGACTTCGGCCACCGTCTCCGCAACCGCACGGATCGTAGAGCTCCGGCCCGATCCCACATTGTAGACGCCCCCCACCTTCGGCGGTCGATCGACGAAGATCCCCACGGCCTGAAGGATATCCGGAATGCCCACGAAATCCCGCTCCTGTGTGCCCCTCGACCGCAGCACGATCCGCCCTTCGCTGTAGGCCTGCCGGCAAAGGTCATTCACCACCAGCGTCCACCGATCGATCGCCTGAAACAACGGGGCGCCATACCCGTTGGAGATGCGAAGGATGAAGCTCCGGATCTTCCCATCGGACTCGAAGGCACGGGCATAGGTCTCGGCCACAAGATGGGTAATGGCATAGTCGGTGACCGGCCGGGGAGGGGTTTTCTCCGTGATGACCTCCGTCCGGGGTGGGCCGTACACGTGAAACGTGGAAAGATAAATGAAACTGCGGACTCCGGCGGCGCACGCCTCTTCAAGCACGTTCCGGGTACCCAGTCCATTCGTAAGGAGCGCCTCCCGCGGACGGGTTCGGCAGTGGATTTCGTTCAGAGCCGCGGCATGAATGACGATCTCCCTCTCCCGGCAACATCCCCTGATCGATTCGGGATCCGCAATATCCCCCACAGCGAGGTCAAAAGCCCGGCTCCAATCGGAAAGCGCCGGGGGCACCCTTCGGGCAAGGATGCGCACCGCATGGCCGGATTTGCGAAGATGCTCCGCGATATGGCTTCCCAGATAGCCGAACCCGCCCGTGACCAGAATACGCATCGAAAGCCCCTTCAGCGATGCTTGATCCCCCAGTCGTATGGGATCCGATCGGAAAACGGATCCAGACGATAGATTTCGTCCGGATCGTGAGGCAGTGTGGCGCAATTGGCCACAATGGCGGGCTTGACTCCGATGCCCTTGAAGCCGTTCCATATCCGCGGGGGGATGGTGACCAGCACGTAATTATCGTCTCCCATGAAGATCTCTTGGATTTCCCCTCTGGTGGGTGAATCCTCCCGATCATCATAGAGGACGAGCTTGATCATGCCGGAGATCACGGCATAGTTGAGGGTCATGCGCTTGTGACCATGCCATCCCTTGACCACCCCGGGGTACACCGTCGAAAAGTAAATCTCCCCGAAGCGCTCGAACTCCGGGTCATCGGCGCGGAGCATGTGCATGATCGTGCCGCGCTCATCGGCGATCCGAGTAAGGGGCTTGATCTTGACGCCGTGGATCATGGCTACCCCCTCAGAGGTTATTCCGATACCATTCGATCGTCTCCCGAAGGCCCTCCTCAAGCGTGTACCTTGGCTTCCACCCCAGCATCTCCCGGGCCTTTCGGGCCGAAAGGTACTGATGCTTGATCTCGTTCCGGACCTCGTTCAGAATCCTCGGCTGAAGATCCACCCGCCCCATAAGCGTGAGAATCCTGTTCGTGAGATCGAGAACGGTGATCTGAAGTTCGTTCGAGAAGTTGAACGCTTCACCGTGAATCCGCGGATCGTCCATCTTCTCCGCAAGGTGCATATAGGCCAGCGCCCCGTCTTTCACATAGAAGTAGTCCCGAACGAATGTGCCATCGCTCCGGATCACCGGCGGCTCATTGTTCAAGATAGAGCGGATGGTTCCGGGGACGATCCGGTTGAAGTTGAGATCCCCCGGGCCGTAGAAATTGCCGCATCGGGTCACGCAGACGGGGAGACCAAACGTTCGATGATAGGCCTGAGCGATGAGATCAGCACAGCTCTTGGAGACATCGTAAGGATGTGAGCCCTGAAGCGGCGCCGATTCTTCATAGGGGAGCCGATCTTGCTCGCCATAGGCCTTATCGCTGGATGCGACCACGATTCGGGTGACGGTGGGCATCCGACGGCACGCTTCCAAAACACACCACGTTCCCTTGATGTTGGACTCGAACGTTGAAAGCGGATTGCGATTGGCGATGCCCACGATCGTCTGAGCGGCCAGATGAAAGACGGTATCGATCTCGTACTCGGCGAGGATCCGCTCCATCGTCAGATAGTCCTCCACACATCCGCGCACGGCGGTGATGCGATCGACGGTGCCGCTCCTTACGAGAAGCGATCCGGGCACCGCATCGCGCACGAGGCCCACCACGTTCGCCCCTCGTTCCACCAGAAAAGCGGCAAGGTGCGATCCCAGAAGACCGGTCGCTCCGGTAATGAACACGTTGCGATCTTTCCAGAAGTCCTTCATCGCCACACCTTCCAGAGGGCCTTGCCCGAATCCCAGAGCTTATTGAGATAGTCCCGGTCGCGGATGTTATCCATGCATTGCCAGAAGCCGGGGTGAGTGAACGCCATGAGTTGACCCTCCCGAGCGAGCTTCTGAAGAGGCCCGAATTCGAAGTCGCAATCCTCGTCCGGCGTGAGATAGCTTAGAAACTCCCGCTTAAAGACGAAAAAACCGCCGTTGATCACGCCGGTGCCGAGCTGAGGCTTTTCTTCGAAATGTTCCACCCGGTTGCCGGAAAGAACCATCTCCCCAAAGCGGGAGGGCGGCCTCACCGCCGTAACCGTGCCGAGCTTGCCGTGGGAGAGATGGAATTCCCAGAGTTGCGCGATGTTCACATCCGAGACACCGTCCCCGTAGGTAAGAAGAAAGTTATCGGAGGTAATATATTTTTCGAGGCGCTTGATCCGCCCGCCCTTGAGCGTATTGAGTCCGGTATCTACGAAGGTGATCTCCCAGTCGCTATCCGCGGCCACTTGATGAATGCGGGGGGATTCCTTGGGATGCATGATCAGAGTGAAATCGGTGGAGAGGATCCGGTAATCGTAGAAGTAGCGCTTGATGTAATCCCCCTTGTATCCGAGGGCGAGGATAAAGCGATTGAAGCCGTAGTGGGCATAGATCTTCATGATATGCCAGAGGATAGGCCTGCCGCCGATCTCGACCATTGGCTTGGGGCGGATCTCGGTTTCCTCTTGCATACGGGTGCCCCTCCCCCCGCAGAGGATGACCACTTCAGGCGTGGGCATGGATGATCTCCTTTCCGCCCTCCATAAGAGAACGGTAGAGCTCGATGTAGCGACCAACGATCACATTCGGCTGAAAATTCGCCTCAAAGAGTTCCCGACTGCGCCTTCCCATTGTCTCCCGGAGATTCGGATCGGTCACGAGGGCCCGCATGGCCCGGCACAATCCATCGGTATCTTTTGGTTCGACCACATATCCATTGTACCCATCCCGGATCTGTTCGGGGATGCCCGCCACACGGGTTCCAATGACGGGCTTGCCGAGACTCATGACCTCAAGGATCACATTAGGGAAATCCTCAAATCCGATCGAGGGAAGGACCAATAGATCGAGGCACTGATAAAGGTTGTAAACGTTCCGCTCCTCACAGAAGATGACCTCATTCACAAGCCCCCGATCACGGACAAGCCGTTCCAAATGGGAACGCATTGAGCCCGTGCCCTCAAGCACAAGTCTCAGAGGCACCCTGCCCTGCAACTCTTTCCGGAGAGCATCGAACGCCTCGATCAGAAACCTCTGCCCCTTGCGCTCCTCCTGAACAGCCACGCAGCCGATGACCACTTCATCAGCCCCGATGTGCAGACGGGCACGGGTCTCGGAAGGAGACTCATCGGGGAAACGGGACAGAATGGTATTGGGCAAGGTGAGCGCTCGCTCCTCCCGCAGCCCGAGAACTTCCCGGAGCCGTTGCCCCGCATAGGCGGAGGCGGTGACAAAGGTGTTAACCTTCCGGCTCACGAACCCGTCCATCCAGAAGTCCATTCTCCGATGGAACGAGCGCCGGGGGACCGCCACATTGTTCACCACATACACGATCCGCCGAATCCCCGCAAGCCTTGCGGCGAAGACCGCCGCCGAACACGAGTAAGCGCCCGGATACCCACCGTTATTGATATGGAGGATATCGGGTCGCACCCGGCGCAGAAGCCGATAGATCGCGCCCACAGAGAAGGGAAACGAAAGATATCCATCCAACTTGACCAGAGCCGCCCGCGGCCATCGGGAGCTCTCTGGGGCATAGCGGCCCAGGCCCAGAGAGGTGCGGAGGGGATGGATGGGGAAATCCGCCCTCACGCGGCTACGGAAGCCTTTTTCATAGCGAGCGCTGTACCCGTAGCTGAAGGTCACATCGAACATTTCTCGAAACTCAGAGTGAGTAAAAAGAACGGCCAGCATGTTCTCGCATCCGGCGAAGAACGGGCAATCGGTATGAAAATGAATCCTAGGCTTCAATAGTTGAACCCTTCCCACTGTAGGCCTCGATAGTTCTTCGGAGGCCTTCATCGAAGGTTACGTTGGGCGCCCATCCGAGCACACGCCGCGCTTTTGAAATATCCACTTCATATTCCATAATCTCAGCGGGCCGATAGGGCAGACGGCCGATCCCCAATAGGTGTTCCCTCTCAAGAACTCGAGCCACCTTCAGAGCCACATCTCGAAGCCGTTGCGGTTGCCCGCTGCCGATATTGAAGATCTGTCCCCGGGCCGCGGGAGTCGCGCCCGCCAGAAGGTATGCTTCCACCAGATCATCAATGTAAATGAAATCCCGCGTCTGCTCGCCCGGAGTCATCGGAAAGGGTTCGTTCCGAACAAGGGCCGAGATGAGAGAGGGCAGGAACATCACCTCCGGCTGACCCGGCCCGTAAGCAAGCGTAGCCCGGAGCACGACCACAGGCAATTTATACAGGCGCCACGCCAATTCCCCAAGGTGCGTGGCACATAGCTTGGAGTAAGAATAGGGCGTGACCGGCCCTTCCCGGAGCATTTCGGTGAACGGCACGGGGGCTCCGCCGTACTCTTCCGCCGTGCCCGCAAGCACAATAGCCTCGCATTCCGGATGGGATCTCAGCCCATCCAGAAGATTGAGCGTCCCCAAGAGATTGATCTCGATCATCTCCTTCAGAGTAGCAAATTCGCCGCTCCGCTCGATCCGGGCCGCCAGATGAAACACGATTTGAGGGGAGATGACCTTAAGAGCGCGGTGCAAATTGGCGCCATCGCACACGTTACAATCATAGATATCCCTCGAAGGCAGGGCTCTGGGATTTTTATCGAGCACGAACACTCGCGCCCCCTGCCTCTCCAGAGCGGCCCGAAGGTGCCCCCCCACAAACCCGAATCCCCCCGTGATAAGGACCCGTTTGCCCTGATAAAACATGTTCATCGTCCGGCCCTAGATAGCGGCAATAAGATCGAACCAGACTTCCCTTGCTTTTTACTTGATAATGAAACAGGACCCAAGAGGGGGTTCATAAAACATTCGATAGGTATTTTTGCGCAGGAATTCATCTACAGCCCGGGATGCGCCGGGAAATTGAGTGTATCCGTAATCATCCACCACGATCACTCCCCCCTCGATCAGCCGGGGATAAAAGAACTCAAGGCTATCCAACGTGGGCTGATACAAGTCCACATCCAGATGGACAAAAACGAATGACCGGTCCTGAACCTCAGCAAAACGGCCGGGTATCCAGCCTTTATAGAGTTTCACGAAATCAAAACCGGCGAGCGTCTCGCGGACCTGCTCTTCCGTCGAGGCGAAGATCATCTTTTCCCGCAAGATCTCCTCTTGAGTTTGCTGATATCGCTCGTTTCGATCCTTCGGCCCTTTCTCGGAAAGCCTACCCTCGAATGAATCGAAGATGTGAAATTCATGCCGGAAACCGTGGTCCTTGAGTATCTTGGAGATGAGATATATGGCCCTTGAACCATACGCGCCTCAGGACAATTCCCACGTTCCCGGGCATATAATCGATCGCACTGCCGAACCACCGGGCAATTTCGTGCCATATCAGCCAAAGGACTCTGCGGAAACCCATGACCCCTCTCCATCAGCCAGAAGAAGGCCCGCCCAAGTAAGATAAAGCCCTTTCACCAATCACCCCCCCTCGCCACGGACAGGGTGATCCCTTTATGCGATGAATTCTACACGATTCAAGACGGGACATTCAATTGATCCCGGTAGAGCTCCCAATAGAAGCCCCCCTTCTGCAGCAATTCCTCATGCCTTCCTTCCTCCACCACTCGCCCCTCTTTCAGAACAATGATTTTGTCGGCGTCCTTGATCGTGGAAAGCCGGTGCGCGATCACGATCACCGTCCGCCCAGAGGTAACTCTTCGGATGGCCTCCTGTACGGCCGATTCAGCAATGTTGTCCAGTGCGCTCGTAGCCTCATCGAGGACGAGGATTTCCGGCTTGCGGATGATGGCCCGGGCGATGGCAATGCGCTGCTTCTGACCCCCCGAGAGCTTCATGCCTCTTTCGCCCACCATCGTATCATACCCCTGGGGCAACTCCGAAATGAACCCGTGGGCATCCGCATCGCGTGCGGCCTGCACAATCTCCTCTTCGGAGTATCCTTCCCGGCCGAAGGTGATATTGTTCCGGACGGTATCATGATAGATAAACGTATCTTGGCTCACAAATCCGATCTTTTCGAGCCACGAGGCAAGGCGCAACTCCCTCAGGTCCACCCCATCCACCGTAATGCTGCCCTTCTCCGGATCGAAGAGACGGAGAAGAAGATCCACGACAGTGGTTTTGCCGGCCCCGGAGGGCCCCACAATGGCCGTGGTCTTGCCCTTCTCGAAGGTTATGGAAATATCGCTGAGGGTTTCGGCACGGCCCTTGTGAGCAAATGAAACCCGATTGAAGCGGAGCTCGGACGAGAACCGGTCCAGACTCCGCAAGCCGTCCTTTCGCTCCGCAAGCGGCCCCTTGAGGATGGAATGGATGATCTCCACGTCCGGCAAACGGTTCTGAAGTTGCATCCAAACCGTTCCCAGAGTGGAGAGGGAGGGTTGGAGCCGAACCACTGCAAAAGCAAAGGTGCCGAACAGCGGAACGCCGGAAGAGAAGCTTTCGGGATTGCGCATCCACAGGACAAGCGCCGTGATCCCCACGCCGATGAAAGTCGCCATCGTCACCACATGAGAAGGAGCCTCGCCCCAAGCGATATTCTTACGATTATCCCGCAGTTCCCGCTCCGCCAGTGAGGTGAATCTTTCCTCCCATGCCCGCTCCGAGCAGGTGGCCTTGATCTGGCGGATGCCGCTCAGAAACTCGTTCAAAACGACGTTCTCCGAAGCCCTGGTTCTGGCCAACCACGTGCCCGCCACATAGGAGACCCGCGATCCCAGATAACGCGTCATGAAGTAATACCCGGCGCCCGCAAAGAGCACCACCAACGCCGCCCTCCACGAAATCGAGAAGAGCAGAACAAAGACCAGCCCCATGAAGAGGATCTGCGCTAAGAGCTTGCTGACGGCCATCACAATGGTCATCAGTCCCTGGGGCGCCTCCATCACGGCATACACCAGAGTGCCCTGCCGCTGATCAAGAAAGTACTGGTAATCAGCGGTGGCAAGCCTCCTAAAGATTTGCTGTTTGGTATGAACGAGGATCCGGGAGATCACATGGGCGGAGAGAAAGGCGTTGAGCAGCTTCAAAACAAAACTTGCCAGCACAAGACAGAGGAAGAGCACACAGAGGGCCTCAAAGTGATCCCCGAAAGGCACCCAGTCGGCCAGAGAATCGATCCAGGCAAGGATGAAATTATCGGAGCCGAACTCCCGATCGGTTCCCAAGCTCACCAATGGATAGATGGCCGCGATGCTGGCCGAATCGAGAACACCGATCAAGAGGGATAGAAAAAACAGCAGGGCAATGAAGCGCCCGTATGGCTTGAGGAAGAACCAAACCATCCGGAGCTTGGGGAGACGAGATTTCGATTGACCTGTTTCCACGGCTTGAACTCGGTTCTCTTGGGTGCCCTCAGCCTGATTTCGTCATGAGGAATCCCGACCGGTGCAGATAAGCGATGATCTCCGAGACCGAATCCTCGACCGAACACCTCTGAGTATCTATGCGCACCTCCGGCGCCAGAGGCCTCTCGTAGGGGGCATCAACCCCCGTGAACCCACGAATCTTGCCCTCTCTGGCGGCACGATAGTGGCCCTTCGGATCACGGCGAGCGCACTCCTCCGGGGGACAATCAAGGAACACTTCGACAAACCGTTCCGTACCGATCATCTCGCGCACCTGCCGGCGGTCCCGCTCGTACGGCGAGATGAATGCCGCGATGACGACGAACCCCGCATCGGCAAAGAGCTTGCACACCTCACCCACCCGCCGGATATTTTCGCTCCTAGCCGTCTCAGAGAAGCCCAGATCCTTGCAGAGCCCCCTTCGGAGAACATCCCCATCGAGCGCATAAACCTGAACCCCCATCCGGAAAAGGGTCTCTTCCAACCGTCGAGCCGTTGTGGTCTTCCCTGAAGCCGGCAAGCCGGTAATCCAGATAACCGCCGCGCGGTGCTGGTTTCTCTTCTCCCGATCTTCCTGCGTGATCATACTTACTGCGACCCATCCCAATCGAAGTCCATTTGTAGAAGATCCTCAAGGCGCCGATTGTAAGGACGGAAGTAGTCTCGCAGGGATTCCCGGATCGATGCGTCCGGTGGCGCATATCCGCCCTGGGCCAGAGCCTTATACTTTTCCAAAGGATAGTCCGAAAGACTGAGGAAGTCAAAACACTGCCTCACAACCTTTGCAGGATCCCGGAAAAGGTCTTCACTCCTGAGAATCAGTAACTGCTCTCGAGAGAAATACTTGAGCCATCGCTTCAGATGGTACACATAGAGGCTGGATGAGAGATACCCCAGGATATTATAGTACCGGCCTTCGATGAAATCCTCTTCGCTCAGACGGTCCAAGGCGGCCATCTCCGCCCGGATGGCCTCATCCAGAGACCGGCGCTCCACGCCGTTTCGCACCTGATGATAATAATCCGAAATGGTCCGATCCACAGGGTTACGAAGGAGGAGAATCTGCTTGACTTCGGGATAGATGGAAAAAAGCCTTCGGCAAGCGAGGGGGTGGTCTATATACGAAGGCGTAGCCTCTCCGGCCAATAAGTCAGAGGAGAGAGACCCCAACCGGCTGAGATACCATCCCAATCCCCGATGATAGAACCAATCGAAGAAATGGACCTCTTTCTCCACTGCCGGTGATACCTTCGGATGCCGGGTAAGATAGTCATAGAGCGAGGTCGTGCCGCACTTGGCACTCCCCACGATGAGGAAATCCGGACCCGCTTTGCCCTCCGCCGGAGGAGTCAACTCGCGCGGATCCAAGATAGAATCCACCGCCGATTGGATCGTGAGCGACTTGCGGTAGCAATCCATCGCTTCCTCAAACCGCCCTTGCCCCTGCAAGATGTTCCCCATGCTTTCGTAAGCCCGATGGAACCCCCGGCTCAGCCGGATAATCAGGTCATAGACGTTCAATGCTTCATCGGGATTCCCGCGGGCACGGATGATATCCCCCATATCCGTGCCCCACTCAGCGCCGGCGAAGCCCCGCGGGTAACGCTTGAAAGCCAAGTACCAGAGCCTTCGCCATACGCCCATCACGATCCCGCTTCGGGCAAGGCGTCCGAACCCACGCGGGGAACGATACGGAGCCCGATCCGGCTCCGGAGGCTGAGTGATATCAGGATTCCCGTTCATAGTAATATCCGACCGGGTTCATACAGCGGACCGGTCCGGATGGTATCCCCCGGCATGCTGCCGCATCCATTCGATCGTGAGCCCAAGGCCCTCTTCGAGGCTCACCCGCGGTTCCCATCCCAGTAACTCCCGGGCCAATTTCCAATCGGCCACAAGGCGCTCCACCTCACTCCCCCTCGGCCGGACCCTTTCGCTATCCGAAATCGCGCGGATATCTTCCTTCCCCATGACTCGTGCGATGAGTCCGGCAAGATCCCCCATGCTGATCTCCGGCCGGAACCCAGATTGATCGTCTTTCCGATAGCCGAAGGAACCGATGCAGCGAGGATGAACCCCTCAGCGGTATTGGCTACGAAATTCAAATCGCGGGTGGGGTGAATATTTCCCAGATGCACTGTATTGCCTTTCAAACACTGAGCAATAATGGTAGGCATAATAGCCCGGGCGGATTGACGCGGGCCGAACGTATTGAAAGGCCGGACCGTGACCACCGGCAGGCCGAAGGAAAGATGAAAGGCTTCGGCCATCTTATCGGCCCCGATCTTCGTGGCGGCATAGGGGGACTGACCGCTCAACGGATGAGATTCATTGATGGGCACAAACCGAGCCGTCCCATACACCTCGCTGGTGGAGGTATGGATGAAGCGCTCGCACCCCACTTCCAGGGCGGCCTGCAACATATTGAGCGTTCCCTCAACGTTGGTCCGAACGTAGGAGGCAGGGGCCACATAAGAATAGGGAATGCCGATCAAGGCGGCGAGGTGAAAGATGATCTCTCTACCTTCCACAGCCTTGCGGACACAGTCGCGGTCGCAAATATCGCCAGCAATGATCTCGATCTCCCCGCGAAGGGGGGAGACATCCAGCCATCCCCACGAGCCGAGGGCGTTATAGTGCACCAGAGCCCGAACGCGAGCGCCTGCGCGCACCAACTGCTCCGTCAGATGGCTTCCAATGAACCCGCCGGCACCGATCACGAGGACCGACTTCCCTGACCAATTCACCCCTCCAACCTCCCCTCCCTCAGATCCACCTGAGCCTGTTCATAGTCAGCTTGTCGCCCGATATCAAGCCAGTATTCGATGATCGGGAAACTCACCACGAGTCGGCCCTCGTGGATAAGTCGAGCAATAAGATCCGTCATATCGAATCTTTCCCCCTTCGGCACGAACCCCATGACGGCCGGACTCACGAGGTAGATGCCCGCATTGATGAAAAAACGAATCACGGGCTTCTCGGCAATCTTCACCACCCGCATCTCTTCCGTTTCCACCACTCCGTAGGGGACTTCGATCTCGTATTTCCGGACACCGACGGTCAGATCCGCCCGTTGCTCCTGATGAAAAGCAAACATCGCTCGGAGATTGACGCGTGAAAGCACATCGCCGTTGACCACCAAGATCGGTTGACCGGAAGGTTCCACAAGCCCCAGTGCCCCCGCCGTTCCGAGTGGCCGTTCCTCCGTTACATATTCGATCGAGACCCCAAACTTACTGCCATCGCCAAAATAATCCCTGATCTTCTCCGCCATGAAATGCGTGGAGATATTCACTTGCTTAATGCCCGCTTCCCGAAGCTGCCCGATGATATGCTCCATAAGAGGTTGATCGCCCACAGGCAACATGGGCTTAGGGGTTTCCCGCGTCAACGGCCACAGCCGTTTGCCGAACCCTCCCGCCATGATCATCGCCACTGGCACGTGGGGCGATTGAGCCACCAAATCGTTGAGGGTTACAAGGTCCACCACCCGGTTCTCCTCATCTACAAGGGGTATCTGAAAGATCTTCAGCCGCTTCATGGTCAAGAGGAGCTCGGAAGGCGGAGTGCCCCGGGGCAACACAGTCGGTTGTGCATAGGGCGAGCCGGACTTTTGCTCGATCACCATCCCTACCGCATCATCGAGACTCGCACCGCGGAGGATAGCGCGGCGGATATCGCCATCGGTCACCGTACCGACCAGATGCCGATTTTCATCCACCACCACGACAATGCCTCGCATGTTGGCATCAATACGACGCATCGCCTCCCGAAGGGTGACACCGGACACCACACAAACAAGATCAAGATCCTCCACATACCGGCCCGACCGGCCGACAGGGGCAAGTTCATCAAGCATCACCAGATCCACAACTGCCCCTCCTTCATCAAGGAGCGGCAACTGTCGGATACCCTTCTCCCCCATCAGATGAAGCCATTCGGAGGGATCAGCCCCCACAGGGGCTGAAATGGGCCCCGCAGGAGAAGAAGGCGACTTTTCGTGAAGAAGCACCGATGCGGGGGTATTCAACGAATGCCCTTTGAGAAGTCCGCGGCGGATATCGCCATCCGTGAGTGTGCCTACCAGTCGGCAAGCATCGTCCACCACCAAAGCGATCCCGCACTGCCCCCGATCAATGACTTCCATCGCCTCCTTTACCGAGGTCCCGGGGGAGATGAACAGCGATTTGACATTCGGCCGATAGCGATGGCCCGACATACCCCCTTTACCCCTAATAAGTCATCTTTTTCTGAATTAGGTCTCGATTGATCGGAATCGTTGCCAGAACTTCGGCAATGCGATTTCCGGCCTGCCCGGTACCGTAAGGGTTCTCACAGTTGCGGATTTGCTCTCGAAAGTCGCGATCATGAAGGCACTTCTCGATGGCTCGCAGGACTTCTTCAGTATCGTAACCCGTATCAATGACATTCGCTGCCCGAAGTCTCCCTCTCTGTCGGCTCCCGATATTTACACAGGGGCAATTGAACGCCTTGGTCTCCTTGATCCCGCTCGAGGAATTGCCCACACAGGCGGCCGCCACGTTCAGTATGCCATGATAATACCACCGGCCAAGACTGGGGTGCAATTGAAAGAGGGGATTGCCCTTGTCCGAGAGCTTCTTTAACTCATGAAGGATATCCCGCCCGCCCGTATCATCGTTAGGATAAGTAGCGATCACCTGGCAATGCCAGCGGTTCATGGCTTCTTCAAGAGCCCGAAGGACAGGTCTCACCTGCTCGGCGGCAAGATCGTGCTCCGTCGCCACCGCATGCTGCGTGAAGATGATGATCGGCTTGGTCGGGTCCAATCGAAACCGCGCATAGACTTCCTCTGGCCGGGCATACAGCCCCCGGGCGATCAGATCAAGTGAAGGAAGGCCCACGTTGAAGACCCTCCACGGTTCCTCTCCCATGCGTTTGATCCGCTCGGCGGCCTTCTCATTGGTGGTGAAATGAAGATGCGCCAGTTTGGTCATGGCATGGCGCACGGAGTCATCCAGCGCTCCCCCTTCAGTGTAATCGCCCCCCTCGACGTGGGCCGTTAGAATAGTCTGTTGAGTCCCCGCCACAAGTGCCGCAAAGCTTTCAAACCGATCCCCATAGACCAGCAGAAAATCCGGGGCAAGATCGGCCAGAACCCGGCCCACCCGGAGGATGCCCGAACCGATGGCCTCGACTGTGCCGAGCAGCCCTTCCGATCGGGTATCGAGTTCCACTTTGGCATAGATATGAAACCCATCCGCCTCGATCTCCGCGATCGTCTTGCCAAAGTCCTCCTTGAGGTGAGCCCCCGAGACGATGAGATCATATTCCAGAGCCGGATGCTCGGCGATCGCTTTGAGGATCGGATACTGAAGCCCATACTCGGCCCGGTTCCCGGTGAACACGGCAATTCGACGCCTGGATTTACCCATGGAACCCCTCTCCTTCGGCAAGTCGGCCCCGCAAAGAACGCTCCAATCCGGCACGGTAGCCTTGGACTGCCATCTCTCCGGCCAATTTGCTCGCAGCATAGATGGAAAGGGGTGCGAGGGGGTGATCTTCCCGAATGAGCGATCCCTGCGGAACCCCGTACACATGGACAGTGGATGTATACAGAACCCCTCGAATCCCGCCAATTCGGCATGCTTCCAGAACGTTTGCCGTGCCCATGGTATTCACACGGAAGCACTCGAGGGGCTCTGATAGAGACCGACCCACATGTGTCTGGGCCGCAAGATGAAAGATAAAATCACAGCCATCAAACGCCTTCCCAAGATCATCTAGGCAAAGAATATCACCCGTTTTGATCGAGAGATCCAGAGGGAATTCCGGACGCTCGGGAGAGGATGAAGGGGCCTTTTTGCCGAACAGCACGATCTTCTCCACCCCTTGGCGGGCCAGCACCTCGATGAGATAATGCGCAAGTGCTCCCCCTCCCCCCGTAATCCCCACAGCCCGGCATGGACGCTTGGACACAAGCAGGGCATCAACACCGTAACTCATTGGATATCCGACCAACGCACCTGATAATCGCCGGGAAGATCTCGAAGCGCCACACGACCCAGCAGGCTCTCGTAATGGACCGCCTTGATCTCGCCCGTGCCCGGGCGCTTGACCCACAGATTATCCCGTGAGAAAACCTCCCCCTTCCGAATGGGCTGGAGCGTTACAACACACGCATAGGCAAAATCAATCGTCGGCTGTTCCTCCGGCAGGATTCCCTTTCTCCCGCCGAGGGCTTGATAGATGGCCCAGCTTCCTCTGATAAGCTCGGCTAGCTCGGGAGGATCAATGGAGAGGGGGATATCCGGACCGGGCCACGATTTATCCGAGGTGAAATGTTTCTCCAGAATCCGCGCTCCGAGGGCTACGGCGGCGAAACAGGTATAGTTCCCGATCGAATGATCGCTCAGACCGATGACGGCATCGGGGAAGGCCTGAGCCATCTCTTGAAGGGCCCCGAGGCGCACCTTCTCATATGGCGTCGGGTACATGGATGTGCAATGGAGAAGCGCAAAGGGCACACGGGCGGCACGTAGGATATCCACTGCAGGGCGGATGGAAGCCATGTCATTCATGCCCGTGCTCAGGATGACCGGTTTCCCGTAGCCAGCGATATGAGTTATGAGGGGATAGTTGTTACACTCTCCTGAACCGATCTTGTAGGCCAGAACGCCCATCCCTTCGAGCCGAACGGCAGCGGCACGAGAAAAGGGGGTGCAAAGGTAAATCATTCCCTTGGACTCCACATACCGCTTAAGGTAGCTTTCCTCCTCCGCCGTGAGGGCACACCGTTTCATAATTTCCCAAATGCTCTCGCGGGCATTGGCGGGCACTACCTTGTTGGGAATCATCTCATCTTCGACGATATGGCACTGGAACTTCACGCATTCGCATCCCGCGGCATGGGCATCATCCACCATACGGATGGCTTTCGAAAGATCCCCTTCGTGATTGATGCCGATCTCCGCAATCACTAGAGGGGGATACCCTTCCCCGATCTTCCGCCCCCCGATCTCAATCACTTTCATACCGACTCCCGTCCGGGCTAATAAGACCCGGCTACTTGATCAGGCCAACCCCAACCTCAAACTTCTCATGCCACACACCATCCCGATCTTGTTCGAAGAGCTCCCGATTATACCACTTGTCCATGATCTTCCAGAACTCACGGGGAGACATGTGAGTGAATTCACAGAACTTCTCCACAATTCCCTGATCGAGATTCCGATCATATTGCTTTACGAACGGAATCATTTCCTCACGCGTTTTGAGCCCTGCCCGAATCCATCGGGAGGCCATCTCAGTCGCAGAGGCATGCCCGTATTTGGGGTATTTGAGATACTGGTTCAGGAGATAGCCTAGTGAATCAATCTGATTGTATTGTTCCAGCGTCCCTTCGCGAACGTATTCGTGTCCCAAGTGACGGAAGCCCCATCGTTTGGCCACCTCATAGTTGTGGTGGGAATCCCACGGCACAAAATAGCTGAGATAGATCGGCTCCAGTCCAAACGCCTCGCATTCTTCAAGGGAAGGCTGTCGGGCGGACTCAAGGTCTTTGGGCGTCAACTGGCCATCGGCAAGCCACAAATCCCAGTTCACCTGTTTCACCACATCGTTCAAAGGTTGGAGTTTGGCGGAAGGAGTCTCTTCATTGTACTTGCCCCCATACTGGTAATTAACGTTCTCGCCATAGACGAGCAGCTTGATCCCCAGCTGCATACACATACGATAAGGGAACGCATAAATGAGGGCATCAATATACCATGTAGGAGAACCCAATTCAATGAAGGCCTTCCTAGCCATAATCCGGGCCACATGCCTATTGGGATTGAGCGAGATCACATCACAGTTGAACGTATCCGAGAGATTCTCAAGGTTCTTGCGCCCCGTTTCCGTCCAATCCACATTGCCCACAGCAAGTAAAACGGGATTCATTCCCAGGCGCTCCTTCATAATATAGACCTGGAAGTGAGAGTCCTTCCCTCCGGAGACGGCAACGGCACAATCATAGCCATTTCCATTACATCCACGATACCTATCACAAAGCGCCTCCAACTCTTTCCATCGGCGTTCCCAATCCGTGTATTTCTGCTTTTGGTAGTTGACACATGCGGCGCACACGCCATCCTCGGTGAAAGTGATCCCCGGGCGGGTATCCGGCATGAGACACTTCCGACAGTATTTCATTATCTCCCCTCCTTGGTTCGTGATGCTTCCACTCTAGATTCCCCTTGTTACGGGGAGATTTCAAGGATCTCAATATGACAAAGGAGCGAGAGCCCGTTGGTGAACAGGCGACGGCCACAGCTATCGCGAAAAGTCCAGGTTCTCACGGGATCCCCGGCGTGGGGGTCCAGATCGAACGGCAGCTCGAAGGGGGTAAACAAATAACGTCCTGCCCCTACACGTGAATCAAGATAGCGGGAGACTGAGGCGATGGAGAACATATTCCATCCCGGCTCCCGGTGATTCGGGTCCGCATCATCGCTCAAGCGATACTTGACCCAAACGTCGATTGGATAGGGATTGAACAGGCCAGCAACATAGATACGCCCGCCGGGGCGTGCCCAATGCAAGAGATTGTCCAGGCAGGGCTCAAACTCATCGAAGATCTGCATAACACCGCTCAAGAATGCCACATCTACACTTGCGGGGGCAAGCGCTTTCCGATCTAGGACGGATCCAAGATGAAAGGCCACTCCGGGCACCTTGCGCTCAGCTTTTTCCAAGAGCTCAGGGACCACATCATACCCATGATACTCCGCCTCGGAGAAGCACGAGCGCAAATAGTAGAGGAACTCCCCGGTTGCACAGCCGATGTCGGCTACCACAGATCCTTTTTTGAGAGCCCCGCTTGCGACGGCCCGAGCCGCCAGCACTTTAAACATCTCTTTGGGGTTCTCGTACCGATCCTCCTTGAGATAGATCGCTTTATCATGAGTGCGCTTTACATGAACATCCATTGCGATCCCCCCCCTCTGGCCCCTAGGCGCCCTCTGCGAGCATTAAAGCCGCAAGCTTAAGATCCCACAGTGTGTCCACATCAACGGAACGTTCCTGCGGCATCACATGGGCATAAGTGTGCTCCGAATACCACGAACGGTCCCGAAGAAGCACGTCCCGCCTCACCAGATATATAGCCCCATTCTCCACATACACCGGCGGCAGCGTCTGCCGCCGAATGTAACCGGACGGTCGGGGCATAAACTCTGTGAGTCTGCCGTCACCCTCGATCCGCCGCATAAGATAAGGATGAGCCGGGGAGAGGCAGACGCTGACCACCGCATCTGCATCCTTCTCGATAGCCAGAGCTACGGCGGCATCGATGTCTTCGGGAATCCGCAAAGGCGATGTGGGCTGAAGTAAGAGAACATAGTCCGGCAGATAGCTCTGATGCTCTTCCAGCCATTTCACCGCGTGAATGACAACATCCACGTGGGGCGAATCGTCCCGGGCAAGCTCATCCGGCCGGAGAAACGGAACCTCCGCCCCCCAATTCCGGGAGACCTCGGCGATTTCCGGATCGTCCGTGGAAACGACAATCCGATCGATGACCTTGCTTGCACATGCCGCCTCAATCGTCCAAGCGATCAAAGGTTTCCCGGCAAGGAGCACAATGTTCTTGTGTGGAATTCCCTTCGATCCTCCCCTAGCCGTGATCAGCCCGAGTACCCGGGGTTTTGCTCCCTCTCTCCCCATGCTTCGCACTCCCCTGCCAGAGCTTCAATGAACCGTTCTCTCCCCCCACCATCTCGAAAAGAGTCAAACTCAGCAAGGAGCCCGCTGTCAATCTCTCCCAGCGGATCGTACCCCTCATCAATGACCCGATCCACAATCTTCAGAAGGGGAGGAACGCTATCGAAAACGAGCTTTCCTCGGTACAAACGGGCAAAGGGATGCCCCTCGTTTCCCGTTGTGTCATAGTATATCCCGGCCTTGCCATGGAGTAAAGCCAGTGTGGAAGGGGTGCATACTCCCATCGTGATATTCAGGGTTGAAACGGCGATCACATCGGCAAGCCCTATCCGCTGACCGCCGGAACGGGAAGGATCAACGAGATAAAGCCTTCGGGTTTCAAGGCAGCGCCGCCGCACCTCATCGAACGCAGCCCTTTTTCGTTTGAAGGCATGTTCGTACCATTCCTCCCCCACTTTAAGCTTCAGGATACCAATGGCATCCTTCCGCCGGAGCAACACCTTCTCGATCATCTCCCAGAACTCAACACAGACCTCTTCGGTAAAAGGAAGATCATCGTTGAAATCACCATCATAAAAAACGATCACCGGACGACGCCCCAACTCCGAGAGGCCCAGTTCCCCAGCGATCTTCGCCGCAGCGCGTTCAGAAATAGCCTTTTCGAGCCAGCACCCCGTTTCAACCGTCCGATCCACAAAATAGTGAGGCGCGGTGAAGAACTTCCAGTGAACAGGCCCCCAGACAAGATTGATATTGAAGGCCTTATAGTGATCGGAAACATAATCGGCTTGCGCCAGATCCGACCAGTGAAATATCGCATTCTTGGCACCGTGCCGATTGAGCACAATGGTCTCGGGGATATGTCGAAGGGTCTCCTCCTTCTTGCTGAGCTCAAGACAGACTTTATAGTGAGCAAGGAGCACCTCATATTCCAGCGCCGGCCCGTGAAATGCCATCAGCCACTGACCCACGAGATAGCTTTCCCCGCGCCTGAGCCCCTCCCCCAGAACCTGCATCGGCCAGAGAACATACTCGCGGAAGAGGCGCCCGCACAACAAACCCACGGGCACCGGCAAGCGGTTGATCACTACACCGGCATATCCGGCTCGTACCCCTTCCCGAAAGGCTTGCCTCCACCGTTCATCGATAAGGTACAGAAGTAGATCATCTCGGTGCAACCGCCTTCCATCGATGAAGAAGTCATCCCGAAAGCTCGGGTTGCCCCCTACCCCCCAGACCGCCTCCTTCATGATCCGGAATCGCTTCGGCCGGGTGCGCAGGCACGGCCAGCGGAGCCCCAGTTTGAGAAAATTCACCATCAGCAATCCGCAGACGGCTTCCAAAAACCGAACGGGTTCCGGCGTCCGATGCCACCGCACCGTGATCTCGTGCGCCCATCTTCGACTCCACCAATCCCAGATCAGGCGGTTGAGACGCGTATCCTCGAGATGCAAAACCTTTGGGGCGGACGCATGCAAGCGAACCTTGTGGAGAGCGCACATCAGATCGAGCACATAGAAGGAGGTCCACTTCAGCACGAAGGGCACGAGTTTCCCGGTGCCGAAACGGCGGTTATACGTCCGCACAAACGGGTGCCCCGCGAGCCCAAGCTCGGGGGCAAGGAAATCTGTACATTCAAGCGCTTCACGCTGAACTCTGTAGAACAGTCCCCGCTCGGTTCCCACCGTTACCGGAGGCTCGGACAAGGCGTTTCTGATCTGCCCCCCGAAAAACGGGAGGCGCTCAGCTATCAAGAAACCCACCGAATTCGCGTATGGAGCGCTGAAAAACCAGGTCGGATTCCCCCTCCACTTCAACATCAGGCGGCGGATGGAAAGGCCAAATACATAATGCGGCATGAGAGTACCTCGGCCTCCGGCTCCTTTACACCGAGTCCTTCCGCACGATTCTGGGAATGAGTTTGCCCAGCTCTTCCCGAGCATCCACCTGTTCACCGCCGATACCGAAGGCCATCAGGAACGAATCATCCGGATCGGCGATCTCCGGCCACGCCGGGAGAGCACAGTACTCCCGGAAGGCCGCCTCAAACTCATTCTCTTGCGTACACACCCTTGCCCGCCGGCTCAGGAGTTCGTGTGCCTTCGGCCAGAACCTCAGATACCCGGGATGGTAATAGACGATCATCGGCTTGCGCGTGCAAAGCATCTTGAGCAGGCTTGTGCTGGGATAATCGATGAGAAGGAGATCGGCGTTTCCCATGAATTCCGCCATATCAACGAACGCCGGGAGAAACCTCACATTGGTGATTCCCTGATCCCGAAGGAAGGTCCGCAGCGGGTTCTCGATGGGCTCCACGGGATATGGTTTGATGTACAGTTCCACCTCCGGGAAATCCTTGACCGCACGCACGATCCTCCTTTGAAGTCGACTGTACCACAGCGGCGGATACGAGACCAATCCGTGGCAATAGAAATCAGGCACCAGATGCGTGGGAATATAAAGGACCTTCTTTCTCTGACCCTTCTCAGGGGCTTTCTTCTTTCTGAACTTGCGGTAAAGTCTCTGGAGGGTCGGATTACCGATGGCGACGGGTTCGGCAACGCGACCGGTATCCCTCGCTGAAAGGTCCTTCTTGAAGAACTCCACCGACCCGGAGCCAAACGTGAGGGCGTAGTTCACTCCCATATGGTCCCCATACTCCACAATGGGGTTGGTATAGAATCCCATTCCGCCATGCTGAACCGAACATGCCGGAATACCCAGTCTTCGGCACGCAAGGAGCGATTCGCTGACCCCCGGCGTGCCCTTCGAGGGAGTAAGAAACACCGAGACCCGGCGTTTGCGGAGCTTCGTTTCGATCACTCGACTCACCGCGATCCGCTTCGGAATGCCATCGCGAATGAAACTCTCCAGCCACGGTTCCATCACCTTGAACAAGTTAAACCCTTCATGATCGAACCACGCCTTGAAAGTTGGCTTCTGACGGAGTTCCTCCCAGAAGTGCATGAAGCGCTCCCCCTCCATCCCTGTTTCATAAGCAACCGGCGCCACGGCCACCTGCCGCAAAAAGGGGCTTAGATCGACAACCGCCCCCCCCGCCCGCCGCCACCCCTGCACAAGATCCGGAAGCTGGGCCAGCGTATTGCTCCGGCCGATGCCCACCACCGGTAGGTTCCGATCCAGCGGAAAAAAGCGGCACATTCCCATGCTTCCGATAGACCGGTATACCCGGTTCAGGCCCCCACGGAGGATTCTCTTGAGGGCGAGAACCGGGTGCCCACGGTGAAGTGAAGGTGCCGGCAAGCCCTCCACCAGAAGCTCGAATCCCGCAGACGGCCGCAGGCATTCGAGTACCCGGTAGACAATATCTCCCGTCTGATAACATACCCCGGAATTGTCATCCTCTGCGGGTTCGGTCATGCACGCCACAGTGTGCGGGCGGAATTGCTTCACCACGGAGGAAAGCGCCACAACCATCCTCTCCGCCGAATCGAAGAGCTGTTTAAGCTCGATCACGTAGAACAGGGCGGAGAACTCTCCCCTGGAGCACATTCCATCGAAGGCCCGGTCCAGTTCCACATCGAGAAAGCGCGCAAACTCCTCGCACCGACGCCACCGATCGAGATCCCTTCGGGCCAGATCGGCCGGGTCCCAGCAATCCTCAGCACTCACCGCCGGCAGTCCCGATTTGCCGGCGGCATACTCACAGGCCGGGGAAAGACAAACATACCTTATCTCCCCCAATCGAGTGCCCCACGCGTGCACCGCGTATTCGAGTTGCCGGAGATTCAAAACGAAGACCAGAGCCTCCGCATTCATGCCCCCCGCCTTTCGTCTCCCTCCATACTGCTCAAAAACGTAAGTAGATTGAGCGGAACCGTCGTGCCGGTACGGCTCATGCCCGATTCGATCATCCCTCTGAGGGCACCCATGTTGAACCGGGAAGGATCGAAGAAGCGGTCGAGCGCACCCCCCCGCCTCACCCTTTTCCACGTACTTGCGGTCAAAGTCGAGTTGGCGATCACCTCGGCCCGCCAATCGATGCCGTGCCCCGCTTCCAACTCATCGATATACGAGTGAACGCCGGATTCCACGATCTCGCACGGGATACGCAGCTTTTCCCGGGCATACACCTTGAGCGGATACTTGGTGGGCCGCCATTCCAACCCCCGGCCCCAATCTTCCGGCATGGACTCCAAGAACCGCACCAACCGGAGATCACAGAACGGCCAGCAAGGCCTCAACCCCACCTCACCAAGACTCGTCTCGACCGCCGCCTTTTCCGATCCCTGCAGATGGAAGTGCTCGTACAGCCAGATCAACCAGAAGTACATCGTCTCCGGCGTGATATGCTCCACCGCTTCCTTGAAGTAATGCCCATAAAGCCATTCCCGAAGCTCACCCCGGGCCGCCGGCGTGAGAAGGTCATCTTCCGGCAAGGCCGCAAACGGCAACCGGGGAATCCCCATGACGAAGGGGAGAAGATACTCAAACACACGCTCCTCTCTCGGCTTGCAAGCGCTCCGAGCAAAAACCACCGAGCCATGATGCCATCGAAAGAGCCGGTAGGCGAAATCCTCTTCGAAGGTGCCATCGAGAACCTTCCGGAGGAACGAAGGCGAATAAAGATAGCACATGAGCTTATCGCTATAGGCCCGGAAATCGTAACTCAGGTACGGAAGCGAAGCGAACTGAGAGAAACCGAAGTTATGGACCGCGTCGGAGAAGCTCCCCACAAAAACAGCGGCATCGGGCCGGGCCTTCTCCCGGAGCCGATCGGCCATGAGGTGAAAAGCCGGGAGCCAGAAATAGGCAAAGCCCAAACCCTGAACTCTACCGGCCCGCTCCCACCGTTGAGGAAGCGCCCCATCGCCGAAATCGGTCGATACGATCTCGATGGGAACCCCGTAATGCCGGGCGATCTCAACGGACTTGTCCACTTCATAGGGATTGTATCGCCGTCCGCCCCGAAAATCGAAGGCATTCACGATCGCCCGAACCTTGCCGGCATCGTAATGCTTCCTCAGAATCCCGAGCAAAACGGTGGAATCCCACCCCCCCGATACCTCCACCCAGTTCTCGGCGGCGCTCGCCCGCGAGAGAACGGCATTCTCGATCAATTCCGCATACTCGTCGATCTGAGGCTCACCCATGACGCGGGTGGAGCGGAGGAGCAACGGCCCCCGTTCCACCCTGATCTTTCCTTCGCTCGCCCGCAGTCGTTCGCCCACGGCCAAGCGCCTCAGCCCGCGATAGGGCGTGTGTTTGGCCGGCGCATAGCTCAGCACCAAAACACAGTAGAGGGCAAAGGGATCATAAGCAATGTTTCCCAGATAGGGGATCAAATCACGGAAATCCGTAGATGCGGGGGGAATGCCCTTCTCGAGATAGAATACCGGCCGGCGGCAGAGCGCATCGGCGAAGACCTCCACCTGATCCTGATCCTTACGTACCACTGCTGAAACATAGTTTCCTTCCACCCGGTCGCGAAACCCCTCTTTGCCCACTTCTCCGTAGATGCGTTCCAACCGTGCGGAAACCTCCGAGGATTTGTTGGAGAAAGGGGACGGCTTGCCCATATCGTTCAAGGTATAGAATAGATCCCCCTCAACGACCACCTCCGTCCCCTCCCGACCCTGAAAAACGAAGGCCCCTTCCTCATATTCCACCCGCCAGCTCGGGGTAGTCAGTGCTCGCCCCGTTCCTCCCCCCTCCAACGGCACATTCGGCATGATCTTCATACGCACAAGCCCCTTTCAAAACGTTCTCGCATCACTATCTCTTGCCCGTTCGCCGATAGTACCCCTCAAAGAAGCGCTTGTACATCCACTGATCCACCGGCCAGCGGTAGAAGCCGGTTCGGTTCCGGAGCTTGGCCAGAGCCACGAAACCGGCGTATTGGAACCGATCCCATGCCCGATCCATCTGATGCGCGCCGAGGCTCGTGCCCGATTCCATGGTGAGATACTCGGCGGCGGCAGCGGAGAATTTCCCGTTCACTTGCCATGGGGCAATGTATCGCGCCGCGACATAGAGCTTGATCACCTCCGGGTCTGTCCATTCCTCAAAGCTCTTTGGTTCCCGGAGAAGCCCCCTTTCGATAAGCCCCTGCGTCAGCTCGCACCTCGGATAGGGACGGAAGGTCTGTACCCCGCAGGTGAAGCGGCGGTACCTTCGGAGCCGATTGACGAAAGCGATCGTCTTCTTGATATCCGCCATCGTCTCGCCGGGGATCTCGATGATGAGCGATGACCGCGCGATGATCCCATGCCGATCGCACTGGGAAACGGCAAATTCCGCTTGCTCGGGGGTGATCCCCTTCTTCATGAGCCCCAGCGTATGCAGCGAACCCGATTCGATCCCGAGGGTGAACTGCACCAATCCCGAACGCTTCAGGAGGGAGAGCGTCTCATCGTTCAACATCCGATCGTTGAAATAATCGCAACGGCACTCGGCATCCCAAGTGATCTTCACCCCCTTTTCGAGCAATCCCTCGGCGATGCGCCGCGCCCGGTGGATATCCACAAAGAAGTTATCGTCAATGATCTTAAGATGGGTAAGGCGGTGCTTGCGGACGATTTCTGCGATCTCGGAAATGACCTTCTCGGCGCTCTTCTTGCGGTAGCGGGTGTTGCCGGTGACCACATTGATGCAGAAGGTGCAAAGGGAGGGACACCCGCGGCTCGATTGATAGGGGAGCCACCGCATCGGCTGAGGAACAACTTCCGAGAGTTTGTCGGTCAAATAGTTCCCGATGAAGTATTCGATGTTGGGATCGGCATCATAACCGGGCAAAGGTAGGGCATCCATATCGAGGATTTGCTGAGGAAAAATCTTCTGGGAAGGGGGCTCGCCGCCCGCGATCCGTTCGGCGATCTTCACGATGTGCGCTTCCCCCTCTCCGGCGACGGCATAGTTGATATCCTCTGAGGCGGCCATCTGATCGGGGAAAAGCGTCGTGTGCCCCCCCCCCACCACGATAGGCACCTTCGATTCGGACCGAATGAATTTGATGATCCGATAGGCATCGGGCACCTCGGAAGTCAGAAGGGTGATCCCCACGAAGAGCGTCCCATCCAACTCCCGCCCGATGGCCGCAAGCACATCCTTTTCGAGAAACGAGTTGAGGATCCTGACCTCATACCCTGCCGCCCTGAGCGCGGAGGCAATGCTGATGAGACCGAGAGAGGGATAGTTATTGTAATTGAAGATATTGGCCGGCCGGATGAGGAGGATTTTCGGCTTCATGGATCTCTCACGTCAGGCGCCGGAAGCCGGCGTGAGCCACCGGCCCCTTGAGACGCTTCTCGATTTCGCCGCTCCGGAGGGCTTCAGCGATAAAGCGGAAGCTTTCCTCCGCCGCGGCAAGGTACCGTTCCACATGTTCATCCCGATGCGCGTAGGAAGCATAGAAGGCGTTGGTCGCAAGGATGCCGCGTTCCAACATGAGCTGGGTAAAGAGGGTCCGCACGGCCAGCCCGTTCTCGTACGAGAATTCGAAATGACCGAGGGGAGCGATCCCGCTCACCTCGATGCGAAGACCGGCTCTCTCGGCCGCCCTCTGCCATCCCGTTCGAATCCGCTCGCCGATGCGGATCAGATGCTCCGGAACGCGGCAGCGGCGGTGTTTGCGGATCGTCGCCAGCGCCGCCGCCGGCCCGATGCGGTCCGTCCAGTAGGTGCTGCTGATGAAGCTATCCTGCGCCGCGTTCATCACCGTCCCCACCCCGATCACCGCCGCCATGGGATAGCCGTTGCTCATCGCTTTGGAGAAGACCGCCAGATCGGGATTTACGCCGTAGACGAGATGCGCTCCGCCGGTGGTCAAGCGCCATGCCGCAGAGACTTCATCGAAAATCAGCACCGCGCCGATGGAATGCGCGATCTCCCGAACGTTTTCAAGGAAGCCCGGCGAGGGCTCATAATTGCGGACCGGCTCCATGACCACCGCCGCGATCTCATCGCGGTGACAAGAGACGAGCGATTTCAACTCTTCGATATGATTGTACCGAAAGGGAAAGGCGGTGCCCCGCAGGGCCCGGGGCACGCCGGCAGGCTGAAGTCCGGGCAGAAGATGCCCATCGAGGGCATTCCCCTCGCCGAGGTTGGCCGCGAGATACCAATCGTGCCAGCCGTGATAGCCGCAGAACACGATCTTATCGCGGCGGGTATGGGCCCGGGCGATCCTTACCGCCATGGCCATCGCCTCCCCGCCGGTGCGGGCGTATCGCACCATCCCGGCCCATGGGTGCAGCTCACAGAGAAGCTCAGCCAGTGCCACTTCCTCCGGGCAGTTCAGGGTCGAGAGCGAGCCGGCATGGATGGCTTCCTCCACTGCCGCGTTCACATCGGGATCGGCATATCCCAGCACACAGGCCCCGATCCCCATATAGCTCATATCGAGATAGCAACGCCCGTCAAGATCCCATATTTCGGCGCCGGAGGACCGCGAATAGTAAACGGGCCACAGTTCCGGCAAGATCACCTCAGCACGCTTGGAGAAGAGCTGCGTGCCGCCGGGGATCATTCGTTTGGCCTTGCGGTAAAGCGCCTGACCTGAATTGCCGCTTTCCATCCTTACTACTCCCAGAGCCGACCCCGGCCCCAATCGATGCCGATGGCCTCGACCTCCTTGCGGACTTCCGGGTGCGAATCCCAGTAGGCGATGATCTCCTCAAGAGGGATCAACCGCTCGTGCCCCCGGAGATCATGATACACCCGCCGGCAGAAGGTAAGGTCCTCCGGGTAATCCACGGTGATCCTCACCTCGGGTCGCTGCAGAGGCTTCGGGGGCTCCTTGATCAGGAGTTTGAACATGGTCTGATTCTCGAAGATAAAACGGGACACCGCCTCCGCCCGATACCGCTCCCCCCCGAGATCCCATGATCGGGCCAGCGCCTCCACCGATATGATCTCAAATCCCGCCCCCTCCGGCAACCGCTTGAACTCGGCGAAATCATACCCTCCCTCGGCATGCTCCCGAAAGAGCGCATCGGCGCCCGCCGTAACCATGAACGGACACTCCGAGGTGATACGGAGGACATCCGTGGAACCGATCGCGCGCGCCGCGGCAAGCACCCTTCCCAGCACATCGTGGGGGTGGCCGAAGGTATATTTCCAATCATGCTTTTCGGCTAATTCCGCAAAAGCCACATTGGGCTTCTCACTGGAGATCGCCAGACAAATATCGCTTACCGATTCGAGCGTTCGGATGTACCGCACCAGATGCTCAAGGATGGTCACCCGCCGTTCAATATCGATGTACTGAAGCGGCTTCCCGTAGAGCCGCGTTCCCTCCACACGGCAGGCGAGGATGGCATCGAGCTTGCGGTCCTTCATGGTTCCCTTAAACTTCCACGATTCTGCCGGTCTCCGCCGCCCGTCTGGCGGCAAGCGCGATCTCGAGCACACGCCTCCCGGAAAACCCATCGACCAGCGGCGATTCCTTGCCCTCGACGCAGGCGAGGAAGTGCCGCATCTCGGCGATGTAGGGGGCATCATCGAGCACCTCCCCCCCCACCCCCTCCCCCACCCGCTCCCAGCGCTTGCCCTCCGCTGAAAACACATCCACCCCCTTCTCCGGATAGGTCCAGACCACGGTTCCCCTTTCGCCGATCAGTTTGCACCCGCGCGAATAGGGCCGCCCGACCACATCCAAGTGCACTCCGGCAATCGCCCCCGATTCAAATTGCAGCGTCACCTCGGCGATCTCCTCGGTATCACTCCCCAGTGGATGAAGTCCGGACGCCACGGCGCCCACGCGTCGGACCTCCCCGAGAAGCCACCGAAGATAATCGAGCTCATGCGAATGATCGAGAAACACCCCCCCGCCTTGATCGCGCCGGGCCATGTAAATCTCCCGGAACTCCGGCCGATAGTCCGGCACATGGACGCTGAATTCGGCCCTTGCGGCATATACGCATCCGATTCGACCCTCATCCAACACCCGCTTGAGGCGCCGGAGCCCTTCGTGAAAGCGGAGATTGTAGCCCACAAGCACACACCGACCGCCGGACCGGGCATCCTCGAGCAGATCGTCCACACCCGCAAAACCATCCGCAAGGGGCTTCTCGATGAAGAGGTGCGCTCCGGCTTCGAGCACCCTCCGCGCCAGCGGAACATGGGAGCTCGGAGGCGTGCACACGAGCACGCCATCCGGCTTTTCTTCCAGAGCCGCATCGAGATCGGTATATCCTCGAAGGCCATACTCACTCGCCACGGCCCGAAGCCGATCCGGCATCGCATCATGGGCAAGGACCACCGTTCCGCTGATCCTCAGGAGATTGCGGATATGCCGCTTCCCGATGGAACCGCATCCGATCACCAGAAGCTTCATCGCCGGTGCTCCGCTCTCGAATGGAATTCGGCAAACAGTTGCTCGTAGACCTGAAGGAGAAGCCGGGAGTTTCCGGCCCAATCGGCCCTCTCCTTCACCAACGCACGGTTGGCCATCTTCATTTGCTCCCGATGCGCCGTATCCCCGCACGCGGCAAGGATCGCCTCCGCTGCGGCCGCGGCATTCCCCTTCGGGAAGAGCCACCCGTTCGCCCCCGGTTGAACCCACTCCCGATTCGAAGGGAGATCGCTCACCACGACGGGAAGCCCACAGGCCATCGCTTCCAAAAGGGAAACGGAGGTCCCGTCGCTCAGAGAGCAACTGAGATACACATCGGACTCGTTGAAGTGATCCGGAAGGGACTCGTGCGGCACCCGCCCGGCCAGATGAACCCCCCCTTCCAACCGATGCCCTCGGATGAAGCGCTCGATCCGGGGCCGGAGGGAGCCATCCCCCAGAAGAAGAAAACGCACCTCGGGATTCCGCTCCGCTACCCGGCGGATGCTCTCGATCAGGGTTTCGATGCCGTAGATGCGCTCGAAGGCACGGGTGTGAATGACCACCGGCTTCCCCTCCCAACCGAGCCGCCGCCGCAGTCCGAGGGCGGAAGGGGCGGGGCGGAAGCGATCGAGGTCCGTCCCCCACGGGAAGACGATCACCCGTTCGGCGGGATACCCCCACCGCCCCACCACCCGATCCCGCACCGTCCGGCAATCGCAGACGATCCGATCGGCATGGCGCACCGCAAAACGCGTGACCCACCTCGCGATCGGCCCGCGTTCCGCTTCTACGAGGACATCCGATCCCCATGACATGAGAAGCAAGGGATGAAAGCCGGAGAGCGCGGCAAGGAAACCGCACGTTTGGACGGGCCCCGCATGGACGATATCCGGCCGGATCCTCCGGAGCACTCTCCGGAAGGCATGAAGGCGAAGGCGGTCGGGCCAAGGACAAAGGGCATGGCCACCCAAGCTTTCCACCCTCCACCCTTGGGACGGATTCCCACCGGCAGAAGACGGACGGCCCCCCATCCGAAGATGCCAGACCTCATGGCCCGCTTTCCGGGCCGTGCTCAGAAACCGCCGATCGTGGACCGTGTCCCCCTCCGAGAAGTAAAGGATGCGCATCGGGGCTCTACACCGCCTCCCACGTGATCGGTTCGCCGGCGGGGATATCGCGCCGGGCTCTTCTCCCGATCACCAACGGTAGATACTCCGGAAGGATGCCCGTGGCCGGGCGCAGCGGTTCGATCATCTCCGCCGTGATCACCGTTCCCGCAGGGATATCCACTCTAGCGAAGAGGCTCCGCCGCTGGATCACCACCGTCTCCGTTTCGGCCGCCGTCAGCCGCTTGATCGGCGAGCCGAGCGCCTTCTCCAGAAGCCGGATATCGCGGATCATCTCCGCCATCTCCTTCACATCCATGGCAAACGGGTGATCCGGCCCCTTGCGGGACTTATCGAAGGTGAAATGCTTTTCGATCACGCACGCCCCGAGCGCCACCGCCCCGAGCGCCACCACACTGCCGGGCGAATGGTCCGAGTAGCCCACCGGCACCTGAAAAGCGTCCCGAAGGGTGACCATGGCTCGGATGTTCGCCTCTTCGATAGGGGAGGGATAGTTGGTGATGCACTGAAGAAGGATCAAATCCTCATTGCCCGTGCTGCGGATGGCCTCCACCGCCTTCTCGATCTCACCGAGGGTACTGGCCCCCGTTCCGAGGATGATCGGCCGACCCTTCGAGGCCACATATTTCAAGAAATCCGGATGGGTGATCTCGCCGGAGCCGATCTTGAAGGCCGGCACCCCGAGCTCATCCAGAAGATCCACCGCCTCCCGATCGTATGGGGAGGACATGAAATCGATCCCCCGTTCGGCACAATAGACGGCAAGCTCCCGATGCCACTCCCGGGGGAGCATCGCTTCGGCATAGACCCGGTCAACGGGCTTCTCCCATCGGGCTTGAAACGAGACGCGGGTGCGGAACCCTTTGGGAGCGATGATCTTCTCCGGGCGAAAGCTCTGGAACTTGGCCGAGTCCGCCCCCACCTCCTTGGCCAGATCCACCATCTTCTTGGCCTGAGCAAGGCTCCCATCGAAGTTGGAGCCGATCTCGGCGATGATATAGGTTGGCTCTCCCTCCCCCACCCACCGGTTGCCGATCCTGATCTTCCGAATCATCTGCACCCCTCACATACGGAGCTGATCGTCCCTGAAGCGCCGGAGCCCTTCCGCGAGTGTCGGCATGGGCCTCCCCAGATCGCGGGTGATCTTGCTTACATCGAGGGAAATATCCTTCGGGCGCGGAGCCCGCAGCGGCACATCGGCCAGAACCCCCGGGGTAAGATTTCCGGGATCGAGCGCAAAGGTCCGGGCCAGCGCCATGCCGAATTCATACTTACTGCACCGCTCCCGCCCCCCCACATGATAGATGCCGGAGAGGCCCTTGCGATAAGACTCGAACAGAATCTCGACCAGATCCCCCACATAGATCGGGGAGAAAAACACATCGGTGAACATCGGGAACGGCTCACCGCTCCGGAGACGATCCAATGCCCACTGGGCCAGACCCTTCCGCCACGATAGGCCCGATCCATAAAAAGCGGTGCGGACGATCAGACTCTCAGGGCACGTTTCCCTCACCCGGCGCTCCGCTTCGAACTTGGTTCGAGCATAGATATTGATCGGCCGCGGCTCGTCGTCCTCGGCGTACATCCCCCGGGAGCCATCGAAGACGGCATCCGTGGAGATGTGAACGAGCCTCGCCCCCGTCTCCCGGCAAGCCCGGGCCACATAGGCCGTCCCCTCCGCATTGACAGCCCATGCCTCGTCGGGATGATCTTCACAATAGTCCACATCGGCCAGAGCGGCGGTATGAATGACGAGGCCCGGCTTTGCGGTGCGAAAGAGATTCTCCACTGACTTGCGATCCGCCAGATCGAGTGGCACACATCGAGCATCCGGGAACATGACGGGGTGAGAACGATAGGCGGCGATCAACTCAAACTTGCCCCCGGCCCGGCGGACGATATGGCTCCCCAGAAGGCCGCTTGCACCCGTCACGAGGAGAACCTCTCTGCTCAAAGAGCCCCCCTAGAACTCATTCGCCGATCATCCGCTTGAGCTCTTCCATGGTGAGCCACCGGGTGTTCGAATCGCTGGTATAGCGGAAACCGGGTGGAAGACGGCGCCCGCCCTCGAAAACCGGCTTTCGGGCCAGGGATTCGGGTTCGATCACGAAGTAATCATCGAACTCGAGGGTATGGGCCGATTCCTCTTCGGTAAGGAGGATTTCGTGGATCTTTTCCCCCGGTCGGATGCCGATGACATCTCTCGTGCAGCCCGGGGCTAGCGCCTCGGCCAGATCCGTGATGCGCATGCTGGGGATCTTGGGGATGAACACCTCACCGCCCTGCATCCGTTCGATGCATTGAATGACGAATCGCACCCCTTGCTCCAGCGTGATCCAGAAGCGGGTCATGCGTTCGTCTGTGATCGTGATTCTCCCGGTCTCTCGTTGCTTGAGAAAGAGGGGCACCACGCTGCCGCGGCTCCCCACCACATTGCCGTAACGCACGCACGAAAAGGCGCTCGGACGCACCTGAGCATACACGTTGGCCTGAATGAAAAGCCTTTCCATCACCAATTTGGTGGAACCGTAAAGATTGGCCGGGTGCACCGCCTTATCGGTGCTGATGGCGATCGCTTTCTCCACCCCGTTGTCGATGGCGGCATCGATCACATTGATCGCCCCCTCGATATTCGTCTTGATCGCTTCAATAGGGTTGTACTCGCACGCGGGAACTTGCTTCAAAGCGGCGGCATGAACCACGATGTTCACACCGTTCATCGCCCGATAGAGGCGGTCCCGATCCCGCACATCCCCGATGAGAAAGCTCAACTTCTCGGGCTCATTGAAGCGCTGACGCATCAGATCTTGAAGGTATTCACCGCGGGAGAAGATCCGGATGGAGCGCGGATTGTACTCCTTAAGCGCGATCTCGGTGAACTTCTGCCCGAAGGATCCGGTGCCGCCGGTGACGAGAATGACTTTTCCGGAGATGGGCATCACACGCCTCCTTCGATCGAGGTGCCGGGAAGGGGACGATGAAGGCGAAACATTTTAGTTGCTATTATATAGCGCGCGGTGGACACAATCAAACCTCTAACCGAAGAAACCGCAGAAACGAGGGGAATGAAGGATATTCCGAAATTGGCACGCCCGGTGGGATTCGAACCCACGACCCTCGGTTCCGAAGACCGATGCTCTATCCCCTGAGCTACGGGCGCCCGCGATCCAATTCTACCCCCTTTCAACCCCGAAAGTCCACAGGCCTATCACGACCCAAAAACAGCGATTCAGCTTTGTAATTTCCACTTTCAGGGTGAATGACCGTGATCACCTCATCCCGGTCCTTGTCCCGGGATTCCCCCCATCCCACGAGCGATCCGGCTTCTCCGCTCCCGCCCGCCCAAAGGGTTTTCTTGGGGGGCCCCCCCGAGAAAGGGCCTTGGCGCGCTCTTCTTCAATCGCTGTTTTTGGGTACATGGAATGCTTGCCCGCGGAGCACTGGGAATTGTAGAATTAGGAACGACCGTTTGCTCGAGAGTGATTCCAATGGGATCGAAGATCACGGTGATGCTTGTGGACCGGCGGGAACTCTTCCGGGAGGGATTGGCCGCCATTCTGGAACGCGATCCGGAAATCGAGGTCATCGCCCGGTTCGCTTCGGGGCGCGAGGCGATGAATCAGGTGAGCGTACTCAAGCCGGATATCGTGATCACCGAAGCCGATATGCCGGAAGATCTCTATCTGGAGCTCCGGCAACGGGTTCGGGAGATCCCGCCTCATACGCGGATCATCGTGCTCACCCACACCACCAAGGACTTCGCCCTTTTCCGGGCGCTTCGTCTTGGGGCCAGGGCCTATCTGACCAAGCACATCGGCGTGGAGGATCTCTTGAGGGCGATCCACCGCGTTCACACCGGGGAGGTCATCATCTCCCCCCCAATGGCGGCCAAGCTTCTCGAGGAATTTTCGCTCCTCGAGGAGAAAAAGGACGCCGCTCAATCGGATCCGGAGACCCATCTCAGCAAGCGCGAGATCGAAGTATTGCAGCTCGTGGCCGCAGGCACCACCAACAAGGAAGTCGCCGAGGCTCTGTTCATCAGCGAGAACACGGTGAAGGGGCACTTGAGCCGGATACTGGAGAAGATGAATGCGCGCAACCGGCAGCAAGCGGTGGCCCTGGCGATGGAGAAGGGGATCATCGGCAAGGGCGCAAGAAAGAACAAGGATTAGAGATTTATGAACCGTTGCATCAGGCCTGCTCCGTGCCCCGCACGAGCGCTTCAAGATCGATGAAGCGTGCTCTCTCCAGTCCCCTGTATCTCTCCGGGTGACAGGTGAGGATCACGATTTGAAGCCGCTCCGCGGCCTCCTCGATCAGCGTCAGGGTGCGCGCCAGCCTCCCCATATCAGTGGCTGCGAGCACATCATCCCAGACGACAAGCTGGCGTTGCTCCTTGGCCAGAACCTCGGCCAGGGCCAAGCGGGTCACGAGATGAATCTGCTCCTGTTCTCCCCCGGAGGCATTATCGAGAGATGCCTCGAGGTTCTCGCCGGGGCAGATGCGTTCAGGCTGAAAGCCCGCTCCGATCTTGAGCGTGCCCAATCGCTCGCCGGCGATCCGGTGCAACATACGGGTGGCCGCTCGTTCCACCGGGCCTGTCACTGCGGCCTGGACCTCTGCCCGGCTCTCGTTCACGATCTCATGGAGAAGGCGGATGGCCTTCGCTCGTAACTCCTCCTCCTGTGCCTGCCGCTCCAGATCGGCCGCTTCTTCCTCTAGTCGAGCCACTTCGGAGTAAGGGCCCTCGGCGGCCAGTTCGTGGAGCCGCCCTTCCTCGATTTTGGCTTGGTCCCGGGCTTCGTCAGCACTCTGCTGGAAGGCCTCCAATTGCCGCTCGAGCTTCTCCACCGATGAGATCGGATCGGATTCGAACTCAGAGAGCCGTTGCTTCACTGTGTCCAGCTTGAAGCGAGCGGCATCCCACTCCAAAGCCAGGCCCTTCAATCGTTGGTCCCGATCTTCATCGGTCTTGCCGTCGGAGGTAAGCGCCTCCAGAAGCTTCTCGCTCCCGGCGATCCGGATTTTCTGAGCATGGATTTTCTCGTTGATCTCCGTTTTGGCCTCTTCGGCTTTCCTCAGGGCTTTTTGGGCGAGCTCGTATGCTTCTTTGGCTTCCCGCTCCTTCTCCAGAAAGCCTCTGTAGGCGTCTTTGGCGGCACGACTGAGCGCCTCGGCATCGGGGAGAGCGTTCTGCCATTCGGGATAACGGGCCAGGGTCGCCTGACGAAACCCCTCTCCCTGCGATATCTCCCGCGAGAGTTCGCGGATGAGATCCGGTACCGGCCGGCCGGCGGAGAGCGTTTCGATCTCCGTTCTTCGATTGGAGACCTTTTTCTCGAGTTCCTTGGCCTCTTCGTGCCGTTGCTCCAGTTCCTCGACGTTCTCCGTGCCGAAGGGTTCGATCAATTTCCGCAGGTCCCGATCGGCATCGGCTAGGTCTTTGCGGTGTTGCTCGATAGACTGGGCCGGACCCCATGCCCGAAGGCGAGCCACTCCCGGGAGATGAACCACCACTTGCGGCGACCCTTGGACCTGCAGGGGAGTTCCTCGGGGCACGGTCCTCGATCCCGGCGGTTCCCCCTCGATGACTTCCGCCGTCGTTTCCCGATCGGGGACGATCTCCAATGTGATGAGCGCCGCTCGGATGTTCCGAAGGGCTTCCTCGCGGGCGCTCAGGGCCTCGCGGATCTTCTTGAGCGTTCGGGCATCCGGTGCCAGCAAGGCGGCCTGTTGTCGTTCCAGTTCTTCGAGGGCCTGCTGGGCCGCTTGAATGCTTTTCAACCTTTGCCGCAAATCCGAGAGCTTTTTTTCGTTCTCTACAAATGCCCGTGCTTCCTCGGCCATGGTTTGGCGTTTATCCACATCACCACGGCCTCTCCGGATGTCCTCCCATGCCGCTCTGGCTTGGGCGCTCTCCCGCTGCCATGTCTCGATCTCCCGCTCCACCGTGGGGATCTTTTCCTCCAACACACGGATCTGCTGTTGTGCTTCCGCGAGCTCCTTGCGTGCGGTTTGGATTCGGTCAATGCGTTCCTTTAAGTCCTCATATTGCTTCTGGGACTCTTCGACTTCTTTCCGGCGTTGGGCCTCCTCAGAAAGGAGTGCTCTGTACTCATCCGCCTTCGAACGTGCGCTCTGGAGGATTTTGCTGAGTCCTTCCGCTTCCCGTTCCGCTTGAGTCCGGCGCTGGCGGAGTTCCTCGATCTTCCGGGAGATCTCTTCGAACTTCAAGAGCCTCTCGCGGGCTCCCTGTAAGCGATCTCTGATCTCCTTGAGGCGATTTTGTAAGCGTACCACCATTGCCTCGTCTCGGCCGGTTCTATACTTCCCCGTGGAGGTGAACACTTGCCCGTAGAGCTCCTCGATGCGCTTCTCTAGGGCTCCGGACCCCGGATGGGCCAGTTGAGCCCCAAGCGAGGCTCGGATATCATTCACGAGACCCCCGGAAAGTCCCACCAGCGAAAGCGCGCCTTGCGGCGCCCAGAGGATTTGCCCCAAGCCCCAGTTCTCGGCGCGGGAAAGGCCTCTCCCCGGCGGATTTTTCGAAAGGAGGCTCCGGACCCACTCGTCGGCGCCGGGCCCTTCCTTCCACCGGACGAATCGCCCTTTCTCTTTCCGTTCCAGAACCGATTCCTGATTTCGAAGAAAGCGCTTGGTGATGCGGTACTCGGCACCATCATGGGAGAACTCCACTGTGACCCTCGGGGCAAGATCGCGTCCCCACGGTCGAATGGCCTCCACGGCTTCGCCGGTGACGCGGTGGCCATCCATGAGGGCCCGCCGCAGCGCCTCGAAAAGGGTGCTCTTTCCGGTAGCGTTGGGGGCATGGATCACGTTCAACCGTTCATCGAACGGGCCGACGGTGAGAGGGTTGAGATAACATCGCCAATTCTCCACCGTGATACTTCGCACGATCATTGCCGCTCCTCCGTCCGCAAGGCAAAAAGCTCGATGAGCGCTCGTGAGGCCACTTCCGGAGTGCCCCCTTCAGGCCGCGGACCGGCGAAGGTCGGGTCGGCCAACTGACGGAGCTTTTCCCCGGCCCGGCGGACGATGCCCGGGGGGAGTTCCTCGATCCATCGGTCGTCTTCGGGGGAAGGCCGGAGGCGGGAGACATTCACATTCCCGTAGAGGAAGCGGGAGGAAACGATCCCGCGGATTCGTTCAAGTTCCGCCCGATCGTCCGGCGCGATGAGCCCTTTCAGTTGCACCTCGAGGAGAACAGCGGAGGGGTTTGCGATGCCCTCGATCTTCCGGCGCACGGCGGCCGGATCCCCCGCGCCGCGGACTTCGAATTCGATCACCTCCCACTCGAGCGCTCCGGTGCCCACGCGTTCGATCCGGGGGATGGCCCCCCGTCCCTCGATCTCCACGATGAGGACATTGCCGCTTTCCCGCTCGCCGAAGCGGGTGGGCTCCGGCGTGCCGGAGTAGGCCATGCGAACCGCCCCCTCTGCGGTGGGATACATCGTCGTCGAATGCCAGTGCCCCAGGGCAAGATAATCCAGACCGGAACGCTCGGCCGCGTTTCGGGGAATGGGGTGATCCGGCTCCTCTTGATGGATGCCCTCCACAGTGCCGTGTGCCATCCCGATGCGGATTTCCTTTCCCTCGGTCGGTAGGATCCAGGCCGTGGGGTCCTTCCGGGAGTATTTTTCCCGAACGGGGCAAGGATAGAGGACCCCTCCGGGGATGGGCACAGGTTTGTTCTCGGTGAGGATACGGACTTTCCGGTTTGAGTCGTTCCACGCCGGATGCTCCCACACGCATCCCGGCACGAGGGGATCGTGATTGCCGGGGATGATGAAAACGGGCATGGGAGCTTGGGCAAGGATATCGGCCATTTTCTGGACCGAAAGCCGATCCACGCCGTTGTTCTCGAAGATATCTCCGGCGACGAGAACGAAGTCGACGCCGGCTTCTTCGGCCCGTTCGATCACCGTCCGGACGGTCTTGAGGCGTTGTTCGCGGACGCGTTCGCCGGCCTTGCCGACGTGCAAAGCCTTCATGCCGATCTGCCAATCCGCGGTATGGAGAAATCTCATTCCGCCTCCCTCTCTGAGTGTCTGCGATCGAGCCTTGTTTGCAAGGAATCATATCACGAGCCAACCGTTGCGTCCATCGGTATGGATTCTTCGAGAAGCGTGACCGGAGAGGTCGTGAGCCAAAAAGACCGATCGAAGAAGCGATGGCAAAAGATACCTCTCTCGGGGGGGATGGGGGGCATCCCCTAAGAAAACGCTTTGGGCGGGCGGGTGGGATCGGAGAAGCCCGATCGTTCATGGGGGGTGTGGGGGGAATTCCGGAGCAAGGTCCGGAGTGACATGATATGGTGATTCACCCTGAGGTGAAGGCTGCAAAGCCGTATCGCTCTTTTTGGGTCTTCGATGCACCTTGCAAGGGAGCAAAAAGCGGATTATATTCATAGCGGCAAGGGAATTCGAAATCGGGCGGGATATTGCCGGCCCGATGACTCAAGGAGCAAGTCGCATGGAGCCTTGTCCCTGCGGATCGGGCCGCGAATACGCGGCGTGTTGTGAGCCCCTGATCAAAGGGGAACGTCCGGCGGAGACGGCGGAGCAACTCATGCGCTCCCGGTATACCGCCTACGTGAAGGTTCGACCCGAATATCTCGAGTCCACGCTTCACCCCGATCACCGGGCGGATCATGATGCCGAGGGAGCCCGCGATTGGGCGGAGAACTCCCAGTGGCACGGTCTCGAGATCCTTCATGTTCAGGGTGGAGGACCCAATGACACGGAAGGGGATGTTGAATTTGTGGCCACCTTCACCTATCGCGGGGCAAGACAACGCCATCACGAACGAGCCCATTTCACCAAGGTGGAGGGTAAATGGTATTTCGAGAGCGGCCGGGCTGTGCCGCTCACGCGATCGGCTCCCAAAGTGGGGCGCAACGATCCATGCCCCTGCGGCAGCGGCAAGAAATACAAAAAGTGCTGCGGACTCAAGGGAAGCCCTTGAGAAAAGGGAATACGTGCTTTCCCTCGATGGGAGCCCTTGACGCTTGCGTTGCAAATCGGCGAAAATGAAGGCACATGATCTACGATTTCCACACCCACAGCTCGTTCAGCGATGGCCAGCTTTCCCCTATGGAGCTCATCCACCGCGCCGTCCGGAATGGCTACAAGGCCATTGCCCTAACCGATCACGCGGGGATCGGTGAGGTGGAGCGGTTCGTCTCCGAAATCTCCAAAAACTGCTCCCTTGCCGAAAAGTATTGGAATATCCGTGCCATCCCGGGGGTGGAGCTCACCCACCTCCCCCCCGCCGCGCTCGCCGATGCGGCCCGGTTTGCCAAGGAGAAGGGCGCTCAGATTGTCATCGTTCACGGCGAGACGATCGTTGAACCGGTAGAAAGGGGAACCAATCGGGCCGCGGCCGAGTGCCCGTATGTGGATATCCTCGCCCACCCGGGGTTGCTCACGGCCGATGAGGCCAGAGCCGCAAAGGCAAACGGCATTTTCCTCGAGATCTCCGCTCGCAAGGGGCACTCTCTGACCAACGGGCATGTGGTGAACCTCTGCCGGAACACCGGGGCCGGGATGCTCCTCGGTTCCGACGCCCACGATGAAGGGGATCTTTTGACGGTGGATTTTGCCCGGGCCGTTGCCCGGGGTGCCGGGCTTGCCGGCGAGGAGATCGAGCAAGTGTTGGAGAAAAACCCCGGCATTCTGCTCGAGAAGTGCCTCAGAAAGTAGCGTTCCCCCTCAATCGAAACCGTGCCACGTGACCATTCTCTCCAAAGGTTCGTGGCCGGCCCGAAAGGTGGCCTTGGGGCTCGTCAGATCCGGGTAACCCAGCGCGATTCCCACGACGATGCGCTTCGAACCCGGTATCCCCAGAAGCTCCCTTATGAGATCCGGATAGTTCACGCCGGCGGAGATCACACAGCTCCCCACCCCGAAATGCCATGCGGCGATCAAAAGGTTCTCCACCGCAAGACCGGTATCGAAGATAGACCACTCGCCGAGGGAGGCATCCATATAGACGATCACGCCGTTGGGGGCATTGAAATACTGGCTCATGGAAATCCACCAATCCATCAACGTCTTGGGGTCATCTTTCGAAAGACCCACCGCCTCCCGGATTTCCCGGGCGAGTTTTTTCCCCCGCTCCCGGTGAACGGCCGGAAACTTCGGCCAAGGGATATCGAGGTTGGGCTTTGCGCCGGATTTCATCCGTTCCGAGACGGCCGCCCTCAGCTTTGCCATCGCCGGAGGGCCGAGCACCGCAAATTCCCACGGTTGCGTATTCTCCCAAGAGGGAGCGGCGAGCGCCGCTTGGAGGATTCTCTCGAGAATCTCCCTCGGCACGGGATCCGGCTTGAAAGCCCGGACGCTCCGCCGTCCGTGGATCGCTTCAAGGGTATCCATTAGACACCTCCGGGGATGAGATCACGGCATTGCCCAGCGGCGCCGCAGGGATTCGGCTTCCGAGATCAGACCTTCGATGAATTCCCGGATGGTAGGGATCTTCTCGATGACACCCACGGCGAGCGAGCCCGGAACCGATCTCAGCACCTCTGCCTCCAGTGCCTCCGGAGAGGATGTATCGGGCATGCCCTGAGCACCCGTGTCGTTCACCATGGCCCGTTCGAGCTTCCACAGCCATTCGGCCTCCGGCATCTTGCCGCGCTCGGCCATGAGCTTGGAGACTTCCTCGAAATTGGGAGGGGTCAGACACTTCTGCCGGATCTTCGGGTCCGTGGGGTCCGCCTTGAGAAGGAATTGCTTGTGCTTCTCGGAGATGGGGCATTCTTGGGTGGCCATGAAAGCGGTCCCCATATAGACGGCTTCGGCGCCCATCATGAGGGCGGCCATCATTCCCCGCGCATCCCCGATCCCGCCCGCCGCGATCACGGGAATCTTGAGAAGCCGCACCGCCCACGGAATGGCAATCAAGGTGGGGACTTGATCCATGGCCTTGAACCCCGCCCCTTCGAGCCCCACGATGACCACTGCATCGGCGCCCTGACGTTCGGCGGCCAGAGCATGCTTGACGCTCGCCACCTTATGAATCCATTTGATCCCGTGTTGCTGAAGGGGCTTCCCGAGGAAATCGGCGCGGATGGGGGCCGTCTCCACCGCCACCACCCCTCCTTCCTCGATGATCACATCCCGCATCGCTTCGATGTGAGGACACCCCATCACGGTGAGGTTCACCGCCAGAGGCTTATCGGTCATGGCTTTGGCCCGCCGAAGCTCCTCGCGGAAGCGTTCCGGTGTGCGAAAGCCCCCCGCCGTGATCATCCCGAGCCCCCCGGCCTCCGAGACGGGCACCGCAAAATCCGCCGTCCCGAATGTTCCGAACGCGCCCTGAATGATCGGGTACTTGATCCCGAACATCTCCGTGATCCGCGTTCGCCACAGGTTCATTTTGTTCCTCCTCCCCGGCTCCTCCGGATCTAGCCATAAAAAACCGGCTCGATGGAGGCCAGATGATGTGCCGCCACGCCGAGGTTCAAATCCATGGCCTTGGCCCATCGGAAATAGAAATGGAGATCGTAGTCCAGATCCATCCCGATGCCCCCGTGGAGGTGTTGCGCCGCATAGGCCACTCGCTGGCACGCTTCACTGGCCCATGCCTTGGCGATGGCCACTTCCCGATCGGCCTGCCGCCCTTTGCTGAGGAGCGAGACCGCCCGATAGGAAAGCCACCGCGCCCCTTCGGTATCGATGAGCATATCGGCCAGACGGTGCTGCACGGCCTGAAAACTCCCGATGGGCCGCCCGAATTGAACCCGTTTGGAAGTGTACTCCGCGGTCATGGCCAGGGCCTGCTGCATCACGCCCACCGTTTGAACGCAGTGGATCGCCGTCGCTTTGCGGAGCGTTGATTCCATCACCGGGAGCCCTTTTCCTCTCGGCCCGAGGATATCCGCGGGTGAGAGGCTCACCCTATCGAGCCGGACCTCGCATAGCCGATCGGCGCCAACGGCCTTGAGTTGGGTGATCTTCAATCCTCCGGCCCCCTTGTGAACGGGGAAAAGGGTGATCCCATCCCCATCTCTTGCGGCCACAAAGAGGAGATCGGCGGCATGGGCATAGGGGACAAAGACCTTGATGCCCTGAATTTCCGTCTTCCCCGCCGAATGAGTGGCCCGGGTGGTGAAGAAATCGGCACGGTCGGCTTCCGGCTCGGCCAGAGCCATGGTGAGGATGAGCTTGCCTCTGATCAGTTCGGGGAAAATCTCCCGCTTTTGATCCTCGGTCCCCCATTCCGCCAGCGGAAGGGCCCCATACATGATCGTTGCAAACAACGGAGAAGGAAGAACGGCCCGTCCAATCTCTTCGAAGAGAATGGCAAGATCAATCAAATTTCCCCCCGCACCCCCGTAGGCCTCGGGCACGGCCAACCCCAGCCATCCGAGCTCCGCCATCTGCTCCCAGATACGGGGAGAATACCCCGACCCACTGGCTTCGATCTCCCGGATGACTTTCTTGGGGCACTCACGAGTCAGAAACTGCTGAATCTCTTTCTTGAGGAGTTGCTGTTCGGCGCTGAACGAGAAATCCATTTTCTGCCCCTTTGAGAGGAAATCGGCGGCTATCGGGATTTCATCAACCCCAGACCCATCATGGCGATGATATCCCGCATCACTTCATTGGTGCCGCCGCCGAAGGTGATGATGAGCTCCATCTGGGCAATACGCTCGATCCATCCCCCGACGGGGGCCCATCCGGAGCCGATCTGAAGCTGCCCGAAAGGCCCCATGATCTCTTGACACCCGCGCGAGACCCGGATATAAAGCTCGCTGCCGTAGGTCTTGATCATCGCCGATTCCACGTGCGGGGTCTGGCCCTGCGTCATGAGCCACGCCACCCGATAATTGAGCACCTTGAGGACTTCCGATTCGACGGTCATCTCAGCGAGTTTGTGCCGGACCCAAGGGTTCTCCGCCACACAGACGCCGTTCCACCGCGCCTCACGGGCCCATCGGGTGGTATCCTCGATCAAGCGGAAGGCCATCGAATGAGGGACGAGGTTGATCCGCTCATGGGCAAGCTGTGTGATCATGTACATCACACCATGGTTTTCCTTGCCGACGAGGTTCTCCTTGGGCACACGAACGTTATCGAAGAACTCTTGATTGACCCGGAACCCGCCCATCACATAGGTGGGCTGAATGGTGATGCCGGGGCTTTTGGCATCCACGAGAAAGATCGAGATTCCCTCGTGCTGCTTGGCGGCGGAGGGATTGGTGCGGGCGGCCAGCCAGAAGTAATCGGCGAAATGGCCCATGGAGGTGAAGATCTTCTGTCCATTGATAATGTAATGATCGCCCTGGCGGACCGCCGAAGTCTTCAGCGAAAAGAGGTCCGTTCCCGCTTCCGGTTCCGTATAGCCGATGGCAAAGGTGAGATCGCCGGAAAGGATCGGCGGGAGGAAGCGCTTCTTCTGCTCCTCGCTTCCCACCTTCATGAGAGTGGGCCCCACAGTCATGAGGGTCAGCATGGGGATAGGGATCCGAAAATAGCCGAGGGCAAGATCGAAGAAAATGTACTGCTCGATCGGGGTCCGGTCTTGCCCCCCATATTCCTTGGGCCACCCGATGCCCATCCACCCATCCCGACCGAGCTTGCGCACGAGCGCCCGGCAGATAGGGCCCTCCCCTTCGACATGGGTCACCAATTCCTCTTCGAGCTCGGGGGTCATGCTGTTCTTAAGGTAAGTGAAGACATCCCGCTCGAAGCGCTGCTGTTCCGGAGTCAGCTCTATATCCATTTCCCTCCGATCCACCCGATTCAAATAGCTCGGTGAAGGAATTGTAACACTCTCAAGACAAAGTGTCAATGATAGAGGAAAACATGAATCATAAAGGGTATATTTTGCGCTTTACTATCACCAATATGATCACCACTTCGCTGGTATCAGGCACGAAATGATCAAAACGGGATTGACAAAAGGAGGTCAAATGGGTTATACTCGCCGCAAGCAACAAACGAAGGTTGCTTTTCTATTGTCGTCTGGATTCATCTTGAAAGAAGGAGGTTTGAATGACCGACCGTGTAGCAATTGTGGCCGTCGGCCAAACGAAGTACCATCCCGACCGATGCGATGTCAACGAAGAGGAGTTGGCGTGGGAAGCGGTCAAGCCGGTGCTTGAGGAAAGTGGAGTATCGCTCTCGGAGATCGATTCCTCTGTCTCCTGCTCGCAGGATTTCTGGGATGGGCGGACGATCTCCAACATGAATATACAGCATGTGGTCGGTGCCCACATGAAGCATGAAGACAAGGTCTGCGAGGATGGGATCAATGCGGTTTTCGCGGCCATGGCGCAGATCCTTTCCGGGCACTACGATATGGTCTTGGTGGTGGCTCACACGAAGGAGTCTCAGGGGGACAAGAGCCTGATCGAGAACGCCGCCTTCGATCCGGTGATGATGCGGCAACTCGGGCTCGATTTCACCTCCGCGGCGGCGCTTCAGGCCAAGCGGTACATGTACAAATACGGGATCACTCCCGAGCAATGCGCCAAAGCGGTGGTGAGGGATCGCGCCAACGCCAAGAACAACCCCTACGCGCAGGAGCCCCTCGATCTCACTGTTGAGGATGTTCTGGGTTCGAAGATGGTTGTCTCGCCCTTGCGCGCGCTGGACATCAAGCCCATTTCCGATGGGGCATGCGCCATGCTCCTTGCTTCCGAAGAGAAGGCGAAGAAAATCGGCCGCAAGCCGGTATGGATCCGGGGCGTCGCCAATTGTTACGAGACCCATTACCTCGGCGACCGGGATCTGGCCGATTGCGATGCCCTGGCCCGAGCGGCCCAAAGGGCCTACAAGATGGCGGGGATCCGCAACCCCCTGCGGCAGATCGATGTAGCCGAGATTTCCACGGAATACTCCTATCAGGCCCTCCTCTGGATGGAGGGGCTCGGTTTCTGTGCACGGGGTGAAGGGGGCGAACTGATCGATTCCGGCATCACCCGCATGGGCGGGAAGCTCCCCGTGAATCCTTCCGGCGGGATGCTTGCCGGCAACCCGAACGGCGTCTCGGGCCTTACCCGGGTGGCAGAATGCGTGCTCCAACTGCGGGGGGAGGCGGGAGACCGGCAAGTCAAAGGAGCCAAAATCGCTCTGGCCCACGGGTACACCGGCATCTGCGGGCAGCATCAAGCGGTCATGATTCTCTCGAATGTATAGGCGGAGGCAGATATGGCGAACAGAGTAGCGATCGTTGGTATCGGACAGACTTATCACCGGAGCAACCGGCCGGACGTCAACCTTCAGGAGCTGGTTGGGGAAGCGGTCCGAGCGGCGCTGGAAGATGCGAACCTGAGTGCAAAAGCCATCGAAGCGTTCTTCACCTCCAATATGGAGACCTTCGAGGCCGTTTATCTCCCTGATCATGTGATGACGGCGGAGATCGGGGCCGCCGGCAAGCCGGGATTCAAGGTAGCCACAGGCGGAACGAGCGGCGGATCGGTGGTGGTGGAAGGCTTCCACATGGTCGCCGCCGGCTTCTTCGATGTGGCCATGGTGATCGGATTCGAGAAGCAAGATTGCGGCGATACCACCGCCGCCATCACGGCTTCGCTCGTGCCCACATGGAGCAAGGGGGCGGCCACCGGCGCCATCGGTGAATTCGCCAAGCAAGCGCTTTCTTATATGAAATCCTCCGGCGCCAAGGAAGAGCACGCGGCGATGGTGCGGCTCAAGGCGGACCGCGGGGCATGCCGGAATCCGTATGCCCATCTCAAGCTCCACCTAAAAAGCGTGGAGGAGGTGCTGAAGTCGCCTTATCTCGTGTGGCCGCTGCGGCTTCTGGATTTCTGTCCCCAATCCTGTGGGGCATGCGCTCTCGTGTTAGCTTCCGAAAGCCGCGCAAAGAAGATATCGAAAAAGCCGGTGTGGATCGCGGATGTGGAAGTGGTGCATCAAGAGCCCTTCAAAGCGGGATCGTTCGGGGACCCTACCGGAACGGAGACGTACACTCAGGATGTGGCCGCAGAGCGGATCTACAAGCGCAACGGGATCACCAACGTGCGGCGGGATATTCAACTTGCAGAGATCTATGAGCCCTCGAACTGGGAGGAGATGAATCTCTACGAGCACTTCCATTTCTGCGAAAAGGGCGAAGGATGGAAGCTCGTCGAGAAGGGCGTAACGGAGATCGAGGGCGAGTTTCCGGTGAATTGCTCGGGCGGGGTGATCGCCACCAATCCCATCGGGGCAACGCCGGTCATCCGCGTAGCCGAGGCGGCGCTGCAAATCCGGGGCGATGCCGGCGAGCATCAAGCTACACGGGATATCCGCACGGCGGTGGCCACCGCACTCGGTGGGCCGAACTGGACCATCATGACCCTTCTGAAACGGTCAATGTAAGGTAAGGAGGCATCCATGGCCGGAGATGAGAAAAAGAAGACGGAGAAATCCAAGCCCGAATACATTCAGGTGAAATTCGATATGCCCAGACGCTATCGGTGGTCCACGGGCAAGTATCTGGGCAAGGTTTATGCCGAGGCCAAAGAGCACAAGAAGCTCGTGGGCAACGTATGCCCGAAGTGCAAACAGATCATGTGGCGCCCCACCATCGTTTGCCCCTACTGCAAGATCGAAACGGGGTGGGAATGGAAGGAATTGGCCGAGACGGGCACCGTCATCCAATATACGTATCTTGTGTTCCCCCTCTGGGACCCGCACTACGGCGAGCGATTCGCCAACCCTTATCCCTCAGCCATCATTCAACTGGATGACGGGGTCTTTCAGCGGCACTGGCTCAAGGAAACGAACAAGGACAAGCTCCGGGAAGGGATGAGAGTCCGGGCCGTTTGGAAGGAAGACTACAACGAGCGCGGGCGGGGACTTCAGGATGTGCCTTATTACGAGACGATCGAGGAGTAAGGAGGTTCCACGATGCCGGGTGTTGATGTCGTCGAGAAGCTCAAAGATCAGGACGTCTGGATTTACCATGGTCAGGTCTATATTCCGAACACCTATTCCGCCGGCGCGGTTGGGAGCCGATTCTTGATCGAACTCCGGGATAACGCCCGGATCATGGGCACGAGATGCCCCCAGTGCAATCGCGTCTATGTGCCCGCACGATCCATCTGCAAGGATTGCTTCGGGCAACTGAAGGAGTGGGTCGAGGTCAGCGACAAGGGCACATTGCTCTCCTATGCCATGGATAACGTGGCCAAGCCTACCCAACCGGTCGCGGCCCCCATCATCTACGGGATCATTCAGCTCGATGGGGCGGATACCGGTTTCGTTCACATGCTCGGGGAAGTCGAACCGGAGGAGATCCGGATCGGGATGAGGGTGCGAGCCGTGTTCAAGCCGAAGGAACAGCGCACCGCCAGCATTCTCGATATCAAGTATTTCAAGCCACTGTGATCCGCAAAAGGCAAGGGTGCGGGAAGGGGGCACAAATCATGGCGCGCAAAATATTACGCACGGAACTCTGCGATCTACTGGACATCGAGTACCCCATCATCTTGGCCGGCATGGCGGAACACGCGGGGGTGGAGCTCACTGCCGCCGTCTCGGAGGCGGGGGGACTCGGGGTTCTGGGGGCACTTCCCATGAGCCCCGATGAACTGGACGAGGCCATCCGGGAGATCAAGAAGCGGACGAGCAAGCCCTTCGGAGTGGATAGCATCGCGCCGCTGGGGCTTGTGGAATCGGATGAAGTCATCGACCTCCGGGCTCTCCTCGCCGAAGATTCCGGAGAGCTCGCCCGAATCCGCGATTACATCGCCGATCTGGGGCGCCGGATGGGCATCAAAGTCCCCTACGGGATCAAGCTCGGCGTGAACAACCAGGGGTTCAATTGGTCCCCGGGTATGACCAAGAAGCAACTCGAAGTGATCTACGAACACAAGGTGCCCGTGTTCGCCGCCGGACTGGGGAGCCCGGAGTTCATGATCAAAGAAGCCCACCAGCGGGGAATGAAGGTGATCGGAGTGGTGGGGACCACCAAACAGGCCCGGAAGGAAGCCTCGGTGGGAGTGGATATCATCGTTGCCCAGGGGACCGAGGCGGGCGGACATACCGGCAAAGTGGCCACCATGCCCCTTGTGCCCCAAGTGGTGGATGCCGTTCGCCCCACGCCCGTAGTCGCCGCCGGTGGCATCGTGGATGGGCGCGGATTGGTGGCAGCGCTCTCTTTGGGCGCCTGCGGCGTTTGGTGCGGCACCGCATTTCTCGGTACCTTCGAGGCCATGAGCCATCCGGAAAACAAGCGGCAACTTCTGGCGGCCAGCGAAAGCGATACCGTGATCACCAAAACGATGACCGGCAAGACCGCCCGATGCATCAAGAATCCCCTCCAAGAGCAATACGAAAAGGAGAACGGCCCGATCCTTCCCTTCCCCCTTCAAGTGCTCGCCGCTTCCGAACTCATCCAGTACATGAGCGCGGAAGACGATACGCTCAAATACTACTGGACCTTCGCCGGACAGGGTTGCGGGTTGGTCAAGGAGCTCCGGCCCGCCCGGGAAGTGGTGCGGAGCATGGTGGAACAGGCGGTGGAGATCCTTGAAGAAGGGCTCCCTTCCCGGATCAAGTGGAGTCATCAGAGAAAAGCCCCGGCCCGCAGGAAACCCGGCAAGAAGCCGGCAAAGTAGACCCTCCGGCCTCTCCTGAGGAACTCTGAGAGGGGGACCGATTGGCCTCAGCGCTCGAAGGAATCAAAGTCCTGGATCTGGCGGGAATGGGCCCGGCCTTCCTTGCCGCCACCATGCTCGGCGATATGGGGGCCGAGGTCATCAAGATCAACACACCGCCGGGTGCCTCGAGCCGCGGGATCGGGGCGGGGATCGAGTTCATCGAAGGGGTGGATGCCCCTGCCTTCCTCGATACCCTGCGCAACGAGAAGAACATCGGCCTCAATCTCAAATCCGAAGCCGGTAAGCGGATCTTCCGGGAGCTTGCTAAAACTTCCGATGTGATCATCGAGAGCTTCCGCCCCGGAGTGATGGATCGGCTGGGCATCGGATACGCGGCCATCTCCGAGATCAACCGGGGCATCATCTTCTGTTCCATTTCCGGATACGGGCAATCCGGCCCCTACCGCGATCTTCCCGGCCACGATGCCAACTACGCGGCCATGGGGGGAGCGCTCGGACTCATCGGGCACAGCGAAAAGGAGCCGCCGGTGCTCGCCCAGAACATCATCGCCGATATCACCACCGCCGTGCTCCAAACGGTGATCGGGGTATTGGCGGCGCTTCGGGCGCGGGATCGGACCGGCCGGGGGCAACGGGTGGATATCTCCATGACCGATGGCGTCCTCTTCACCCTGAGCGCCGTGCCGGAGGTGGGCGAGTATCTTCTCAAAGGAACCGTGCCCAAGCGGGGTCAGACCCTCTTCGGCGGCTCTCAACCGTGCTATGCCGTCTATGAGACGAGCGACAGGGGCTACATTTCCCTCGGCGCGCTCGAACCCCACTTCTGGCAAAACTTTTGCAAGGCCATCGGGCGCGAGGACCTTATCCCTCTTCAGTACGCTCCCAGTCCCCGGAAGGAAGAGGTGTTCGAGACGCTCCGCACGATCTTCCGCAGCCGCCCGCGCGATGAATGGTTCGATCTCCTCTCCCGGGCCGATGTGCCGGTGGGAAAGGTCCTCGGAATCGACGAGGTCTTCTCCGATCCCCACGTGCGCCACCGCCGGATGGTGATGGAAGTGGATCACCCGCGATGGGGCAAGGCCCGGGAGATCGGCTTCCCCATCAAATTCTCGGAAACCCCTTGCCGGGTGCGCATCCCCGCGGCACGGATCGGGGATCATACAGAGGAAGTCCTCTCCACCCTCGGTTATTCCCCCGAAGCCATCCAGAAGCTGCGGGCCGAGGGGGCCGTTTGCTGATCACCACAGGGAGACGAAGCATGGCGGATACTCCCGAAGGAGCCCTCACCGGATACCGGGTGCTCGACCTTACCGATTTCAAAGGGGCCTACTGCACCAAGCTTTTGGCCGATCTCGGAGCGGATGTGATCAAGATCGAGCCCCCGGAGGGAGACCCAACGCGAAGGATGCCCCCCTTCGCTCAGGACACGCCCCATCCCGAGAAGAGCATCCCTTTCCTTTTCCGGAACGCCGGCAAACGCAGCATCACCCTGAATCTGCAAGTGCCCGCCGGCCGGATGATCTTCCAACGGCTGATCGAGAAAGCCGATGTGCTCGTGGAAACGCATCCGCCCGGATACCTCGAGGAACTGGGCCTTGACTACGAAGCGCTGCGGGGCCTCAATCCCGGACTCATCATGGCCTCGATCACGGAGTTCGGGCAGAGCGGCCCTCATCGGGATTGGAAAGGATCGGCGATAGTGGATTTTGCTCTGAGCGGGGTGATGATCGAGAGCGGATTCCCCGAGAAGGCGCCGTGCAATCTCCCCGATATGCCGGCCTACGATGCCACTTCGGTCATGGCGGCGCTTTCCATCGTCCTTTCACTCTACGATCGAGGGATCACCGGGGAGGGTCGTTTCATCGATGTTTCCGTACGGGAGAATGCAAGGTTGGCCATCTACCCGTGGGCGGTGACCATCCAATCGTATGCCACTCCCCCCGGCGGCCCCCCTCCCCCGCCCGAATCCCGCATGGGACCGGCCGTGTTCCCGGTGTATCCTTGCCGGGATGGCTTCGTTCGTATCGTGGCCATCACGCCCGGCCAGTGGGATGGCTTCCTCAAGGCGTTGGGGAACCCCGAGGCCCTCACCAAACCCGAATGGCGCGACTACCTTTACCGCATCGTGCATGCAAAGGAGCTCTACGATAACGTGGTCGGATTCACCATGCGATACTCCATGGAGGAGCTCTTCAACGCCGGTCACCGGTTCGGGGTGCCGATCGCGCCGGTGTACGATGTGGCCGGATTCGTGGGGAGCCCTCAGACGAAGGCCCGGCGATTCTTCGTTCCGATGAATCACCCCTTCATCGGGGAATTCGCCTATCCGGGCCCGCCTTACAAGTGGTCCGAAACGCCCGCGCTCGTTCGAAGCTCGGCCCCTTGCCTCGGCCAGCACAATGAGGAGATCTTGGGCGGAGAACTCGGCCTTTCCAAAACGGAATTGGCCGCACTCAGGTTTGCCGGTGTGATCTGACCGAGTGGAAGTCGGAGAATCCGTGAAAAAGGAGATGCACATGCGCCATGCCCCTCTTGAAGGGATTCGGGTGATCAGCATGGGCACCGGCGGGGTGATTCCCGATTGCGGGAAGACGCTCGGGGAGTTCGGGGCGGATGTGATCAAGATCGAGTCCAGAGCCAACCTCGATATGATGCGCTCGTTCGGGGCGGACATCAACTCGAACTACGGCTTCAACGAGATCAATCGGAGCAAACGCAGCTTTGGGGTGAATCTCAAAACGGAGAGGGGGCGGGCACTGATCCGGGAGCTCGTGAAGATCAGCGACGTCTTTGCCGAGAATTACCGCGTGGGGGTGGTCGAAAGCCTCGGCCTGGATTACGAGAACGTGCGGCGCATCAAGCCGGATATCATCTACATCAGCAGTCAGGGATTCGGGCGCGGCGGCCCCTATACGGAATACAAGGCCTATGGGCCGCTGATGGCCGCCGCCTCGGGTCTGCTCCGGCTGTGGGCCCATCCCGATGACCCCTACCCGGTGGGCTCCAACGCGCCGGTGCCCGATCACTTTGCGGCCAAACACGCCGCCCTCGCCGTTCTGGCAGCGTTGGACTACCGGCGGCGCACGGGGAAGGGGCAGTTCATCGATCTCTCATTGGTCGAGGTCGGCGCCAATTTGATCGGCGTGTACTATCTGGATTACACGATCAACGGGCGCATCAACGCACCCCGGGGAAACGGGAATCCATGGACGGCTCCTCACGGATGTTACCGATGTAAAGGCAACGATCAATGGTGCGCCATCGCCATCTTCACGGAGGATGAATGGAGGCGATTCTGTGAAGCAACGGGCCATCCGGAATGGGCTCGGGATCCCCGCTTTGCCGATGGGCTGAGCCGCTTGCGAAATGCGGCGGCGCTGGATAAACTGATCGAGGAATGGACCTTGCAGCGATCGGCCGAAGAGGTGATGAACTTGCTCCAGAGCGCCGGGATCGCGGCGGGAGCGGCCCAGCGTTCCGCCGAGGCGCTCCGGGATCCGCAACTCGTTCATCTCAACGCGTTCGTGGAGTTGGATCATCCCTCCGTGGGGAAAAGGATCTATCCCAATGTACCCTTCAAGGTCTCGGGAATGCGCTTTCCCCCGAGCCGGCGCGCGCCTCTCTTCGGCGAACACACCCGGGAAATCTGCCGGGAACTCCTTCACCTTTCCGAAGAGGAGATCGAGCGGCTCAAGGGGGAAGGGGTTCTGGAGGAGTGAAGACGAGAGCGATTCTCTGAAAAAATTTGTTGAGGGAGCGAATCAAAGGAATGGAAATTCAAGGCAAAACGGCGTTGATCACCGGTGGCGCAAGCGGACTGGGAGAAGCCACGGCCCGTCGCCTTCACCGACTGGGCGCCAACGTGGTCATCGCCGATATGAACAGGGCAAAAGGGGAAGCCCTCTGTTCTCAGCTACGTGAGAGAGCGGCCTTTGCGGAAACGGATGTGACCAGAACGGAGACCGTACAGGCCGCGGTGGAACTGGCGGTGAAGCAATTCGGAGGCATCCACATCCTCGTGAATTGCGCCGGCACGGGATGGGTTTCCAAAACGGTGGGGAAGGAAGGCCCGCACGATCTGAATGTATTCCGGAAGATCGTGGATTTGAACTTGATCGGCACCTTCGATGCGATCCGCTGGGCGGCATTCCACATGCAGAACAATCAACCGAACGAGGATGGGGAACGAGGTGTGATCATCAACACCGCCTCGGTGGCGGCCTTCGATGGGCAGATGGGTCAGGTGGCCTACGCCGCGTCCAAGGCGGGCGTGGTGGGCATGACGCTGGTCATTGCCCGGGATATGGCCCGCTCCGGCATCCGATGTTGTACGATCGCTCCGGGCACCTTCGATACACCCCTCACAGGCTTTATGTCACCGCAAGCGAGGGAACAGCTCATCGAACAAACGCCCTTCCCGAAGCGATTCGGCAAGCCGGACGAGTTCGCCATGCTCGTTCAGCAAATCGTCGAGAACCCATTTCTGAACGGCGAGACCATCCGTTTGGACGGGGCCATCCGCATGCCGCCCAAATAGCGTGAGGTCTTCATTCCCAAAAGAGCGATCGAAGAAGAGAAGGCCAAGACGCCTCCTAAGCCGGGGGATTGGGGGTGTCCCCCAAGAAAACCCTTTGGGCGGGTGGGTGGGATCGGAAAAGCCGGATCGTTCATGGGGTGTGGGGGAATTCGGGGACAAGGTCCGCAGCGAGGTGATCAAGCTCATTCACCCGAGAGTGAAGGCTTCAAAGTGGAATCGCTCCCTTTGGGTCATTCTTCCCTATAGGCAATCGGCATTAACTTGTGGTAAAATGCCGCAAAACGCCGAGTTTCCCGGCCCTTGAGAAAGCGACTTCCGGTAGGGGGGACCGATGATCCACACGTCTCAGAGAGGCCCGCCGGTCGAGTAAGCGGTGCAGTAACCCATCAAGCCATTTTTTCAACACGGAGGTTTATTGTGAGCAGAATCCTGAGTAAATCGATGGTCATCGGTATGATGATCGTGCTGGCCATAGGAACCGTGCTGATCGCCTGTGGCGGCGATAAAGACGAAGAGAAAACGCCGACCCCAACGCCCAAACCCACCGCAACCGCGGAGACCACCACCCCTACCCCCACCCTCGAACCGTCTCCCACCCCCGAACCCAGCCCCACCCCGGAACTGCCCCAGCTCTCCGCCCCGGGATGGATCTATGACGTCACCTACGGGAACGACCCGAAGCTCGAACCCGCCACGACGCGATGGACCTTCACCCTGACCGAGGGCGAGGGAGATACATACATCGCCACCGCCGCCATCGAGGGAGCGGCCAAGGTCAATTTCTATTTCCCCCCGATGGGGATGTCATTCCCGGTGGATGTCGAGGGCCAGACCGTCACCCGCAACAAGACCAATCAGAGCATGGTGAAGGAAGATTTCACCCTCACCGTCAAAAGCGTGAACATGACCATCGCGGCCTCGCGAAGCTACACTTACTCGGGTGAGGCGGGAGCACCCTTCACGGTAGGAAAGCAATGGACCTACACTGCTCCCGTGGATGCTCCCGAGCAAGGGGTCCATCTCGACTACGCGTTCACTGCCGAAGTGGTGGGGATCGAAGATGTGACGGTGCCTGCGGGCACATTCAGTTGCTACAAGGTCGTCCATACCTCCGGTGAGAAGACCAGCACCGAATGGTGGTCCGTGGATGGCCAGTTCCTCACCCCCGTGAAGTATGTGGACGGCGTCACATACGTAGGCGAGCAGACCTTCGAACTAGTGGCCTATCAGGCGCCCTAGGGGCGGGCTTGTCATAAGGTCTGAGCACCTCGGAGGAATGAGAAAGGGCACCCGCGCGGGTGCCCTTTCTTTGCCCATCGGGCGGGACGGCAGCCCATCACGTGTTTGTGCTACAGCTTCACCGACTTTGCGGTGTAGATATCCGGAATGGCCAGAATCTTCTCGATGTGCTCTTTCTGAAGTGGTTCATCGAGAGCAAGGATCATGAGCGCCCGCCCCCGCGGTTTCTGGCGGGCGACATGCATGTAGCTGATGTTGATATCCGCCTCGCCGGTGACCGTGGCTACCGCCGCAATGATCCCCGGCCGGTCCATATGATCGCTGAAAAGCCAGAAGGAGCCGGTCGGAACGATATCGAGCCAGTATTCGTTGACCCGCACAATGTGCGGCTGACCCCGCAGAATGGTCCCCGCCGCCGTGGTCACCCCTTCGCTGGTGGCAACCTCCACCGTGATCAGGCTGGTATAATTCTCACATTCTGCACTCTTCTGCTCGATAATCTTGAGGCCCCGCCGCTGGGCCACTAGATTCGCATTGACGATGTTCACCCGTTCCTCGGTAGCGGACTCGAGCAATCCCCCGATAACGGCCGCCTTGAGGGCATCCGTGGGATACTCGGTGATCTCCCCTTCGTAGCTCACAGTGATGGTGCTCAACTGCCCCTCAGCGATCTGAGAGACGAGGCTCCCGGCCAGCGAAGCCAATCGAATATACGGCGCAAGCACCGGCAATGCTTCGCGCGGGACCATCGGCATATTCACACAATATTTGGCGGGAAGCCCCTGCAATACTTCGATCACCTGCTCGGCCACATCCACCGCTACCCCCGCCTGGGCCTCGATCGTGGAGGCACCTAGATGAGGTGTCACCACGACTTTCTCGCTTTTGAGAAGGATATTATCTGTAGCCGGCTCCTTGGAGAATACATCGATCGCGGCGCCGGCTACCCGCCCTTCCTCGATTGCCTTGAAGAGCGCTTCTTCGACAATCACCCCACCGCGGGCTACATTCAGAATTCGGACGGAGGGCTTGACCTTGCGAAGCGCCTCTTCACCGATGAGCCCCCTCGTCGCCGGAGTGAGCGGCACATGGACAGTAATGAAGTCCGACCGGCTCAAGAGTTCATCCAGAGAGACCATCTCGACACCCCGGTTGCGGGCATGCTCGGGCGAAACCATCGGATCATAGCCGATCACTTGCATGTCGAGCCCCTTGCACCGTTTGGCGACCTCGGTCCCCACCTTCCCCAACCCGATGATTCCGATCGTTTTGTTGCGGACCTCAACCCCCGTGAAGCGCTTGCGGTCCCACTTGCCGGCCTTGAGCGCCGCATGAGCTTGAGGAATGTTCCGTGCCAAAGCCAGCATGAGGGCAACAGTATGTTCCGCCGCCGAGAGCGTGTTGCTTTCGGGGGCATTGACCACGATGATCCCTCGTTCCGTGGCAGCGTTCAGGTCAATGTTATCCACTCCCACCCCGGCACGCCCCACCACCAAAAGCTTCTTGCCCGCGTTGAGCACTTGGGCCGTCACTTTGGTCTCACTCCGGACGAGCAGAGCCTCATAATCGGGGATGACGCTCAGGAGTTCCTCCGGCTTCAGACCGGTTTTGATATCCACCTGAAGCCCGTGCTTGGTGAGTAGATCGATCCCTTCCTTGCCGATGGGGTCCGCAACCAGTACTTTCATCTCTCCTACCCTCAAAGAAACGTGTGGGCCGCGAAAGGGACAAGCATCCGAATCATCTTTCGTTGGCCTTGCGGAAATCCTCCATGAACGCTACCGTCTTCTGCACATCCTCGATCGTGACGGCATTGTAGATCGAGAAGCGGAGCCCGCCCACCGAACGGTGCCCCTTCACGCCGAGGATGCCGGCAGCTTTGGCTTCCTTGACAAACTTCTTCTCCAGATCCTCGGTAGGCAAACGCACCGTCACGTTCATCCAGCTGCGGCTCTCCCTCTCGGCCGTGCCCCGGAAGAAATCCGGATGCGCATCGATGGTGCTGTACAAAAGATCTTTCTTGGCCCGATTGACCTTCTCAACGGCGGCCAGCCCACCCTGGCGTTTGATCCACTCCAGCACTAGCTTCATGAAATAGACGCCGAACACAGGAGGTGTGTTATAGAGGGACTTGTGCTTGGCAAAGGTCTGATAGTTGAACATGGTGGGAAGGCCCTTTTTGCACCGGGCGAGAAGATCATCGCGGATCACCACCAACGTCACTCCCGAGGGCCCTAGATTTTTCTGGGCCCCGGCATAGAAGAGGACGAATCGCTTGAAGTCGATGCGGCGCGAGGCGATATCCGACGACATATCACAGACAAGGGGGATCTCGCCGGTATCCGGAAACTCGTGGAACTGCGTGCCCTCGATCGTATTGTTCGAGCAAATGTGTACGTACGCTGCATTCCGGGGGTACTTGATCTCGTCCATTCGGGGGACACGCCGATATCCCTCGGATTTGGAGGAGAAAGCCACATATGCCTCACCGAAAATCTGGCACTCCTTCATCGCCTTGGAGGGCCACTCGCCGGTATCTACATATACGCCCACTTGGCCGGGAGTGAGGAAATTCATCGGTACGAGGGCGAATTGAGTGGATGCCCCCCCCGTCATGAACAGCACATGATACTCCTCGCCCAATCCGAATAGCTCGCGCACGAGGGCGATCGTCGTATCATTGATCTCTTCATACTCCGGTGCCCGATGAGAGCTCTCAAGGATCGAAATCCCCGTCCCGCGGTAATCGAGCAGTTCCTCTTGAACGATCTTCAACACTTCCAGCGGAACCGCCGCAGGACCGGGATTGAAATTGATCGCTCTTTTGGTCATCTCGTCCCCTTTCACTCGTACCCGTCATGGGCGGATCAAGCTTGCACTTGAGCAGAGTTCAAATCGGCCGACAAGGTCAACCGCGCTCTATTGTAAATCCCCGCCTGCGCAAATGCAACTCGTGCCCACGCCCATTGAAGAAGAGAGTCCACAAGATACCTCTCTCGGGGGATTGGGGGTGTCCCCAAGAAGCCCCTTAGGGCGGGTGGGTGGGATCGGAGAAGGCCGATCGTTCATGGGGTGGGGGAATTCCGGGACAAAGTCCGGAATGAGGTGATCACATGGTCAGTCACCCGAGGGTGAAGACCGCAAAGCTGAATCGCTCTTCTTGGCAAGATACCCAATCTTTACACGTATCGATTCCATGGGATATGCTAGAATGGACTTTTCTTAAGGAGACGGGGAGTGTATCGCACGCCGCGCGGCACCGTTGATATCCTGCCCCAAGATCAAGCGCTCTGGCATTTTGTAAAGGAGAAGGCCGCCGCGGTCTGCCGCCTTTACGGATACGAGCGGATCGACACGCCGGTATTCGAAGATGCGCGTCTGTTCGTGAGAGGCATCGGCGAAGGAACGGACATCGTCGAGAAGGAGATGTACACCTTCGAAGACCGGAGCAAAGACCCCCTCACGCTCCGGCCCGAAGGAACGGCGCCCGTGTGCCGGGCCTATATCGAGCACGGCATGGCCAACCTCCCTCAACCCGTCCGTTTGTACTACATCGCGCCGATCTTCCGGTACGAAAGGCCGCAGGCAGGCCGCTTCCGCCAGCACTGGCAATTCGGCGCCGAGGCCATCGGAGACGCATCCCCTCTCCTCGATGCCGAAGTCATCGACATGGCCATCGCTTTCTATTCCTCTCTGGGCTTGAGAGACCTTGTCCTCAAGATCAACAGCATCGGGTGCCCCAACTGCCGGCCGGAATACCTCAATCGCCTCAAGGCTTATTACGCGGATAAACTGGACCGCTTGTGCCCCGATTGCAAACGGCGGGCGGAACGCAATCCCCTGAGGCTTCTCGATTGCAAGAACGAAATGTGCATCCCCCTCACGGAGAAGGCCCCCCGCAGCACGGATCACCTTTGCGGGGAATGCGCCCGGCACTTTCAGTCCCTCGAGAGCCACCTCCGGTTGCTCAATCACCCGTTCGAAGTGGAGCACCGGCTCGTACGCGGGCTCGATTACTATACCAAGACGGTCTTCGAGATCCAACCGCCCGGGGCTCAAGGGGCCCAAAGCACGGTGGGGGGAGGAGGGCGATACGATAATCTCATCGAAGCCCTTGGCGGAAAACCCACCCCCGCGATCGGCTTTGCCACGGGCATCGAGCGCGTCATTCTCAACTTGCAGCGGGCCGGAGTCGAGATCCCGCGCCCCGGCAAACCGGGGGTTTTCATCGCTTTCTTCGGCGAGGGCACAGAGACGAAAGCCATGGAGTACGCAGCCCGCCTCCGGCGCGAAGGGATCGGGGTGATCACCGCTTCCCCCGGGCGAAGCCTGAAGGCCCAATTGCGTCAGGCCAATGCGCTCGGGGCCGGACATGTGCTGATCATCGGGGAAGACGAGCTCCGGGACGGCTTGGTGATGCTCAAGGAGATGGCCGACGGGCAGCAACGGCGCCTTGCGCCGGGCGAGGTCATCACCTATTTCAAGCAACGGTAGGGGCATCCGGCACCATCGCCACCGAATGCCGAAAGGGATAAAAAAGATGTTCACCGTAGGCATACTGACCATCAGCGATAAGGGCTCCCGGGGGGAACGTAAGGATGAGAGCGGTCAAGTCATCCGGGAGATCATCACAGGCATGGGGGCACGGGTCGTTCGCTACAAGATCGTCCCCGATGAGAAGGATGCCATCTCCGGCACGCTCATCGAATGGGCCGATGCCACGGGGATCGATCTCATTCTGACCACCGGCGGAACCGGCCTTGCCCCACGAGACGTGACCCCCGAGGCAACCCTGGCCGTGCTCGAGAAACTCACCCCCGGTTTTTCCGAAGCCATGCGCGCCGAAAGCATGAAGAAGACCCCCCGCGGAATGCTGAGCCGGGGGGTTTCCGGCATCATCAAACGGACGCTCGTCATCAACCTTCCCGGAAGCCCCAGGGCCGTTCGCGAATGTCTCGAAGCGATCCTTCCCGCCCTGCCCCATGGACTTGAGATGCTCTCGGGCAAGGGATCCGAGTGCGCTAAACGTCAGGACTGATCACCGGCAAAGGGTTCAATGTTCAAACATCTATCCCCCGCTTCGCTGGCCCGCACCAGCGCCCGCCATCCATGGAGAATGATCGGCATCTGGGGGCTCTGCCTGATCATCGCCATCGTTCTAGCCTCTCTGTTCCTCCAAGATGTGCTCACGAGCGAGGTAAACTTCGCCACCACCCCCGAATCCAAACGGGGCTCAGACCTCATCGAAGAGCGCCTCCAAATGCCCCGCAAGATCGAGGAGATCGTCATCGTCCGCTCCCCGCCGCAAAGCCCCCTCACCGTGGATGATGCCGAGTTCCGCACCGCCGTCGAGGCCCTGTACGATGAGATCCTCGCCCTCGGCCCCTCTATCGTGGAAAGCGGACTCTCCTACTATCGGACCGGTGCGGAAGCGCTCGTCTCAGCGGATCGGCGGACGACCATCGTGCCCCTCGTCATGGCCGGGGACCTCAATGATGCGGAGAAGCACATCGACCGGGTGCGGGCAATCGTCAACCGGGCCGATAGAGAAAGCCCCTTCACCATCCTCATCACCGGGGATGCCAGCCTGAGCAAGGATTGGATGGAAGTAGCGGAAAAAGATCTTCGAACGGCGGAGTTCTTCGGCATCCCGATCGCCCTCGTGGTTCTGGTGATCGTCTTCGGCGCGATCGTGGCCGCTTTTCTTCCCCTGATCATCGGGGGCTTTGCCATCCTCATCGCCATCGGACTGACGGCCGTGATCGGGCAAGGCTATGAGTTCTCCGTTTTCGTGACCAACATGATCGTGGCGATGGGCCTTTCGCTCGGCATCGATTATTCCCTCTTCATCCTTTCCCGCTATCGAGAAGAACGAAGGCGGGGGATGGAAAAACTCCAAGCCATCGAGATCGCGGGCGGGACGGCGAGCAGGGCCGTGCTGTTCAGTGGCATAACGGTCGTGCTCGCCCTCTTCGGCATGCTCATGGTTCCCATGACGCTCTTCCGGAGCCTTGCCACGGGAGCCATTCTGGCGGTGACAATGGCCGTAAGCGCCGCGCTCACGCTCCTTCCCGCAATGCTGAGCATCCTCGGCGATCGGATCAATTCATGGCGCATTCCCTTCCCCGGCCGAACCCTTGGCCGAACCGGCGCAGGTCAACCCAGCTTCTGGGATTGGGCCACCCGCCGGGTCATGCGCCGACCGGTGCTCAGCTTGATCCTTTCTGTAGCGATCCTCATGGCCGCCGCCGTGCCCATTCTCTCGATGGAGTTGGGCGCCGCAGGCGTGAGCACCCTCCCGGAAAGCATCGAATCAAAAGAAGGGTTCCGCATCCTTCAGGAGGATTTCTCCTTCGGCCTCCTCACGCCGGCAAAGATCGTCGTCCTTGGGCCGATCGATGATGAAGGGGTGAAGAACGGGATCGAGCAACTGATGGATACTATCCAATCCGACCCGGCTTTCTTCGGCAAGCCCTCTCTTCAGATTGGTCCGGAACGGGATATCGCCCTCATCTCAGCCCCCGTGATGGGCGATCCTACGGAAGAAGAGGCGATCCGAGCGGTGAAAGCCCTTCGAAAGACCCATATCCCGGAAGCCTTTGCCGGCACCGAAGCCCAAGTGTTCGTCACCGGCTCCACAGCGATTCACATTGATTACATCAACCTCACCGGCCATTACATGCCCATCGTGTTCGCCTTCGTGCTGAGCCTGAGCTTCGCGCTTCTTACCATCGTCTTTCGATCCATCGTGGTCCCGACCAAGGCCATCCTCATGAATCTCCTTTCCGTCGGGGCCGCATACGGATTGGTGGTGCTGGTCTTTCAGCACGGAATCGGGGCGGGCATTCTGGGGTTTCAGCAAACGAACGCGTTCGAGGCTTGGGTACCGATTTTCCTCTTCTGTATCCTCTTCGGGCTCTCGATGGATTATCATGTGTTCTTGCTCAGCCGGATCCGGGAGCAATTCGATGCAACGCGGGATAACACCGAGTCGGTAGCCTTCGGGCTGAGGACCACGGGAGGAATCATCACCGGCGCCGCGCTCATCATGGTGATCGTGTTCGTTGCATTTGCCGCCGGGGATCTGGTGATGTTCCAGCAGATGGGCTTCGGGCTGGCGGTGGCCGTTTTTCTGGATGCCAGCGTCATCCGCTCGGTGATCGTACCATCCGCCATGCGATTGCTGGGTAACCGCAATTGGTATCTGCCGAAGTGGCTCGAATGGCTGCCCCGAATCCAAAGGGAGAAAGCCCATGACGGCCGTCCGCGAGCGGACATGGGGCAATCCGGGAACGGGAAAGGGGACTGAAACGAAGCCCAAACTCCGTTTGGCTGTGAAGGCACTTCTGGATTTCTTCTCCACATCGTCCATGGTCCCGTTTTTTTGATCGAACCTTCTTTTACGAGTATACTAGAAGGAAAAAATAGAAGGCCCCGATGTCCCTCCACTGGTTCAAGAAGCCGGAAAACCTGCTGGCCCTATCGCTTGCCGCCCTCATTCTCATCCTGCACTTCGTTATCATCGATCAAGTCCACAGCCAGATGTTCGATGAACAGCACTATGTGAAAGCGGCCAATCGCTTCCTCGATGGAGAATCCATGGGGAATGTGGAACACCCGCCGCTCGGGAAGCTCCTCATTGCCTTGGGGATCTGGGCTTTCGGAGACGAACCGTTCGGATGGCGATTCTTCCCCATTCTCTTCGGCGCCGCCTCGATCATCCTGTTCTATCTCATCTGCCAGAATCTCACCGCTCGAAAGTGGGTTCCCCTGCTCGCTGTGTTTCTGTTTGCTTTCGATAACAACCATTTTGCGCAATCGCACGTGGCCATGCTCGAGGAATTCGTGGTCACCCTGATGCTGGCCGCCTTTCTCTTGTATCTGAGGGGCAAATACATCGGGGCGGGGGCAATGGTGGCACTCGGCACTCTGGTGAAACTCACCGGGGTACTTGCCATCATTCCCATCTTGCTCCACTGGTTCTTCGTGCGCCGCGGCGAGTGGCGCGAGGGACTTAAGCTCATCATCTCCGCCGCTGTGGTGTTTCTGGCCCTGCTGCCGCCATTGGAACTCCTCGCACTCCACAAATTCCATTGGCCTTGGGAGCGGCTCTCCGAAATGTATCGTCTGCTATCGAGCATCACCTTTTCGGGCAGCCATCATGAGGCCATGAGCCATCCGTGGGAATGGGTGATCAAGTTTTGGGAGCCGATGTGGTTCTGGTATAAACCGGCTTATCAGGGATGCCCCAACTATACGTTGGGGGCGTTGATCATTCCGATCATGGCTTTCGGGACCTACCGGGCCCTCCGGCGCTCGTCCAATCCTCTGCCGCGGCTCCTGAATCGTGGGGGATACCCCTCCCCTTCGGGCACCTCCGAACCGCCCTTGTGGGGACTGCCCGCCGTTCGAGGGAACTCCCTGTGCCTCTTTGCTCTGGGTTGGTTTGCGGCCACTTATCTCAGTCTGATCCTGAGCGATCTTGTCAGCGATCGGATCATGTTCAAATTCTACTTCTATCCGAGCATCGGAGCTCTCTACATGATCCTCTCGCTGGCGCTCTCCCAGATATGGCACCTCTCATCCAACTTCAGATACGGGGGCGCATGGGCCATCCGCGGGCTCGTGATCGCTTTTCTCTTGGGGCACCTTGCCGTGTTCGCCATCATGTCTCCCTACACCAGCATCGTCTCCCGCTAGCGGGTAGTCGAGGCTTGCTTACAGTTTCCTCTCAAAGAGAGGCAAAATCGAACGCTTTCCGCGCCGGCCGGAGATCGGCTTTATCCTCCGGAGAGCGGGGGATATGATACCATACCCCTAAGGGAAGGGAAGATTGCCTCTGGTGCCGGCGTTCCGGGGAGAAGGAGGATCGGAATGGATTTTGAACTGGGTGAAGATCATATCCTCTTTCAGCGGATGCTGAGGGAATTTGTCGCCAAAGAGATCGAGCCGCACGCCGCCGCGTGGGACGAGCATGAGCAATTCCCCTTCGATACGATTGAAAAGATGGCCGAGCTCGGCTTTTTCGGGGTTCACTTCCCGGAAGAATACGGAGGGAGCGGAGACGAACTCACCTTCGCCATCGCCACCGAGGAGATCTCCCGCGGCTCGGGGGGCTTGGGGGCAATGTATCTTGCGGCGGTGGGTCTGGCCATGTATCCGATCACCCTCTTCGGAAACGAGGCGCAAAAACGCCGGTACATCCCCGAGGTGATCGGCGGCAAACTGGCCGCCTTCGCGCTCACGGAAGCGGCGGCCGGCAGCGATGTGGCCGCCCTCGGCACCCGATACACGCGCCGGGGCGATCACTACATTCTGAACGGGAGCAAGCTGTTCATCACCAACGGGGCGGAGGCGGATATCCTCACGGTATTCGCCACCCGGGATCGCTCGCTCGGCTATAAGGGGATCAGCGGATTCATCGTGGAGAAGGGTTTCCCGGGCTTTGCGGTGGGGAAGATCGAGAGGAAGATGGGCTTGCATCCCTCCTCCACCGCCGAACTCCTCTTCGATGAGTGCCGGGTTCCGGCGGAGAACCTCATCGGTGAGGAAGGGGAGGGATTCAAGATCGCCCTCTCGGCCATCGATGCCAGCCGCGTGTGCGTTGCGGCACAGGCGCTGGGGATCGCTCAGGCCGCCTTTGATGCAGCGGTAGCTTACTCCAAGGAAAGAAAGCAATTCGGCATGGAGCTAGCCCGGATGCAAGCCATCCAATGGATGATCGCCGATATGGCCACCGATCTCGATGCGGCCCGGCTCCTCGTCTATCGGGCGGCATGGCTTACGGGAAAGCTCGGACATGCCCCCCTCAAGGAATCCGCCATGGCCAAACTCTTTGCCTCCGAGGCGGCGCACCGCGTGTGCCACAAAGCGTTGCAAATCCATGGCGGCTACGGTTATGTCAAGGATTTCCCCCTCGAGCGATACGCCCGCGATCAGCGGATCACGGAGATCTACGAGGGCACCTCCGAGATGCAGCGGTGGACCATCGCCCGACAGATTCTGGGGGTCAAATAAACGGAGAACACCCATGAGGAAGGAAGAGATCAGGCCCACCACGGATTCAGGGATCCCCATCGAGCCCGTTTACACGCCGGAGCACCTTTCCGGATTCGACTACGAAAGGGATCTGGGCCTCCCCGGCCGGTATCCGTTCACGCGGGGCATCCATGCCACCGGATACCGCGGTAAGCTCTGGACCATGCGCATGTTCGCCGGATTCGGCGACGCGGAGGCGACCAACGCCCGGTACAAGTACCTTTTGAAGCACGGCGAGACGGGCCTGAGCGTGGCGTTCGATTACCCCACGCTGATCGGATACGATACCGATCACCCTCGCGCCAGAGGAGAATTCGGCAAATGCGGCGTCGCCGTCTCCTCCTTGGCCGATATGGAGATCCTTTTCGATGGCATCCCCGTGGATAAAATCACCACCTCCATGACGATCAACGGCCCGGCGGCGGCGATCTGGGCGATGTACATCGCGGCCGCCGAAAAACGGGGCATCCCGATGGCAAAACTGGGCGGCACCATTCAAAACGATATCCTCAAGGAGTATATCGCCCAGAACTCCTATATCTTCCCGCCCGAACCCTCGATGCGCCTCGTGGTGGATACGATCGAATTCGGATCGAAATATCTGCCGAAGTGGAACACCATCAGCATCAGCGGATACCACATCCGCGAAGCGGGATCAACGGCGGCGCAGGAGCTGGCCTTCACTCTGGCCGACGGCCTCACCTATGTGCAAGCGGCGATCGAACGGGGACTGAAGGTGAACGATTTTGCGCCGCGCCTTTCGTTCTTCTTCAACGCCCACAGCGATTTCTTCGAAGAGATCGCCAAATTCCGCGCCGCCCGCCGCATCTGGGCCCGGGAGATGAAGGAGCGGTTCGGCGCCAACGAGCGCTCCCAGTGGCTTCGCTTTCATACCCAGACGGCGGGGTGTACCCTCACGGCACAACAACCGGAGAACAACATCGTCCGCACCGCTTTTCAAGCGCTGGCGGCGGTGCTGGGGGGAACCCAATCGCTCCATACGAATTCGATGGACGAGGCGCTGGCCCTGCCCTCGGAGAAGGCGGTGCTGACGGCTCTGAGAACCCAGCAGATCATCGCCCATGAAACCGGAGTGACCCGAAGCGTGGATCCGCTGGGGGGAAGCTATATGGTCGAAGCCCTCACCAACGAGATGGAGCGGGCCGTTTACGATTACTTCGAAAGAATCGAAGCCATCGGGGGGGTTCTGGCGGGGATCGAGACGGGCTTCTTTCAGGCGGAGATCGCCGAGGCCGCCTTCAAGTACCAGCGGGAGATCGATACCAAGCGGAAAGTGATCATGGGCGTGAACGAGGGCCAGCTCGACGAGCCCATCACCATCCCTATCCTCCGCGTGGATGAAGAGGCCGAGCGCCGGCATCTGGCGCGACTCAACCGGGTAAGAGCCGAACGGGATCGAGCGGCGGTGAAGCAAGCCCTGCGGGATCTGAAACGCGCCGCTTCCGGCAACGAGAACATCATGCCGCCGATGTTGGAGGCCGTCCGCTGTTACGCCACGCTCGGCGAGATCTGCGATGCCCTGCGGGACGTTTACGGGGAATACCAGCCGGCAGCCCGCTTCTAGCAGCGCCCGGAGCAGAAACGCCCCCCTTCCCATCAGTACCCCCTTTCCCCGCCCCTCGACCATCTCGTTGTCTTGCCCCCGTAACACAGCCGTAACAGAAGTGCAAAACACCGGAAACAATCCGCCCGTATGATGAAGATCAAGAAACGTAGGGAGTTCGGAGATGAACACGGGCGACACGGTTTGGATTCTCCTTTCAGCGGCCCTCGTCATGCTGATGACGCCGGGGTTGGCCCTTTTCTACGGGGGAATGGTCCGCCAGAAGAACCTTCTCTCTACGATCATGATGAGTTTCACCCTCCTCGGGGTGATCGGCATCTTGTGGGCGCTTTACGGATATAGCCTGAGCTTCGGAGGCGATGTGGGTAGGATGATCGGCAACCTCGAATTCGTGGGGCTGAGGGGTGTGGGTCAGGGGCCGTCCGATACGTATGCCGCAACGGTGCCGCATCTGGCCTTTATGGCGTTTCAGGGGATGTTCGCCATCATCACCGTGGCCCTGTGGACCGGCGGGGTGGTGGAGCGGATCCGGTTCAGCGCTTTTCTTATGTTCGCCGTGCTATGGTTCACCCTCGTGTACTGTCCGGTGGCCCACTGGGTCTGGGGAAGCGGGGGGTGGCTTTTCCGACTGGGAGCGCTCGATTTCGCGGGCGGCACGGTGGTTCATGTGAACGCCGGAATGACGGCACTGGCGCTGGCCCTGTTGCTCGGCCCCCGCAGGGGATTCCGGGAAAGAGTGCCCATGGAACCCAGCAACATCCCTCTGGTGATGCTGGGCGCCGGACTTCTCTGGTTCGGATGGTTCGGGTTCAATGCGGGAAGCGCGCTCACCGCAGGGGGATTGGCTTCAAGCGCCTTTGTCGCTACGAATCTTTCCGCCGCGGCCGGTGCCACCACATGGATGCTTCTGGGATGGTCTTACCGGAGGCCCTCAGCCCTTGGAGTAGCCACCGGAGCGATCGCGGGTCTCGTGGCCATAACACCCGCCGCCGGGTTCGTTCACCCGATCGCGGGGATACCGATCGGGATCGTCTCGTCGGTCATCGGATACTACGGAATCCTGTGGAGAACCAAGAAAGGCATTGACGAATCGCTCGATGTGTGGGCGGTGCACGGGATGGGAGGGGTGTGGGGAGCTCTGGCCACGGGCATCTTTGCCAGCGCCTCCATCTCCGGAGCGGCCGATGGCGCGATCTGGGGCGGATGGATGCAACTGGCCAAACAAGCCGGCGGCGTGGGAGCGGTAGCCGCGTTCGCCTTCGGGGCCGCATGGATACTCGGAAAGCTCGTTGACCGAACGATCGGACTGCGGGTCAAAGAAGAGGAGGAAATCGTGGGATTGGATATCTCGCAACACGGTGAGCGCGCGTACGGAGGAACATTGCCATGAAGAAGCTCGAAGCGGTGATACGGCCCGAAAAACTCGAGCCGGTTCGGAAGGCCCTTGCGGATATAGCCATTCTGGGCATGACGGTCACCGATGTGGCCGGACGCGGCCGTCAGAACGGGATCACCCTGCAATGGCGCGCAGGCGAATACCGGGTGGACCTTCTGCCCAAGGTAAAGATCGAGGTGGTCGTGATAGACGAAGACGTCGGGAAGGCCGTGAACGCGATCGTCCACGAGGCCCGCACGGGCGCCCGCGGCGACGGAAAGATCTTCATCCTCCCGGTGGAGGATGCCATCCGCATCCGCACCGGCGATTCCGGGGAGGATGCCATCTGAGAAACGTAATCTTCCCGAAATATTCCCCCGCTACCATGGATTGAAAGACAGGCGCGGGCATAGGTGATACAATATGAGGGAATGAAAAGCGGCTTTGAACGGTAATTGCCTCCACTCAATCAATTCGAAAGGAGATCGCTATGGGACCGAAGAACCGAGAGGAAAGCAAGGCTTATGTGCTCAAGAAGGCCAAGGAGCATGACGTCAAATTCATTCGTCTATGGTTCACCGATATTTTGGGGTTCCTCAAGAGTTTCGCCATCACGGTAGAGGAACTGGAGGGTGCTCTGGAGGAGGGGATGGGATTCGACGGGTCTTCGATCGAAGGTTTCGCCCGGATCGACGAGAGCGATATGATCGCCCTGCCGGATCCGGATACCTTCTGCCTCATCCCGTGGCGCCCCAAGGAACACCGGGCCGTGGCGCGGATGTTCTGCGATATCTACAAGCCCACCGGTGAACCGTTCGAAGGGGATCCCCGACACGTCCTCAAGAAGAACCTCCAGCGCGCCGCCGAGATGGGATACACCTATTACGTCGGACCGGAGCTTGAGTACTTCTATTTCAAGGATTCGAACTCCACCGAAGCCTTGGACCAAGGCGGATACTTCGATCTGATCCCCCTCGATGCCGCCACCGACTACCGCCGGGACACGGTGCTGGCCCTCGAGGAGATGGGCATCGGGATCGAGTATTCCCATCACGAGGTGGCCCAGAGTCAGCACGAGATAGACATGCGCTATACGGATGCCCTCACCATGGCCGATAATGTGATGACCTATCGGCTGGTGGTGAAGCAAGTGGCCCTGCGGCACGGCGTGTACGCCACCTTCATGCCCAAGCCGATCTTCGGGATCAACGGAAGCGGCATGCATTGCCACCAATCCCTTTTCAAGGGCAATCAGAACGCCTTCTTCGATCCGAACGATAAGTATCATCTCTCGGCGATCGCCAAACACTTCATCGCCGGGCTCCTCAGACATGCGCCGGAGATCACCGCCGTGTGCAACCAGTGGGTCAATTCATACAAACGGCTGGTTCCCGGGTATGAGGCGCCGGTGTATCTCTCGTGGGCACGGCGCAACCGCTCGGATCTCATTCGGGTACCGGAGTACAAACCCGGCCGGGAGAAGGCCACCCGGATCGAGTTCCGCTCTCCCGATCCGGCGTGCAACCCATACCTTGCCTTCAGCGTCATGTTGGCGGCGGGGCTCGAAGGGATCGTCAATAAGTACGAAGTGCCCGAGCCGGTCGAAGAGAACGTCTATGAGATGAGCGATGAAGAGCGCAAGCGCCGGGGGATCGGCACCCTGCCCGGGAGCCTCCAAGAGGCCATCACCCTTGCCGAAAACAGCCCACTGGTGCGTAAAGCGCTCGGCGAGCACGTGTTCCAGAAATTCATCGAGAACAAGAAAATCGAATGGGATCGGTACCGCACCTATGTGACCGACTACGAGATCAAGCGGTATCTTCCCATCCTCTGACGCTGGGTTTCCGAAAAAGGGGGAATCCGGACCGGATTCCCCCTTTTCCACGCACATTTCCTACGCTTCTTCCCCCTAAAGGCCTCCGAAAGCTTGACATGACACTCATCCCTGTTTCATGATTTACCTATAGAACCCCTCATTCCGAATATCGGCACAAGGAGACGTGAGCATGATCGGCAGTGAGACCCGAGAGGTGGAACGCAAGAGCATCGCCATCCTTCGCATCCTGAGTGAATCGCGTCAACCGCTGGGGGCCCGGGTGATCGCCCGAGAGCTCAAGGTTCATGGCGTTGATCTGACGGAAAGGGCCGTCCGCTATCACCTCAAACTCATGGATGAAAGAGGCCTCACGCAACTCGTGGGGCGAGACGGCCGGGTGATCACGTCCGCCGGTCTGGATGAGCTCAGCAGTGCCCTGGTTCAGGATAAGGTGGGATTGGCCATCACCAAGATCGAGCTTCTGGCTTTCCGGACGGACTTCAATTGGAAGACCCGTACCGGCATGGTGCCGGTGAACGTGTCGTTTTTCCCTGAGGAGAAACTAGCCAAGGCCCTCAATCTGATGGCGCCGGTTTTCAAGGCGGGGATATGCGCCGGCGACCGGGTGGCCATCGCTCGATCGGGTGAAAAACTCGGCGAGCTTTTGGTTCCCGAAGGAAAGGTCGGTCTGGCGACGGTATGCAGCATCGTCATCAACGGGACGCTTCTCAAAGCGGGGGTGCCGATGGATTCCCGCTTCGGCGGCATCCTTCAGATCCGCAATCGGCAACCCCTGCGTTTTGTGGAGCTCATTCACTATGCGGGCTCCTCCCTCGATCCCTCTGAAGTCTTCATCCGCGGCAAGATGACCTCGGTAGCCCAAGCGGCCCGCCAAGGCAGCGGGAAGATACTCGCCAATTTCCGGGAGGTCCCTGCGGTATGCCGGCCTGTGGTCGAGGAGGTGGTGGCCGGGCTCAAATCGGCGGGGTTGGGGGAACTCCTCCTCATGGGAAACACAAGCACTCCGGTCTGCGAGATCCCCGTGCAACCCAACAAGATCGGGATGATCCTCATCGGGGGGATGAATCCCGTGGCGGCGGCCGAAGAAGGGGGGATCTCCGCTGAGAACCGGGCCATGAGCACCCTCCTCCCTTATGAAGCGCTGATCCCTTTCCCGGATATCCTTCACCGCTAACGCATCACATGAGGGAGCGGATCCGGGAGGGAAGCTCCTCATACCCGAACAGACGATTGAAATCCATGATCCCCGCCATGACCCGCGATTGAACCCGAAGCCCCGTCTCTTCAAAGATGGCGACGGGGTTCAAGCCGCCGATGACGATCGCCCCGACTCTCCCCTCGCTCACCGGGATCTCCAAAAGCGGTTGACTCGGCCTCCCGATCGCCATGAATCCCCCCAACCCTACCCGCTCGAGCCTCTGAGCCAGATCCTCCACAACGCCCCGGCTCTCCGCGGGAAACTCCCGAAAGCTGGCCCCGATCCGCCCATCGCCCGAACGGATCGCCCCCAGATAATCCGTCATACCGCTCCGGATGAACACCTCAAGCGGATCGATGCTCGTCCCTTCATACATGATGATCTCCACAAACCTCGTGGGAAGCCTCTGCCGAAGCTCGAGAAGCCCGCCGAAGCGGGAGTTGGTGGGGATACCCCGTTTGAGTAGCACGCCATTGAGCGTCACGGAACACACGGTGGCGATCCCCACCATGCCTTCCGGAACGGCGAGGTCGCCGAGCCGCTCGCCGGGGCCCAGAAGCGAAAGGAGACGCCCCATCGCGTATCCCTCCGAATACACCTTGCAGATCATCTCCGCTCGTTCCGCAAGCGCCCTCGGCTCAACCAAGGTGAGATTCACTACCACCGTGCCCGACTTCGTGGTGAGATCGAAGCCCATCGCATAAGTCATCCGATCGATTTTTGCCGAAAGAAGCCCTACCCGTTGAATGGTGCCGGAGCTATCTATCTCCTTAAGTCCCAGAGAAGTGATCCTGTGGCCGCGTTTTCCGATCGTCTCCGTGAGACCTTCCTGATCCATCTGTTGGAGATAGAAGCGAACCGTGCGCTCGCTGACCTCGAGCCCGAGCGAAAGCAGGGCACGGGCGATCTCCCCGCTGGGAAGAGGGCCTTCGGCAGATCGAAGGACATTCAATATTGCCAGAGCCTTTTTCCGTACTTTTCCGCTCATGATGGCTGAATTCTAAGAGGCCTGAACACCCTTTGTCAATGGTGATCGGAACACCATATTGCCGCCTTGCCGATTGTGGCAAATGATATTGGCAATAATATCAGGTAATTTTGCCGATAATCACTATGCTCTTGACAGCATACACAAACAATGATAGGATGATGCGGGCACAACATCGGCAACCTTTTACCGTATTATGGGTATAACCATACCGGGTCGAGGAAAAAGTTAACCGGAAAGTCAAATCGGCATGATCGGAACAGAAACCCAAGAGGTCGAGAGAAAAGTCCTCACCATCCTGAGGATTCTGAGGGAGAGCCGCGAGCCCCTTGGCGCACGGGTGATCGCACGGCATCTGAGAGAGCACGGCATCGACCTTACCGAGCGGGCGGTACGGTACCATCTCAAACTCATGGATGAGCGGGGGCTCACCACTCTGGCGGGGCGGGATGGGAGGCGGATCACCGAGCAAGGCCTCGAAGAAGCGGAAAGCGCCCTCGTTCAAGATAAGGTGGGATTTGCCATATCCCGGATCGAGATTCTGGGGTTCCAGACCACCTTCGATCCCAAGACCCGCAAAGGTCTGATACCGGTGAACGTTTCCTTCTTCGCCGCGGATAAATTCCGGAAGGCCCTCACGGTCATGGCTCCCGTATTCAAGGCGGGGCTTTGCGCCGGGAGCCGGATAGCGATCCGCGCGGAGGGAGAATCACTGGGCTTGATTCGGGTCCCGGAAGGAAAGATCGGTCTAGCGACGGTCTGCAGTGTGGTAACCAATGGCGTTCTTCTCAAGGCCGGCATTCCCATGGATTCCCGTTTTGGCGGTATCTTGCAATTACAGCACGGGCGCCCGTCGCGGTTCGTGGAGCTCATCCATTATGCCGGCTCTTCCCTCGACCCTTCGGAAGTGTTCATCCGGGGGAAGATGACCACCGTCTTGCATGCCGCAAGACAAGGGAACGGAAAGATTCTGGCCAACTTCCGCGAAATTCCCGCCGCATGCCGCAAACTGGCGGAAGATGTGATTTCCCAACTGCGCGAGGCGGGATTGGGGAATGTTCTGATCATGGGTTCCACAAGCGCCCCCGTGTGTGAGGTCCCCGTCCATCCGAACAAGATCGGCATGGTTTTGATCGGTGGAATGAACCCCGTGGCCGCAGCGGAGGAGGAGGGGATCGAGGCGGAAAACCGGGCCATGGCCACTCTTATGGACTACCAAGACCTCGTCGAATTCGAGGCATTGGATAGTGAATTCAAAAAACATCGAAAGGAGAAGTGCGAACGTGAATCTCAGGTCCCCCAACGCTAACGAAGCCACCCGAACCGCCAATCGATCGAGGAGCGTGGTACCGTCCAGCGGCCTCTGCTCGCGGTGTTTGGACGGGTGTACCGGCAACTGCGAAGTGTTCAAAGCGACTTTTCGCGGCCGGGAGCTCCTCTACCCGGGCCCCTTCGGTGAAATCACCGCCGGATGCGATAAGGACTATCCCATAGACTATTCGCATCTCAATATTCAGGGGTACGCCTTGGGGGCAAAGGGCCTTCCCAAAGGTGTCAAGGGCAATCCCGATACGGCGACTTTCCCCTTGGTCAACACCGAGACGGATTACGGTTGGGATATCAAGGTGAAGATGAAAGTGCCCATCTTCACCGGTGCCCTGGGCTCCACCGAAATCGCCCGCAAGAACTGGGAACACTTCGCTGTGGGCGCGGCCATCAGCGGCGTGACCATTGTATGCGGGGAAAATGTGTGCGGCGTCGATCCCGGCCTTCAATTGGATTCGAAGGGTAAGATCGCCCTTTCGCCGGATATGGACCGGCGGATCGAGCAGTACCGGCGATACTATCAAGGCTGGGGCGAGATGCTCGTCCAAATGAATGTGGAAGATACCCGGCTGGGGGTGGCCGAATACGTTCATAAGAAGCACGGCCTGACCACCATCGAACTGAAGTGGGGTCAAGGAGCTAAATGCATCGGCGGGGAAATCAAGGTGAACAGCCTCGACCGCGCCCTCGAACTCCAGCGGCGTGGCTACATCGTTACTCCCGATCCCTCCAATCCCATCAATCAAGCGGCTTTCAAGGATGGGGCCATCAAGGAATTCGAGCGGCACAGCCGGCTCGGATTCATTGATGAGGAAGGTTTTTACAAGGAAGTCGAGCGGCTGCGCAAGATCGGCTTCAAGCGTATCACCCTCAAGACCGGGGCATACAGCCTGCGCGAACTGGCCATGGCCATCAAATGGGGTTCCAACGCCAAGATCGATCTTCTCACCATCGATGGGGCCTCCGGCGGCACGGGCATGAGTCCATGGCGGATGATGGAGGAGTGGGGCATCCCGAGTCTGTATCTGCATTCGGCGGCATACGAATTTTGCAAGCGTCTAGCGGATAAGGGCCAGCGTCCGCCCGATATCGCCTTTGCCGGAGGCTTCTCGAGCGAAGACGGCGTATTCAAGGCCCTTGCCCTCGGGTCCCCCTTCACCAAAGCCGTGTGCATGGGACGAGCCCTCATGATCCCCGGCATGGTGGGCAAGAACATCGCGCAGTGGCTCAAGGATGGGAAGCTCCCCAACACGGTCAGTCAGTTCGGGTCAACGGTCGAAGAGATCTTCGTGTGTTACGAAGAGGTCAAGAACCTTGTGGGCGCCAGCGAAATCAAGAATATCCCGCTGGGGGCCATCGGCATCTACAGCTACTCGCAGAAGATCAAGGTAGGCCTGCAACAACTCATGGCCGGGGCACGGTGCTTCAGCGTGCCGGCGATCTCCCGCCGGGACCTCATGTCGCTTACCGAGGAGTGCGCGAAGGTGACGGGCATCCCGTATCTGATGGACTGCTACCGCGAGGAAGCGCTGGAGATTCTCGATAAGTAAGCAAGCTTTCAGCTCACAATGAAGAAGGGCGGGGGTGGTGGGATTGGCCATAGCGGCCGAGATCTCGGCTCGCTTCAAGGACGTCTGGGTGATCGAAAGGAACGCCACCTTCGGCGCCGAGACGAGCAGCCGAAACAGTGAGGTCGTTCATGCCGGAATATACTATCCCCAAGGCTCGCTGAAGGCACGACTCTGTGTGGAAGGGCGCACCCTTCTTTACGAGCTGTGCGCAAAACACGGCATCCCTCACAGACGGATCGGCAAGATCATCGTCGCTTCCGATGATCGGGAGACGGCGCACCTCGAGGCGCTCAAGCAAAGGGCAGAGAACAACGGCGTGGGAGACCTCTCCATCCTTTCCGAAGCGGAGGTGAAGCGCCTTGAACCCAACGTCCACGCCCGGGCGGGGCTCCTTTCCCCTTCGACGGGGATCATCAGCGTCCACAAACTGATGGAGTTCTTGTACCAAAAGGCGCGGGCAAACGGTGCCGATTTCCTCTTCGGGGCGGAAGTGATCGGGATCGAGAGGAGCGGCTCCGGCTATGCCCTCCAAATCCGGGATTCAGAAGGGATTTCCGAACTCGCCGCTCAAATTGCCATCAACGCCGCCGGTCTGGGGTCCGATCGAATCGCCGGGCTTGCCGGAATCGCCATTGATGAGGCGGGCTACCGCCTTCACTACTGCAAGGGCAACTACGCCAGCATCAGTCCCCGGTGGCATGGCAAGGTGTCCCGGCTCATCTATCCCCCACCGGAGAAAACCGCTCTGGGCGTTCACCTTACCCTTGGGATCGATGGCCGGATGCGGCTCGGACCGAATGCCCGCTATACCGAGGTTGTGGACTATCGGGTGGACAAAGGCATCGAGCGGGAGTTCTTCACCACGGCCCGGCAATTCCTTCCTTTCCTTGAGTTGAAAGACGTTCAGCCGGATTTTGCCGGAATCCGGCCCAAGCTTCAGGGGCCCGATGAAGCGTTCCGAGATTTCGTCATTGCCCACGAAGTCGATCGCGGGCTTGAGGGGCTCATCAATTTGATAGGGATTGAATCGCCGGGGCTGACCGCCTCGCCCGCCATCGCCCGGATGGTTTCAGAGATGGCAAAAGAGATTCTGAGCTAAATGCCCTGAGCGGCCCACAGTCCGAGTCCGCAGATTCGTCCGTTCCCGAGCCACGAACCCCCTCTGCCTCCGGGAAAGAAGGACCGACCGCCATGGAAGGGGTCGAGAGCCCTCCCCCGATTTCTCCATAACTCACATCGGATCTTCCCCAATCTCATTTTATGCCGGTGGCTGCGCGCCTTGACAGTCCAAATAGCCGATGTTATACTCCACACCACGGACTTGCCCGAAGGGCGAGTCCACGGGGGGACAAATGGCGGAAGCATCGCGGACAGATATCGGTCCAACGTTGCCGTACGGTCCTACCAAAGGGATGATGCAAGCGCTGCAACTCATGTGCAAAACCACTCCGGCCAAGGTGGATGGGAATTTTCTTCGGCTCAACAAGATCGCGCCCGGGAATGAGTACAAGGTGATCGGGGCGCTCCGATTTTTGGGCATCATCGATGAAGAGGGAAGGCCCACAGAAAAGAGCAAACTCCTCAAGACGAAGGGGGCAACCTTCACCTCTGCTTTGCAAGAGATCGTCCGGAATGCCTACAAGAATGTATTCGCGTGCCTCAACGGCCGCCCGTGTTCTCAGGAAGATATCTACAACCATTTTGTGGTGGAGAGCGGTTTGGGGCCGGAAATGGCCGCCAAGACGACGCGCTTCTTCGTTCAGCTCTGTGAGATGGCGGAGATCGATCTGGGGCTCGTCCGCAAGGAAAAAGGCGGCGATCTGAAGAAGTCTCCCGGCGCTTCCCGCAAAGCGGAGGGGAGGACGACGACGAGGTCTCCGGCGGGCCCGTTTCCGCTTTTCCTCGCGCTCACACCCGAAATGGCGGCGATGGATACCGAACAGCTCGCTGAGTTCCTCAAGAAACTCAAGACGGCTTACGCCCGTGCGTATCAAGACTGATCCCTCGCCCAAGGTCTCCTCATCACCACCTTTGTCGATCGAGCAAGCGAATGTCTGAGGTGAAATATTGGGTCGGTTTCAACTTGATCCCCGGCATCGGCCGGGTACGATTCAGCCGTTTGATCGAGCACTTCGGTGACCTGAAGCGTGCTTGGGAGGCAGAGGCGGCCGAGTTGCGGGCGGCGGGCCTCGACGGCAAATCAATTCAGATGATCGTGGAGACACGGCCCAAATTCGATCTCGATGCCGAAATGGAAAGGATCGAGAAACTGGGGGTGAGGGCCATTCCTCAGGACGATCCTCTTTTCCCCCGAAGGCTCAAGGAAATCTACGACTCGCCGCCCGTTCTCTATGCGCGGGGGTCATTCGTACCGGGGGATGAATGGTCACTAGCGGTGGTAGGCACCCGCCGGCCGACCATGTATGGGCGAGAAATCGCCGAACGCCTCACCGCCGATCTGGTCCGACACGACATCACCATCGTGAGCGGCCTTGCCCGGGGAATCGATACCATCGTCCATCGGGCGGCGCTCTCGGCGGGGGGTCGAACGGTAGCCGTCCTTGCCTCCGGAGTGGACATCATCTATCCCCCGGAGAATCGGAGGCTCGCCGAGGAGATCATGCAAAGCGGCGCTCTGGTCAGCGATTACCCGCCGGGAACAAAGCCGCGGGCGGAACACTTTCCCCGGCGAAACCGCATCATGAGCGGGCTGGCCTTGGGGACCCTCGTCATCGAAGCCGGTGAAAACAGCGGGGCCCTCATCACCGCCCGCATGGCTCTGGAACAAGACCGAGAGGTGTTCGCCGTTCCCGGGAGCATCCTCTCGCCGATGAGCACCGGGACCAATCGGCTGATCCGCGATGGCGCCAAAGCCGTATTGGGAGTGGAGGATATCCTCGAGGAGTTGAATCTGAGCACCATCCCCAAGCAACTGGCGCTTACCGATCTGCAGCCGGAGGACGAAACCGAATCGCTCATCCTCCGATACCTTGCGCAGGGGCCGGCCCACATCGACGATCTCTGCCGGGCGTGCTCACTGCCCGTATCCATTGTGAGCAGCACCTTGACTTTAATGGAGCTCAAGGGTATGGTAAGCCAATTGGGGAACATGAATTATGCCGCCGCAAAGGGCACGAAGGTAGGTTGATGGCTAAGAATCTTGTCATTGTAGAATCGCCCGCAAAGGCGAAGACCATCGGGCGGATCCTCAAGTCCGATTACGCCGTGAAGGCAACGATGGGCCACGTGCGGGATCTGCCGGAAAAAGATCTGGGCGTGGAACCGGAGAACGGGTTCGCCGCTAAATACGTCGTTTTGAAAAAGAAACAGAAGATCATCAACGAGATAAAGGCCGCCGCCAAAAATGCCAAGGCCCTCTATCTGGCTACGGATCCCGATCGGGAGGGAGAGGCCATTTCATGGCATGTCGTGCAGGCGGCCAAGCTCGACAAAATGCCGATCAAGCGGGTGGTGTTTCATGAGATCACCAAGGAGGCGGTGGAAGAGGCGTTCAAGCACCCCCGCGAGATCGATATGCAGCTTGTCAACGCCCAGCAGGCCCGCCGGATCCTCGATCGCCTCGTCGGTTACAAGATCAGCCCGATCCTGTGGCGCAAGGTGATGAAGGGCCTTTCCGCGGGGCGAGTGCAATCCGTGGCGGTCAAAATGATCGTCGATCGGGAACGCGAGATCCAGAACTTCGTTCCCACCGAATATTGGTCCATCGAAGCCGATCTCAAGAAAGGGGATTCGATCTTCCGGGCGGAGCTTGTGGGGATCGGCAAGGGCAAGAAGCTTTCGATCGGCACCCAATCGGAGGCCGAGGCGCTATGCGCTGATCTGGAAAAGGCAAGCTACACCGTCGCCGAAATCAAACGCAAGACGGTGCCCCGGCAGCCCGTAGCCCCGTTCATCACCAGTACTTTGCAGCAAGAGGCATGGCGCAAGCTTCGGTTCAGCGCCAAGCGCACCATGGCGGCGGCACAGGCCCTGTACGAGGGAATCCCGATCGGGGAAGAAGAGGCGATCGGGCTCATCACCTACATGCGCACCGATTCCACCCATGTGGCCCCTCAAGCGATCGCCGAGACGCGTCAGTACATCGCCGATACGTTCGGCAAGGATTATGTTCCGGCCTCCCCGCGCATCTTCAAGAAGAAGGTCAAAGGGGCTCAGGAAGCCCATGAGGCCATCCGGCCCACCTCCATCCGGCGCGAGCCGGCTTCGTTGAAGGCCTACCTTACGCCGGATCAGTACAAGCTCTACGATCTCATCTGGAAGCGGATGGTCGCAAGCCAAATGGCCGCCGCCCTCTTCGATAGCACCACCGTGGATATCCAAGCCCAGAGCGCAACGAACAAGTACTTGTTCCGCGCCGGAAGTTCCGTGCTTTCCTTCCCCGGCTTCCTCGCCCTTTACAGCGAAGGGGCGGACGAAGAGGAAAACGGCAAGGAGCAGAAGACCGCTCTGCCGGAGCTTTCGAAGGGGGATAAGCTCGATCTCGTGAAACTCTTCCCGGAACAGCACTTCACCAAGCCGCCGCCGCGTTACACGGAGGCCACCCTCATCAAGGCCCTCGAGGAGAACGGCATCGGACGGCCGAGCACCTACGCGCCGATCCTTTCCACCATTCAAGAGCGTGACTATGTGGTGAAAGAGAAAGGACAGTTCAAACCCACGGATATGGGATGTACCGTCACCGATCTCCTCGTGAATCACTTCAACGAAATCGTGGATACCCAGTTCACCGCCCGGATGGAAGAGAAATTGGATGAGATCTCCACCGGAGAGATCGAGTGGGTTCCCGCGCTCAAGGCTTTCTACGATGTCTTTGCCGCCAAAGTGAACGATGCCTATGCCAACATGCCCAAGAAAAAGGCCCCCGCCGAGCCAACGAACGAGGTGTGCGAGAAATGCGGGAGCCCGATGGTCATCAAGCGGGGAAGATACGGACGATTCATGGCGTGCAGCAATTTCCCGGCTTGCCGGAATGCCCGCCCGCTCCGGGCAGAGATGAATATCCTCTGCCCGAAATGCGGGGCCAAATTGGTGGAGCGCCGCACCAAGCGGAAGCGCGTATTCTACGGCTGCAGCCGGTACCCCGAGTGCGATTTTGCGACATGGGAGAAGCCGCTGACAACACCTTGCCCCGAATGCGGCGGCTTGCTGATCCCCAAAGGCGAGATGGCCAAATGCGCCAAGTGCTCATACGAGGGGAGTATCGAGGAGATCAAAGAGAAGGAATCCGCCACAGCCTAGCCGGAGGGCCCATACCCACAGCAAGGGAATCATGTAGCGGCATCGCAGCGTTGCTTTGAGGGCGCGAAACGTCATGGAAGCGTTTCTCGAGAAGTTTACCCTTCATCTGGGCACGGAACGCAATCTCTCCCCTTACACGGTGAGAAACTATTCCACCGATGTCCTCGGCTTTCTTGATTTCCTTCGGAGAACCGGCGTTCCATCACTGGAAGAGGTCTCAGCGACGCACGTCCGCCAATACTTGGGGGAGCTTCTGGACTCCGGAATCGTGCGGGCCAGCGTGGCCCGCAAACTGAGCGCCCTGCGCTCCTTCTTCCGGTTTCTCAACAATGAAGGCTTGATTCATGATGACCCCCTGAGCAAAATATCCGGTCCCAAACGTGAAAGACGCCTTCCGGATTTCCTGACCGCAAATGAAATCCGCACGTTGATCGAAGCCCCGGATATCTCCACCCCCTACGGCCTTCGCGATCGCGCTTTGCTCGAGTTGCTCTATGCCTCCGGACTGAGGCTCAGCGAGATCGTTTCCCTCGACACCAATCAAGTGGACGTGGCCACGCGGCAGATCCGGGTCCGAGGAAAGGGATCAAAAGAGCGGATGGTTCTCATGGGCACCCCCGCGGCCGCAGCGTTGGAAGCATATTTGAAGACCGGAAGACCCAAGCTCCTAGGCAACCGAAAGACGAAGGCCCTTTTCCTGAACCGATACGGCGAGCGGATCGCCGAGCGGCGGATCCAGTACCTCCTCAAGGCATACGCCCAGCAAGTTGGCCTCAGCGAACGGGTCCATCCCCACACCCTGCGGCATACCTTCGCTACGCACATGCTCGACGGCGGCGCCGATCTCAGGGTCGTGCAAGAGCTTCTGGGGCACGCCAATCTTTCCAGCACGCAAGTTTACACCCATGTGACCAAGGGGCAAATGCGCCGGCGGTATCTGGAGGCACACCCCAGAAGCAAAGAGCGGCAGAATCGCCAAGGGATATGACCCCCGGCGCGTCCCCATTTCGATGATCTCGGGCGGTGCCGGAAGGCGATATCAGTGCTCGTGCCGCCCGGAAAACGCCGTCACGGGAAGTCGAAAAAGCCGCTCGGGTCCCGGCAATCCCTTACCCCCCACCCCCATCGCTGTTTTTGCGACAAAGTGAACGTCTTGACTTGGGAAGTTCCGTATTGACCGTATTTTATGAAATACGGTTTCACCACAACATAATAGTTACCGGGCCCAGATCCCGTCCAGACATAGGAGATCGTTCTGTTGATCACGGTATCGTGAGAGCCAGTGTTACTAGACACGGCAACCATCGTGAGATATTGCCATGATGAGCCATTCCACTTGTAGAAATAGAGCTGATAGGCGTTCTCGGCCCAACTGTAGTCGTCCCACGTGATGATGACTTGGGAGCCGTTGGGTACGGCGCTTAAGTTCTTGGCCTCTCCTTGGCCCCAGTAGGTATTGACTCTTCCTGTATCCCAACTGGTTGGAGCATAAATACAGATGGGGGTATAGTTTGGTGGGGGGCAATAGGTTTGGCAATCAACTCTGCCTTGGCCATCAAGATGTGCTCCCTGCATTATGGAATTGGGGCTGCTTGCGCACCCGCCCACGGTGTATTGATCATCGATGCCATAGAGGTGACCAATCTCGTGGCAGAGGTCAGCTTTTAGGCCGGCTGTAGTGAAGTGCACTCCAGTTGCAACATAGACCGTTGCCTTTGTCCAATAATAGGCCTGCCGAACAGAGTCCCAAACCCACGTGTCGAATGCCATAGCTCCAGGGGTACCGGGAGGCAACGTTGCAATCTAAAAGGTGACATCTGGGGCAGCGGTGGACTGGCTCCACGTCAACTTTGGCACTGTGCTTGTCCAAGACTGGATGGCCTGTTGCACTCCCGCCACAAAGGCCGGCGGAGGGTTGTTGGGAGTATTCCAGAACATTGAGGTATTTGAAACAGCCCAGTATCAGAAAACATAGCTTCTCTGTGTGGTTGCGCCATCTCGTTGAGTCTCATAGTCGAATGCGTATACCGCCGTTGACAGGATTTCAGCAAACAGAATAGCTGCAATGACCGTAATCCAGATTGACCGTTTCACTCCGTCACCTCGAGCTTGAGTGTTTCGGGATCTCGAATGGGCAGGGCATCAATAGCTCTGGCTTGAGCCGGGAAATACTCCTTCAGAAAATCAAAGGCCCCCTCTTCGCCGGCAGAGATCATTCCCGAAACGATCACGCCGGAATCCAGCCCAATCCATACGTACGAGTTCCCTCGGGTTATCCACAGTACCGGCAGGCTCGGAACAATGGATTTCGCTTCGCTCGATATTTGCCCATCGGTTATGACGGGATTTATAGAAGAAATCATACCATTGAGTTCGGCGTCAGCAGGGAGTTTGACTACTTGGCCAGCTATGAGGATCTGGGATCCCCGGGTTTCCATGCCCTTCAGGCTGAACTTCTTGATGAATCCCTTTTCTTCCAACACTCTGTCCAGTTCATCTATCGCCGCACGTTTCTGTTCGTCGGTCATTCCGGTGGTTTTCTCTTGGAAATCCGCCATGATCCGTTCGTATTCCCTGATTCTCTCAGAATTTGTCTCGGGAGTACAACTGGGGGAAAGATTCACTTTGGGAGTTGGTTCAGTCCCAAAAGCGATGGCCGCCGTAGTTATTCCCGCGATCACAGCAGCAAGCATCAATCCCGAGCAGATGAGAAAAGGCACCCGCCTTCTTCGGTAGAGCATGGATAGTTTTTTCAAGTTCTGATTCTCCTTTCAATTCGAATTTGGTTATATCGAAATGGCAGCGTTTTCCGCGGGCTTTCGGGAACCCCACACCTTGGGGATGTTTATACTCGGAGACACTCTGAACCCCGGCAGGGAAGAATCCCTACACCCTCCTTCTCAAATGACCCATTATTACTCCTTCATCGTATTTCCTTGAATCGGTTTTGTCAATATAGATCTCAATAATCCGCATAACAATATCATTATTCTAAAACAGAATAATTAAATTATCTCAAGCAAACACATTAAGAAGTCCTTTCGACATAAATTGAGCGGGTCCCGGCAATCCCTTACCCCCAATTGCTCCTTTCGGGCCGAAGCCAAAAACAGCGTCACCCTCATGAGGAGCAAATTATTACCCTCATCCCGGGCGGGACTTGACCCGCAATCCCCTTTCCCTTCCCCTCAGAAAATCCGGCATCGGCGATCCCACCCAACCCGACCAAAGGTTCTTTTTAGGGTCACCCCAAACCCCGGCCAAAGGGGAATGCCCCTCTGCACTCCTCTTTCCAATTGCCCCCCATTTGGGCCGAACGCAACGCTTGACTTAAACCGCCCCTCGTGATAGCATAATTGCGAATGATTGCAATTACACTTCTGTGCTGAAGTGCGCTCAAGGGAGGATTATCCCATGCACATCCCGGATGGATTTTTGAATGGAGCCACGATCGGGGTGACATATGCCGTCTCCGCCGGAGGGGTAGCCTTCGCCACCCGAGCGGCGGGCAAGAAGCTCGGTGAGAAGCATGTGCCGCTCATGGGGATCATGGCGGCGTTCATCTTCGCCGCCCAGATGCTGAACTTCCCGATCGCGGGGGGCACCTCGGGGCATCTTCTGGGAGCGGCGCTTGCCGCGATCCTTCTAGGACCATGGGGCGGGCTTCTGGTCATGGCCTGCGTGCTCCTCGTGCAGAGTCTCATCTTTCAGGATGGAGGGCTTCTGGCGCTCGGAGCCAATGTCCTGAACATGGGGGTGGCGGGGTGCTGGATCGGATTCGGAGTCTATACCCTGACCACGAAAGTGATCGGGGTGGATCGACGGGGAACGCTCATCGGCGGATTTGCCGCCGGTTGGGCCTCGGTGTTCATCGCTTCCGTACTGTGCTCCTTCGAATTAGCCGGCTCGGATGCCTCCCCGCTGGGGGTTGCCCTCCCGGCGATGGCGGGAGTCCATGCCCTCATCGGTCTCGTCGAGGGGCTCATCACCGCGGTGGTGCTCGGGTTCGTGTGGGCGACGCGTTCCGATCTCCTTCAGATCGAAAAGGTTTAGAGGTGCGAAGATGAAGTGGGTCAGATGGTGGCATGTGGCGCTGCTTCTGTGCATTCTGGTGGCCTTCCTTTCGCCTTTAGCCTCCAGTTCGCCGGATGGGCTGGAGAAGGTGGCCGAAGATAAAGGGTTCATCGAGAAGGCCAAGGATTCCCCCTATGAGATCATCGCTGACTATGTGTTCCCGGGCGTGCACAACGAGTCCGTGGCCACCATCCTCGCGGGATTAGTGGGAACAGTGGGGATCTTCGCCCTCGTCTATGGGGGAGCCCGGGTCCTGAGGGCCTTTCGGCGCGAGGGGGCCTGAATGCCGCACGATTTCCTCGATCGGTACGTAACCCTCGATAGCCTGATCCATCGGCTCGATCCCCGGACCAAGCTGATAACCACTTTTGCCTTTCTCCTCGCCGTCTCCCTCACCCCCTTCGAACATGCCCTCGCTTTCGCCCTTTACGGCGGACTCATCCTCGCCGTGATCTTCCTTTCCAGACTTCCCCTTCTCTTCGTGATCAAGCGCTCCCTCGTCATCGTGCCGTTCGTGCTTCTCATCGCGGTGTTCAATCTCTTCTTCAAGGGCGATGAGGTGATGGGGGGGTTCGATCTCGGGGGATGGCACATCTCGATCTTCCGCGAGGGCTTCGAGATCTTCCTTTCGATCATGGTGAAGGCCTTTCTTTCCATCCTCGGCTTGATCGTTCTCTCGGCCACCACTCCTCTGCCGGATCTCCTCATCGGATTGGAGCGATTGGGACTGCCCCGCGTGATGGTGATGATCCTCTCCTTCATGTACCGCTATCTTTTCGTTCTAGTGGAGGAAGTGGGGCGCCTGCGGCAAGCACGGGATAGCCGGAACTTCGGCGGCGGGCGCCGGCATCAACTGCGAAGCATCGGCAACATGATCGGCACCCTCTTCATTCGGAGCTATGAACGGGCGGAAAGGGTCTATGCCGCGATGCTCGCCCGCGGATTCGAAGGGCGGGTGAAGGCATCCTCGCGCCTGCGCCTCCGGCCCGCCGATGTGCATTTCGGCGCCATTTTCTCCTCCGCTGTGATCGCGATCGCCCTCTATCCGTATTGAACTTGCACGGGCGGAGCTATGGATCACGCTGTCGAACTCACGGATCTTTCCTTCCGCTATCCCGATGGCCAATGGGCGCTTCAGGGCATCACCCTTTCCATCCCCATCGGTCAGACGGTGGCGCTCATCGGGCCGAACGGGGCCGGCAAATCCACATTGCTCCTCCACTTGAACGGCATCCTCGAGAGCCGCAACGGCGCCGTCAAGATCTTGGGCGTTCCGGTGGAGAAAAAGAACCTCAAATGGGTGCGGAGCAAGGTGGGGCTTGTCTTCCAGAACCCCGATGATCAGCTCTTTTCGCCCACGGTGTTCGATGACGTGGCCTTCGGGCCGATCAACATGGGGTGTTCGACCGAAGAAACAGAGGCGCGAGTGAAACGGGCGCTCGGAGCGGTGGGAATGAACGGATACGAGAAACGTTCGCCGCATCATTTGAGCATCGGGGAGAAGAAACGCATCGCCATCGCCACCGTGCTCGCCATGGACCCGGAGATCCTCGTAGTGGACGAGCCTACGAGCAACCTCGACCCGCGGGCCAAATGGGCCTTCATCGAACTCATCCGGAGTCTGCCCATGACCCGGATCATCACCTCTCACGATCTCGAAGTGATCGGAACGCTGTGCGAGCGGTGCATCATCTTGGATCAGGGCCGCATCGCCGCCGACGGCCCCACCGCCCGGATCCTGGCCGATCGGGCGCTGCTCCGGGAGCACGGGCTGGCGATCTAGAGGTTGCAAGAGCGCACGGCGCTCGATGCACTGCGGGAAATCGCTCACCGCAGAGAGCCCTCCCATAGGCCCAATTTACACGGATGGATTTTGAGGCTAAAATAAAATCTGAACGTGGGGCTGTAGCTTAGCTGGGAGAGCGCCTGCTTTGCACGCAGGAGGTCAGGAGTTCGAATCTCCTCAGCTCCACTTATCATACCTCCCCGCATTCCTTTGCGACCCATTTGTTTGAAGGCGGCCATGATCTTCGGGCCGTGCAAGAATTACGGGGCACAAGGATACGAGCACCGCCATGATTCATCCCCATATCCTGAACCGCGGGCCTTCTGGTGTGCGTAGTCCAGTGGACGGGTTATAGGGGAAAAGGCTCTTATGCCGATCCGCATAACATTCCCGGATAAATGGCCGAGTCCGCATCAAGAGACGACGGAGAACAACCTTACCGCGCCTTCGGGGCGATATTTCGAGGCTTATACGGTTAGAAAACAAGAGTCCCGCGTCTAATGCGGATCGATCTAATTTATTAGGAGGTGATGGAAATGGCCATGTCTTTGGACGAGCCCAAAGATGTCTATCCAGAGGAGCGGTTCGAGTCCGCAGTCCGAGAGGTCGTGAAGCTTGCGCTGAAGAACCACGCACAGAAAGCGGTCATACTCCCAAGGTTCGGCTTCGACATTGCGGTTCTCATCGACACGGAGAGTGGACCCACGGTAAGATGGATCGAGGTCAAGGTTTTTGGCGGCCAGCGCATGGGAGGTGTGGGGATCGGCAACTCGCGAAGGGAGCCGGGCCTCAGGTGGATGCGCTCCTTGCCAGAGGGGACGAGGCTACGGTTCTCGACCGCCCCCTCCGCTGGACGATCGCAGACGCAAAGTGTTCCCATCAATCACGCCGGTACGCCTTCATCGATTCTGAAGCGGCTCGCCGTGCAGTCATGGGTAATATCTCCCGCGGGGGAAGCAGAACAACTTCAAAATGTCGGCGCTGCGAAAACACATGCTCCACTGGGAAGATTTCTGCCAGGCCGTGGCCAGCTTCATCAATAGTGTGAGCGCCACTGCCTAACCAGCGCATCCAGCCGGCACGCTCCGCTCGCTTCGCGGCGGCTGAAGCGCGTGCCGTTAAGTCCGCCAAACGAGCTTGTATATGTACCCGAATTTGACGAGGGGATAAGGTTCCTTCCGTGGTCGCTACAAGGCCAGAGCAAAGGTAAAGGTGACGGTATCCCAAACAGAACGACAGAAGCGATCTCGGGCCCCGCGGCAAGACTCTGATATAATCAGTGTATGCCTGAAGAATCCAAGCGCCGTCCTCTCCCGTTCAAAGAGTTCGGAAAGTGCATCGCTCTGATGGCCCTCCTCACAGCCTTGCTTGGATTCGGAGGGGAAGGGTGCTCAAACGAGGCCGGCTCCAATCCTTTGCACCCCGCAGCCGATGCCCCCGGCGATACCTTTGTCACCCCCACCATCCCTTCTTCCCCTCCGGAAACAACCCCCGTTGCCCCTTCAGATTCGCCCTCAATCCCAAAATCCATCCAGTGGATCCGGGATTGGGCCGAGGCCCTGCGTACGGCTGAGGTAGAGAATAAACCCATCATGGTGAATTTCTATACGGATGTGTGCCCGGCTTGCAAGAAGCTCGATCAGTACACCTTCACCGATGCGGCGGTGATCGCGCTCGTGAACGAACGCTTCATCCCGGTGAAGAGCAACGCGGGCAAATCCTCCCTCTATCAGGAATATGGCATCGGCGGGGTACCGACCACGGTCTTCACCCGACCGAACGGGGAAGAGATCGGCCGGATCATCGGCTATTACCCCGCGGAGATCTTCCGCCAAGGAATGGAAGAGGCCTGGAATCTGTGGGTCGGTATCCATGAGTGAGCGGCGGCATTCGATGGGAAAATTTCTGCCGATCGTGCGGCTGACCCTGATCCTCACCTTTTCCGGGATCTTGGGCGCCTATCTCGCCGATCAATACGGGGCGGTTCGGGACATGGTCCGCTTCATCTGCATCAACTGCCTGGGGTTGGGCGATTGATCACCATCGGTCGAGCAAGGCTTCTCACCCAATTCCTGACCCTGATCATCGTCAATCTGGGTTTCACACAGGTCTTGAAATCGGGCATCGTTTGTCCGGTCTTCTTCTGTTACGGCTGCCCGTGGGCAAGCGTGGCCTGCCCGATAGGAGTGCTCCAGAACTACACCGCGCTGGGCGCCTTCCCGTTCTATGCGCTGGGAACATTGGGGCTGGCGGGGCTGGCCGTGGGGCGGGGATGGTGCGGCTGGGCATGCCCTTTCGGAGCTATTCAGGATTTGGTGGCCCGCATCCGCCGCAACGACGCTGCCAAACTCCCGCCGGTGCCGCTCACCAAATACCTTTCACTCGGCGGAATCCTCATCGCGGCATGGCTTCTGACCGATTCCGCCTTTTGCAAGGTCTGCCCGGGAGGAAGCATCTTCGCCTCTATTCCCCATCGCTTCGCTTCCCCGGAATTCCCGTTCGGCACATTCTTCTACGTCCACATCGCGACCCTTGCCGTTACGCTCATCCTCGTCTTTCTCTTCGCCCGCTTCTGGTGCCGGTACCTTTGTCCGCTCGGGGCGATACTGGGGGCGTTCAACCGCACCGGTCTGGTTAAGATCCGGTTGGATCGGTCGAGATGTACGGAATGCCAGAACTGCCTGAAATCATGCCCGGGCGGGATCGGGAAAGTAGAGGATATCGGCAACGGGACCGACTGCACCCAGTGCGCCCGATGCGTGGAGAAATGCCCCGTCGGGGCACTGAAAATCTCCGCGGGATTGAGAAATTGACGGCACGCCGGGATCGACGTCGAGCAACCATACCCAAAAAGAGCGATTGAAGAAGAGCGTGCCCAAGATACCTCTCTCGGGGGGATTTGGGGGATATCCCCCAAAAATCCTTTGGGCGGATGGGGGGATCGGAGAAGCCGGATCGTTCATGGGGGATGGGGGAATTCCGGTACAAAGTCCGGATGAGTCGTTAATGGTTTTTCACCCGAGGGTGAAGGATGCAAAACTGAATCGCGCTTTGGGCCCACACATGTGGACTTTAACCCTCTGAGGTTCACTGTTATAATAGATAGGCTACTCTGAGGAGGTTTTCGTTGAAAGTCACTTCGGAAAGAATTGAAGGGTGCCAAGTGGCCCTCACCGTTGAGATCGAGCCGGAGGAGATGTCCAAAGCGGTGGAAGGAGCCTACCGGCGGCTGGCCAATCGAGTGACGGTGCCGGGGTTCCGCAAGGGGAAAGCCCCCCGCGCCATGTTGGAGCGCCATCTCGGCAAGGAAACCGTCGATGCGGAAGCGCTCGATCATCTCGTGCCGGAACTCTACGATCGGGCGATTCAGCAAGAGGCCATCGATGCCATCGGGCAACCCGATTTGAAGATCGTCCAACTCGACCCCCCTATCTTCAAGGCCACCGTTCCGGTGCGGCCGGTGATCGAACTCGGGGATTACCGCTCCATCCGGGTGACCCCCGATAAAGTGGAGATCACGGAGGAGAACATTCAGGAGGCACTGGAACGTCTCCGCCGTCTGTACTCCACATGGGAACCGGCCGATCATGAGGCCCGCATGGATGATATGGTCATCGCCGATATCACCGGCGAGGTCGAGGGCAAAGAGATCATCCACGTGAAGGGCTCTCAATACAAGCTCACCGCCGATTCCACCGTGCCGGTCATCGGCTTCGCCCAACAGATTGAGGGAATGCAACCGGGCCAAACCAAGGAATTCACCCTGCGCTTTCCCGACGACTATCAAACCCCGGAACTCAGGGGCAAGGACTGCACTTTCAAGGTGACGGTATCGGAGATCAAGGAACAGCACCTTCCCGAAGTGAACGACGCGTTCGCCAAAAGCGTCAGTGAAGGGGTGGAAACGGTAGAGCAACTGAAGGAAAGGATCCGGGAGAACATGCGGGCCGCCGCCGAACGGGATGCCCGCGAGAATCTCGAGGCCCGGATCATGGAGGAGATCGTCAAAATCTCCAAGGTGGAATTCCCTGCGGTTCTCACGGAAAACGAGATTGTCCATCTGGCCGAGGAACGGCTCAGAAGCTACGGTGGGATGAAATTCGATGATTACCTCCGCATAAGAAAGATCACCGCCGAGCAATTCAAGGAGGAACTCCGCCCCATCGCCGAGAAGCGGGTGATCGGATCGCTGGTGCTCAACAAACTGCATGAAGTCGAAGGGATTCAAGTATCGGAAGCGGATATCGACGCCGAGATCGAGCGAATCATCAAGGAATCGGGGGAGCACAGCGAGCGGGTGAAAGAGATATTCAAATCCCCTGTGGCCCGCGATTCCCTCCGCGGACGGCTTCTCACCCAGAAGACACTGGACCGATTGGTGGAGATCGCAACGGGCAGCGGAAGCGCTTCGCCTTCGGCGCCGGCGGAGGAGCCCCCTCCGGCCGCCGAGGGTACTTAAAATCCGGCGGGGAATCGGGTTACTGCTGAATCCTCTTGCCATCGCCCGCAAAAAGGAACAAGGAGGCAGCATATGGACCTTCGGCCACAAAATATCATTCCCATGGTGATCGAAAGCGGGGCACGGGGGGAACGGGCTTTCGACATATTCTCGCTCCTTCTCAAGGAACGGATCATCTTCATCGGCACGCCGATCGACGATCAAATCGCCAACTTGATCGTGGCGCAACTCCTCTATCTCGAGCGGGAAGACCCGGATAAGGACATCCACCTCTATATCCACAGCCCCGGTGGATACGTCCATGCCGGCATGGCCATCTATGATACGATGCAATTCATCCGGTGCGAGGTATCCACCATCTGCGTGGGCATGACGGCCAGCCTTGCCGCCATCATTCTGTGTGCCGGCACCAAAGGCAAACGCTATGCTCTGCCGCATGCCAAGATCATGTTGCATCAGCCCACCGGCGGCTTGGGCGGGCAAGCGGCGGATATCAAGATTCAGGCCGAAGAGATCATCAAGACCAAGCAAATGCTCAACGAGATCGTGGCCAAACACACGGGGCAGAGCCTCGAGAAGATTCAGAAAGAAACGGAACGCGATCGTTATATGAGCGCTGAAGAGGCAAAGGAATGGGGCCTGATCGATGAAATCCTCACCGCCAAATCCAAATGAGGGGGTAGAGAATGCAGTTTGAAACGCCCATCGTCATCGAAACGACCGAGGCCGGCACACGCGCCTACGATATCTATTCACGGCTCCTCAAGAATCGCATCATCTTTCTGGGAGGGGCGATCGAGGAGGAGACCGCCAACTCCATCATCGCCCAGATGCTCTTCCTACACAGCGAGGATCCCAAGTCCGATATTCACTTCTACATCAATTCCTTCGGCGGGTCGGTCACAGCGGGCCTGGCGATATACGATATCATGCAATTCGTGAGTTGCGATATCCGAACTTACTGTGTGGGGCTAGCAGCGAGCATGGGGGCAGTGCTACTCATGGGCGGCACCAAAGGCAAGCGCTATGCGCTTCCCAACGCCACTGTGCTTCTGCATCAACCGCTCATCTCGGGCCATATCACCGGCCCGGCCACAGATCTGCAGATCGAAGCCGAGGAGATGCTTCGAGTCCGTTCCCGGCTTTACTCCATCATCAGCCAGCGGACGGGAAAATCGATCGAAATAATCGAGAGGGATTGCGATCGGAACTACTGGCTCGATGCCAAACAAGCCCTCGAATACGGTGTGATCGACCAGATCCTCCAAAAGCTCCCCTAGAGGGATCGGGAAAGCCTCCTCCGGCGAGTAGCGGGTTGGCGGCGGGTCCCTATCCCTTCATACTCCACAACCTCCGGCGAAGCTACCGTGGCAAACATCACGGAGCACAAGGTGATCCTCGTGGGAAAACAAACTCCCTAGGCGGGATTGCTTCTTCAGGAGAGCAGTTCGGACGGAGAAAGAGGAAGGAAAGTGGCAGCGGCTAGACTTGAACTAGCGACCAAGGGCTTATGAGTCCCCTGCTCTACCAACTGAGCTACGCTGCCACGACTCGCCGTGCTTCAATATAGCATCTTGCCGGATGAGCGTCAAGCGGGGGACAATCCCCCAAAAAGAGCAATTGAAAAAGAGAGTGCAAAAGATACCTCTTAAGCCGGGGGGATTGGGGGTGCCCCCCAAGAAAACCCTTTGGGCGGGTGGGTGGGATCGGAGAAGCCCGCTCGTTCATGGGGGGTGGAGGAATTCCGGTACAAAGTCCGGATAAGGGGCTAATGGTTATTCACCCGAGGGTGAAGACTGCAAAGCGGAATCGCTCTTTTTGGCGACCCCCAAAAGCGCGGCGGGTTACCGGAACAACGGGCAAGAATGATTCCGTGTATGCTAGAATACAATCTGTGCCGGTGCGGGAAACTCGCCCATATCCCCAAGAGGGCAAGGGATGAAAGCAAGCATGATCGCGATCATCGACTACGGTGCGGGAAATCTGCGCAGTGTGGCCAAGGCCGTGGCCCGTCTGGGTCATGCGGCAGAGGTGACGAGCGCCCCTGAACGGGTATCCAATGCCCGAGCGGTGATCCTCCCGGGCGTGGGGGCCGCCCGCGATACCATGGCAAGCCTTCAACATTTAGGGCTCATCGAACCGATCAAACGGGTGATCACCGAAGGCCGGCCTTTCTTGGGGATCTGCCTAGGGCTTCAGGTGCTCCTCACTTTCTCAGAGGAAGGGGGCGGGTGCGATTGCCTGAACATCGTCCCCGGGACGGTCCGCCTTCTTCCGCCGGGCTTGAAGGTTCCCCAGATGGGCTGGAATCAGGTGAAGCAGAAGATCCGGCATCCCATCTTCGAGGGCATCCCGGATGAGGCTGATTTCTACTTCGTTCACAGCTATTATGCCGATCCTCTCGATCGCGCGCTGGTGGCCGGGGAGACCGATTACGGGGTCGCGTTCTGCAGCGTGCTGGTGAAAGGAAACCTCGTTGCTACGCAGTTCCATCCGGAGAAGAGCGGCGATGTGGGGCTCCGATTCCTCGAGAATTTCATCAAGTTCAGCTTAGGGTGAAGGCGACCGATCATGCTGACAAAGCGCGTCATTCCTTGCCTCGATGTTACGGGCGGCCGGGTGGTCAAGGGGGTGAGTTTCGTGCAACTGCGCGATGCCGGGGATCCGGTGGAACTGGCGGCCTTTTACGACCGGGAAGGGGCCGATGAGCTGGTGTTCCTCGATATCACCGCCTCCTCCGATGCCCGCGAGATCATGGTGAACGTCGTGGAACGGGTCTCCCAGCAAGTGTTCATCCCCTTCACCGTGGGGGGCGGGTTGCGCACCATTCAGGATATGCGGCGTATCCTCGAGGCGGGGGCGGACAAGGTCTCGATCAACACCGAGGCGGTGCACCGCCCGAACATCGTAGCGGAAGGGGCGACCAAGTTCGGGAGCCAGTGCATCGTGGTGGCGATCGATGCTAAACGCGTGACCGGCGCGATTCGCTCGGCCGCCGGCCACGGGGGCCCCTTGGCGCTCGATGCGGATTCGCGATGGGAGGTCTATACGCACGGCGGCCGCAGGCCCACGGGGATCGATGCCGTGAAATGGGCCCGGGAAGTGGTGCGGCTGGGTGCGGGGGAGATCCTTCTGACGAGCATGGATTGCGATGGGCATCAGGACGGGTACGATATCGAGCTCACCCGGGCCGTTTCCGAGGCGGTGAATGTGCCGGTGATCGCCAGCGGTGGGGCGGGGCGGTTCGAGCATTTCTATGAAGCCATCACGGAAGGCAAAGCGGATGCCGTCCTCGCCGCAAGCCTCTTCCATTACGGCACGTGCTCCATCCGGGAGGTGAAGGCCTACCTCGCCGCAAAAGGCATCCCGGTGCGGCATGTATGAAAAGGCCGCCGCCCTTGTTATAATCACACTTGAGGATTGGCGGTCCGCCGGCAACGGACGGGACCGGCGGAGGCGGGAGCTTTCATGGCCGAGAGAGTGATCCTCTCCGAACAGGAGATAAGCCGCATGCTGAAGCGCCTAGCGCATGAAATTGTGGAGCGCTGCCATGATGACTGCCGGGATCTGATTCTCATCGGAGTGCGGACGCGGGGATATCCCCTCGCACAACGCCTCGCGGCGCTCATCGGCCAGATCGAGCAGAGAGAGATCCCCGTCGGCGTGCTCGATTTCACCCTTTATCGAGATGACCTTGATTCCCTGCCCAGGGACCTCACGGTGCAACCCAGCGATATCCCCACCCGCATCGCCGATAAGCGAGTCATTCTGGTGGATGATGTCCTCTTCACCGGCCGCAGCGCCCGCGCTGCAATTGATGCCCTCATCGACTGGGGGCGGCCCAAATCGGTTCATTTGGCTGTACTCATCGACCGGGGCCATCGGGAGATGCCGATCAAGGCCGATTTCGTCGGAAAGAACGTCCCCTCGGCGCGGAACGAAAGGGTTCAAGTGCACCTGAAAGAAGTGGATGGAATGGACGAGGTGATCATCGTCGGGGCTGAGGGATCAACCGGAGGGGGGCGGGAGTGACCCTCGCGGGAAGGCATCTGATCACGATCAACGATTTCTCCAACGAGGAGATCGAGGCCGTTCTCGAACTTGCCGAGGAGATGGATATGGCCCTCGTGAAGCGGCGCAAGCTCGACCTCTGCGAGGGCAAAGAGCTCTATACCCTCTTCTATGAACCCAGCACCCGCACCCGCAGTTCCTTCGAGACCGCCATGCACCGGCTCGGGGGCACGGTGGTGAGCCACGCCGAAGCTCAGGTGACCTCCTCCGTGGCCAAGGGCGAGACCATCGCCGATACCATCCGAGTCCTCGAGAAATACGCCGATGTGATCGTCATGCGCCATCCGCTCGATGGTTCCACCCGTCTTGCTTCCGAGTACTCTTCGGTGCCCCTCATCAGCGGCGGCGACGGCGCCCACGAGCACCCCACCCAGACCCTTCTGGATCTCTACACGATCCGCAAGGAAACCGGAGGGATCAAGGGCAAGAATGTGGCCCTCTGCGGGGATTTGAGGCATGGCCGCACCGTCCACTCACTGGCAGTCGCTCTGGCCCGATTCGGCGCCGAGATCACCTGCATCGCCCCTCCGGGATTCGAGTTGCCGGATCATGTACGGCAGATCCTCAAAGGATATAAATGCAAGCTGACGGAGTACAAATCACTCGAAGATCTGGGAGAAGGCTCACTGGTGATGGAAGGCCAGGACAATCGTAAAAGAGGACGGCAGAGGGGATTCGCCAATTTCTTATTGGGAAACCTCGATGTGCTGTACTTCACCCGATTGCAACGGGAACGGTTTGCCGTTCGGGAAGGGGCAACCGAGGCCGATGAGAAAAGCTATCAGATCAACCGGTTTCTCCTTGCGGGATCCCGCAGCGATGCCGTCATCATGCATCCCTTGCCCCGTGTGAACGAACTTTCCTATGAAGTGGATCAGGACAAGCGCGCCGCCTATTTCCGGCAGGCCGGATACGGCGTGCCGGTCCGAATGGCGCTCATCGCCCTCGTTCTGGGGGTCGTGGAGCCGAAGATCGGGGAAAGCCTCCGAACACCCACCCCTAGGCCGGCTCGAAACATCCCGGAGCATGCCTCCTGCCCCAACGAACGCTGCGTGACCAACAGGGAGAAGCATGTAACCCCAAAGCTCTACAGGGTTCCCGGTATTCCAAAGGCCTTCCGGTGCCACTACTGCGATTGGATCGTGAAGACGGGATAAGAGCCCGGGGTTTAGGTGAGGACGTGACCATCTAAACGAACAGGCGCGTCAGCGAATCCGGAGGCCGTAATTCATGATTGAGAAGCCCGTCCTCATGTTCGGCGGCAAGGGGGGAGTAGGTAAGACCACATGTGCCGGTGCCACGGCCCTCCACTGGGCGCGAAAAGGATTCAAAACCCTCGTCATCTCCACCGACCCCACCCCTTCCCTCCGCGATATCTTCGAGATCGCTCCAACGGAGAAGCCGGCCAAAGTCGAGGAGAATTTGTGGCTCGCCGAGCTGGGCCTTGCGGAAGTCAAGGCAATGTGGGACGCCAAATTCGGGCGGGAGGTGTACGAGGTCTTTTCGTCCTTCGTTTCGATCGAATATGCGGAGTTCGTGGATTTCATCACCTCCATCCTCCCGGGGCTTCAAGAGGAGTTCATGGTGGACTACATCCGCACGCTGACCCAAAACCGGGCCTATCAGCGGATCGTATGGGATACCGCCCCCCTCGGCCAGACGATCCATCTCCTCAACATGCCGGAGATGCTCCGCGAACACCTGAGGCCCGCCCCCAAGATCTATGCCCGCCTCAAAATCGGGGGGCGGAGCAAACGCCCCATCCTGAAGATTCTGGAGGAATGGTCGGACCTTTCCGCCGAGGATATGGAATTCCTCAGGTCCGAAGTGGCGTTCAACCTTGTGACCATCCCGGAGGCGCTGGCCGTCCGGCAGCTCGATGGCGTGTTCGCGGAATTTGCCCGGCATGGCTTTGCGTTCAACCGCGTGATCATCAACAACGTTATTCGAACGCTCGATTCGGATTTCCTGAAGACCAAGGGCGCCGAGCAAAAGCGGTATATCGAGCTCATCCGGGGAAAGGGCATCCCGACAATCGAGGTCCCCCTTTTCCCCTACGAGATCAAGGGGACGAGGCGTCTCGAAAGGGTCGGCGAAGCGCTTTTCGGCCAATCGCAGAATGCTTGAGACTCAATTCCAGTAGGTCTCGATGGTATCCACCGTTCCCAAGGACGCGATCTGTACGCCCCCTAGATCGGCTTGGAGGGCAGAAAGATTCTCCGACCATGCTTCGAGTCGGTCGCTCCATGCCGTCAATTGCGCATATGAATAGCTCCCCATGCCCCAATTGAACGCCTCCACGGCGGTGTTGTAGCTTTGAACTTCGGCATTGTAAGCGGAGATACTTGCATCACAGAAAGCCCAACGGGCGGAGTAGTCCTCATAGTACGCATAAGCGAACAAGCTTCCCCCGTATTGCTTGTAACCCAAAGGTTGCTTCCAAAAGGCCTCCGGACGAACGGAACAATCGATATAGGTCGCCTTCACCCCTTCCAATACGATCGTCCCGTAGGGTTTGCCCTTCTCCACATACGCGATGGAATCCCGCTCGGTCACGTCCACGTAAATGAGGCCGCGGTCGGTGGTTTGAAAGGCATTGAGGGCATGGCCCACCGTGCCTTCTCCGAAACCGATGGCCACGAAGGCGGATCGGAAGCCGCGCCTTGCGGCGGCATCCCGGAGATTGATGGCAAATCCCTCACAATCGAATTCCCCGGGCTTGTATTGGAGGGCATCCGTGCGGTCCTCTTTAAGGAAACGTTTGAGATCCTCCCACGAGGGGTTCCGCAAGTCGGAGGACTGGAGATCCGCCAGTAGATTCTCGTGGGCCGTTTGGAGCTCCTCGAGTCTGCCGGCGGCGTCGATATATCTCGACTGAGATTCTTCCAGTTCTGCTCTGAGAGCATCGCGCTCGGCCTCTGCCGCGGCCAGGGCGCTCTCCAAAGCATCCCGATCATTTTCGAAAGCAGTGCTCTCATTTTGAAGATGGGCAATGGTATCCTTCAGTGCATCGCGCTCGGCCTCGCACTCACTGCAGTCCGAAGACGAGGTACATGCCGCCAGCGGGATCGCCACCAATAGAGCCGGGGCAACGAGCAACGCCATGAGAAGCCTTTTCACGTTTCCCCCATCGTCTTAAAAATACCCCTGACGCACGGTGCGGGTGAAGTCGCCGGCGTAGGCCAGAAGAACCTCGGTTGCCCTTCCGATCTCCGCCCGATCGGAAGGATCGATCGGGAACTTGCCGCGGAGCAAACGGACGGTATGAAGAGCGGCCGAAAGCTCACCGGCGTCCGGGGCGTTTTCCCGCGGAAGGCGCTCGGCGAATTCCTTGCGGAGAAGCTGAGTGATCCATGGATCCGGGATGCCCTCGAACTGTTTCGGTTCATGCCCGAAGCGAATGAGCCTTTCGATGACCGCCTCCGGATGCTCGATCTTGAGATAATCCGCATGGAATCGGAGATAGTTGAGGGCGGCGGGAATGCTGCGGGTCGGGTATTCCGGATGCTCGGGTTCGAAGAGAAGACCGCTCTCCGTGATGATGTATCTTTCGAGAATGACCGGGAGCCCATCAGGAAGCGTGCCCTCGCCGTTACCCCGGCTTGCGAGAAGACGCCGCGCGGCTTCACAAAGCGAAATCGTCTCCTCGAGCCCCCGGATGAGACGGTCTAGTTCGATCTTGGGTTGAATTGTGCCATCGGCCATGGATGATCCTCGCTCCGGAAAAGAAGATAGGGGCATCGGGAAGCCGGCTTCAGGCGATTTCAGATTCGCCTTTTGCGGCGGAGGTAGATGATCTTGACGAGTGCCCCCATATAGATGAAGGTGATGCATGCCGCCACAACGAGTATCTTGACCATAGGAGTCATTTCGTGCCCGACGATTCCAGTGTACCGTCTCGGAGGCAGAGGCGCAATCCCACTTTTGAGGGATGTGATCTTCCGGATGAGCAGTGTGGGGTCATCTCTCGAGGAGGGCATCGAGGGCCGCGATGGCGCGAGCGATATCACCCTCGACAAGTATGGTATGCAGGCCCAAAGAGCGGGCCGCAACGAGATTGGCCTCGAAATCATCGAGAAAGACGGTGCGCGTCGGCGGCGGGGCGCCCATGCGGTGAAGGGCAAGGCGAAAGATGGCGGGGTTCGGTTTGCGGACTCCCTCGAGGCTCGAGTCCACGATCACATCGAACAGATCGCTCACCGGCAAGAGGGAGCGCCATCCATCGGCAAATTCACGGATATTGTTGGTGACGATCGCCGTCCGGTAGCCTTCGAGCTTTAGACGGTGGACATGCTCCACCAGCGCATGGCGCAGGCCGGCATCGCGCGGCATTCTTTCGAAAAACCGGTAGATATCCACCTCAGCACCGTGCAGCTTGCGCCCAAGGTGCAGGATTTCCTCTCGTGCTTGAGCCAACGAGATCTCGCCGCGTTCCAGTCGATGCCAGGGGTGATCCCCATCCTCTTCGGGGCGGCCGAGGACGAGCTCCCGGATCTCTGTTCCGGAAAGGCCGAGTTCGGCCCCGAACGCTTCCAGCGCAGCGTACGGCGACTCGGTGAAGACCCCGCCGAAATCGAAAATGACGGCCTCGATCCGGGTGCTGCGGTACATTCGAGAAGTCCGGGTTCCCTATTCCGCTGCGGAAAGCAGCGAGTGTCTTCATGATAGCCGGTTGCGGAATCCTCCGTCAAGGAAAACAAGGGGACCCAAAAGGAGCGATTGAAGAAGCGAGGGCATAAGACACATCTCTCGGGGGGAATTGGGGGTGTCCCCCCAAAAACCATTTGGGCGGGTGGGTGGGATCGGAGAAGCCGGATCGTTCATGGGGTGTGGGAGAATTCCGGGGTAAGCTCCGAAATAAGGTAATCAAGGTCATTCACCCTAAGGGTGAGGGTTACAAAGCGGAATCGCTATTTTGGGGAGGAAGGCCTCAGCTTGCAAAGCCGGGGAGCCATGTGATAGACTTCTTCCAACTCATAATATCGGAGGTGGGGAAGCGATGTCACGACTGGGTGAAGGGCGATGGATGCATCTATTTCTCGCAGCCGCCCTAGTAGCGATGGTTCTGGCGGGATGTGGGGAGAAAACATCCACCGAACCCGCGTCCACCGGCTCCCCGCCGGCTCTGCCGCCGACATCTTCATTCCTCATGGATCTTCAAGATTTTGCTTCCCCGACCCCAACGGCGGAGCCCGCACCGGCTTCCCCCTCCCCCACCACCCCCCCCGAACTCCCCCCACTGCCCTCGTTCCTCATGGACCTCAGCACGTTCGAGAGCGCCGGCGGAGCCTCATCGGCTGTGCCGTCGAATGCGATTCTCCAGTTCGCCGCATTCAAGTCGCCCCTGAAAACCGCCTCTCCCTTCGGAGATGCGGTCTGGGGCGATTACACCAATTGGAGCTTCGCCGCCTTTCAGGTGGGACTCTGGACGGTGATCATCACCGTCGGCATGGCGGTGCCGGTGGCCGCCTTCGTGGCCGCTTTCCACAACATCCCGCTTCAGCAGACCGATGGGTCATGGGTCTGGTCCTACAGCGTGCGGGTGGCCGGCAGTGTCTATTCCGCTAGACTGCGCGGCCAGTACATCCCGCAGGGCGTGCGATGGGAAATGTTCATTTCGAAGGAAGGTGAGTTCACCGATTTCCTCTGGTACTACGGCGAATCGGATCTTCCCCCCACGGGGGGATTCTGGATTCTGTACGATAAGCCCACCCACCCCGTGGAGCTGATCCGGATCGATTGGCACCAGAACGCCGCCGACGGCGCCAGCGATATCCGATACACCAACATTGAGCCCGGCGGCCGGGAGAACGGGGGCTACATCTTCCACCGGATCAGTCCCAAGGATGCCCCTTACGACGCCTATGCCGATATCTACAACAAGGGGCAAGATAATCACACGTACATCGAGTGGAACCGGACCACTCAAGAGGGGCGCGTGAAGGACTTCAAACACTTCGGGGATAACGATTGGCACTGCTGGAACGGCCTCCACGAGAACATTCCCTGTCCGTGACGGCCCCAGCGGCCGTGCCCCTTTTAGAGGGGAGGCATAAAATCCGCGATCGCCTCGAGCGTTCGAAAGGATCCGGATGACTGCACCGATCCTTCGGGGCGGCCATCCCATGTCACATCGCCGTAGCTTTTCAATACCTCCAAATGCGCCATCACTTCATTCCGGGCCAGTAACCGCCCGAAACCTTCGAGTTGCGCTGCGGTGAAATGTCTCTCGCATATGTACTCGATGCTCACCGGCCCACCGGAGGCGATCTCAAGAATGGCACGGAAACGGTCTAGATGGAATTGGATGATCTCCCGAACCCGATCCTTCGTTCGATAGAGATTGAAGCGGCCTTCCCAGAAAAGCCGGTGCGCCGGAAAGGCGAGGAGAGAAGCCGTGTATTCGGACGAGCCGACCTTGCGGAGCGACCGGATGTAGTTCATGAGTCCGTAAAGCTGATTTTGGCCCCGGTACTCTTCCGGGAGGATGAGCCGGTTGACCTCGAAGGTGCGCGCCATGGATGGGTGCGGAGTGATCCCCGGGAGAACGGTATCGCCGGTAAAGACGATCTCGCCTTCGAGCGTGATGCACATGGAGTCCGGACTGTGGCCGGGGGTGAAGAGGAACCCAAACCCGTTCATCGGCGAATCCTCTCGCACGATTCGATCCACCCTCAGTCCGCTCCGTTTACGATGGTATGGAAGACAATTCCCCTGAACATACGTGAAGGGCATGGTGCACGCCCGGCAAGAGCCGGGATATTCGGGGTGTGGTGCCCCTTCGGTCACATCCGGGTGATATGAGATGAGATCCCTGTAGATGGGATGAGCCCACAGTTCGGCGCCCGATTCGGCAATGACTTCAGCAAGTTGCCCGTCATGATCCTCGTGCCCGTGCGTGACGATCACAGCATCGATCCCGGCAAACCCTTTCCCGATGGTGCGAAGATGGCGCTCGAGGATCCCGATGTTCCCCATGCGCCCGGCATCGATCAAGATCGTCTTTGGGCCGGTGACGAGATAACACCATGTGGGCCCCAAATCCCAGCTCTGGTTCCCGTGGATATTGGGAAGGGGAAGGCCAAAAACTTCCGTCCCCCCGCGCGTCCGGTACCGGATGATCATGCCTTCGCCGTTGGCTCTGCCGGGGACGATGACCTCGGGTTCGTTCATAAAAGCATCCTCATCTACGCCTTTCCTCAAGCGGGGGCAATTCCGGCCCACAGCCGAGGGAATGTGCCAAAATCTGGGTGATATCCATAACTTTGAGGCTCTCTTTCACATTTCCCCCAGCGCGGGTCAGGTTCCAATGGCAGAACGAGCACGCGGTGACGAGGGTATCCGCACCGGCGGCCCGGGCATCCCGGATCCGGTTGATGCCGGTATAAAGCGAGAGATCCGGGAGCTCCACCGGAAATCTCCCGCAGCACTGGGTATCCTTGCCGTTCCCTTCCATCTCCACCAGTTCGATGCCGGGAACGGACTTGAGGATGGCGCGGGGTTCGGCGGTGATTCTGCTTCCCAGCCTTGCCAGATGACAGGGATCCTGATAGGCCACTCTGTGGTCGAAGGACTGTTTCGGCCGGAGCCCCCCATTCCCGATCAGATCGGCGAGGATCTGGGTGATATGGAGCACCTCGAAACCGGTGTCCCCCGTGATCGGGGGATAATCGAATTTGAGGGTGTGGTAGCAACACCCGCAAGCGGTGACAACCCGCCGTGCGCCGGCATTCCGGAAGGCCCGCACATTGTGCTCGGCCACGGAGGCGAAGGCCTCCACTTGACCGGAACTCAGGAGCGGTTGACCGCAACACCATTCTTCGGCTCCGAGGATGGCGAAGGGGACGCCGGCCCGAATCAACACCGTTGCCGTGGACCGGGCCACTTCCGGAGCCCGATATGAGGCCACACATCCGGCGAAGTAAACGAGATCGGCCTTTGGAGAAATATCCATCCCCTCGGCCCACTTCGCCCGCTCCTCCTTCGGCCTTCCGAAACGATTGCCCTCTCTCCGGATCAAGGAGCCGGTCTTCCGGAACGGCTCGATCGGGCCTTTGCCCATGGCCACGAGATCGGCCCTGAGATCCCGGAACATCGGAACATGCGCCTGATCCACCACACAGCCCACGGTGCTGCACGCCCCGCAGAGAAGACAATCGTAAGTCACCTTTACGAAATCATCGCTTACCGGAAGCTTGCCCTCGAGAAGCCACCTTGCCGCCTGTATCCGCCCCTGGGCTGAGTGGGTGATGGTGCGGAACTTCTCGTATTCGGGGCACAGTCGATCGGAGGTGGGGCCGAAGGGACGATACGGATTCCATGGCCCCCGCTGGCAAACGCCGCACGCTTGATCGTTCCAAATGATCTCGCGGTACTTCTCGAGTCTTTCAAAAGCCATCGGGCATCTCCTTTGCGGATGAAAAGGGAATCACCGTTCGATCACGGGGGATTGGCCCCGATGCATGATATGATAGGGATCGAGGGCCTCCTTGATACGCTTCCACAGGCCAAGGTACTCCGGCGCAATGTCCTCGGTGCAATCCGGATCGGGTCCCGGATAATCCGGAACGGCGCCGACGGCGCCCCACCCCTCGCGGCACTCCCGGGCGGCACGAGCGGCGAGCTCCGGCCCATCGGCGAGTTCATCGTACACGTACACCGGGAAGGCGTTGGCGTAGGTCTGACATGTCCACCAGAGCATGCCGCGCCGCAAATTGTACTTCCGGCCGACGGCATTGTACACGTTGAAAACCGCCGCAGTCGCATCCAGTGGATGGAAGCATCCCACGCACATGTAACGGCGGGGCGGCTTCGAGCGGAGGGATGTGCCCCGGGCCCCGCCCCAGAGGATTCGCGGCGTATTTTGGGGAAGCTCCTTCCCGAACCCGGCTCCCGCGATGATCTCGCGAGCCTTCCGCACCCGAAAATCGACCTCGGGCTTCCACCCTTCGGCAAAGAATTGGACAACCCACGGCGCGGGCGGTGGAAGCCGGATCGTTTTGAACATCTCGTCATCCACACAAGTGATCCCGTAGGCGATATTGGCCCGCACGAGCTTCTTGATCCCCTCTTGAGCTTCTTCAGGGGTTTCGAAGCCGAACGAGACCCAACCGAGTGCTTCGGGGATGGGATAGACCCGCATGGTGACTTCCGTGATCACCCCGGAGACGCCAAGGGAATTCAGATACAGCCCCGTGAGGTCCGGCCCCGTGCCGAGGTATCGGGCAAATTGTTTGGCCCCTTTGAAGGAAGCCGATCCGGTGCGAACGATCTCGCCGGTGGGAAGAACCACTTGAAGCCCCACGATGAAGTCGCCCACCCGGCCGTAAACCGATCCCCCCGCCCCCACCCCGTTGAACGCGGTCCACCCGCCGATCGTGACGCCCCCACCGAACTCGGGGAGCCACGGGATCTTGAAGCCCCGCCGCTCGATGTACTTGATGAGCCGATAGACCGTCACCCCGGACTGCATGCTGACCGCCATCGCATCCTCATCGATGCCATAGATGCGATCCATACGGTTGAGATCGAGCACGATCCCACCTTGGCGGGGCAAGGCCATTCCCGTGGTGGTGGTGCCCCCGGCCCGCACGGTCACCGGCGTGCCCGTTCGGCCGGCAAGGCGCATGATCTCGGAAACCTCCTCGGCCGAACCGGGCACCACAATCGCTTCCGGTAGACGCGGCCCCTCATAGCTCCAAGCCCGGGCGTAAGCGATGAGATCGTAGTCCTTATCGGCCACGAATTCAGGCCCCACGATGGCTCTGAGTCTCTCGATGATCTCGGGGTTCATAGCGGCTCCCAAAAACATGATAAAGGGGCGGAGCTCCGATAGACATCCGCCCCTCTTTCCCGCCTAGAAGTCAACTCGAATCACTCCCTAAGCGTCCATATCGAGTTTCTCAACCTTGCCCTTGTAACGCTCGTCTCTCCCTTTGAATCCTTCCTTCGTTCCCCTATCCCGGCGCTCCTTGAAAAAGTTGTATTCATCGGGTTCCCACCGGAGATTGGTGAACATCGTGTGAGAGATATACACGATCCCGTTGGTGAGCCCCCATTGCTCGTAGATGAGCCGACGGGTGGCCTTCCCGATGGCAATGCCATCGCGCGGGAGAAGGGCCATGGATTCGGCGAGCTTCTGGACTTCCTCCTCGAGATGCTCCGGCGGAACGGCTTTGGTGACAAGCCCGATCCGGGCCGCCTCTTCTCCGCTGATCGACGCCCCCGTGAGAAGCATCCCCAGCGCCCGTTTGATCCCGATAGTCCTCATGAGAAGGGCCACCTGAGAGCCGCTTCCGGCAAATCCCAGACGCTGTTCCACAGTGGCAAACCGCGCATTGGTCGCCGCCACCGCTAGATCGGAAAGGAGCGGATAGTACACCCCCGATCCGAGGCAATTGCCATGGCACTGACAGATAGTGATCTTGGGATGAAGGAAGATCTTCATCTGCGTATCGTGGAAGAATCCCCGATCCACCGAGTACCGGATGCGCTGGCTCGCGTGCCGTTCTCCGGGTTGACCGGTACCCATCCCATAGATGAATCCCACCTCCCGAAGATCGTGCCCCGCTTGAAAGTCCTTGCCCGCACCACGGATCACCACCACTTTGATATCGTCATCGAACTCGGCATCGTCCAGAGCAAAGAAGAATTGATCCGTGATGCCCCCTTGACCGGGCCAATCGGTCACGTTGCGGTGTTCGGGATCGTTCAGGGTGATATAGGCGATGTTGCCTTTCTTCTCATAGATCACCTTATCGAACTTCTCGGGCCTTTTGTACTCGAGGTGCGGGTGCAAGTCCGCCATAGGGGAAACTCCTTTCATCCGTACAGAACACTGAGCCGCTCCCTCATTATAGAGGCCTATCGAGGGAGATGCAACCAATTGGAACGACCCGAAAAGAGCGATCGAAGAAGACCGTGCAGAAGACACCTCTCTCGGGGGGATCGGGGGGTGTCCCCCAAAAAACCTTTGGGCGGGTGGGTGGGAGCGAAGAAGCCGGATCGTTCATGGGGTACGGGGGAATTCCGGGGCAAGGCCCGGGATGAGATGATCATGAGCACTCACCTTGAAGATGAAGGCTACAAAACGGAATCGCTGTTCTGGGGAACGACGGGGATTCACCCGAGGCGGGGACGGAACAACTGGCCGCGCTCGTTGAGCTCCTTGAGAAAGATCGCGATCTCCTCGGCACCATCGGCCACGCGGGCGATACACTTTTCGTGCCCCTCGGAAGCAAAGAATTTGATCGCCTGATCGAGATCGGTGAAGTCCACGCCGGTCAACTCGCGGCACGAATGGGATCCCAGACGCCGGTTGAGGCGGGCCATGAGCTCTTGCATCGGCAGCATGATTGGGAAGAGGCCGTCCAGCCCTTGCTCGATGCGGGTGCGCCCCATGAGAAGGCCGAGCACCATGGCTCCACCGGTATGAACGCCGCAGGTAAGGGATGCGGTCAGCCCGCCGTGCAAACCGCCTGCGGCGGCCAACACCAGCGGATCGCGAATTCCAAACTCTTCCATGAACGCGCTGAGCACGCTCTGGGAGCAGCTTTCGTATCGCCTCATATACTGCTCGGCCCGGGTCCTCACGCGGACGATCCAATCGTCGCCCCGGGGCAAGATAATGGAAGGGATTTCATTCTCGGCCATGCTCGGCCTCCTCCGCAACGATGTTCTGGAGTTGATCGAGAAGGGCAACCTGACCCTTCAAGATCTTCCCTCGGGCAAGATCAATGGGAAACCATCCGGCACGATCCACTTCGGGGAAACTCTGAAGCTTCCCGGAACGAGGGGGCCATTCCATGGAAAAGGTGTTGCTCTCGAGATCGAGCGGATCCAGATCACCGCGAACAGCCCAAGCATGGATCACCTTGCCGCCGGCCTGTTTGATCGGTTCAAGGGGCACGTATTTCCCCGCGGGCGAAAAGCCGGTTTCCTCCCTAAACTCGCGCTTCGCGGCTTCGAGCAGTTCTTCACCCGAAGAAGGCTCTCCCTTGGGAATGGTCCAGGCCCCTTCATCCTTCCGGGCCCAGTAAGGCCCGCCGGGATGCACCAGAAAAACCTCCGGTTTTCCTTCTCGGAGCCGGTACACGAGGAGTCCGGCGCTGCACTTTGCCATTCGCGCACCTTCGATCCGGGGAAACAGAGATCAACCCCGCTTAGAGCTTGTATCCGATCTTCCGGAGGAACTCCTTCCGATGCGCCGCATCCGCTTCCGTCTCCACGCCTTTGGGGCGGAAGCCATCGATCACCCCAAGGATACCCCGGCCTTGTTCGCTCTCCGCCACAACCACTTGAGTGGGATTGGCGGTAGCACAGAAGATGCGGCAGACCTCCGGAACCATTTTCACCGCGTTCAGAACGTTGAGGGGGAAATACCCCACCCCGAGCATGATGATGAAAGAGTGCCCCGCCCCGATCGCCAGAGCATTCCTCCGGGCAAGCTCGATGAGCGATTTATCCGTTCCCGAGACGCGGACCAGCGTGGGCCCGCTGGCCTCGCAAAAGGCCAATCCAAACTTGATCCCGGGCACCGCTTGAACGAGGGCTTCGTGAAGGTCCTCCACCGATTTGATGAAGTGCGTCTGGCCGAGGATGAAGTTCAGATCTTCGGGCTTTTCGATGGGGATCAAATGGAGTTCCATGGCACACCTCACAATCCGCGATGATGGCGGTATTCTACCCTACCGAGGATGAAATGTGAAGGGAGGGGATGGACGATCCGGCTCCTTCGATCGCTCCTTTCGGGTCAAAGCATTCCCTTGCCAATTGCATCCGGGCTCCGGTAAACTCTCCCCAAAAGGACTCGAGGTCTCCGATGACGAAAATGAACAAGGATGATTGGACCCCGCTTTTGGACGATCTTCATCAAAGACGAACGGCAGTCCATCGGATGGGAGGGCCCGACAAGGTGGCCCGACACGATGCCGGCGGGCGATTGAACGCCCGCCGACGGATCGAGGTACTCCTCGATCCCGGAAGCTTCACCGAGATCGGCACCTTCGTGGGAAGCGGAACCGGCCCGGGCAAGACGCCCATCCCGGCCGATGCCTTGATCGCGGGCTTCGGAAAGATCGACGGCCGGCCCGTGGTGGTCGGCGCAGAGGATTTCACCGTAAAGGGGGGATCCATTGGACTGGGGACTTATGCCAAGCGGCTGCGCCTTGCGCTTCTCGCGGCTCAAGAACGCGTGCCGCTGATCATTTTGCTCGAGGGGGCGGGGGAACGGGCCACCAATTGGCTCGAGCGCTACCCTTATGCGCCCAACGATCTCCAAGCGCTGGCAGAGCTTTCCGGAAAGGTTCCCACGGTAGCCGCGGTGATGGGCGTTTCCGCAGGCCACGGAGCGCTCACCGCCATGCTCATGGACTTTGTGATCATGGTGGAAGGCTCGGCCATCTTCTCCGCCGGGCCTCCGCTCGTCGAAGCCGCCACCGGCGAGCGGGTGACGCCGACCCAACTCGGGGGGACCGAGGTCCATGCCCGAATCAGCGGCGTTGTCCACAATATCGTCCCCACCGATGAAGAGGCCCTTCACCTCGTGCGAAGATACCTATCTTATCTCCCTTCAAACGCGTGGAGTCTTCCTCCCGAGGACCCCCCCACGGATGGCCCACGTCTTCTGGAAGGTATCCTCGACCTCATCCCCCCCGATCCGCGCCGGCCGTACGATGCCCGCCGCTTGATCGAAATGCTGGCCGATTCCGGAACGGTGCTCGAGATTCAGCCCCTTTACGGCGACTCCATCATCACCGCCCTCGCGCGGTTGGGGGGGCGGGCGGTGGCCATTCTGGCCAATCAACCGGCCGTCCGGAGCGGCACCATCGATAGCCCCGCGGCCGATAAGGCCGCCCGTTTCCTTGAGCTTGCCGACGCCTTTCACTTGCCGGTGATCTTTCTGGCCGATAACCCCGGCATCATGGCCGGAACCGCCGCCGAGCGATCGGGGGCTCTCCGATCCGCGGCACGGATGTATGCCGCGCAGGCCCGAATCCGCTCCCCCAAATTGCACGTGACGGTGCGCAAGGCGTACGGATTCGGGAGTTCCCTCATGGCCATGAATCCCTTCGATCGGCAGACGATCACGCTGGCCTTCCCGGGGGCAACACTGGGGGCGATGCCGGCGGGGGGCGGGGGAACGGCCGCCCATGCCGATTCTCAAACGCAGTCCGCCCTCGCCGCGGCGGAAGCGGGCGGGCCGTGGGCAGTGGCCGATACCATGAATTACGATGAGATCATAGATCCCCGCGATCTCCGCAATGTCCTGATCTCCGCTCTGGAAACGGCGGCAAGCCGCTACAAGGGAACGCCCGTCGAACCGCGCCCGGGCGGAATCCGGCCCTGAGAATTCCCTTCGATGTTCCGTTCGGGAAGGGCGGAGGCGCCGGTCATGTGCTACCATAGAGAAAACCACACCGGGGAAAGGCCGATCGTGCCGAAGGAGATGCCATGAGTACTTACGGATATGCGGGGAAAATGCTCCGGGTGAATCTGACTTCGCAAACCATCACCCCGATCCCTACCTCCGACTATGCACCGGACTTCATCGGCGGGCGCGGGATAGCGGCCAAGGTGGTCTGGGATGAGGTTCCCCCCGAAACCCGGGCCTTCGATCCCGGGAACCGGCTGATATTCGCCCTCGGGCCCCTTGCGGGGATCCCCGCGATCGCGGGATCGCGATGGGGCATCTTCGGGAAATCGGCCCTCAACACGCCGGAGAAGTTCTGCTATGGGAATCTCGGTGGACGATTGGGAGCGGAGCTCAAGTTCGCCGGATTCGATGGGTTGATCATCGAAGGCCGAGCGGAAAGGCCGGTCTACCTTCTCGTCCGCAACGGCACCGCCGAACTCAAAGATGCCTCCCCGCTGTGGGGAAAAGGGGCCGCTCGGACTCGAGACGCGCTGAAGAGGGAATGGGGGGATTCGATGCGCGTGGTGGCCATCGGCCCCGCGGGCGAGAATCGGGTCACCACCGCCGGTATTCTGGCCGATGACGATGCCAGCGGATCCGGGGGGTTGGGGGCGGTGATGGGCTCAAAGAGGCTCAAGGCCATCGCCATCAAAGGCGAGCGCAGCAAAATCCCCGTGGCCCGGCCCGAAGAATTGCAGCAACTCACCGATTACTTCCGGAAGGTGCGCGGCGAAGCTTTCATCGCTTGGGGAATGGACTTCATGGCCTCCGGCCCGGGCACGAAGAAGGCCCCGTGCTACGGTTGCGCCGGCAACTGCATCCGGGTCACCTATACGGATGCCGCGGGCCACCGTGGGAAATACATGTGCCAATCGGGCATGTTCTATTTGCAGTGGTCATGGAAATACTACGGCAAGCAGAACGATGTCCCCTTTCAGGCCAATCGGCTGTGCGATGATTATGGACTCGATACATGGTCGCTCGAGCTCATGCTCGGATGGCTGAGCCGCTGCTTCAAGGCCGGCATCCTCACCGAAGAACAGACGGGGCTCCCTTTCTCCAAAATGGGAAGCATCGAGTTCATCGAAGCGCTGGTTCGGATGATCGCCTTCCGGCAAGGGTTCGGGGATGTGCTGGCGCAAGGATTGGAACGAGCGGCGGGGCAGATCGGCGGGGAAGCCCCCTCCCTCATCCGCCGCCCCGATCCCTACGAGCCGCGGCTGTACATCACCACCGCCCTCCTCTGGGCCTTCGAACCGAGGGAACCCATTCAGGCCCTCCACGAAATCGGCATGCCTCTGGCCCAGTGGGTCAGTTGGGTCAAGAAATCCAAAGACGCCTACGTGACCAGTGAGGTGATCCGGAGCATCGCCAAACGCTTCTGGGGGAGCGAGGCGGCGGGCGATTTCTCTTCGTACGAGGGGAAAGCCCTCGCAGCCCGGATGATTCAGGATCGGCAATACGCCAAGGAGTGCTTGATCCTCTGCGATTGGGTGTATCCCATTCTCGCTTCAAAGGCGACTCCCGATCACGTCGGGGACCCGACGATCGAGAGCAAACTCTACTCGGCGGTGGCCGGAAACGACCTCGATGAAGAAGGTTTGTACCGCATCGGCGAACGGGTGTTCAACCTCCAGCGGGCCCTTCTTCTGCGCGATGGCCACCGGCCCAGATTGGACGATCGGCTTCCGGAGGAATGGCATACCATGCCGCTCAAAAGGGGAGTGATGGACCCCGATTGCCTCGTTCCGGGCAAGGGGGGAAAGATCACTTCCCGCATCGGCTCGGTGATCGCCCGGAAGGATTTCGAAGCCATGAAAGACGAGTTCTACCGGCTCAGGGGATGGGATCCGAACTCCGGACTTCAAACCCGCGAAACTCTGGAGCGCTTGGGGCTGAAGATGGTGGCCGATGATCTGGCCCGGCGGGGACTTCTGGCCGGCGATGAATCGCGTTGAGCCTCAGGCCCGATGGCACGAGGGATCGGGCCTTTCTCTCGTCCGTGGGCCACAAAGCGACGGGGGAGCCGGAAAGGGCTATAATGAAATCCGGAAATCCCGTGCCTTGAAGATCACGATGCCTTCGCCAATCACGTCGGAAATCCTTTCCCCGCTGAACGAGCTCAAGGATTGCGCGGTATGTCCGCGGGGATGTCATGTGGACCGCACCGCGGGTCGGCTCGGCTTTTGCCGAACGGGGGCCGGATTCTCCATCGCTTCGATCTTCCCCCATCGCGGAGAAGAGCCGGTGATCTCCGGCCCGAAGGGGATCTGCAATGTGTTCTTCACCCATTGCAATATGCAATGCCTCTTCTGCCAGAATTTCCAGATCAGTCGAAACAACCGTTCCGATCCAGCGCACGAGCTCGATCTGGAAGAGGTCATCCGGCGCATCGAAGCCATCCTCGATACCGGTGTTCGGGCGGTGGGCTTCGTTTCGCCTTCCCACTGCATCCCCCAGATGAAGGCCATCATCTTGGCCCTCAAGGCCCGGGGCCGCCGGCCGATCTTTGTGATGAACACCAACGGGTACGATCGAAAGGAAATCATCGCCTCTCTAGAAGGATGGATCGATGTTTATCTTCCCGATCTGAAGTACATGGACCCATCGCTTGCCCGGCGCTTTTCTCAGACGCCGGATTACCCCGAAGTGGCGGGGGCGGCGCTCGAGGAGATGTTCCGGCAAAAAGGCTCCAACCTAGCGGTGGGGGAGGACGGGGTGGCGGAGTCCGGCTTGATCGTTCGGCACTTGATCTTACCCGGAGAGGTGGAGAACAGCAAAGCATGCCTCCGCTTCATCGCGGAGGAGCTTTCCCCTTCGGTTCACGTTTCCCTCATGGCGCAGTATTACCCGACGCCCGAAGTGGCCGATCACCCCGAGCTGAGCCGTTCCATCACCGGGGAAGAGTACAATGAAGTGTTGGAAGAGTTCTATCGGCTGGGATTCTACCGGGGATGGGTTCAGGATATGGAGAGCGAGCGGTGCTATCGGCCGGATTTCGAACGAGATCGGGCGTTCGAATGGTGATCGATCGCCCCCTTTCGCGGTTCGGCCCGAATTTGACGGACGGCGGCAAAGGCTATAAAATCTGTTGGAATTGAAGACAGGACGGAACGATGGAAAGCGAAGCTAAAGATACCGAGCTTGAAACGATGCGCCATTCGGCTTCCCATGTGATGGCAGAGGCCGTACAAACACTTTTCCCCGGAGCCAAATTCGGGATCGGACCCGCGACTGAAGACGGGTTCTACTATGATTTCGATCTCCCCCGCCCCCTCACCCCCGAAGATCTCAGCGCAATTGAAGAAAAGATGCGCGATCTCGTCCGGAGAGATGCCCCTTTCACCCGGGAGGAGATACCCCGCGAGAAAGCACAGGCGCTTTTCGCTTCTCAACCGTACAAACTCGAGCTCATCCGCGATCTCGACGAAGGAACGGTCTCCATTTACAAGAGCGGCGATTTCACCGATCTCTGCCGCGGGCCCCATGTGAGCTCCACGGGCCGGATCGGGGCATTCAAGCTCCTCAGTACTGCGGGGGCCTATTGGCGAGGCGACGAGCGGCGCCCCATGCTCCAGCGAATCTACGGGACCGCCTTCAGGACTCAGAAAGAGCTCGATGACTATTTGAAGAAACTCGCCGAGATCGAGGCCCGCGATCACCGAAGGCTGATCAAACAACTGGATCTCATCAGCTTTCACGAGGAAGCCGGCGCAGGCTTGGCCTACTGGCACCCCAAGGGGGGACGGATCCGCGTGCTCATCGAAGATTACTGGCGCAAGTTGCATCTCGAAGGCGGCTATGATATCGTCTTCACCCCACACATCGGGCGGGCGCACCTCTGGGAGACTTCGGGACACCTGAATTTCTATCGGGAAAGCATGTATTCCCCCATGGATATCGACGGACAGGACTACTACATCAAACCTATGAACTGTCCGTTCCATATCATGATCTACAAGACCAAGCTCCGCTCTTACCGGGAATTGCCTCTACGGTGGGCAGAGCTCGGGACGGTCTATCGCTACGAGCGGAGCGGTACCCTACACGGACTTCTGCGGGTGCGGGGCTTCACGCAAGACGATGCCCATATCTTCTGCACGCCCGAACAGATCGAAGGCGAAATCCTCCGGGTGCTCGATTTCAGCTTGAACATGCTCCGCGGCTTCGGGTTTACGAATTTCAAGGTGGAACTCAGTGTGCGCGATCCCCATACCCCCGAGAAGTATGCCGGGAGCAACGCCATGTGGGATCAAGCGGAAGCTTCGCTGGTCAAGGCCCTCGAGGCCCGAAATCTGCCCCACGAGCGCAAGGAAGGCGAGGCGGTCTTCTACGGTCCGAAGATCGATATCAAGATCAAAGATGCATTGGGGCGGGCTTGGCAGTGCTCGACCATCCAGTTCGACTTCAACGTTCCCGAACGGTTCGATCTGACCTTCATCGGGGAGGACGGAAAGGAGCGCCGCCCCTACATGGTTCACCGCGCGCTTTTGGGAAGCCTCGAGCGGTTCTTCGGCGTCCTCACAGAGCACTATGCCGGGGCCTTCCCCGTATGGCTTGCGCCCGTACAGGTTCAGGTGATCCCCATCGCCGATCGGCACCTCGACTATGCCCGCAAGATCGCCGCCGAGCTCAAGCGGAACGCCATCCGCGCCGAAGTGGACGAGAGCAACGAGCGCCTCAACTACAAGATCCGGGAAGCCCAGATGGCCAAGGTGCCGTACATGGTCATTCTGGGCGATGCCGAAGCCCGGGATTCTTCCCTTTCAATCCGATTGCGGACGGGTGAGAACCTCAAGGGTGTGTCCCTCGAGAGCTTTCTGAGCCGGATCCGCTCGGTTGTCGAAGCCAGAGAGGGGCTTTAGCAAAGAAGGGGACTCCGGGGGTCTTCTCAGGGGATCCTTGCTTTGGAGCGGAAGACGGGATTTGAACCCGCGACCTCCTCCTTGGCAAGGAGGCATTCTACCGCTGAACTACTTCCGCTCGTTATGGTGCCGAGGGGTGGAATCGAACCGCCGACACCCGCATTTTCAGTGCGGTGCTCTACCGCTGAGCTACCTCGGCTCGATAAGATTCTAGCCCGACGGACGGGGGTTCGTCAAGGCGGTTTTCCGGACGTGTACCCCGAGTTCCGGTAGACTTCCTCTTCCTTAGAGAACCACGATGAGCTCGCGGCCGGTTCCCCTTCTTGATTTAGTAGTCTTCCCAGAAATCAATGTCAACGACGTACCGCGCACTTGCTGTGGCTACGATATCCCCCCTCTCATTAAACCGATCCCATTGCGGTTTGGAACAGGGCCCCTGCGTTGTACCGCTGATACACGAAATGATCGGGTAAAGGTAAATATGGAGCCCTTCGGTGATGGGGTCCCCTTCGAAGTGGAACTTGGGATCGAATTTGAAGCGGATGGTGTATTCCCGTTTCGCCTTATCGAATGAGACCACGGCGATATCGGGGAGTTCGATTTTCTTCTTCTCCTCGGGGCGATTATCCGTGAGTTCATAGCGGAATCCTTCGAATGTGAACTGAAGCGCATCGTAGGTTGGCGCGCCTCTACCGTAGTCCAACACTTTGGCATCCCACACCCATTCGGAGGGCTCCACCGAGTAAGAGAGCTTCAACTCCACATCTAGCTCTTTGTTTTTCACACAGTACACGGTGGCGGCACATTTACCCCACTCCTCCATTGTCTTCACCCCCGTCCCCGCAGGCCCGCGGATGGTTCCCGAAAGGAAGAGATTGGTAACAACCTTTGGGCCCGTATACCACAGCTCATAATGCTCAGGCTCATCATCCTTATCATCCGGACTATCGAATTCGGTATATCCGTGGAATCGTTCTGGATCCGTTGTTTCGCTCCATTCGGTGCTGAATGTGATCTCCGCCATAGCGGTATCGGCTTCCGGAGAGCGTATCTGGATCCCGCCAAAAGAGATGTAGGCAACGACCTTTTCGCTCCCTTTGAGATCGGGGGCCTTGACCGAGAACTTACCGCCGGACGCTTGGGCCTCGATCTTCGATACTCTGTTGTTGACCAAGAATTTCACCGGCCCGCTATAGTTGATGGTATTGGGATACTCATCGGTGGGAATATGTTTGATCTCGCCGCTCAGCTCCTTTTGCTCGGGATCGAACCGAACCGTTATCTCAAAGCGAGGGATGAAATTGCGCATCACATTCACGCCCGCTTCCACGATCGCCGGCACGAGCTCGGTCGCCTGCGATTCGACATTCCTGAGCGTGACCCGCGGCGCCGCCCGGAAATTCCGGGTTATATAGCCCAAGAACACCGATTGGTCATTGCAAAGCTGGACCTTCCGTCCGCTGGGGAAGGTATAGACGTAGTTGAATGAGTCGTCTTCGTACTCCAATTTCTCGAGCTTCGGGGAGGGATAGTCCTTCATCCCGTTTCGAGAGGTATAGGTCTCTACCCCCGTCCCCGAGATGGTATCTTGAGAGAAGAAATACTCGTTGGTGAACTCGGCCATGGCCTTGTTGATTTCGATCGCGGTTGTTGCACCCGTGAAGAGGGACTTCAGGTTTGGATCGCACGCTCCACCGGCGTATTTATTCCCCCATGCGGGATTGAAGCCGGATTCATATGGATCCGATCCCCCCAACCCCGGATACCCCCCGTGAGCATCATTCCGAACGTGCGGCGGGCATCCCATATCGGCGGTGTTGTGGAGAACCTCTCCCAGACACCGGAAGGCTCTGGCAAGGTAACCGTTCCGGGTGGCCTCATCCGCCGATTGAAGGGCATTGATGATGTACTTCTTGCCATTTTCCCACGTCCACTCATTGATGCCGTTCGGATCGTTGCCGTAAAAATGCCAGAAAATGGCATCCACTTCGGGATTGAACACGGCAAGGGCTCGGTTGATATCGGTCAGGTATTTCTTCCCGTTGTTCAGGCCCAGTGGATCATAGAAGTGCCGATAGGCGGCGGGGACTTCCGGTTCATCCGCCGTATATCCCCCCTCGATGATCCACTCCCGCGCCGTGAGCTCTTTCTCCTCGGTAGTCGGATCCCACCAACCCGATTTGGTGATGACCGGCCCTTTCAGATCCACTGAATCGAGGGAAAAGAAATAGCTCTGAAATTCAGGCAAGCGTGCCGATCTCTCGACGAACTTATCCACAATGGCTCTGTTGAACTCGCGGTGCGCGGTTTTGTTATCGTAACCCAGTGCGGTGGATGGCGTCAGAGCCCCGGAATAGATCGGCGTCAGCAACGTGATAACCATGAAGAGGGCGATCCACTTTTTCATCAATGCTTCCTCCGGCTAGAAATCCGCCAGTTTCCAATTTCCATCCGTATCCAAGACCATGGTGATCTCGAATTTCTGCCCTTCGTAGGTCACCTCATATACCGCCTGAAGGCCGTCGGTCCAGAGGAGCTTTCGGGTCTTGAAGATCTCGGCAAATCCCGCCAGCTTTTCGGCGTTCTCCTCAATGACCGTTTTATAGAGTTCAAGGGTATCGGGATGAATGTAAGTTTCCAGTTGTTCCGGATCTCCTCGGGTGAAAGCCTCTTCAATCTGATCGGTCGCTTCGATCAGTTCTTTCGGCTCCGTAATTCGAGTGCCGGTTTCTTTGGTGGCGGTTGAACTCCCTCCGCCCCCACCGCATCCCCACCCCACTCCGATGAGAGCACAGATCAATATGCCGAGCAATATGATCCTTGCCAAGAACTTCTGCATATCGCCCTCCTCATACCAAAATTGTATCAGCAGAAGAGGGGCCTGTCATTGTTGGCATCCCTCAAAAAAGCAGGGCGTAGAGAAAAAACCCGATCCGCTTGCGGCATTCGGAATGAACCTGAAAAACAGCGATTCTATTTTGCATCCCTCACTCTCAGGGTGAATGACCTTGATCACCTCACTGCGGGCCTTGCCCCCCAGTCCCCCCACACCCCATGAACGATCGGGCTTCTCGATCCCATTCTTGAGGGACACCCCCACCCCCCCGGAGAGGAATATCTTTTGCCCTCTCTCCTTCAAGCGCTCCTTCTGGGCTTCACGTTCGGCTTGCCGCCGATACAAGGGATTTGCTATACTAACTCTCGTTCTGAAGCCAGCGGGCACCGGATTTGTAATGAAGTACGAGACGATCATAGGTCTGGAAGTCCATGCGCAGCTCACCACTGCCAGCAAGATGTTTTGCCGGTGCAGCACCGATTATGTGAACGCCCCTCCGAATACCCATGTGTGTCCCGTGTGCTTGGGCATGCCGGGAGTTCTGCCCACGATCAATCGGAAGGCGGTCGAATTCACGATCATGACGGGCTTGGCTCTGAATTGCACCATTCCCACTTTCACCAAATTCGACCGCAAGAACTATCCTTATCCGGACCTCATGAAAGGCTATCAGATCTCCCAGTATGATCAGCCCCTCTGCACCAACGGGTGGATCGAGATTGAAGTGGAGGGGAGCCGCAAGCGCATCGGGGTGACCCGGGTGCATTTGGAAGAGGATGTGGCCAAGCTCGTACACCGGACGGATCCCTCGGGGGAAACCTACAGTTTGATGGATGTGAACCGGGCGGGGATGCCGCTCATGGAGATCGTGAGCGAACCGGACATGCGTTCGGCCGAGGAGGCCCGCGCCTATCTAATGAAGCTCCATGCCATCCTGCGCTATCTGGGTGTTTCCAATGCCAACATGGAGGAGGGGAGCTTCCGCTGCGATGCCAATATCAGCCAGAGATTGGTGGGGAACGGCAAAGGCTTCCCGAAGGTGGAAGTCAAGAATATGAACAGCTTCAAGTCCGTGTACGGCGCGCTCAAGTATGAGGAGGAACGGCAGCGGAAGGTGATCGAGTCGGGCGGCCGTCTGGTTCAGGAAACGCGGGGGTGGGTGGATGACGAGGGAATTACCGTATCGCAGCGGAGCAAAGAGTTCGCCCATGATTATCGCTATTTCCCCGAGCCGGATCTGCCGCCGCTCGTGATCGCCCCCGATTGGGTGGAGGAGATCCGACGGCGGTTACCGGAGCTCCCGGATGCCAAAAAGGCCCGCTTTATGGTACAGTATAAGCTATCGGCATACGATGCCGAGCTGTTGACGGGTTCGCGGGAATTCGCACTGTACTTCGAGTCCTGTGTGGGCGGTGGTTCCCCGGCACGGGCGAAGATGGTGGCGAATTGGATGCTGGGGGAATATCTCAGGCTTCTCAATGATGCGGGGATAGGGATCGCGGAATCGAAAGTGAGCCCCGGCCGTCTCAGTGAGTTGCTCGATCTGATCGAAGGGGGTACCCTCAGCACGACACTGGCCAAGCAAGTATTTGAGGAAATGTTCCGAACGGGGAAGGGGGCCGGGGTGATCATCGCGGAAAGGGGGCTCACGCAGATCAGCGGGGCTGCGGAGATCGAACCGATCATTGAGCGGGTGATCCGCGATCATCCGAAGGCTGTGGCCGAGTACAAAGCGGGGAAGACGAAATCCTTTCAATTTCTGGTGGGACAGGTGATGAAGGAGACCCGGGGACGGGCCAAACCCGATATGGTGAATAAACTGCTCGAGGAAAAGCTGAGATGAATTCGATAGGTTATGCGGCAATCATCGTAATCTCGCTGGCACTGATTGGTGTCGTTCTTCTGCAAGCCAGAGGGGCGGGGGGTGTGGGAGGCATCTTCGGGGGGACCCAGAGTTCCGGGGGATATCGCACCCGCCGAGGGGTGGAAAAGGTCTTGTTCCGTCTGACGATCGTTTTGGCCGTGATCTTCGTGATCATCTCGGCGCTCAGCGTGAGACTCGGGGATTGAGGGCTTTTTCTTGAGCCTCATGCAGACGAAATCGTGAGTCATCCGTCGCAAAGGGGGCGGTGCGTGAAGGGCGGCAAACCGAATGGCATCATCACCCTCATCACCGATTTCGGTACCGCGGATGGATATGTCGGCGCGATGAAGGGGGCGATCCTGAGCATCAATCCCTCTGCCCGCATCGTGGATATCGCCCATGATCTCCCTCCCCAAAACATCCCCCATGCCGCCTGTGTTTTGGAGGCCATCTATCCTTATTATCCCCCGGGGACCATTCACGTTGTGGTGGTGGACCCCGGCGTAGGGACCGGTCGAAGAGCGGTAGCGGTGCGAACCCCTGAGGCTTACGTGATTGCTCCGGATAACGGCCTTCTGGGTCCCCTTGCCGGAGACATCATCGAAGCTGTGGCCCTTACCGAAAGTCGGTTCTGGCGGGAGCCGGTGAGCCCCACTTTTCATGGCCGCGATATCTTCGCCCCGGTGGCCGCGCACCTCTCTCTGGGGATTCCCCTCCATGAATTCGGTCCTCCGGCGGCTTCTCTGAACGTGTTTTCTTTCCCCGAGCCGCTCGTGGAGAGCGATGGAGCCGTCATCGGACACGTGATCTCCATCGATCGCTTCGGAAACGCCGTGACCGATCTGAAGCCGCGGGATCTCCCGGCCGGCCCCTTTTATATTGGGGTGAGGGGACATCGCATCGAGGGGCTCTCTCGCACGTATGCTGAGGGTGAGGGGCTTCTAGCTCTGGTGGGGAGCAACGGCCGTCTCGAGATCGCGCTCAAGAACGGGAGCGCGGCCGAAGCGCTTCGGATCGCTGTGGGGGATCGCGTGGAGATCAGGCCGACTTGATATTCAGTCTTCCAACTGCTATGCTTGGGTCAACGGGTTGAAGCCTAAAGTTCGATTCGGGAGGTTTTCCATGGCGACGGCGAAGGTATGGGTAGCAGAGACGAGGCCGCAGTTTCTGTTGCTCACACCGGTATGTGTCTTTGCGGGAATAGCGGCCTCCATCTATGATGGAAACCCCTTCAACGGCCTGTACTTTGCGCTCTCGTTCATCGGAGCCCTGTGCGCGCATATAGCGGTCAATGTTCTGAATGACTATTTCGATTATCGGAGCGGGGTCGACCTCAAGACGGTTCGGACGCCGTTCAGCGGTGGAAGCGGCATTCTGCCCTCGGCGGCGATGCGTCCGAATGAAGTTCTGGCGCTGGGTCTGGGAAGCCTTGCGGTGGTGATCGGGATCGGGATCTATTTCATCACCGTCTATGGTGCGGCGATTCTGCCGCTGGGACTTGCGGGGGTGCTTTTCGCCTCCCTCTATACGCCCCTTATCACGCGGTTGCCGGCGGCCAGCGAGTTTGCGGCGGGCGGGTTTGCCCTCATGATACTCGGCACCTACTTTACGCAAGCGGGCACGTACAGCGCCGCCGCAGCCGTTTCCACCATTCTGGGGTGGTTGCTGATCGCCAATCTCCTTCTTCTCAACGAGGTGCCCGATGCAGAAGCGGATCGCATGGGCGGAAGAAGGCATCTTCCCATACTGATCGGTCCCCGGGGAGCGGTAATCGTTTACTCGGGAATTGTGATTGCATCCTACGGGGCCATTGTGGGTGGGGTGGTCACCGGTGCCCTGCCGGTACTGGCCCTTCTGGGCTTGCTGACGTTACCGTTCGGGATCAAGGCGATCACCGGGGCCCTTAAGAGCTATGCCAATATCGAGAAGTTGATTCCCGCCCTCGGGGCGAATATCATTGTGGTGCTGGCAACCCCTCTCCTGATGGCGGCAGGGGTGATGATCTGGGTCTGCATCGATTAGGAGGGAGAGGCCTTTTTCCTTGAGGTGGGGGCATATTTGGGAAGGAGTCCGTAATGGAAAATTATGCATTTCTGATCTTGCTGGTGGTGATGTTCGGGGCCTTCTATTTCCTGCTCATTCGTCCCCAGCGCAAGAAACAGAAAGAACATCAGGATTTTGTGAACAGCCTCAAAAAAGGGGATCGGGTGATCACCATCGGCGGGATGTATGGCGAAGTGGATTCCGTCGGTGAGGAGTATGTGGTACTCCGAGTTGAAGATGGGGGCAAGCTGAAGTTCCTCAAACAGAGCATCATGGGCAAACAACCGGAACAAACATAAAGCTGGGAACCGGTTTTGCCCGTTGGTCCTTTCCTCAGGTAATAGTGAATTCAGGAGGGGCTCGGGGTTCCCCTGGCCGAAGGCCCCTCGGACCGAGCAGTCATGAGGCCTTCACGCAGGTACGGTTCGTTGCCTCCGATTGAAGGGATGGATGATACCATCATATCCGCGTTGCGCCGCTCGGAGATCGGCAGGGATCTCAGGACTCGACTGGATTTCTCCGCCGCCGGCAGACGCCGGATGATCGGCTGGGCCAAGGAGATCTATCGCTTCCTTCGAGAGGCCATCAACGAATTCCTCACCGATAACTGTCTTCACCTTGCGGCCTCGATTTCCTATTACGTGCTGTTCTGTCTTTTCCCGCTGACCTTGGCGGCGGTCTCGATCCTCGGACTCCTCTTCAACGAGAAGGGCGTTCAGGAGAAGGTGATCCTCGCCCTGAGCGCGTTTTTGCCCCCCGTGAAAGAAGATTTCATCAAGGACGCCATCGAACAAGTGAGCCGGAACTGGGCGGCCACGAGCGCCATTACCATCGTGGGCCTTTTGTGGGGCGGTTCGGCAGTGTTCAGCGCCCTTCGCAAGGCGCTCAACGCGGCATGGGGTGTGAAAACGCCCCGTCCCTTCCATATTGAGAGGCTTATGGAACTGGCCATGATGATGGGTGTAGCCTTGCTTCTCTCCATTTCTTTCGGGCTCACCACCGCCGTAGGTGTGATCGAGAATCTCAGCGATGAAGCGATGGGCGGCCTCTTCAGCCGGGCCATCCTCTGGGATGCGATGCGAATCCTTTTGACCGGCGGGCTGACCTTCGGGACCTTCCTTTTGCTCTACAAGTATGTCCCCAACACCAAGGTTCGGTGGGGGGATATCTGGGGTGGGGCTCTCATCGGGGCTATCGCCTTCGAGGGCGCCAAGTATATCTACGTCTGGTATGTTTCCCGGCACAGCGACTATGAGCATATCTACGGCGGCATCAGCACCATTGTGGCCCTCTTGGTCTGGGTGTATGTATCATCGGTCATTCTTTTGTTCTGCGCCAAACTGACCTCCGTTTATTCGCGACATATGATTCTTTCCCCCACTCTGCATCCCTGGTGGGGGAGAAGACGCCGCATCAGCAATCGGATTCAGATCGGTCCGACACCACATCCCGGAGATGGAGCGCGTGCAAGCTCTGCACCCGGGGGACGATATCTGCGCAACGAATACCTGACGGATACGGATGATACCCAGACCCTGGAGGACGAGGTATGAGACGGGTGCGATTTGGAGGAATCGCTGTTATTCTGGGGCTTACCATCTTATTGATCCTTGCCGGGTGTCTCGAGACGGAGAACGGGGCCGCCGTACCGGGACCCGGCGGGGCGATCAGCAACGGAATTGCAACGCAGACCGCCCCCTTCCTTTCGGGTGAGCCCTCTCCCACTCCCGGGGTGAATCTTCCCTCGGCGGGTTTCTCCATCGTGGAGCTTTCCAATGGCATCGCCGATATCGTTGAGCGCGTTCAACCGGCGGTGGTCTTCATCTCGGCCAAGGTGGAAACCCAGAGCTTCTTCTTCAACCAGAAGGCGATCGAGACGAGTTCCGGCTCCGGCGTGATCATCAGTCCCGATGGGTACATCTTGACCAACAATCATGTGGTGGCCAATGCAATCGAGGTCGAGGTAACCGTGCCGGGCCGGGTTGAACCTTATAAAGCGGATATCATCGGAAAGGACCCCTTGACGGATCTTGCGGTGATCAAGATCGACGGCAAGGATTTCCCGACCGTTCCGTTCGGCAATGCCTCCGCCCTCCGCCCCGGCAACCTTGTGATTGCTCTCGGTTATCCTCTGGCGCTTGAACACGGCGCATCGATTACCCTCGGGGTGGTGAGCAATACCGAGCGCTCCTTCACGCTGGATGAATCCGCATACTACGATGTGATCCAAACGGATGCCGCCATCAATCCGGGGAACAGCGGAGGGCCCCTCATCGATCTTAACGGGCAGATCGTCGGGATCAATTCGGTGATGGCCGGGATGGCCCAGAACATCGGGTTTGCCATCAGTGCCAATACCGCTCAGCCGGTTTATGAAGCACTGGTGGGCCCCAAACATCGGGTGATTCGCCCATGGCTCGGCGTGGTCTTGGCCACGGTCACCCCGGATTTGGCCGAGGAAACCGGGCTTTCGCGTCAGAGGGGCGTGGTGATCAAGTCTGTAGAGCAAGGGAGCCCTGCCGATAAGGCGGGACTCAAGGTCCGGGACGTGATCACCCGTATCGACGGCAAGGAAGTATATGAAGCAACGCAACTCATCAAGGAGCTCTGGCGGCACCAAGTGGGGGATGAGATCTCTCTCACCTACTGGCGGAACGGAAAAGAGACGGAGGTGAAGATCACCCTCTCCGTGGAAAGGCCGGATTAGTCTCCGGGGGGAGGGGTGCCCTGTGGGGGAAAAGAGGCCCTTTCGGCTCTGAAGCCGAAAGGGCCTCTTTCTTTTAAGCGCCTTTTTGGCGGGCCATGTGCCGCGCAGCGATATACCCGAAGATCAGGCTCTTGGCCTGACATGAGCCGCTGGTGTACATGAATCCGTGCGTGAGGAGTGCTGTGGTGTTGCTCGTCCCGTAGAGGCCGGGGATAGGCTCTCCCTCAGGGTTCACCACTTGGGCGTTGGCGTTGGTTACCAATCCTCCGAGCGTGCCCACGGAGCCCAGCTCAAGCTTGATCCCGTAGAAGGGGGGCGTCTCGAGAGGCCCCAGAACCGGGCCGGGGGAGAAATCGGGGTTGCGCCGGCTTCCCCAATACTTGTTGTAGGTGCTTTCGCCCCGGTGGAAATCGGGGTCGCGGCCTTCCTTGGCAAACCGATTGAACCGTTCCACCGTCTCTACGAGATTGTCCCCCGGTATGCCGAGCTTCTCAGCAAGCTCCCGGAGAGAATCGGCCTTCACGAGCCAAGAGGTATCTTTCGTCGTCGTGGCCAGAAGCGCCATATACGATCTCTCGGTCTCCGTGTGATCGGCGATCCAGAAGAGGGGGGCATTGGCCAGCTCGGAGCGGTTTTTGTCGTATTCCACGAATGCCCGGCCGATATCGGGATAGAAGGATTCGTTGCAACACCGCTTGCCGTGTCGGTTCACGATGATATTCCCGGGGTATCCATAGGAGAGGGGCCGGAAGAAGGGTTTGCCTTGGACGATCTCCCCTTGCGAATGGAACACCGGCTGATAGATGGCATGATCCATGAGCGCGATCGCCGCGCCCGCCTCCATCCCCATGATGTGGCCGTCGCCTTCGAGGGAATTGGGCGACATGCCCCGTAGATTGGGGACGTTCATGAACTTCCGGGCCATCTCCGGGTTCCACTCGAACCCGCCGGAGGCCAGAAGCACCCCTCGGTTGGCCTTTACGTAGAAGTCCTTCCCATCCCGTTCGGCCCGGAGCCCGATGACCCGTCCCCGTTGAACGATCAATTGCCGGCCGCGGACTCCGGTGAGCACATTGATGCCCCGCTCGATGCATCCCAGTACCAGTCCGCCGATCAGCCCCCGCCCTTCAGCCCATTTATCGCGAAAGCCGGCAAAGAAGGGAACCGGATCGGGGCGTACCTTGCCCAGAAGGGGGTGTTTCTTTTCCGCTTCGGAGAGGAGGGGGATCATGATCTTGGGGTCGGGATAGAGTTGCCGGCCCCGCTTTTTCCCGCCGGGAAGATCGGCATAGTAATCCGTGCTGGGCTCGAAGGTCAGCTTCAGGGGCGTATGGGTTTCCATGTACCGGATGGCTTCCGGCCCTGTATCGAGATAGGCGGCGAGAAGTTGCTCATCGTGACGGCCCATGCCCGTGAGACGAATGTGGGTGAGAGCCTCTTCGCGCGAATCAGAAAGCCCCGCCTCTGCCATGTGGTGATTGAAAGGGATCCAGAGCACCCCGCCCGAGAGAGCGGTTCCTCCCCCCAAATATTCCGATTTCTCAAGGAGCACGGTGCTCAGGCCGAGGTCGTGCCCCATGATCACGGCGGCCAAGCCCCCGGAGCTTGCTCCCATGGCAACCAGATCCACTTCCAGATCCCACTTCTTCGGAACCTTGCTGAGTAGAGCCATCGGTACCTCCTTTTCAACCTTGATCGGTCAAATTCGGTCGTTGTGGTCTGAAGGGGAGATCGAATTATCCTCTTTGCCGAGGAAAATCCAAGCCATTCTACCACTCTGGCAATCAGAAGACAATTGCCGTGACCAACCCTAAAAGAGCGCTTCGGATTCGTTGCCTTCACCCGCAGGCGAATAGTCCATCCTCATGTCATTCCGGGCCTTGACCCGCAATCCCCTTCCCCTCAGAAAATCCGGCATCGCCGATCCCACCCAGCCCGCCCTAAGGTTCCTTTTGGGGTCACCCCAAACCCCGGCAGAGGGGAATTCCCCTCTCCACTCCTCTTTCCAATCGCTCTTTTCGGGACCGAGCCGCAAAAAGCGATCGAAGAAGGGGATGCACGAGATACCTCTTCTGCCGCGGGATCGGAGAAGCCGGATCGTTCATCGGAAGGCCTAATCGCGAAGGGTGGCCTTCACCCGGAGGGGATTGGCTACAACGTCCAGCGCGTCGAGGATATCCCGGGCCACGATCTTGGCGGCAAAGAGCAACTCGGCGGCGCATCCTTCGGGCCCGATCACGGCGATGCCCAGATGGGCGAGCTTGAGCATCTCGATATCGTTGCGGCCGTTGCCGATCGCAGCGATGCCCTCGGCGCCCACTAGGCCCTCAATGAACTTCGCCTTGTCCCGGCCCGTGCGGACGAGGTGAACCTCGATCGGCAGATCCTTTAAGGCGGCCCGGGCCGTCCCGAAGGTATCGGCGGTGAGCACGATAACTGTGAGATTTCGGCTGAGAGCCTTCAACCTTTCGGCCACTCCCGGGATCAGGGCCCCGTCTTTGGCCAGTGTGCCGGTGAAATCCAGTAAGAGGTGGGTCAACCGGATGGGTGGACCTCCGGGAAAATCGACACGGATGCCTTCCATCGCTTCTTACGCCTCCCTCCGTTCGCGCTTTTCTATTGGTGCCGGTCCTTCAATGCTTTGGGACGGGCCATTCGTTTCCGGATATGGAGAAGGATCGGAATGGACAGGAATTGGGCCCCCATCGAAAAGGCGATGAGAGCCGGGATCGAGATATCATAGAGGACGCCGATCAGAGCGCTTCCGATAAACCACGAGAGGCCATAGGCCGCATTGAAGATGCCGTAGGCCGAAGCGCGCTTCTCGGGAGGGGCCGTCTGCGCCACCAGCGCCCGCATGATGGATTCTTGGGCCCCCATGCCCACACCCCATAAAGTCATGCCGAGGAAGACCAGTGCCGCATTATTTCCCCGGAAGACGAGCGGGGCGAAAAGCAGCGAAACGAGGCCTGCAAAGATGAGTGTGGAAATCCCGATCCGATCGAAGAGCCTTCCCAGAACGAGGGCGGCGAGCGCATCCACGCCCATGGCGACCGCATAGAGAAGGGGAATCCACGCCTCTGAGGTCACCTCGGACGTTTTGACGTGATAGGCGATCAAGGGGAAATCAGCATATCCGGCGGCGATGAGGCCCACCGCTCCGAGATAGACCCAGAAAATCCGGGGAAGTCCCTTGCCCTGAACTCTGGCGAAGGCGGATTCGAACTCGCGGGGGCGGGGGTAGAGCATTTTTGCCGCCACCAATACGCCAAGCGCCATGAGCGCGGGGACAAGCAAAATGGCGAAGCTGAAGTGATAGCTTCCCCGGAGCGCATAGACCCCGGCCACGATGAGGGGCCCGAGGGTGGCGCCGATTTGATCCATGGCCTCGTGCAGGCCGAAGCCCCATCCCCGCCCCATTTCCACGGTGGCGTGCGAGAGCATGGCATCGCGGGCGGGGGTCCGGATCGCCTTTCCCATCCGTTCGGCGATCATCAATGTGGCAGCGATTTCCCAGTTTCCCGCCAGCGCCAGCAGCGGTACCGCCAGCAGATTCACCCCGTAACCGGCGATCGTTATCGCCCAGTACTTTCCCGTTCGGTCGCTAAAATAGCCGGAGACCAGCCGGAGACCGTATCCCACGAGTTCGCCGAAGCCGGAGATGATCCCTACGGCCGTCCCGCTGGCCCCCAGCGCTGCAAGGTACGGGCCGGTGATGCTCCGGGCCCCTTCGTAGGTCATATCCGCAAAGAGGCTGACCAAACCGAGCAGAATAACGAACTTCAAGGCGGCATTGCCGGGCATGATGTCATCGTACCCTTTCGTTTCTGAACCGTCCTTGGAGGGATTTGGCCACTGCGCTCTAAGGCGGGCTCACCGCACGGCAACGAGTATAACACATCAAGAACACGCGACGCCGGAACGGCTCTCAGGGGGAAAATCAGAAAACGAGCTCAACGTATGATCATGACGCTGCAGTGCGCATGGCGGCTGACCTTTTCGGCGGTGGTGCCCAGGAATCCGGCCCATACCCCGGATCGCCCTCTATGGCCCAAAACGATCAGATCGCACTGGATTTTCTTAGCATGCTCCACGATAGATTTGGCCACATGGCCCAATAGAATATCGCTGCGGTAGAAGTGAAGTCCGTTCGCCTTGGCTATCTCCAGGGCTTCCCGCTGGAGTTTGGAGCAATATCCGTTCTGCAGCTCTTTTTCGCCCCTGACCTCGCCGATATCGCCGGGAAAGTGAGGCACGTATTCTTCCACAGAGACGATGGATAGATTGGCTCCCACCATTTTGCCAAGTTCTATGGCCGCATCCAGCGCTTTCCGGGAGACGGGTGACCCATCGTATGCGACGAGAATGTGCTTGAACATATAGCCCCCTCTTTGGTGTGTTTTTATTTTACCCCTTGGGGATTTGGCCGGGTGCACCATCCGGGGCCGGTGTGCCGGCTTGGGGGGAAGGGATGGATCCGACATCGCGGGGACGGAACCATTGCTGAGCGATCAGGGTCGGCACGACCGCCGAGCCGATGACCACCGTCACCAAGATGGTGTACTGGTCTTGGCTGATGATCTCGTGGGTCAGCCCATACAAGGCAGAGATGCTCCCGAATGTAAGCCCTGTGGACATCAGGAGCGTTGTATACATACCCTCGCGATTGCGCATGCCGAAAACCTTCGTGAGAGGCCACACCCCGAGGGACTTTGTGCCCAGCTTCAGGAGGAGGAGAACGATAATGGTCACAATGCCGGCGCCGATCGCCTCGAGGGATATGAACAGGCCCGCTTTGAGAAAATAGAAGGGAGTGAGCGCCGCGAACGCAACCCCACGGAGTCGCTGAAGCTCGGGCCTTTCCCGCATAAACGTGCCCGCGCTCACCAGACCCAGCAAATAGGCGGGCAGGACCGCCTCGCTGCCCGCTTTCATCGCGAGCCATGCGAACAGGAAGAGCACAAGGAAGAAGAACTTCACCTCCGGCAGACTGACCCGGTTCCCCCACCATTTGATGACACGCGGGGCGGCTTTGGGCATCAGCCAGAGGGCCGGGATCGTGGCGCCGATAAAAACAAATGTCCATTCGTTGAAATTGGCAAAGCAGATGCCGAGCGCGAGCACCGTTCCCAAGTCGGTGACAAAACAAGCCGCGAGAATCAGTTTCCCGAGACTGGTTTCGTTCAGGCCGGTCTCTACCATCACGGCATAGACCACGGCCACGGATGTGGTGGAGAGGGCGATGCCCGCGATCTGAGCGGCCCGCCAATCCCAATCGAGGACAAAATAGGTGAACATCCATACCCCGAGGAAGGGGAGGAGAAAACTGAGCACACCGATGGCCACACTGCTCTTCAAGTGCTGACGGAACGATTGCGGATCGATTTCGGCACCCGCCAGAAAAGTCAGCAACACAGCCCCGAAGCCGGCCAGAAAGTCGATCCATGATTCCGTGTGAAGATCGAGGAAATTCCCCCCGATCATTCCCATGAGGATTTCGACGAGTGCCACCGATACGCCGATACGGATCGAGATCAGGCTTGCCCCGAGTGCCAGGGCCATCCAGATCGTTGCCACATGCCAGTTGTGTTCCATATTGTACCTCTGGTGAACCGGCCGGAGGCCATAAAAAAGCCCCTACCGGTAAAATCCAGTAGAGGCTATCATCCCGCGCTATCTTCGGGCGGTTTAGAGATCTCTCTGGGCGAGCCTCATCGCCCTCGGTTCGGCTTCATATTATCACGCGAAAAGGAGAATATCAACGCCTCATTGGCTCCAGAAACAGTGATTGAAGAAGAGAGTGCAGAGATTCCTCTCTCGGGGGATTGGGGGTGTCCCCCAAGAAAACTCTTTGGGCGGGTGGGATCGGAAAAGCCGGACCGTTCATGGGATGTGGGGGAATTACGGTACAAAGTCCGGAATGAGGTGTGAATGGTTATTCACCCGAGGTGAAGACTGCAAAGTTGAATCGCTCCTTTTTGGGAGGCCTTCATGATCGAGGGGAAAGCACACCGAGGACCGCTCTGACCCAAAAACGCCGCAAAGTCCGCATTCTACGGGCACCGGATGAACCCGTAGGCCCAGAGGCATCCCCCGCACGTGGGGAAGGGGTTCCCGAGGCAATCCTCCTCGTTTCTTGCCGAGAGGACGCAATGACAGGCCACACACGGTGGAAACTCGAAGGCTTTGACCCTTTTCCGGAAGGCCACGTGTTCCGGGAGGACCCAGAGATCGGGGAGGGTTCGCTCTGTGATCTTGCCCAGTATCCAGCGGTGTGCCAACCGTTCTCGATCGAAGAGGTAGGTTCGATGGGTGTGAAGGAGCGGAAGGCAAGGACTCACTCCCCCGTCCCATCCCACCGCCATCGCCCCGCCCTCGATGAACGGGCATCGTGGGAGAAGTGTGCCCTGGCCTATCGCCGGGCCGAATGCCTCTGCGGGAATTGCCGCGAGGTCCGTCGCGGGGAGGATCACGGAGAGCCCGTCGCCTCCGGCGAGCTTCTCGAGATAGAGAGCCTCGCGTTGCATCTCGGGAGCGTAAGGAAGGATATTGCTCACCAGAAGTCGGGTGGCGCCGAGACGGCGGGCGAGGGTGATCATCTCTGGAAGCTCGCCGATATTGTGCTTTGTGGCCACGAACTCGATGCCGATCTGCACATTGAAGTTGGGGATGAATCCGCAACAGCCCCCTCGTCCCCCACCCCGCAGGATCGCTTCCCGAAAGCCCGCGATGTTCTCGATCACCGTGGTTAGAGAGGCCCCTCCGCGGGATACGGCGTGTGTCTCGGAAGAAGCCCCGTCGAGCGAGATCCACAGGAAGTCGAGTCCGGCGCGGAGGATCTCCAGTGAAAGCTCGGGGGTGAGGAGGGTGCCGTTGGTGATGAGTTCGGTTCGGGCGCCGGTGGCCTTGGCCCGGGCCACCATATCGGCGATGCGGGGATGAAGGAGCGGTTCGCCGATCCCGCCGAAGAAGACAATGGGGCGGGGCGAGAAAGCCCGAATATCATCGAGGATGCGACCGAATACCGCGTCGGGCATATCGCCGGTGGGCTCCTCCCATGTTCGCCGCATGCACATGGGGCAATCCAGATTGCACCGGCTCGTCGGCTCGATGTAAAGTTTGATCAACTCCATCTTCCGATCCCCGGTCCGGCTCCGATGCTTCTAACGGGGGCAGCCCGCTTCGGGTCTCCCGAACGCGGCCGGTCCCAACTCATGGCCGAAGTACCGCCTCTGGAAGTAGAGGGCCACATTGACCAGCCCGATGAGCACCGGCACCTCCACGAGCGGCCCGATCACCGCGGCAAAGGCTTGCCCGGAATCGATCCCGAACACTGCCACCGCCACTGCGATGGCCAGTTCGAAGTTGTTGCTGGCCGCGGTGAAAGCGATGGTGGTCGTCTTCGAATAGTCGGCGCCGATGCGCTTCCCCATGTAGAAGGAGATGAGGAACATGATCACGAAATAGAGAAGGAGCGGCACGGCGATGCGGAGCACATCCAGCGGGTTCTCCACGATGTAGTCGCCCTTGAGGGAGAACATCACGACAATGGTGAAGAGGAGCGCGATGAGCGTAAGGGGACTGATGCGCGGAATGAACCTGTGCGTGTACCATTCATCCCCTTTCCGGCGCTTCAGGAAATATCGGGTGAGCATCCCGCCGAAGAAAGGGATCCCAAGATAGATGAACACGCTCTTGGCGATTTCCGCCATCGAGACGTCCACTTCCGCCCCCTTCACGCCGAAGTGTGGGGGAAGCACGGTCACGAAGATATAGGCCAGCACGGTGTAGAACAGGATTTGGAAAATGGAGTTGAAGGCCACGAGCCCTGCGGCATATTCCGAATCCCCTTTGGCCAGCTCGTTCCACACGATGACCATGGCGATGCATCGGGCCAGACCGATCATGATGAGGCCGACCATGTAATCCGGGTAATCCCAGATCTCATGGAGGAAGATGAGGGCCAAAAAGAACATGAGGACGGGTCCGATGATCCAGTTCTGAACGAGCGAGAGCCCCAGTATCCGCCAGTTGCGGAAGACCTGCGGGAGTTCTTCATACCGGACCTTGGCCAGAGGGGGGTACATCATGAGGATGAGTCCGATGGCGATAGGGATCGAGGTGGTGCCGATGGAGAGATCGTTGATCCGGTCGGCCGCTTCAGGGACGAAGTGTCCCAGCCCCACCCCGAAGGCCATGGCAAGGAAGATCCACAGGGTGAGAAACCGATCGAGGAAGGAAAGTCCTTTTCGTTCGCGCGAGGCATTTTTCTGCACGGTCATTGGGCTTTCTCCATGATGTTTTCCGTTCCAAGAAGTTCTTCGAGCCGATCCCTTGCGGCGGCGTATTCCGCTTCCGCCAGAAGGGGGCAATCGGTCAGCTTGCGGCCGCCGGTGATCAGGGCGCATCCAAAGGCAAAGCATGTGGGTTGGCCGCATCGTTTGCAGTTTTTCCGGGGCAAGAGCGAGTAGATATCCAACGGGCCGATGGCCTTGCGCGTCTCGAAGGAAGGGGCGATCGAGTCCCGCTGCTCCCAGACCTCGTTCACCGTATCGCGGATCCATTCCAGAATCCGCACCGCATCGGCCTCGTCATCCGCCTTGGCGATGGTGACCATATGGGGATAGATGGTGATCATCCGATGCCCTTCTTTGAGCGTGATGATCTTTGCCTCCGGGTTGTAGGCGATGTTCTTCAAAACGGCGTTCAGATAGGGAAACGCCTCATCAATGTGATTCGAAAGCGATGCCACCGCCCGGATCTTGGAGGGATCGGCAATGCAGTCCAGAACATGCGTGATGCGGAATCCTTCGAGAAGCATGTCGGGGTCTATCCTCCGCCGAACGCTCCGGGGATGCTCCCCCCACGGGGGAGTTCGAAGGCGGGCTTTCAATGCCCCTCGCCCTCGAGGGCCGCTCGCACCGGCACCCGGAGGTGATCTTCCAGAAATCGCAGTGCGCCCTCTCGATCCCCGTCGAGGATGATCTGATAAAGGGCCATGAGCTCCTCATCGGTGAGGGTCAGATGAATGGATTTCTTCACCGCTTTCTCCCCGAAGAAGGTTTTTTCGACTTGGGCGCGCGATTCAGCCAGCGCTCGAGCCCGATCGCGGGACCCCCGCGGGGAAAAGTGGAAAGCAAGATCATGGCGGCGATGAGGATTCCGCAATCTATGGCGATGGCTTCCCACACGGGGAGGGTCCACACGTCCCCGAAGCAACTCCCGCAATGCTCCTTATCCTTTGCAAGGGCGCTCACATTGGCGATCATGAAACTGGTGCCCATGAGCACGGCGACCGCCGCGCTCGGTCGGACGAGAACCCCGAATACAAGATAGAAGCCCACAAGGAGCTCGACCCACGGCAGGGCGTTGGCGTAGGCTGTGGCCAGCGCATCGGGGAGGAGATCGTAATCCTTGACGATCCCCTCGAACTCGGTATGGTGCGGAAGCTTGGCAATCGAGGAAAGAATGAAAACCCCGCCGAGCGCCACGCGAAGGCCCAGATGCGTGTAAGGATGGGTCAGCGCTCGTGCTATGTTCCCGGCGTAAGCTCTCGTCATTCCCGTCCACCCGTTTTAAGTTCAGAATCGATCATGGCGCACAAGTCCTCGAATCGGCCCGGATACTTGCGATACTCCTTTCCGTTAACAAAGAGCGCTACTTCCCGGATCCCCTTGGATTCGGCTTCTTTGACCGCGGCTTCGATCACCGCATGATAGGTACCCTCATCGAGTGCCCGGTTGAGAGCCCCCATGTCAAGTCCGACCTTCTCGGCCAGGGCTTTGAGGGCCGGCTCATCCTCAGGCGCGCTTTCGATGACGGCGCGGTGCAGTTCCCAGAACTTCCCTTGTTCTCCCGCCGCTTCAAGGGCCTCGGCGATTTTGAAGCCGAGCTCTGAGTACGGGAAGGGATGATACTCGAACCGGACCTTGCCGGCGTATCGATCCACCGCTTGAAGAGCCAACTGCTCCTTCTCCCGGCAGATGTGTCAGGTGAAATCCGGGAAGGTTGTGATCACCACGGGAGCGTCTTTGGGCCCAAGGGCCCATCCCTCTTTCCCGGATGCATCCGGGCTCAGGGTCTGCGATTTCTCGCTGTTCCAGAGGACCACTCCTACGATGACCGCCACGGCCGTGACGGCCAGAACGGCGGCGGCAAATCGCGCTGTCCACATGAATCCTATTCTCTCTCAAATGAAATGGTAGGGCAAGCTATCTCCGGGCCTGAGCGGCGATCTTGCTCAAGAATTCGGCTCTTTCCGGTTCGGACATATCCCCTGACGCGCCTTCGATCACGGTGGAGACCAGAGTCAGGGCAAATTCCCCCCGCTTCTCTTTGGGAAGCCGGGGCAACATCATCGAAAGGCACATGGGCATCATCTGCATCATCATGCCGCCCATCATGGGCATGCCGATGCCCTCGCCGCCCGCTTTGCCGGACATCATGCCCATCCCGCCCCCTTCACCCATCATCTTCATCATCATTTTGGGCATCATCTCCATCATGTTCACCCCTTCCATCATCCGGGGCATCATCCGCTCCATCATTCGTTGCTTGTCCTCGGGAGTGAAGTCGGACATGAACTTCTCCATCATCCTCCCCATCATTTCGAGCTTCTCTTCCTTGCTCATCTTGCCGAGGAACCCTTCCATCATCTTTTCCATCATGTCGTCCATTGCTACTCCTCCTTTTTCTCTTTATTTTTGGTCGGCAAAGGTCACCGGTTCATATTCTTCTCGGCATCGTCTTTCAATGGGCCCGCAAGGCGATGGCCAAGAAGACGGCGGTGAAGGCAAGCAACGCAAGGATATCGGCCCACGCGGGGAGATGCCCCTCGCCTTGCATGCTCCGGCGGGCGATATCCGTGAAGTACGTGAGCGGCGAGAGATAGGCGATCCCCTGAGCCCACGCCGGCAGTTCGCTCAACGAGACGAATACCCCGCTGATGAAGACCACGGGGAATTTCACCACGGAGGCGATCATGTTGACCGTGGCGGGGATGTTGGTGGGGGGAATGGAGAACACCTGCCCCAGAGAAGCAAAGCAAAATGCGGCAAGCACTATTGCCACTCCAAGCACAGCGGGAAGGGCGATGCCCACACCGAGCGCAAGGCCGATGATGATGGGCACGATCGAGATGGCCAATCCGAAGGCGAACGAGGCCAGAATATCTCCCAGAATGATCGTCTCGATCCGGACGGGGCAGGTCATGAGCCGCTCGAGGGTTCTGGATTGGGCTTCCCACGGCACCACCACCGGCGAGATGGCCGTGGCGGTGAAGAAGAGGATCATCCCCAGTAGGCCAGGGATGGCGAACTCGGCCGTGAGATGTCGATTGATGGTGAAGGAAAGGAAGAGAAACACGGGGAAGAGGACGCCGAAGACCACCCCGGCCCCTTGGTGTAGTAGATGCGGATATCCTTGCGGGCGATGACGAGGGAGCGTCGGATTTGTTGGCGCGCCAATATCATTTCACACATTTTCCGCCCCCTTCGATCAGAGCCACGAAGGCGTCTTCGAGGGTAGGGGCCTTCGTGTTCAAGGATACGATCCTCAGGCCCTTGGAGGAAGCATAGCCGACCAACGTGACGGCCAGTTGCCCCGGGTCCGCGGTGTAAAGCCGGAACTTATCCCCCATCTTGGTTACACGGGTTACGCTGGGCAGTTTGCACAGGGCTTCTTCCGTCACCGGACCCTCAAAACTGACCTCGACCGAATGCGTGCCGCTCGTGGCCATTCTGAGCCTCTCCGGGGCATCGATGGCGATCAATCGCCCTTTATTGATCACAGCGATCCTATCGCAGAGCTCGTTGGCCTCGTCCATATCGTGCGTGGTGAGGAAGATGGTCTTGCCATCTCGATTCAAACGCCGCACCATCTCCATGATCATCCGTGCGCTCTGGACATCGAGGCCGGAGGTGGGCTCATCCAAAAACAGAATTTCGGGATCGCTCACGAGGGCCATGCAGAGAATGAGACGTTGTTTCATGCCCTTGGAATAGGCTTTGGCCGGATCGGCCTTTCTCTCGAAGAGTCCGACCTCCCGCAACAGCGAGGCCGCCCTCTCCCTTGCATGGCTCCTCGGAATGCCGTACAGATCGGCCATGAGCATCAAGTTATCCCATGCGGAGAGGTCGCCGTAGGCGTTCGCCATTTCCGGAACGACGCCGGTCACTTGTTTGGCTCGAAGGCTGCCCGCGGGGTGACCGACGATCGAAGCGTCTCCGCCGTCGGGGCGTATCACGCCGGTGAGCATGCGCGCCGTGGTCGTCTTGCCGGCACCGTTCGGGCCGAGGAATCCAAAGCATTCGCCTTTCGTTACCGAAAAGCTGATATGGTCAACCGCCACGAGTTTCCCATAGCGTTTGGTAAGGTTGCCAACTTGAATTACGGTTTCCCTCTCAATCATAGATGCCTTGATACCTTCTGCTCGATACCCGGCAGCAATCCCGATTTTCTCTCACTACCCATTTTCGCAGTCCCCTCCCTCGTTTTGTCGCGCCGTCAGCGCTTTATAGACCTTCTTGCTCCTCACCCGGGGGAGCGCCTGCGCGTTCAGCTTTTCCAGCGAAGTCACGATCTTCTCGAGTTGACTCGCGGGGAATCCCAGCACGGTCTCGCTCTCGGCTAGGTCCGTAGCCTCGCGGCACCCGTAGCACCCCAGCGTGGCATTCATCTCCTGATTCAAGAACGGCTTGATGGTGCAGTCCACACAGGTGGCCTGAAGGATGGCGGTATCAAACGTGAGTCGCCCTCCGGTCTCAAAAGCCCGCGCGAGGGCAACCCACATCAAATGCTCGACGTCGGATTCGATCACCACCACATCCGGCTCGAAGGGGGCCTCTCCCAAGGGGCACGCCGCCACCCCTTTGTACTTGCCCATGGGGAGTCGGGTCATGCTGTTGAGCGTATTCCGAGCCGCTTCGGCGCTGCCGAAAATGCCCATCTTGAAGGGCATCTGGCCGGAGGAGAGCATTGACGGGGGTTCCTTGAATCCTAAGGCCCATGCCGCCGCCGGGCAGGCAATATTCTCGGCAGTGAGCAAATACTTCTTATCATGACGAGCGCCCATCAGAATCTGGCAATAGCGCCGGTCGCTGGGTAGTTTGAAACCCGGGAGTTTCACCGGCTCCTCGAAGAACTTGACGGCCACCGGTTCGGTATCCAATCCGAGAGTAGCCTTCAATTTGGATGATGATTCTTTGACTTCCATGATAATCGTTCCTCCTACTCGGACAAGTCGTTGCGGCGTTGTTGATACGCTTTGTAGAGCGCCTCGGCGTATTTCTCTTCCACCGATGCCGTAATGTAATTGCAGGATTTGGCTCTTTCGAGCAATTCCTTCTTGATGCCGGCCGCATCGGCCAGTTTCAATTCGGCCACCTCTTTGAGGATGGTCTCCAGATTGAGAACGCCGATCTCCAGACCATCGGGAAAGGTGATCCTTCCCACCATTCTGGCGACGTCTCCAGCGCAGCATGGTTTCTTCGCTTCCATTTATGATCCCTCAAACGAATATCTTGGCGATCATCCAACCGGCCAGGCCCACCAAGATGATGGCCAAGATCCAGCGTAATTTATCGGTATCGGTCTTCAGGGAAAGGGTGGGCCCGATCCGTGCCCCGATGAAAGCTGCCGCAGCCAGCGGGAGAGCAACCCAGATATCGAAGGGGTCGCCCCCCGCCAGATGCCCCACGAATCCGGTAACGGCCGCCAATCCCACATAGGTTGATGATACCCCGATGGCAACCCGCAAAGGACAGCCGAAGAGGAGCGCGAGCAGCGGCAAGACAAAAAGTCCGCCGCCCACGCCGATCATTCCGGCGATGAATCCGGCCAGAGTCACCACAGGGATCACCGATAGGTCTATCGCATATTTGAAATCGCCACAAACCCTGTTCCACAATCGGGTCCGGGGCATGAAGGTAGGCACCGCCCCCTCGCGGGTCACCGGCCGTGCCATGAAAATGGCGGCGATCATCAGCACCACCGCGAAGAGGATCTTGAGTGCCGGAACGCTCACCCACTGGGCCGTGAATCCACCGGCAAAGGATGATGCCAGCGATGGGATGGCCACAGCCATGAGGAGTTTCCAATCGACCGTTTTGCTCCGTCCGAAAACAAACGTGGCCGAGATGCTGGCCAGCATGATCATGAAAAGGCTGGTGGTAGAGGCCTCGTGCATCTCCATTCCCACCGCCAGAAGGATGGGCACATAGGTTGATCCTCCCCCCTGCCCCACCATGGAGAAGGGGATCGCCAACCCTCCGGCCAGCGCGCAGGCGATGACGATCTCGGCGATAGACATCGGAAACGATCCTCATGCTTGGATGGGGCACTCCCGCTCCGGAACTCACTCTTTGGTGATGGCTTCCAATCCCTCTGTGGCCGCGGCGAAGATCGTCGAACCCAGAGCGAAGCGGGCGGTGATGAGAGCTTCCCCGATCTCTTCGTTGGTGACTCCGGCGCGCTTGGCCAGTTTCATGAACGTAGTGGTGCACATCTCGCAGGAGACTGAAGCCGCCACCGCAATCATGATGAGATGCTTGTATTTGGCCGGGATGTTCGGAAGATCGAACACAAACTTCCGTTCTTGGGCTTGCATCGGCACCCAGTCGGCCAGGACTTTGGACATGAGAACCATGGGTTTCGGCTCTTCGCCAAGGTTTTGTGCCATCATCTTCAGGATCTGCTCTACATTCGGTTTTTCCATTTTCTAGCCTCCCTCCGATTTGTTCCGGTGCTGTTCGAATCGTCCTTCACCGCTCGTACCCGGAGCAGGGGATACACACTTTTTTGTTCCCCACAAGGCGCACATAGACGATGGAAACAAGCTCCCCGCAGGATTCACAGGGGATGAGACCCAAGATTTCCCCGTATTCTTCCCACGGATGCGGATGGACTTCCCCGATCCAGAGCACCTCGTCTTCCGGCGCTTCCCAGATGAGATTGGCCATATCCCAGGCCTCTTGCACGGGTATCTCCGAGGGCGGGATGCCCATGCCGCGTTTTTTCATGAAAGAAGATTCCGCCACTTGCTTGTGACGTCCCGGCTTGTAGGAAACCCGCACCGCTTGCTGTTTTTTCTTATCGATGAGGGTGAAGGCGAGCTTCCCCCATCCGGTCTTCTCGATGCACCATTTGCCCAGCGTGCATCCGGTGGCGTACTGAACGCCATCGGCAAAGCACTGGGCACCGTGATTCTCACCGATCTCGATGATGCAGTGGAGATCCCCCGCCCCACTGGCCCGCGTCGTGCCCAGCGCCCGGAGCGCCGCCAAGCCGGCCCGCACCCCGGCCGTTGACGCCCAACAGATGTGTCCATGGAATTCCAGTGCTTTCTCCAGGATTTCTCGATCGTCTGCCATCTCAGACCTCCTTTCTCTTATCATCTGCGGGATCATCTCCTCCGCCCTCACGGCGGATAGATCAGAAGATACGTGCCCACTCCGATGAGCACCACTCCACCGAACTTCTTCGAGTAGTTCGAGAATCCCGCGATCCCTCTGGACTCGATCACCTTCTGCGCGAAGCCCACCGAGACCCCGGCCCCAAGGACCAAGACCCAGTGACCCAGCGCATAGAAGAAAAGGAGAATGCCGCTCCATGCGATGTTATCCTGAGCTGCTCCGATGGTGAGGATCACTCCCAACACCGGTGTGGCGCACGGCGATGAGACAACCCCAAAGGCCAGTCCCATCAAGAACGCCCCGAGGAGCGCCCTTTTCTTGGGCAAGAACCGCTCCGAGATGCCGATATCGAACTTGAAGATGCCGAGAAGCCATATGCCGAGGATGATGGCCAAGGGGGGCACTGCCCATTTCCAGAAACCGCCCACATCCCCGAAGAGCTTCCCCAGAGCACCGGCGATGATTCCCAGAATGGTGAAGGTGATGGTGAGCCCCGCCATGAAGGCGAGTGAGTATTGGACCGCCTTCTTCTGAGACCCTTCGGCATGGCCGCCCACATATCCGATGACGAGCGGGATCATCGCCAGAACGCAGGGGCTGGCGCTCGAAACGAGCCCCGCGAGGAGCGCCGCCGGAAGCGCGAGCCACGGGTCCGTATCCACGATGTTCGCCAGACGATCCAAGATATCATTCACTTGGCATGAACCCCAGCCGCTCGAATTCGGTCACGATCTTGTCCTTGGCATAGAAACCGATATGGCGGCTCACCTCTTTGCCGCCGGTATCGAAGAATATCTGCGTGGGGATGGCCATGATCTTGTACTGCCGGGTGAGGTCCGGATGGTTCTGGATCTCGACGATGATGATGTTGATGGCTTCACCGTATTCTGCATCCAGATCCTCAAGGATCGGCTTCATTTGCTTGCACGGGATGCAAGTTCCTCGACCGAATTCGGCGAGGGTGGGTTTGCCGCTGGCCAACGCATCGAGAAGCGAGCGGGAGGCTAGGTCCGCTGGAGTTGCCAAGGAACTCTGAGATGTGGGGGTGGGCGATGGGGAAGGCTCGGAGGAGCCCTCACCGCTCGAACAGGCCCCCAGAATCCCGATCGCCGCCATGATGAGCAAAAGAACGATGCTTCTCTGAATACGCAATTCAGCCCTCCATGCGGGCGAGCATTTCGATCACCCGCCTTCGGATTTCGTCCCGGGTCTCCCGAACTTTCTCGATGGGCTGGCCTTTGGGATCGGGGAGGCCCCAATCTTCCGTCTCGGTGAATGTGGCCGGGCACACCCCTTCCACCCCGCACCCCATCGTGATCACCCGATCGGCATGATCGAGCATCTCGGCGGTGAGCGGCCGGGGGACCTTTCCCGAAAGGTCGAACCCGATTTCCTCCATCACTCGGATGACGGTCGGGTCCACCGCCGCCGCCGGGTCCGTCCCCGCCGAGAGCGCCATCGCTTTGCCTTCGGCCAACCGGTTGAAGAAGGCCTCGGCCATCTGACTCCGCCCGGAATTGTGAACACAAACGAAAAGGACTTTCTTCACGTGCTCCCCGCTTTCATCCCACCGGCCTTGCGAGCGATTCCCTCGTTCGGCGGGCGATGAGATCGATTTCTTCCGACGAGAGTTGGAACTCGTGGTTCTTCTCGATGCCTTCGTTTGTGACACAGATCCAATCTGTGACCGGCAACCCCGCATGTTCGATGGTCTTTCGGGCGCAGGCCACGGCGCATCCATCGAGGGCCACGATCCGTTCGGCGGTTCGGGCCGATTCGATCATCCCCGCGATGTGCGCCCCGATCCCGGCCAGACAATAGATCTTCCCCACTCCTTCCCGTGTGAGCCGAACGGCCACAGAGTTCGCGATCTGTCCGCAGTTCGATCCTCCGGCACAGGGGAACAACAGAATTTCCTCCGCCTTGCATTCGCAAGTGATTTCCGGCGCCATCTCCGCCGCCTCCTTCACTCCTTGGCCAGCGCATTGGTGATGTATCGGGTGATCTCGGCCTTGCTCGGGACCTTACCGGAGACCACCAATTCTTCGTTGATCACGAGGCCCGGCGTCATCAGAATGGGATACTTCATGATCTTCTTCATATCGGTCACCTTTTCCACCGGCACGTTCAGTCCCATCTCCTTCACCACTTCCTCGACTTCCTTTTCGAGTTGCTTGCATTTGGCGCATCCCGGCCCTAAGATTTTGATGTTCATCTTTCCCTCCTAAGTTACGATTTTTCCGAAAATCAGCCCCGTCACCGTGGCCATGACGACCACCAGTGAAACGTAGGTAAGCATCTTTTTGGTGCCCATGATATTCCGCAGGGTGAACATGGCGGGCAGCGAAAGCGCCGGACCGGCCAGAAGAAGCGCGAGCGCCGGCCCCGAGCCCATCCCCGCATCGATGAAGGTCCGGAGGAGGGGCACCTCGGTGAGTGTGGCCAAATATAAGAGCGCTCCCACGATGGAGGCGATGAAATTGGCCGAAGGACTATCGCCCCCCACGAGCCGTTCCACCCAGTCCTCCGGCAGAACCACCCCGATCATTCCGGCGGCGATGATCCCGCCGAGGAGCCACGGGGCGATCAACTTGAAGAAGGACCATGTGGAGCGCAACCATTCGGAGATCATCTCGCGCGTGAACCATCGCCGGAGGATTTCGGCGATGACGATGGCGAAGAAAACCGTGAAGCCGATGGCCACCCAGTTCGTCTCGATGCCGATATCGGTGATGAGCTTCCATGTATCGGTGTTCTTCTCGGGGTGAACTTTGAAACCCCATGCGATCGAGATGAGGAAACCGATGAGTGCGGCCATGAAGATCAGTGTTTGCCATCCCTTGAGCCATGTGCTCGTATCGAGGGCATCGAAGGCGTTCTGGGATCGGTCTTGTTCCTCGCGATGGAATATCCGCGCCATGATGATCCCGATAACGATGGAGAAGATGATCGCGCCGATGGCCCGGCCCATGCCGAGGTCGAATCCGAGGATGCGCGCCGTCCACACGATGGCAAGCACGTTGATCGCCGGGCCGGAGTAGAGGAAGGCCACCGCCGGGCCGAGCCCCGCCCCCCGCCGATAGATCCCCGCAAAGAGGGGCAACACGGTGCACGAGCATACGCTCAGCACCGTCCCCGAGATCGAGCCGACGCCGTAGGCGAGGAATTTGTTGGCGCCGGGGCCGAAGTATTTGAGCACCGCTCCCTGCGAAACGAAGATGCCGATCGCGCCGGCGATGAAGAACGCCGGAACGAGGCATGTGACGAAGTGGGCGAGCATGTAGTCAAGGAACTCGGCCAGCCCGCCGCGACAGAGCTCTAGAAAAGTATCCATTTCATCTCTTTGCAGTCGCTGTGCTCACTCTCCGAAGGGCTCTAGGGGAGAGCCTTTGTGCCGAGAGCGTGAACAGCCATTACGGCTTGATCGCCTGAATGGCCGCCGAGACGACGTAGTTCTCGATCCCTCGGCCCGGCGCCCAATCCCGGATGATCTCCCTCGTCTCCGCCTTCGGTGTGATGCGGATCTCGGCGAATCCCGCCTCCTTCAACATCCGCTCGATCTCAGCCATCGTTGCCGCCCCGCCCACACATCCGCAGTACAGAGCGGGATCGCTCGCAAGCTCGCGTGGAAGGGGCGCCAGAGCGACCACATCCATGATCGCGAGCCGTCCCCCCCTCTTGAGCACGCGGAAGGCTTCCCTGAAGACCTGCCCCTTCTCCGGCGAAAGGTTGATCACGCAATTGGAAAGGATCACGTCCACGCTCGAATCGGCCACCGGCAAGTGCTCGATCTCACCGAGCCGGAACTCCACGTTGGTGTAGCCGTTTCGGGCGGCGGTTTCTCGAGCCTTGCTCACCATCTCGGGCGTCATGTCCACACCGATGACCCTACCTTCGGGACCGACCCTCGCCGCCGCCAGAAAGCAATCGAACCCGCCGCCGCTCCCCAAATCAAGGACGATCTCTCCCGGCTTGAGGGCGGCGATCGCCTGAGGATTTCCGCATCCGAGCCCCATATCGGCCCCTTCGGGGGCGGCGCGCCTCTCCTCTTCCGAGTAGCCGATCCTCGATGACGGAGAGGCGGCCGGGTGCCGTCCCGTCTGTGTTCCCCCGCAACAAGCGGCTCCGGCTGAACTCCCGCAGCACCCGCCGATGTTCCCTCTGGCCACATGGGCGTAGTTCTTCCTCACCTTCCATCGGATTTCATCGTTTTTGAGATCTTCCATGTGTTTTCTCCCGGCAATGTCATTGTCCCTGTGCGAGCTCCGGTTGAAGCTTGCCCCGCTGCGCTTGGACGAGCTTGTTGTAGATCGCGTGCCGCAGGAACCGGAGCGCTTCCTTCTCATCCCGATCAACGATGATTTGCTCGAGCTCGATCATCTCCTGTTCATCGAGCGTGACGGCGGCCTTGCGGATTTGAAGCATGGTGTTACCTCCCTCGATGGGTGATCTCCAAACAAGGGCGATTCAGGAAGCTCTGATGCAACACCCGGGTCCCGTTCGCACCGCCGTCTTCAGACGTTCGCGGTCGGCGGCGGCGATGGGGTTACCATCAAGCCCTTTACGCACCGCTTCGATCAGGTCCAAGCCCCACGATTCGATCGTCTCGTAATCAATGGAATAGATGCACCAGAGGCCTTCCCTCCGCATTTTGAGGAAGCCGGCATCGTAGAGCACGTTCAGATTGCGGGAGGCGCGGGTCTGGGAGATATCGAGGGCTTGCATCACCTCGCAGACACAGCATTCACGCTCGAGGAGTACGTTCAGGATTCGGAGGCGGGTCTCGTCCGAGAGGGCTTTCAGGGCTCTGAGTAAGTTTTTCATGGCCAATCCCCGTATATTTAAGCTTATATGCGCATCTACGCTTATACTTTATCCCCGATTCCCCGTCATGTCAAGGCGCCTCTCCCGCCCAAATGGTTTCCTTGGGGGACACCCCAATCCCCCCGAGAGAATTGAAGGGCCTCTTCTCTTGGTCGGCTTTTGCGATCCCGGATGGGTTCCACCATCCGAAAGTACCCCGGTCGGGGCGGGGGGATCGGTACTTATTCTCCGTTGAGAGGGACGGTCCGGCTCTGATACGCTGAGGAAGTAGTCCTAGGGGGGATCATCTCTTCTGCAAGAAGGGCCCGAGAGTATGCGAGGCTTGCATTTTCCCCAGAGTTTCATGAAGGTCTTTGCGGTATGCCGGGGGCGGGCGGGTTCCTCTGGTGCGTGTGCGGGGATTTCACTCATCGAGGTGCTGGTGGCGGTGGCCCTCATCAGCATCGTCGGGGTGGCCATCTTCGGGGGACTCAGCACCGCCAATGTGAGCACAATCATCGCCGAGGAGCGGAGCATCGGGCAGGACTTGGCCGAAACCCAGATGGAGTTCATCCGCACCCAGACGTATGACGGCTCACCGCCCATCGAGTATGCGCTGATCGAATCGTCCACGATACCCGAAGGATATTCGGTGGAAGTGGACGCCGTCCCCCTGGATTATGAGAACGATGGAGATTCGGATGATGACGGCATCCAGAAGATCACCGTGACGGTCAAACACCATTCGAAGACGGTAACCACACTCGAAGCCTACAAGGTGCGCCGATGAAACGAGGGTTGTTCGAATCTATCCGAAGGAGTCAGCAAGGATTCACCCTTACCGAACTGCTGGTGGGGATCGCCCTTACCAGCCTTTTGATCGGCGGTGTGGCAACGGCTATTCCCCAGATGAACAGCGCCGTCAAGAGAGGCAACAATCACACCTATGTGGCCACGCAACTTCAGAATGCCGCCCATTGGCTTCAGGTGGACTCGAAAATGGCCCAAGAGGTGACCCCGGATGAAGGGGAGACGGGTTTCCCCCTCGTCCTGAGATGGGTGGATTGGGACAACTCGGAGCACGAAGTGACCTATTACCTTTCGGGAAATGAGTTTTTCCGCTCGTACTCGGTGGATGGCGGAACCGCTCAGGTCAAGTCTCTGGCACAATCCGTTTCTTCGGGAACGTGCAGTTACCAGAACGGGACGCTCACCGTTTCGCTGACCTCCGAGGAAGGTTATGGGAAGGAGAAGGCATCTCAGGTTCGGACGATCTCCGTCAAACCGAGAACCCAATGAATCGGCTTAGAGTCCCGGGCACCTTTGATCTTCGGAGAAGACGATGCGCGTGAATCTCCAGAAGTATTTCCAAAAGCTCCATAGATTCCATAAGAAAGAAGGGGGCCATCTCTTCATCCTTACCCTCTTGTGGATCTTTCTGGCCGCCATCATCATCCCGCCGGTTCTATCCCATGTGGACACCGCCCTCAAGAGCGAGCGCATTTATGACGAGAAGACCTACGCCGTCTATGCCGCCGACAGCGGGGTCGAAGATGCCCTTTGGCACGTGAAGAAGGGCGATCTGGAGGACTTCCTCACCGACCCGACGGAATATAGCCCTTACGATTTCGAGACGGTTTGGCAATATCAGGCTCCCGAGGCGATCAACCACATCAACCCAACGGTTTCGATTGCCAATGTGTGGGTGCCGGCTGACTACATCGTAGACGCTATCGGATATACCCCCGATCTGGAGGAACTCTCGAAGATCATCGAGGGCAACAAACTGGTAGTCACGGGAAGGGTGGAACGCCCCGTGGATCTATTGGATCCGACGTCATCGGGCACTTATGAGATCAAGTTGACCTTCGATCAGGCTGCTTGCGCCGGCATGCGCCTAGAGAGCATCGGTGTCTGGATCCCCGCGGGCTCTGAGTACATTGAAGATAGCAGCAATCTCGAGTACTCGATCAGTCCTACCCCGCCGTATCAAGAAAATCTGACGCGGGATATCGAACCTTATTACAGCGGACATGCGGTGATCTGGAGTTGGGACCCTCCCCTCCTCTATACCGCTCTACCCGGAACGGTCGCTGCGGCGGATACCATCACGGCCAAGATCTACTTCCAGTATACCTCGAACCAGTCGAAGCCGCCTTTCGTCTCGTGGGTGATCACCAGCGGCGTCAGCGATATACCCTATTCATGGGATGCGGATACAAAGATTTTCCATATCGTGTCGCAAGCCGATGAAGCCACGGTGGAGGCCCGCACCGCTAAGAGCGAGTTACGGAAAATGCCCTCGGCGATCAACGGCGATTACGCCGCCATCGGCGCCTCTCTGATGATTGACAGCGACCATGACGGGTATTACCGCGAGACCTTGCTCTCTGAGAGCAGCGCGAGCATCAATTCCCTTCCGGATGATGCACAGGTGGAATTGGCCTATCTTTACTGGTCCGGCTGGCGTTCCGATAGTACCATCTCCACTGTCTTCAGCGATAGTTGCTCGAATTTCAATAACTGGGATCGTCACGGCGGCACCGACTGGTCCGTCTCATACGGGCAGTTCCGCGGTCACTACGATGGGAACGGGGAAAGCCATAGATATCTCACCAAGAATGCCGACCTGAATCTAAGTTCTTATGTGGGGGGAATCGTGACCGTCTCCTGGAGCCAGAGCGAAGGGGGCACTCTGGAATCTGACGACGGACTGGACTTCCGTTTCTCTGGCGATGGGGGTACCAATTGGGGATCTTTCATCCAAGCATTCCGGGATGATAATCCCAGTGGTTCCTTTGAGTATACGGTTCCGGTCGAATATCGGACGGCGCACTTCCGGATGGAGTTCTACCTCGTCGGATTCGCTGACAGTTCGGAATACTGCTATCTGGACAACATCACCGTGAAGGTCCGGGCGCCGGACACTTCCGTCACCTTCAAAATCAACGGTGAACAGGTATATTTCGATGGGAGTGGAGTTCCTCAGAAGGGAGCCCAGCCGCTGACGGCGGATAGCGCCCAAACGATCATCAACTACGATGGCGGGAGCCAGTATGGCTACTCGTATGCTTCGAAGAAGGACGTTACGGCGCTTTTGAGGGCGTTCTCCGGCGACGAAGATCATCACAATGGAAACGGCACCTACACCCTCGGAAGTGTCACGGCAAGCACCAATAACCAGTGGTCATACGCCGGATGGTCGCTGGTGATCATTTATTCGAGCGCGGATACAACGGGACATCAGCTCTATCTCTATGATACGCTGGCGTACTGCGATCACTACACCAACCTCGATTTCGATAGCGATGGTCAGGCCGGGGGGACCATCGGCGGATTCATTGTACCCGAGCCGATCCCCGAAGAAGAGGATGACCCGGACGCCATTGCGGCCAAACTCACTTGCTTTGTGGGGGAGGGGGACCTTGGATATCCCAGTCCGTCTTATCCCGATCCGGATTATCTTTCTTTCAACGGGACCAAAATGTGGGATGGCACCACCACGAATTACAATAGCCAGGCCAGCCCCAACAACGCATGGAACAGCACTTCCACCGGACTGGTCCAAGACGGCATCGATATTGACACGTTCTATGTCACTTGGGGAAGCGGGCTCCTCGAGCCGGGGGATACTTCCGCCCAGATCGATATGGTGACGGGCATCGACATCTGGAACCTGATCTACATCATTCTTTCCTTCCGGAGCGAGACGACCACCGGCGGGGCCATTACTTATCTGCTCGAATTTTAAGCGTGAAACCATCCTTTCGAAAGGAAGACTCTGAGCCCTCCTTGCATGGGAAGCGGCGGCGGGGGGGGGCCCACCCCCCCCCCCTCCCTTTTTCCCCCCCCCGGAACAACCCGCGCCCCTCCCCGCCCCCCCCCCCCCCCCCCGCGCCCGCGGGGTGGGGGCCCGGCCGGGGGTTTGGGGGGGGGGTTTTTTCCCCCCAGCGCTCTTGCGTTCGGCCTTGTCGCCCGGCTCGGGCAAG
>Ga0078972_1000176_pt1 | contig 265282 bp, 250 predicted proteins | sample YelNatPaOPGAMG01_FD_67568 | JGI IMG/M metagenome (GOLD analysis project Ga0078972, IMG submission 67568) | Hot spring thermophilic microbial communities from Obsidian Pool, Yellowstone National Park, USA - OP-RAMG-01 (SPADES assembly) (version 2) | ecosystem: Environmental > Aquatic > Thermal... | reverse complement strand
TGTAGTCAATGTCCAGGGCTGTAGTTCCTCATAATTAAATCTGCCTGAAATGATGTTGTGAAAAGGCGGCATTATGAGTTGGCGGTGGAGAATACCTGGACTGGTAGGTCTGGTCAAGATGGCGCAGCAGGGCAACGATGCGCGGTCAGCCGGAAGTGCGCTGTCGGCTGGTTGCGCGGACGAGCAGAGCTTGGTTAATCAAGTTAATAAGACGGGGCGCCCAGCAGGACGCCCCGTCAATACCGTTCCGGGAATTAGTCCTCGGCAACGATGGTTATTTCTTTTGCCTTGGACTTCTCGGACTTCGGGAGAACCAGCTCCAGGACACCCGCCTTGTAGGATGCCTTAGCCTTATCGCCCTCAACTTCAGCCGGCAAAGTTACCGTCCGCTGGAATTTGCCGTAGACGCGCTCCTGACGGTAGTAGGTTTTACTCTTTTTCTCCGACTCAAATTTCCGTTCGCCGGCGATGGTCAGGGTATCGCCGAAAAGACTGACCTTGATGTCATCTTTGTTCATACCGGGTAGTTCTGCCCGGACGATAATGGCATCCTCAGTTTCCTCAATATCAAGGGGCGGTGCCCAGTAAGTTTCTCCCCGTTCCCGGGGCAGGCGTCCAAATACCGAGTCAAACAAACGGTCCAGTTCATCCCGAAGCGAGACCATCTCCCGGAATGGATCCCAGGTAGTTAGATGCTTTGCCATAGTCGTCACCTCCTTTTTTCAGTCTTCACCTTTTTAGACTGCATTTTTTGGTTGTGGTTTCACCAAAAACAGCTGTTGAAAAGGCAGACGTGCGACCCGGAAAGCCGCTATTGCGGTTCGGTCAGACGGAACCTGCTGGAGTAGTTGGAAAACTTCGGGTCGAACCGTCAGTTTTAGTTGGTGCCGGCGGTGGGTGAACTGGACCTGGCAGGAGCGGTTAGTTATTTTGTGGTGGATATTGCCTTTTCCCATTGTGCAGCCGGAGCTGAGCTGGATGCCATCAATAATACATCGAACCGGTGGTTTGGCAGGACAAAGAACAGTGGCGGTGAGTTCAAAAGGAGAGCATTTGAACCGGCGCCGAGCATAACTGCCGGCACGCATGCCGATTACCAGCCATGGGCCAAGATGGCCATGAAAGTTGCGGGCATTAGCCAGTTGCCGATTGTTCATAACCGTTGCTAATCTTACCTGAAATTTATGGGACAGGCAATTTTAGTTTTTTTTGACAAAAGCCCGGTTGTTAATAAAATTAGTTATATTTAACAATGTTTGATAAGACTAACATTTTCCAGCAAGCCGGGCTCGGTGAGAGTCAGGAGAACTATCTGGAGGCGATTCTGGTGCTGGGTCGGGAGCAAAAGCCGGTGCGGGTTAAGGATATTGCCCGTTTTTTGCAGGTGTCCCGGCCTTCGGTAGTTACCGCCCTTGCCGCCCTTGCCGTTAAGGGGCTGGTCCGGCATGAGCGTTATGGAGGTGTGGAGCTTACCGTAGCCGGAAGGGCAGTGGCCGAGGCGGTGTATCAGCGGCACCTGCTGCTTGAGCAGTTTCTTTATAAGGTGCTTGGTGTTAGCCGGGCGGTTGCCCGACAGGATGCGTGTCGGCTGGAACACAGTCTGTCGCCCGAGACAATGAAAAGGTTGATGATTTTTGTTCAGCAAATCGACCGGCAATGACTAAATTAAGTGAAATTGAAGTCGGTGATTGGGCAGTGGTCAAAAGGGTAGATGGTCCAGCAGAAATTCGGCGGCGGCTGGAGACGATGGGGTTTGTTCCCGGGGTTCGGGTGTTTGTCAGTCGTTGTGCGCCGATGGGAGATCCGCGGGCTTATGAACTTTTAGGTTATTGTCTCTCGTTACGAGAGAATGAGGCAAAACTAATCAGGGTTGAAAAGTTAAATGTATTGCCATTGACGCTGGCAGCAAACGGGCGCTACCGGGTTATTGCCGTTAGAGGTGGTCAGGGCCTCCGGCGCAACCTTGCCCAACTGGGTATTACCGAGGACACAATTTTAAGCCGCGGGGATTTGAATAAAAGCGGACCGCTAAAGGTGATAATTCAGGATAGAAAGTTGCAGCTCGGGCGGGGAATGGCAGCCAAGATTATGGTCGTGAAGGAAGAAAATGACCACGAAACGACTAATTAAAATTGCCATCGCCGGCAATCCCAATTCCGGTAAAAGCACAATTTTCAACGCGTTGACTGGCAGTAGGGTGGCGGTTGGTAACTGGCCTGGGGTAACGGTTGAAAGACAGGAGGGTAGGTCAGTTTACCAGGGACATCAATTGATAATCGTTGACCTGCCCGGCACTTATGCCCTTGACACCTGGACAATTGATGAACGAATTGCCCGGGACTTTCTGCTGCAAGAGCACCCCGACGGGGTAATAGCGGTGGTTGATGCTGCCAACCTGGCGCGCAACCTCTATCTGGTCATTCAGTTGCTGGAGATGGGTGCCCAGGTGGTGCTGGTATTGAATATGATGGATATTGCCCGAGAGCGGGGGCTGGAAATTGACTTGCATCGTCTGAGCGCGGTGCTGGGGGTTAGCGTGGTGCCGACCGTTGCCAGTACCGGTGAAGGGCTTGACCAGCTCCGGGCGATAATTCACAACCTGGGGCGAGACAAAAAAAATCAAAAACCTTTACACATTGATTATGGTCAGGAAATTGAACAGGGCATTGCCCGGATAATTACCGAATTAAAAGGCAGAGTTCCGGAGCAGGAACTGCGCTGGTGGGCGTTGAAACTCCTGGAAGGTGAACCAGCAGCACCACCGATTGCTGCGGCGGGTAGAATCGCTGCGGCGGTCCGCACCGAGATTGCCCGACGGCATAAACACGATGCTGGCAGTGCGATTATTGAGCGGCGCTATGGTTATATCCAGGGTGTCCTGCGGGAGTGCGTGCGAAGAAAACCGGATATCGCCCGCAGTGTGGAGCTTACTGAGCAGATTGACAACATTGTTTTAAACCGCTGGCTGGGTGTCCCCCTTTTCTTTCTGCTGATGGCTTTTACCTTTTATCTGGTGTTTGCGCTGGGGACACCGCTTGCCGGGCTGATTGAGCAACTGTTTGGCCTGATCGGGCAACTTACTATTGCTGGATTGACGCGCGTGCAAGCTCCGGAATGGCTCAGTTCGTTGCTGGCTAACGGTTTGATTGCCGGTATAGGCACAGTTTTAAGTTTCACACCCAATATCGCCATTCTTTATCTAATCATTTCAATAATGGAAGACTCCGGATATATGGCACGGGCAGCATTTGTAATGGACCGGTTTATGCATCTGCTCGGGTTACACGGCAGGTCGTTTATTCCGCTGGTTATGGGGTTTGGGTGCAATGTGCCTGCGGTCCTTGCTGCCCGCACCCTCGAATCCCGCAAGGACCGGATATTGACCATATTGATAAATCCGCTAATTTCCTGCTCGGCACGGCTGCCGATCTACATACTTTTTACCGGGATATTCTTTCCGCGCTACCGGGGATTTGTGGTTTTCTCACTTTATCTACTCGGGATAATTATGGCGGTTTTTGTTGCCCGAATTTTTCGCTGGCTATTCTTTCGGAGTGATGTGGCACCGCTGATTATGGAACTTCCCCCTTATCACCCGCCAACGGTTCGTACCGTGCTCAAGCCAACCGGCTACCGGACGTGGCTGTTTGTTCGACGCGCCGGGGTAATAATCGCGCCGGCGGTGGTGGTTATCTGGTTGCTGGGCAGTTTGCCCCCGGGAGTTCATTATGCTTCTCAGGATAGTATTTTGGGTAGAATCGGAACTGTTTTTGCACCACTGCTCAAGCCGGCAGGGTTCGGCTACTGGTGGGCAGCGGTTTCGTTGATCGCGGGCGTGGTCGCAAAGGAGGTTGTGATTGGCACAATGGCAACAATCCATGGCAAGGATCTTGGCAGCCTGGCTCAAATTTTGAAACAGTGGTTTACGCCGCTGTCTGCCTATGCCTTTATGGTGATGTCTTTGCTCTATATTCCCTGTGTGGCAACCTTTGCGGCAATTCGCCGGGAGCTGGGCGGACGCTGGGCAATCTTTACCGCAGGCTATACACTAATTTTGGGCTGGCTGACCGCTACCATAATATATCAAGTAGGGAGGATTTTTCTATGAGCCAGAATTCGCCTGAGGAACCAATTTTAGCGCAAAATTTTAAATTTGGTTTGTGGGTGATAGTTTCAATCCTGGCGATAGTTTTAGCGATTTTGATGTTTTCGTTTTTCAGGTTACAGCGTAAGAACGCCGGTGCATTTTTTTGTGGCCCGGAGTTACCGTCACCGGAATCAACTTATTATGGGGGTGATGTGCTGCAAAAAGGCGAGGTGCTGGCGGAATTGCTCGCTCGCTGGTGCATTCCCGGGGATAAAATCAATAGTATCTACGCTGCTCTATCAAAGACCGACTTTAACTTCCGCAAGATGAAACCGGGTGATTCGGTGGCGCTGATTTATCAGGGACTTGATTTGAATGGGATTGATTATTATCTGAATCCGGTGGTCCTTTATGCGGTCCGATTTGATTCTAACGGTAGTGCCTCAGCACTTAAGTTAACCAATTCGGTGGATACGGTTAGGTGCGCGATTCGAGGAACGATTGAGAATTCACTCTGGAATTCGCTTTTGAAAATGGGTGCCACTCCCGAGCTGGTGGTGGAGTTTGCCGAGATTTTGCGTTACGATATTGACTTTTTTACCGAGTGTAATAACGGCGATACTTTTGAACTGCTGGTTGACCGGCTGGAGGCAAATGGCCGGTTTTACCGCTATGGCAGAGTTTATATGGTTCATTATAAAAGCCGCACCGATAATGTCTATGGTTTTTATTACCAGGATCCATCCGGGCGCTGGGACTACTATAATGAAAAAGGGCAATCGTTAAGAAAGACTCTTCTCCGGTCCCCACTTTCGTTTGCTCGTATTTCCTCTTATTTTGGGATGCGGTTTCATCCAATTCTAAAGATTGTTCGTCCGCATCAGGGGGTGGATTACGTTGCGCCGCGGGGAACGCCGGTGAGTGCGATTGCCGATGGTGTGGTGACGATGGCAAGATGGAATGGTGGATATGGCAAAATGGTGGAAATAAAGCATTCCGGCGGATTATCTTCCCGTTATGGGCATCTTTCAGGTTATGGTCCGGGAATCAAGGTGGGCAGGTTTATCCGGCAGGGGGCGACGGTTGGTTATGTTGGTGCCACCGGGCTGGCAACAGGTCCCCATCTGCATTTTGAAGTTCGGCAGAATGGCAAGCCGGTGAACCCGCTGAAGGTAATTCCGCCCCGGGCCGAACCGGTGCCCGCAAAATATCTTGCCGATTTCCAGGCGGTAAAAAACGGCTATCTGGAACTTTTTAAAAAAATTGCCGCATTACCGGTTAGGGTTTCGGAATCGTTGCCGGGTAATTAAATTTCAATTTCCGCCTCCAGGTAAAAACTTCTGCCCGGAAGTGGATAGTCTTTAATCAGCTGATAGCACCGGTCGAAGATGTTGCGGCAACCAGAATTAATCTGTGCATTAACAAACTTTACCGGTAACCTGACTGTTGAGCCGAGGTCAAAAACCAGATAGCCGGGCAGCGTATCGGAATTGGGAGGGTTGGTGAATTTTTTTGTCGTGCCGTTAATACCGAGCGAGAGCCGCACCCAATTCTCCTGCTGCCGGTTATAAGCCAGCCACAATTCTCCTTTGCCAAAAAGTTCAGGTCGGTATGGTAAATAAGATGAATCAGAACGGCAGCGTTGAAAGGTCAGCGCACCCTGGACCCCAAACCATTTGTAATCAAACTGCGGCTCCAGTTCTATCCCGGTAATCTTTGCCCGGGCAATATTTACCGGCCGGTAGACATAATTTTCGTCCGGTTGCCATTGAATTAAATCTTTTACCCGGTTGTAAAAAACCCCGATCCGGAATAAAGAGGTTGGCGCCAGATTCACCCCTAAACCGGCAGAAATACCTTCAGCCCATTCGGGCATTAGATTTGGATTTCCACGTGTCCAGCCATCATCAGGCCAGTAGAGCTCATTAAAGGTTGGGGTACGGTATGAGTTGTTCACGCCCAAGTAGAAACTGAGGGGTTGGGGTTGATTGATGAAGAGATTAATCCGCGGACTGAAAGCACCATAGGTAGCAACCCGCTCCTGTTCCCGGGTTTGCAGGAGTTCATATCGTGTCGCCGGGTTCAAGGTAAAACCTGCCCAGGTGATATTTGCTTCAATAAATCCAGCGCCAGTTATCCGTGCCGGAGTTCCAACTGCGGTGCTGCGGCAATGTTCGGTAATTCCTTCCAGACCGGCAGCCAGTTGAATTTTTGCCGGTACGGTGAGTAAATTTAGCCGTTCAACCAGGTTAAGTCCGGAAACATTAATCCGATGAGTATCATCCGCAGTGAAATATTCACCAGGATTAAAATAATGTTGATAAAGGCGCTGATGGTAAATGCGGGCGCTTAATCTGCCGATTTCGTCCTGGGTACGGTCATAACCACTTATCAGCAGCAACCTGCCATCCTGAAGTCGGGCACGGTCACTGGGAAATGAAATTGGCCCCGGAGAGCCCCGTTCGGTCAGGCAAAGTGAGGAGGCAAAAGAGAGGTAATCTTTCCCGAGACCGGTTCCCGCCTTAAGGATTAAATCACCACGGGTTAGGTCGGCATTGGTCATAATGCGTGCGGAATCGTTTTGGTCCTGATAAGGAAAGTTGTTCCGGTTGTGCAGATACCCACCACCAAATAGGAAGTTCACCGTGCCCGGGTTGGCGAGCCGGAAGCCGGCATATTTTTTCCCGAACGAACCGAGCCCGAAACTGGCGCGAACTTCCTTTTTTTTCGGTTCTGGCGAAATGATGTTTAGCACTCCGCCAATTGGATTTGCCCCGTAAAGAGCAGAAGCACCCCCGCGTGCGATTTCCACCCTGCTTACCAGTGAAGGTGAAATTAAACTGAAGTCCGTCTGATTGTTCAGGCTGGTATTCAAACGCACCCCATCAAACAAAACAAGGGTTTGCTCAACTGTTGCACCACGCAGCGAAACGGTGCTCAGATTATTATAATCCTGCACCAGCACCGCTGGCGAACGAGCGAGCAGTTCGCTTATATCTGATTTCCCCTCGATACCAATTCCCCTTGATTCAATTACAGAAACCGGCATTGCCGGGTCCGCATTTAACTTTAGTCGGGTGGCGGTGCTGGTTACACCGGAGATCGGAATTGCACGCGGCTGGAGCATAATCAAAACCGGTTTTGCGGTACTGACCCACTTCAATACTTTAGGCTGGTACCCGATTCTTACCGCCTTAATAACTACATACGAAGGCAAATTTCTCTCGCCGATTGCAAATTTACCGCAAGAATCGGTTAGAACGGTCGTATCCAGACCCTCAACCTTCAGCTGAACATAAGGCACCCCTTGCCCGGTGAATTCATCAACGATCGTTCCCTCCAGTCCCGAACTCAATAACAGAACTAAACTTAAGATTACTGACATATCGGTCCTCCTTATCTTGCAGGTTAACCGACTCCTTAATGCAGTAGCCAGGTCTTCTGACTCGCGGCTCAACCCGGCGTCTTCCCGGCGCACTGCCAGTGACTTTTGCCGGGCATTTTATGCCGCTCACAGCGGGCAAGCCCGTTGCCGACTTGCACGGCATTCCCTGTGTCCATTTCTGGACAACCCGTTTTTCCGGGTCTGCCACTGCGGGGGAAGTATAACCTTCTATTTTACTGATGTCAATCTATTGATTTTTACTTGATTTGGGCAGGAGGAGACATAAAATTTTAAAGTGGAGATAGTCAGTTTAGGGTTACTAAAAATATAAAACTAAAAGGAGGTAACGTGCGTAGCTGGTGTTTATTATGTATCGGCATCCTGACAGCAATCGGGCTTGCGGCACCGATTGAGCCGCTGCTGCTTGAAAAGATGAGTACCGTCAGCAGCGATGATTATCTGCCGGTGATGATTGCGCTTGAGCAGCAGTTCGATGCCGAACAGGTAATCAAAACCGTTAAGGTTAAGGATGAACGCTGGCGAATAACGGTCAGCGGCCTCAAGGAGCTGGCACAGCAAAGCCAGCAGCCGCTCCTGGTGGAACTGGAGAAACTGGCGAGCGCCGGCAAGGCAAAGAATATAGTTCCGCTCTGGATTGTAAATGCGGTTTACTGTGAACTTGTGCCGGATGCGATTTTAATTGTGGCACAAATGCCGGGTGTCTGGTTCGTTCAGTGGGATTTGATACCAACTGAGAATGCGCTCGGGTTGGCACAGGTTGCCCGGGCAGATGTCACCAGTGGGGTTGACAGTCGGGAGTGGCATGTGCGCAAGGTTAAAGCGGACAGTGTTTGGTATGTTTATGGGTATACTGGTCAGGGTGTAGTCATCGGCAATATTGATACCGGATGTGACTATACCCATCCGGATTTGTCCGGTCATATGTGGACTGACCCGAATTATCCGTATCATGGCTGGGATTTTGAAAACAATGATAATGACCCGATGGACGCCAATGGCCACGGAACTCATACCTGCGGTATCAATGCCGGTGACGGGACCGCGGGCGATACTACTGGAATAGCACCGCGTGCCCAGATAATGTCCTGTCGTACCAAAACCAGTTTGAGCTCGCCCTTGCCGGACACGATTGCTGAAAACACGGTTTTCCAGGCGATGCAGTTCTGTGTGGCACCGCCTCTTTCTCCGGAAAATCACGCTCAGCTCCTGTCAATGAGTCTGGGCTGGCAACATTCGTGGAATCCTCGCCGGGCGCTCTGGCGTCAGGCGGTAACCAATGTGGCGGCTGCCGGTCTGCCCTACTTTATTGCTGCTGGTAATGAAGGTTCGAGCAGCCCGCCGGATAATGTGCGCACTCCGGGTGATGTACCTGGACCCTGGAAGCATCCTGCTGAGATGGCAGGCGGACTGGGAGGCGCAATTTCCATTGGCGCGACCGATTCCCTTGATAACTATGCCTATTTTACATCCTGGGGGCCGGTTTCTTGGTCAAGTGTTCCGCCTTATAATGATTATGCCTATCCGCCCGGGCTTTTGAAGCCGGATTTCTCGGCACCGGGGGTGGATGTGGTTTCGTGCCGGTTGGGCGGTGGTTATATTTCAATGTCTGGAACTTCAATGGCAACTCCGTGTGCGGCCGGAATTGCCGCATTGATGCTGGAGAAAAACCCGAATCTATTACCGGAAGAGGTTGACTCAATTATGCAGTATTCGGTGGTGCCGCGAGGAACCCCACCCAAAAACAATACCTATGGAACCGGAAGGATTGATGCCCTGCGCTGTATTGAAAATACCCCGTTGCCGTTTGGGGTCCGGTTTTACCGCTCGATAGTTGATGATTCAAGCGGTGGCAATAATGACCGGATTATCAATCCCGGCGAAACTATCAATCTGCCGGTCTGGGTTAAAAATCAATGTAATTATGCGACCAGTGGCGTGGTCGGGATATTAAGAACTGCGGACAGTTCTCACATTACAATCCTGGATTCGGTTAAAAATTTCGGCACAATTCCTGCGGGTGATACCGCCTTTTCCGGGATTCCGGGATTTGGATTTACAGTTGCGCCGGCATGCAGTAATGGCTATGCACTCAATTTTGAACTGGTAATTCGGGATGCGGCTGATTCCGTCTGGGTCTCAACGCTGAAACTTAGGGTTGGCACCCCGGTTCTTAATGGTGATTCGGTTTATGCCTATGATGGTGGAAATGGTAAACTTGACCCGGGTGAAGAGTGCGATATCGCGGTGCAACTGGTAAATTCCGGACTCGGTAATGCCTATGATGTGCAGGTGGTTTTTATCTCCGCAGACTCGCGGCTGGCGGTGCTGGATTCAACCGCGGTTTATGGGCTCATTCCCGCAGATTCCTGGCTGATGAATGAAACTGACCATTTCCGGGTTCGGGCAAGTGCCACGATTCCACGTGAGTTTGTTATACCCTGCAGTCTGCGGATAAGTCAGACCGGCTATCCGGACCGAACAGTATACTTTGGATTGCAGGTTGGTAGACTTACTGCAATTGACCCGATTCCGGATGGTCCGCGTGAGCCTGCGCTCTATTATGCCTATGATGATATTGATAACGAATATTCAGAACGTCCGATTTTCTCCTGGGTGGAGCTTCGTAACCTCGGAACACGGCTCACACTGAGCGATGACCAGACGGTTCAGCTTAACCTGCCGCCGAGATTTGGTCCAATTAAGTTCTACGGTCAGCGCTATACCCAGATCTCAATTTGCTCCAATGGCTGGGTTGCACCCGGTTCTGCCACCCAGACCACCTGGACAAACACCGCACTGCCAAATACCGATATGCCGCCGATGTTTTGTCTAAAATGGGACGACCTCTATCCACCGACCGGTAATGGTGTGTGGTACTATCATGACTCATTAAACCACCGTTTGATCGTGGAGTGGGATTCAGTTCACTACTATTCACCGCGTGACTCGTGGGACAAGATGGAGATAATCTTCTACGATACCACCCTGGCAGCTGCTGATGGTAACACCGAGGTAGTATATCAATATCTAACCGCAAACCGTAACTCCTCAATGACCGTTGGTGAACAAGACCCCTCGCGCACGATTGCAATTCAGGTGGTCTTTGACAACAATTATCACCGGGCTGCCGGACCAATTGTTCCGGGCCGGGCGATTAAATTCACCACCGATGCACCGCTGGTCGGACTCGCAGAAAATCAGACTCAGCCTAAACAGCTGCTAACTGGAATGAGTATCCTGCCGACCCAATTCCGCAGCCGTCTGCAGATTAACTTTATACTAAATCAGGAGGCAGGAATCCGGATTGTGGTTTATGACAATGTCGGACGCAGGGTTCGCAGTCTGGTTAACCAGCGGCTCAAACCAGACCGTTATCAGTTTACCTGGGATGGTCGGGATGAGGCGGGCAGGTCGGTTGCCCAGGGTGTTTACCTCATCCGGGTTGAAACTGATAGCCAGACTAAAACAACCAAGGCGGTTTATCTGAAATAATCAGTTCTGGCGGGCAGGGGAAATTCCCCTGCCCGCCACTTATTTTGTATTAAATGTTCCAAATCCGTCAGATGCAAGAAAACGACCTTGACCAGGTTCTGCAGATTGAGCATAGCACCTTTCCTAATCCCTGGCGGCGTTCCTTTTTTCTGGCCGATATTAACCGCCAGGATACACTCTGTATTGTTGCTGAAAATCAAACCGGAGTAATTGGCTATCTGATTGCTTGGGGACGAGACGAACTCCATATCGCCAACATTGCCGTAGCACCAAAATGGCGTAACCAGGGCGTTGGCACCTGCTTAATGAAAAGGGCGCTTGAGTTCGGGTCGCTTCAGGGCGCAGCTAATGCCTATCTTGAGGTGCGGATGTCCAATACCGGTGCCCAACGGTTTTACCGACGGTTCGGTTTTGTGCCAACCTATATCCGCCGGGGATATTACGAAAATGGTGAAGATGCGCTGGTTATGGAACGAGAAATAGATTAACGGTAATGGTCAAAAATGACAATTTCACTTAATTCCTTTCGTGGCCTGGTTTTTAGCTCCTGAGCCGGATAACCGAGCGGTGTCAGTGCTATTGGTTTTACATTTTCGGGGATGGCAAGCACCCGGCGCACCTCATTTTCAATAAAGGCACCAATCCAGCAGGTTCCAAGCCCTTCGTTAGTTGCGGCGAGAATTATATGCTCCAGTGCAATCGCAACATCAATTTCCGCCGCTGACCAGTAACCCCCCATTCCTTTCCATGACTGTTCAAGTAAAGCACAGGCACAGATTACCACTGGTGCCTGGGCGATAAATGTCTGATTCCGGCATGCCGGGACCAAATCCTGCCTTATTTTCTCATTTTTGACAACAATGAATTTCCAGGGCTGATAATTCTTGGCTGATGGTGCGAGCCGGGCTGCTTCCAGAATCCGGTTCAGTACCTCATCAGGGACCGGGTCTGGTCGGTATGCCCGCACACTCACTCGGCGGCGAACAACATCATAAAACTCCATTTGACCTCCTTTGAAACTAAATTATAAAACTAATTTAGCAGTAATTACCTGAAAGTCAATTGTTAGCCCTTCCCGTCATTGCGCTCTGCCGTTGCCTTTCTCGTCATTGCGAGCGCGCCAAATGCGAGCGTGGCAATCTCAAAGCGACAGAACTCACATCACCAGCATATAGATTGCTTCGTGTTTGTGGCTTTCGTTACCTGCCCAGGGCAGAGCGCCCTCACAATGACTAAAAATATGCTAATATTTTAATATTGACATTGAAGCAATTTGACATTGTTGAGACCGATAATAAAATACAGCATATGCTGAAAAGAATAAGTTTGCTCCAGAAACTCCTGCGTCAGGAAGGACTCTCTGCCATGATTGTGTCCGGTTTAAACAATATCCGTTATTTGTGCGGTTATACTGGTAGTAATGGGATGATGATTGTTACAAGAAGTCACGCCACTTTTTATACCGATTTCCGTTATCAGGAGCAGATGAAACAGGAGGTTCGGGGCTGTAAGAAAAAGGTGCTGGAGCGTGACCTTTATGCCTCATTTCCGGTTGAGGACCTGAGGCGGTTCATTGCTGGTACAAGGGTTCCGCGTCTCGGGATTGAAGAGGGGAATTTAACCCTGGCGCGATTCCGGCTTTTGCGCCGGCAGTTAAAGGGATTTAAACTGGTGCCGGTTCGGGACCTGGTGCTTGAACTCAGGCGCAAAAAAAGTGCGGAGGAAATCAAACTGATGAGCCGGGCACAGGAGATAACCGAAGAAGGGTTTAATCGGGTCCTGAAACTGGTCAAACCCGGCGTCACCGAAAGGGAACTGGCACTGGAAATAGAGTTTTATTTCCGCCAGTTTGGAGAGGTGGCTTTTCCATCAATTGTTGCCGCCGGTGAAAATGCTGCCAAACCGCATGCCCGGGCAGGTGAAAGGAGACTGCGGCGTGGAGACTGTATCACATTTGATATTGGTTGCCGTTATCAAGGATACTGTGCGGATATGACCAGGACCGTTTTTCTGGGTAAGCCCGACCCGGAACTAAAACGGGTTTACGAGGCGGTTTTAAAGGCACAACAAGAGGCGCTTTCGGTTATCAAACCTGGTGTGCCGTGTAAATTAGTTGACCTGACCTCTCGGGATTATCTCAATCGGCTCGGTCTGGGCAAATATTTTGGACATAGTCTCGGGCATGGGGTGGGGCTGGATGTACATGAACAGCCAGTTCTTGCCCGCACGGGTAAACAAATACTGGAAACAGGGGATGTGGTGACCGTGGAGCCCGGTGTTTATCTGCCGGGCAAAGGCGGGGTACGGATTGAAGATATGGTTCTTGTTACCCGCACCGGCATTCACAACTTTACCAAAGCCAGTAAAGAGCTAATAATACTTTAAGGAGGATTTATGGTTACGCCCAATGATTTTCGAACTGGATTATTGATCAAATACAATAACGAGATTTTTGAAATTCTTTCCTATTCGCGGACCCGGACCGCCCAGCGCCGGGCACGGGTTCTGACCAAAATGCGGAATATTCGCACCGGGGCACTGATTGAAGAGAGTTTTGAATCGGAGATTAAACTGGAAACGGTGGAGATGGAACGGCGCAAAGGGCAGTATCTTTATGCAGATGACAGCGGTTATCACTTTATGGACCTGGAGACCTACGACCAGTTTGCCTTAAAAAAGGAGGTGCTGGGCGATAAGGTCCTTTATCTAACTGAAGGGCTGGAAGTGGAAATCGGGTATATTGAAGGTGTTCCGATGATGATTGAGCCCCCGATGTTTATCGTGCTGGAGGTGATTGAAACTGAACCCAATTACCGCGGTGATACCGCAACCGGCGGTGGTAAACCGGCCCGACTTTCCACCGGGCTGATGGTGGATGTCCCATTCTTTATCAAAGTCGGCGACCGGGTCCGGATTGACACCCGCACCAATACCTATGTGGAGCGGGCATAGTTAATAATAAAGCAGTGTTTAAAAAAGTTTTGGTGGCGGCACGGGCGATTCCGGCGCTGCGGGTAATTCGGACCTGCCGGGAACTCGGCATCAGGTGTGTGGTGCCTTATTCAGAAGCGGATCGGGATTCATTGCCGGTGCTATTGGCTGACGAGGCGGTTTGTATCGGTCCCGCGCCGGCAAGCGCTTCTTATGCCAACTCTTCAAGGTTGCTTGCCGCAGCCGAGGTTACCAGCTGTGAGGCGTTGCATCCGGGCTGGGGGTTCCTTTCTTCAGAACCAGAGTTTGCTGATGCGACCATCAATTCTGGGATAATTTTTGTGGGTCCGACTCCGGGGACGCTCAGGCAGTTGCGGGACCGGCTGGCACTGAGACAAATTTTAAAGGACAACGGCATTCCGGTAGTGATGGCTTCTGAAGTTCCAATCACCAATCCGCAGCAAGCGGTTGCTGAATCAGCAAGGCTGGGGTTGCCGGTAGTGGTCAAACCGGTTCTTAGCAATCTTAACATCACCAGGTTGATTGTTAAAGAAAAGGATATTGAGTATCAGGTGCGGATGTGTCAGGCTGAGACCCGGGCACATACCGGCTCGGAACAGGTATATCTGGAAAAATATCTAACCGGGGCACGTCCGGTTGATGTGCTGCTTATTTCCTATCTGCCAATTATTGACTGGGAGGTTGGATTTTATTACCGACACCGGGACATTATTGCATTTTCACCGGCAAACATCACCTCAAAATTAAGGACAAAAATTTACCGCTGGGCAAAACTGGCACTGACAGCACTCCAGTTCAATGGCTGTTCGGTAGTGCGATTTCTGATTGACGAGCGTGAGAACCCATATCTTTTCCGGATTAATTGCGAATTAAGTCCGTTCAGTCCGCTGGCAGAAATCAGCACCGGGATTGACATTGTTGCCGAGCAGCTCCGGGTTGCGACCGGAATTGAAGCAGAAAAAGCCCCCCGTTCTCTTCAAGTCGGTGCCCTGGCGGTAAACATTTTTGCCGAAGACCCTTATGCCGATTTTGAACCGTGCACCGGTATTCTTGCTGAGTTAACACTTCCGGGTGGTCCGTTCATTCGGGTAGAGTCCCATTTATATCCAGGAACGAACATACCTCCAGATTATGAACCACATATCGCCTCAGTATTTTCTTGGGGTTTGGATTTTCAGAACGCGCGGGGAAGGTTACAGCGTGCGCTTGCGGAATTTAATACGGGCAATATCAGGACTGATCTGGATTTGATTCGTGCCGCGTTGCGACATCCGGAATTTGGCAAACCGGGCGGGATTGTTCATTTAAGACAGCCGGGAATTGAAATTTTTGCTTGACAAAGGGCGAAGATTTAGTTATAATAAATCAGAAACAGTGAGGAGCTTTATGCGCATTTATTTTATTCCCGAAAAAATGGCAATAGCTCTTCGCTGTTTTTTATCCCCAAAAAGAAAGGAGGTGCAAACTACCATGAAGAATCGCGGCTTTACACTGATTGAGTTGCTTGTCGTCATCCTGATTATTGGTATCCTGCTCGCACTTATCATCCCGAACTTTGTGTTGTTCCAGGAGCGCGCCCGTCGTGCTTCGGTGAAGAACAATATGCACGTTATCCAGACCGCGCTGGAAGCGTACGCGGTTGACCACTACGGTAACTATCCGGGTGAGGATGTGGAATGGGACCCGGGCAACGAGGCTGGTATGTGTCTGTGGTTCCCGGGCGGTGACCCGATTGGAACCGATGGCGAGCCCAAGCCGGGTAACTTCCCGGTCAACCCCTACGACGGAAAGCGTTATAATGACGAAGACAAGGACGAAGAGGACCTGGTTTACCTCGACCTGATTGGTGAACTGGAACCCGGACAGAATGCCCAGATCCGGGGCAGCGACGAGGAGTGTCCGTACCTTGATTTCGGCGGCACGCCTGAGTATCCAGGCGGAATTGGGATTGCGACCTATGTGCCGGATGTAGGTTTCGGAGCTCCGCAGGAGTACGGCATCTACGGATTTGGACGGGATGTCGCCTATCCGATGTACGACCTCGACCCGATGTGCGACGACCCGACCGATGAGGAATACTTCATTTTCTTTGTGCTCCACAACTAATCCTCAGACAGCAATCAATGGGGCGGTTCATACCGCCCCATTTTCTTTTCTTGACCTTTTAATTAATAGGTTTTATACTTGAATAAATTATGGCGGTGATTAACCAGCCGGTCATTGAAATGGTTCGTCTGAGCAAGACCTACCGGTCCGGGTTCCGGATGAAAAAGGTTCAGGCGCTGGTGGACTTAAATCTGCAGATCGGGAAAGGAGAAATATTTGGCTTTCTTGGCCCAAACGGCGCGGGAAAAACCACGGCAATAAAAATTCTTATCGGTCTGGCAAAACCAAGCAGTGGCTATGCTACGGTTCTGGGCAAACCGCCCAGGGAAACGCGGGTAAAACGCCGGCTTGGCTTTCTGCCCGAGTCGCCATATTTTTATGAGTATCTGACTGCATCCGAATTTCTAACGCTTGCTGCTCAGCTTTCCGGGGTCAACCATAGTGAAATCAAATCCCGGGTGCGCCAGATGCTCAAGGTTGTCCGGATGGAGTATGCCGCCAATCAACAGATGCGGGGTTTCTCCCGGGGGATGCTCCAGCGTATTGGCATTGCCCAAGCGCTGATTCATGACCCGGAGGTAGTGATTCTGGATGAGCCAATGGGGGGGCTGGACCCGATTGGCAGAAAAGAGTTTCGGGATATTATCGTGGGATTACGCGATCAGGGTAAGACCGTTTTCTTTTCAACCCACATCCTTGCCGATGTCGAGATGATCTGTGACCGTGTCGGCATAATCGTTGGCGGCAGGATGGTGGAAATGGGCAGGTTAAACGATATTCTCAGCGGGGAAGTGGAGTCAATTGAGATTACTCTGAGGGGCGTGAGTGGCAAATTTCGCAAGGGGCTGGAGCGGATTGCGGACCGCTGCATTGAGGCGGGAGAATTACTGATGTTGAGTGTGAAAAATGAAGAGGAGGTGGAACGGGTACTGGCGATTGCCCGCGATGCCCAGGCACAGGTGAAGGCAATTATTCCCCGTTCTATGACACTTGAGGAGTTCTTTATGGCACGGGTGAACCGGGCGCGGCGCGGAGAGGACAACTAATGTTTAACCGGATTTTTGGTATTGCGTTTAACACCTTCCGGGAGTCGGTTCGCGACCGGGTTCTGGTGGCACTGATTATTATTGCTATTCTCGTGATGGCAAGTGCTAAAGTGATCCAGCCCGTTGCCCTGGGAGAAGCAGAAAAGATTATCAAGGACCTGGGGCTTTCTGCCATTACTCTTTTTTGCGTTCTGATTGCCATTCTGGTAGGAGGTAGAATCGTTTATCGGGAGGTGGAAAAACGGACAATCTATTTATTACTTGCCCGGCCGGTGCATCGGGCAGAGTTTATCATTGGTAAGTACCTGGGAATGATGCTTGTGCTTACGGTGAGTCTGGTAATGATGACCGCGGGTTTTTATCTCGTTTTATTCATCAGTGGTGTTAAACCGGACCCACGGCTGCTCTGGGCGGTATTGATGACCTGTTTTGAACTGTCGATTTTGACCGCGGTTGCTATTCTCTTTTCAACATTTGTAACTCCGATTGCCAGTGCGGTTTTTACATTTTTTATTTATTTTATCGGACATAGTATACCACTTTTAAAACAGCTGGCAGCGATAAGCCCGGCAGTGGTGGTGAAGTTTATCGGGCTGTTTCTTTATTATCTACTTCCCAATCTGACCAATTTTAACATCCGGGGCGATGTAGTGCACGGCGCACCTTTGAATCCCCTGGCAATGGTAATCGCGAGTGGCTATTCAATTGTTTACACCTTTACCCTGCTGTTGATTGCAGTTATTGTTTTCAACCGGCGGGACTTTTGATGGAACTGACGGAAATTACTAAACCGGTTCCCCGCGGACCGGGCTGGCTCGTAACACTGCTGCCGGTGGTTTTGATCATCTGGGGGTTTGTCGGAGTTTATCTACTGCAGCTGGCGCTTGATTCTACCGGGCGCCGCGCCGGAGAAAAACTGATGCAGGAGCTTGCCTATTTCCCTTCCGGTGTTGCCCTTCGGGAAATGGTAATTGAATACCGTGAGATAGTGGCAGATTTTATCTGGCTGGTGGCAATTGACTACTATGGCCGGCATCAGCAGACCGACCGGCGTTATGAATGGCTGGGGCATATCTTTCAAATTCTCACCACCCTTGATCCCAGGTTTATCGGTGCTTACCACTTTGGGGCAATTACGCTGGCCTGGGATGCGCACAAACCGGTGGAGGCGTTGCGTTTTTTACTTGACGGGATGAAGGCAAATCCGCTGAGCTGGCAGTTACCTTTTGATGCTGGATTTATCAATTATATTCTAATCGGTGACTATCAGTCCGCCGCTCGGTTATTTCAGGTGGCATCAAAACTGCCTGATGCCTGGCCGATTATTGAGCGGTGGGTACCTTATGCTACGGCGCGCAGTGGTGATTTTACTACCGCCCGGGAAATGTGGAAAGACCTGTATTACAGCACCGATAATAAAAAACTGAAAGAGTTAATTGTCAGACAGTTGAAATGGCTGAAACTTGAGGAGGGTCTGGCTACGATTCAAGAGGCGGTGGACCGGTTTATGGAAAAAGAGAAGAGAGCGCCGCTAAGTATTCAGGAATTGCTTTATCGTGGGTATTTAAAACAAATACCGGAAGAACCTTATGGCGGCAGGTTTTATCTTGATGGTAATAAAGTCCGGACTACCACGCCCCCCAGTCGCCGTGGTTCAGGTTAAAACTTGACAAAGAAATGTATAACACTATTATTTAACAACAAAGGAGATTATATGTTTTCTAAAGTCCGCGGTTTCACATTGGTGGAACTTTTAGTGGTAATTCTGATTCTGGGCGTGTTAATGGGGATGTCAGTGCCAAGGTTTGCCGGTATTCGCACCCAGGCACGAATCGCGGCGATGAAGATGAATCTGCACAATGTTCAAACTGCAATTGAAATATTTCACCAGGAATTCGGTTACTACGCAGAGGACTTTTATGAAGATGGTTATGGTTGTGTTTTCCCGGGTGGTGAATATGATGTCCGGATCGGAAAATTGCCCACCAATCCTTGGAGCGGTAAGGAGATGGATCCGGATGAATTCAACCCTGAAGACTACGATGATATCACCGAAATCAGCAACACCGATGAGTACGGGCCCAATGATGTGTATGGATATGACCCCGGTAACATAGTTTATAAGGTGTATGACCCGCCGGGTTCTGCATACCCCACTCATTACGGTCTATTGGGTATTGACCATAGTGGTTCTTCAATCCGGGATTTTGATGCTGATGGTGACGCGGTGATATTTGTTCTTCATAATTAAGGGGTAGAGATGGGCAAAAGGTTATACTTGACACGGTGCAGGCAACTTTCTATAATGAAATTTGTGCCCAGCAGAGTTTTTGCTAACCGCGGGTTCACGCTGGTTGAGCTGCTGGTAGTTATTTCGGTAATTGGAATTTTACTTGCCTTTTTTGTTCCCACGATGATTTCACGGGTGACGACCAATGCCCGTCGGACCGCCACATTACAGGAGATGAATGTGATCCGGGAGGCAATAATGGGAAATCCGGATTTACGGATTGGCGGGGAGGTTGCCGGTTATGGGTTTAAACAGGACGTTGGACGTTTGCCCCGTGACTTAGTGGAACTGGTAACCAAAAACCCATTTGAGGGTATTTATGCTCAGCGGATGTATGTTGGTAAGGAGACGCTTCCTTCATGGGATCCCTATATTCAGAAAGGTTGGAACGGTCCTTACCTGCGCGAGGATGGCGAAATGGGGTATCTGTATGACGCCTGGGGAACCGAATATAAGTACTGGATTGAAAATAACGAAACTCTGGGATTAAAGAGCGCAGGTCCGGATGGATTGTTTTGGGGACAGCCTGGCGCGGTCAAGGATGACGATATCAAAGTGAGGTTCTGATGAAGCGAAAATGGGCAAAAGGGGTTACCCTGATTGAACTGCTGGTGGTGATTATGATATTGAGCCTGATTTTAACTGCGGCAATTAAAACGTGGGATGTGACACTTGAGCGCGGACGGTTTGAAACAACCCGGCAGAAACTGGACCGGCTTGCTAAAGTGATCACCGGTGACCCGGATTATGTTGTCGGTGGCGTCCGGGCAGACTTTGGTTTTGTTGGTGATATGGGGGCTTTACCAAGGAGTCTCAGCGACCTTGCAAATCCTCCCAGTTGGGTTTCACCACCGGAAAGCAGTCGCTGGCGCGGTCCTTATATAAAATCCACATTCTCTGAATCCCCGGAAGGTTACCGGATTGATGGATGGGGCGATACGATAATTTTTGAACGGGACAGTCTGTTTCTGCGAAGTTATGGCGGGGGAGGATTGGTAGACCGGACAAAATGGATTACTAAACCGCTGGGTTATACATTAAACGACCTGCTCTACAATGTGGTTGACGGTTCAATTGTTGACCAGCGGGGAGTGCCACCACCAGATTCGTTACTGCCCAGGATTACAGTTCAACTTGAATACCCGCGGCAGGGTGTTTTGTATCGCGATAGTTATACCCCGGGAACAAATGGCAACTTTGAGTTCCTGGCTGTGCCCCAGGGGGTCCAGACATTACGGGTAATGGTCTGGTTCTATTACCCGCCACCACCGAGGTGTGATACTGTAATAAAGGCAGTTACTGTTTTTCCCCGCATCGGTGCCCGGGGCATTGAGGTCCGGTTAAATGTGGACTGGAACAATATGTGAGGTGGTTTATGAGTATGAGGAAGAGATTTACCGGATTCACCCTAATGGAACTGCTGGTTGTTTTATTGATAATCGGGATTCTTAGCACGGTGGCATTGCGAACAATTGACGCCACGCGGGATCGGGCACTTTTTGACCAGACTACCAAGGAGATGCGTGAACTGGCTTACGCGATGGTGGGGAACCCGGAGATTGTAGCAAATGGACAGCGTGTTGATTTTGGATTTTTCGGGGATATGATGAGATTGCCCAATGACCTGCGGGAATTGATGGAAAATACCACCAATTCTCCGTTCTGGCGTGGACCTTACCTGCGGCGAGAATTTTTACAGGATACCGCAGGCTATCGGTACGATGCCTGGGGAAATCCTTATACCTTTAATCCGGTGACCGGCACAATTGCCACCATTGGTAACGGGAAATACCCAATGACAATTCGGGTAGTGGATTCAGTTGCTCACCTGACAAATAACAGTATTATCGGAAGTATCACGGATGCAGAAAATAATCCCCCCGGAGACAAAGCAGCAACTGTTGGGGTCTATCTATTTTTGCCCAACGGTACCAGTTATTTTACCCGTCCGGATGCAGGGGGTTATTATGAGTTTTCACCATTAACTCACGGAGGTATTCCAATTGGTCATCATAAACTGGTTGCTAAACGCCCTGGTGGTGATTCAATTGTAAAATGGGTTACCGTAGTGCCCAGAAGCCGAACGATTGTTGATTTTCGGTTCAGTCGGTTGTTCCGGAATTATCTGCAACTGGTCGGGACACCGAAACTTTCCGGCGACAGTGCAGGGTTTACCATTTCAATTGTTAATCCGGGCAGTAATCCTGATACCATAAGTTCAATTCAGTTTATTGAAGCTCCAGATAGCGCCTATATGAGCTGGCTTTATATCCGTAATCATGAACAGCGCCAGTGGGAGTACAATCCGCGTCCCGGCAGGGGCGATTCATTCGCCATTATGCCGACATCTTTTGTGATTGCACCTAATGGCGAGGAAGTTGTTGAGTTCAGTTTTTATAACTTTTATAAAACCCCGACCGGCGGGGATACAAGTAATATTTATGATAAATTGTTCCGGTTGAGGTTTAACGATGGTTCGGAATTCAGTGTCCGACCGCGATGAATTTGAAATAAGGAGGCAAATTGGCAACTAAAGTCTTTGGCGGGGGTGGTAAGGGCACCCTCTGTATTGATATCGGGTCAAACTCAGTTAAATTTGTCAAGGTGGAGGGGGGCAGGGTTGTTGACTATGGTTTAAAAGAAATCGGCGAGGCGTTTGATGTCCCTTCCATTTTGCGGGAGTTAATCAAGGATTACAAGCCCCGGGAGGTGTATACATTCGTTTCCGGTCCATCGGTCAGCGTCCGCCAGGCGCCATTTCCGAAGATGAACCGCCGGGAGCTAAAGGATGCGATTCTACTACGACTGGATAAATACTCACCGTTTACTTTAGACGAAGCCATTTTTGACTTCAAAACTCTTGGTCCAGTAAGGGAGGCGGGGGCAATTAAAGACAATGTGATGGTAATTGCCGCGCGGAAGGATATTATTTCGGACCATATCTCCACGCTTCGCAAAGCTGGTTTGGAACCTTCTTCAATCAGTGTTATACCGTTTGCCCTGCAGGCTGCGGTGAAGAAATTCGGCCGCGTCCGGCCTGATGAAGTAATCTGTCTCTTGGATATCGGTGCAGAATTCACCGATATTATCTTTATGAAGGGCGAGCGGCTGGATTTGGCACGGACGGTTACCACTGCCGGTAATGCGATTACCGAAGCGATGACCGTTGCAATTACTACTGAAGAAGGTCAGCTGGCGTTAGATGCTTACGATGCTGAAGAATTGAAACGTAAATACGGTATTCCATCCGAAGATTCCACTGAATATCTACCTTCCGGTATTATGGTTAAGCGACTGGCAACGTTGCAGCGTCCGGCTCTGGAAAGGTTCGTTGCCGAAATTAATCGTTCAATTGACTTCTACCGTCGGGAGTTTGGAGAGCAGAAAATTGACCGTCTGCTAATCTGTGGTGGCACCGCGGCGCTGAAAGGTCTACGGGAGTATCTCCAGACGAGTCTTGGAATTCCTACCGAGATTTTTGACCCATTTAAAGATTTTGGTCTCTACCGTCCAGGCACAACGCCCGAGGAAGAATTTGGTCACCGGCTAGTAGCGGCACTCGGCCTGTATTATGACCATACAGCAGTTGACTTGTTACCGGTTGAGATGAAAACCGGTAAGTTTATTGCCCGGGATGTGCGGATGATGACCCTCGGCGGTATTCTCTGGGTTGGAATACTGATTGTCGGCTATATTTTTGTTGCGGGCTGGTCGGGTATTTCCAGTGGACAGGTATCCCGCTTAAAGAACGAAATCAAGGCTACTGAGGAACAGAATCGAAGTTACTTTGAACTGGAAAAGGAAATTTCAGACCTTGAAGCGCGACAGAAGGCGCTTACCAGTGTAGTAGGTGAAGTAATGCCGGCAGTACCAGTTATGGCGAAGATTTCCAATATCGTGCCGGTTAATATTCAATTAAATACCTTTACACTGACCAACCGCAACAATGTGAAACTGACCGGAGTAGTAAGTGGAGAACCACATCTTTTGGATATTGATCTGTCGCAGTTTCTAATTGACCTCGAACGCAGTCCGACTTTTAAGCAAGTACAGTTAGTTTCCAAGAATCGCACCAGCCTTCAGGGCGAGACGGTTCTGGAATTTGAAATCCAGTGTGTTACGGAGTAAATTATGAATCTAATTGAAAGAAGAGTTGTTCTCATCGGTTTAGTTATATATGTGGTGCTCGGAATTGGAGCCTGGTTTTTGCTTTATCAACCGCGGATAAAGGCAAGGCAGAAGACGATGGCAGAAATCAGGGACTTACAGAAACAACTTGAGGAAACGAAGGCACGAATTGCCCAAATGCCACGGTTGCGTCAACGCAAGGAGCAACTGGAAGCGGAAATCAGCGGAATCTGGGCAAGGGTTGTTCCCCGTTCTGAGATGTTAAGTTTGTTCCGTGACCTGTCACGGCAAGCTGAACAGCAGCGCGTGCATTTTCTGGAGATAACTCCGCCGGGGCTTGATACCCTGTTGCAGGAGGAAGGACCGAGTGCGCAGGTGAGACCGGTGCCTTTCCTCGTAACGGTGCAGGGACGGTATCTTGATATTGGCAGATTTGTAGAAGGACTTGCTGATTACCCGTATTTCGTGCGCGTGCCCGATTTTGATTTTAATGCCCGTGAGGATATCAGGCCAGAGGTGGAGGCAAAGCTACTGGTTAATATTTATGCCTCAAGTCTTGCGGGCAGGGGTAACTTGTGAGACGGGTAATTTTAATTGTAATTGTCGCCGCGGTAGTGGTGGTGGGTGGAGTAATGTTATTCCGGAAACCCAAGGTATCAGCCGGGTCAAAAAGTCGGACCACACAGAGCGATTCGATATCAGGAGGTAGAGCAACCGTAAGCCGGGGCAAAACCGCGGGGCGTTTGAAGGCAAAGACTAAAGAGGAACGAATAGCGGAAAAGAAACGGTTACGGGATGAGGAACGAAAGAGAAAGCGAGAGCTTAGGCGTCAGGAAAGGGAACGACGACGGATGCTCAAATACGCTCGCAGTCGTCGGGGAACAAGGAAGAGTGCAAGCCGAAAAGGAACTTATTATGTAGTGAAGGCGATAGTTTCACTGGGAGACGATAGTTACGCTTTGATTGATAACCGGCGGGTGAGAGTGGGTGATGTGGTGATGGGAAGAAAGATTGTTGAAATTGGGACCGACCGGATTGAGGTGGAGGCGTTTGGTCGCCGAACAACGGTTCGGGTTGGGGAAAGTTTGCTACCGCCAAGCTATTTTGTCCAGAGAAGGAGAAGTTAAATAGGTATGAAATTTTAAAGAAAGGAGTACCTTGAGACAGAGGTTTTTGATAATTTTAGGTTTAGGAGTGGCAGTGCTTGCGGTGTTCACCCTGGTCCGTTCAAAGCCGCAGGTTGTTCCCCAGGTGATTACCGGTGAGGGAGCAACCGAGATTACCCAAACGGTCAGGGGGAAAGCCGCACAGTTGAAAACCGCTGTGCAAGAGGCGGTGGTGCCGCTTACCCAGCGGGAAGCTAGTCAACCGGCTGCTGCGGAGCCGATTGTCTGGGGAAGCGATCCATTCGTGCGGGACTGGATGTTGATGAGCGAAGTTGCCAATCTGAATTTGCGAGCGATTACCGTAACGAGCGATGGTGCGAGTGCGCTGATAAATGATCAGATTGTTCAGGTTGGCGACTTAATCAGCGGAAAACGGGTGGTTAGTATTGAGCAAGACCGAGTTACTCTGGAACAGGGTGGAAGAACATTTACTTTGACACTGGGGGAGTAAAATTATGAATAACAAAACAACCGTTTTTTTGACAGTAATTTTAGTTTTGGGTGTCATGGGGATAGCCCAGGCACAGGTTGCGGTTAAAGATGTAGCGATTGATAAGTTACTGGGTGAAGTGCGAGTTACAGTTGCCTGTAGCGGAACGCCGAATATCAGTTCGTTTGTGTCCCAAGAGCCGCCGGCGGTGGTTGTTGATGTTATGGATGCGGTTTCTCAAGTGGCACAGGAAAGAATAAGTTCAAGTTATTACCCGGTTAGCGTGGTAACGGTAAAACCGAGTGATGCCACAAACGGGGTGCGGATAACGGTTATGCTGCGTGAGCTGGTTAAATATCGGATTTCTAATGAGAATAATATAATTACCATCAGTCTGGGAACCCAGCCGTTACCGCCTCCAACAGCACCGGCACCAGAGGATCAGTTCAGTGGTAAACCGCCCCTGACACTTCTGGTTCAAGACGCAGAGGTTACCAGTGTGCTGCGGATGCTGGCAAGGCAGTTTGATTTGAACCTGATGATTACCCAGGATGTAAAGTCAATTGTAAGTGTCCGGTTGAATGAGGTCCCGTTGCGAGCAGGGCTGGAAGCACTGGTGAAGGCAGCTGGTTGCAATATTGTTGAGGACCGTAGTGGGGTGCTAATTGTTAAGCCGGTTAAGAAGGAGATGTATGGCGAAGTGCAGACCCGCGTATTTGAACTTGATTATGTTGAGGCTCCAGACGTAATTAAGGTAATTAAAAAGGCTCTTTCACCGGCGGGCGATGCAGTAGAAGGTTATCGTCGGGTCGGTACTAAAGGTGGCGGAACAGAACGGAGTGGTATACTGGTGGTATCCGATGTCCCGGAAGCGCTGGATGAGGTAGCAAAGATTATTGCGCAGCTTGACCGGCCGGTACCTCAGATTGCAATTGAGGCGAAGTTTATTGAGACTACCCATTCGTATGAGGACCGCTGGGGGATTGACTGGACACCGGTGGCATCTTTCGGTACCGAGCTACCGAAAATTGGCGAGGAAGTTGCAATTCCGGTGATTGTAAAAGAAATGCTCTTCGGAAAAATTTCGTTTGCGAAGTTTACAGCGGCGCTTGAAGTATTGAGTTCACGCGGAAGGTCACGTGTTCTGGCAAATCCACGGACGTTGACACTGGATAATCAGCCGGCTTCGGTGAGTATGGGACTGGATGTGCCGATAAGAGAAGTGCACAAGGACCCGAATACCGGTGAGATTACTTATACCTGGAAAACCAGGTCAATTCCGATTCAACTGGAGGTTACACCCCATGTGACTTCGGATGGGATGATTACGATGTATGTGAAGCCTTCGGTGCAGGCGATTACCGGTTGGGTTGGGTCGGCTGATGACCGGCAACCAATTGTTGCCAAACGCGAGGCAGAGACCCAGGTGAAGGTTGCTGAGGATGAGGTGGTAGTGATTGGCGGGTTGGTGCGCGATGAGGAGACCCGTACGGTTGGTAAGATTCCGCTGCTCGGAGATATTCCAATTCTTGGTCATCTTTTTAAGAAAACGGCAATTGAGCGGAGTAAGAGTGATTTGATGATTTTCATTATTCCCCACATTATTAATCCGGAGGGGTAAAGCGGAGTGAAATGAGCCGGCAGCCGCCGTAAGATGAACATTGATGAACTGCTAAAATATGCGGCTAAATACGGTGCTTCGGACCTCCATATAACTGCGGGTAATCCGCCGATTATCCGGGTAAACGGACGGCTGAAGAAAATTCCCGGACCAGCCCTGAGCGCAGATGATGCGCAGGGGCTGGTTTATTCTATTCTTAGTGATGAACAACGAGAAGCGGTGGAACGGAAGAAAGAAGTTGACCTTTCATATACTTGGGGTTCAGCTACACAACGGAGAGTGCCGGAGGCACTGACACTTGAATATATTACACCGGAACGGGTACGTGCCCGGGTTAACGTTTTTCTGGATTTAAACGGAGTTGGAGCGGCTTTCCGGATTATTCCGGCAAAAATCAGGACGCTGGAAGAGTTGCCGGCACCACCTTCGGTGGCGGATTTGACCAGGTGTCATTCCGGTCTGGTTCTGGTAACCGGCCCGACCGGCTGTGGGAAATCAACAACGTTGGCAAGTATGATTGACCTAATTGACCAAGAGCGAGCGGTAAGAATTATTACGATTGAAGACCCGATTGAGTATATTTTTCAGCCACGAAACTGTTTGATAAGTCAGCGAGAAATTGGAACTCATTCCCGTTCGTTCGCGGCGGCGTTGCGGGCTTGTCTGCGCGAAGACCCCGATGTGATTTTGGTTGGAGAGATGCGGGATCTGGAAACAATCAGTCTGGCGTTGACTGCGGCTGAAACCGGTCATCTAGTGCTTTCTACCCTGCATACGAATAATGTCGCTGAGACCGTAGACCGGGTGATTGATGTGTTTCCGGCTGACCAGCAGGAGTATGTTCGACAGATATTTGCGAGCGTAATCCGGGGAATAATTTCCCAGATGCTTTTGCCACGACGGGACGGAAGGGGACGGGTGGCAGCGATGGAAGTGTTGATTGCGACGCCGGCAGTTAAAAATCTGATTCGGGAAGCCAAGATTCATCAGATCCCTTCGTTGGTGCAGACCGGTTCCCAGTACGGAATGCAGACGATGGACCAGTGTCTGGAGGTTCTTTTGAAAAAGGGGTTGATTTCCGATGAGGTGGCTTATGCGGTGGCAAACGATAAGCGAATGTTTGCGGTGCCGGAGAGCCCGGTCGCGACGCCAGGGCCGAAGGGGCAGTGAGCTGGTTTGTTTTTGCGCTTGCCGGGCTGTTACTGGGTAGTTTTTTTAATGTTTGTATTTGGCGGATTCCGCGCGGTGAGTCAATAGTTTCCCCGCCTTCGCACTGCCCATATTGTAAGAAGCGAATCCGAGCTTATGATAACATTCCAATTTTGAGTTATCTGATTTTGCGGGGGCGATGCCGGGAGTGCGGTAAGCCAATTTCGGTGAGGTATCCCGTTATTGAGGGATTAACCGGGGTACTTTTTGTTCTTGCCTATGCTCGGTTCGGGTTTAACTTGCCGGTGCTGAGGGTACTGGTTTTTATCGGATTTCTGATAGTACTTGCCGGGATTGATTTTGACCATCAAGTGTTGCCAGTGCAGATTTCGGTTGCCGGGATAATTGTGGGACTTATTACCTCGCTGATTCCGGTTTTTAAAATGGACTTTAGACAGGCGGTTCTGGGAGGAGTAATCGGAGCAGGGTTTATTTTTTTTGCCTGGGCGTTGTGGCGGTTTCTGCTTGCTAAACCTTTTGGTCGGTTAGGGGTAAAGCAGAGGGAGGCAATGGGCTGGGGGGATTTGCCGTTTGCGGGTATGATTGGGGTTTTTGTCGGGCCGGAAGGAATGGCGGTCGCGCTGGCAGTAGCAGTGGTTGCCGGGGTTTTAGTCGGGCTTGCTTGCCGTCTTGCAGGCAGATTAAAAAAGGGCCAGGAGGTACCCTTTGGACCTTTTCTCGCATTCGGGGCACTTGCCGGACTCTTCTTCGGCAAGTCCATTTTTAACCTTTACCTAAAATTATTCCTAACATGATGTTAAATTAAAAATTAAAAGCGGGGGACAGTTTGTCCCCCGCTTTGTTTTTTAATAGACCGTTACTTAACAATTACGAATTCAACCCGGCGGTTGAGCTGTCGTCCTTCTTCGGTGTCATTAGATGCGATGGGCTGCGATTCGCCAAAGCCTTTGGCACTGAGTCGTTTAGGGTCGATACCGCCATACTGGACAAGGAAATTCATTACCGCATAGGCACGTTTTTCTGAAAGGATGCGGTTGAATTCTTCCGAGCCAATGTTGCAGGTATGACCACGGATTTCAACGACAATGTCAGGATTATCTTTCATAATTTGTGCCGCTTCCATTAGTGCCGGATAAGATTCGGTACGCAGGGTTGCTTTGCCAAGTTCAAAGTAGATGCCTTTAAGTGTCAGGACCATTCCTTTGGCGACAAGTTCAAAGGTGCGTTCCGTGGTTTCGCCTTTGTTGATGGTAAAACTGCTTGTCTGAACAACATAACCTGGTGCTTCAACTTTAACTTCGTAAGTGCCAACCGGGAGCTCAAAGCTGAACGCTCCAGTAAGGCTATCGGAGGTAAATGATGGCTTTTCGCCTTGAGTGAAGCTGATGTTTGCCCGGATTGGTTTCCCCGTCTGTTTATCCAGCACCTTGCCGATGAGTGTGCCTTTCATTTCCAGGGATGTGAGTCCGATGTTAAGTTTGGTTACCGTTCCGTCTCCAACTTCAACCGCTCTTTCTTCCGGGAAATAGCCATCTTTTTCAATTCGGACCGCGATCAGCCCGGCGGGAACATTGTTTGCCTGGAAGAAGCCAGTCAGTGGATTAGAGTTTATTGTCGGTATCTCGGTAGCAACAAATGAAATTCTGGCTTCGAGTGGTTTTCCATTGTAGATGTCGTAAATTCTGCCAGTAACCGTCCCATAAGGAATTAATGGCTTCAGTTTGAATGTATAAGTTGCATACCCGCGGTCAGGAATTACGAGTGGTACGGCTTCAGGGATGTAGCCATCTTTAGCTGCTTCAACGATGACCACGCCTGCTGGTAATTTTTCAAGATAGAATGTGCCATTTTCGGGGTCGGTTTTGAGTGTTGGCAGATGTTTCTTAATGAAGCGGATGCGGGCTGATAACGGCATACCAGTGCGGGCATCTTCAACTTTGCCGACAAGTCTACCCCATGGCTTTTCCGGTGGTTTTGGAAAAGGCGAGACAAATGTGATACCGATCAGCGCTTCATAATCAGGAACAACTTCGGTGAGTCCAAGTTCGACCCCGCCGTTCAAATGGACCGCACCCATTTTTATGCGAACTCCGGGTGTGATGCGTGCCCGTGGCGTATAATCTTTCCCCCAAATAGCACTGAAGCCGGCATCGGCATCCGTTTCGGAACTGGCTTCTATAAACAGATCTACCGTATTTGATGGAAATTCAATGCCAATACCGGCAAACTGCTGAGCAGGTGTGGCAATTGTCCGGCCGTAATTGAGCATAAATGTGGGCAGTGTTTTGTAAAGTTCCCAGAGACGAAACGCCGCGATTGCTCGCCAGTTACTTTTGTCCATAAACAATCGGTCGAGAAACCCATCTGACTCCTGATATACATAAGTACTTTTAGGCATTACTATCTGCCCGGCACCGGCAAGTTTAAAAACCGGTAAAAATGGCAGTGATATTTTGGCACCGATAATCTGCCCCTGCCAGTCATAAAACAGGTCGTATGGACTGGTGCGGAAATCAACGATACCGACCAGTGAACCGTAGAATTCACAGAATGGGAACGGGGCATAGTTCATTTCCATTCCAAAAAGCGGTCCCCGATACATTGTAACATTGTCGCCGAGATTGGTACGGTTAAACAGCCAGCGGTTGGCAAATACCAGTGCGCCATCTTCTTCAACCCGGGCATCCTGAACCCGGAAGAGGCCCCGACCACCACCAAGTGCCGGGTCGGCATAAGTCATGCACGTAAAGAAAAGCAACAGGATTACGACTGAAGTTATGACGTTTTTTTTCATAATGCTCCTCCTTGGTTTTAAATTATACTGTGGATAGCTCGCGGGGATATCCCCCGTCCTTTAACTTCATATATATATATATTTTAGATTTTTTTTGAAAATTGTCAACTTAATTTTTGCAAAATGAACAGGTTATTCCTGAATGTGGAATTCTATGATATCCCGATCTTGGAGGGTCTGGTTTCTTTCGACCCGTTGCCCTGAAAAGAAATTAGACCTCCAGAGTCGGGCATAAGCCAGTTTTCGGGCAAAGTCTTTGTGCAAATGATATGCGGCATCAAGAACGGTAGCGCCTTTTTTTAAAATTACGGGTTCATTCATATCTGGCGGTTTACCCGGTTTTTTGGTATATACCCGAATGATATTAAGCGTTGTGAATACCCGGCTTCGGAACTCCTCTAATCCTATACCGGTTACTATCGAAACTGCTAACACATCTTTATTGCCAATTACTTCCTTAAGGATGGCAAGCCGGTCCAGAGCTTCGGTTGCGTCCGCTTTGGTGCCAATGTGCAAAAGCGGTTTAGCGTTAATACTATTTCCTTCAGAGAAAACAAGGCGATTTTGCTGTAAAAGTTCCTGTATCTGGCTGGTGGTTTCTAAGACTGAGTCGTCACCGAGGTCAAGAAGCCAGCAGCTGGCATCAGCGGTACGCAAGATATGGAATAGCCAGGCGGGTGAGTCGGCAACCATCGGCGGCGTGTCAATTAATTGTATCTGAATATCTTCGTAAGGCATCATACCAGCAAGAGGGCGGGTTGTGGTAAAAGGATAGGGTGCTACATCAGTATTTAACCCGGTCATAGTTTTCACCAGTGCTGATTTACCGCAGTTTGGTGGTCCAAATATCGCAACCTGACCTGCCCCTTGTTTTTCCACTGAATACCAGTCAGCGCGCTTGCCCCGGGCTCCAGCTTCAGATAGTTCGCGCCGGATTCGGGCAATCCGGGTTTTAATGTCTGCTTGCATCTTTTCTGTGCCTTTGTGTTTTGGAATAGTGGCAAGCATTTCTTCAAGACAGATGAGTTTTTCCTCCGGAGTTTTTGCCTGTCGGAACTTTTCTTCTGCCTGTTTATATTCCGGAGTCAGGTTTGCCGGCATAATTTAGATTTAATCGCTGCCGCTTTAAGTCCGGCTGAAGATTAGATATTTAACATTCTGTTTTCACTCACATCCATAAAGACCAGACCTGAGACAAGTTTGGGATAGAAATCGGTGGATTTTTGAGGCATTCGTTCCATCTTCCGCGCCAACGCCTGTACCTGTTCCGGTCGGGTAGGATTGAGTAACAGTGCTAGTTCGTATTCACCGGAATTAACCCGGTTAATTGTGTCTTGCCAGTAGCGTTCGTAGCCAATTCTTCCTTCAACCTGTTCGGGTTTGATGCCAAAGACGCGGTCAATTACCAGCGCGTGGAGCAGTGCAACATCCAGTTCCCGATATTCCGGACTTTTATCTTTCAGAATCTCAAACGCAATTTCAGACGATTTGAGAATCAGTAAATAACTTTTCCCGGTTCCATAATAGAGAACATAGGCATGGCGGTCTTTATGCGCATCCAGTTCTGCCTGGGCATTGTCATCGGCAACCGGTTTTACCAAAAAGTATTCAGCCAGCCGTTGCTGAGCTTCATTGTAGTTAATACCAGTTCCTTTGAGCAGGCGGTGGGTGGGGAAAATTATTAAGCCCGGGTCAGTAATTTTAAAGAAGGCAGCGGTTTTGAAGCGGAGCGCCGCGTTCGGAGTGGGGGTACCTTTTTTTTCAATCTCCTGGCGATAGTTGAGTGCTGTTTCGTAGCGGTGATGGCCATCGGCAATCAGGAAAACACGGGTTGTTAGTGCCTCATGAATTGTCCTTACCCGGGTGGGTTCATCAATCCGCCAGAGTTTATGAATTACTCCGTAATCGTCGGTAACATTGAGGAGCGGGTCGGTTTCGGTCTGGAGCAAGGGGTCAATTTCTCCTTGTTCGTCCGGATACAAGAGAAAAATTTGTTCATAATCTTTTTGGGTAGTGCGGAGGAGGTTTAAGCGGTCGGCTTTCGGGCCGGAATGGGTGAATTCGTGGGGAAGAACCGTGCCTTTTTCAAACTCTTCGACCCGGATAGCACCGATAAATCCCCGGCGTTTGAGGGTTTTGTTGTTTATGGTGAATTGTTCTTCAAGGATATAGAATGCGGGGAAAGAGTCCTGAATAAGGATTTGCTGTTTAAGCCACTGGTCGCAGGTGCGTGCCGATGATTCGTAAGGGTTTTGCTCGTCGGGTAAGATTAAACGGACGAAGTTAAATGGGTGACGGTTCAAGTAATTTTTCTGCATTTCCGGAGTGATTTTGTCGTAAGGCTGGGTGATAACAAGGTTCAGATCTTTAATTTTTTCTGGATTGTACCGGATGGCGGGGAATGGTCGAACATCAGCCATTAGTTCCCCCCTTGAGTGCATCACGGACTTTTTCGGCAATCTGGATTCCAGCGCGCCGCTGCCCTTCTTTAGTCTGGGCGCCGATGTGCGGGGTGCCGATGACCTGAGGCAGGGAAAAGAGGCGGAAGTCTTTAATTGGTTCTTCTTCGTAGACATCAAGCGCCGCGGCGGCAACCGTGCCATTCTGAATGGCTTCAAAGAGCGCAGTTTCGTCAATCACACCACCACGGGCACAGTTGATGATGATTACGCCTTTTTTCATCCGGGCAAATGCTTCTTTGTTTAACAGGTGATAGGTTTCGGGAGTTTTCGGAATGTGCAGGGAAATAAAATCTGATTTTGATAATAGTTCTTCAAAAGAGCAGAGTACACCATACTGGGGTTTGATTCCAGGGAGGTCATTGACCAGGACCTTCATACCGAGTGCGAGTGCCCTTTTGGCGAGTTCAGTGCCGATTCTGCCTGAACCGATGATGCCGAGGGTTTTACCAAAAAGTTCTATACCTTTGAATGCCTTTTTCTCCCATTTGCCCACTCGCAGGGAAGCGGTTGCCTGCGGAATGGAACGAGCACAGGCAAACATCATACCAAGAGCGAGTTCGGCGACCGAGACCGAGGTTGCTTCCGGTGTGTTCACCACTTTAATTCCTTGGGCTTCAGCCGCCTTGCGGTCGACATTGTCCAGTCCAACGCCGGCACGGCCAATGACCTTAAGGTTTTTCCCAGCGTTGATGACTTCGGCAGTAACTTTGGTGGCACTGCGGATAATTATCGCATCGTATACCGAGATTATTTTCATTAGTTCTTCAGGGCTGATGCCGGGCTTTTCATCTACAGCAAAACCGGCATCAGTAAGGATTTTGACACCTTCTGGGTCAATCGGGTCAGTGATAATTATTTTCATTCTTACTCCTTTTTCAGTTTAAGTTATATAATAATATTAGCGATTAATGGATGTCAGTCAACCTCCTTTTAGTCAACGGTTTGATTAGTTCATAAGTTAATTTCTTGTTGACAAATGATGAGAAATTTATTACAATTAAAACACCCGATAGGGCAGTAAAAGAGGCGCGGGAATATGTGCAGGCTCGACACGCAAGCGACGCGAGTTAACATCCACCCGGCAAGGTGGTTTGATTTCCCAATACCCCTAATTTCTTTTTTATTATTCATTAAGACCGCAAATGCGGTTGATATCATTAAAACAACCACATAGCCGAAAGGAGGCGCAATGAGGCACAAAGTCATTGTTGTTACGTTATTATTTTTCGGACTGTGTGCCGGTTTTTTATTCGCATCCGGCTGGTCCGGTATTTTTGATTTTAGACCTAATTCATTTCGTGTGCAGTCAATAGTGGACGGTGGTAAGAGCTGGACTCTGGTGGTTCCTGAGAAGTATGCCGTTGCGGAACGGTCAGGGTTCTGCATAAATTACCTTAATGAACCAGGTAAACCGGTTCTTCCCTGCTGGACTTTGACTCTTGTTATTCCTCAGGGAATGAAGGTGGGGGAAGTGCTGGTTCGTGAAGAAGGAGTAACCGGGATTAAAACCGATTTCCCGCCGTATCCTGGACAAATACCAGTGCCGGTTTCGCAGGTTTGGAGGAGCCAGTTTGTAAAACCGGATGATCAGGTTTATGCGGGGAACAAGCCTTGGCCGGAAAATCTTTATGAGGTTGGTTCGGTGGGCGTTAAATCCGGTTTCCGGCTTGTGAATCTTACGCTTTATCCGGTACGCTATGACCCGAGAGCAGGTTCGTATTTAATCAGCCGGCAATTGCGGGTGGAGGTGGAGTTTATTCCAGAACCGAGTGCAGATGTGAGCATTTTGACTCAGAAGCAGTTGAAAGTATTTGCAGGGGCGGTGAAGAGTATTGTTGTTAATCCTGAGGATGTTTTGCGCTATGCACCGATGGTGCGAGCAACCGATTTTGGGACTTACGATTATGTGATTATTACCAATTCAACCCTTGAGCCCTATTTCCAACGGCTTTTGAACTGGCGGAAACGGCTGGGCTGGGCTGGGGTAATAAGAACTACAAACTGGATTAATTCCAATTATACAGGTCGGGATTTGCCAGAAAAAATCCGGAACTTCATCCGTGATTATTTTAATAATTACGGAACGATGTGGGTTCTTTTAGGTGGAGATACCTCGGTCGTACCTACGCGGAGGGCGCGGGCGGTAGTTGGTCAATATGTTGGTAACATTCCCTGCGATCTTTACTATGCGGATTTACAGTGGTCCTGGGATTCGAATAATGACAACATTTTCGGTGAATACGGGCAGGATACCACTGACCTATATTATGACCTCTATGTGGGACGGGCGAGTGTAGATGATACCAACCAGGTAAAGACTTTTGTGAGTAAGGTGATTACTCATGAAACAAATCCGCCAACCGATTATCTACGCAGAATACTACTGGTAGAGGCAAGCCTTTGGGCGGGTTATGATTCTGCTCAATCCAACGATTCAATCCAGAATTTCCTACCATCAGGTTGGTCAGCGGTAAGAATTCGTGGTCCAAACAATACCACAATGGTGCGGGATTCGCTTAACCACGGGTTTCAGTTCTGTCATATGGTTGGGCACGGTAATGACTACGGGATATATCATAATTCCACTGCGTATTACAGTACTTCGGTTACATCCGGACACAACAATGGGTCAAGAGTTGGGTTAATTAATTCCATTGCTTGCTATCCGGGTAATTTTGAATATAACGATTGTTTAGCAGAAGCCAGCCACAACTGTGCAACCGGGGGCGCACTTTCGGTGATTATGAATTCCAGATATGGCTGGGGTACGCCACCGGTTATTGGTCCATCAGAGAAATTAGATGTTCGGTTTTATGATTACTTCTTTAACCATGACACGATGCCCATCGGTTTGACTCACGCTGAGTCTAAGGAGGTTTATCGTAATTGGGCAAATAATTCTGATGGTGCCTGGCGCTGGTGCTATTTTGAGCTTAACTATTTTGGCGACCCGCTGCTTTTGATGTATGAAAATGTTCCCCAGCAGTTAAACGCGAGTTTTGCCAGTCCAATCAATATCGGAATCCAGAATTTCACCATTACAGTAACCGCAGGCTCAAATCCGGTGGCGCAGGCGCTGGTGTGTTTGTGGAAGGGTAATGAGGTTTACGAGCGGAATTATACCAATGCATCCGGCCAGGTTACGTTTTCAATTAATCCGACGACACCGGGTTATATGTATGTCACCGCTTCGAAATCCAATTATCTACCTGACCTTGATTCCTGTCAGGTGGTGGCTACCAGGCTGGACGTCGGGGTGACCCGGATAATTACCCCCTCGGGGACAGTAGATTACGGGACAGTTCTTAATCCGACTGCGGTGGTTAAAAATTATCTTCAGGTGCCGGTGTCCAACGTACCGGTGAGGTTTGTTATTGGGGGTGGGTATAATGCAACCGAAATTGTTTCGGCCATTAACGGTCAGGACTCGGCAATCGTGCAATTTTCTGCCTGGACCGCAGGACCAGCCGGCAATCTGGGAGTTCGGTGTTCTACTATGCTGGCGGGTGATACCTTCCCCAATAATGACTGTCTTACCGGCAGCGTTTTCGTCCGTTATCGGGATGTAGGAACCGTTTCAGTGACTGTGCCGGCAAACGTTGATTCGGGGACGGTGGTTAGCCCACAGGCGACAGTGCGGAATTACGGAAATACCAATGAGACCTTTAACGTGCGGTTGCTGATTGCCGGTACCGGTTATGATCAGACTCGTTCCAAAACCCTTGCCGCGGGTGCGGTGGACACGGTAAACTTTCCAAACTGGACCGCATTAGAACGCGGGAGTCACATTGTTAGTTGTTCAACCCGGTTAAATGGCGATAATAATCCGGGGAATGACCGCGCAACTGCGACCACGTTTGTTCGGGTCCGAGATGTGGGTTGTGCCCAGATTATTTCACCAACCGGTAACATTGATTCCACTGCTACTTTGCCAGTTCGGGCTAAGGTCAAAAACTACGGCAATACGAACGAAAGTTTCTCACTTAAGTTCCGGATAACCGGACCGGTGAACTGGAGTGATAATGCGAGCGTGAGTAATCTAGCACCGGGTGAATCGGTAGTTGTTAATTTTAACGACTGGAATTGCGGACCAAGAGGGATTTACGCAACGGTCTGTTCCACCGAATTGAGCGGGGATATGCGAAGAGCGAACGACCGCTCTACTGGAAGTTTCAATGTTAACATCCACGATTTGTCAGTGCGCCAGATTGTTAGTCCAGGGAATCAGATTGATTCCGGTGCCGTGGTGCCAGTCCAAGTGATTATTGCCAATCAGGGCTCGGTTTCAGAAAATGCCAAGGTTTATGTCCGGATTAGTAATTATTACCGGGATTCCGCCCAGACAGTAATTCCGGCGGGCGGAAATGAAACTGTTGATTTGCCAGCTTGGCGTGTTAATGCGCCCCGGGGAAATGTAACGGTTTTCTGTTCAACTTATGTTTACAATGATATCAATCACAGTAATGACACATTACGGAGTCAAACCACGGTTGTGGTTCACGATGTCGGGGCGATTAGCATCATTGCACCAAGTGGTTCGGTGGATTCCGGAGCGGTTATTTCGCCCAGGGCACTGATTAGAAACTATAGTTCGGTTAGCGAAAATTTCAGTTGCCGGTTTACAATTTCTGACGGGTATATAGCTCAGATTTCAGTGACGCTGCCCGCAGGTGGAGATTCTGTGATTACTTTCCCGGCATGGAATGCTCATACTCCTGGTAGCTTTGTTAGCCGCTGTTCAACTATGTTAAGTTCAGACCAGAATCCGGGAAATGACCGGGTGATAGATTCAGTGCATGTGGTGGGTACGGATGTTGGTGTAGTGGCAATTGTTTCGCCGGTCGGGCAGGTTGATCCTGGTTTGGTAACACCAATAGTTAAAGTTGGTAATTTTTCGACCGCTGCTAAGAGTTTTGTCAGTTATCTATGGATTACTCGGTCCGGTGATACAACGCCGGTTTTCTCGGATTCGTTTACTGTGGTCTTGCTACCACCTGATTCGGTTCGAGATATCGGATTTACGCAATGGAATGCAAGCGGTGGGAGATATGTTGTTAGGTGTTCGGTCGGGATTGGTGACCGTAATCCGGGCAATGACACGATGAGCGCAACCTGTCAAGTGGTAATGCACGATGTGGGCGTTGTTTCGCTGGCGCCTCAGGGTGAGATGAGGCCAATGGTCGTTTCACCGATTATGCGGGTGCGCAACCTGGGAGATGCGGCCGAAAATTGTCAGGTACTACTTTCAATTGTTGATACAGTTACCGGACTTCCGGCGTACTACGATTCTACTCAAGTGGAAGCGCTGGCCCCCGGGGAGACGCGTGAAGTGCGGATGCCGTCCTGGGCAGCAACGATCGGATATTACCGGTTGATTGGAATGGTTAGCCTGAGCGGAGATGTAAATCCGGTTAACGATACTTTTACCGTGAAACTCAAGGTGTCTCCCGGAGCGATTGGCTGGCTGAGACGTCCAGATGTGCCAGCAGGAACTAAACCGGTTAAGGCAGGCGGTGCACTCGCTGCAATTGAAACCAATTCAGAGTTTGTTTTTGCACTCAAGGGGAATAAGACATCTGAGTTTTACAGCTACGATGTTGCTACCGGCGTGTGGCGGAGTATGCCGCAATTCCCAGTAGGTCCATCGGGTAAACCGGTAAATAAGTCCGGCGCGCTTTGCTCAGATGGTGAGCGATATATCTATGCGACCAAAGGCAACGGTACGCTGGAATTCTGGCGGTTTGATGTGGTCGACAACCGGTGGGAACAGTTGCCTGATGTGCCCGCGGGTGCAAAGGAACTAAAGGGTGGAACCGGACTGGCATTTGTACGCCGCGGGGATACTGAAGAGGTTTACTGTCTGAAAGGTTCAAATACCCTAGAGTTTTATGTATATTCGGTTGCCGATAATGCTTGGTACCCTCGGGCACCGGCGCCGCTCGGAAGCAATGGTAAGAAGTTCAAGTCCGGTTCGGCGCTGTGCGGTCATCAAAATGAGCGGTTGTTTGCAATTAAAGCCAGTGTTAATGAGTTTTATGAATATTTAATTGCTGAGGACCGCTGGATTCAGAAAACGAGCGTACCGGAGTACTCTTCGTCGGGAAAACGGTCGCGCTGTAAAGACGGGTGTGGTCTGACGAGTGATGGGAATAATACGCTTTATGCGCTTGTTGGTGGTAACCGTGATTTCTTCTATTGTTACAATGTTGAGAATAACAGCTGGTTTGAACTGACGCCAATGCCAACGGGTCCGTCAGGCAAACGGGTGAAAGCGGGTGGAGCGGTGACCTTCTTGCACAAGCAGGTCTGGGCACTGCGCGGAAATTCAACGAATGAATTCTATGTTTATGTGCCAGATACAATGAGCTTGTTCAGTATGCCGCCGCAGCGTTCCGGTGTTGCCGGTAAGCAACCGGTTATGCCTGGTATTGGTGGTTTTACAGTGACGCCCAATCCGGCGCATAATCAGATGTACCTGGTGAATCTTGGGTTGTGTTCAGTGCAGGTGACGGTATTCTCAACCGCAGGCGAACTTTTGTTCAGCACGACACTAGGACCGAAACAGCGATTCCGGCTGGATAGTTCCAAACTGCCAGCTGGAATTTATCTTGCCCGGATAACTGGAAAGCATGAGATGCGGACGTTCAAAGTAGTAATTCAACACTAATAGCGATTAGAAGAAAAATGGGGGCACCAGTTGGTGCCCCCAATTTTTTAGAAGCGTTATTTCAGTGCCCCGATTGTCTGTTCTACTGCCTGGAGCAGTTTACCAGAACGGATTAATTCAGTTAGCCGGTTGATGTCGTATTGTAAGGGGCGGTCTTCTTCCAGTCTGGGGACGGTCTGACGGATTAGTTCGTAAGCAACTGTGGTACCCTTGCCAAGTTTTAATGGTTTTCGAAACTCCACTGCCTGAGCACCGCTCAGTAATTCTATGGCAATCACATACCAGGCGTTGTCCAGAATCTGCTGTGTTTTGCGCGCCGAAGTAAAGGACATCGAAACAAAGTCCTCCTGATCAGCAGCAGCCGGAATTGAACCGGTGGCAGCAGGTGAAGAGAGAATCCGATTTTCACAGATGAGCATTCCTTGCGTGTATTGGGTCAGCATCAAGCCGGAAAACATTCCGGCACCACGGGTTAGAAATGCCGGTAAGCCGGCGGAAAGGTTACGATTTAACAGTCGGTTAGTGCGTCTTTCTGACAGAACACCAATCATCGTGATACTGGAGCCAACTAAGTCAAGTGCAAGTGCGAGCGGGGTTCCCTGGAAATTGGCACCGGTGAGATATGCTTGGTCGTCTGGGAAAAAGAGAGGATTGTCACCAACGCCATTGAGTTCAATCTCAAACATCTGTTTTGCCCAAAGCAATGCATCCCGGGCACCACCAACGACCTGTGGTGTGGATCGCAGTGAATAAGCATCTTGAACTTTCTTGCCGGGTTGTTTCAGCATCTCGGAATCTTCGGTCAGACGCCGGATGTTTTCGGCACAGGTAATGGCGCCCGGATAACCCCGTGCCCGGTGAATGCGTTCGTCATAAGCCGCCATATTGGCATTCAATACCTCCAGTGTGAGCGCAGCGGCAATCTCCGAAGTTTTTAGAAAGCGGTGGGCATCAAATAGCTGGAGCGCACCCCAGCCCGCGGACATATTTGAGCCGTTAATAGTTGCCAGACCATCCCGGGCTTCAAACTGGATTGGCTCAAGACCAGCGGCTTTAAGCGCCTCACCACCACTTAGCCTTTTGCCCTGATAATATGCTTCCCCTTCTCCCAACAGAACCAGTGCCATCTGGCTCATCGGTGAAAGATCGCCGCAGGCACCAACCGAACCCCGGTCAAACACTACGGGTGTTACTCCCCGGTTCAAAAGTTCAACCAGTAATTCGACAACTTTAAGTCGGATTCCAGAATTGCCATTTGCCAGCACATTGATGCGAGAACAGATGGCAGCCCGGACTACCGGTTCGGGCAAGGGGTCGCCACAGCCAGCCGAATGGGAGTAAACAAGATACCGTTGGAATTGTCGAGTCTGTTCTGGAGAGAGAACAACCTCGGATAGTTCACCGATACCAGTAGTGATGCCGTACATTACGGCTCGGGCAGCAATTCGATCTTCAACAAACTGGCGGCAACGGTTAATCCGTTCCCGTGCTGCAGGGGCAAGTTCAACCATTTCCCGGTCGCTTGCCACCCGCACAAGATGCTCAATTTTCAAACTCTTGCCATCAATCACAACTGCCATTTATTCTCCTCCTTTTTGTAGCATTTTATGCACATGACTGCCGGGCCAGTAAATCCTCTGACAGCGGGGGCAGCGCCGAAAATCGTTGTGAATTTGATAAATATAAAACGGCACTGCCGGGCGTGCCTGATCCCGGTCAATTTTCTTTAATACTTCATTGCAGACCGAACAGCGGGTAAGAATGCCGGATTTAGGCTGCTTTTTGTTTTCGGTGATGTTAAGGTGTTGCCGAATTTGTTGAATCTGGCGCTCAATATTTTCACTTTCCAGAAAAAGCACATCAGGTAGATTTTTAAGTCGATGATAGCGAGTGAGAAAAAGTCGACTTTCTGCCTTTGCCCGGCGATATGCCGGCAAGCCTTTGATATTTGGGTCGTAACGGACATCCAGACCCAAGAGGCGCAGACGTCGGGCGAGCCGGCCGAGCATTACATCGCAGAAGAGCCGAGGCTGGGATGATTTGTTCATTAACGGTAAAATTTACCGGTTTACTTTGATAAATCAAGCGGTGCGAATGATGAGCCGGATCGCGCTTTTAGCGAGAAGTTTCGCTTGCGGGCATAATTATTGACGCAGAATGCTGGTTGAGTATACTCTGAATAGATGAAAGTTAAGCTTGCTGGATTTAATACTGAGTATGAGCTGATTCAGGCACTTACCAAAAATCGCCGAGTGGTGCCAACGCCGGAAACGATTGCTGCTGCTTATGCACGGGTCAGTCGAAGTAACAAACCAGTTGAGGCATTGCGCGGTGAAGCCCGACGAGAACTGAAAAAGGCTCGTCAGTCCAACCAGACAATCGTGTTTGAGATGGGCCATCATTCCATTGCCGAGCATGCGGTGTTCAACTTTGACATTGAGGGGGTATCCCGTCTGGTTGTGGAGGCGATTGAACACCATCGCTTTGCATCATTTACCGAGCGCTCCCAGCGGTATGTGAAACTGGAGAATCACTATGTCGTGCCACCGGAGATTCAGAATTCGGATTTTTTGAATGATTATCTGAATCTGATGCGGTTGCAGTATGAAACTTATAACCGGCTGGTTGAGAGGTTGAAAGAGCATTTTGCCCGGACGCAACCCCAATTGAAGGAGCGACCCGAACTACTTGAAAATCTGGCGAAGGAGGATGCGCGCTACATCACACCGTTAGCAACCCAGACCCAGTTAGGGATGACAGTGAATGCACGGACTCTTGAATATATGCTCAGAAGGATGGCGGCAAGTGAATACGCCGAAGTTAGGAGTCTGAGTGCTGAACTTTATCAGCAGGCAGAGGCGGTTGCGCCATCGCTTTTGATATTCACCGGGCCAACCGAGTATGAGCGTAACACCTATCAGCGCCTTGCCGAGTTCGCCCGGACTTTTATGGCCAGACCTTTTCCGCGCCGCCCCAGGAATTTGATCGCGATGTCTGCTTCTGATGTAACGCTGGTTGATTATACTCAGAATGCAGATAACAAACTGCTTGCGGCTCTTCTCCACTCAGCCTCACGGGCGACTTTTGCCGAATGCTTCTCCCGCTCGGAAAAGCAAACCCTTGCCCGGAAAAAAGAAATATTCAAGTTGGCCTGCCAAGACCTTCAGGCTTACGATGCGGTTTTAAGGGAGTTTGAGCATTTGTATGTCACTTTTGAGCTGGTGATTTCGGCTGCCTGTTTTGCGCAATTAAAGCGTCATCGGTTGACTACCATTACATCACAGCCCTATGACCCGGATCTGGGGTGGACGATTCCGAATTCAATTGCCGAACTCAAAGAGCATAAAAGTTTTAAAGAAGTACTTTCGCAGACCGAGGAGGTTTTTGACAAAATTGCACAAACCAATCCGGTCGCTGCTCAGTATGTTCTGACCAATTCTCATCAACGCCGGGTACTCATTACCCTGAATGCACGGGAACTCTATCACTTGTCTCGTTTGCGTCAGGATGCATCAGCCCAATGGGACATCCGTGATATTGTTAGCCGGATGGTGGAGCAGGCGCGCAATGTGATGCCCCTAACATTGCTACTGGCAGGGGGTAAAGACGGCTATCCCAAGGTTTATCAGGAACTTTTTGGCCAAGAGCCAAAAGTGGTTAAACTGGAATTGCCCAAACCAAAAGAGTTAAAACAAAATAATAAAGCCATTAAGAATTCAAAAGATAACGTGAAATGACGATTAGAAGTGGTGCGGAATTAAAGCAGGCGGTCAGAAATAAGGAACCAGAAATATTGATAAGTGATCCTCAACTCATTAAGATGGTGAGTCGGTTGATGGTTCTGCGGATGATAACAAATGTTCTCTTCTTTGCAATTTTAGCTGTTGCGGTTTTAATGTGGGCAAATCCATTAAGAATCCCATTTTTTGAAGCCGGGGCAGGACGGTTAACCAGGCAGATTCTTTTGCTATTTGGGATTCTCTTGCTTTTTGCCGATTATCTAATGCCAGTGGCAAGGTTCTACAAAATAAGTGCCCGCACCGAAGGCCAGTTGAGGCTAAAATTAAGGGGAATGCAGAAATAATTAGGAGGTAGAGTATGCGGCTGATTTTTTTAGTCACGATTTTATTAGTGAACTTAACTTTTGCCCAAGTTAGTTATCTTGAATCATCAAACGGGTTTTACAATAACCCGGCGTTGGAAGGAGGAAGGAGCGAGATCGAGTTTGCGGACATCGATAACGATGGAAATGTGGACATCCTGTCAATAGGTGACCACGGCAATCCCTACATCAACACTCAAGAGCACGGGATAATGGTATGGTTTGGGGACGGCAATGGCAACTGGAACTTATACCAGTATGGGAATTTTGGTTATGGTGGAATTGCGGTGGGAGATGTGAATTGGGATGGACAGCTGGATGTTGGTTATGGTATGCACCATAATTATTCTGGGGAGGATTTAGGTAATGATATGCTGGAGGTGGCATTAGGTGATGGCACTGGAATGATGTGGACAGCGTGGGATGATGGGTTGATGCCGGGCGGAGCGTGCTGGGGAATGTTTTCTACTGATTTTGCCGATGTTGACCATGACGGAGATCTGGACATCGGTTCCTGCTCGTTTGGTTATGGAGTTGGGTTACGGGTTTATCTTAATAATGGCGATGGGACCTGGCAGTTGAGCTGGGGAACGCCGGAAAGTATTAACAGTTCAATGGAGTTTTACTTCCGGGATGTAAACCGGGATGGCAATCCAGATATCATCAGTGCGATTGAGGGACATGCGGTTTATTTTGGCGACGGGCTGGGCGGATTTTATCCGGGTGATTCTGGGCTACCCAGGTCTAATTATGGGTTTGAGGGGATATCTAGCGGTGATGTGGACAATGACGGCGGTTATGATATTGCACTTGTTAACAGCACACGGGGTATTGAGGTCTGGCGGTATAATGAAGATAGAGAAGTCTGGGAGAATTTTTCTGGCACACTACCTGCAGTGGACAGTTTTCGGGCGACGCAACTGGTTGATATGAATCGGGATGGGTTTGTTGACCTTTTAGGATTAAACCGCCGTTATGTGAAAATCTGGGCAGGTGATGGTCAGGGAAACTGGCAGGAGTTAGTAACGGTACCAATTAACCGTAATACCGATTATGTGTCATTTCGGGCTGGCGCGGATTTTGACCATAATGGTTATCCCGATTTTGCTCTGATGGTTGAGGAGGGAACCTGGCCCAATTACCAAAACTATGCCCGGGCATTCCGGGAGGTATCCCCCCGGGACAGTTTGAATATCTTTTCGGTTTTTCCACGCGGGGGGGAGCGGTTCTGGAATAATTCTGTTCAGTTTATTGAATGGTGGAGCGAGGTCCCGAATGGTGATTCGAGCCGGGTGAGGTTAGAACTATCGGTGAACGGGCCAAACGGTCCTTGGAGCGTGATTGCTGATAGTTTGAAAAACAATGGGCGGTTTCAGTGGTTGGTACCAGAAAGTGTGAGTTCGCGTGATTGTTATATCCGTTATACCGTGTTCCGGGGAGCGGAGTTTGCCATCACGGTTTCGCCTCGCCCGTTCTTCATTGGAAATCCAACTGGTGTTTTTGAGGAACGAGCCGGGTACAAAAGTGCGGGATTGCTGAGAGTTGTGCCTAATCCAGCACGGAAACGGATAAGAGTAGAGTTTTCAATGCCCGGGAATCAGGAAGCAACGGTCAGGGTTTGTGACATAACTGGAAGAGAGATTTTCCAATCCGGGGAAGCAGGAAAGTCAGGTGCAGTTGAAATTGGTCTGGACGGTCTGAATCCGGGTGTGTATTTTGTGCGGGTGGGTGTGATTCAGACCCGGGTTGTAGTCATAAAATAAACAAATAAAGGAGGAACGAATGAAACAAACTCTACTGGCAGCGCTGGCATTAGCTTTCGTGCTGGCGGTGGTTGGGTGTCATAAGCAGGATGTTGCTGCAGACCGGGCAGCAATTATGTCACTGGTTGAAAAGGATACGGTGCACTTTTCTGCCAGTACCAGTCACGATTCTACTACCAGCGGTGGCTACTTCGCTGCAGGTGAAACGTTAATATTCTGGTGGCGCGGTCCACAGACGCATGATACCGCGGTGATTAATGTAGAAATAAACGGTGATTCTGCCGTGGTTTCTTGGTCCAGGCATAATTTCGGTTATCTGCACATTCTGGCACAGGTGCCGGATACTACTTTGCAATTGTGGAATAAAAATCTGGTGGAAACAGTGCGTTTGAACGCAATCTTCCGGCGCGAGGGCAAGGAATCTGATACCGACCGGGGTTGGCGTCTGAAAATGATATCACTGGCTACGGGGACATCTGATTCGGTGAATACAGTGCGGATTGATTCATTGCGGATTCAGAGTTCATTAAGGGAACTGACAATCAGGTCACCATTGACAACCTATTTCCAGCCTGATAGTTTGTTCTGGTTTACTCCCGGGGAGGAGGTGACGGTAACACTTTATACCAATGCAACTGGCGGCGTTGCCTTTTTGCATACCTTTGTACTGGTCTGGCCGTTTTATGTCCGGGTGCCGTTTAACTACCTCGGGGATGGCGTGTTTCAGGGCGTTTGGCATGCCCAAATTGTACCTTCGTTCCGGTTCGCAATTTTTGACCTGATGACACGTTCAACGATTTATACGCCCGATTCCCCGTACGACTTCAACGGCTGGCTCTTCCCCTATCGGGTTAAAACTGCGGACTGAGATTGGAGTTTGAGTTTAACGGGAGGGCGGATGTCCTCCCGTTTTTATTTGTTCACGAATTCGGACTATTAATTCAGTCGGGTCAGAATATTTTCGGGCAAGTTGTTCAAAAGGACAGATACCGGTATCGGTACGGTTTCTGATTTCTGGCACTAAGTTTTCGTAATAAAACGGGATTTGCGCCTGATGAAACCTGGTAGCGCCGTCAGCCGATATGATCCGGGTGATTACTTCCTTTACTTTCAAATGTGAAAAAATAGTAGCTGCACAACCACCTACAATCATGTCAACGATGGTCGCACCATTCAGTCCGGCAGGGAAGAGTTCGGTTAATCTAAGTAGAGGGATAATACTATTTTCCGTTGAAACAAACAGGATATTATCCGTTTTCAGGACAACGAGGCGGGCATTGGTTCGACTGAGTTGCTGGAGCAACTTTTTTGCCCGTGCTGGATTAATCAAAACTGGAGTATTTTTATAAGACATCAAAATATCTTGCCTCAGAAACAGTTAGTGTCAAACAAATAATTTAATTTTATTCCAAGATTTTTCGAGAAGAGATAAAATGTAAAAAGTAATACGTGCTTTTTATCAAAAAGGCAAGAGAAGCCGGTTAGAATCCGGCTGGGTCAGAGTTCAAGCCAAAGAGAGAAAATGAAAATGCGATGTTTTTTCTTGACAGGGGAAATGGAATTTGTATTTTTTAACCTCTTGGACACTTATTTTCTACCTAATGACCGGCGAAGCGCCTGGTTTACGCGATTGGCAGGTAGTTTTAATGTTTTTTATCCCGCTTTAATTGAAGACCGGATTCACTGGCAGAAATACAATCAGGCAGATTTTCAGATTGAAAAACTGGCTTTAAAACAGATTCGCGCCGCCGAACCGATTAAACCATTTCTTTTTGCCCCCCGGGAACGAGTGGCATCATTCCCGGAACCGCTGGTGCCTGAACCGAGTCCGGTCCAGGCGCTTCTTTTTGGAGTGAAGAGTTGTGATCTGCGAGGGATTGCGGTTCATAAGAAGATGTTTATGGAAGGAGAGTTCGCAGACCCGTTTTATGCTCAGCGTTTGATGAATACTTATTTAATTGCGGCGGATTGTCCATTACCAGAAAATAGTTGTTTCTGTAATCTTTTAGGTTTAAATCCATTTGTGAGTGAGGGTGTGGATTTGAGTTTGACCGTGCTGGAAGAGGGCTGGTTAATTGAAGTGATTTCAGAACGGGGTAAGAACTTAATCGGGGCTGAATTTCAGCCTTCAGTCGATAAGATGATTGCCCGACGGCAAGCCCAACGGGAGAAAGCGCTGCAGATACTTAAAACGCAGAATCCAAAGGATTTGCATTCCAATCTTGCGCAGGCGATTGCAGAACGAACCAAGGATTTTTCCTTCTGGAACCAGGCAGCAAGCGGATGTGTTGAGTGTTTTGGTTGCTTAATTACCTGCCCGACCTGTTTCTGTTATTTGCTTTACGATAACGGCAATGCGGAGCGGTTTGAACGGACACGGGTGTGGGATTTTTGCTATGTTCCGATGTATGCCCGGGTTGGGGGAGGTGCAAATCCCAGACCGAGGTTTATTCAGCGGTTCATCAACCGCTTTCACTGTAAATTTATGCATTTCAAAAATCAGAATGGTTTTTATGCCTGTTCCGGGTGTGGAAGGTGTTTTACCACCTGTATGGGGAAGATTGATATCCGAAATATCCTGGGGAAGTTATGAGCAATCCATATCAGCCAGTAGTTGCTAAAATTCTTGAGGTAATTGAGGAGACACCCAATATCCGGACATTTGTCTTGAAACCGGAAAGGGAGATTCCTTTTCTGGCGGGGCAGTTCGTGGAACTTACAATCCCGGGGTTCGGGGAGGCGCCGTTTACACCTTCATCGTCCCAGTTTGAACGAGAGAAGCTGGAAATGACGATTATGAAGGTAGGTAGAGCAACATCAGCACTCTTTACAAAGAAGCCCGGGGATTTACTGGGTATCCGTGGTCCGTACGGTAAACCTTATCCTTTGAAACAATTTGAGGGCCGGGATATCTACATCGTTGGGGGGGGTGTTGGTTTAGCACCACTGCGTGCCCTATTTCTTGCTCTGATTCATGAAATCAAGAAGTACGGTAGAATTTTTTTACGTTATGGGGCGCGGACTCCCAGAGACATCGTCTACAAAAAACAATTAAAGGAATGGGAAAAAATCAAAGGTGTGGACATTGACCTTTCAGTGGACAGCGCGACCGAACCCTGGGAGAGAAAAGTGGGTGTGGTGACCTGTTTGATGGACGAGATTCCCTGTGATGTAAAAAAGAGTGTGGCAGTGGTTTGCGGTCCGCCAATTATGATGAAATTCGTTACAAAGAAGCTCCTGGAAGCTGGTTTCCCGGGGACTAATATTTATCTTTCAATGGAGATGAATATGTCCTGTGGGCTTGGTCAGTGCGGGCATTGCCGGCTGGGACCATACTTTACCTGTAAAGACGGACCGGTGCTTACTTGGGAGCAGATTAAGGACATTGAGGAGCCATTCCTGTGAGCACGGTTAAGAAATTCGTGTGTGATTTCTGTCTCAACGGCTGTAACTTAGGGGTTAGTTTTGACGGATATCAGTACCGGATTGAGTATCTGACCGATGAACCCCCTAATTATGGCCGGCTCTGTCCGAGAGGAAACAGTGCCAATATCGTAATTGACCATCCCAAAAGGCTCTGCTATCCGCTGCTGGATGGGAAAGAGATTACCTGGCAACAGGCGCTGAAGACGATACAGGAGTGGCTTGATTCCTCTCGAAGTGAGGAAATTGCAGTGGTTTACAGCCGTGGTTTGACCGAGGCGGAACTGGGGGGTGTCACCGATTTTGCCCGGCATTTAGGCACGGAAAATTTAGTTTCCGGGTATCTTGAACCGGACAATTTTCTTGGGTATCAACTTGCCGGAGTCCGCAGGGCAAAACTGGAAGAGGTGCTGGCAGCCCGAGCAATCCTTTTAATCGGTGATGTATTCAGCGCTTCACCGGTTGCTGCCCGCTTTTTACTGGATGCGCGCTATGCGGAAAAATCCAGCCGGTTGATTGTAATTGATTCTATCCGTACCAAGCAGGCTGGATTTGCCCACCTGTTTCTTCAGGTAAAACCCGGGACCGAATACTGGGCGCTGGCAGGAATTGCCGGATTACTGGACCCAAAACTGAAACTGGACATAGAACGTTTTGCCCGGGAATGCGGTGTGGAACGCAGCCGAATGGAAGAGGCTGCTGGTATTCTTAAATCTGTTGGCGCCGGCCTTGTTGGTGCAGCATTTAGTTTTGGCAGAACTGGTAATCCATTACTTTGCAGTCTGTTCGCCCAACTGGTAGCACTGAAGGCAGATAAGCCTTTTGTTGGTTTTGCCGAGGCGTTAGTGCCGGATGGAAAATTGAGTTTCCAGGATTTCTGGAAAAAGGTCAGTCAGGGAAAAATTAAACTTTTATTCTGGTTTGGCGGATTATTTCCTTATAGTTATCCCGAGATTTTCCCGGATATAAACCGGGTTCAGTTCCGGGTAGCAACCAGTATTTTCAAAGCTGGTCAGATGCTACCTGGACTGGTGCTGCCGGTCCCGAGCGAATTTGAAAAGCCGGGAAGAGGCGAAACTTTGTGGCGAAGAGTGGACCGGGAGCCGGTTGCCAAGCCGGTCAGCGGTGCAAAATTAATTAATGAAATAATTGAAGGGATTACCGGGACATCCTTACGGAGCGGTACAGAGTCCGTAAGGCAGCGCGAGCAGTTCCAGGTTTCTCAGGTGCTGGAGTTACTGGCGAATCAGCCAGAGACAAAACCGGTTTCAGGTTATTTGCTCGTCGGCCAACGCCGGGCAATAGGGATTGGTGAATTTTATGGTTCTGAAGATGATATTATCGTTAATCCGAAAGACGCCTTGGAATTAAAGGTTGAAGACGGAGCCCGGCTGAACGTTAAAACCAGTAATGGGCAGGCAGAGTTCTGGGTGAGGGTGTCTGGAGAGGTGCCGGCAGGTGTGCTTGCAATCGGTGTTGATTGTCATAAGAACCGCGTCCTTTTTTCAGTAGAATTTGACCGGCATTCTGGCATTGCTACAATTCCCCCAACCAAGGTTGAAGTATGGCGGAAACAGGACTAAAAGTAAAGAGCAGGAAACGCCTTTTTGTCCGGTTAGACTATTGTATTGGTTGCCGGTCATGTGAGGCGGCATGTCGGAGCAGATTTAAAGGTGAAGCGCGAGTGCGCTATGCGGATTTAGGTGAATCGGCGCTTGTGCCATTGCCTTGCCGCCATTGTGACGAGCCATTATGCGCAGCAGCCTGTCCATTTGAGGTGATTAAGAAAGATGAAGAGCGGGGAATTGTTTATCAGTCCAGCGTTTATTGTGTGGGGTGCAGGTCCTGCATCCTCGCTTGTCCCTTTGGAGTACTGGATAAAGAGGTTTTTAGAAGAATTGCCCAGAAGTGTAATTTGTGCTATGACCGGTCCGAGGGTCCGAGGTGTGCGGCGTCCTGCCCAACGGGTGCGCTACAGTTTGCAACAGAGGAAGAGGTTAAAGACCAGTTGGTAGGGAAGCGGACCGGGGCGCGTCACCCGTTCTGGAGGCGAGTATGAGTACCTGGCTTACGGGCTGGCGGCTGGTGTTAGGGTTTGTTGCCAGTACGATCTTCGTGCCGGTTGTGGGTTTGGTGTTGACCTGGGTTGACCGGCTGGTTTCTGCCCGTGTTCAATGGCGCAAGGGGCCACCGTTTTATCAGCCGTTTGCAGATATTTTAAAACTGCTTTTAAAGCAGACGGTTGTGCCTCAGGGTGCAGCCCGGACAGTGTTTCTGTTTGCCCCGCTGGTCGGGATAGCTGGAATGAGTATCGTGGCAATGATTATCTTTTACAGTAATTTTAATATAATTGTTAATCAACAGAGTTCATTTGTCGGCGATATCATTGTCCTGCTTTATCTTTTCGCGCTGGTGCCGCTTGCCTTCATCATTGGGGCTTCGGCATCCAGAAACCCGGTGGCAGCGGTAGGCGCTTCCCGTGAAATGACGCTGTATCTTGGTTACGAACTGCCATTCTTACTGGCACTGCTAGTGCCGATTGTTAAAGTGGCACAAAAATGGGGGGTTGCAAGCGCATTGCGGATTGGCGGAATAGTTGCTTTCCAGCAGGAATTCGGGCCGATTCTTTATTCAGTTTCCGGAGTGATCGCGGGAATAATAATTCTATTTACAATTCAGGCGAAATTAGGTTATGTGCCGTTTGACATTCCAGAAGCGGAGCAGGAGATAATGTCCGGGGTTCTGGTTGAGTATTCAGGGGCGCCGCTAGCAGCATTTCGGATTACTAGGGCGATGATATTTGTGCTTTTGCCCCTGTTTTTGATTACCATTCTGTGGGGCGGTATCCGGGACTGGTGGGCGGTTCTGAAGTTTCTTTTGATTGTGGTTTTGATTGTCCTGATGAAAAATACCAATCCGCGGTTGACCATCCATCAGGCATTAAAGTTCTTCTGGTTTATTCTGACACCATTAGGCATAGTTGGGTTAATTCTGGCATTCATCGGGTTATGAAGGATTTAAGAATTTGGGGACTGAAGAAATCGCCGTGGGTTTACCACGTGGCGGCGGCTTCGTGCAATAATTGTGATATTGAGATTCTGGAACTATTAACACCAAGGTATGATGTTGAAAGGTTTGGGATCGTGCTGGTTGGTTCGCCCCGGCATGCGGATGCGCTACTTGTAACCGGCGTAATCAACCGTAAGTCTTTGCCCCGGGTGCTTGAGGTTTACGAGCAGACACCAAAACCCTGCTTGGTGATTGCGGTCGGAACCTGTGCTTGTAATTGTCACATCTTCCGGAATTCTTACAATGCGGTCGGTCCATACGATAAACATATTCCAGTTCATGCCTATATTCCGGGTTGTCCTCCCAAGCCCGAGGCGATGATTATGGGCGTGGTAAAGGCTTTGAGCAAACTATGAGTGAATCATTGCGGCTACTTTTAGAGCGTTTTCCGCAGTCCGAGGTTTTTGAGAAGAATCCGCGCCGGCTTTACATTAGAATACCGGCACCTCAATTGACGCCGGTGGCGAAATTTTTACATAAAGAGCTGGGGATGCGACTATCCATTTGTACCGGGATTGATACCCGGGAGGGTTTTGAGATTCTTTATCATTTTTCCGAGGATAATACGGGAATAATCTACACTCTCAAAGTGCTGGTGCCCAAGGATGAACCGAAGGTTGAATCTCTGGGAACATGGTTTCCAGCGGCACTCTGGATAGAAAGGGAGATGCACGAACTGTTGGGAATAGATTTTATTGGACATCCGAACTTGATACCGTTGCTGACTTCGGATACCAACTGGGAATCAGACCGGCATCCATTGCGCCGGGATTATGAACGGAGGAACGAAGCGCATGAACGATGAGGCAAAGACTCGCCGGATAGTGCCGATTGGTCCTTATCATCCGCTTCAGGAGGAACCTGAGTTCTTTAAACTGATTGTTGAGGGAGAAACGGTTGTTGATCTGGAGATCCATATTGGTTATAACCACCGTGGGCATGAGTTCATTTCCCCAGAACTGACCTACGAGCAGGTGCCGTTCTTAGTAGAGCGTATCTGCGGTATTTGCTCCAATTCACACCCGCTTGCCTGTGTGCTGGCGATTGAGGACTGTGCGGGGGTCAAACCTCCCCCACGAGCAAATTACATCCGCTCAATTATCCACGAACTGGAGCGAATTCACTCCCATTTGCTGTGGCTGGGTCTTGCCGGTCACTTCATCGGGTATAATACGGTGTGGATGTGGGCCTGGCGTTACCGCGAGCACATCCTGCAGGTCTTTGAGATGATTACTGGTAACCGTAATCATTATGCTGCCAACAAACCGGGTGGGGTGCGCTGGGACATCAAACCGGAGCACATTCCAGAAATTGAGGCAGCGCTGACACTAATAGAGAAGAAAACGATGATGCTAACCAAAGCGGTGCTTGACGACCCGGTCATCAGGGCGAGGCTGGAAGGGGTGGGAGTGTTGACTCGGGAACAAGCAATTGCATGGTCGGTGGTTGGTCCTACTGCCCGGGCGTCCGGAGTGGATATTGATGTGCGCCGTGACGACCCGCACTGTGCTTACGGCCAGGTGCCCTGGGATGTGATTGTTCTGCCGGAAGGAGATGTTTTTGCCAAGGCAAAGGTCAGGCTTTTGGAGATATTTGAGTCCGTTAAAATTATTCGGGGTTGTATAAAGAATTTACCTGATGGTCCAATAGAGATAATGATTGATGAGATTCCTCCGGGAGAGGGAATTGGTAGAACCGAGGCACCGCGGGGGGAGGTTTTCCATTACATTCGTTCGGACGGTTCAAACCGGCCACTAAGGCATAAGATTCGGGCGCCGAGTTATATGAATATTGCCTCCAATGTAGTGGCGGTTAAGGGTGGCTCAATTGCGGATGCGGCTCTGACCCTGGCGGCGGTTGACCCCTGCTATTGTTGTACAGAACGGATGGCAGCGTTTGAGGACGGGAAGATGAAATATTCAAGTAAGGACCTGCTTAGACTTTCCTGGGAAAAGACGGAAAAAATCCGGGAGCGGCTGAAATGAGTTTCGGTAATTGGTTGAGTTTTGGTGGTGGTAATCTGGAGTTATATTTGGCGCTGATTTTTGGGTTTATCGGGTTGATGGCGTTGCTCTATTCCTTTGCCCGGATAAAAGGAACGGTTCGAGAAGTGATTGAGTACTACATTTTCGTTCTACTTCTGATTCTTGCCGGGATTGCATTGGTTTTTGCCCGCGATTTATTGGTGATCTTTGTTCTTTGGGAACTTGCGACAGTCGCGGTCTGGCGGTTAGTGTCTTATTTGCGCAAGCGAGAGGCGGTTGATGCAGGGCTCTGGGCATTTTACATTAATTTTGCTGCCGCAACGGTGATGCTCGTTGGGTTGGTGATGATTCAGATTGAACTGGGCACCCTTGAACTGAGGCGGCTTGCTGGGCAGAGTTTGCCACTATTCCCCGCATTACTCGTGCTGGTGGGGATTATTGCCAAATCTGCGGCACTGCCGTTATATATCTGGTTGCCTAGGGCTTATCGCCACGCACCGGCCCCAATCTGTGCTTTGCTATCCGGTTTAGCAGAAAATTTAGGACTGGTGCTGTTTCTAAAACTATTTGTGTTTAACTTAAGAGTTCCGGACTCCTTCTATTTAATTAGTGCAATTTTAGGGGTGGTTTCCAGTTTGGTAGCAGGCGGTGTTGCACTGAACGCAAAAACGATTCGCGAAACGCTTGCTTATTCCACAGTCAGTCAGCTTGGTTTTATTCTATTGGCAATTTCAATGCGTGGTTATTATGGAATCGTCAGCGGGTTGCTTTACATTCTGGCACATGCGGTGGCAAAATCAGGGCTGTTTTTTGCCGCGGGAGCGGTTGAAGAGGATGCTGGTACCGATGAATTAAACCGGTTAGGCGGTTGGGCAAAAGTTTCGCCGACACTTGCCGGTGCAACCGGCGTGCTGACTCTTTCAATAATGGGGCTACCGCCAACAGTTGGGTTTTTTGCCAAATTCGGGGTAGTCCTTGCAGCGGTGCGGGAAAATTTGCTTTACGGTATCGGAGCGTTGGTTGGGGCGCTGTTCACGGTGCTTTATCTGAGCAGGTTTTATACCCGGATTTTTTTAGGGACGAATCAGCTGCGGGAAGTAAAAAAGATATCAAAAATGGCAATCGCACTGGTAATAGTTATGGCGGTTATTACGATTGCTGCGGGTGTGCTGTGGTTTGTGCCGGTCAGGTTTTTTGAGGGAGGGCTATGATGCTGGCACATCCATTCATCCTGATAGTCCTGATTCCGATTAGCGCAGGTTTATTAGGTTATTTGATTGGCAGGTTGAGGAATGAATTCAGCTTTATTGGCACGGTTGCCGCACTTTACTATGCAATCAGACTGTTTTTAGCGTCAAGGGGTGGGGAAGTTTTGAGCCTGACGATATTAGAAATTGCCGGTATTCCGTTAGGATTGCGGCTGGACCAGCTTTCCGGTTTTATTTTGCTGTTCGTGAATATTTTTGCGACGCTAATCATTTTCTACTCATTCCGTTATATGCGTGGGCGGGAAGGTAGCCGGGGATATTATCTTTACTCATTACTGATTCTTGCTTTTGCCAACGGAGTGGTGCTTTCTGCAAATTTAGCTGTTCTTTTCTTCTTCTGGGGTGGTTTACTTTTACTACTTTATGCCATGCTGCTAATTGGCAGAGGCGATACCTTCAGAATTGCGCGCAAGGCGCTGGTAATTGTCGGGCTCTCCGACTTTGCGATGCTATTAGGAATTGTCCTTTTGCTCGTTCGCACATTTGTGCCGGGTGGCTGGATTGACCTGGCGCCCAGAGTGCCGATGCCGCTTTATGACCCGGCAATGATTGCTGCTTTTGTATTGATATCTGCGGGCGCGCTTGCGAAAGCCGGGGCAATGCCACTCCATACCTGGATTCCCAGTGCGGCAGAAACTGCCCCGGCACCGGTGATGGCATTGATTCCGGCAGCCCTTGATAAGTTACTCGGCATTTACCTGTTGATTCGTTTGACCGTTTATATGTTTGACATTTCCAGCAATATGGTATTGCGCAATGTTTTGATGGCGATTGGCGCGGGCACGATTATTTTTGCGGTGATGATGGCGCTGGTTCAGAAACGGGCAATGAAACTCCTATCCTTCCACGCGGTTTCGCAGGTTGGCTATATGGTATTAGGAATTGGTACCGGGATTCCGGTTGGGATTGCGGGCGGTCTTTTCCATATGTTGAACAATGCGATTTACAAAACCGGATTGTTCCTGTCGGCGGGTTCGGTTGAACACTGGGCAAAAACCGATGAACTGGAGAAATTGGGGGGTGCTGCAAAGCAGATGCCACTGACATTTGTTTCCTTCCTTTTGTGCGCACTGGCGATTGCCGGGGTGCCGCCAATGAATGGGTTTTTCTCAAAGTGGATGGTTTATCAGGGAGTTTTAAGTGTCGGCGCTGAGGGAAACCGGCTGTTCCCGGTGTTTTTAGTTGCGGCGCTACTGGGAAGTGTGTTAACACTGGCATCATTCTTGAAGATGATTCACGCCCTGTTTCTTGGTCAGCGACCTCAGACCTTGGAGCGGGTGCGCGAGGTTAGTATGACGATGTGGTTACCCCCTTTCCTTCTGGCGCTTACCTGCGTCGTGTTCGGCGTTTTCGCCTATGGGGTGCCGCTGCGCGGGCTGATTGCACCCGGGGTGAAATTTTATGAATTGGAACTGTCCGGAATCTGGAGTCCGATACCGGCAACATTGTTGCTGCTTGCCGGGCTGGGGCTCGGGGCAATAGTTTATCTGCTGGGTACTGTTGCCCGGCCGGTTACGGGCAGAACATTTGTCGGTGGTGAACAGATTGGTTATGATGAAGAGAGCCGGGTGCCGGGAACCGCATTTTACTCGTCGGTAAAACATTTGCCGATTATCGGTGACCTCTTGGTCTTCGGAGAGCGCGGTGCGTTTGACATCTACAACTGGCTGGTGGGCGTGTTCCGGGTGATTGGCTATGTATTCCGGGAAGGTATCGACCGAGCGTTGGAGACGTTGACCGAGTTTATCGGGAAGCTAATTTATTACTTCGGGCTGGGGCTTTCCCGGATTCACACCGGTAACCTGCCGCTGTATCTATCGTGGGTGTTCTTAGGCGCGGTTATTTTTTACCTGTTACTGTTTTTGAGGTGAGTATGCTGGAACTTTATCTGCTACTTGCAGTGATGATTGCCGCCGCACTGGTCGCGAGCGAAACCAAGAATTTGCTGGCGGCGGCGGTGGCGCTGGGGCTGGTGGGCTTCAGCGTTGCCATTATCTTCATTCTGGTCCAGGCGCCGGATTTGGCAATTGTTCAGATTGTAGTTGAGACCTTGACCGTGGTCTTTTTTACCGCAGTGATACTCAGGACAACCGACATTGATACAACTGTTACCCAAGGATTAAAGATGGAGACCGCAATGTTTATCGCTGCATTTCTCGCATTTGGTGGATTATTTCTGGCGTTAATTATCGGGGTGCTGCAGGAGTTACCAAGATTTGGTGAACCGGTGATGCTAATTGCTCAGGAGTATGTTCAACTCGGGCTGGAACGAACCGGTGCGGCAAATATCGTTTCGGCAATTATTCTTGATTTTCGTGGTTATGATACTCTGGGTGAGGCGACAGTGCTGTTTACGGCGGTGGTTGGTGTTTTGACGATAATGAGATTGGCAGGCCGGAAAAAGCCAGGGGAGTTTTGAGATGCGCGGGATGTCGTTGATTGTCAGGGTGATGACCGGTTTGCTGGCGGGAATGCTTTTGTTATATGGTGGTTATATTATTCTACATGGCCATTTAACCCCGGGCGGCGGATTTGCCGGCGGGGTTCTTGTTGCCGCGGCATTGATTTTAGTATCATTAGCATATGGTTCGGTAGAACAGGTGGAACGCCGGGAATACATCCTCTCGTCAATTTTTGAGAGTTCTGGCGGACTACTGTTTTTAGGGCTGGCACTTGCCGGCTATATTGGTGCGGACTACTTTTTCCGCAACGCGGGGTTTTATTATATCGGCAAACCGTTACAACTGATAAGCGGTGGAATTATTCCGCTGGCGAATATCGCGATTGGACTCAAGGTTGGTGCCGGGCTTTTTGCCATCTTTCTGGCGCTCGGTGCCTCAAGATTTGTGATGAAGGAGTAGTGAAATGATTCCCTATATTGCCTGTGTGCTCTTGTTTCTCATTGGCCTTTTTGTGGTAATTTCCAAGCGCAACTTGATTAAAATCGTAATTGGTTTCTCATTAATTGAGTATGCGGTTAATCTGTTCTTTGCGCTCGTTGGTTTCAAGCGCGGGGCGTTGGCGCCAATCATTACAACACCTGAACAGGTAAGGATGGGTGTTGCCCGTAACTTTGTAGACCCGGTTCCACAGGCGCTGGTTTTGACCGCGATTGTAATCGGCTTGTCCACGACCGCGCTGATGCTCTCCCTGGCGCTGCGCCTGTATGAGAAGTATAAAACCTTTGACATTTCGGAAATCCGACGCTTGAAAGGATGATGATGGAAGGCAGAATATTACCACTGTTTGTTGCCGCTCCCCTTGCGGGTGCATTTTTAGTGCCGCTTTTATCCAAGCTGTGGTCGCGGTTCTCTGATATAATTGCCAATATTACCACCGCGCTGCTGCTTGGGATTTCAATTTACAGCTGGCTGATACTCAACGCAGGGGGAATGCCGCTTCATTACTGGGTCGGGGGCTGGCGGATTATTGGTATTGCAATGTGGTTTGATGCCCTGACCGCTTTGATTATCTTTATTATCAATACAGTTGCTTTTTGCGTAACAATCTATTCAATTCGGTATCTTGATCGCTATACCTCGGGAAGATGGAAGTTCTTTACCCTGTTATTATTGCTCATTGCCGGGTTGAATGGGCTCGCGATTTCCGGTGACCTGTTCAATATGTTTGTGTTCATTGAGATTTCATCAATTGCCAGTTATGCGCTGGTTGCGTTTGGCACTGAGGAAGAAGAGGTGGAGGCGGCGTTCAAGTATATGGTTTTAGGAGAAGTTGGCGGGGCAATTCTCTTGTTCGGAATTGCCTTAATCTATGCTCGGGCGTCAACACTCAATCTGGCACATCTGTCACAGGTGCTTGCTGGAATGGGCAGGACGCCTTTCTACTGGTTCGTGATTGGCACTCTGTTAATCGGTTTTGCCATTAAGATGGGTATGGAGCCGTTCCATGCCTGGCTTGCCGACGCCCATTTCTCAGCGCCGGCGCCAATCTCAGCGATGCTTTCCGGAGTGTTCATCAAGGTTACCGGTGTTTATGCGATGTGCCGGCTAATGTTCAATGTGTTTGGTGTTTCCCGTGCTGAGACGCCGGCTTTCTTTAATCTCTTGATTGCCTTCGGTGCGGTTTCAATGGTGCTGGGGGGACTGCTTGCGTATACCCAGACCGACTACAAGCGGCTACTCGCTTATTCCAGTATCAGTCAAATTGGTTACATCTTGGTAGCGCTGGGAATTGGTAACTTCTGGGGTATTGCCGGTGCGCTGTTCCATATTCTTGCGCACGCACTGGGCAAAGGAACGCTGTTTCTGGCTTCGGGTGCGGTGGAGCGTCAGACCGGGACCAGAAATCTTGAGGAGCTTAAAGGACTGGAAGGTTCAATGCCGGCGACCACCTGGTCGCACACCCTTGCCGCCTTCTCAATGGCAGGGATACCCCCCTTTGCCGGTTTCTTCTCCAAACTGTTCATAATTATCGGCGCAATCACTGCAAAGATGTACTGGCTTGCATTTCTCGCAGCCCTGTTCTCGGCGGTTACTCTGGGATATCTTACCAAAGTAGTTAACCTCGCATTCTTTGCCCGCAAAGATGAGCCCCGGACTGGGGCTAAGGAGGCACCGGCTTTGATGGTGCTGGCAACAATGCTGTTAGTCGTCCTGGCACTACTCACTGGTCTCGGATTTAAAGGGGTGCTTGGCAATCTGGTCGGACCTGCAGCAAAGGTGCTTTTGAATGGGCTGGAATATGCCCGACTGGTTCTGGGAGGATAAGTGGCACGCCGAATCGCTTATTTCATTGCGGGATTTATTGTCTGGCTGCTTTTAGGCTGGACGTTGAACTATCAGGAAGTAATTGCTGGTGCAGCGGTGGCACTGATTGCCGCCGGGATGTTTGGGGGGTATCTGCCGATTGAGCCGAAGAAACTTTTTAATCCGGTGCGCTGGTTCTGGTTATTGGTTTATATTCCGGTGTTTGGCTGGCAATGCCTCAAGGCTAATATTGATGTGGCGCTGCGGGTGCTATCACCGGGTTTAAACTTGAAGCCCGGGATTGTCAAAATCAAGACCGGGCTGAAAAGCGAGGTTGCTAAAGTTTTTCTTGCAAACTCAATTACGATGACGCCAGGAACGCTGACCGTGGAAATTAAAGATGATACACTTTACATTCACTGGATTGAAATTCGGAGCGAGGATCCGGAGGAGATGGGGAAAATGATTAAGGGACCGTTTGAGTTTTTCTTAAAGAAGATTTTTGAATAAGGAGGCGGGATGGTGCCAATCATAGTTTTAATACCGGCGGCGCTATTCTGCCTGTACCGGGCGCTGATTGGGCCCTCAATTGCCGACCGGGCGATTGCGGTTGATATGATGGGGGTGGTGTTCTCGGCGATTACTGGACTAATCGCACTACAGTATAAACTGAATTATCTTTTGGACATCTCAATCGCGCTGGCAGTGATTTCTTTTATTGGTGCTTTAGCGCTGGCGAAGTTCTTAGAGAAAAGGAGTCTGGATGATTAGCGTTCTGGCGCTGATTTTTCTCTGGCTCGGGGTGGTTTTTGTGCTCTTAGGGGCGCTCGGGCTGGCACGATTTCCTGACCTTTACAACCGGATGCAGGCGGCGACGAAATGCGTAACCTTAGGTGTATGTGGAATTATGCTCGGGATATTTTTGCGTTCCGGATTCAATCCCCTCGGGGTAAAGGCGCTGATTTGTGCGGTTTTCATCCTTTTCACCGTACCGGTTTCCAGTCATGCACTGGTTCGCGGTTCACTCATTGCCGGAGTTAAACTCTGGAAAGGCACAGTCAAGGATGATTTTACCGCGGACCGGGGAGGGACATCAATAATTGATAAGACGCCGGAGACGGAGGGAAAATGAGAATTCCACTGCCAAAAGTCCGGGAACTGATTGAAGCGGTTCGCGCGATAGTTAAAGGTCCATTCACGACGAAATTCCCCAAGCAGGTTGATTCGGTTCATCCCAATTTCCGCGGAATATTAAAATTCCGGGAGGAACGCTGTATCTGCTGTGGTGCCTGTGCCCAGGTTTGTCCGACCGATGCCCGGGAACTGATACTGGATCAAGATAGAGGCGTGATGCGGATAATACATCATGCCGACCGGTGCATCTATTGTGCCCAGTGTGTTAAAGGTTGTCCTACCGAGGCGATTTATCACACCCCGGAGTTTGACCTTTCCCGAACCGAGCGGGGCGGGTGGGATACCTTTGTTGAGAAGGAACTTGCCTATTGCGAGTTGTGTGGTGAACCGTTTGCCACCAAAGCGCAGCTGTTACATATTGCTCATAAGGTTGGCGATTTAGTTAATGCCAACCCGACCCTGCTTTTGACTCTATATCAGGAACTTGGAGTGGCAATACCGGTTCCTGAGGTGAAAGAAGTTCTGCCCTACCGTTCGGGCACGATGCGTATTTTGTGCCCGGACTGCCGGCGCAAGGTCTATATGACCGAGCAATGGGGCTACTGAATCGGTAACGACTTAGCTTCCCGGTAAAATTAATTTCGGTTGTTCTGGGGTGGGATTAAAATTAGAAAGCAAAACTTGAAATCAAAAATTTATTTTATATAATATAATTAGTCCAAAGGAAAGGAGGGGGGAAGTATGAACGGTCAGTTAGAGGAAAAATTTGTTAGTGGGGTTTTCCCGAAGAAGGTTGCTGGTAAATATGGATTTACAGACGAAACCGGCAATACCATCATTGAGCCAAAGTTTGACTTCGCTTCCATGTTTTCCGAAGAAGGGCTGGCGGTGGTTGAGGTTAATGGCAAGTATGGATATATTGATAAGACCGGCAGAGTTGTTATTAATCCTCGGTTTGACTATGCCGGTCAATTTTCCGAAGGGCTGGCGCTGGTTGAGATTGATGGTAAGTATGGTTTTGTTGATACGAACGGCGAAATGGTTATCCAATCGCAGTTTGACTGGGCAGGTGATTTTTCAGAAGGAAGGGCAAGGGTGCAGATTGATTTTAAATGGGGGTTTATAGATGCAACCGGCAGGTTCGTCGTCAAGCCCCAGTTTGATTATGCGGACGATTTTTCTGAAGGACTGGCAAGGGTAAAGGTAGACGGCAGGTGGGGATTCATTGATAAAGACGGCGTAATGGTTATCCAACCGCAGTTTGAATGGGTATGGTGTTTCTGCGATGGGATGGCGAAGTTCAAAGAGAAGGGAAAGTATGGCTATATTGATAAGACCGGTAGAGTTGTCATCAGCCCGCAATTTGATGATGCTGGACCATTCTGTTCTGGACGGGCAGGGGTTGAAGTTGGCGGAAAGTGGGGATGCATAGATAAAAATGGGAAGTTTCTAATCTACCCGCAGTTTGATAACCCGGTTTGTTTGTGCGAGAAGGCGCGTGGTGCCCACTAAACGGTTTTTACGGCGTGCCCCAGTGCGCCTACTAGGTCAATTGCCTTGACCGGGCAGACGAGTACACACTGACCGCAGCCGATGCATTTTTCGGGAATAACCCGGCGCTGTTTGTCCGGTTCACCTTCAATTGCCTTAAACTGGCAGACTTTGACACATTCCCCGCAGCCATTACAGCGGGGATTGATTGACGCTTTGGGGCGGCCCGGTGCCCGGTCAATAAATGATTTGGTTGGGCATTTGTGGACGCAGATACCGCAATCAATACATTTTTCAAAGTCCATTACCGGCAGGTTACGTTCCATTTTCAGAGCCCCAACCGGGCAGACCTTTGCACATAAGCCACAGGCGATACAACCAACTGAACAGACATCTTTGACCGCCTTACCCCGGTCGTGAGAAATGCAGGCAAGGTAGACCAGTTTCTGCCGGGGAATTAAAATCAGAGTTCCCTTGGGACACTCGGCAACACATTTGCCACAGCCAATACACTTTTTCTCGTCAATTGCCGGTAGGCGGTTTTCACCCATTGTAATCGCACCAACCGGGCAGACGGTAACGCAGTGTCCCAGACCAACACAGCCGTAAATGCAGGCTTTGGGACCACCAAGCAGGAGTGCTGCCTGGCGGCAGTCCTGTGCGCCGTGATACTGGAAGCGGCTGGCTGCTTCATTTTTTCCCCCACGGCAGATTAAGACCGCAACTTTTGGTTCGGTATAGGTGACCTGCTGGCCCATAATTTCGCCAATCTGTTTGGCGACTGATGGTCCACCAACCGAACATCTGTTCAACGGTGCTTTGCCGGCAACAATCGCGGCGGCATAGCCGTCACAACCGGGATAACCGCAGGCCCCGCAGTTGGCACCGGGCAGAACCGAGCGAATGCGGGTTTCCCGTTCATCAACCTTAATTGTTAGTTTTATTGAAGCGATGAGCAGAATAATCGCCAGAATTAAACCCAGTCCGCCCAGAGTTAAAAGCGATTTAATGACCAGTGACCAGTCCATATGGGGTTATGAAATGCCAAACAGGGCGGTGAAACCCATAAATGCAAGCGAGACCAGCGCCGCACCGATGAAGGCAATTGGATAGCCTTTGAATGCCGGGCTGATCGGTGCATCGTCCAGCCGTTCACGGATCGCCGCGAAGAGGATGATAGCCAGGGCAAAACCGGCGGCAGTTCCCAGCGCAAAGACGGTTGCCTGCAGGATGTTAAAGTTGTAATTGATGTTGAAGAAGGTCACCGCGAGAATCGCGCAGTTGGTGGTAATCAGCGGGAGATATATGCCCATTGCCGAGTAGAGGTTGCGCACATATTTTTTTAAAAACATCTCCACAAACTGGACGAGGGCAGCGATGACGAGGATAAATACCGCGGTGCGCAAAAACACAAGTCCCAGTGGCAACAAAAGAATATGGTATAGAATCCAGGATACCCAGGATGATAAAAGCATTACAAATAGAACCGCAGCGCTCATTCCGATTGAGGTAGAAAGTGAGGTGGAGACACCAAAAAATGGGCACAGACCGATGAACCGCATCAGGATGATGTTATTTACCAAAAAGGCGGCTAAAAATATCTTTGCGGGATTTAAGTTCATCTTTTTTACCTCCTACCCCAGCCAAGTTTATTAACCAGCGCCTTGAGCAAACCAATGAGTAAGAAGGCACCAGGGGGAAAGATGGCGAAAAGCATTGGTGTGGCACGATAGGCAGCGGGCAGAACTGGTTTATTGAAAAATGTGCCGGCGCCAAATAGCTCGCGCAGGGTACCCATAAGAAATAAAACAATGGTAAACCCCAATGATTTGCCTAGACCGTCCAGAAATGAATCAAAGATGCCGTGATGATAAGCAAAGGCTTCGGCTCTACCAAGGATGATACAGTTTACGACAATCAGCGGGACAAATACTCCAAGTACCCGGTAGAGGTCAGGTTGATATGCCTGCATTAGATAGTCAATAATCGTAACAAAGGTGGAGATGATAATTATAAAAATCGGAATCCGGACCGAATCCGGGACCAGTTTTCGGATTGCCGAGATAACGATATTGGAGCAAATGAGAACAAAAGAAGCGGCAAGCGCCATTCCCAAGCCATCGCGGGCAGTAACGGTCGTGGCTAAGGTCGGACACAAGCCAATCATTAGAATCAGGGTGGGATTTTCTTTGATAATTCCCGAGGTTAAATAGGCGAGCCGAGATTGTTTCTTGCCGTTACTCATTTTCCGCTCCTGGAACAGGCACTAACAGGTCACGGTATTTTTCCAGTGCCTCCCGGAGGCCATCGGTTACCGCACGGGAGGTAATGGTGGCACCGGTAATTGCTTCAATTGGCCCGCCATCTTTTTTCAGTTTTAACTGGTCAACAGTTTTGCCCGCAAACTGGTTACGAAAATCAGGTTCGGTTGCCTTCAACCCTAATCCGGGCGTTTCTTTCAGTCCTTCGGATGAACTGGCAACTTTGATTGCAATTATTTTGCCTTCCAGGTCAATGCCCGCAGTGACCGGTACCGGTCCGCCATAACCCTGTTTGGCAGTTTTTATAATTGAGCCCACCCGTTTTTCTCCGGAATAGGCAAACCAGACGCTGGAGTCCGGAGTTGCGGGTTCAAACCGGTCAGCCTCGGGAAAAACTACACTGAAGGCGGCTTTCAGTCCAGCCACATTGCGCTGATACTCAATCTGGGGCAGAGTAAGGTTATACACCTGGGAAAGGGCAAAAGCAGAAATCAGACAGGTAATAAAGAGCGAGAGCACCATCCAGGTCCGGCTATCCTTCATTTTTTACTCCTGGTACCAAAAACCCGGGGCGGGGTGAGCCGGTCAATAAGTGGTGTGGCAACGTTCATCAAGAGAATTGAGTAACACACGCCTTCGGGATAACCGCCCCAGAGCCGAATTAGCATCGTCAGGACACCGCAGCCGATACCGAAGATTATTCTGCCCCTGGCGGTAAGTGGGGAGGTGACATAATCGGTTGCCATATAGAAGGCACCGAGCATCAGCCCGCCAGACAAGAGGTGGAATAGGATGTAGTTTAGCAGTCCGGCTTTATGCCCGGGCAGAATCAGTGCGAGTGCGGCAACTGTTAATAGATAGCACAAGGGAATACGCCAGTCAATCACTTTGGTGGCAATTAGCAGGATGCCACCGATTAATAACAAAAGTGCGGATGTTTCACCAATACAACCACCAGTTGTGCCGAGAAACAGCCTTTTTAATGTTGACCAGGACTCAAGTTGCTGATAAAGAAGTTGTGGGTCACAATTGGGCAATACTAATTTTGAACCCTGTTTTAGCACATTGAGCGGGGTAGCGGAGGTTACTGCATCGGTACAGATGTTAACCGCGGTCGGTGGCAATGCCGGGATTATTCCACCACGGGGTGCCAGCCAGGTTGTGGTCATCTGAGTGGGCCAGGAGGCGACCAGAAATGCTCGACCCGCAAGTGCCGGGTTGATAAAGTTATGTCCCAGACCACCGAAGAACTGTTTGGCAACAATCGTGGCAAATGCACTACCGACCACCGGTATCCACCACGGGACATTGGGAGGCAGATTAAATCCAAGCAAAAGCCCGGTTAGCGCGGCACTGCCATCAAAAACGGTGATTTTCCTGCCGAAGAGGCGCTGTCCCAGGGCGTCAAACAGCAGGGCAGAGGCAATACTCAGTACGGTGATAAACAGCGCTTTAAATCCATAGAAATATATTGAGCCAGCAAAGGTAGGCAAAAGGGCAATGACCACTGCCCACATCAGTTTACTAACGGTTACAGGTGAGGTGATGTGCGGTGAGGAGGTGACGAGCAGAGTGGGTTTGGTTTCGTCCATAAACCTACACCTTGAGACGGGCAATTTCTGCTTTGCCGAATTTGAAGTTATGAACCAAGCGAATCTTTGCCGGGCAGACATAGGAGCAACAGCCGCATTCAATGCAATCCAGCAGATGCTCGTTTTTGGCAGCAGTGAACCTTTTTGCCCGGATATGGTAATTGAGCCGAGTTGGGGAAAGCCCCATCGGACATACCTGAATACAGCGGGCGCAGCGGATACAGTCTTGCTCGCTTGGTTCTTCAGCCTGGTTGAAAACTAAAATACCAGAGGTGCCTTTAAGGACTGGTGCCTGGTCAGAACTAAGGGCAATACCCATCATTGGACCGCCGTTGATGATTTTTCTGGGCTGACCATTATAGCCACCACAAAATTCAATTAAATCTCTGACCGGCGTACCGACTCGCACCCAGAGATTTTTGGGCTCTTTTACTCCTGGACCGGTAATGGTGACGACCCGTTCGTAAAGGGGACGGTTGAATCGGGCCGCATTGCGCACCGCTAAAGAGGTGCCGACATTCTGAACGATGCAGCCAACATCGGCGGGCAGGCCGCCAGAAGGAACTTCGCGGTTGAGACAGGCTTTAATTAATTGCTTTTCCGCACCCTGCGGATATTTAGTTTTTAACTTCACCACCCGAAAATTTTTGCCTGCCACGTTCTCCTGGATTGCCTCAATCGCATTCTGTTTGTTATCCTCAATTGCGATTATGACATTTTGAACCGATAGTGCCCGGGCAAGAAAACTTACACCTTCAACAATTTCAGCCGGTTTTTCAAGCATCAAACGGTGGTCCGCGGTCAAATAGGGTTCACATTCACACCCGTTGATAATCAGCGTATCAACCGGTTTATCTTTCGGGGACATCAGTTTGAAAAAGGTGGGGAAGGCAGCACCGCCAAGCCCGACAATTCCGGCATTACGCACCGCATCAATAATCTGCTGGGGTGTCAAATCCGCAGTATGCTGTTCTTGAATTGTGGTCACCATTGTGTCGTTGCCGTCCGACTCAATAATCACGGTGGTGGTAAGTCTGCCGGTGAGCGGATGGGGCAGGTCAACCACATCGGCAACCGTTCCTGAAATGGAAGAATGGGTCGGCACCGAGACTGCTCCCCCGGGTTCGCCAATCACCGAACCGGTAAATACCCTATCCCCTTTCTTCACCACGGCGCGGGAAGGTGCGCCCAGGTGCTGGGAAAGGGGTAAATAAACCCGCGACGGCAGGGGGGCAACTTCAATTGGTTTATTCTCGGTTGCTTCCTTGCGTTCACGGGGATGAATTCCGCCGCGAAATCGTAGCATAAATTTTAGCATAAATTTTAATTCTTGGGTTTTTAATGTCAAGGAAATTTTAATTTCATTTTCGAGGTTGTGAAGATTAGTCAGACCGCAAGGGCTGAAAATTTTAACTATAAAGTTAAATTTTGCCCAGGGTTAATATTTGGCTAAGTATTTTATATTTATGTGATTTACCAGATTTTCCGGTTTTTTGGCCCCCATCCCCGTAACGGTGCCCCAAACACTTATTAAGATGGCGCTGGTGTTGATTCTGGTTTTGGTTTGAGGCAGGGATGTAGACCGGCTTTGAAAATTGGTTTTTGATATGCTTATAACCAGCCCTTTGTTAAGAATTTTTCCCAGGACAGTAATCGGCCATAATTAAAATGCTGGTGATGATTGCCGAAGAATTCGGTTACGGGCGCGATGAGTAGGGGGTAAAGAAATCGTTTAAGGGATGAGTTCGGCCAGGTTCAATTTGGAAATAATGAAAATAATTGTCGCCGCCGGGCTTCAAGCAGGTCTGGTTTTTCCAGTTGCCATTCGGCTGCACAGATGACCCGGATAGACACTGATTGGCGTAATTGAGCGAGCCAGCGAAGACCGCTGGTGGAGCGCAACAGGTGATGGTCAAGAATTAGTGTTTTCGTAACGCGGGCAAGCTGAATTGCGTTTTCAAACGCCCGGTTTAACTGTGCCGGTGATAATTGCGGAAGATAAATCGGTGGTCCGGCAACGAACAGGATGTCCGGCTGCCAAACAAGCAGTGCGTTTATTGCCGTTTCGTTAAGGAGTTGAATGTCCGAGGCGTGGACAAATACGCCAGTCTGGTCGGTGATTTTGGTCATCAATACCGTGCCTTGGTGCGGTTCGCCATGAGGTACCGGTGCGGAAAATTCCAGTCCGGGTTCGGTATGGCGGTCAGCGATAATAATCTGGCTGGCAAATTCGGCAACAAATTCAGAATAGCGGTAGTTCATCAGGCTGGTATTACCCTGATTGCTCTTGATATAGATGCGGCTGGTGCCAAGCCGGTTTTTGAAGTCTATCAGGGGAATTTGAAACGGGTCGGGTTTTTTTAAAGGGGTATGGTCGCCATGAAAATGGCTGATAATGATGTCGGTAATTTGAGGGAGGTGGTTTAGAATCTGCTGCCGGATTAGTGCTGCCCGTTTAATTTCCCCCGGATGGGGTGGAAAACCGAAACGGCGCGGAGCAAGCGCCACTCCTGGGTCAATTAGAATTAGCCTTGCTCCAGTTCGCACCAAGCATGCCATACTGCGGACGCCCAGAGATTCAGCACCGATGATATTGATTTCCATTTGCGGAAATAAAGTTAACTAATATAAAGAGGATTTCAATCATTGACTTCGGTCTGTCCCGGCATATTTTTACTCAGATGGACGATTTTCCAGATTATTGTTATATCCGTTCTAATGACCAGCCAGACGGGGTTATCGTGCCGAAGCGCGAGGCGCGAATTTCCCCGGATGACCGGGGGTTTTATTTTGCGGATGGGGTTTATGAGGTAATGCGCACCTATCAGGGCAAAATTTTCCGGCTTGAGGAGCATCTCAAAAGGTTTCGAAACAGTCTTGCCGCGGTGGAGATTCAACTGCCGGGGCTGGCAAAATTGGGAAGCATCTGTGAGGAACTGTTGAAACGCAACCGGCTGGAAGGTAAAGATGTTTTCTTTTACATTCAAGCAACAAGAGGGGTCTGGCAGCGTAATCTGCTTTTTCCACCGGCAGAGGTACTTCCCACCCTTTATGTTTCGGTTACCCCGATTGTGCCAGCAGTTAAGGAGCGCGAGCAGGGGATTAAGGTGATTACTGTTGAGGATATCCGCTGGCAGAGGTGCGATATTAAGGCGATTGGGCTTTTAGCAAGTGTGCTGGCCAGAAATCGGGCGCGGGCGGTTGGGGCGGATGAGGCGCTATTTGTCCGAAATGGTGTTTTAACCGAGGGGACCCATACAAATCTGTTTATGGTGAAGAACGGGGTGGTGTTAACCCATCCGTTGAATAATCACATTCTGCCGGGGGTGACCAGAACAGTGGTTCTGGAGTTGTGTATGCGGGTGGGCATTGAGGTAGAGGAGAGATTCGTGCAAGAGACCGAGCTGGTGGAAATGGACGAGGTTTTTGTTACCAGCACCACGTGGGAGGTCGTGCCGGTGGTGATGGTTAATGGTCAGGCGGTTGGCAACGGGGGGCCAGGAATTATCACCCGCAGGTTACAGCAGGCTTTTAAGGAGTTTATTTATCCGTCGGGACTGCGGGCTTGACCAGCAAGGACAATCGGTTAAACTGAGTTAGATGAGAAAAGGCATAATTGCGTTTTTAATTCTAATTTCAAGTTTATGGGTGGTTTACGGTCAGATTCCGTTGCCTGCCTCTCCGGATTGGATTTCTCAGGAAAATGATTATTCTACCGGGGGAGCATTTGCCGATTTTGACCTTAACGGGTATCTGGATTTTGCGATTAGCAACGGGAATGATATGGCATATAACTATAATTCGGTATATTACAACTGGAACGGGAGTCTGGAAACCAGCGCCTCTTGGCGTTCAAGGGATAACGGGTATTTTGGACATCTCTACGTCGGGGATGTTAATAACGACGGCTTACCGGACCTGGCGGTTAGTTATCTGGGGAGCGGAACAAGCGGTGATTTTCAGGCACGGATTTATCTGAATACCGGTTCGGGGCTGGGACAGACACCATGGTGGCGTTCTGCAGACCGGCATGCGTCGTTTGATTGTGCGCTCGGGGATTTTGACCTGGATGGCGACCTGGACCTGGCGATTTCAGCAGGTGATGCCTATACACCTGACGGCGATTCGGCGCGGATTTATCGGAATAATAATGGGGTTTTTGATTCCCTGCCCTGCTGGAGTGCGGGGGACAGTGTGCCTTCGGATGCGATTCGGTTCTGTGATATTGATAACGACGGTGATTTGGATTTGTTTGTTGGCCAGAGGCGCAAGGTGGTGATGTATGAGAATCATAATGGCGTGCTGGCTACCAGCGCATCCTGGGTTGCCCGTCAGAACATTGGCTGGGTACTGCGTCTCGATTTTGGTGATTATGACCAGGACGGGTTTCTGGATCTGGCACTGGCGAGTAATGACCAGCTGGGCGACCCGAATAGTATTAAGGTTTTTCACAATAATAACGGAGTGCTGGATACGATTGCGAGTTATAATATGCAAAGGCGGGGGACGAACATTTATTCTTCTTGTGTTGCCTGGGGGGATGTGAATGGTGATGGTTTTTTAGAACTGGCAGCCGGCGGTTGGTGGAAACCGGTGCGAATTTATGCGAATCACGGCGGGGTGCTGGATACAATTTCGTCCTGGCAGTGGCAACCTGCCAATCCCAATTGGCTGGTAAACGAAGCTTTAATCTGGACCGATGTGGGCAACCGGCATCTTTTGAGCGTGAGCGATGTCCAGAGCGGTGATAACCGCAGAAAACTTTTTAATCTCCGGCATCGGCCGATTCAGTTTCTGGATAGTATCACCGTTAACGGTAACCGGGTTTTGCCGGGAAATTTTTGTTATGATTTAGCCGGGGGTTGGGTTTCTTTTGCAAATGCACCGGACTCAGGAAACGGGAATGTGGTTTTTTATTACCGGTATTCAGTTTACCCGGACCTGGCGGTGACTAACTGGGACTCCGGGAATGGCAATTATCTATTTCTTAATACCACCGCCACGGGGATAGAACAGGCAGCAAAAGGTCTTCAAACAGGAGGGCTGCGAGCTGAGCCCAATTTAACTCAGGGACCGGTGAGGATTGAATTTTCCGGCAGAGTTAAACGGCAGGCAATAATTAGAATTTATTCTCACGACGGCAGGCTGGTGCGCAGTCTTGCTGCAATAAATAACGGTGCGGTCTGGGATGGGAGGGCAGAAGACGGTAGATTGGTACCAGCCGGAATTTACATAATCAGGAGTGCGGGCTATCAACCGATTAAGGTGATTCGGGTGGGAAGATAAGGAGGGCAGGTGGCAACTGATGTGCCGATTAATGGAGAACTGATTAACCGGCTTGCCCGTTTTGGCAGGGTATATTTACTGGATACGGTTGGTTCAACCAATGATTACGCCTTTTCGCTTGCCGGGCACAAAGAGCCGGCGGTGGTGGTTGCCCGCAGGCAAACACGAGGCCGGGGCAGGTTTCGGCGGCGCTGGTTTGCGGACGAGCAGAGTTTGATTTTTTCGGTTTTGTTTTTTCCGAAGCCGGGGTTTCCCATTCCTGCCAGTTTAACTCAGGTTGCCGGTCTGGCATTATGTAAGGCAATTGAAAGCAGTGCGAAAACAAACGAACCACCTGCTCTGCTCCGCTGGCCTAATGATGTGGTGATTCAGGGGAAGAAGGTGGCAGGGATTTTGTGTGAGCAACGTAGTGATGCAATGGTCGTGGGTATTGGAGTTAATGTGAATCAGCAGCGGTTGCCCGACAATCTGCCCGATGCCGGTTCACTTTCAGGAATTTATGGTTTTAATTTTGACAAAATGGTGATTCTGGACTATTTTTTAGGCGAGTTTTTTTCGGCGCTGGAAAAGATAGAAAAAGGGAATTCGGGGTCGGTATGGGAGGAGATTAAACGGCGCAGTGCAATTATGCTTCACCGGGTTGAGGTGCGGACACTGTTGCGCCGACAGGTCGGAACGGTGATTGATATTGATGAAGCGGGGAGAATTGTACTGCGGACCGATACCGGCAGGCTGGTGGTATTGAGCGCGGGTCAGGTGAGGCAGTTGCGATGATTCTAACCGTGCTCGTTGGCAACAGTAATACCCGGTTCGCAGTTTTTGAGGGGCGAAGGCTGGTCCGTGTTTGGATAATACCGACCGGACGGCTCACTGCCCATTTAAGCAAATTGAAAATCAGTCCCCGAATTGAAAGTGCGGTGCTGGCTTCGGTAGTGCCGAAACAGACTCTGTCGCTTTTCAGAATACTGAACCAGCAGGTGCCGACACTTCTGGTCAATGCCCGGACAAGAGTTCCGCTGAAATTGCAATATGACCGGCGGTTGCTCGGCGTGGATCGGTTAAGTGCCGCAATTGGTGCTTATGTCCGGTTCCAGCAGAATTTAACTGTAATTGATTTCGGCACGGCGATTACTTTTAATTTAGTGAATAAACCGGGTGTTTTTCTGGGCGGTCCGATTGTGCCCGGTCCGGAGATGCTGTTCGCGGCTCTTGCCGCCAGCACCGGAAGGCTTCCCAGGGTTAACTGGTCAGTTCGGAGCCGGACAATCAGCACTCGAACCACACCAGCAATTCAGTCCGGGGTTTTCCATCTCTTGATTGGCGGTCTGAGCCGGATTCAAACTTTACTGATTGCTGAGGCTGGTGACGAGAAGCGGTTGGTCATCGGTACTGGCGGTGCGGTTAGCCTTTTTCAGCGGTATTTGGATATTATGGTTGTTGATAAAAATCTGGCAAGCCGCGGGCTTGCGGAAATATATTATTTTAACAGGAGGCAAGATGAATAAAACCGGCGTATTTATTGATGTTCAGAATGTTCAGGAGACTTTTGAGCGCCAGGGCAAGGAGGTGCGTTACGATGCGATTATCCGTCATATCATTACTACCGGCAGGCGTGAGCAGGAGAATTGCAAATTTGTCGCATTTGTTCCTTACCGCCGTGATGATGAACGTCGGCAGCGGTTGATTGATGCCCTCTCGTTTCAGGGTTACCGGGTGGTGGCGAAACCGGTGCGGGAACGTCCGGACGGCACAATCAAAGCAAATATGGATATTGAGATTACGCTGGAAATTCTCTCAATGAGTGACTGGCTGGATGAAATTGTGCTGGTGACGGGTGATGGTGATTTTGTGGCGCTGGTGGACTGGCTTTCCAAGCGTGGAAAGCGGGTGATTGCCATCGGACTGGGACGAGGATTTACCTCGGTAGAACTGATCCGTGCCTGTGATGAGTATATAAACCTTGATGAGATTGAGGGCGCAGTCAAGGCGCAGAGCCCAACTCCAAATCGGGAATGGGAAGCACCACCGCCGATTGCTTGAAGCAGATCTTCATCGGGCTGGATACGAGCGGACCGGAGACGGGGCTGGCAATTGTAGCGACGGAACGGGTTCTTTACGAAATCCGGAGTGGGAGTGGGACAAATCATAATGAAGCGCTGCTTTTACTTCTGGACCAACTGTTAAATACAGCCGGATTAAAAATTGAGGCAATCAGCGGTATCGGGTTTACGATTGGTCCGGGAATGTGGACCGCATTGCGGGTGGGTTTGAGTGTGGTTAAAGGGCTGGCGTTGCCCCGGAATATACCGGTGAAAGGGGTAAATACACTCCAGGCGCTCAGCGTGAGTGCGTGTCAAACCGGGGAACCGGTGCTGGCGGTGATGGATGCACGCCGCGGTGAAGTTTATGCCGCCGTGTATTGGCAGGACCGGGTGCTGATTGAGCCCGGTGCGCTTACTCCGGAAAAACTTGCCCGTCAAGTGGTGAATTGTAAGTTAGCAACCGGGTTCAGAGCGGTGGGGGATGGGGTTGAACTGGTAAAACCGGCTTTAACCGCTGCCGGGATTCAGGTTGTGGACACTGAAATTAGGCGAGTTTCGCCGGTGGTGGTGGCACGACTGGCAATTGAACTACTTAGCCGGGACGGACCGGACCCACTGGCTGAAATTGAGCCGATTTATCTGCGCCGGACCGATGCGGAAATTAATCGGGAAAAGCGATTGAGTTAGAACTTCGCCTGCAACTTTAAGACCAGTGCCTGATATTCCCAGAAGTTGACCAAACTGTGATATTGATATCCGAAAAGAATTTTCACTTGCTTGTGGGGCAAAATGTTAATTCCGGAAAGGCCCCGCCACTGGATTTTACTGTCTTCCCAGCGGATTATTTCCAGACTGGCCGCGGGTGCGAGTGGTGACCAGTCAGTTTCAATTTTAATATCGCCGGCAAAGGTGTTGGCATTCTGATACCGGCGCAGGGCAAATTCAGGTATGAAGCGGAACGGCCCGGATTTAAACCGGGCTTCAACGCCCGCCCCGAGCCAGGGGACCGCCGCTGATTCCAGCCAGCCGTAATAGATATGACCACCACCGGTGAAGACGGGCGAGGCTTTAATGACCATTCGGGCAAAAATGTCTTTGGTGCGGTTATTGTCGCCGGTATTCGGGCCGGTGCCATTGACAATTCCGGCGAGCGCCTGGAAAACGGGTTCATCAGAATTATCAGAACGGAAAAGACCGAGGGCGCCGATATCCCGAAGATTAACCGGTTTTAGAACATTGGTGTAATAAAGAATTGAGTACTCCTCCACCGTGAGCTGGTGCTCTTCAATTGCACTATTAAAACTCAACGGCAGTTTCATCTGTCCTAATTTCAAACCCAAACCATTAGCCCAGGCGAACTCAATCCAGAGGTCGCGGAGGTTCATTGAACTGAAGTCAAATTCCAGTCTACTGGTGGTAATCGGCGTAATTTTAGCGGTTAAGCCGACGGTCGCCTGGCGGTGCTGAAACTCAAAGGCATCGCTAAACCAGCCATTTGCTCCACCGCGCGCAAACCGGGCTTGTGTCCAGATTAAACCATCTACTGACAGCCGTTCCGGTACCACTGTGAGTTCAGCACAAAGGCTGGTGATTAAACTCAAAAACAGCACCAGAAATTTACTCATTTTCAGTGCGCTGGTATTTAAGATATGGCGGAGGCGGGTAGGAATCGAACCTACCGGTCAGCTTAACGCCGACCATACGGATTTGAAGTCCGCCAGGCACACCAGCACCCATCCGCCTCCGCAACCTCAATATTGAATTACCACTTTTTTGGTCGGGCATATTCCCAGCCGGTCGGGTCGGAGAAAATAGACACCGGCAGGTATGTCCCGGAACTGGAGCGGGAAACGGGTAGTGCCGTTACCAGGGTTCAGTTTCCATTCCCGCACCAGCGAACCGGTCCGGTCAAAAAGTTTCAGGGTCAAATTATTCTGCAGCGGTATGTTAAAACTCACCACCCCGTTTGCTCGTAACGGGTTAGGCGTAAGCGTGAGTTCCAGGCGTTGAAGAGCAGCCTGTGCCTCCTTGATAGCGGTTGTTTCCTGCCATACGGTCAGGACTGCTCGGAGTGTATCGTTGAACCTTCGTTCATCGCGGGCAAGCTTTGCCCAGCAAGTGATTATGTAATTTCCGGCGGTATCCGCAAGAAAACTGGCAAAGTTCACGGTATCACCTGCGCCCGGAAGAAGTATTAGATAGGTACTGTCAAGATAAGCGCCGGGTTCAATTTTCAGATAGGCATAGCCGGTGTCGGTATTGACGGCACAGTTCTGGATAACTGCTATCGGGAATAGAGTGTCGGTAATAAACAGCGACTCCGGGACGAACAGGGCGGTTGCGGCAAAGTCGTGCTGGACCTCATAAAGTTTCATAACTAACAGGTCAACATTTGTGGAATCAAAGTAGGTGGTGCCGGCGGCAATGATGCGGTCAGGACGGCACAGGGCAATCCGGTAGCCCCAGTCTTCATTATGGCTTAGCTGATTATCCCAGTGCCAGGTCCAGAGCGGGTCGCCGTTATTATTGTATTTCAGTATGGTCAAATCCATCCGATTGCTTCGCGATTCGCCAGTGCTGAGCACGAAAACCGAACCGATTGAGTCTACCACGATATCCGCACCGGCATCTTCAAATCCTTCGGCATCATAACGTTGAGTCCAGCGGGGTATGCCAGCCGGAGTATAGGAAACAGTGGCGATGTCATAATCGGTCACATCATCAAAACTGGTGCCGGTTACAAAAACATTGCCGCTGGTGTCAACTTTAATTGCGGTTAAAAGGTCTTCGTTATTAGCGGGGTACCGGTTATAAGCCCTGGCCCAGAGTGATTCCCCGGTCGGAGCACGGTATTTCATTGTAAAATAATTGTAATCCTGATTATCATCCCAGACAATTCCGCCGACGACAATTGAACGGCTGGTCCGGTCAAACACCACCTTCATACCATAATCATCACCGACCCAGGGCCAGTTATTCTTACGCCGGAGCCAGGTTCTGGTGCCGTTCGGGCTGTAGCGGATGGTGGCAATATCATAGTCAGTTCCATCATCATAACTCGTGCCGGTCACATAGATGTTATTGGAATCGTCAACACAGATGGAATAGGATATATCCTCATCGTTGTCCGGGGTGCGGTTGTAATAGCGAACCCAAACGGTATCACCGGTCCGGGCATTATAGCAAATTGTGCAATAGTCGGTGTTATATTCAGTATCCATTGAATAACCGGTCACGATTACCCGTCCCAGTCGGTCCAGAACCAGGGCGTGGGCAGCGTCGTCCCGGTTAATGGTGCGAAACCAGGTTTTTTTCCACAACAACTGACCGCTGGGAGAGAACTTCAGGGTAACCATATCCAGATCCATCAAAGTATCAATTGTCCACCCACAAACAAAAACATTGCCCATACTATCAACCACCACGGCGGCAGCAGAATCGTCCTGATTTGCCCGGCCATTATAGGTAGTGGTCCAGACCACAGTTCCATCCGCACGGTACTTACCCACGAAAATGTCGGTGGTGAGCGAAGTTGTGCCGGTTGTGCCGGTAATATAAATATAACCCGAGTCGTCAACGAACAGATCAGAAAAAATATCCTCCGCACCCGGACCACCGTCCACGGTTCGGAGCCAGACCGTATCCAGCTGTGCAAGTGCCAACACCGGCACCAGTAAAATAATAAAGAGCGGACCAAACCGATTCATTTGTCCTCCTCTTTCAATTTTTAACTTAAATTTCACCTATTAAACTTTACCGCTAAACCAGCATAAAGTCAATTGCCGCAAGCAGTCCGTTCTGACGGCGAACGGCAGAGCCGCAGGGCAAACGCTGACTATCTAACTTGAACTTGAAAAATTTTTTTGTAAGATTTTGAATCAAAGTTTATGTTGTTCGGGAGTTCGCTAGATGAATGAGCAGGGTGCGAGCGTCGGCATTGACCAACTACAGGATGCGATTCGCACCGTTGAGTTCCTTTTGAACCAGAGCCGTCCCCAGTATCCGGCAAATTTGCCCGCACATCATCTTCTTAAACTAACCGCCTGGCGGGAAGGCACGGGCGGGGGCTCTGACGACAACCCCTTTTTAAAAGTTGGGGATTTACCGGCAAATGACGCTCTCCAAAAAACGCTGGAACTGCACCGGGCTTATGCGGAGGGCTTGCTCATTCACGAACAACTAAAGCAAATAAATTTTGATTCCAAAGTTCGTGAAACGTTAATCCAGCGGGCGCTCGGCATTCTGCCGGCAAGCGAATCCGCCCGCTTTCTGGAAATTCACCCCTGTCCTGATGTTATGCCCCGCAACATTGCTGATTCGCCGTCAAAACTACTATCCGCGCTGGAACTGATCTCCCGTAGTTTTGGCGAAGCTTCGGCGCTTGCCTATGTTATGCTGATCGTTGCCGGACTGCGGGCACGTTCCGAGTTTGAAAACTACGGCAAGAAATTGGACCTTTTGTTTGAAAAAATAATTGCCTCTCCGGCGGTCAGTCAGGTTCTGGAACTGGTCCAGTTAAACGGACGTCGGGCAGGATTTGAGCCTCAGTTCAGGCTGCTGGTCGGGATAAGGGAAAGGCTCTGGGAACTTAAGCCCGGGCGGCTCGCACCAACCGGTTTTCTCCTGACCAAAGTAATTGATGCCTATCTTTCCAACCGGCCTGGGGCGGGTAATGTGCTTGGACTGGCGTTGCTCGATGGAATTCTGGTTGGCAAATTCGGTTTTGCGGTGCGCTATTACTTCAAAGATGGGGTAATTACGCTGGAGATTGTGGTTAACAACCGGAGTGTGTACTGGGATCCCACCCGATTAACGCCATTATCTTTTGAGCCAATCTCAGGCGGAAAAAGGCTAAGCTATGCCGATTTGCTCGCTCTCAGTTACGCAAGTATTGCGAACCAACATTTTACCCAGACCTATTGGGACCGGGCGATTGAAAACTTCAGGCGGGTTCTGGAATTAATGCCTGATGCACTGGAAACCTATGCGGATCTCGCATTGTGTTATATGCGGAAAAACCAGCCCGAACTGGCAATAAAAGTGATTGAATCGGGTTTGAAAATAACGCCGAACTCACCGGCATTACACCATTTATTAGGCAATGCCTATGCCCAGGCAAATCAATGGCGGAATGCGATTACCGCATATAAGAGGGCGGTTCAACTCGCGCCGAAACTGCCCGAAGTCTGGTATAATATGGGGCTTGCCTATGAAAAGATGGGGGCACCGGGGCAGGCAGAAGCCGCTTTTCAGATGGCGATTGAACTCAAACCGGATTACTGTGCAGCGCATTTAGCACTCGGCAATTTACTACTGGAACAACAGAAGCCGGATCAGGCAATCCGTTTTTATCGGGAAGCATTAAAGCACGATTCGCAATTAGTGGCTGCTTATTACAATTTAGGCAGGGCTTATTACGAAAAAAAAGACCTGGATAACGCCATCGCCTATTATCAAAAGGCGGTTAAACTCAATCCCAAACATGCCGGTGCCTGGCATAATTTAGGCATTGCCTATCGGGACAAAGGAATGAAAGAAAAGGCGGTGGAGGCGCTGGAACGGGCAGTAGCGCTGAATCCGAATCTATTGAGGTGAATATGGGTTTTACCGATCTGCCGATAATCCGTTCAATAGGTAACTTCTTCAAGTCAACTTTTATCAGGGAAAAACCATTTGTCTGGCAGCCAGGCAGAATTGGTCCGAAATTTGACTGGCTTGACCATACGCACATATTGATTCGGGAAGGTCCGCTTGCCAACAAAGAGCTGGAGATTATTACCGAGGTCTTTCCGACCAAAGCAAATGTATTTGTTTCAATGGACGGCGAGAAACTCGGTCGCGCCTATATTGAGCGCGACCCGCCCGGGGTCGGGGTCATTCTCTGGGACATTGCGGTCAAAGAAGGCTACCGGCGCAAAGGGATTGCCTCCATTATGACCTATGTTATTTTCCGGGAACTTCTCTCAATGCAGAAGACCGCATTTTTCAAAATCCGGATGATGCGTTTAATGAAACCGGCAGAAAAGAATATCGAATTACAGAATGTCGGCATCGGAGTAATCGGCAACCGGCTTGGTTTCACCCCGGAGTTCAACCTTGACCGACTGCTCCGCCCGGACAACATCGTAAGTCTGGAGGTCCTGCCGGCAAAGGGTGAATTTCCGCCCAGTTTCAAGATTGTAATCAAAACCTTCCCCTTGGTATTAATTGCCTTTGTCCTGGATACCGATACACTAAAACCAGTGGACGATTTCCGTACCTATGTTCAACTAACCAAAGACGAGTCCACTATTTACAACTGGGTGCGTCGCGGCTTGATTGTTGTGGGTAACGGCAATTACTGGTTACGGCGCAACGGTCTGGACCAGTTTGTTAATCACCTTGCCACCGATGAATGGGAGGCGCGTGAATTTCGGCGCAAAGTGCGTCCGGTATAAAGGGATGCAATGCTGCGTAGTCTTGGTCATCTCGAGGGCGCTCTGCCCTGGGCAGGTGGCGAAAGCCACGAACCCAAAGCAATCTATAGGAGTTCCTAATGCCGGAACGGCTACGGCTGGAAACCAATCGGGCAATTGAAATCAACTTTCGTCGGCTCAGTCCGCGCATCGGCTGTGGACTTGCGCTCTCCTCCTTGCCCCGGTTTAACGACTCTGACCCCTTAAATGCGATAATGGGCAGTTATGGCTACGAGCGGATATTTGCGGACCGGTCTGCCCAAAAGATTCTCACCAATTCCGGACTGTTGAAAAATTTTTACGACAATGCCTTTACTAACAAAACCCCGCTGCTACAGAATTTCCGTTCCGCTTATGGCAATCAGGAAATTTACCTTGCCTATGACCCAGCACTTAAAAACGCCTGGTTTGTGTCCGAGCCTGCCAACAAAATGGCGCTCATTAATTATTTTCGGGATGCGGTTTCACTCGGGCTGAAAGCTGACGGGATTCTGCTCGTCGGTTCACTCCCCAAACTTACGCCGGTGGGCTGGCAGAACCTGCACGATTTACTTACCGAAGATTTTTTCAAAACTTATGGACCAATTGAGCGGATTGAGATTATGAGTGTGCTGACCGGGGTGCGCTGGCGACCGCCAACGCTCGGTCTTGGTGCCATTTTTCTCAATATGAAGGAGTTTAAAGAAATCCGGGCAACGGTGGTTTCGGCAATCAGGGGCGGTTCCAGCGACGATATTCACCAATAGAATTTTGAATTATGAACAGTGTTCTCGAACGGCTGACCGAAGCGGTAGCCAGGCTGGAAAAGTGCCCGGAGTTTATTTCTCTCATTCCCGAAGTGAGGACGAACATCGTTTATGCCCGGACTGATGCCCGAACCCCGGCAGATGTTGCGGCAGTTGACGGCAGAATTACCGTGGTTAACAATTTACCCCGGGCCGCCGGTCCGATCCGGTTCGGTGCTTCTGACCATCTTGCCCGACTGGTAATTGAACTCCGGAAATTTGATTCCCGAATTCGTTCGGCACTCAACTTTCGTTATAACGAAAAAATTCATCGGACGGTAAACGAATGGGTTAAACTGAACGGGCTAATGCTGGGATTGATTGACCGGACAAACGAGCCGCCAGAACTGATTGGCAGAGACCGGATGTCGGTGGGCTGGAAGGTTCAGGAACTATTAAAAAATACCAATGGTGTGGTGCCGGACATTGCTTATGAGACCCGGGGCTGGGGCAAAGAGCCCCTTTTTTTACTGATTGGGGCCGACCCGATAATTATCGTCGAGCGGGTTATCCAAATTGCTCAACTTTACGCCCGATTAACTAAATGATGACTCGCCAACTCAAAAACTTATTGACATATCAAACCCTGTTCATCTTTTTTGGTTGCAATTTAATTCTTGCCCGCCCCCTGATTTTACCGATTGATTCAATCAAACCCGGGATGAAGGGGGTTGGATATTCAGTTTTTTCCGGGACAAAGCCGGAAAAGTTTAATGTAGAAATAATTGATGTTATGCGCCGGGTTTCGCCCCGCGGGGACATAATACTTGCCCGGCTTTCCGGGGCGGGATTAGAACAGAGCGGGGTGATAGCTGGGATGTCTGGCAGTCCGGTTTATATCAACAACCGGCTGGTCGGTGCAGTTGCCTATGCCTGGCCATTTGCCAAAGAGCCGATTGCCGGCATTACCCCGGCAGCCGAAATGCTCAAAATCTGGGAACTGCCCGATTCGGGCACTGGTGCTGAAATAACTCCAGCTCGACCCGAGGAGCGATCTGCATTTAACCCTGTTCCGGTGCCGATTGCCATTTCTGGATTCAACCAGCGTCTAAAAGCGGTTATCACTCCGATTCTTGCCCGGTATGGACTAACTCCGATTGCTGGTGGTATCGCAAGTGGTAAATTTGACACTGCCGACTTTGTGCCCGGCGGTGTGGTTGGTGTGGCGCTAATTGATGGCGATGTCCGGGCAGCCGCGATTGGCACGATTACCCATCGGGAAGGCAACCGGATTTTAGGCTTTGGCCATCCGATGTTTCTGGCAGGTGCAGTGCGGTTACCGATGACCGGTGGCAAAATTCACACCGTTTTGCCCTCGATGGAAATCTCGGCAAAGATGTTTTCACCATCAAATCCAATTGGCACCATAACTCAAGACCGTTCTTGTGGTATCAGCGGTGTATTGGGGGGGCAGGCGCCAATGATCCCGGTCACGGTTCAGCTTCACTCCGCTACCACGCAAGACTCATTCCATTTTCGGGTGGTTGACCACGAGCAGCTCTTTCCGGATTTTCTCCCGATTGGGCTAATTAGTACCATTCTTGAAAGTGAAGGTGTGATGGAAGAGTATGCGCTGGAAAGCGAGATCAACTTATACTTTAACCGTCCGAGCAAAGATTCAATTCAAATCCGACACCTATTCAGCGGCACGGAACCCTTGACCGATCTGATGGACAAGACCAACTCCGAACTCAAACTCCTGTTTGCCAATCCAATTGAAAAAGTCAAATTAAAGGCGGTCCGGGCCGATTTCAAATTTACTCCCGGACGTAAAATTGCCCAGCTTTTATCTGCCCGAGCAGAACAAACTCTGGTTAAACCTGGCGAAACGCTTACCATAGTGTTTCGGCTCCGCGACTATCGTGGCGAAGAAACTCAGAACCGGGTTCGGATTCAGATTCCGCCGGCAACTCCGCCTGGCGTAATCACAATTAACATCACCAGCCGGGATGAGTTCCTCTCCCGGGAACTCGGACAACAGGACAACACCACTTTACCCAAAACCCTTGACTATATCTTAGATTTACTTGCCCAATCGGGCAGAGAGGATGAACTTGTCATTGCCGGCTATGTAGCTAAACCCGGACTCAAACTGAACCAAAGTGAACTTTTCCAGACTCCACCCTCAATTCGCCGGGTACTTTTTTCAAATCGGTCAATTGGTGAGGTCCAGCCGATTGGGGCAAGTCGGGTGTTTAAAACAATCTTACCGACCGAACGGGTAATAGTTGGTTCGGTCGCGCTGGAAGTGGAGGTCAAATGAAAATTCTTCTAAATATTAAGTTTGGGTCTGCGGTAGCAAAGTTCATTATTCTGTTTTTGATTTTTGTCCTGCGGGCGCCAGCCGGGGTCTTTTCCTGGACGCCTGATGAATCGCTTTTCTCAACTGTTGACCGACTGGAATTTAAAAATATTTTCCTGCCGGGCTCGGGAACGGTTCGGCTCGGACCGGCACAGGAGTCGCTCTTAACGCTTAAAGATGCGGTACTCTGGGATATTGTGCCGGACCGCAAAGGAAACCTCTATCTCGGCACCGGCAATCAACAGACACTGTACCGTTTCAACCTTCGTACCAGTAAACTTAGCACGGTGTTCAGCGGTGATGATGGCGAAATTTTCACCTTGCTTGAGAAGGATAATAACATTTACTTTGGCACCTCACCATCAGGAATAATTTACCGCATTTCAACAATCGGTTCGGTTGAATCGCTGGTGAACACCGGTGAAAATTATATTCACAAACTGCTGGTTTGTCCAGACAACTCCATTATCATCGCCACCGGTCCGAATGGTAAACTTTACCGTCTTAACCCGGGCAAAGGGTTGGAACTGCTATTCACCTTTTCTTCTGCTCACATCACCGCACTGGGGTGGCTCAAACCGGGTCAGGAGCTCCTCGCCGGCACTTCACCGGGCGGAACCGTTTACCGTCTGGAATTTAGTCCGACATTAGCCCGACCAAAAGTGACGGTACTTTACGATACACCATTGGAAGAGGTTAAAGACATCATCAGTCAAGGTGCGCTTATCTATTTAGCGGCAAATTCGGATTCAGGCGAGGAACAGCCTCAGCCCGTTGTTTTTGCGGTTGACCGGGAAGGGGTTTTGCGGTGGAGGTGGCAATGTCCGGAATCAACCGTTTTGCGGCTGGTGAATTTTAACGGTCAACTGCTTGCTTTGACCGGTAACCGCGGGCTGGTTTATGCCCTTGACACTCTGGGCAGAGCGGCAATTTGGACCAGGCTGAATCAGCCTCAGGTGATTGCGACTGCGGTTTTGAACCAGACCCTTTATCTCGGAACCGGGAATCCGGCGCGTCTTTACCGGTTCATCGCTGGCTATGCCGATTCCGGTTATCTGAACGGTCCAGTTTTTGATCTCCAGACACCGGCGCGATTTGGCAGGCTTGATTATCGTGCCCGGATCCCGAATGGCACCGAAATAATTTTTGACACCCGTTCCGGCAACTCGCAAGAACCAGACTCGCTCTGGAGCGTTTGGGAGATGGTGCGGGGCAAGGTCAGTTCGCCGCCGGCCCGATTTATCCAATGGCGGGCTCGGCTTTACTCCAGTTATTCCCAGCTGACCCCGGAACTGGACCGGGTTGACTTATATTATCAACCGGTCAACCGGGCACCGGTTATCACCCGCCTGGAAATCAGCGCCCCTACCGAAAATGAGGCACGCAAGGGCAATCCGCAGCCGAAAAGGCAGATTAGCTTTGAAGTTCAAGACCCGGACAGCGACTCACTGATTTATCAACTCTATCTTCAGCCCGAGGCCTCTACTAACCCATTGCTCATAGAAAAGGAACTAACTGAAACCCGTTATGAACTTGATACCCGCACCATCCCGGATGGCTGGTACCGGTTGAAACTGGTCGTTAGCGATGGTGTTGACCGTGGTCCCCAAGATGCTCGATCCGTGGAAAAAATTACCGCACCATTTTTGGTGGACAATACCCCGCCCGAAATTCAGGAACTAAAATTTGCCGGAAACCGGGCGAGCTGGATCGTTACCGACCGCAGTTCGCCGATTGTCAACTGCCGAATTTCCCTTAATGCCGGCAACTGGCAACCGGTAACACCCCAGGATCTGGTATTTGACGAACTGCAGGAGCGGTTTGTTTTTCCGCTGGAACTAAGACCGGGCATCAATACGATTGCCGTCTGGGCGGTTGATGCCCTGGGCAATACGGGCACCGCACAGCTAACCGTTATGCGCTAAATCAAGCCCAATTTCTTAAATGTCCGTTCCAGGCGCCGCACCTCGGAGTGGTGGGTCATATCCAGATGCAATGGCGTCACCGAAATATAGCCCGAATGTACCGCTTCAAAATCGGAACCCGGGCTTTCCTTAAATCCCATTTCACCGTCAATCGTCCAGCAAACCCTGCCGTCCGGGAGCTGACTCTTAATTGCCATATCTTTATAAATCCGGTGTCCGAGCCGGCTCACCTTTACGCCCTTAAAACTGCCGGCCGGGATATTAATGTTCAGCAGACACTTCTTAGGCAAAATCCCGTTCAAAAGCAGCGGCACAAGTGAGTGCAACAAACTCCGGGCCGGTTCAAAATTTACCCCGGGTACCAGATAAGACAGGGCGATTGCCGGAATGCCTAACAGGGCGGCTTCAATTGCCGCAGCAACCGTTCCGGAATAAAGCACGTCATCACCTAAATTCGGGCTATCATTAATTCCGGAAATAACTATGTCAATCTTTCGCCGGAAAATTCCGTGATGCGAAATGAGCACACAATCGGTTGGTGTCCCATAAACCGCATACCAGCCCGGTTTGCAGCGTTCAACCTGAATGGGCCGACGCAGACTGAACGAGTGGCTGGCTGCGGACTGATTGACCACTGGTGCAACCACAAACCTTTTGCCCAAACCCCGGGTTGCAGTGTGCAAATCTCTGAGTCCGGGTGCGTCAATTCCATCGTCATTTGTGAGGACGATTAGCGGTCGGTCTGCCATCCTGAGCAATTGTAATGCTCGTTAAGCAGAGGTCAATTACCGCAGTTTAAGATTGTCAATGCACGGGAAAATGCCTGTTCATAAATTAAAAAGTAAAAATTAAAGCTATCTTCCCATAAAGTTAGATCCGGGCAAAAGGCAAAAATTAACAATTAAATTTAGCACTGTTTTTGTAAGAATAATTTTATCATAGATTTAGAGAATCGTAACCGAAGTGCGAACCCTGTTCCCGAGGGTGGTTGGGGGGACCGTAGGCTTAATGGTATTTGGTATGGTTTTAAGCGTGGTTCTGAGTCGGGCTAACAATATGGCAGGCATAATTCTTGTTATTAGGCTCGGGGATAGGGTTTTAATATTGGTTTTTGGAACCCTTGCTAAGCGGGTGCTGGTGATGGTGGTCAGCCGGGTGGGCAAGGTGATTTTGATACCGGTATTGGTTACTCTTTAAAAGTCGGTGGGGTATATCATTAGGAGCTGGGTTGGCTGATGGCAGGGGCAAATGTTGAGTTCGTTTTCATTGGATAATCAGGGGATATCTTTTACTTGACATCGGGGTAGGGAATTTTATAATTAGTTTTGTAATTGCTGCCTATGAGAAAAAAAGGAGGAAGAATGCGCAAAGAGCATAATGCTTTTGCGGCAGCTTCGGTTATCGTGTTGACAATTCTGGCAAGTTGCCTGCCGGTACTGGCAGCGGAGAAAAATCACCGGCCCTGCCTGTGCAGTCCGCAGCTAATACCGATTCAAGGCAGTGCCAGAAATGTCTATCTTGCCCGGGTGCGATATTCTGACCCGGACAATGATCCACCGGCAAAAGTTGAGGTTTATATTGATGGCATTGCCTATCCAATGCGATTAATCAAAGGAAAAGCGGCAAGTGGTATTTATCAAGCCCGGCTGACCCTGCCTGCGGGCGAACATAACTACTATTTTTATGCCGAAGACATTAACGGTTTTTCCGAGCGGTATCCCCGGGTTGGTGCCAAGCCCGGACCTTATGTTGGCAAAGGTAAACAGATTTATAACAATCTGCCGGTTCTGACCAATGGCGGTTATCAGGAGGATTTTGTTACCGGCAAAAACGTTTACACATTTACGGTCCATTACGAGGATAAGGACGGAATTCAGCCTCAGGCGGTTCGGGTGAACATTGACGGCATCTGGTATAATATGCAACTATTGCAGGGCGAGCCGACAAACGGGATTTACTATTACAGCACGCAACTCTCACCGGGAAATCACTTTTACTATTTTGCCGGGGTTGACCAGTGTGGTGCCTGTGTTCTGCATCCCTCATACGGTGTGGTTTACGGTCCGAAGGTTGGGGAGCGGGAAAATTCAAGCCCGCGCCTGATCGGTGCGAAGGTTGAGCCGCCGGCGGGCAACCGGAGAACGGTTTACACCTACTATGTGGAATACCGTGACCCGGACAATGACCCACCAGCCCGGGCTGAAATTTATATCAACGGCCAGCCGCATCAGATGAAGCGGGTTTACGGTCAGGCACACACCGGGGTATATCAGTTCCGGACCAGGTTATATCCGGGCAATTTTCACAACTACTACTTTTATTTTGAAGATGGCAAGGGCGGTTTCTACCGTCATCCTGAAATCGGGGTCTTCCATGGTCCCATCGTATCAGCCGAGAGCGGCTGTGAGCTATAAAAAACAAAGAAGGAGGAGTAATGAGAAACAAGAGTCTAATGCTCGCAGTAGCGGTGGCGGTGGTTGCCGGCATTCTTGGACTGGGCTGTCCAAAATCAAGCGCCCCATCCACGCCGGTAATTGCCTCAGCGCCAGAATCAACCTGGGTTAATGCCACGACGCCGGTCCGGGTATTCTGCACCGCGCCCAATAACAAAGATGTCCGGTATATTACTGACCTCGGGCAACCGGACGGAAAGATAGACACCTCAGATGCAATGGCGAGTGGTGATACCACCTATATCTATCCCAAGTGGACTCAGACCGGAACCTTCTCATTCAAAGTTGCGGCTTATCTGGATGAGGACCCGACCAAAATCTCGGACTACTCGGCTACTAAATCCATTCGGGTATTGCCGAACAGCCCGCCGCAGGGGCTTATAATCTGGGTGCCGCCGATGAGTGCCAAGAATGTTGAGACTGAGTTCCGGGCGAGTGCGGTTGACCCGGAAAATGACTCAATTGAGTTTTACTTTGACTTTGGCGACGGGACGAAAAAATGGTTTGATGACCAGCGCGTGGCTTCAGGCGAGACGGTGACCGTGTATCACAAATACACCGATACCGATACCTTCTGGGTCAAGATTAAGGCACGGGACTGGAAACGTTCCGAATGTGAACCGGAATCATCCCAGATTATCATCGGACTGGCAGGCAGAGTGCTCTGGGCGTTTGTTGGACCGACCGAGGATTCAGCGCCACCGGTGGCATCGCCGGTAATTGTTGACACCCTGATTTATACCTATTGCGAGGATGGCTATATTTATTCAGTCCGGATGGGTTCAGGTAGAAAGGATGCATCAGCAAATTCACCGCGCAGTACTGACCCTGACGATTACAGTTATCAAGGACACCCGGCATACTGTCAGAGCACCGGACACATCATCGTCGGCTCGGATGATGCCTTCCTGTACGCGCTTAATGCCGTTAATTTGAACCGTGCCTGGAGCTGGAGTCCAACCGATACCGCAAATCCTGGCTGGGGTACGCCGGCAATCAACGGCGATAAGATTTACATCGCCAGCGATGCGGATACCCTCTATTATCTGCAGGATGCGGTAAGTTCCTGCTCCCGGCTGGGCGCTTATGCACTGCCCTCACCGGTCAGCGGTGCGCCGATAATTGACCGTTCCGGGTATGTGCTGGTGGCGCTGGAAAATGGGTTGCTCTATAAACTTGAGCCTAACCTGCAGAGCGTGGTCTGGGTTGATACTATCCGGTATAATATCGCCCTGACTTCACCGGTAATTGATGAAGCGGGTGTGATTTATGTGGGTGATGATTCGGGTTATGTAACTGCGATTAACGAAAACGGCACAATAAAATGGTCAACGATGGTTGACCCGGCGGGCATCTCCGGAATGGCAGTGGGCGTAACCCGGCTTTATGTTGGTACCGGTTTCGGCAAACTGATTGCGCTGAATCTAACAGACGGCCAGGTTACCTGGACCAACACCACCTGCACCAATAGCGTGGTTGGCACGCCCGCACTGGCAGCGAACGGTTATCTCTACTTTATGGATGATGATGACAATCTCTACTGTATCAGTCAGACTGATGGCGCCTGGGTCTGGACCGCCCAGTGCTACTTGCAGGTTGGGGGCAGAAGTAGGAATCTGCGCCGGCCCGGAAAACTGGAAGTAGCGGAGAATCCCAGCATCACCATCGCACCGAACGGCAATATCATCGTGATTGGCGAGAACTATATGTACTGTGTGCTCGGCTACACTGACGGCACACTGCACACCGGTGCTCCCTGGCCCAAGTGGCAGAAGGACCTGTATAACAGCGGTAAGAAGTAAAAAACCAACAAAGATGCGGCGGGTAGACTGGTGTCTGCCCGCCGTTTTTATTTTTCTGGAATTTTGGCATTTTTGACAATCGGCGGATAAGTGGCAATATTATAGAAATTGAGACCGGATCAGACGAGCAACTGGCGAAATCTGATGGTGCTACTACTCATTTTGGCTGGTTTTGGGATAAGGCTTTTAACCGCAGCCGGCACCTGGCTGAATCCGGATGAGGCGCTCAATTACCTGATTGCCAATCAGAAAAATTTGAGTGCGGTCTATCAGGCAAGTTTGACCAATCCTCATCCTCCGCTCTATTTTTTTATTTTGCATGGCTGGAGGGTGCTCGGCACATCGGAAATAATCCTCCGGCTGCTTTCCGTATTATTCAGTAGTGCGGCAATCTATTTCTGCTACCGCTGGCTGGCGCAGGCGCTAAATCCAGCTTCAGGTCTTGCCGGGGCGATTCTTTTTGCCTTTCTGCCTGCGCTGGTCGGCAACGGGACCGAAATTCGTTCTTATAGTTTAATGTTGTTATTAGTGGGCATCAGTCTGTTTTTGATGGAAAAGGGGGTTCGGACAAATCGGGCAGTTGCTATTACAGGTGCGGCTTTATTCTCGGCACTTGCCGGATTTTCCCACTACTCTGCACTCTGGTTTTCAATTGCCCTCGGAGTTTATTTATTACTCAATGGTTTAACCCGGCGGTTGAAATTTAGAGTGTTCTGGTTGGGAGTCATTTCTCAGACCGGCGTGGCGCTTGTTTATCTTTTGCTCTACTTAACTCACCTGAAAAAAATCAGTGCCAGCCCGATGACCCAGTTTGCAGTGTCAGGCTGGTTGCAAGAGAATTATCTTCAGCCAGGTGAAAATCCGCTGATTTTCATCTTTCGCAATACCGCAGGTCTGTTCAGATATTTGAGCGGGTCGCCAATCGCTGGTTTTATCCTTCTCGGGCTATTCAGTGCCGGAATCCTGACATTGATAATTAAAAATTTAAGGTTGGCGGTGTTAATTTTGAGCCCGGTTATTTTCGCCATCAGTGGCGCGCTGGTGCGGATTATGCCTTATGGTGGAACCCGACACAGCATTCTGCTCGGGGTTTTTATCTGTGCCGGCGCTGCCGGGCTCGGGCTCATTCTCAAGCCCAGATATCAGTCCGTAATGATGGCAATCGCCAGCCTGATTGCGCTGGTGAGTAATCTTATTATCCGGCCAGCTGGTCAGTTCATTCCCCGTGCCGATTACCGGCGAGAACTGATGCATCAGGCGATTCAATATCTGCGTTCCAGGGTGCTGCCCGGTGATACAATATTCACCGATTATCAGGGTAGCACGCTGCTGAGTTATTATCTAACGAACCCGGCGCAGCCGGTTGACTTCTGGGGAAAAGGTTATGATTGGCTCCGCGAATTTGATTACGGTGGATACAAGGTGGTTTGCACCCAGGACTGGGATTTTAATCACCAGCGTTTGCGGTTTCCAGTTCTGATTGACCGGTTAAGTCAATATTACCACTGGCAACCGAACCGGTTGATCTGGGTTTTTGACGGCGGCTGGGGTAGACCGTTAATGATGCGGGAGGAATTTGGCAGAAATCTGTCGGTGTTTGTGGTGATGCCCGAAATGTTTTTAAACCCCGCATCAGCAGAAAGTTTACTTCTCGGCGCGATTAGGAAACTGCGGGAAATGGATTTAAGCGGTATCCGGACATTGATTTTGCCGAGCCGGTTTGCTTCCGAGTCGGTGAAAAAATCGGCGATTAAACTGGGCATCACTCCGATAACCTATAGAGGACTTTATCAACTGGTGCCGACCGGGCAAAAACAGTTTGATGCCCATCTGCCCGCACTGGCATGCTGGCTTTTTAATTGCTATGAGCCCCATCCGGAATTTATGTCCTATATGGCTGATGGGGAAAGTTATATTGCCGGCGATTATCGGTTTACTCTTTTACTCACCGATGTCAATCGGCAGATTGCTGTTTATCGGCTGGAATTGCATAAAAATTAGGGTTTCAATTTAACGGCAAAACTGGATGGGCACTGGCAAATAGTTACATCCTTTTTAATTAGACGACGGGTTTCTCAGTTTTTCCCATTTGACCTGATAGTTTCCAGACATTGCTCGGAATTTAAATCTGTTTGACAATAATCTACTATTTTAGTATAGTATTATATGAGATTAACTACACGAACACGGTATGCAGTAAGGGCGTTGGCTTATTTAGGCCACTGGTTTGGCAAAAGAGCTGTTAGTCTTAAGGAGGTCGCTTTAAATGAGGGGGTTAGTGAAAAATACCTGGAGCGGATTTTTTACCAGCTGACAAAAGCCGGATTACTGGTTACAAAAAAGGGACCAGGAGGTGGTTATGAACTTCGCCAGCCTCCATCAGCGATTAAGCTGATTGATATATTATCAGCTGTGGGCGAATCGTTCGCCCCGGTATTCTGCGTAGCGGAAAACAATCTTCAGGCTTGTCCCCGAAGCCGTTTTTGTCCGGCACGTCCCTACTGGCAGAAACTCAAACACGCACAGGAGGAATTTTTTAAAATTCATACCCTTGCTGACATTTGTCAGCAATCGGACGAAGATGGCTAAAGCAATTGGGCTTTTATCAGGCGGGTTGGATTCAACGCTGGCAGTTAAAATTATTATTGATCAGGGTATTGAAGTGGTGGTTTTGCATTTTATCACCCCTTTCTGCACCTGTACCAGGAATGGTTGTCGTAATGCGGCAAAAATAGTTGCCGAGCGCTGGGGTATTGAGATAAAGGTCATTGGTTTTAAGGACGAGTATATCAAACTGGTAAAAAACCCGAGGTTTGGTTATGGTCGAAATATGAACCCTTGCATTGACTGCCGGATATATATGTTCTCGCAAGCCCGAAGGTATCTTGAAGAGACCGGTGCGGATTTTGTCTTTACCGGTGAGGTGCTTGGTCAAAGGCCGATGTCCCAGAATTTATGGGCAATGAAGCTTATCGAACAGGAATCCGGGCTTACCGGCCGGTTGCTGAGACCGCTCTCCGCACAATTTTTTGAGCCGACCGTCCCGGAGAAAACTGGTTTAGTAAATCGCGAAACGCTGCTGGCGATTCAGGGACGAACGCGTAAACCCCAGATTACTCTGGCGCAACAGAAGCATATCTTTAATTATCCCTGTCCGGCAGGAGGGTGTCGTTTAACCGACCCTAATTTTGCCCGACGTTTGCGGGAGTCATTTAAGTATAACGAAGATTCAATTACCGCCGTTAACCTTCTCCGTTACGGTCGGCATTTTCGGCTTCCTGGCGGCGCAAAGTTGATTGTTGGCAGAAATGAGTTAGAAAATCGTATCTTAAAAGCGTATACCATTACCAGTAGATTTCTTTTACTTGAGGCAAAGGACGTGCCCGGTCCGGTGGCGCTACTTACCGCACCAGCTTTAGAAACGGATATCCGCCTAGCAGCGACCATCTGCCTTTCCTACAGTGATTGCCATACCCAGGACCAGCACCCGGTGGTCATTAATCAATATAATCAACTATTATTAGTTCCTGTTCCCAAAGAAAAAATTAAAAAATTTCTCATCTAAAAGTAGGAATCTATGACAAAACCAAAACTTCCAGAAATTGGCAAGATATCTGCTGAGGTCTTTAATGAGTTGATCTTTCCCCATCTTGGGGCAGAGAATAGACATATACTGGTTGGTCCCCAGCACGGTGTTGATGTGGGGATTGTGGAGATTGGCACGAAGGCAGTAGCGATGACTTCAGACCCGGTCTTTATCGTGCCGGAATATGGTTTTTAAAGGGCAGCATGGTTTGCGATCCACATCCTTGCCTCAGATGTTGTGACATCTGGTCTGCCACCAACCTATTTGACCATTGATTTGAATCTACCACTTTCTATGACCGAAGAACAACTCACCAAGGTCTGGAAGATCATAGACCGGGAATGTAAAAAAATGGGGATGGCGATTGTCTGTGGACATACTGCAAGATATGACAATTGTTATTACCCAATGGTTGGCGGTGCAACTGTATTGGCAGTTGGTGATTTAGATAAATATGTCTCACCAAAATTTGCAAAGGTTGGTGATAAGATAATTATTACCAAAGGCCCCGCAGTTGAGGCAAGTGGGATATTTGCGACGATGTTTCCCCAATTTTTAATCCGCAAGTTTGGTGAAGAATTTGTAAAAAAGGCGGAGACTCTATTCTACAAGATGTCTGTGGTTGAGGATGCAATGACTGCAGTAAAGGTTGGGGTTAGAGATAACGGAGTTTCTGCAATGCACGATGCTACTGAATGTGGTATCTGGGGGGGGCTATTTGAAATTGCACAAGCCGCGGGATTGGGAGTGAGGATTGAAAAAGAAAAAATTGTTATTGAAGACTGTGTAACTGAAATCTGTAATCTCTTCAAGATTGATCCGTATAAATCAATCAGTGAAGGGACTTTGATTATCGCCTGCCGTGAGCATAAGGCAGAAAAGGTAGTGGAGGTCTTAAAAGAGAAAGGAATAAAATCTTCTATTGTGGGTGAATTGACTGCCCCCCAATACGGAATGATTCTAATTGAAGATAAAAAAGAGAAGAGACTTGAACATCCTAAAGTTGACCCGTTCTGGAAAGCATTCTATGGCGCCTTGCAGAGATACCAGAGTTGTAACTTGTTTGATTAACAGGAGGCATCAATGAAAAATTTATGCACAAAAGTCAGTAAATCAAAACCGGGTTACCCGAGAGTCCTTTTTTCAATAAATAACCAGCCGTTTAGGTTCCATTTCATTATACTTAACATGATGCTGGTAATTACAATGGCCCAGGGGCTCGCCTTCCATGGTGCAATTCAGGGGCGGGTGACTGACCCAAATGGTAAACCATTGGTCGGTACCCAAGTGTGGCTTAATGGATTATCTGCTGGCACTACCACTGATACTACCGGCAGATATCTAATTGAAGTGCCGATGCATGGGGTTTACCAAGTGATATATCAGTTTGTCGGTTACCAGACTGAGACACTGACTGTTTCGGTTGGCCACGGGGAAATAGTCCAGAGGAATGTCAAATTGCGGGTAATTTCATTACCGATGCCCGAAGTTCAGACCAGCAGCCGCCGTCCAACTGTTCATGAATCCAAAACTCCGGAACCGACGGTGATCATACCCCGAGCCGCTGCCGAACAGTCCGGTAAATCGACCATTGGCGAGGCGTTAACAATGGAAACCGGGATTCAACTGCAAAAGAAATGTAGCGCTTGCGAGGCAACTGAAGTATCAATTCAAGGTCTGCCCGGTCGGTTTTCGCTCATTCTATTAGAAGGTATGCCCATCTTTTCTAACCTTGCTGCTCGCTACATTCTTGATATCGTACCAGTAGAATTCATCCAACAACTCGAAGTACTCAAAGGCGCTTCCGGCGCTCTCTGGGGAACGGATGCAGTCGCCGGTGCGGTTAACATCCGGCTTATTGAACCTGTCCGGCCATTGGAAGCCAGCATCAGTTATACCCAGCGCAGTTATGGCAAGGACTTATCCGCCCGAGTGGGCAGTAACCTTAACCCTTTAGGTATCAGCATTATTGGTGCCCATAGCGGCCGCTCATTTGTTGACTTCAATAATGATACCATTGCCGAAAATACCGCCTATCAACGCTGGGTAATTCTTAGCACGGTAAATTATTTTCCTGGTATCCATTGGCGTCTCACTGGTGGTGGTTCGTTAGCGGATGAACTGCGGCGTTCGGGTGCCATTATTCCAGACTCCGACTATTACGCACATCCTCTTGCCGAAAAAATCAGAACTCGACGTTGGGACATTTGGCAACGCACCAGCTTCACCGCGGATGCCAGCGAACTGTCCTTAAGGATTGCAGCAGCAAATCATCAAGAAATGGGTGTAGCCGCGATGCAGGACTACCATGCTCGTCAGGTCAACTTTTACTCCGATTTTACCGCCACCTTTCCTATGGTTATCACCGGGGTAATAATTGCAAATCAAATTCTAACGGACAGCCGTCTTTTCACTCGCCAGTATATGGAAACCGATATCGGCATCTGGACCAGCGGCAATAATCTTTCCATTCCATTCTTACCAATTGCCAACGAGGTTCTACCCGCAGCCCGGCTTGACTTCAACTCTGATTACGGCACTATCATTTCTCCCTATGGTGCAATGAAACTTTATCCGCGATTTGCCGACCTGAGTTTTGTCGCCGGCACTGGGTTTCGGACACCTACAATAATCTGGGAAAGTATGGAGAACCTACCCGCTGGTTACCGTTACGCGCTCCGCCGTGCCCCGGAGCTGACGCGGGAATCAGGTATTTCATTTCAAGCCGGTGCTGCCAGAACTTTCATTACTTCTAAATTTGTAACTACTCTTCGTTTGAACATCTTTCACCATCGGATTGGCAATTTCATTATAGCTGAGTTTCAGGGTGTTGACAGTGCAACAGGACAGGCTCTTTTCTATTATCACAATCTACCGAACAAGGTTTTTTCCACCGGTGCAGAACTGTCCACGACCTTAAACCTGTTACCGGCAATTACTGCTACCTTTAACATCTGGGGAATTATTCCCCGGAACGACGCCGGTCAATCTCTGCCATTTGTCAAACGTTGGGGTATAAACTACACCTTTAATTACCAAACTCCTCTTTGGGCACTAAAATTTAATGCCGCTGGCGAGATCAATGGTCCAATGTTAGTGCAGACAGTATATGAAGATGGAAGAATTGAAGTTCACGATTCCCCGGTCTACGAAATTTTAAATCTCGGGTTAAGTAAGGAATTGAGCATCTTCCGGTTGGCCGCTGGCATTAACAATGTCGGGAATTATTATCAACCGCCCCAACATCTCGGCCGGCGCACCGAATACTTCTGGGGTCCGATAATCGGCAGAGAGCTGTATGCAACTATTTCAATAAATATCTAATGATTTAACTTGTCACCTTGGGTTTCATACCGCTGAAATTTGAAGTAATTTGAGGAAGTGTACTATTTTCAGCTCGTTATTAACTTATTTGGATTTGATGTAAATAGCACGTTTTGAATCTGAATACAAATTACTTGTTCGGCATTTAATTTCCAAGATCGGTACTATTTTGCTTCTTGCCCAGTCAGCTAACGTTTTCCTGTTTGAGAATGTTACAGCGAAGCTAAGCATATCAGACTGGGCAGTTATATAAATAATATGCTAAAAGATGATGTTTAAAACCATCATCAACAGAAGTTTCCTCCTTTACTCTTTTACTCACCGATGTCAATCGGCAGATTGCTGTTTATCGGCTGGAATTGAATTAAGCCGGTATTGACTTTTAAATGTAAAAGATTAAGATTGGACAGGTATAAATGGGCAAACGAGGAGCAATTTAATGCTGTTAACAATCCTTTTATCCGGGTTTGGTGTTGCCCGTTTAAGCAATATCTGCAATTCGGCGCCAGCACCCCAGGGAAACGTGGTCGTGAACGTTGACTGTTTTACTCAGGACCGGTTGTTGATTGCACTCAACCTTTTATATTCCACCGATGACCAGCAATCATGGACAAGCTTGAATATGAACTTACTCGGGACACCAGGCTACGAAAGCACCTATACCGCTCAGTTTCAGGTGCCGGCAGGCGGGAATGTTTATTACTATCTTCGTGCCGAGAGTCCGGCAGGTGGTTCTACCTTATCGCCATTTAATACGAATAACAGCTGGCCACCACCGCAGAATTTATTAGCACTGGCGAATAATGACCCGGTTGGGGATGCCAATGCGCCCGAAGGTAACTGGCTGGATTTAACCGGTTGCTGGGTTGGTTATTCTTCAGACCGGTTCTATGCAATGCTCACCAACAATTATAACTCCTGGCCGCTTTATTCCTTTCCCCAGCCGTGGTATATCTATTCTGTTGGTTTTGTAAACCCTGAGGCGTCCAGCGATACCTATGTGTTTGCGCTTGCCTATGCCAACATTCCGGCGGTCTTTACTACCGGTCTCTATTTAATTAATCGCTATACCGGTGATTTTTCCCGGATTGCGGATATTGATGCCCAGACAAACGGGAATCGGCTTTACCTGCGTGCCCTGATTAACGATTTTGTAAATCACCCTAAATTTGGACCCTGGCCCAATAACTGCGGTTATCTGGCAGTTGCCGCCAATACCCAGTCAGTTTATCCAATCGGCGGGAATTATCTGCGGGATACAACTATTCCGGCGTACTTCTATGCCGGTTTGACACCGGTTTTTACGATTGGTGCGAATTATGCCCCGGTTTTGAGTGCGGCTAATGTTAATCCGCGCAGCGGACCACCGGGAACGAAGTTTCTATTTTCAGTTCGGTATCAGGATGATGACAATAATCTGCCAACCGAAAAGGTGCTAATAATTGACAGTCGCAATTATACACTTGTTCCGAACGGACATTATTATCAGGGCGGTGTGATTTTTCGGGAATGGTTAACCGGATTTGATGAGGGCTGGCACAGGTTTTATTTTCAGTTTAGCGATGGAATGGCGGTAGTGACTACCCCGCTGGACAGTTTTTATGTGGGCAGTACCGGTTTGAACGATGCGGTTATTGCTGGGGCTGAGCAACAGGTAATTATGCCAACCCTTTTTAATAATGTGTTGCCGCTCACCAATTTAGAGGAGGTGGTAATTTACAACAGTGCCGGGCATCTCATCCGGAAGTTATCCGGGGTTTCATGCTGGGACGGGTGTGATGAGCACGGCAATTATATGCCCGCAGGGGTGTACTATCTTTTTCCCAAAAACCGGCGTGCCGTTATGGTGGTAAAAATAAAACATAAATGAAAGGAGTAAATTATGAAAAAAGTGCTGGTAATCATTAGTGGACTTTTGCTCGTTGCCGGTTACAGTCAGATTAACACCCCGGCTAACAACTATGAGTTGCGTGGCGTAATAGAAGCCGGTGCGTTTGGATTCCGGACCCACAAAATTCAGTTCGGGACGCAGGGCACGAATTTTGATTATGTAAAATATGGTAGACAGAATATCCTTTTTCCTTTTGAGCGCTATTCCCTGGAACTGAACCTTAAGCCCCGGCATACCTTTATCGCCCTTTATCAGCCGCTGGATGTGCGCACCGTGGCAACGCTGGTTGCCCCTTTGATTGTTGATACCGATACCTTTGCCACCGGCACACCGATGAGCCTCCGATATGGATTTGACTTTTACCGAATTTCCTGGCTTTACGATTTCTGTCCGGCTCCGGAAAGAGAACTGGGTTTGGGTTTGTCCCTGCAGTTGCGTAATGCCAGTATCGTGTTTGCGTCTCTTGATGGAGAAAAGCAGCGGGTATATCAGAATCTTGGACCAGTGCCGGTGCTCAAGGCACGGCTGAAACTGCCGTTGAATCGGCAGGTGTGGGTTGGTTCAGAGATTGACGGATTCTTTGCCCAGGGTTCCGGAATTACCGGTTCCACCAATGTCGAAAGTTCATTCAAAGGTGCGATACTGGATGCGGCAGTTCGGGCGGGTGCACATTTCAACCGGTTTCTGGACGGTTTTGTCAACCTGCGTTATATCGGCGGCGGTGCGGAGGGTCAGCAGAAAAATCCGGAGAACCCGAATGCATCCGGTTATACCAGTAACTGGTTTGGCGCCCTGTCGTTTTCACTGGGAGTTATCGTTCACTGAGATCAATTCGAGTAAATACTGGATAATCTTATAAACGGCAACTGATTTTGTTTTAGCAAATGCGGTTTTGGGCAAAGCTATCAACCGCTATTTTCTATCTGTGATAGCAGTTTTTGAACCTCTTTGCTTATTATTTCCCTGACCCGGCGGAACTCTTCAATCCCCTTGCCCTTGGGGTCGGGTATCTGCCATTCAATCCGTTTGGCTCCGGGAAGAAACGGGCATTCAACCTCACAGCCCATTGTTATTAGATAGTCAAACTTCAAATCGGGGAGGTCGTTGAACCCTTTGGGCTTGGCGTGGGTTATGTCAATCCCAACCTCTTTCATCACCGCAATCGCCTCGGGTGATACCTCCTTTTCCGGATTTGAGCCGGCTGAGGCACACTCAACAGCCCTTGCCAGCTGCCGGCAGAACCCCTCAGCCATCTGGCTGCGGCAGGAGTTGCCAACACAGGCAAACAGAATCCGCTTCATAACTTTCGCTCCTCCTGTTTTATTAACTCTTGGGCAAGGTGCTGGAATTTTAGTGTTAGCGGACTTTCCGGCTGGGCAAGGACGACCGATTTGCCCTGGTCCGCATCGGCTGCGGCTTGGGGAATAAATGGCAATTGGATTAAAACCGGCACAGCAAGTTCCTGTGCCATTCTGATTGCACCGCCAGCAGGGAAAAGGGGGCTGGCTTTGCCGCAATGCGGGCAGATAAACTCACTCATATTCTCAACAATTCCGATTACCCGCAGGTTGACCATTCGGGCAAACTCCAGTGCGCGCCGGGCATCAAGGGCTGAAACCTCCTGGGGTGTTGTTACGATAATGGCGATGGTTGCCCTGACCAGTTGGGCGATAGAAAGGGGCTCATCACCGGTGCCGGGTGGCGAATCAATTACCAGCCAGTCCAGTTCACCCCAGCTGACATTGCCGAGAAATTCCATAATCGCTTTTGCCTTGAGCGGGCCACGCCAGATGATTGGTGCATTTTTTACCAGCAATGCCATTGACATTGCTTTAATTCCGAGAGGCCCGGTATACGGGAGAAAACCACCTTCGGGGGCAACGGTCGGCTCGGCTTCCTGAATCCCGAGCATCAACGGAACATTTGGGCCATGAATGTCAGTATCTAAAATTCCGACCCGCCGGCCTGCCTGTGCCAGCGCCAGGGCAATGTTAACCGCCACCGTGGTTTTGCCCACTCCGCCTTTACCGCTCAAAATAATCAATCGGTTGCGAATTCGGGTAAGGTTTTCTTCAATCCGCTTTGTCAGTTCATCAGTTTCGGGCTGATTCATAGACTATTCCTCGCTGTGTCCGGGGCAGGCGCCGGCATCTGCGCTTAACCTGCCGGCAATATAATCCTCAACCGCACCGGCAACATTGGTCTCACGGGTGATAAACAGCGGTTTAATTCCTGCCTGTTGCAAATCCAGCATTGCCCGATAACCCATTCCCCGGCTGATAACAACATTGCAGTCCAAAAGTGCCTGAACAATTGCACTGTGGTGATGATGAGTGGGTGATGAAGTTCCACATTCACCTTTGTGGTGGCTGGTGAAGTTGTTTGCCCGCACTGCACAGCGGCGATAACCGGATTCGTCAACCTCGCAGATAACAAACATCCGGCACCGGCCAAAATGCCTGGCAATATTTTCACCGTCATCCGATGCAATTGCTATCCGGGTCACTTTTCCTCCTCTTGTGAAACCGGCATCTGCCACCGGTTCCGGCGACATCCCCAACGCGGTCCTCGTTCTGCTGGCGAGCGATGAATATTATGGCTGGAACAGGCAGGACAGGCTTGGGGTCTATTAGTGCCAAAAGGCACCTGCCAGGTTTTACCACAGTCATAACAAATAAAGGTTCTTTTAGAAACAACTACCATATTTCCTCCTTTGGTGTTTATCTGAAGTGCCTTGCCAAAAATCAGCGCCTCTGCAACCTTGCGGTGTGCCTGCTCAACTATTCTGCCAAAAGTAGGCCGGGAGATTTTCATCTCGGCAGCTGCCTCTTCCTGATGCAAGCCGAGCAGGTCCGCGAGGCGCAATGCCTCCAACTCATCCAACTCCAGAAAAATGACATCGCTTGAGCCGCCGCGTGGTTCAAACGAACGGCAATGTGGCAGCCAGCCAATCCGGCGGCAACACCTTGGTCTGGGCATATAATGATTATAAGCATATGCTCATAACCTGTCAAGAAAAATAAACGGGGCTCAGATTAGCCAGCGCCGGTTGATGGTGGGCAGGTTTGCCTATTTCCCGGTCGGCTTCTTGACGCAGGGGTGGTTTTTACTCGTGCCGTGACACTGCCGCACCTGCTCCGGCGAACATTTTTCGGGCTTGCCTTTCAGGTTTTTCGGTTGCTGGCAGTTTGTCCCTTGACCGCACATTTTTGCTGTCTCCTTTCTGGTTAAAAAGTTGGTCCAGCGCTAATTTCAGGTGGCGCCGGGCAGCTGGTGCCAGCGAGTAATGGACAAAATATCCCCGGCGTTTCCCAACTACCAGCCCGGCGGAACGGAGAATCCGCAAATGCTGGGAGACCGCACCGGCAGTGATGCCGGTCAGTTGGGAAAGGGCGCCGACGCAAAGGCAGTTTTTATTCAGCAGTTTTAGGAGGTGTAATCTACTCGGGGCACCCAGCGCGGCAAACAATGCTGCCGCCTGACGATAATCACTTTCTTTCATCTGTTTTAGTATAAAATAAAAAACTTAAAAGTCAACTATTTGTATAAATTAAATTTCTGTGCGACATTTTTGTACACCCCTTAGTTTATACAGAAGAAGTAAAGGTTAAGATTAAATTGGGAAATGACCAATGAGGAACTGGGAAAATTGGCGGCGGCAATTGGACAATTCGGTCTTAAGGTATTACCGGTGCTGTACTTGATTTCTCCAATTTTATTAATATTTATAAAACAGTAAGTTAGTTAAATAAAAAGGAGGCTTATATGCAACGGTCTGTTGTCCTGTTTGTTTTTTGTTTTCTTGCCGGTGCGCTTTTCGCCCAGGATTCCCTGAACTGTCGGGAAATAGGTTATTATAACACGCCGGGTGTAGCACTGGGAGTGGCGGTTAGTAGTAATTATGCGTACGTTGCTGACGGCGGTTCAGGTCTGCGCGTGATTGATGTCTCCAACCCGTCCAACCCGGTCGAGGCAGGACACTGTGAGACACCGGGCTATGCTCGAAGTGTGGCGGTCGGTGGCAGTTATGCCTATGTGGCTGATGACTATCATGGTCTGCGGGTGATTGATGTCTCCAATCCGTCCAACCCGGTGGAGGTAGGCTATTACAATACACCGGGCTCGGCTCAGGGCGTGGCGGTCAACGGCAGTTATGCGTATGTTGCTGACGGCGGTTCAGGTCTGCGGGTGATTGATGTCTCCAATCCGTCCAACCCGGTGGAGGTAGGCTATTGCAATACACCGGGCTTTGCCTGGGGTGTTGCGGTTGCCGGCAGTTATTCCTATATCGCGGATGGCGATTCCGGTTTGCGGGTGATTGATGTCTCCAATCCAGGCGCGCCTGTGGAACGAAGCCATTGTAATACAGTATCACGAGCCCGCGGTGTGGCGGTTGCAGGCAATTATGCCTTTGTTGCTGCGGAGATGGCTGGCCTCAGGGTTATTGATGTCTCAGAACCGTCAAACCCGGTGGAAAGAGGTTCATATGATACGCCGGGCTATGCCAATGGCGTGGCGGTCAGTGGCAATTACGCCTATGTGGCAGATGGTGCTACCGGACTTTTAATAATTGAATTTACCGGCCATGGGGTAAATGAGGCGGCACTTGCTGCAGAAACCGGTCCGAAAACGTTGCCGACGATTATTACCCGCACCTTAATATTCCCCAATACAGCTGGTCGTGACCGAGGAGTATTTGCCCGACTTCTGGACATCAGCGGCAGAAAAGTTCTTGACATTTATCCCGGGGTCAACGATGTGAGTTTTCTTCCCGCAGGTGTTTACTTTATAAATTTTGGCGCCAGAACGAGCCGGTGCGGATACCAGCGCGTGGTTATCGTTCAATAAAAAAGCAAAATAGATAAGAGGGCGCTAGCTATTTGTCATTCCGAAAGGTGTTATGTAATTTTTAAATCCAGCGCTGCAGCCTGCCAAGCCAGTTTCTGCCGAAGTTGACCAGGGCTGAGCCTAAGGCACCAAACAGGGCGGCGATGCCCAATCCAACCGGACAGCCGGGTCTGCTACAGCAGGGGCAGGTAGAACCCATCGTCAGATAACCACCACTGAGTCCTGCCCAGAGCCCGAGAAGCAAACCTTTAGGTTTGCCTTCCTTGGGTTCCGAACACGCTACCCCGCTCTACAGAAGACAGGTTAAAGTAAATGGTCAGGTTGCGGTTAGAAGTTAGGAAATGACCGTAAATCAGAGCAAGCCAGAAAATCCAGTCGCTGCCCGTAACAGTTTTCAATACCAGGTGAAATGAAGAAAAAAGTTAAAGGTTATCTCGATTGCCCTCTTAACGGCTGAGAGTCAGTTTTTCTCGGAGCACCTCGCTGCCGGTGTCGAGGACTAAAAAGTAGACACCGTTGTTTACCGGGCAACCATTTTGTGAATCTCCCTGCCAGGTGAATTCATAGCGGCCAGGACCGAGGCATTGATTGCAAAGGTTATTGACTTTTCTTCCCAGGGCATCATAAATGGCAAGGTTGACATCAGCCGAACGGTAGAGAGTGAAACTGATCCGGGTTTGGTGGTTAACGACGCTGGGGTTAATCGCTAAGCGCGGCGCTCGTTTTCCTTTAAATTTTGCCTCGTCAGTTCCCGTCATCCCTAATGAGCCGACAAAAACACCGTTGCCACTGGTGCCAAGATATAAAAGTTGGGGATTATGGGGGTCAAAGGTAAGATAATATGCCCGAAGGTTCCCCAGCCCTTCATTGGCTTCAAACCAGGTTTCACCCTGGTCGGTGGAAAGATAAACGCCCCAACCGGTGCAGGAGTCATGGATTGCCCAGTCAAGTGTGCCCAGGGCAACAAGGTTGGTGTCAAACGGATTAAACGCAATCGTACGGACACCGGGACGATAGCCGTCAATCTGAAACCGTGGCAGTGAATCCCAGGTTATTCCGCCATCAAAGGAGCGGTAAACACCACCAAATCTTGATGCCCGTGCCATCAGGAACACGGCGCCGTTAAGTGGCGAAACCGCTACACCCCAGGTTTCAAGTAGCCGAGGCAGAGGGAGTTCAAACCAGGAGTCGCCACCGTTGATGGTTTTGTATATCTTTCTCCTTTTGGGCAGGCAGAGGTAAAGGGTGTTCGGGTCGTTGAGCGCCATCGCCAGCATCTGCGGATGGCTGTGAGTAAAGGAGTCGCTGCGAATCGTGATATTCAACCCGTTGTCCTTTCTCTGCCAGGTTTCGCCACCATCAGTGGATTTGTACACCCCGTATCTTGACACCCAGACATAAAGGACGGTGGAATCTTCCCGGCTGTTCGGGTCAATCAGAATGGTGCTTTTGTAACCAGTGTCAGGCAGTCCGGAGAGCATTGTCCAGGTTTGACCAGCATCAGTGGAGCGCCAGAGTTTGCCATAAACCCAGGTCCAGGGACCGGTGCCAGCATAGATGATGTTGTGATTGGCAGGATGGATGGCGAGGCTGTAGGTGGTGTTGCCATAAGGGCGTAACGGCTCAAAAATATACTGGAACGAAGTCCCGCGGTCGGTTGATTTCAAAAGCCCGATGTCGTTGAGAGTGATATAGATGATATTGGAGTCAATCGGGTCAGGAATAATTTGGTTGATACAGGTGACCTCAAGACCGGTACCGCGCCAGTTGCCATTGCCCAGGGATTCGCTGTGGCAGTAAATCCAGCTATTGCCTGCGTCGGTTGATTTCATCACCGCATGGGAGTTGCAGTAAAAAATCTTCGCGGTATCTCTCGAGTCCAGTGCCAGACCATCAGGTGTATATCCCCAGAAATAAATCCAGCCCTTTTGGACATTGGTATCATTTGTTATCCGAACCCAGGTTTGCCCGCGATTGGTGCTTTTGTAAACACCGCCTCGTCCTCCATAACCATAAAGGGCGCCGGCATAGAGCACCGATGGATTTTTAGGGTTAACAACTATCCGCCGGAAGTTGATTCTCCAGGCACCGGTGGTGCAGGGTTGCCACAGTTCGCCATAATCGGTTGTGTACCAGATACCGCTGCAAATTGGGTTGCGTTCCATATCTTTAATCGGTGAGGTGGCAACATAAATCCTGCCCGGTTCAACCGGGTCAATCGCAATCTCCCGTACTACCACACTTTCGGGCATCGGTGGTAGACCGGAATTTTTCAACTCCCAGGTCAGACCCGCATCGTTACTGCGATAAACACCAAGATGGGTTCCGGCAAAAACGATATTTGAATTGTGCGGGTCAACCGCAAGCGAATAGAAAAGTGCCGTGGTGTCAATACCGGTTGTTCCCCTCAACATCTCCCAGTTCTCACCGTAATCGGTGCTCTTGAAAACCGCGCCCCTGGTCGGCACCTGAATCCAAAGAGGGTCGTTGTACATTACCCGGGGCATACCGATGCCGGCATAGATTATATTTGGATTATTGGGATCAACCGCCAGCGCACCGATCGGTGCGGTATAATTTGTCCGGCTCGGTGCTGGAAACCCGTTCCTTTTCGGCACCCAGGTTTCGCCGCCATCGGTTGACTTATGCACTCCCCCCCAGGTACCCAGGTAAATTACACCTGTTCTCTCCGGATCTGACACAATCTTTTCCACATAGTAATCAATCAAGCCTTTGTTTAATATCCGCCAGGAAGCGCCGTAATCGGTTGATTTATAGAACCCGCCCACATCCGAACCAACATAAACCGTGCCCGGATTTAAGGTATCAATGGCAATGGTGGTAAACCAGCCGCCCCCACCCATCCCGATTGAACGCCATTCTAATGATGGCTGTGCCCAGGAAAGGGTCAGAAAAAATCCACTAATGACTATCTGCCACTTTAAACTTTTTCTTTCCATAACTTTGTTCTTTTTAATAACTTTAGTACTGAAATTTTTAATTTTAAAATAATATAAATCAATTTTTTCGGCGTAAGCGGGCAATGAAATTTTTGCCTTTAGTAATCAAAAATGAACCCAGGGCACCAAACAGGGCGGCGATGCCCAATCCAACCGGACAGCCGGGTCTGCCACAGCAGGGACAGGTTGAGCCCATCGTCAGATAACCACCACTGAGTCCTGCCCAGAGCCCGAGAAAACGCAGGACCCCGGGCAGGAGGTGGTGGTGTTTATGTTCTTTCATCTACTTGCCGGTGATGAGTTTTTTTAACTCATCTTTGCTTGGGATTTTACCCTGGCTGACGACCTTGCCGTCAATTGCCAGTCCCGGTGTCATAAACACGCCCATTGCGGCAAACTTTTTGATATCGGTTACCTTTTCCACATTCGCCGCAATGCCCAGTTCTGCCAGGGTGTCAATCACCCTTTTTTCCAGTTCCTGACATCTGGGACAGCCGGTTCCAAGAATCTGGATATTCATTTTTCCTCCTTTTTATTTTTGTTTTAGATGTTCACAACTTGCCTCTTTTAATTTTTCATAAAGTGTACCGAGTTTCTGCCGAAAGGCATCTGTGATGGTGAACTCAAGTTCAGTTAGCGGTTTGATTGGCACAATGTCCATTACTTTTTGCGCCTCAAGTCCGGAATTAAACAGAAGTTCAATACTGCCGCTGAGCATTGTGACCAGTGCGCGGTCAACCTCAGCCGCATTGAGCCCGAAATTGATTCCCAACTCCCGCAGGGTCTGCCACTGAAACCAGAAATAGGTGGGTGCCATTGCGGTCAGGATGGCATAAGCCTCAAGGTCTGGTTCGGACACTTCCGGGTATTCACCCAGGGCGCTGAAAAGCGGGTCAAGGATAGACCGTTCTTCTGGTCTGATTGCCGGGGAGAAGGCAACCGGGTTATAGCCTTTGCCAATCATTGATGGTGCATTGGGAATCATTCGTACCAGTCGGGTGCTGTCGGGTATAAGATTGGTGAGTTCTTGAAAGGTGATTACCGGTGCGAGGGAGATGACAATCGCCCCGGTTTGCCAGCTGTTAATTAGTTCGGGCAGGGCGGTTCGGATTGCTGGCGGATGGAGGGCGATAAAGACAATTTTTTGCGCAGCGGAAGTATGGTTATCAGTAGTGGTAGTTATTTCCGGAAACAACTGTTTCAGGCTCTCAAGCACCGCGAGGTTATTGTCGCTGACCACAAGGTTGTTGAGCGGGATGCGGGCATTTTGCCAGCCAGTAAGAATAACCCGGACAATCCTGCCGCCGCCGATAAATCCAGTAGATAAACTGTTCATAGTTACGAATGAACGAGCGGGACTAAAATGACCGGTACCGGGGAATAGCGGACAACCTTGTTGCTGACACTGCCCAGAAACATCTCACCGATATGTCCCCTGCCCTGAGCGCCTATCACCACCATTGAGACCGGTTGTTCCTTGATTAGCTTGATGACTTCTCCCGCAACCGAACCATAGATAACATCAATTACAATTTCGGTTTTGTTATTTTTTGCCTGGAGTCGTTCGGCAAGCTGTATCAGCCGTTCCCGGTCAATACGGTTGAATACTTCCAAACGGTCTTTGACGTGAACGCCGAAGATATGGTCCTGAATATGGAGCAGGGTGACTTTGGCAGCGCCGGCGGCAACAATTTCTTCAAGATAAAGAAAGGCTGCTTCGGCGTTATCCGAGAAGTCGGTTGGATAAAGGATGTGATGTAGCGGATTCCAGGGGGATGGCTTGGAACCTTTTGCTTCATCAGGCTCTATTTTTATTACCAGGACCGGACGAGTGGCGGTATGGAGTACCGCGGTGGTGACGCCGCCGAGCAGAATATCTTTTGTGAGGTTGTAACCATGAGAACCAACGACAATGAGTGAGCAATCCTTTTCTTGAGCTGCGCGGTTTATTTCAATTGCCGGGATGCCGATACGGATTTCCGTTCTGGTGTTAAAACCCTGTTCAGTTAGTTGGGTTTGCTGTTTGTTTAGGACTGGCTGGATAAGCGGGCTTAAGGTATTAGCAAGTCCACCAACATCCCGGATATTGAGGCAGTGAACCAGCACAATTTCTTCAGTACCGATTGAACGGAGGCTGGGGATTGCGTTGATAATTTGTTCTGATATTTCAGAGAGGTCGGTAGCAACTAAGATCTTTTTAAACATATTACTCTCCTTCTGTTTGTTCTATTTTTGTTTTAAAAAACCAGTGCCGGGTCTTCAGGCAGATTCTCACCAGTAAAAGCATTACCGGCACCTCAATCAAAACACCCACCACTGTTGCGAGCGCGGCGCCTGAGGAGAGGCCAAAGAGCATCGTTGCCGTGGCAATCGCCACCTCAAAATGATTGGAAGCACCAATCATCGCCGAAGGTGCGGCGTCCTCATATGAGAATTTAAGCAGACGGGCAAGGAAATAGTCCAGCCAAAAGATGAGGTTGGTCTGAATGAAAAGCGGAATCGCAATATACAGGATGGTGAGCGGATTGGACAGGATGACATCACCCTTGAACGAGAAGAGCAGAATCAGGGTGACGAGCAGGGCGATAATGGTAATCGGGGTGAGGAAGTGCAGAAAGCGAGTGGAAAACCAGACCGGCCCTTTTGCCCTGATGATCCACCGACGCGAGAAATAGCCAGCAACGAGGGGGAGGGCAACGTAGATGGCAATGGAAAGGACCAGCGCCTGCCAGGGGACCGGTAGTCTGCCAACACCTAAAAGAAAACCTCCCAGCGGTCCGTAAAGGATAAGCATCGTCAGCGAATTGATGGCAACCATCACTAAAGTATGACCATCATTACCCCGGGCAAGATAGCCCCAGACCAGAACCATCGCGGTGCAGGGCGCAATGCCCAAAAGGATACAGCCGGCTAAAAATGAGCGCCAGAGTGGAACCGAAAGCATCTTGGTACCATTGACCATAACAACTTTACCGATACCATAAGCAGCACCGACATCCAGGTCCAGACCAAACGGCATCTTGACATAGTCAACTGCATCAGTTCCAATCAGTGTGCGGAAAAGGAAGCCCAGGAAGAAAAGGGCAATGGCATACATTGTGAAGGGTTTGATTGCCCAGTTGATGAACAGGGTCAGTCCGACCGGTTTGGCATTTTTCCCTGCCTTCAACACCTCGGCAAAGTCAATCTTGACCATTATCGGATACATCATAAAGAAAAGACAGACGGCAATGGGAATGGAGATGACCGGTGCACCATTGGTATAGATTGCCAGACGGTCAAGGGTTCGGGCAACTCCGGGTGCCAGTTTGCCCAGGATGATGCCGGTTCCGATACAGGCAAGGACCCAGATGGTCAGGTATTTTTCAAAAACATTGAGTCCCTTTGCCGAGACCCGGGTGGTAGGGGCAGTAGCCATTTCTCAATCACCCGAAGTTTTGGTTATTGCCTGAACGATTAACCGTTTTGCCTTTTCCACATCAGCCGGGTCAATGTATTGTAGGATGGGTTTAGGAGTGCTGTTCAGGTCCTGGGCAAGCGACTGCTTTTTCATCTGGATGTCACGGGTCAATACCAGCGAGCGGACGATTTTGATGCCGCCCGCCTCGCAGACCTTGCGCGCACATTCAAACGGGCAGCCATCTACGGTGATAACCCGTTTTGCTATTTTAACTTTTTCAAAAATGGTCGGGTTATTAATCGGGACCGAGGGCAGACAGCCGATTCCGGCTTTTTTCAAGCCCAGTTCCTTTACCGCCTCAATACTGGCGAGGCCGGTGGTAATACCGGTGTTGGAGAGCCCGCCGAAACAGGCAAAGATGATGGTTTCGTGGCTCGGCTTGGGTGCAACTTTTTTTTCTTCGGACATTTTAACCTCCTTACTTTGCATCATACTAATGCGCCAAACATTATTCCCACAATCGTGGAAAGGCCTACCACCAGTAGAATATAGGTCAAGCCCTTTTTCAGTCCGATGGTTCGGACAATTACAATCATTGAGGGCAGAGAGAGTGCTGGACCGGATAAAAGCAGTGCCAGTGCCGGACCTTTGCCCATTCCAGAACCCAAAAGCCCCTGGAGAATCGGAATCTCGGTTAAGGTGGCAAAATACATTAAGGCGCCGGCGACCGAGGCAAACAGGTTGGAAAATATTGAGTTACCGCCAACCAGGCCGGAGATTATTCGGTTCGGAATGATGCCGGCATTGAGTCCGGGTCTGCCCAGCAGAAATCCGGCAATAAATACCCCGCCTAACAGCAGGGGTAGAATCTGTTTGGCAAAGTCCCAGGTGGCAACAACCCAGGCTTTGCGCTCCTCCCCACTAAACCAGAAGATGACCATAATCAGGGTGAGCAAAAGGAAAATTCCGGCAAGGGACCACTTGACCGAATAAACGGCATTAAAGAAGCCGATTGGCTCTTTTGGTTTGCCCCAGTTGGCAAAGACCAAAAACAGAATCATTGCGGCAAAGTAAAGAACATTGTGATAGAGCCGGCGCCGGGTTCTGGGCGCTTCTTGTGCTAACTGGGCAAAAGACTCTGCCCGTTGTGCCTCAGAGCGGGCGAAGATGAGTGCCATCAATAAGCCAATGACCACCGAGAATACCGCCGCACCAATAACCCTTGCCAGTCCGAGTTGCAAGCCTAAAACCCGGGCGGTCATAATTATTGCCAGGATGTTGATTGCCGGACCGGAGTACAGGAATGTTGTTGCCACACCCAGCCCCGCACCGGCATAATAAATGCCCATAAACATTGGTAGCACCGTGCAGGAGCAGACCGCCAGAATCGCACCGGAGATTGAGGCGATGGAATAGGCAAGGACCTTGTTGCCCTTTGGTCCGAAATATTTGAGAATCGCCTCTTTGGAGATGAAGTTCTGAATCGCACCGGCAATGAAAAATGCGGGTACCAGGCACAAAAGCACATGGCGCCGGGCATAATCCTGGAGCATAAACAGCCCTTCCAGGAATGCGGTCTGAACCCGGATGTGGTCAAAGGGCAGAAAATAAAATAGGAGAAAAATGGCGAGGATTAACAGAAACTTTTGATACTCTTTCAACTGTTACCTCCTTATGATTTTTATGCAGTCCATATTAGATAGATTCCCCCTAAAATTACCAGCACGCCGCAGACCTTTTTAACTAAAACCATACCCCGGGAACGGTTATGCCAGTTCAGGTAACGTTCAACAAGTTCAGTCAGGGTGCCCGCACCAACAATGATTGAGCAGTGACCGAGCGCATAAACGAGAAGCAACAGCAGACTGAAAAGGAAATGGCGGGCACCGAGTTTAAAGACGACTGCTAACATCGGTGCTAAATAGGCAAAGGTGCAGGGTCCGAGTGCGATTCCAAACAGAAGACCGAGAACGAGCGCAGCAAATGCGCCCCGGCGTTGAAATGCGGACTGACCCGATCCTGCCAGCCCGGGCAGGGAAATTACCTCTAAAAGATAGAGTCCGACCAGCACGAAGATGGCGGCAAGAAAGTAGTTGGCATAGGGTCCAATATCGCCTAACATCCTGCCCAGCAGTGCGGTAATTATCCCGATTGCAGCGATGGTCAAAAGAATTCCGGTGGCAAAGAGGAGGGAAAGTATTAAGGCGCGTCGGGTTGAGGTGTTTCCCTGACCGCTGATAAAACCGACAATCAAAGGAATGCTGGTCAAGTGACAGGGTGAAAGTAAAATGCTTAAAACACCCCAGAGAAACGAACCGGCAATGGCAATCAGCGGTGCGGAGTTAACAGCGGTGCTTAGCCAGGAGAACAGTGCCCGGAGCATTATTCTACTCCCAGTTCCCTGAGTTTTTTGATAATTTCTTCTTTGGGTAAGAATCCTTCATGGCGCCAGTAGACGTTGCCAGTCCGGTCAAAGAAAATCTGGGTGGGAATAATCCGGACATTGTATTTATTGGCGATTTGTCGATATTCGCTGATTTCCAGCAGAATGATATTTGCCCTGCCTTCATATTCTTGCTTGAGTTCATCAAAAATGGGTTTCATCATTTTGCACGGGACACAGGTGCCGGCGCCCAGGTCTAAAACTGTTGGTTTACCGCTCTTCAATGCCGGCGCCAGGGGGTCAGGCGGTCTTTTTGCTCGCTGCTTTTGCAACCAGGCATCGTTCCGTTTAATATCCGCATTAACTTTTAAGCTTTCAATATAGGCATCAATTGCTTTGTTCTGTTTTTCCTGGAGTAAGAAGTTTTTAATGTCTTCTTTTACCTGGTCGTAAGTTGTGCCCGGCATCTCAGCCTGCCGGTTTTGATAGAAATTCTTGATTTCCGATTCGGAAACGGTGACCTGGGCGGCGCGTTTTTGAAGCAGGTTGCGGATTGCCTGGTCCTTTTTTTCTTCGGAGTCGGTAACAGCGGTAAGATTTCGGGTAAAATCCTGCTTTTTTGCCTGCTGATAAAGCAGTTCCCTAATAATTAGCTGTTCAAGCAGGTTTTCCAGGTCGTTTTTGAATTGACGCTGGTAATCGTCAGGTAGCGACTGAAGCATCTTCTGGAGATAGTCAGCAGTTATAGGGGTGTTATTTACCGTTGCCAGAATTGAACCGGTGGGCGATAGTTGCGGTTTGGTCTGGACTGTTTGGGTGGGTTCTGTTGAGATCAGGCTTTCCGACAGGGAACCTGATAATGAATCCGAGACCGGCAGGGAATTAACCGGGACCGTTGTTAATTGCCGCTTTTTGGGGGCAGTGGCTGATTTAACAACAATGACCGCAATCAATGCCAGTGCAATTACTCCGATGATTAGAACACGGGTGATGTTTTTCATTTAATCTGTCGCTCCTTTTCTTTTACCGGGTGTTTCACCATATCAATTCCGATGTCAATCAAATTTAGCGCCCGTTTGTCCCGAAGGTGATAAATCACCATCCGGCCAACACTTCGGGACTGAACGATGCCCGCCTGTTCCAGAATCATAAGATGGCGGCTGACCACCGAGCGTTCCCTGCCAAGTGCCCCGGCAATTTCACAGACGCATTTTTCTCCGGTAGCGAGTGTTGCTACCATTTCCAGCCGAACCGGGTGTGCCAGTGCGGCAAAGATTAAATCAATACTGGGTCTGGAATTTATGTGCATAGTTACGCAATTATACACATATTAAAGAAAGTTGTCAAATATGTGCATAGTTGTGCAATTATGCACATATTTGTTAGGAAGATATCAGAGCTGAGTGTTAAATTTAATAAATTTTAGCTAAGTACAAAAGATGAGGTGGGCGGCTGGGGGTAAATCCCGGAGTTATTCCCGGGTTCGGGGTGAATGCCGGACTTGACTTTGGTGCTGGGAGGGGATAATGATTTAAGAGGTAGTTAAGTCAAAACCAAGGAGTGAGTATGAGTAAAAACCTGTTCTTACTGCCGATGTTGCTCGCAGTAATATTCATCGGTATCGGTTGTGACCTGTTAGGTGGTAATAAGGCACCGGTTAAACCGGCGGCACCAACCGGACCGGATATGCGGGCAGTCGGGATCGCTGGAAGTTATACGGCGAAAACTACTGACCCGGATAATGATTCAATTGCTTATCAGTTTGACTGGGGCGCGGGTGATACTTCGGGCTGGAGTTTATTTGTGAAGAGCGGTGATTCGGTTACCAGAACTAAAACCTGGACCACTGCCGGGACTTATCAAGTGATGGTGCGTGCCCGGGATATCAAGGGGAATGTTTCTGCTTGGTCGCCGGCACTGACCGTGACCGTACGGGTGAATCAGGTGCCCGAGCAGCCAGCAATGCCTACCGGACCGTACAGCGGTGTGCCGAACCGAACATATTATTTCTATGCCACCGCTACTGACCCGGATAATGATATGGTGCAGTTCCGGTTTTATTGGGGTGATGGCGATACCTCAGACTGGGGCGGTTTTGTCGCGTCGGGCGGAAGAGATTCGGCGGCGCACACTTTTAATGTCGGCGGGCTGTATCAGATTCAGGTACAGGTGCGTGATAAACTGGGTGGTGAGTCGTTCTGGTCCGAGCCGCTGAATTTTGTGGTGACCGATACTGCGTATCCGTATACAATTGCACTTACCTGGAATGAGAACCCACGTGACCTTGATGCCCATATCTGGACACCGCTGATTGATGGCGACTCCTGGCATATTTATTTTGGAAGACATGGCTTCGTGCATGTCGCGCCTTACTGTTCTCTTGATGTTGATGATGTCACCAGTTTCGGCCCCGAGCATATTACTATCAGTCGGGTGTATCCAGGTGAGTATATTTATGCAGTTCATCACTGGGCCGGGGATTCCACAATTTCCACTTCGGGAGCGGTTGTGCGCATCTATAATTATGGCAATTTAATTCGCACTTTTACAGTGCCCAATCAGCCAGCCGGAGATAACTGGTGGTGGCATGTATTCAAGCTGAATGCGGTAACCGGAGAGATTACCGAACTGAATGTGATTAGTTCCGAACCACCTCTTCCCTGGACGATGGATGCGCGGAAATAAGTTTTAGGCAGTGCGAGCGGCTTCTACCCGTTGCATTAGTGAAGAGTTATTTTCAAGGAACAGGCGGATTTCCAGCTTCAGGAGTTCTTTTTCAGTTTCGTATTGAGGGATGATAATTTTCCCGTGATAGAGTTCCTGGTCGGGATAGGCACGCGCAATTGAAGGGAGAAGATAGGAGTAAAGTTCAACAATATCCACACAGGCGCCGGTGAGCAGGATGCCATTTTCCTGGGTGTAAAGTTCAATTACACCCTTGTAGGTGCCCCAGGTTTCAAGATAGTCAGGCGCGTCCCGGAGTTTGCCTTTGAGCATAGTTTACCGGATAAAGCCGTGGGCTTTGAATCGGGCGACTATTGAATCCTTGGGGAAAAAGCCAATCTGGCGGGAAAGTTCTTTGCCTTCGGCATCAAGGAAAACGAGGGTGGGAATCGCCTGAATCTGAAACTTGCGCGCGAGGTCCGGGTTTTTGTCGGTATCAATTGAGATAATTTCAATTTTGCCCTGATATTCAGTTGCGAGTTCTTCAATAATAGGTGCCTGCTTTTTGCAGGGGGGACACCAGGTGGCAAAGAAGTCCCAGAGTTTGGGTAACGCAGCAGGTTTTTCACTGGTTGGTGGCTGGGCAGGTGGGGTCGCAGGTTTCGTTGAGGCTGGTTTCTGGGGTGCGGCAGGAGTTGATTCGGCTGGGGCTGCGGGCTGAACTGAGGGAACAACTGCCGTCATTGTTTCCGGTTGGACTGTTTTTGTCGCCGGTTGTTGTTTAGTGCCACAGGCGGTGAAAAGAATCACCACACTTAAGATTAACAGAATGTCTTTCAACAGTGCCTCCTTATTTTTATAAGATAATTCTGGGATAAAAATCTGGTGAGTCAATAATGGTAAATGTTCTCAGTTAACGATAATTTTGCCGTTGCCCTGCTGGACAAAACCGATTTTTTGGGCAGTGGTTATGCCGGCGGCATTAAGTAATTTTAGCAGTTGGTCAGCCCGGTGTGCGGGAACTGAAATAAGTAATCCGCCTGAGGTCTGGGCATCGCAGAGCAAAAGTCGGTCAACGATAGGAAGCCCTTTCCGAAATCGGGTGTATTTTTTGACAAACTGGTAGTTTTTTAAGGTGCCCAGCGGATAAAAACCAGCCCGGGCAAGTTCGTGCGTATGGGGGATAAATCTGACCTTTGCCGATTCAATCGTCAGGTTTACCCGGCTCGCCCGTGCCATCTCCCAGGCATGACCTAACAAACCGAAGCCGGTGATGTCGGTAGCAGCGTTGACACCGAACAAACTCATTATTTGGGCAGCGGTTTTGTTTAACCGTTTCATCAGCCGGTTAGCGGTGCGGACCGCAGAATCAGGCGCCTGATTTGCCTTAAGCGCGGTGGTAATAATTCCAGTACCGAGCGGTTTGGTGAGGATGAGCACATCACCGGGGCGGGCGCAAGTGTTGGTGATAACCTTTTTGGGATGGATGATGCCAATTACTGCCAGCCCGAACTTGACCTCCATATCTTTGAAGGTGTGTCCCCCGGCGATTACCGCACCTGCCTCTCGGACTTTGGCAATAGCACCGGCAAGGATGCGATGCACAGTTTTCGGGTTGATTTTAGTAACCGGGAAACCAAGCACCGAAAGGCAGGCGATTGGTTTTCCCCCCATCGCATAGACATCGGAAAGGGAGTTAGCTGCGGCAATCTGCCCGAAGGTATAGGGGTCATCAGCAATCGGGCCAAGAACATCAACGGTTAGAACCAGTGCTTGATAACGGTTCAAAAGGTAAATAGCGGCATCATCAGCGGTGTCAAAACCGACTAAGAGTTTTCGGTCGCTGAACCGGGGAAGCCGGTTTAGTAATCGGTATAAATCCTGCTGACAGGCTTTGCCCGCACAACCGGCAGCGAAGGCAAAGTCAAGGAGTCGTTTTTGCCGCAATTAGTATAAGAGCAGCAGTTTATACCATCGCTGGTTATGATTGAGCAGGTAACTTCCTGATGGTAGGCTGGAAAGATAGTGTTTTCCAGGTGCTAAACGGATCACCATTCTGCCCGTAATGTCAAAAAGCCATGCCGGTGTATGGCTGATGTTCAAGGGCTGATGGGCATTGATGAACCAGGCGGAAAGCGGTGGTTGCGATTCGCCGATATTTTCTTCGACCGCACAGGTATTGGTGGTGCGGGTGGTAATAGATTTTGATAAAGCCGGGTTACCGAGTGAGCGGGCAGTCAGCGCAATAAGTGCCTCACCCAGCGTACCGGTGGTATAAACGGCGATGTCAATCGTAGTGTCCGCCTCGCCAGTTGTTAGGGTATCGTACATTGGCATTCCGGGTTCTAAACATCTGCCACGCATACAGTAGATCACACTCCAGTCCGGCACAATACTCAAAGCCGTGCAGTTTAACTCATAGATATCCGGTTCGGTACCGGTGTTGGTAAGGGTGAAGTAGAAAAAACTGACACCGCCGGGTTCAACCCGCTGGAAGGTGTCACTCCGGCAGGCCAATTCAAAGTTGTAATCGGCATAGATTAGCGTCGTTAATCCGGTCATTAAAAACAATAGTTTTTTCATAATTTACCTCCGGTTGACTGGACATTTGACCGTCTGTAAAACCTTTCTGGTTGAAGGTTGCTGGATAAAGGCAATGAGATTCAAATTGTCCAATTGCCAGGCAGGTTGTGCCTGAAATTCAATTTCCACGGTCAGGGTTTCGGCGCGGGAAAACCGAATCGGTTTTCCCGTTGATTCGGGCAGGATTGCACGCATAACATCGTTATATACCGAATCGGTGGCGCCACTCAAGTGTTCGCGGATGTGGTCTTCGGTAATGACCGCGAATAATTGGAGGGTTTCTGAAGGGGTGGAATCAACACCCCAAGCGTGGATGGTGATTCTGCCGGCAGTTGAATTTAGATAAGCGGTGGCGGTCAGCTGGGCTTGCGGTCGGATGCGGCGGGCGCCCAGGATGTAGTTCTTATAGGTCTCGTAGTTGTATTCTGGTCCTGGTGTCCGGACAACCTCGCCCCCATCAAACACGACCGCCGGTTCACCGCCCGATTCGTAGTAAAGGACACGTCGGTGCTCAACATACTGCGGGGAGAGGGTATCACCGGCAACCCGGCGGTGATAGGCGATGACCGCAACACTATCCGCAAACTCGCTGACCAGACTGTCAAGGGTGTGAGCTGCATACGGGCAATAGACGCACCGTTGCCAGGTGAAGAATTCAACGAGGACGACCCGATTGCTTGGAATGAGCGGAATTTCCGGGGCGGTAGAGCAAAACAGTAAAAAAAGGGGCGGGTAGTAGAAAATCAGTTTCCACCCGCCCCCGGTTTGCTTGATTAGACTCTTCACCGGACGATTATCAGTCGGTTGAGTGTTTTAGTGAACTGCTGGTTTTTGATAAAATAGACACCCGGGCTGATTCCGGAAATGTCATTAGTACCGGTTTTTAGTTCCATAACCTTTCTACCGGTGGCGTCAACAAGTAACAGTTTTGCAGAAGGATTGAGTGACGGTAAAACCAGTTGGGCACGCACGAGGGCAGGTAAGACCGGGCGAGCAATATTTTCTGAAGGGGGCACTTCGTTGATTGCCAGGGGCATTCCGCAAGTGAGGTCATCAAGATACCAGCCTTCACCAAGTGTATTGGCGTCGCTTATAAACCGGAAGCGAAGCTGGACCGTCTGTCCTTGAAAGGCGCTCAAATCCAGTTGCACCTGTTCCCAGCCGCCGCTGGTGCCGGTGAAACTGGCAAGTTGATACCAGAAGGGCGATCCGTTGTTAACTTCAACCAAGGCAAAGTCGTAGTTTTCTTCGGTCTGGTAGTAATGCCAGAACCGAGTCCAGGTTGATTCGCCAACACGGAAAAACGGCGTGTAGAGCCGGGCGTCCATTTCATTTAAATATTGATGTCCCGATTCATAGCCACTGTACCAGGAGTTTGCGGGCGAGTGGTTGCGGTAATTTGATTGATGCCAGTAATCTCTGATACCGCTGTGGGTCCAGCCGTTTGTACCGTGCTCCATATCGTCGGCAAATCCAGCATTGGTACTGATAATCACCGGGAAGTTAAGCGTTTCGGTTCGGGAATAGTCGCCTGTAATTATCATTTGCAGGTAGCCCAGATAGGGATTAGGGCAGGACGAACTTACCTGGACGGTAAACGGGGAGTCAGCAAAGACATCAGCACCAACCGGAATTGGTCCAAAGGTGGTGTTGGCGCTGGTGACGGTAAGATATGGGTCGGTAGAGATTAATGTGGCACGGGCACTCGTTGCTGGTGCGGAACCGATGTTGCGGACCGCTACGAGAAGGTCAAAGGTGGTGTCCGGGACCGGTTGAATTGGTCTATTACCGCTGAACTTTAATACCGGTTCGGGCATAACCGCAATCATCGCACCCTGATACATCCAGCGGGTGGAGTTGTCCTGAACGAAAACCACCAGTTCACAGTTCCTAGCAACCCAGTTGCTATTGAGGGTGAAGGAACGCGTCCGGATAACAGAATCACCAGCCGGCACCGTGATTGCCTCACCGGAGGCGCTGGGGAGCATCGTGCGTTCTACATCCTGGAGACTGTCCATACCCTGCCAGGGATAGTAGATATGATTTTCAATAATTACGGTATGTAACTGACCCGAAACCGTGCTGGTTGAGGTGTTGCGCACAATAATGTTCAGATTGCCATTTCGGTTAACCGAATCATAGCTAACACTCAGACTGATGTCCAGCGGGCTGGCAACGGTTTTCCGTCCATCAAAAATCTGACGGTAGGTCGGATACATCGTCCCGGAATGCATACCGCCAACGACCGACTGGGCGCCGTCGATGCGCATAGTCGGATAACCAGTGATTCCATAATAACTTGCACGGGAGGCAGCGGTGGCGGTATAGAAGGGGTCGCTGGTTGAGGAATGGTAGGCAATTACCACCACCGAATCAAATGCTCGGAATTTCAACTCCTCTGCTCCTCTTGCTGCACCCGGACAATAGGTGCACCAGGTAGCAGTGAAGTCCTCCATTACTACCACCCGCTGAGTGGCAAACAGCGGGATGATGGTAATGAGGGCTAATAAAACTACTTTTTTCATAGAACCTCCTTATTCTTAAACCAGTCCCATACAGGACAGGCAGATTTGAGAACTGAAATAAAGGATGCGGGCAAAGCCACCGGTTAGAGCGCCAACGACCAGGAATGCGATACCGAGCCCGGTAATAACCAAAGTAAGTAAACGTCGCATTACTTTTTACTTTTGCCCGATATAAAAACCTCTGCCAACCTGATGTCTATGTGCGGCATCCCGCCACAGGTTAACCAGGTTCACCGCAAAGTTGAAGAGGTCTTGACCAAAGTTCTGCAATATCGTCGGCTTTAATTCCTGTTCCACCTTGACCTTGTATTCGTCAAAACATTTGGCGAACTCGTCGGTTTGGTCTTTAGCCTCAAGGATTTTGAATCCTGCTTTTTTCAAAACTTCCTGCCAGCCTTCAAATGTTTCCATATAAGGAAACGCCATTGACTCATAGAGTTTGGCAAGCAGGTCTTCTTCCACTTTGCCGGTGATTACCCAATCAGTAAATCCGATTTTACCGCCAGGTTTTAGAACGCGGTAGCATTCCCGCGCGAGTAAATCCTTGTCGGTGATGTAACACCAGGCTTCCTGCCCCCATACGATGTCAAAGGTGTTGGCTTTGAACGGCATATCTAAAGCATTGCCTTCAACATAGGTGATGAGATGGTCAAGCCCTGCTGCCTTTGTCCGTTCCCGCGCCTTTGTTAGCATCGTTTTAGTGAAGTCCAGACCGGTCACTTTAACCCCGTACTTTTTAGCAATGTGTCTTGCCGGTGCTCCTAAGGCGCTGCAGACATCAAGGACATGCATTCCCGGTTTCAGTCCCAGCGCCTGAGCCAGTTTGTCAGTTGCTTCTGGTCCGCCAGAGTGAATCTGTTCTCCCATTACTGCTTCCCAGAGCAGACCGCCCGGTCCATCATAGACCTCCTGAACATCTTTACCTGTATAGTCGTATCGTTTTGCCATTTATACCTCCTTTTATGATGTTTTTATATTAACGGGTTTTATTAGTTTATCTGTTGAAACGGTACTGGCTAAAAGTTCTGTCGGTACACCAAAATTGTAATTAACTTGAAGTTTTAGGACTGCAATGTCAGGAGGCGAACCGCCCCGCATAATTGCGGATTTCATATTCGCCTCGCCTGTTTGCGCTGATAAACAAGCATAAAACCAACGTAACTGCTCACCAATATATTATGTTAATTAAGGGAATAATGTCAAATCAGGAATTAGGGCAGGTAAAAAGATGTTTATAATTTTTTGCTGATATCTCTTTATTTTTGCGTTGACTTTTCTCATAAATTTGTTTCAATTAGGAAATAGGCGCCCGTAGCTCAGATGGATAGAGCGGCAGACTCCGGATCTGCAGGCCACGCGTTCGAATCGCGTCGGGCGCTTTTTTAATCGGATTCGGGAAATCGCTGGCGGAGATATGCAATCACCGGTGTCGAGTCGGTGGGCAGAAGTAAGTGGACGCCCCGAAAATTATCAAGGAGGTTTTTTTTAGCAAAGGGGCTGAGCACGACTCCACCCGAAGTCAAAAAGAAGCGCCGGAAGCGTGACCATTCATAGTTGTATCTGAAAATCTTTTTATCGATGGTTATTCCCTGCGCGTCAAGTTTGTAAGTTACGGGCAGGAAATAGGTATGGGTGGCAACACTCAAAACCAGCAGGGCAACGATGGTCAATATTGGTCCGAATGAAACAAAGGTGAAAATTAGAAACAAAATTATAAAAATCGTTACGAGGACTGTCCGACGGGGATTTTCCCGTGCGCGATGAACCTGCCAGGTAATGTCTTTTTCGTTCATTCCGGTGCCGCTGATTGATTTAGGCCGTTAGTTAAAAAATGGGCCCGGTCCGGGTCGAACGGACGACCAACTGATTATGAGTCAGTTGCTCTGACCAACTGAGCTACGGGCCCGCTATATTATAATAAGATAAGCTGCCGGGTGCTAAAAGTCAATAGTCCGTTTACCACTCGGAATCATCTTCGTCATCAGGACGGTAGTTGAAGTCTTCCATTTCGTCGGTGTCAATGATGTCGTTTTCAGTATCGTCGCCAAACGGGAAGAGGTCATCTTCGGTTATGATATTTTTGTCGTCCGACAGCGAATCTTCCGGTAACGGTTTACCCTTTAGCCGGTTGGAACGTTTCTTCTGAGTTCTTTTTTTTGCTTTCATTTTCAGCCTCCTTGACCAAAATTTTCCATTCCCAAACACGTCCCCTATGAAATTAAATTAGCAATTTCCGGTCGCCTGTCAAGCAGAATCTAACCAATTCTTTTAGCAGTTATTTGACAGCAGGATAGTTTATCAGGAAAATTACAGGGATGGATATGTTTATAATTCGTGGTGGCAAGCCATTGCGGGGTAGAGTTAAAGTTGCCCGGGCAAAGAATGCGGTTTTGCCGCTGCTGGCAGCCTGTTTGTTGACTGAGGAAACCTGTGTGATTGAAGATGTTCCGTTGCTGGATGATGTCGCCACAATGCTGAAACTGCTGGTTGCAATCGGGGTTGAGGTGGAGATGAAAAACCGGACGGTGAAGGTCAGGGCAGCAGGTCGGTTGAAGCCAGTGGCACCATATGATATTGTCCGGAAGATGCGCGCGAGTTATTATGTGCTTGGTCCATTGCTTGCCCGGTTCGGTGACTGTCGGGTTTCGCTGCCAGGTGGTTGTGCGATCGGACCGCGGCCAGTAGATTTGCATCTGAAGGGGATTGCCGCTCTGGGGGCGCGGGTTAAAATTGAGCAGGGGTATATCCATGCCCATGCCCGGAGCCTGCGTGGTAATACAATGATGCTGGAAGGTCAAAAAGGACCAAGTGTCGGGGCAACTATTAATACGATGATGGCGGCGGTGTTAGCAAAGGGGGAGACGGTGATTGAAGGTGCGGCGTGTGAACCGGAGGTGGTGGATGTGGCAGAGTTTTTAAACCGGATGGGAGCACAGATTGCTGGTGCAGGCACACCGACTATCACAGTCCGCGGAGTTAAAGAGGTAAAAGGCGCCCGGCATAAACCTATTCCGGACCGGATTGAAGCCGGGACTTTTGCAGTTGCCGCAGCAATAACGCGGGGATGTCTGGAGATCGCCGGCTGTGAGCCGAAACACCTGACCGCGGTCATAACAAAACTCCGGGAATCAGGAGTGATGGTTGAGACCAAAGAACAGGAAATGCTTGTTGAGGCGAAAAGCCGGGTGCGGGCAATAAAAATTTCCACCGCCCCCTACCCCGGTTTTCCCACCGACCTGCAGGCACAGTTTACGTCTCTGTTGAGCCTTGCAGCGGGAACAAGCACCGTTACCGAAAATATATTTGAGTCCAGGTTTTTGCACTGTCTGGAGCTTAACCGGATGGGCGCTTGCATTGATATTACCGGCAATATGGCGGTGATCCAAGGTGTTGAAAGGCTGGAGGGAGCAAGCGTGATGGCATCAGACCTGCGGGCGTCAGCCGCACTGGTTCTTGCCGGACTGGCGGCGCGCGGGCAGACCGAGATTTTGCGGATTTATCACCTCGACCGTGGTTATGAGAAGCTGGAAAGAAAACTGGTCCGGCTGGGGGCAAATATTCAGCGTGTCAGTTCCTGAACGCAAAAGTATCAGCGTAAAAGTCCGGAATCTTATTGTCGGAGGCGTGGCGCCGGTCCGGGTGCAGTCAATGACTAAGACGAACACCGCTGATATCCGGGCAACAGTGCGTCAGATTCAGCGTTTGGCACAGGCGGGCTGTGAGCTGGTCAGGGTTGCGGTGCCGGATGAGAATAGTGCGGCAGCACTTTCAGAAATCCGGAAGCGGGTTGAGCTGCCGCTGGTTGCAGATATTCATTTTGATTACCGGCTGGCATTGATGGCAATTGAGGCCGGTTTTGATAAAATCAGGATTAATCCGGGTAATATCGGTGCGCGCTGGAAGGTAGAAGAAATAATCAAAGCGGCAGCCGACCGGGGGGTGGCAATCCGGGTTGGAGTAAATTCCGGTTCTTTGCCCAAAACCTGCCTGTGGCAGGCAAAAAGCCAGGTGGAGGCAATTTTAAGGGCGGTGGAGGTCGGGGTGAAGCCGTTCGAGAAGTTGAATTTTAAGATGCTGGTTATTTCTGCTAAAACTACCGAGACCCGGGATTTGATCCGGGTGTATCAGAGGTTGAGTCGGGATTATGTTTATCCGCTGCATCTGGGTTTGACCGAGGCAGGCCCGGTTTTTGAAGGGGTAATCCGGTCAATTGCTGGAATGGCGCCACTTTTGCTTCAGGGAATTGGTGATACCATTCGAATTTCTCTAACCGGGGATCCTGTATTAGAGGTCGTTGCCGGTTATGAGCTGTTAGCCGCTCTCGGGTTGCGAGAATATGGTCCGTTGGTTTACTCCTGTCCAGGTTGCGGGAGAACCGAAATTGATATTAACCGGTTGGTTAAGGAGACGAAAAGGGCACTGAAGGGGATTAAGGTGCGGTTAAAGGTAGCAGTAATGGGGTGTGTGGTTAATGGTCCGGGTGAAGCCCGGCAGGCCGATTTTGGGATTGCCGGGGGGCGCGGGCGCGGGGTAATTTTTGCCCGTGGTAAGGTAATAAAAACGGTAAAGGAAGAACAACTGGTAAGCGAACTGCTCAATGTAATAAAATCAGAGTTGCAGTTTATGAGCTGATGTTTCGATATTTTGGTGCGCTGGTTTTAATTTTACTAACAGGGTCAGTCAATGCCTGTACTATCGGGGTGTTCGGTCCAAATTCAACGGTTGATTGCCGCCCAATTCTCTGGAAGAATCGGGATGTTACCAATCCGGACCAGGAAATGGGTTTTTTTCAGGGTCCGCGGTTTAAGTTTGTCGCCAATGTTTATGCCGGTGAAACGCTTGATGTGTGGGCAGGGATTAATGAAGCCGGGTTTGCGATTATGAATTCCAATTCCTACAATTTGAGCGGGGATGGTGATGGTGCGGATGATGGTAATATAATGCGATTAGCACTAGGTAGATGTGCTACAGTTGAAGACTTTGCTCGGCTGATGGATTCGCTCAATATAATTGGCCGAGAGACGCCGGCAAATTATGGGGTTTTTGATTCTACTGGCTGTGCGGCAATTTTTGAAGCCAGTAATACTTTTTACCATCGGTTTGATGCCAATCTGGATACGTTCGGGTTTTTGCTACGTGCGAATTTTTCAGTTTCGGGAGGTCCGAGCCGGCTGCTCGGTAAAAATCGTTTTGAGCGGGCAATTGAGTTGTGTACTACCCATTTGCACCAGGAGGGGTTCACGGTTGAGTTTGTCATCCAAAGGTTGAGCCGGGATTTAGGGCAAGTAGCGTTTAATCCTTATCCTTTACCGTTTTACGGACAACTGCCCACTCTGCCAGCAGGTTATCTGCCAATTGACACGACCATTGCCCGGGCAACCACCCGTTCAGTTGAAATAATGGTTGGACCGAAGCCGGGTAGCAGTCCGAATACCGGAATGATGTGGGTGCTGCTCGGTTCGCCGCTGGCGACCCTGCCAATTCCGTTATGGGTACAGGGTGGTATGGTTCCTGCCGAACTTAATGGTGAATATACCGCTATTCTTTGTGATGAGGCGAAAAGGCTGTTCAACTGGCTGTGTCCTGCCCCAGATTTTCCCAAGGCGGTTAATAGTTTCCGGCTTGCCCGCTGGCTTGATTACATTGCTCCAGTAGAGTCGGCGATATTTGAACTGGTGGCTGAAAATGAACGTTCCTGGGGAACGAGTGGTCCAGATGCTGAGGCAGCGGCGGCACTGACCAAAATGATTTGCCAGCTGGTAATTCAGACTTATCAGGATTTCTGGGAGGAGAATGAGCCCAAATTTGAGCCGGAAAAGCGGCGGATTAAGTTAGGATTTGTTCAGCCCGGGAGTTTGGGTGTGGTTGTGCCCGGGATAGTGAACCGGGTTTTTGATGTAACCGGGCGCCGGATTAATAAACCCGCAGCCGGTGTGATATTTTTGTTTGACGATTGTCGGCAGCGGAAGTTTATCCGATTGAATTAATCACCAAGCGCTGCACCAAAGGCGGCAGCAAGCAGAGGGAAGCGGGCGGTTTGAACCGGCAATTTTAAAGCCCGGGCAAGGGCGGTCTGCATACCAGTATTCTGGGCGGTGCCACCGGTGAAGATAATTTCAGTTTCTACTGGAAGCCGGGCAGCAAGGGCGGCGACTCGTTGTGCCAAAGCTTGATGTAAGCCGGCGATGATGTCTTCCCGCGGGGTATCAGCTGCAACCAGGGACAGGATTTCGGTTTCAGCCATCACCACACAGAGACTGGAAATAATAACCGGCTGCTGGGAGCGGGCGCTCAAAATGCCAAAATTTTCAATAGGGATGTCAAGAGAACGGGCGATGAACTCCAGGAAACTGCCAGTGCCGGCAGCACAGCGGTCATTCATTATAAAATCCTGAATTTGCCCTTCGGAATTAAGACTGATAACTTTGGAGTCCTGGCCACCGATGTCAATGATGGTCCGACATTCGGGATGCCAGTGCCGGATGGCACGAGCAGTGGCGGTTATTTCCGTAACGTGGGCATCGGCGAAATTGATGGTATGACGGGCATAACCAGTGGCGATTATCCGGTTGATGTGTGTTCTTGAGAGTTGTGCCTGGTTGAGTGCCTGGTTCAGGGTTCTTTCGGCTGCGAGGCGGGGTTGCATACCGGTGCGGTTGACAGCACTGGTGAGCAGCTGGTCGGTCGTGGGGTTGTAGATGACCACCTTGGTATTTGCCGAACCGACATCAATCCCGGCAATTAGCATAGTTGCCTCGTTTTGTGCTGAGCGGAAAATCATAATTACCGGCAATTTTACCTGTCCGGACAAAGGCAGCAAGATTTTCCCGGGGGGTGGGAAGCGGAACTTCGCAACCGGTAGCGCAGACATAACCGCGCGGACAGGTTTTGCCCCTGGTTACCATTTCGTTAACCCGGGATTCAATTTCTTTGGGAGAGGCGAGCCATAAGGTGGTGGTGTCAAAATTGCCGATGATACGCACGCGGTTACCAGCGGTTTTGAGGGCATAGTTCAAGTCGATCCGGTCAATACTCACTAGGTCGGCACCGGTTTCGGGGATTAGATTGATGATGCCGGCGGTATCACCGCAGATGTGTAACACGACATCCAGGTCATAGCGATGCCAGAAATTGATCACCTGTTTTTCATAGGGCAGAGCAAACTCCTGATACTGCCCCGGGCTAAGAACGCTGCTTGATGCTAGCGGGTCAACGAGAATTGGCAGCGCGCCGGCGCGGATGACCGCCCGGGAAAAGGAGATGACAGCATTGGTGACTGAGCTTAAAAATTTTTTTACCATATCCGGTTTGTCAATCAGGCTGACGAGCAGGGATTCAGGGTCAATTAGTTGCTGGGCAGTGGTAAAGGGGGCAGGGATATAGGCAAGAATCGGGACCCGGTCAGCAATTGCTTGGTAGGCATAATCAATTGCTTTTAGATAGACTCCGAGTCTGCCAAAATTTTGGTCAGGCACTTCTGGAACTGCCGCGATAAGGCATTCCTGGTTTTTGAACGCCTGTTCCAGGTCAGTCCAGCGGGGGCGGTTCAGCACCGGCAGGTCGTTCTCGGGATAATAGTATTCCGAACCGAGTGCTTCGGCGATAATTCCGACTTCGGAAAAGATGGAGATGAAATCGGTCTGAAACTCATCCTGAGCCTTTAACTGGCATTTAGCCATAATCGTGCCGTTGGTATAGTAGTCGCGCAAACTGACATCGTTAAGGCTGGCAGCGGCGGATGTTAATAAGGGGAAGATGGGAACCCGGTCCTGGGGTTCGTCAATTACCAGCAGACCAAATCGCTCGCGGGGATTCAGGATTTCCGGCACCGTCTGATCCTTAATAATTCCAAAAAGGCATCAATCCGGGTACGTGTCTGGCGGTCAATTTCTTTATGGGGTGGTGCGACATCAAACTCCAGAACTGGTATTTTTAGGCTTGCTTTTACGATATCACCAATCAATCTACTTTCCATTGCACAATGAGATCCGCCGAGGATTCCGGAGATAATCAGTCCTTCGGCAGAGTTGGCTTCGGCACCGCTGAGGAGCAGCGCTGCCCGGGCATGCGCTGCTCCGTTCAGGGAGCCGTTTAGATGGGAAAGGGCGATGGCGGTCAATGCGGGTTGAGATTCGTCTAAGAGCGTGAGTGCCTGGTTAATGACATATTCAGTTGCCACGAGCCGGGCGTCCTGGTCTTCAACATAGGTAAGCAGCAGCGGGTCAGCGGGTGGGGTGAGCCAGGCGAGCCGGAGTGCAGCCGGATTGAGAACTGGCTGGTTGGTTTGCCGGCGGTATTCTGCAGTTGCGGTCAGGTGTTTGAGAATTTCAATCCATTCGTTTATGTCTGAATAACAATGGAGGCAGCCGAACTCAATAAGCATCATTTCCAGTGCAGGGAGCAGGGCTTGCTGATAAGCAAGCTGACGCAGGTTGGCGGTTAAGCGGCGCACCTGATTGGTGCGGCTGATACTTGCGTGGAGCATTGATTCGGTGAACTGGACACCGGTGAGCTCTTGCAGTGCCTTGATTACCCGCTGGTATTCTTCAATCAGCAGGTTGACCAGTGCGTCGCGCTCTTCGGGCAATCGGAGCGGAGTCTCCACCCAGATGCAGTTGCCGGTCAATTTAGCAACCAGACTTTCTACTCCGGAATAATCATCACAGGAGGCGCCGGTCGCGGCAAAAATCAGGTCCGGGTCCGGGAAATAACTGTGTTTGGCAAAAGCGCCGAGTGCGGCACGGGAATAGCAGGTGGCTTCACCGATACCGAGCTGGGCTGCGGCATCCAAGAGAACGGTGCTTTCCATAGCAAATGGAGTCCACCACCAGCAGTCAGGATAAAAGGGAACACAGTCCGGAAAGGCGTGAACCAGCACGGCAAGCGGTCCGAGGTCGCCCATCACCGCAATGATCTTTTTACCAATCTGGCGGGCGCGGAACAGCCGTTCCGATTCATTGTTAATGAAGCCCCAGAGCCGGAGTGCGGCGAGTGAATTATCAAATTTCAGGCGGCGGAGATGACGGGCACCATAGATGTAGAAAATCTGGGGGGGAAAGAGGTATTTTGACCAGGCTTCAGTATTTTGGGGAAAATAATGAAACTTTTCGATCAGTGCGTCGGGAATTCTCTGAAATAAATCATCCCATTCTTCAAAGCTGATTCGTGCCGGTTTTGGATCCTGATAGTTGATGTTAAGGTCAATCATTTGTTTTTTGCCCGCAGAAGTTCAATAAACGCTTCAATCCGGGTCCGCAGTTGTTCGTAATTCTGCCGTGAATAATCGTGGTCAATTTCAAGCATTGGTAGTTGAGTCTGAACACGCAGTTGCCGGGCTTCAAACCGCCAGGGGTCACAGTAAAGCAAGGTCTGATAAACAATCCCCTGAACTCCGCGTTCAATAATCAATTGCTGGATGTGCTGAAAGAGCCGGTCATTAGGCCGGCGGCAGGCACAGGGAATGCGGTTGAAATAATAACAGGCGAGCGCATTCAGTGGGTCGGCGCCGGGGTGAATATCTTCAGCGATAAATCGGGCACCGGTGCAGACCACATCGGCGACAATTACCGCCTGTTCTTCAATCAGGTTGATTATATCCCGGTCCGATTCAGCAATAATACTTCCGGCAAGGAGCACGCGCGGGGTATGTTCATCACGGTTGGGGGGTGGTGCCTGGTTAATAATTCTGTCAATTAGATTGCCGGTGGCTGCTGGAGGGAGTAGGGTCGCTAGGGCAATGAGGTCAAAAAATTCGGCGGTTTTTAATCCAAAGCCGGGGTGAGGGCGGAACTGTTCAAGGGTGCGCAGTTTTGCCCGAAGCTGGTTATAAATGGTGATTGCCCGGATTAGGTTTGCGCGGTCCACTTCAATGCCGGTGATATTTTTCAAAAAATCAGCAAGCCTTTGCAGCTGGCGGGTGAATTCAGTAATCCGCGCAGGCAGAGGCTCGGCGGTTCGGGGGAGGTAGATTTGAAATATCGGGACCTTCACCCGGGTTGCCGCCAGCTCAGGGAGGCGGCGCATCAGGTCGCAGGTATTGACAAACACGATACCATCCAGGAGTTGATAAATCGGGTCGGAATTCAATTTACCAAGGGTACTCTGGCAGAAGGGGCAGGCGTCAACGCGAATCAGTTCTTTGCCGGCAACTGCGGAGTGATAATCGGCTTGAGCCAGGCGGACGGGCACCGCACCGGCAGCAAAAATTATTTCGACCGGTACATAGTTACAGAGATAGCCAATAACCTTTTCGCCCCGGGCTTTGAGTTCCTGCAGTTCGGCGCGGCGCTGCTGCCGCAGAGTCAGGATTTCTTCGGGCGCAATCACTCCCATTCTTTAAGCTCCATTTCCTGCACAAAAATTGATTCAAATTCGGGCTGTTCGGCGAGACGCAGCTCTTCAATTTGCCAGGCGAACTTTTCCGCAGTTGCCCAGAGCGCTGGGGTAATACTCGCCTGAATTGCACCGGCAAGTGCCAGGTTGGGGTGTTGCCGGATGGGTGTTTTAGTGAAACGGGGGAAAAGCCCGATAGTAAACGCCGATGCAGGATTAATGCGGTTGCCAAACCGGCCGGTGAGCACCACACGGGAAATCTGCCCGTCGGGTTGTCGGTCAGTGCCGAACCATTTTTTTAAGAGCATCCGGATGCCGGTGGTGATTGCTGCCTTGGCAAGTTGAATTTCCCGGAGGTCAGACTGCGAAAGATAAACGGTGCGGTCTGCTTGTTCGTAAACAATCAGCTGGCGATTATGGACTAACCTGCCCGAAGGGGAAATAAGTCCGGAGCGGATACCGGCAGCAACCACATCCAGTACGCCCGAACCGCAGAGCGAACGGGGTGGCAGGTTATGGACAGTTTTTAACTTCCAAACTCCGGATTGATAATCAGCCGCCACGACCGCGCCGGGCTGGTAAAGGGAGCCGCAATTTAGAGTTGCTCCTTCAAACGCCGGACCGGCAGCGGTGGAGCAGGCGAGGAGCCGATATTTATTCCCGAGCACCAGTTCGCCATTTGTGCCAGCGTCTATTAACAAAACGGGCTGCTCACTTTTATAAATACCGCTGGCAATGATTGCCGCAGTGCAGTCACTGCCGATAAATGAGCCCGCTAAGGGCAGAGTGAGGATGTGGAGTCCATCAATTCGGGCTTTGACTACCTGTCTTAAAGGTAAAACCGGGCGATAAGGATAAAAGCCCAGCGGTGCGGGATTTTTGCCGAAGAGAAAGTGCATCATTACCGTATTGCCCACCACGGTTACTCGGCGCCGGTGGTCAATTCCGGTTTCTTTAATAAATTGTCTGATGATAGCGGTCAACCGGATTTTTTTAACCTGTTTCAGGTTAGCTATCCGGGTGATGACATCAGCGCCGAACTGTGCCTGGGGGTTGAGGATAGTGGTGGTCTGGACCGGTCGTTTGCTCGGCGGGTGAACTGCGGCAAGAGTTATGGTGGTGGTGCCGATATCAACAGCAACGGTCAGGTTTAAATTTTGAGGTTTAAATTTTGAGGTATGAATTTTGAATTGTGGAGGGGAAGAAGGAAGGGGTTCGTTTATTTCTACCACGACCGGGATTTGCGGAACATATTGACAGGCAAGCAGCGGTTTACCATTGACTTTGACCTTACAGCGCTGGCATCTTCCCCGTCCACCGCACGCGCCGGGCAGGCACACCCCTTTCCTAAACAGCAATTCGCGGAGGGTCTGGTTGCCGGCGGGTCGGATTTTCAAGACCATCGCCACTCCCGTGCCGCCTGGAGCAATGCCTGGATATTTTCCGCCGGGGTTGAGACCGGTACATCGCAGGCAGAGGCAAGTACCAGTTTCGGCATTGCGGATTGAAGACAGCGTTGGGCTGCCTCCTTAACTTGTTCCGGTGTGCCGTGGGCGAGCAGCGCGGTAGGGACATTGCCCATAATTACGGTTTCTGGGCCCAGTTGCTTGCGAACAAAGCTTAGCTTAACGTCGTCAATGCTTAAAATTTCAGCACCAGCCTCTTTCATCAGGGTAAGGAGCAGACTGGTGTCGCCACAGATGTGCAGGCCAGTAAAAAGCCCGAGCTGATGAATGGCGTTAACCAGCTCCTGAAGAAAAGGCAGGGCAAAAAAACGAAATTGCTCGGGACTGATAATACTGCCCGACGCCATCGGGTCTCCAATAAAAGGCACACCACCGGCATTGATAATTGCCCTTAAATAACGCAATTGGTTTTCGGTTGCCAATTTAAGATAGTGGCGGGCGGTTGCCGGACCGGTAATAAGCTGTTCCAGAAACATTTCCGGTCCGCAGAGCAGGCTGGCAAGGGTAAAAGGTCCTTTAATTGAAACCAGAATAAACACCTGGTCCTGGGTCATCCGCTGCAAATTCCGGGTTGCTTTCAGAATAATCGGCAGCCGGCAATCAGTTTCCGGATTGGCAATTCGGCAATTCTCACCTGCGGGCTGGATGAGCAGTGGCGGTTCATCGGCAAGAATCTCAATTTTGCTTCCCATCGCTTCGGCTTCAATCAGCACATCGGTGAATACCATTATCAGGTCATAATTAAACCGCTGGTAAAGTTCATAAAGCGCATAACTCAAAACCTCTGGGTCAGTGAGCAGCCGGCTTAACTTCTCCCCGATCGCCCTGGCAGCGTAATTGGCAACGACAATCGGAAAAACCACCGGCTGGGTGTGCTCCGCAATCAGTTGCGCACTGGTCTGTTTCAACAACTTTATAACCCGGGATTTTGCACTATTCACTTAGCCAATTAGGCGTTGGATTTCCTCAACCGCGTGGTGTGCATCCGGGGCATAACCATCCGCGCCGATGCGTTCGGCAAACAACCTATTCACCGGTGCGCCCCCGACCAGTACCTTTACCTTTTCCCGCAAACCTGCCCGTTTCAGTTCCGCAATCACCTTTGCCATATTGGGCATCGTGGTCGTCATCAGTGCTGACATCCCGATGGCGACTACCCCATCACGAACTGCGTTAACAAATTGCTCAACCGGCACATTACGGCCAAGGTCAATTATTTCGTAACCGGCAGCCTGTACCATTACCTTAACGATATTCTTGCCGATGTCGTGAATATCACCCTGAACCACCCCGAGTGCCACCCGGGTTTGCCGGCGGCTCTTTTTCGGCAATTCAGCCTGTAAAATGTCAAACCCAGCATACATTGCCCGGGAAGCGGCAAGCACCTCGGGAACAAAATATTCCTGAGTAGCGAACTTCTCCCCAACAAGCCGCATTCCCTTTGCCAGTCCCTGCTCCAGTGTAATGTCGGCACGGATTCCCTGTTTCAGTGCCACGGTGCAGAGTTGTACCACCTCATCCCGTGCCATCCTCAGTACCGCATCTGCCAGCCGGTTGAGAATATCAATTTCATTAACCATTATTATTTTAACTATACCCAGAAATTATTATTGGGCAAGAACAGACTTTTATTTTACTTCGGCATCATATTCATCATACCGGACAGTTGACCTGAGTGCTCTCGGTGAATATAATTTTTATATGGCTGGTTGGAATGGACCACTGGAAAAAATTGACGAGACCCGTTTCCGGATTCCCAAAGAATATAAGCCGGAGATGCGGGTAGACGGTATCATTTATGCGGATGAAGGGCTGCTTGAGTCGGTGAAAGCCGATATGGCACCGGAACAGGTTGCAAATGTTGCCACGTTGCCTGGAATTGTCGGTTACTCACTGGCAATGCCGGATATTCACTGGGGTTATGGATTTGCGATTGGCGGGGTGGCGGCGTTTACTGTCAGCAACGGCATTATTTCGCCCGGCGGTGTAGGCTACGATATAAATTGTGGGGTGCGATTACTGCGCACCAATCTGGAGCGCAAAGATTTGAAGCCGGAACTGCTGGAAAAACTGGTCCGGGCAATTTTTCATAACGTGCCTTCCGGTGTCGGTTCAAAAGGGAAAATAAGAATTTCCCGAGACACGGTCGCCCAGGTACTGAGCCGGGGCGCACGCTGGGCAGTTGAGCAGGGGTATGGTACTCCAGATGATTTGGAATATACTGAGGAGCACGGGGAGATGGCAGGTGCTGACCTAACTGGTGTTTCGGCATGGGCGCTGGAACGTGGTATGCCGCAACTGGGAACCTTAGGGGCGGGGAATCATTTTCTGGAGATTCAGGAGGTGGTTGAGGTCTATGACCCGAAGGCGGCAGCAGGATTGGATATTCAGCTCGGGCAGATTACGGTGATGATTCATACCGGTTCACGGGGCTTGGGCTATCAGATTTGCGATGACAATGTAAAATCTATGATTGCCGCGGCGCGAAAATACGGGATTCAACTGGTTGACCGGCAACTTGCCTGCGCGCCGCTAAATTCAGAAGAAGGGCGGCGGTATTTTGGGGCAATGGTTGCGGCTGCCAACTATGCCTGGGCAAACCGGCAGGCAATCACCCACTGGGTCCGGGAAGCCTTTGCTACTGTGCTCGGGCTCCCCCCGGAAAAATTGGGAATGAGCCTAATCTACGATGTGGCTCATAATATTGCAAAGATTGAAGAACACGAAATCAACGGCAGGAAAGTTCAGTTATGCGTGCACCGCAAGGGCGCAACTCGGGCGTTTCCCCCCGGACACCCGGCGCTACCGCAGAAATATCGGCACCTTGGTCAGCCGGTTTTGATTCCCGGCGATATGGGTACCAACTCGTATCTTTTACTCGGCACCGAGCTGGCGATGAAAAATACATTTGGTTCTGCTTGTCATGGGGCGGGTAGGGTCTGGTCGCGGAAGCGGGCGCTCCAGGAAACAAAACGCCGGGATGTTGAAGCGGAATTACGGGCAAAAGGGATTCTGGTGATGGCGGCAAGCAGAGACGTTCTGAATGAAGAGGTGCCGGACGCTTATAAAGATGTTGACCGGGTGGTCGAGGTCTGTCATCGTGCCGGCATAGCTCTAAAAGTGGCCAAAATGAAGCCGTTAGGGGTGGTAAAGGGCTGAATCAAGCCGTCAGTTATTGAGTAGCGAACGAGATTGATGAACCGTATCCACTCGGATTTGAGCGAGAAAATCGCATCGGCACCAGCTGAACCCGGGGTCTATCTATTGCGTGACCGGCAGGGAAAGATTATTTACATTGGTAAAGCGCGGAGTCTGCGCGAGCGACTGCGCGCTTATACCCAGCCACAAACCGACCCCAGACTGGCAGCACTGGTGTGCCGGATTGCCGACCTGGAAACGATTGTCACCCGGTCTGAGCAGGAAGCGCTGCTTCTTGAAGAGAGTTTAATCAAAATCAAGAAACCCCGGTACAATGTCCGGCTTCGTGACGATAAGAAATATCCCTACCTGAAAATTACTGTTCAGGAAACCTTTCCCCGGATTTTCATCACCCGGAATATCAAGCCGGACGGGGCGATGCTGTTTGGACCGTATACCAGCGCACGGGAACTGCGCCGGGCACTAAAGGCGGTGCGCCGAATTTTCCAACTTCGCACCTGTAAACGTGAGCTGCCAGCCCCGGAGCCAAAGCCCCCCTGTCTGAACTTTCAGGTTCGGCGCTGCTGTGCGCCCTGCACCGGTAAGATCAATGAGACCGATTACCGACAACTGGTTAAGGATGTGATACAATTTCTGTCAGGCCGGTCAGAAAAACTTATTGCGGAACTTGAGAGACGGATGTGGCAGGCGGCAGAGGCACAACGTTATGAACAGGCAGCAATTCTCCGTGACCAGTTGCTTGCCCTGCGTGAGGTGGTGCGCCATCAACAGGTCGTCACCCCGGACCGAACATCCCGGGATGTTATTGGGCTGGCAAAGGGCAGAAAGGCGGCGGTAGCGGTAATCTTCCGGATTCGTGAAGGCAGAATTGTTGCACGTGAACAGTATGCGCTTGCCGCAGACGAGACGGTTACTGATGAGGAAATTCTAGAAGGAGTGTTGCGTTCGGTCTATACCCATACTGCGGCGCTACCCGAGGAGATTGTTCTGCCCGCACCAATTCTGTGCCCGGAACTGTTTGAGCAATTTTTGAGCTCAAGAGCCGGGCGTTCAGTGAAAATCAGCGTGCCCGAGCGTGGGGAAAAAATCAGCCTGCTGAAACTGGCACAGCATAATGCCGACCGGGCGTTGCTGGAACTTCTGCCGCCAGCAAAACGAATACCCAAAGCCAATCAGGAACTTGCGGCAATTCTCAACCTGCCAGCACCGCCACGGTTGATTGAGGGAGTTGACATATCCAATATTCAGGGGACAAATGCGGTTGGCGCGGTGGTAGTGTTTAATGATGATCGACCGGCAAAGAGCCAGTACCGGCGTTTCCGAATCCGGACAGTAAACGGGCAAAACGATTTTGCGATGATTACCGAGGTGCTGGCGCGGCGGGTGCGCGGGCTTCTGGAAAAGGGACTCCAGTTACCTGACCTGGTACTGGTGGACGGGGGGAAGGGACAGCTGTCCGCGGCACGGGAGGCTTATCAACAGTTTGACCGGGAAATTCCGATTCTCGGGCTAGCAAAGCGCACCGATATTCTTTACTACCTTGACGGCCGGGAAATTTCCATACCGCCGACCTCGTCCGCACTCAAACTTTTAAAACGCATCCGAGATGAGTCGCACCGGTTCGCTATCACCTTTCACCGGAAACTCCGGAGCCGAAAACTACTGCAATCGGAACTGGATACAATTCCCCGTGTTGGACCTGTTCGGCGCCAGCGGCTAGTCCAGTATTTTGGCTCAATTGCGCGGCTGCGCGGGGCAAGCGCGGAAGAGATTGCCCGGGTGCCCGGCATCGGTATTCGCCTTGCCGAGCAAATCTATAATTCACTTCATCAGGGAACCTGACAATTAGAATTAAGGCGGCTTAGCCATTTTTGAGAATTGCTTGACATTAATTTTTCTGGTGCTACTATTTTTTCAAAAATCACACGAAAGGAGCGACGATGGCATGTTTTCTGGTGCCGGCAACAACCGGCGTTGTTACCACCCTGTTGCGCAGGAAATTTCCGGAAAGGATGCATCCGGAATGGTTGAACGCAATGCTCGGGGGTGGAAGTGCGATGCTGGCGGTTGAGCATTATGCCCACGGAGAGGTAGTGTTCTATCCGCCGTTTCTGACCTCAATGAAAAATCCTCAGGATATAACCCAGTTGATAAAAGAGATGGTGACCGTTGGTGGAACGATGACGACGGTAATTTTGCTCCTGTGGCTGACTATGCTTATAATTGCCCACTGGCTGTCGCTGGGCAGGGCGGCGGTGAAAAATAATTCCGGAGGTGGAGGGTGTGGCTAATAACTACCGCAATTGCTGCTTTAGTTGCCACCATTTGCTGGCGATTGTTTAAGGGTAAGTACCGGCTTGGGTTTTTAAGTTTGATGCTCTGGGGAGCAACTACGATGATTCTGGTTGATTTTCTGTTCAATTATAAGGGCGGGCCATTTATTGAAACTACGACCGATGGTCTGGTGCAAAACGCTACCCTGCTTGGGATTCTGATGCTGGTGCCGGTAGTGGTAAGCTGGCTGGTTATGGTTTTAGTTAAGCAACAGAAAAGAGGTTAGCAGGTTTATGAACCGGGACCAGAAGGCGGAGGGTGTTGAACGGTTCGGGATATCAATGGAGCCGCAGTTGCTGGCTCAGTTTGATGCCGAACTTAAAAAGGCGGGTTATAGTTGCCGTTCCGAGGCGGTAAGAGACCTAATCCGGTCATGGCTTGCCAGCCGGCAGCTGCTCATCCGGGAAGGGAATGCGGTGGCAGCACTGGCAATTGCTTATGAGCACGAGCATCGGGACGTAGTTCGCAGGCTGACCCGAATTGGGCACCGTCATTATGCTGAAATCCTTTTTTCAGTTCACATCCATCTTGACTCCCACCACTGCCTTGAGGTGTTGTTGTTGCGCGGACCGGTGAAGAGGATTCAGGCACTGGCTGACCGGTTAAGCGCGCTGAAAGGGGTGGAACAGGGACGGGTAAGTATGATTCCAGTTAACCATCATAATAAGGAGGATAAATGAAAATTGGAACTTTAACTGTATTCTTTTTTGTTTTGATTGGCGTTGCGGAGCCAATAAAACCCGGATTAACTCATCAGGATTCAATTGTTCTGCAGTTGCCGGATGTGGTGGTGACCGCAGAACGGGTGAAGCATCAGCGCCGGGATGTTGCCGCTTCGGTGAACGTTATTACCGCCGACGAGTTACGGACATCAACCGCCCGCACCATAACCGATGCGCTATCAACCCTGCCCGGGGTTTTTATTCAGCGAACCGGGCAGTTTGGTCGCACTGACATTGATATTCGTGGTATTGGCGCTCGGGGTACCCAAGTGGCGGTTCTGGTTGATGGTCGTCCGGAAAAGATGAGCCTTTTTGGCTGTACAATTACCCATTCCCTTCCGGTGAACAATGTGGAACGGATTGAAATTGTCCGTGGGCCTTTATCTGCGCTTTACGGTTCGGATGCGCTCAGTGGTGTGATAAATATCATTACCCGGCAGGCAAGAAAACCGCTGGATGTCAATGCCCGATTTTCTTACGGTTCGTTTCAAACCGCCCAGTTCCGGTTTGGTGTCGGCACGAGACAAAGGCGTTTGCACGGATTGGTCTCTTTTGATAAAGCGATTTCACAAGGGCATCTGGATAACTCGCAGTTTAACGGCAATGACCTCGCGGTCCGGGCTGGTTATCAGGTTTTGCCAGAAGTGGAACTGGAATTCACCGGTAAATACTTCAGCGGGGTCAAGCACGAGCCGAAACGGGTAACCGACCCGGATACCTTGATCGTCACCGGCTGGAATCAGTATAACCGGGGCGGGCTTGATTTGTCCGCAAATTTCAGCGGTGAACCCTTTTCCGGAACTTTGAGGCTTTACCGGCTATTTGGCGAACATCAGTTCGACCCGAAGGATGGCTGGCATTCAACCGACTATACCAATGGCACACTCCTGCATCTTTATCGGCAGATTGCGGGTGTTAATCTGGTGCAAGCCGGTCTGGAGTTTAAAGGCTTGGGTGGCACATGGATTGAATCGGATACAGACAAACCGTCCTGGTCCAGAAATCAGCTTGATCTCTTCTTAGTAGATGAACAACGGTTCGGTCCGGTGCTGGTCAATGCCGGAGCGAGATTTGCCCGGGACAATATCTCGGGTAATGCCTTTGCCCCCAAAGCCGGGGTGGTGCTCAAGCCGATTGAAAACACACAGTTGCGGTTGAGTATAAATAAAGGGTTCCGTTATCCCCCTTTTAACTATACGAGCATCTTTCCCCCGAAGAATCCAACCCTCAAACCGGAAATCACCTGGAATTACGAAGCGGGTATTAACCAGCAGTTCGGTAAAATTGTTGAAGTTGACCTAACCGGTTATCTGCTTAAAGGTGAGAATCTGATTGAACTGGCAGATAATCCCGCACCACCGCCACCGTTCAAATACGTAAATAAAGGCAGTTTTACATTCCGTGGACTGGAAACTGGGGTCGGGTTCTCCATTGAGCCATTTTACCTCCGGGGTGCGGGTTCGTTTAACGATTTTGGGGTTCACACCCGGGCACGTGCGGAAACAAAAATGGATTTGACACTCGGATACAGGCAGACCAGATTTTCTTTAGACGGTGGAATTCATTATGTGACTAACTACTTTGCCGCAGATTCCAGCCAGCAAAGGATTCCGGCGTACTGGACTGCGGATTTGCATGCAGGTTATCAGTTGTTCAAAGGGTTGCGGTTGTTCGTTGCGGTTGAGAATGTGTTTAACCGGAACTATCAAACCTTTGCCGACCTGCCCGGGGTTTCTGCGGGACTTTATCAGATGCCAGGACGGGCTTTCACGATTGGATTGGATTATGGTGAATAAATTCAGATTTTGCCGGTACCTCCTGATTTTAGTGATAAGTTTCGGGGGAATAATAGGCGGATGTGGGAAAGCCAGGCCGGCAAAAATTCGTGTGGTGGCAACTACCAGTTTGATTTCTACGATTGTTGATGCGGTAGGCAAAGAGAAGGTGAGTGTTTTTACAATTGCCCCGCCCGATTTCTGTCCAGGTCACTTTGACATTCAGCCGGCAACGGTTCTTCAGGTTCAGGAGGGACAATTACTTTTAAATCATGGCTGGGAGGGCTGGTTTGAGAATCTGCGTTCTAAAATCCGAAATCCAGATTTACACCAGGTTACCCTGACCACGACCGGTAACTGGATGATTCCTGATATTCAGAAAAAGGCGACCGATGAAATTACCCGGATCTTAGTTGGGGTTGACCCGGCGGATAGCATTCTTTTTCAGAAAAATGCCCGTTTTTACAAGAGTCAGATTGACTCCCTGACGGTAATAATACAACAGATGTTTAGGAATAGGGAACTACCAAAGGTCATCTGTGCTGAACAGCAGGCTCCTTTTATCCAGTGGCTGGGATTTCCGGTGGTTGCCACTTATGGCAGACCTGAAGACTGGACCGCACAGGATTTAGCCCGGCTTGCACGGGTAATTGTTGACTCCGGTGTTGGCTTGATAATTGACAACCTGCAATCTGGTCCAGATGCGGGCAAAGAACTTGCCCGGGCAGCCGGGATTCGCCAGATTACTTTGAGCAATTTTCCGCTTGCGGGTTCCTACTTGAAGACATTGATGGACAACTGTCAGCGCCTCGCGGAAGTTATCAGGTGATACCGGCGGTTGAAATCAAGAACGTTACGGTAAGTTATTACGAGCATATTGCACTCCATAATGTCTCGCTGACAATTGCCCCGGGTGAATTTGTCGGGATTATCGGACCAAATGGTGCGGGGAAAACTACCCTTTTGACAACCATCAATGGTCTGGGCAGAATTCACTCTGGCACAGTCCGGTTGTTCGGGGAAACGGTGAACCGCAGAAATATCCGGCGTATCCGCACCCAGATCGGTTATGTGCCTCAGCAACTAACGGTTGACCCTAGGGTGCCTTTTGATCTTCAGGAGGCGGTTCTGCTTGGTGTTTACGGTAAAATCGGGCTCGGTCGCTCAATCACCGCCCAGCACCGGCAAAAGGCACAGGAGTTGATGGCATATTTTCGGATTGACCAGCTGAAACACCGGCCCGTAGGTCAAATTTCGGGTGGAGAAATGCAAAAGGTGGCGCTGGCACGGGCTTTGCTTCAGGAGCCGAAAATACTTCTGCTTGACGAGCCGACCGTAAATCTGGATCGGCGTTCAATTACCGAAATCATCAGACTAATTGAAGAAATTTATCGCCGCTTTAACCTGACGGTGGTAATGGTAACTCATCAGATTGATTATCTCCCCGGGGTCTGTAATCGAGTGGTCTTAGTCAAGGAGGCGAAAATCATCTGGGATGGAGAAAAAGAAGCGGGTGTAAAACCTGAACGACTTGATGAGCTTTTCAGCGGCTGAACTGGAACTGTTTATTAAACCCCTGCTCGCCGCCGTGCTCGGCAGTGTGGTCTGTGGGATTGTAGGTGTTTGGGTGGTGCTGTTGAATATTCCCTTTGTGGGGGTCACGATGTCCCATGCCGCATTTGCCGGCGCCATCTTTGGTCTGCTCCTCAACACCAATCCCCTGCTTACCGCTCTGATCTTTGCCAGCGGTGCTGCCCTATTGATCGGGCCTGTTGCCGAACGTGCCGATTTTGACCCCGGGATGGCGCTGGGTGTGATTTTTGCCTTGACTCTCGGGCTGGCGTTTCTCGGTATCGGTTTGCTCCGTGGTCCGCGCACCGATGTATTCCGATTTATCTGGGGCAATATCCTTTTGGTTTCTTGGGCCGATGTCCTCCTGCTCGGGGTCAGCCTGCTGTTGATTGTCGGCATTCTCCTGATGCTGAATAAAGAAATCAGTGCGGTGCTCTTCAATCGCGAAATTGCCCGGGCGGTCGGTATTCCGGAACGGGCAATTTTCTTTTGCCTCTTGATTTTGTGCGGAATTGTCATAACCCTGAACCTCAACACCATCGGCGGGCTATTGATTTTCAGCCTGGTGGTTAGCCCGGCATCCGCGGCTTATCAGTTAACCTACCGTCTGAAAACAATGTATCTACTTTCAATCGGATTTGCACTTGCCTCCAGCCTGCTCGGGCTGATGCTTTCTTATCTCCTCAATCTGCCCAGTGGTGCGGCGATTATCTGCGTTGCCAGTCTGATTTTTGGACTGGCGTTTTTATTCTCACGCAAACGACTTTCCCGGTTGAAAATCTGACTTTACTTGCCCGGACAGGCACGGGCGATTGCCGGGTCAATCCGTTTATTGCCGTAGTTATGCTGGAACACGGTGTAAAATTCGCCGGCAAGTTTTCTTGCCCGTTCTTCGTAAGCCGCTTTGTCCTGCCAGGTGCTTCTGGGATTCAAAATTGAGCTATCCGGTAAGTGCGGACAGGATTTCGGAATTGCCAGTTGAAAGAACGGCTCAATTTCATATTCTACCTGTTCCAGGCTGCGGTCCAACACCGCCTGCACAATTTCCCGGGTGATGGTAATATCAATCCTTGAGCCTTTGCCATAAGGACCGCCTGTCCAGCCGGTGTTAATTAGATAAACCCGAGTCTGATGCCGGTCCAATTTCTCTCCGAGCAGGCGCGTATAGATATCTGGATGCCGCGGCATAAATGGTTGACCAAAGAATCGGGAATAGGTGCTCTTCGGCTGAACGATACCGGTTTCAGTACCCGCAAGTTTTGAGGTATAACCCAAAAGAAACCAGAGCATCGCTTGTTCCCGGGTAAGACGGGCTACCGGTGGCAGCACCCCATTGGCGTCAGCGGTCAGAAAGATGATGGTCTGCGGATGGGTACCGAGCGGTGGCGTCTTGATATTGGCGAGAAATGTTAACGGATAGGAGCCGCGCGAATTTTCGGTGAGCCGGGAGTCGTTCAGGTCAAAAGAGCCGTCCGGATAGACCATCACATTTTCCACAATTGCGCCGTGCTGGAGATACTCTGTTTGATGAAAACAGGCAGCATAAATCTCAGGTTCTTTTTCCGGGTTCAGGTTAATGAGTTTTGCGTAGCAGCCGTTTTCAAAATTGGCAATTCCTGAGTCTGACCAACCATGCTCATCATCACCGAGCAGTTTGCGTCTCGGGTCGGTAGACAGGGTGGTTTTGCCGGTTCCGGATAACCCTAAGAAAAGAGCGATATCACCTTTTGCCCCCTCATTGGCTGAGCAGTGCAGTGGTAAGATCCCCTGTTCGGGCAAAAGATAGTTCATCACCGTGAACATCAATTTCTTGATCGAACCGCAGTAAGCCGAACCGAAGACAATTCCCACCCGCTCGTCATAGTCAATGGCAATCACCATTGTGCTTGTTTTGTTAGTACCGGGAAGTTTACGCAATCTGCCTTCATAGCGCCTGGGGTCAAGCCTATCATAAGGCAGTGCGACTAGTGTAAAAGGGCGGTCCGCAAAGATGGAGCGGCGCGCATCCTGAACAACCGGGCAAAACATATTATCCACAAACAGACTGTGCAGTGCCCGGTCTGAGACAAAAATAAGGGGCAGGGCGTAGTTTGGGTCCCAGCCGACCAGCCGGTTTAGATAGTATAGCCGTTGCTTTTTACTCAAGGCTTCCAGCGTATCCTCGCAGATGAGTTTGAAGGTTTCCGGGGTGACGGGCAGATTGTTGGGTGAGGTCCAGTCAATATTGCCTTCGGACTCAGGCCGGAGCACGGTTACCGTATCCTGCGGGCTCCGTCCGGTTGAGTCCGCCGGTGTCCAGGTAGCAAGGGTGCCGGTTTTCAGCACAATCGCCTCCCGGTTCTTGACCGAGTCCCTGATCAATTCACTCCGGGCAGGATTTTTCTTAACATCAGAATGAGCGCTCAACAGCCCTTGCAGCCGATTCACAAAGTTTTCCATTTACACATCCTTTCCGGAATGAATGCCAATTCTTGCCTGGGCAGCAACCAGCCGGGCGATTGGAACCCGGAACGGTGAGCAACTTACGTAATCCAGGCCGATTTCGTCGCAGAAGACAATTGTTTTCGGGTCGCCACCATGCTCACCGCAGATGCCAAGTTTCAGTTTTTTGTTCACCTTCCTGCCATTTTTAACACACCATTTCATTAGCAGTCCCACCCCTTTTATGTCCAGCGTGTCAAAGGGGTTGTCCCGGGCAATTCCCAGTTGCTGATAGGCGTTAAAGAATTTACCGTAATCATCCCGGGAATAGGCATAGGTCAACTGGGTCAGGTCATTAGTGCCAAACGAGAAAAACTCGGCAACCCGGGCAACCTCATCGGCGAGCAGGGCAGCCCGGGGCACTTCAATCATCGTGCCGACGGTATATTCAATTCGGGTTTTGGTCTGGGCAAAAACCTGTTCTGCCACCCCCTCAATCAACTGGCGCTGGCGCCGTAACTCCTCAACATCGCTGACCAGCGGAATCATAATCTCGGGCAGAACTTTAATCCCCTTGTTTTTAACCTGCACCGCTGCTTCAAAGATTGCCCGTGCCTGCATCGCGGTAATCTCCGGATAGACAATTCCCAGCCGGCACCCACGAAAACCGAGCATCGGGTTTGATTCCTCCAGCCGCGTAATTGTCCCTTTGACTTTTTCCACGCTGAGACCGAGCCGTTCTGCCAGTTGCTGGATTTTCTCCTCATCACGGGGTAGAAATTCATGCAGAGGTGGGTCCAGGGTCCGGATGGTAACTGGCAGTCCATCCATCACTTCAAAGATTTCCACAAAATCTGCCCTTTGCATCGGCAGCAGTTTTTCCAGCGCACGTTTTCTTCCCGCTTCATCCTCAGCGAGAATCATTTCCTGCATAACCCCCACCCGGTCCGGAGCAAAGAACATATGCTCGGTTCGGCACAGCCCGATGCCCTCGGCACCAAACTCCCGTGCCTTTTTTGCATCTGCGGGCGTATCGGCATTGGTCCGTACCTTCAGCTGCCGGAAACTGTCGGCCCATTTCAAAAGCGTGGCAAATTCCGCGGTGATTTGCGGTGGCTCCATTTTCACCTTACCCACAATCACATTGCCAGTTGTGCCGTCAATTGTAATCTCAATACCTTCCTTAAGTTCCCGGGCGCCGAGCTCCACCTTGCCGGTTTCATAATCAACCTTCAAATCACTGCAACCCACCACCGCTGGTTTACCCATACCCCGGGCAACCACCGCCGCGTGGGATGTCGTACCGCCAGCAGCGGTCAGGATGCCCTCAGCCTTTGCCATTCCGGCAACATCATCCGCCGATGTCTGGTGCCGGACTAAAATCACCTTCCTGCCCGCCTGGGAAAGTGCGACCGCCTTTACCGGACTGAGCACAATCTCGCCACAGGCAGCACCAGGTGATGCTGGAATCCCTTTTGCCGCCACCTCATAAATCGCATCCTGAGCAATCCGATAATGAAGCAAGGCGCCGAGTTTCTCCGGGTCAATCCGACGCACCGCTTCGGAACGGGAAATCAGCCGCTCCTGGGTCATATCAACCGCAATTTTTACTCCTGCCTGGGGTGAACGTTTGCCAACCCGGCACTGCAAAATGTAGAGTTTGCCCTCTTCAACTGTCCACTCCACATCCATCATATCCCGGTAATGACGTTCCAATTTGCGGGCGATCTTCTCCAGCCGCTCATAAATTTCAGGCAGCTCCTGTTTCAGAATGCGGGCAGACAGCGGGGTGCGGATACCGGCAACAATATCTTCTCCCTGGGCATTCGGCAGATATTCACAATAAAGGCTCTTTTCACCGGTTGCCGGGTCCCGGGTAAACATCACACCAGTCGCAGAACCGGCACTGAGATTTCCGAACACCATCGCCTGAACATTCACCGCGGTGCCCCAGTCATCCGGAATATTATACAGCCGCCGGTATTCACAGGCGCGAGGATTATTCCAGGATTTCAGCACTGCCACGATCGCTTGCCATAACTGTTCCTCCGGGTTCTGTGGGAATTCCTGACCGGTCTTTGCCCGCACAATTTCCTTGAACCGCTGAACAAGCGCCTCCAGACTCAGTTCATCAAGTTCAATATCGGTCTTCACACCCAGCCGATTCCGGGCTGCGGCTAACTCATTTTCAAAATCCTCCCGGCCGGTCTTCAGAACCACATCGCCAAACATCTGAATCAGCCGGCGATAGGCATCCAGGGCAAAACGACGGTTGTTAGTTTTTCGGGCAAGCCCTTCAACAATGACATCATTTAGCCCCAGATTCAGCACCGTATCCATCATCCCGGGCATTGATGCCCGCGCACCAGAACGCACCGATAAAAGGAGTGGATTATCGGCAGAACCGAATTTCTTACCGGTACTCTCTTCAATAAACTTCAAACTCCGGGCAATTTCGGATTTCAGCCCCGCGGGCAGGTGCTGCTTCTTAAGATAATAAACGCAAACGCTGGTGGCGACTGTAAAACCGGGGGGTACCGGTAAGCCTAATTTTGCCATTTCGGCCAGATTCGCCCCCTTGCCACCGAGGAGCGCCTTCATTTTACCAGAACCGTCGGTCCGTTTTGGACCGAAGAGATAAACCAGTTTTTTCATAAATTAAACATCCTTTCTGTTCTTAATTTAATCCCTCACTGGCGCCGGAAAATTAAACTGAGAATCACACTCAAGATTAACGACAGCAGTATTGAGGACACAATTGGAATATAAACAACCAAATTCCGGCGCTCAATTACAATATCCCCGGGCAGACGGAAAACCCCCAGTCGGCTGAAAAGCAATATTCCCAGCCCCAGCATCACCAGGATTGTGCCGGTAAAAATCAAAAAACGGGCGACACCGGTCAGGCTATCTGTTACCATCTTCTTCGAAATTATCCGCCTCTGGCTCGTTCCCGGGTTCACCGCTCAGAAACCCCTGAATTAACTCCTGTGCCGCATTAAGATTCTCCTCCTCAACCAGCACTTCGCCCCATACCGGACGCATCACCTGAGCGATGCCGTCATAAGCTGGAATCTGAAAAGAATGAACCAGTGCGGGAATACCATTACTCTCCAGCAAATCCTTGATGGTATTCGCCATCAATTCATTCTCAGCCTTATAAACCTGTTTTAAAGCCATATCAGAGCTATATAATTATAGCAAAATATGTTCACCAATCAAATAACCGCTTTTACCTTAATTAAATTCTCACATATTTAGACGCTAATAACCGGTAAAAAATTCATAAATACAAAGGTCATCGTGGTGGTTTAAACTGATGGCTTAACCCATTAATCAGCCGCAATTTCAACAGCTTTTTGGACGGTTTTGACCACAAATCAAGTCACCATTCAGTTGACCCTGGACCCGACCCTAAACTACACCCTTTTCCCGACAAAATTAACCATCACCGATGACACCAAACTGGCAACCAATATCTTAACCATTCAGACCAGCATGCTCAAAACTATCACTACAACCTTTACCAAGACCGTCCCCGGTACCAGTCCCTGGATATCTTAATTAAACAGCCCGGCAAAATTTTTAAGATTGCCAAAACCATTAACTTAACATCCCGGCGGTGAAATTGGCTGTTAAATTCTGCCTATTTTTGGGGTCTAACTTTAGGGGAGAATATAGTTTTCAGGAGATTTTGGTTTTAAGGTCGGGTGTTTCTGATAACCCGGCGAAAAATAGAATTAGCTAAGTTAGGTACAAAACAAGGGGAAACGAAACTGCTTGACAGGGAATAATAAAGTTCTATCTTTAAATAAAAGAAAGGAGCAGGGTATGAGACTGATTAAGGTCTGGTTTGTGGCATTGTTTCTTCTCTGTGCGGAGCTAAACGGTACACCGATGATTGTCCGCACCGGGGTGGTCAATAAGCAGTTTCAGGTGCTGGGCTGGGTAACCGCATCCTATTCCCGGAATAATAAACTTTATAACTGGACTGATGAGCAGTTTGAATCGGTTTCGCCCGCGCTTGATGTCCTGAATGCTGACCTGATGGCGGCAATCGGCTTGCCCGGAAAACTGGAATTAACTGCCGCCCTGCCGGTTACGAGTAAAAAACAAGGCGAAGCAAACTCTTCGGGTATCGGTGACCTGATGCTGATGGGCAGGTACGGGCTGATTCAGAACTCAATTTTACCATTAAGGGCAGCGCTGGCACTGGGTCTTTATCTGCCGACCGGTGATAAAGATGTTTCGCCGGCATTGGGTGATGGCTCAACCGACTGGGGTATCGGGCTATCGCTGAATACTGCCAATATTCCGTTTATCACCGGTCATCTGCGCGGGGCTTACTGGTTTAATGGTAAAAATGGAGATATTAAGTATGGTAATCTCTTAGAGTATGTGGCGGTTTTGGATTTTGGGGTGATACCAGGATTGACGCCAGAACTGGCGTTCTCTGGATCTCAGCAGGGCAGGCAGCAGCGTAATGGCAATGAAGAACAAAACTCTGAGCTCAAACGTGGTTATCTGCAGCTGCTACTGCTGTGGAAGCCATTACCGATGCTCGTAATCCGGCCTAAACTGGCACTGCCAATAAAACCGCTGTGTCAGGGCGGTAGACTATCAGACTTTTATCCTGCACTGGATGTCTGGGTAACTCTGCCGTAAGCATTGCGGCAAAGGTAGCGGCTGCTTGCTTCGTCTTTGCGAGCCCCGAAGGGGCAAAGCGGGTAAGTTGCCATTATCACGCAAAAAGATTTTATTGACTTGCCCCCAAAATATCATTTTATTAATGGTGAGTGGCAGTTAAAAATTAGCGAGGCTAAGAGTAAAAACAAAAGGAGGTCAGGATGACGAGGTTGTTAGTAATAACAGGCATTATACTCAGCCTCACACTTGCCGGGGTGGTCAACAGCGATGATACCCCAGCACTGCCAAGCGGTTTGGCAGTCCGTTCACCAGTTGCTCCTCTGTTTTTAAGTGATAGTGGCTCATTTGGAATGGTCTGGATCAGCCGGCAGAATGCGCCCGCGCCGGGCAGATACTGGTGCCCGGGAACCGGGGTGGTTCGCGATACCATCTTTTTCCTGGGAGGCAGAATTGATTACGGTGGTGGCAACACCAATTCTACCCGGACCATCTGGGCTTATGTACCGGCAACCAATACCTGGATAAATACCGGTCTGCCAACACTTTTAGTGCCCAGACGGGCGGGTGGTGGTGGTAGAATCGGGAATAAAATCTACGTTGCCGGGGGCAGGGATTCGCTCCATAATACACTGAGCACCTGCGAAGAGTTTGATGTTGACACTAAGGTTGTGACTCAAAAGGCGAGTATGCCTGCAGGCTGCTGGGCATGCGGTTCCGCAGTGGTAAATGATAAACTTTATATCATCGGCGATGAAAATAGTTCTGGTAATACTTATGAGTATGACCCGGTCAACAATCAGTGGAGTGTTAAAGCCAGCTTACCGGTAGGCAGGGGTTGGACCGCAGCTGCGGGCGCACAGGGCAAAGTTTATGTGTTTGGTGGCAGCGATGCCAGCGGGAATACCCTTTCAGACTGCTGGGAGTTTGACCCGGTCAATAACACCTGGACCCAGAAGGCAACGATGCCCGGACCACGGATTTATCACAGTGCAGTTACTTATAATGACTCACTTATTTTTGTGCTGGGGGGTGCACCGGCTGGTGCGGCAAGTGCAGATAGCAGTGTTTATCTCTACAATGTGCTGAATAATACCTGGAGTATCGTCCCACCGATGCCGACCAAACGCGGCTGGTTGATGGCAAATCAAGTTGGCAACATGATTTACGCCAGTTTCGGTTCGGATTGTATCACGCCAACTTATTTAACGGTGAACGAAGCAGCAGGAATGTATAGCCACGATATCGGTGTGATTAAGGTTTTCCCTTTCCGGCGCACTCCACCCAATCAGTCCACCTGGTTTAAGATGCTTGTTAAAAACAATGGCGATTTTACCGAAGATTTTAGTGTCCGGTTGATTGTATATGATTCAATTGCCGGGCAGAATGTGATTGATGCTGAATCAACGATAACTGGACTGGCGAGTAATGATACCCTGTGGCTGACGTTTGATTCGCTTACCCCGAGTTCGGGAAATGTTTATCTTTTGACCGCAAGCGTGACACTTGCCGGTGATGAGAATCCTCAGAATGATACCCTGCGTTCCCGGATTGAGGTGCGGATTGGCAGTGACCCGGATGGGTTCGGATATATTTACGAATCAACCCAGGAGATGGGTGATACGGTGAGATTCTTCTGGATTGATCCAAGTGCGGGCACGCCGATTACCGACTGGAGCCCGAATGCGGATGATGGCTATTCGGTGCGGACATTACCGTTTACCTTCCGGTATTATGACCAGTACCTGAACTCAATCAATATCTGCACCAACGGTTTTCTGGAAACTGGTACCGCCACCAACTTTTCCAATACCGGATTCCCGACGACTATTCCCAATCAGATTGCCGGCTGGTGGGATGACCTGGACCTGCGGAGTTCGGGCACAGTTTATCAGTATAATGACCCAGCGGGGAATTATGTGGTGTTTGCCTGGGTGAATGTGCCCAGGTTCGGGGCGCCGAGCGAGACCCAGACATTTGAAATTGTGCTTAACCGACAGGGGGTGATCCGGTTCAACTATCTGTCAATGAACGGCACACTTAACTCCAACACAGTTGGGATTCAGGGGCAACAGGGAAGTAATAACTGGTATCACCAGTATGTTTTTAACGGTGTCCCGGCAAATCACATCGTGGATGACTCGGTGGCGATTATCTTTTACTATCCACCCTATCTTGGAGTTGAAGAAGCGGAAGCACCAAGGGGGAGCGTATCTCCGGTAGCGACGATTGCTGGCGGACAGGAGCTGGTTGTTCCCGGGCAGTTCCAGCATGGCAAGGTGTTGATTTATGATGCAAGTGGCAGATTGGTTAAAACGGTGATGAATGTGAGCCGGATTGATTTGCGCCCGCTACCGGTCGGGGTGTATGTTGTGCAGCTGACAAACCGCAACACGGCTCGAACCTTGAAACTGGTGGTGGTTAAATGAGTCTAATAGATAAAAGGAGGAAAAATGGCAAAAAAGAAAGCGGGTGATATTCTTTATTGTGAGAAGTGCGGAATTGAGGTGATGGTGACGAAGGAATGTGGGTATGAAGAATGCGAAATTTACTGCTGTGAAAAGCCGATGAAGAAAAAGGGTGATGAAGAGCCAAGGCGTTCCAGTTGTTGCTGTGGTGGATTCTGAGTGATAAATACCCCCAAAACGCCCCGGCAGATGCGGGGCGTTTTTTTATTGACCGAAAAAAAAACTGGGATAAGCTCAAATAGATGAAGCGGCAACAGAAACCGGCACCGGATTCGGCACGAATAATTGATGTCAATCTGAATCGGCTGACCGAGGGTTTGAAGGTGATTGAAGACATCATTCGGTTTCAATTGGAGAGTAAATCATTGCTCAGTCAGGTCCGAAGTATCCGGATAAAATTAGGTTCTAAACTTTTACCATTACGTCGGGAGGTGCTGGAGTTCCGGGCAAGTGAACGGGATTTAGGTAAAACGGACCACTTTGACCGGCTGCGGCGGAGGAGTCTGGAAGAGGTGTTGATGGCAAATTTCAAACGGAGTCAGGAGGCAGCGCGGGTGCTGGAGGAGATATTTAAAGTAGAAAGGGCAAAGGGCAGGGGAAAACCACCAATTAATTTCAAGCAGCTCCGCTTCCGGCTTTATCGGCTGGAGAAAAAAGTAATCCAGCAGTTACAAAAGGGTATTGACTTGGCAGAGTAAGGTTCTATACTAATTCAGGTCGCAAAGAATAAAAATTTAATGGAGGCTTTATGTCAAGACCAGAAGAAAAAGTTAAGGCGTTAAGCAGTGCCCTGGGTCAGATTGAAAAACAGTTTGGTAAAGGCGCAATTATGCGGCTAGGAGAAGAGGGCGCGGTGGTGGATATCGAGGCAATTCCCACCGGCTCAATCGGACTGGATTCAATTTTAGGTATTGGCGGTGTGCCCAAGGGTAGAATTGTGGAGATTTTCGGTCCGGAGTCATCTGGTAAAACCACGCTCGCGCTGGAAATTATCGCTCAGTGTCAAAGAATGGGCGGCACAGCCGCTTTTATTGATGCCGAGCATGCGCTCGACCCGAAGTATGCGGAGAAATTAGGGGTCAATCTTAAAGAACTATTAGTTTCCCAGCCGGATTCTGGCGAACAGGCACTGGAGATTGCCGAAACCCTGACCCGTTCCGGTGGACTGGATTTATTTGTTATTGATTCAGTAGCCGCACTGGTGCCCCGGGCAGAGATTGAAGGTGAAATCGGTGATTCATTTGTGGGGGTGCAGGCGCGATTGATGTCTCAGGCGCTGCGCAAACTTGCCGGCGTGATATCCAAGTCAAGAACCTGCGCCATCTTTACAAATCAAATTCGGCAGAAGATCGGGGTGATGTTCGGTAATCCCGAGACGACCACCGGTGGTCTGGCATTAAAGTTCTATGCGACCGTCCGGCTGGATGTACGCCGGATTGCGGCACTGAAAAAGGGTGAGCAGGTAATCGGTTCCCGGACCAAGGTGCGGGTAGTGAAGAATAAGATTGCCCCACCTTTCCGGGAGGTGGAGTTTGACATCATTTACGGGGAAGGGATTTCCCATGCCGGGGAACTAATTGACCTCGGGACCGAACAGGGGGTAATTGATAAATCCGGTGCCTATTACTCATTCGGCAATATCAAATTAGGGCAGGGACGGGAGGCGGCGATTGATTTTTTGAAAGGGCATCGCGAGCTGGCGCAGAAAATTGAGCTGGCGCTGCGTGATAAACTAAAACTGCCCCGGCCCAAAGTTCGGGATGAGGATAACCGCACTACAACCGCAAAGAAGAAGTAAAAAGCGGCTCTCGGTATTTATTGACGGCGAGTATGCATTTTCTTTGGACCGGGAGACCGTTGCCCAGTTCCGGTTGAAACAAGGTCAGCGGGTTGAAGAGAAACTGCTGGCGCAGGTTGTTGAGGTGGAGCAGTTCCGGCATTGTCGGGATGAGGCATTCCGTTTGCTTTCCTATAAGGCAAGAAGTGAGCAGGAGTTGCGGGAGCGACTCAACCGGAAGGGTTATTCACCAGTAGTTATTGAACAGGTGCTTAACCGTTTGAAAGAACTAACAATTGTGGATGATGAGAAGCTTGCTCGGGATTATGTTGAGGCGCGAATTACCATTGGTCACAAAGGTAAATTCCGGGTGCAGCAGGAACTGCTAAAGAAGGGGATTGATCGGGAAAAGATTGCCAACGCATTGAAAACTGCACCGGATGAGAGCGAGGCGGCACGGATGGTCATTGAGCACTATCTGCCGCGCTACCGCCGGCTTGATGAAACGACGAGAAAACGTCGTCTCTACGGACTTTTGGCACGTCGCGGTTTTTCCGCAGAAACAATTGAACGGGTGCTGTTTCGGTCCAATTTAACCGATTAGTCAGAATTCGGTTTTATGATGACATTTGGTGATTTTTACCAAAAGCGGGTGCTTACCTTTCCGGAGCGGGTAATGCGCCGGCTGCCCGCGGTTGCAGAGCCGGAAGGGGTGAGGATTGAAAAGCAACTATTTGGCTGGTGTCTGGTGGTGAAGAATAAACAAATTGAGTGTCGTTCTGAGGTTGAGGCGCAGTTTTTAAAGCTGTGTTTGGAACTGGGTTTGAGCGAAGTAGCGGTGCCGGTTGATGACCGGTATCTAATAAAGATACTGCCGGAATTTGAACGCCTGAAGGCAAAGGTGGATGAGATAATGAGCCGATATTTGACTACAGTTGAGAGTCGCAAGGTGCGCACGCAGATCCGGCAGCGGGTTTATGCCCGGCTGTTAAAGAAGACAGCACAGCCCAAAGCGCGCCGCTGCCAGTAATTTTACTTGTGCGAGTGACGCCAGGGGTAAGGACGGCAGTAGTTGCAGGAAATCCAATTTATTGCTAAAATCGGATGTTATGAACCATCGTGAATTGCGAAGAACTTTTTTAGAGTTTTATGCCCAGCGGGAGCATAAGATTGTACCCAGTTCTTCTTTAATACCGCGCGATGACCCGAGCCTTTTATTTACCAATGCGGGGATGGTGCAGTTTAAGGCGCTGTGGGCAGGTGCGGTTGAGTTGCCCTATAGACGTGCCTGTTCAATTCAGAAGTGTCTGCGGGCATCAGACCTGCAGAAGGTGGGCAGGACACCACGGCACTGCACCTTTTTTGAGATGCTGGGCAATTTTTCGTTCGGGGATTATTTTAAAACAGAGGCGATCCCCTGGGCATGGGAATATCTGACTAAGGTGGTCAAGCTGGACCCGGCGCGGCTTTATGTTTCAGTTTATCGTGATGATGATGAGGCGTTTGCGGTCTGGCATAAGGTGGTTGGACTTCCCGAGTCGCGGATTTATCGACTGGGAGAGGAGGATAATTTCTGGGGGCCAGCCGGAGGTAGTGGTGCGTGCGGTCCGTGTTCAGAGATATACTGTGACCTCGGTCCGGAGTTTGGTTGTGGGAAAGAGGGTTGTGGTCCAGGATGTGATTGTGACCGGTTTACCGAAATTTATAATATCGTTTTTCCCCAGTTTAATCAGTTGCCCGATGGTACCCGGGTGCCTTTGAAGAATCGCGGGATTGATACCGGGATGGGGCTGGAGCGGCTGGCAATGGTGTCGCAGGGCAAGAAGAGTATTTTTGATACCGACCTTTTCAGTCCGATTGTTCGGGGGATTGAGGAGATTCTCGGGCTGGAGCTCTCTTCAGCAAACCGGCAGTTATTTTATGTAGCGGCTGACCATAGTCGGGCATTAACCTTTGCCATTGCCGATGGTGCAATTCCCTCAAATGAGGGGCGGGGATATATTCTGCGCAATATTCTGCGCCGGGCTCTGCTTTTTGCTCAGCGTCAGAATATTACCGAGCCATTTCTGTTTCGGGTTGCCGGTGCGGTTGGCGAATTTATGCGGCAGTGGTACCCGGAACTGGGAGTTAAGCGGGAGCAGACCGCGCTGATTATCAAGGCAGAGGAGGAAAGGTTTTTAAGAACACTGAATGCCGGTCTGGAAAAATGGGAGGAGGTGGTCAGTAATTATCGGGTAAGCGGAGTTATCCCGGGTGAGGAGTTATTCCGGTTGCACGACACCTACGGTTTTCATATTGAGCTGGTGGCAGAACTGGCAGCGGAAACCGGGCTGAAACTGGACCGGGATGGTTTTGAAAGGGCGATGCAGGAGCAGCGGGAACGGAGCCGAAAGGCAACATTTATCGCCGCCGGAAAGGAGGCAGCACCAGTAGCTGCCAGGGGGCCAATGGAGTGCGAGTTTGTCGGATATGATGAGGATGAACTGGAAACCGAATTGGTGAGTTTCAGCCAGCTGGATGATGGAAGTTATGAACTGGTTCTGGCACGCAGTCCTTTTTATGCGGAAAAAGGGGGACAGGTTGGTGATACCGGCAGGGTTGTTGGCGAAGGGTTTGAGTTTGAGGTCAAGGACAGTTATTATCGGCACGGTGTAAGGTTGCTGCGGGCAGTGCTGAAGTCAGGACAGCCCAGAACCGGCACGGTTTTTGCCGCAATTGACCGGGAACGGCGCCGGGAGATTGAACGTGCCCATACCGCCACCCATCTATTGCACGCGGCGCTGCGGCGGTTAATCGGTGATTATGTAAAACAGGAAGGGTCACTGGTTGAGCCCGGAAGGTTGCGGTTTGATTTTTCTGCGTTTGAGCCCTTGCAACGGGAGCAAATTACCGCCGTTGAGAAGCTGGTTTACGAGCAAATAATCAAGGATGTGATTGTGGAGCGGCTGGTGGATGTGCCGCTGGATGATGCGAAGCGGATGGGGGCGCTGGCATTTTTTGGCGAGGAGTACGGGGAACGGGTGAATGTGCTGAAAATCGGGGATTTTTCAATTGAACTTTGTGGAGGAACACATCTGCGCCGGACCGGTGAAATCGGAATGTTCCGGATTATTGCCGAAACAGGAGTGGCAGCGGGAATTCGCCGGATTGAAGCACTGGTGGGCAGGCAGGCATTTGAGCGGCTTAACTCGGAACGGGCAACGCTTGACCGGCTGGCTGAGGAACTGGGGGTAAGCGAGAACGGACTGGTGAAACGGGTGACGGCTCTCGCTGAAGAGGTCCGGCACCTCGGTGCCCGGCTTAAGCAGTTGTCAACCCAGCTGGCGCGGCAGGAGGCTGAGAAGCTGATTAACAGTGCCGAGGATTTGAATGGTGTTCGGGTTGTGGTTGGCCATTATCCATTTTTTGAGGTTGATGAACTGCGGGTCATTGCCGACCGGGTCCGGGAAATATTGGCAATAAATTATGTCGGGTTGTTGACCGGAGCGGTTAGTGGTAACCGGTTGCGTTACGTCATTTTTGTCAGCGCTGACCGGCAGTCCCAGCTACCGGCAAACAAACTGGCGAAGGTTGTTGGAGCAGCATTCGGCGGTGGCGGTGGCGGTCGTGCAGAACTGGCAGAGGGCGGTGGGGCGCTTGATCGGTTAAGCGCGGGACAGGATGTATTCCGACGCGAAATCGGCGCCGCTGCCGGTTCGGTTTAAAGCCCGGAGTCCGGTGCGGGTAACGTTTGCTGGATAATCTTTTTTACCAGTTCCAGCCGTTTTAGGGTATCGTTCTGATATTCAGGTAAAAGGTTATATTCCCGGGTCATATAATCAGGCCAGGAATAGAACTGCTGGGTCATAAAGTCCAGAGCGGCTACCCGGTCATCGTCATAAAGGTAGCGTTGGATTTGTTTTTCAATCTCAGGATAAACGGGCAGATAACAGGAGAGGGTCATTGCATAACGGTCAAGGGTTACCGGTCGACCTTCGCTGACTAAAACTACCAGGGTAATCAGGTCAGGGTTAAACCGGTTCTGACGGAGCTGGCTGAGCAGGTATTTTAGTTCGGCAGGGGTGAGGTCGGTGTCGGTGCCGACAATTTTGAAGAATTGGTCGATCAGGATGTCTCCCGCCCGGGTGCCGGTGATTAGCCAAAGACGCCGGGCAATAGTTTTAATAAAATTTAGGGTATTGCGGCAGCGGTCCAGGTCGTCGTATTTCAGGTAATTGCGCTGACGGACAAATTTGAGCGCCTGGTCCGGGTCTCGCAGTTTGATATTGCCGATTTGTATTGGACCGATGAATCGGCTGACAAAGGCAAAGAGTATCCGGAAGGTGTCAAAGTCAAGTGCGATAAAGCGGTGAATCTGGATGCCAAGCAGTTTTTCCACAGTCCGACGCAGTAACGGTGCACCGCCGATTGCAAAAGTATGGGTGAGTTTTTCCATCCGGTTGAAATCGGTAGATGAGGCGGCGGCGGTAATGCCCGGAACTTCGACCAGTAAATCTCGGGGCAGCGCAACGAGGTTGAGCCGGTTGAGTTTAAAGTTGAGGTGAGCAACAATCACGATGTCTGAATGGGCAATATTTTCGCGCGGGATGCGAGTTCTGCCACCGTTGTCCTGAGCCGGGTTGAGGGCACGGGCATCTTTACCAATTAAAAGAATGTTGAATTCGTCGCCGGTTTTAGATAAGAGAGTTGAAGGCGGCTGTGCGGTGCGAGGATGAAATAGAAAAATTATTGCACCGGCAAAAAGGAGGATTACCCCGCCCAGAGTGAAGAGCACCAGACGCCAGGTTTTGCTGGATACCATTTTCAATCGGTAACCTTAAGGCGAATGGGATAGCCGGTAAAACGGAACTGATTGCGAATGAGATTAATGACGAACCGCTGATACCGTGAGCCGACTTCCTCAGGTTGGGAAACCCGGAGCCGGAACCACGGCGGGCGGATGTCGGTCTGGGATAAACTGATGACCCGGCACTTGGGTGCAGGCGGTTGCTCCTGAAGTTGAGCAAGGATGGTGGCACGAAGGAATCGACTACTGATCCGCATCGCCCCGGAATGGTAGACCGCCTTCGCCTGCTGAACCGCATCCCATACGCCCTTCCCCCGGAGCGCACAGGTGTAAACCAGCGGGGCGTAATTGACAAACTGCAGTTTGGTGGTGATGTAATCGGTAACCTTTTTTCTTAATTCCGGCGGAATGAGGTCAGTTTTGTTGGCAACGATGACCAGCCCCCGATTCCGGTCGGTTACCAGGTTGATTATCCGTTTGTCCTGAGCAGTGGGACCTTCAGTGGCGTCAATAACAACAAGTGCAATGTCGCAGTTTTCAATGGTGTCAATTGCCCGGCTCACTGAATAGTATTCAACCGGCTCTTCAATCCGGGGCCGGCGGCGGATGCCAGCAGTGTCGATGATGCGGTAGGTTTCACCTTCAAACTCAAATATTTCCTCAATGGTGTCGCGGGTGGTGCCGGGAATGGTAGTGACAATTGCTCGTTCGCGACCGAGCAGTTGATTAAGCAGGGTGGATTTACCGACATTGGGCCGGCCAAGGATTGCCAGCGCCAGTCCGGGGCGGGGGAAAATTTTGGCCGGCGGCAGCTGGCTGACGATTTCATCAAGGAGTTCATCAACACCAGTGCCATGTTCGGCAGCTATGATGAAAAGTTTTTCGGCACCAAGACGATAGAATTCAGTTTCGTCAAAACGGCGTTTGATGTCGCATTTATTGACCGCAAGCAGAAATTTTTTTCCCCGGGCACGCAGCCGGCTGGCAATTTCAATATCAAGTGGTACCAGACCGGTAGTGCCGTCAACCACCATAATGACTACCGCCGCTTCCTGGAGTGCGATTTCAACCTGTCTTGTGATCTCCTGCTGGATTTCAGCGTCCGAATCCGGAACATAGCCGCCAGTATCAATCACCAGAAATTCCCGGTCGCGCCAGTGGCAGGGTTTGATCAGTCGGTCCCGAGTTACGCCGGGGTCCTTTAGGGTGATCGCGACCCTTCCACCGACCATCCGGTTAAACAAAGTGGATTTGCCGACGTTAGGCCGACCGACAATTACTACTGCCGGTGTCATCTTTATAGATTAATCTTTTCCGGAAATGAGTCAAGGATATATTGACAACATTGCGAAATTATGATGTCGCCGTATTATGATAATCAACAGGTTCAGGACAGGTTCAGCGTCGGAGGAGAATGAGGATGATAATTGCGAGTGCACCCAAAAGCAGGACGGCACCAATACTGAGCCAGACAAATGAGAGGTGGCGAACCTGTTCGTATTGTTCTTCCACTTCAGCCAATTTGTCCGGATCCTGAGGCGGTCGGAGTTTATCTTCAACAATTTCGCCTTTGAACTGAAGGTGACAGGCAGGGCAAAAACGGTGTACCCGGGTCATCAGATGTCCGCATTCCGGACAGAAGTAATATTTACCTTTTTTGATTAATGGTGCTTCAGCCACATTTTAATATAGATGTTTAGTAAACATCTGTCAAGAAATAAATCCGGATTTAAAGGGAAAACATGAAAAAAATACCTGTATGTTTCGCTTGACAGAGGGAAAAATATGTTCACAATGAATATGTTGTTGGCAGATGCCAACAAGAGGTAAACGATGGTTTCTTAAAAACGCCCTGATGGGCAGAAAGGAGCATTAATGCCACGTGGACAAGCACTGATGAACCGTACCGTGAAACTCACGGAGGCAATGCAGCCGGTCTTTGGGCCGGGAAAGACAATCAAGGTTCGGGACATCAACAAGAAGCTCTGGGCATATATCAAGAAGCATAAGCTGATGAGCGGTGAGGGTCCTTTGATGAAACGGACAATCAAACTGACTCCGGAGCTGCAGGCGCTGATGGGTAAGAAGGTATCGGTTAAGGTCGGTGAGATGATGAAACTGCTCTGGAAATACATTAACGCGAATAAGCTGTTCTAACGGTAAAATAGTCCGCTAAATCAGGCAGACCCCCGACTGTCGGGGGTTCAGCCTTTTTATTGTGCCAAGTTTATGGTTTCAATAAGTGACGATTTATTAAAAAGTTAAAAAATGACGAACAATTGCGATTTTTATCTTTATCCTGCTTGACAGGAGGGTTAGAATTTGCTAATATATAGTTAGCCAAAATTTTAAAGATTTTTGCTCTTTGACAATTTGGAGAAGAGGCAGGCAGATATTCACCTCAAGCTACTAAGAGCGCATGGTGGATGCCTCGGCAGTTGAAGGCGATGAAGGGCGTGGTAAGCTGCGATAAGCGCCGGTGAGCTGCAAACAAGCTTTGACCCGGCGATGCCCGAATGGGGGAACCCGTGCGGAGTAATGTCCGTACATCCCGGGATGAATCCATAGTCCCGGGAGGCGAACCCGGGGAAGTGAAACATCTCAGTACCCGGAGGAAAAGAAAGCAACTGCGATTCCCTGAGTAGTGGCGAGCGAAAAGGGAACAGCCCAAACCGATTCCGGTGCCAAGCCAGCAGGCGTTGCCGGAACGGGGTAGCGGGACCAGCCACGCTAACTGCTGTGAAGCGAGGGAGTGAGCAAGGTTTGTTGTTAGCCGAGGTCTTCTGGAAAGGGACACCAGAGAGGGTGAAAGTCCCGTAGGCAAAAACAACAGGCTCTCCCGCGGCTGAGATCCCAAGTACCACGGGGCACGAGAAACCCTGTGGGAATCAGGGAGGACCACCTTCCAAGGCTAAATACTATCAACTGACCGATAGTGCACCAGTACCGTGAGGGAAAGGTGAAAAGAACCCCTGGCGGGGAGTGAAATAGAACCTGAAACCATGTGCTTACAATCAGTGGGAGCAGTTGTGCGCCTTTCCGCAAGGTTTGGCGTCGACTGTGACCGCGTGCCTTTTGCATAATGACCCGGCGAGTGAATGGGCGTGGCGAGGTTAAGCCTCATTGAGGCGCAGCCGGAGCGAAAGCGAGTCCTAATTGGGCGATTAGTCGCGCGCATTCGACCCGAAACCCGTGTGATCTACCCATGGCCAGGTTGAACTTGGGGTAACACCCAAGGGAGGACCGAACCGGTGACCCTTGCAATAGTCTCGGATGAGCTGTGGGTAGGAGTGAAAGGCTAATCAAACCGGGTGATAGCTGGTTCTCCCCGAAATGCCTTTAGGGGCAGTCTCGCAAGTTCAGTTGCGGAGGTAGAGCACTGGACGGGCGCTCCCCCACAATGTGGGGGAAAACCCGACCAAACTCCGAATGCCGCAACTTTAGATTGCGGGAAAGAGGCTGTGAGCTCTAAGGTCCATGGCCGAGAGGGGAATAACCCAGACCACCAGCTAAGGCCCCAAAGTGTATGCTAAGTGGAAAAAGAGGTGAGGTTGCTCAGACAGCTGGGATGTTGGCTTAGAAGCAGCAATCATTTAAAGAGTGCGTAACAGCTCACCAGTCGAGCGACCTTGCGCTGAAAATTCATCGGGGCTCAAGCATACCGCCGAAGCTGTGGACTTCTCGATTCTTCGGGGAGTGGTAGGGGAGCGTTCTGCAGTAGGTTGAAGGCTGACCGCGAGGCCAGCTGGACGAGGCAGAAGTGATTATGCCGGGACGAGTAGCGTTAAAACAGGTGAAAAACCTGTTCGCCGAAAACCCAAGGTTTCCTGGGGAAGGTTAATCCGCCCAGGGTTAGTCGGTGCCTAAGCTGAGGCCGAAAGGCGTAGGTGATGGGAATCCGGTTAATATTCCGGAACCACCTTGGTGTCGTTACGAGCTATGGGGGGACGCAGTTGGAAGGGCTCAGCCCCGTGCTGGATCGGGGTCTAAGCCATGGTGATGGCGCGTAGGAAAATCCGCGCGCGGGATTCACTGTGGTGATGGGGACTCTGCCGTCAGGTAGAGGAACTGGGTCGGACCGGCTGCCGAGAAAAGCCTCTATGCCAGACATCAGGGTGACCGTACCGTAAACCGACACTGGTGGGTGAGGAGAATATCCAAAGGCGCTCGGGTGAGCTCTCGTTAAGGAACTCGGCAATCTAGCCCCGTAACTTCGGGAGAAGGGGTGCCACCGCAAGGTGGCCGCAGTGAAGAGGCTCTGCCGACTGTTTAACAAAAACACATGTCTCTGCTAAGCCGTGAAGGCGAGGTATAGGGACTGACACCTGCCCGGTGCCGGAAGGTTAAGGAAGGGGGTCAGCCGCAAGGCAAAGCTCCCGACCGAAGCCCCGGTAAACGGCGGCCGTAACTCTAACGGTCCTAAGGTAGCGAAATTCCTTGTCGGGTAAGTTCCGACCTGCACGAATGGTGTAACGAGTGGAGCGCTGTCTTAACGAGAAGCCCGGCGAAACTGTAGTGGCGGTGAAGATGCCGCCTGCCCGCGATTGGACAAAAAGACCCCGTGAACCTTTACTACACCTTGTCATTGGACCTTGGCCGAGCATGTGTAGGATAGGTGGGAGGCTGTGAAGTCCGGACGCTAGTTCGGATGGAGCCGTCGGTGAAATACCACCCTTGTTCTGTTGGGGTTCTAACACCGTGCTGTTAACCCAGGCGGTGGACAGTGGCAGGCGGGTAGTTTGACTGGGGCGGTCGCCTCCCAAAAGGTAACGGAGGCGCTCAAAGGTCGGCTCAACACGGACGGCAACCGTGTGCTGAGCGCAAGGGTATAAGCCGGCCTGACTGCGAGACCGACAGGTCGAGCAGAGACGAAAGTCGGACCTAGTGATCCTGTGGCTCTGCGTGGAAGGGCCATAGCTCAACGGATAAAAGGTACTCCGGGGATAACAGGCTGATCGGGCCCGAGAGTTCACATCGACGGCCCGGTTTGGCACCTCGATGTCGGCTCATCGCATCCTGGGGCTGGACAAGGTCCCAAGGGTTGGTCTGTTCGCCCATTAAAGCGGTACGTGAGCTGGGTTCAGAACGTCGTGAGACAGTTCGGACTCTATCCATCGTGGGCGTAGGAGACTTGAGGGAAGCTGCCCATAGTACGAGAGGACCTGGGTGGACGTACCTCTGATGTACGAGCTGTCCTGCCAAGGGCACCGCTCGGTAGTCAAGTACGGTCGGGATAACCGCTGAAGGCATCTAAGCGGGAAGCCCCTCCCAAGATTAGGTCTCCCGTGTGAATCGCCGCAAGGTGATTTACCCTGAAGGCCCCTGGTAGACTACCAGGTTGATAGGCCACAGGTGTAAGCGCAGCAATGCGTTCAGCCGAGTGGTCCTAATCGGCCGTGCGGCTTGAGGTTTTGCCTGCTTCTTCTCCTTAAATCTGGTTTGTAGAATTCCCGGCGGTGATACCGGAGGGGAAACACCTCTTCCCATACCGAACAGAGCCGTTAAGCCCTCCAGGGCCGATGGTACTGCGCTGGCAACGGCGTGGGAGAGTAGGTCGCTGCCGGGTTTTATTTTTGAAGTTAGTAAGATAGAAAATCTTTGACCGCCCGGTACTCTCTGATAAATTATTTCGTGCGCGAAACCTCAATTTTTGCCTTAGTAGTTTTACTGTTGATTGGCTGCTATTATCCGCGTGGGCAGCGCCGGGAAGTGGTTCAAATCGAAAAGGAAATTCAAGTCCGGGTTCGGTTGAGCGTGCCAGAGGGGCGGGTGAAAATTACAGCTGCTAAGCAAATGAAACTGGAGGTGGGGAAACAGCAATTGACATTTGAACCACAGGAGTGGATTGAATTCGTCTCTAAGGTGAGCGGTTATGATATTGTAACTGCGAGGAAAACCTGGTATCTGGTTCGGGATACGAGCCGGCTCCAATGTGGCGGATTTATTCAAGTTGGTGAGCAGATTTATCGGGGAGATATAAATATCTTCTGGCTGCCGGAGACCGGACTGGTGGTGGTTAACAGCCTCGGGCTTGACGAATATCTTTACAGCGTTGTTCCCGGCGAAATCGGGCCAATTAGCGGTGAAACTTATGAAGCGGTAAAGGCACAGGCGGTTGCGGCCCGGAGCTTTACCATTGCCCGGCTGGGTCAGCGTTCTGGTCTCGGCTACGACCTGTATGATAGCTACCTCCGGGATCAGGAGTACCGGGGCGCAAGTGTGGAATTGCCGCTGGCAAGGCGGGCGGTTGATGAAACTCGTGGTGAGGTGCTCACCTATCAGGGGCAGGTTGCCGAAGCGCTATATCATGGTAATTGCGGGGGCGTAACCGCTGATGGCGGTCGTGAATATCTGCGTGGGGTCCACGATACGCCTGCGCACCGGTTAAATGCGACACCATTTTGCAGCTGGAGCAAAAACTTCTCCTGGGAGGTTAGCGTCGGACTGGATAGCCTGGAGCGCACAATTGCCCGGTTGAAAGGTGGCTCGGACAGATTCAGGGTAAAAGGTGTCCGGATGGAGCGGGATAGCCGGTCCGGTCGGGTGAAGATGTTAAATTTTCAAACCGACCGGGGCACAATTGTGGTTTCGAGCAACGATTTTCGATTCGGGCTGGGTTTGAAGTCAACAGGATTTGATATCCGGATTTCCGGGTGCCGGTTTGTTATCAAAGGCAAGGGCTGGGGGCATGGGGTCGGGTTCTGTCAGGATGGGGCAATTGGAATGGCACGCAAGGGGTACAAGTATCACGAAATATTAAAGCATTATTACCCGTTGCTTGAAATCAGGGAAATTTATTGATCAGGATTTAGTTTCTTCTTCAGAAATTTCCTGTTCTTCCGGAACATCGGTAATAAATACTGCTGCGGCAACCACCGTGGTCCAAAGACCGTTTTTGTTACCGATGGCGGTCTGGGTGATGTTCTGGGTGCGGACAATTTCCCGGGCGATTTTCCAGATTTCCTTACGTTTATCATAACTTAAGTCCGGGTCAAAGGGCACCCCCAGGGTGGTGGCGAGCATCTGGGCTGCGAGGTCTTCGGCATAATCTCCAGCCCGGTCTTCCCGTTCACCAAAGGAGTGGTATTCGGAAAGGTAGCCATAACGGGAAGGGTCTTTAGGGATGGCAATACCGACTGAAGCCGAAATCAGCCGGTGGGGTTCGTTGGTGGCATTATCACTCATTACCACAAAGAGCACCTGACCGGGTTTCAGCAGATTCAATCCCCGTTGCCGGGAGATAATCCGGCAGTAGGGTGGGAATATTGAGGAGACGCGCACGAGGTTGAATGGGGCGATACCGGCATCGCGAAGCGCCGCCTCAAAACTGGCAAGCCGTTCCCGGTGGATACCGACCCCTTTTGTGAGAAAGACAAATCTGGGCAGGATGACCATCTTTCCTCCTTAAAAAGAAAAAGTGGAGCAGACCAGATTTGAACTGGCGACCTCCAGAGTGCGATTCTGGCGCTCTCCCAGCTGAGCTACTGCCCCACAGATGATAGGTGTCGGCTTCAAAGCCGCACCCTCCAACGACAAATTCTTACTGGCACTGCGGTATCAATTGTAAATCAGCACCGTCTTTTGTCAACAGGAAAATTTGGGCGTTAGTAGAATAGGCGTGCGGGTGTCTATTGACAAAAATTTAATCGGGGGTATAATTTTATTGCAAGCACAAAACGGGAGGTGTTTATGAAGTCGCTTGCCGGACTTGTGTCGTTAGTGTTGTGGTTCGCGACCGGCTGGGCACAGTATCGGTTCGGCACAGTATGCTCAACCAGTTCCCCATTTGCGACTCTCCCCAATAATGGTCACAAACTGGCATACCGTTCGGAGATGCTTTCACCGGAGCGAGATACGGTCACACTGGTTTTCCAATCTAACGATAGCATCTATCTAACCGTTTCCGGTAACGGCGCAACAACCCCTTGGCGGGCGCCGGTTGGACTGTATCCTGGAGCCGACCCGGCGATCACCTGGGGCCGGAATAACCAGCGCCAGCTGGTCTGGCAGATGCTTGATACGGTCAGCGGGCGGTTGAATATCTTTTACCGTAATCTTGAATACCGGATGCAGCCGATAAATGTGAGTGGCGGAAGTCAGGACGGTTTTCATCCGGATGTTTTCGGTGACAGCCTGGGAGTGGCGCATATTGTCTGGGAGGAGAACGAGGGTAGCGGCCGCCGGGTTTATTACCGGAAAGCGGATGTCAATGGTGTTATCGGCGCGCGGTTTGCGGTCGCCAGCCAATTGACCCGGGGCTGGGCACAACCGGCAATTGAAGGGTTCGGTGATACCATTGCGGTAATCTGGGCGCAATTTGATTCCACTCAAAACCCGCCCTATAAAATCATGCGGCGCTGTCAGGTGCGGGGCGTCTGGCAGGCCGAGGAGGTGCTGGCGCAGAGTAGTGAGTTATTAAACCAGCCCGCACTTGATTTTGGAACGGCGGCGGGGGAAGGGTTTTCTGGTTGCTGGCAACGGGTAGTCAGCGGGAATTCCGAGGTTCAATTTTATAATGGTAATGGTGGTGGTTATGCGACCAGCGGTGTTTCCACTGCACCGGTGCTCTCAACCATTGGCACGGTCTGGTCCTACCTTTTCTGGCAGGAGGATTCGGCAGGTGTCAATGACATCTATACTCATTTTTATTACTTTATGACCGGCTGGACCCGGGGTTCAATCCGGCAATTTTTCCCCATCAGTGAACCGGTTTTTGCCCCCAGCTGTCTTGGTGCTCTGGCGGTCTGGATTCAGGGGGATACGATACCCTATCGGCTGATGTGGGGCTTTTTTGATTATCCGATTGCAAACCAAGAAGGTGCAACCTCAAGTGCAAAAATAAAATTTCCGAAAATACAGTTTGTGCGCAATTTACTATTCCTGCCGGCAGTTGAAAATAATGAGCGGCGGACAAACCATTTGACCCTTACCGACCTTACAGGTAGAAAAGTGCTTTCCCTGAAGTCAGGCACCAATGATGTAAGCGGGCTGGGAACAGGGGTTTATTTTGTGAAAGGTGGGTCAGAACTGCGGCGGGTGATAATTTTGAGATAGCAGATGGTCGGCAATAAATCGGGCACCATTTAACCGGTGTTTGCCCCAGCCGGATTGAGCCATCTGTTGTAATTTGCCCTGTTGGCGAAGGGTGTCAAGGAGGGGGCCGAAATTTTGGGCATCATTTAGAGGCAAGGTGGTTCCCTGTTGCCGGGCAAAATTAAAGTTTTGTTCAGCAAACGGTCCGATATTAGGCAGCAGCACAAACAGGGGTAATCCCAGACCAATTGCCCAGTTGGTCCGTTCGTGGGCGGCGGCAACAAAGACATCAATTTCTGGAAATAGTTTTGCGGTTTGTTCATTTTCGGCTTTGCGGGAGTTAAAGAAAAGGGCTGAGGGCAATAGTTTTCCTTTCGTTTTATCGGTGCCGGCAAAGATGATGGTTTTGTGTCCGGCGTAAGAGGCAGAAGCGGCGGCGATGGCAATGGTGCGCAAGTGGGGACGGGGATAGGCACCGGAGGTAAAAAAGGCGATGGTCAAAGGCTTATCGGACTCATAGCGCTGGAGACGGGATTCGTACGCAGACCGGGCAACCGGCAAAAGTTCAGGCTCAATCACCAGCCCGGTGATGCTGAGGGCATCGGGTTTTACGCCCCGTGTTTGAAGTTGGTGGGCGGTGAATTCAACTGGAACGTAGATTTGCCAGGCATCTTTGACAGCGGCGATTTCGGGCGCGGCAATTTCGCAGTGGAGATAGGCAACCCGGCAGACCGGTGCGAGTAGCCGGGCAAGCAGGGGGTGGTCAACGAGCACGATTCCAGGAAACTGCCGGAACTGTTTGCGCAACTTTGAGCCCCAAAGCCGGAGTTCAAGATGGGAGGGGGTTGCTTTTTCCCGGAATTGCTGGTAAACAGTGGTTAACAGTCCGCCTTGAGCACCGAGGTGATAAACCTGGCGGGCAAGACGCCAGCCCGTACCGGAAACGACAAGCTTCTTAACCGCAGGCAGATGGGCAAGGACTGAATCCAGATACTGGGGGTGTCCCCGGCCAATTTCCGCGGTGAGGGCGACAATTTGATTCACTAAAAGATGATATTCAGAATGAATAGCGGGTCAAAACTGCAATCCTTGACATTTTTATCAGGTGGTTAATAATTGATGCCAATGTTTTATGACGGTTTTATCCCGCTGGATGAGGAAGAAAAGGCTCAGGGGCGGGTGATTGAATACCTGCGCGGGCTCTGGCCCTTCTTTGCTCCCTATCTGGGCCGGGTGATTGCCGCCGGCACGTTGCTTTTAGTATCCAGCGGACTGGGGATTTTAGGTCCAGTGCTTTTGAAACGGGCGATTGATGTTAATATTGCACAGAGGGATATGCGCGGGCTGGCGTTCACCAGTCTGGTTTATCTATTGATTCAGGTCATCATCTTTTTTGCCACCTATTTCCAGCTGGTCTGGCTGGCGCAGGTGGGAGAGCGCGGGGCAGCCAATTTAAAAAAACGGCTTTTTGAACACATCCTGAAACTACCAATGTCATTTTTTGACCAGCATCCGAGCGGGAAACTGATTTCTCGGGTGGAGAGCGACACTGAATCGCTAAAGATGCTTTTTACCCGGACTTCGGTGATGGTGATTCAGAGCGGTTTGATGCTGGTGGGGATGAGCGTGGTGATGGGAATTACCAGCCTGAAACTTTACCTGCTGGTGGCGATGCTATTGCCGCCGTTTGTGATTGCATTTTATTTTTTTCAGAAAAAGGTTCGGCCGGTTTATCTCGGGGTGCGGCGCACGGTTGCCGAGATCAACAACCTGGTTCTGGAAGCGCTTAAGGGGTTACCGGTAATTCAGGTGTTCCTTCAGCAGCAGAGCTTTGCCCGGCGGATGGATGAACTGAACAGGCGAAAGTATCAGGGGGAATTAAAGGCGTCATATCTATGGTATACGGTCTGGTTTCTGGTGGATTTTGGCGAAATTATTGGCATTGGACTGGTGCTGATGGTGGGCGGGCGCTGGGCGCTCCAGGGCACATTGACCATCGGCACGTTGGTGCTTTTTGTTTCCTATATTAGCCGGCTTTTCTATCCGGTGCGGGCAATTTCCGACCAGATTAATATGATGCAGCGGGCGTTTGCCTCGGCGGAACGGACGCTGAAAGTTCTTGCCCAGCAGCCGGAGGCTGGTGGCAGAATTAAAACCGGGGTTGAACTGCGCAACCGGATTGAGTTTGAGCGGGTCACTTTCGGCTACGAGCCAAAGGTGCCGGTGCTTAATGATATCAGCCTGACAATCAGCCACGGAGAAAAGGTGGCGCTGGTAGGTGAGACCGGCGGGGGCAAGACCTCAATTGTGAATTTGCTTTTAAAGTTCTATCAACCGCAGTCCGGCAGGATTAAATTTGACGAACTGGACCTCAACGAAATTGATTATCAGACATTAAGGCGGGTGGTCGGTTTTGTTCCGCAGGAGGTAGTGGTTTTTCCGGGCACGGTGCTGGATAATTTGCGGCTGTTTGACGGGGCAATTTCATTAGAACAGGTGCGTTGGGCGGCGCGGCGGGTGAAGATTGACCAGACGATTGAGCGGTTTGAAAACGGATATCAAACGGTGCTCGCTGAGGGCGGTGCCAACTTCTCACTGGGCGAACGGCAGTTGCTGGCATTTGCCCGGGCGCTGGTCCGGGACCCGCAGGTGCTGATTCTGGATGAGGCCACTTCCGCAGTTGACCCGCAGACCGAACAGTTGATTCAGGAAGGGCTGAAGGAACTTTTGAGCGGTAGAACCGCCATTATCATTGCCCATCGGCTGGCAACGATTCAGCTGGTGGACCGGATAATGGTGGTGCACCGGGGACGGATTGCTGAAGTTGGTACCCATCAGGAGTTGCTGGCACGCAATGGGATTTATGCGCGACTTTACCGGCTACAATTTGTAAATCAGGAGACAGGATGAGAACGGCGGGTGGGCTCAAGCCGGTAATTAATTTCTGGAAAAGGCACCTTTGGCTGGCGGTCGGGCTTTTCCTTTTGACCGTAATTGGTGCGGTGCTGGCGATTGCCTTTCCGTATCTTTTGCGGTTGATTGTGGACGGGATTAAGATGGAAATTACCCGGGGAAAACTGAACCGCTATGTATTGCTTTTGACCGGCTTCGGGGTGTTGCGGGCGGTGATGGATGTGGTTCTGCCGTTTATCCGCGGCCGCACCAACGAGCAGTTTCAGTGGGAGGTGCGCAGCCGTGTGTTCGGTCAAATTCTTGATGCGGGCTATGCCTTTACGATCCGTTTTCCGACCGGTGATGTGATGGAACGGCTGGACCACGATTTGCAGGAGCTTTCCTGGTTTGCCTGTTCCGGAATTTTCCGGTTTGTCAATGCGGGACTGATCGTGCTTTTCACACTGGTTATGCTTTTCCGAATGAATGTCTTATTGACGCTACTGATTTTTGTGCCGGTGAGTTTAGGGGTTTGGGGCTGGCTACGTGCCGGGCCGCTGATTTACAAATGGTTTATGAAGTGGCGGGAAAAGATTGCCGAGGTTAACAATCAGTTGCAGGCGGCGTTCAGCGGTATCCGGCTGGTCAAGGCGTTTGTGATTGAGGAGCGGCTGGCAGAAAAATTCAAGGCGACGCTGAAAGAGCGGGTGGCGGTGGCGGTGAACGAGACCCGGGTTGAGGGGAAGGTTCAGGTGGTTTATATGATGATTGCCGAGTTTGCGACGCTGTTGATTCTATGGGTGGGCGGAATACTGGTAATCAGAAACAGGTTGACCCTCGGGGAGTTTGTTGCATTCAATGCCTATGTGCTGATGCTTTTGCCGATGATGTTTGACATCGGGAATCTGTTCGTCGCTGGCAAAAGGGCGAGCGGCGCCGGAGAACGGGTGCAGGAACTGGTGAAGTTTGAGCCGGGCATAAGCCAACAAGGTCCGGGGCGGAAGTCGTTTGCCGGCGAAATTCGGCTGGAGCAGGTCAGTTTTGCTTATAATTCAAATCCGGTTTTGAAAAATATCTCAATGGTGATTAAACCGGGAAAACGGATCGGAATTGCCGGCACGGTCGGTTCGGGTAAAAGCACCATTGTCCGGTTGATATTGCGGTTGATTGAGCCCAAAAGCGGTAGAATTCTGTTGAACCAAGAGCCGGTAACCAATTTTGAATTGACCGGTTACCGACGGCTGTTCGGGTATGCACCCCAGGAACCGACCCTTTTTTCTTTGACCCTGCGCGAGAATATTACCCTGGATCGGCGGGTAAGTGCAGAGCAGTTAAAAAAAGTTATTGCCCTTGCCCGGCTTGAAGATGATATCAGCGCGCTGAAAAATGGTCTGGATGAGGTGCTGGGGGAACGGGGAACCGGGCTGTCCGGTGGTCAGAAGGCACGGGTGGCGATTGCCCGCGCGGTACTGGAGATGCCCGAGTATATCATTCTTGACGATGCCAGTTCGGCACTGGATGCGGATACTGAACAGGAGTTTTTTGAGCGGTTGTTTGCGGAGCTGCCCGGTCGGACTTTTATTGTCATTTCCCACCGGCTGAAGGTGCTTTCAATGTGCGATTACATCTATGTTTTGGACCGGGGCGAGATAGTTGAGGAGGGTACGCCGGCAGAACTGCTGAGCAAGTCCGGGCTTTATTACCAGTTGTACCAGCGGCAGTTGCTTAAAGAAGAACTGGAAAGGCTGTAAGCAAGCTGAGAAAATTTAACCTCAAGGTTAAATTTTTTCTTTTGGGGTAAAATTGTTTTAAGTTTTTAATTTGCGTGACTTAGCCGATTTTTTCCCAATTTTAGACCCCGTCCCCGGAACCGTCCCCCCTTCGGTTAGGTGGTTGGTTCGGTGTAGGGTTTGGAAAGGTGTTGGGAAAGCGGTTTTCGGTCGGGTACGGGCGGTGCTGGACCGGACTCTATCAGGCAGGGTAGGTATGGGGGTTTTGGGGATGGAGGATAATTCGGTTGTTACAGAGGTGTCGGTAATGGTGAGGAGATGGGTGGGGAAAATGGTTGAGGGTCAGGTTTTTAAGGTTATGCCGGTAGTTGCGGTCAGAACCGAGGTTTAAATTCTTGTGTGCGCAAAGAACTCTTTTTTCAGCCTTGCCAGCAGTTCCGGACGCCGGTCATAGAGCCGGTGCGGTTTACGCGGTTTGCAATGGGCAAGCGCATAATGGGTGAAGAGTGGGAGCGCAACGGTAGCATCAAGGTAGCAGACAATCGCATCAGGCAGGCGGTTCGGGTCAACTTTGCCCCAGGATACCGCTTCGTGCGGGGTGGCACCGGAGAGGCCGCCGGTATCGGGTCGGGCATCGGTGAACTGGATGAAGTAGTCCTGGCCCACATCTCTGAGCATCAGAATTTCCTGGATCTGGGGTTCGGTTTGAAGCATAAAGTTCTTCGGCGAGCCACCACCGACCAGTACCACTGCCGACTCACCGCCAGAGCGTTTGGCATAAAGAACATAGGAGGTGGTTTCGTTGACATCAATTGAGGGGTTAATCCGCAGTTTCAAGCCTTTGAGTTCCAGCCCGGCGATGTTCATTCCGATGGTGGAGTCGCCCGGGGAACTGGTGTGAACCGGCACCCCATAGCGATAGGCAGCGGCAAGCACCGAGACATCACAAAGCCCGTTTTTTTCTTCATATTCGGCAGCATATTTGCCCAGGCAATGATAGAATTCAGCAGTGCCCATCTCTTTCTGGAATTCGGGCTGGAGCAGAATCTGACGCAGAATTTCGTCGGTCGCACATAGACAGTCGGTATAGCCGAGGAAGATGTCATAAATCCGGACAACATCGTTTTTCCGCAGGTCGGCATCGTTGACCGCGGGGGAACCGACATAGAGCGGGAAGTTGAAGGCGAAATGGAGGTCATGGTACATATTGGCGCCGGTGGCAACAATCCAGTCAACAAATCCGGCTTTAATCAACGGAATTATACAGGAACAGCCAATCCCAGCTGGGGTCAGGGCACCGGCAAGCGACATTCCGATGATGGTTCTGGGTTTTAAAATTTTGGTGGTGAAGAGTTCACAGGCTTGACGCAGCCGGGCGGCGTTGTAGGCAAGGAAGGTTTCATTAATCAGATCGGTGGTTTTTTCTTTGCCAGTAATGCCTTTGGGCAGAATTCTTTTACCAGAGAGGTAGAGGTGTTTGCGCGGGGTTTTGCGTTTTCTGAGCCAGTCTGGCAATTCATTGAGATTAACCCGCTGACGGTAATTTTTTTTCATTTTTACCTCCTATGGAACAAAAATGGTTTTTGCTGGCGGAATGCCGTTGAAATGGGTGGCGTGGGCAATTGAGTAGGCACCGATATTGGAGACATAGAGTAGATCGCCGATTTCCAGTTCGGGCAGTTCTTCTGCGGTGGAGATAATGTCCAGCGAATCACAGGTCGGTCCGGCAAGGGTGGTCAACTGGGTTGGTCCGCGCTTCAGGGCGGTGAACTGGTATTTGCAGTGGTCAAAAATCATTCCCGAAAGGGCACCGTACACCCCGTCATCCAGATAATACCAGTGCTTGTTGTTGCGGATGGATTTGCCGATGACCGAAAGCAATAAAAATCCGGCGGGCCCGACGATTGCCCGACCCGGTTCGGCAATGATGCGGATGTCATCCGGAAACAGGCGGGAGATTTCCAGATTGAGTGCCGGAGCGATTTCGGCAAACCAGTCCGGGTCGGTATCAAAGTGCCGGATTGGGAAGCCACCACCAATGTCAATGAGTTTCAGGTTCAGGTCACGGTTCTGGGCTTCGTTTAAAAGCATCCGGGCGATTTCCAGTGCGTCCAGATAGTTGTTGCCCTGCAGGCACTGGGAGCCGACATGGAAAGAGATGCCCGCCGGTTCCAGCCCGAGTTTCTTTGCTTTAACAAGCAGGGGGATGGCATCCACAGGTTCAACGCCAAACTTGAGCGAGAGTTCCACCACCGAACCAACATTCGGGACCTTGATGCGAATTACTACCTTTGCCCGCGGACAGAAGCGGGCAATTTTGTTGAGTTCGTATTCGGAGTCAAAGGTCATCAAATAGACCCGGTGGCGGCCGGCATACTGGATTGCGGCTGGTTTTTTGATGGTGTTGGCGAAGATGAGCCGCTCCGGTAACGCACCGGCGTTCAGGGACCATTCTATTTCCGGGGGTGAGGCAACATCAAAGCCACAGCCCTGAGCCGCGAGTGTTTTGATCACTTCGGGATTGGGGTTTGCTTTGACCGCATAAAAAGGTTCTACCCGCGGCAAAAATTTGCGGAATCGGGCAAGCTGGGCAAGAAGCAGGGTGTGACTGATGATGAAGAGCGGTGTGCCGTGCTTTTTTGCGAGCCGGGGAAATGAGGCTCGCAGTTTTTTCAGATAGCCGTTGTGGTTCTTAATTTGCCTATTCACGCCTCAATTATTGCCAAGCCTTTTGGCGGGTCAAGTGTTAACCAGTACCGCAGCGCCGTTGAGCCGGCTGTGCTTCACCGCGAGCAGGGCTTCGTTTGCCTGGTGAAGCGGGAAGGTGGTGACCGTAGTTTTCAAAGGAATTGTGCGGGCAAGAGCGAGCAGTTCCCGGACATCCTGCCGGGTGCTGTTGGCAACCGAAAGTAAAGTTCGTTCTTCATAAATAAGTGGATAGGATAGGGGTGGGATTGCACTCATATGAATCCCGGCAAGGGCAACTGTGCCCCCCGGGTCAAGATGGGCAAGGGCTAAGGGCACCAGTTCGCCAGCAGGGGCAAAGATGACCGCGGCGTTGAGCCGAAAGGGCGGTTGTTCGGTGGCAACGCCGACCCAATCGGCACCAATCTGCCGGGCGTGCTGTTGATGGATTTGAGCCCGGGTAAAGACCGCAACCTGACAATCCCAGTGTTTAAGGATTTGCAAGCAAATATGGGCAGAGGCACCAAAGCCGTAAAGCCCGACCTTAGTCTTGGGTTTAATCCCGGCTCTTTTCAGACTGCGATAACCAATCACTCCTGCACATAACAGGGGGGCAAGGTTGGCAATCGGAAAGTTTGCGGGTACGGGATAACAGAAACCGGATTTAACGAGAGTGTATTCCGCATAACCGCCATTGTGATGGAAACCGGTGAATCTGATATTTTCACAGATGTTCTCCATTCCCTGCAGACAGTACTGACACCGGCCACAGGTTTCACCAAGCCAGGGAATGCCGACTACCGTGCCCGGGGAGGGTTCGGCTACATTTCTGCCCAGTTTTTCAACCACGCCCACAATTTGATGTCCCAGAATCAGCGGCAGGGTGGGTGGTTTGATATCGCCTTCAATTATATGGATGTCGGTATGACAAACACCGCAGGCAAGAACCTTTATCCGGATTTCATCATGCCCGGGTTTTGGCACCGGCAGTTCGGTTAACTGAAGCGGGTTTTGCTCCACCGGTCCAATCCGGGATAACACCATTGCCTGCATTATAATAATTACATCAGAAAATTTTGTCCGAGGCAAGCATAACCAATTTGACAAAAACTTCCGGTTTTGTTAGTTTATCCTGATTTTTAAGAAAGGAGCAGATTATGGAAAAGAGAAAAATCGCCATTTTTGCCTTTAACTCCGACCCGGTGGTTTTTGCTCACGCCCTTTTAAATGCCCTGGATATGCAGGCAAGGGGCTGGGAAGTAAAGGTGATAGTTGAAGGTGATGCCACCAAGCAGGTATCACTTTTACGGAACGAGACCAAGCCGTTTGCGAACCTCTGGCAGAAAGCAAAAAATGTCCGGCTGATTGACTGCGTGTGTCGGGCATGTGCACAGAAAAATACGGTTGTGCCCGCGGTGGTGGAACAGGGATTGCAACTGTGCGGTGACCTGGAAGGGCATCCGGCAATCGCCCGTTATCTTGAGCAGAACTTTGAGGTGCTGATTTTCTGATGGACCAGAATCCGTTTGACCAGCAGGTAGCAAAGTATGATGCCTGGTATGATACTAAAGGGAAAATGGCATTTGCAATTGAACTGAATGCCCTGCGTCCATTGCTGAAAGATTTACCCCGGCCCTACCTTGAGGTTGGTGTGGGCACGGGCAGGTTTGCCAAAGAACTGGGGATTGACACCGGCGTTGAACCGGCTGCCGAGATGCTGAAACTCGCCCGGCAGCGGGGAATCAATGCCATTTTAGCCGGCGGAGAGAACCTGCCCTTTGCGGATAAGAGTTTCGGTACGGTATTTCTATTGACAACCTGGGAATTTCTGCAAACACCGGAAAAAGTGCTAAAAGAGATAAAAAGGGTGCTCAGGAATGATGGTCGACTGGTTAATGCTTATCTGGACAAACAGGGCAAATGGGGGAAAAGTTATATCCAAAAGGCACAGGCAGGGCACAGTTTGTTCAGTTATGCGCGGTTTTATGATTATGAGGAGGTGGTGGCAATAACCGAGCGGTGTGGATTTAAGGTTATCCGCACCATCTCCACTTTGTTTCAGGGCCCAAATGAGACATTGGTTCTGGAAGAGCCCAAAGAGGGCTTTCACCAAGGAGCAAGTTTTGTTGTTATCTTAGCCCGTCCGGTTATAAATCAATTGTCAGCTGAGCCGACCACGCCCGAGAGCTGATTCACACCTGCCTTTGTTAAAGTTAGCCCCTGATGCCCAATCCGCCGATTTTTGCTAAATGGGGAAATCGGTGGTTAGTTTTGTTTGAGCCGTTTAGTTGCGGATTCGTGTTCCTGCGGGGTTTTGGAAAAGATGTGGGAGCCGTCGCCTTTTGCAACAAAGAAGAGATAGTCGTGTCGTGTCGGAAAGAGGACCGCACGAAGCGCAGTTCTGCCGGGGTTACAGATTGGACCGGGCGGAAGTCCGGGATGCAGGTAGGTGTTATAGGGTGATTGGGTTTTTAAATCGTCAAGACTCAATCGTTCTTTATGCTCGGGCAGGATGTATTGCACGGTAGCACAGGATTGGAGTGGAATTCCCCGGTGCAACCGGTTGAGAAAGACCCCGGCAATTATTGGAAATTCTTCAGGAATTTTCGCCTCTTTTTCAACAATTGAGGCGAGAATGACAACCTGGGATTCGGTTAAACTGGTTGGGGCATCCCGTTTTAAAGTCTGATAGGTGGAGCGGAATTGATGGACGAGACGTTTAACCAGCGTCGGTGCATCCGTACCGGTCTGGAATTCATAGGTTTCTGGAAATAGATAGCCTTCAGCAGTGGGGAACGGGATATTTAAACTGCGGAGAAGTTCAGGGTCGGCACTGGCATTTAGAAATGAGTCCTGGTCACAGATGCCATTTTCGTGAAGGATGCGGGCGATTTGCTGGCGGGTTGCACCTTCGGGAATGGTTATAAAGAGAAACGCCGGAATTTCCCGGGCAAGCATCCGGAGCACAAGTTTCGGGTCCGAGTTGGGGACAAACCGATAGCGCCCGGGTTGAATTCGGCGGTCGTAGTTGTAAAACCAGGCAAGCAGTCGGAAAATGGTAACGGAGTTAACGATATTCTTTTCTTTTAAAACGGTGGCGACTTCCATTACTGACATCCCGGGTTTGATCAGGACCTCTTTTTTGGGGCCGGTGTAGTCAGGGGGCAGTTGTTCGGAGCAGAAGAAAAAAATGGTAATGATAGTTAAAAAGAGTAAAAGACGACACCTACGGTGACGGGAAAAGATGAGGCAATTATTGATTTTCACCTTTCATTCCCTTTTGGCAACGCTGTATCCAGTTGAGGTAGTCTTCAAGGATGATGGTTGCGGCAATGCGGTCAAGCGGGGAATTAGCGCCATGCCGATTCCGGAAAGGGTGACCGCGGACTTCGGTGTAGACCTGTTCGGCGTAGTGAGTTGAAAGCCGTTCATCAAATAGTTCTACCGGTAGATGAAGCTGGCGCGCAAGCCGGGATGCAAAGTGGCGGATTTTTTCACTGCGGGTTGATGGTTTGCCGGAAAGACTTAAGGGTAAGCCAATTACAATCAAATCAACTTCATACTGTTTTACCAGTTTGGCGACCGCGGCGATTAGCTCGGTTTCGTTATGGTGGTAAATTGTGGTAAGGCTCTGGGCGATGGTGCGGGTCTCATCTGATACCGCAACACCAGTTCTTTTTTCGCCATAATCAAGGCAAAGAATCCGGGGCATTGCCGTAAAAGTTTATAATACAATCTGGATTTTGTCCAGTGCGAGTTGATATTTTTTGAGGGAAGTTTTTTCAGTTTTTTTGACATTACCCGGGATTAGGTTATATTTATCAAACTATGAATGATAGCACAGCAAATTTTAGTGAGTTATCAGACCACCGGAAAATCCGACTGGCGAAGTTGCAGAAGTTACAGGCACTCGGGGTATTGGGTTATGCTTACCGATTTGACCGGAGTCATCGGGCAGTAGAGATTATTGAAGGTTTTGAGCAGTTGAATCAATCCGGGACCGAGGTTCGGGTTGCGGGCAGGCTGATTTCCCGGCGCCGGCACGGCAAAACCCAGTTTGCCCATCTGCAGGATGCCAGTGGCAAGGTGCAATTGTATTTCCGTCAGGATGTGCTTGGGAACGAGATTTATGAACGGCTGGAATTGGTGGACATCGGTGATATTATCGGCGTCCGGGGGGAGGTGTTTAAGACCAAGACCGGTGAGGTCACGGTAAATGTAAAAGAGTGGACGCTGCTGAGCAAGGCGCTTTTGACTTTGCCGGAAAAGTTTCACGGTCTCCGGGATGTAGAGCTGCGGTACCGGCAGCGGTATGTGGATTTAATTGTCAATCCAGATTCCCGGCGGGTTTTTGAACTACGTTCTCAAATTATCCGCCGGGTGCGGCAGTTTCTTGATGAACGGGGGTTTATTGAGGTGGAGACACCAATCCTGCAGCCGATTTACGGGGGAGCCGCGGCAAGACCATTTCAAACCTATTACAATGTTCTGGAGCAGGAGATGTTTTTGCGGATTTCGGATGAGCTTTATCTGAAACGGTTGATTGTTGGGGGGCTGGAGCGGGTTTATGAGATCGGCAAGGATTTTCGGAACGAGGGGTTGGACCGGACTCATAATCCGGAGTTCACCCAGCTGGAGCTTTATCAGGCGTTTGCGGATTATAACGATATGATGGCGCTGGTAGAGGAATTGTTTCGATTTCTGGCGATGAGTTTGTTCGGTAAGACTGAAGTTGAGTTTGGTGGTCAGCGGGTTGATTTTGGTAAACCCTGGCGACGTGTAAAGTTTGTTGAGGCGCTCAAGGAGAAATTGGAAGTGGACCCGCTGGAATTGAGTGATACGATGCTGGTCAAGGTGGCTGCTCGGTTCGGGATTGAAATTAAACCCGGAACTTCGCGGGCAAAAATTCTGGATAAACTGTTCAGCGAGTTGATTCAGGATAAGATTGTGGAACCAACATTTGTGCTGGACCATCCGAAGGAAACCACCCCGCTGGCGAAATCCCACCGAGCGGATCCGCGACTGGTTGAGCGGTTTGAGCCGGTGGTATGCGGAATGGAGGTTGGAAATGCTTTCAGTGAGTTGAATGACCCGCAGGAGCAACGGGAGCGTTTTATTGAAAGTGTGCGCCGTAACGAAGAATATGCAACGGTGGATGAGGATTACTGTATGGCACTGGAGTATGGATTGCCACCGACAGGTGGACTGGGTATTGGTATCGACCGGTTGGTGATGCTGTTTACCAATCAGGATTCAATTCGGGATGTCATTCTGTTTCCGCAGTTGAAGAAAGAGAAAAAATGAACTCCGGTTGTTCAGCTACGGGAAAAAAGTTGAAAGATTAAGGTAAAATCAGGTGTATGAGATTTGAATTTTTTATTGCCCGGCGCTATCTGCAGGGACGAAGCCGGCACTTGCTTTCCGGGACGAGTGCGATTGCGATTGGTGGTGTATTTGTCGGGGTGGCGGCGATTATCATCGTGCTTTCGGTTGAAAACGGGTTTCATAAAGAACTGCGTGACCGGATTCTTGGTGCTTCTCCTCATATTACCATTTCGCAGTTTGGTTATAAGCCGATTTATTACAATCCAGAAAATGATTCTCTGCTTGAGAAAATCAGACGGGTTCCCGGAGTAGTACAGGTAGCACCTTTCATTTATAGTAAGATTTTACTCCGGTCAGGTTCACTGGTTGAAGGCGGGGTGGTAAAAGGTGTTGATCCGAAGCTGGAGAGCCGGATGACCGAAATTAGCCGAAGTATGGTGGATGGTTCATTTTCAGTGGAATCGTCCGGAGCGGTGATTGGGGTTGAGCTGGCTCGAAGTCTCGGTATATTCGTGGGCGATGAGATTATGCTTTTTTCGCCGTTTGCCGGCACCGCGACACCGGTTGGTTATTTACCAAGAACCCGCACTTTTCGGGTGACGGGCATTTTTGATGCTGGAATGTATGAATACAATTCCAGTTTTGTGTTTGTTGGGCTTAAGGATTTACAGAATTTTTTAGGGATGCCGGATCGGATTAGCGGCTACGAGGTGAAGTGTGCCGACCCGCTGAATGCCAGTTCGGTGGCAAAACGGGTGGCATGGGAACTGGGAACACCTTTCCGGGCGACCGACTGGATTGCTCAGAATAAAAATCTTTTTACCGCATTGCGGCTGGAAAAGGTAGTGACTTTTATTGTGCTGGTGCTAATTGTGCTGGTAGCAGCGTTCAATATCGTTGGGATGTTGACGATGATGGTTATCCGTAAGACCCGGGAGATCGGGATTCTTAAGACAATTGGTGCCCGGTCTCAGGCAATTACCCGGATTTTTATGCTCGTCGGGCTGCTGATTGGAGTTCTGGGAACTGCTGGAGGTGCAATTTTTGGATTTGTAATCTCCTGGCTGCTCAATCGCTACCGGTTTGTTAATCTGCCCGGAGATGTTTATTTTATTAAAAATCTGCCGGTGCAGATGCAGTTGCAGGATTTTATAATAGTCTGTGCGTCGGCGATGGTGATTACTTTTCTGGCAACATTCTATCCGGCATATCGGGCAGCAAAACTCCAGCCAGTGGATGCAATCAGATATGAGTGACACTGACCGGCGTAAACAACCTTTCCAGAAAAAGCTGGTTTCTCTTGAGGTGATGTTGTGAATGAACGGGTGTTAATTGCCGAGGATATCTGGCGCAGTTTTCAAACCGGACCGGAAAGGCTGGAGGTGCTGAAAGGAGTTAGTCTCGAGGTGCGAAAAGGTGAACTGGTAGCAATTGTTGGACCATCCGGTTCTGGAAAATCAACTTTACTTCATATTTTAGGGGGGTTGGACCGGCCGGATCGGGGGCGGGTTATACTTGACTCCTGTGATATTTTTAATTATCCTGAAACCAGATTGCCAGAACTGCGCAGCCAGAAGGTTGGTTTTGTGTTTCAGTTTCACCACCTTTTGAGCGAGTTTTCAGTTCTGGAGAATGTAGCGGTGCCGTTGTTGATTGCCGGTATGGAACGAAGAGAGGCATTGAAACGGGCGGGCGAGGTACTGTCTGAGGTTGGTTTTAGTTCGCGGTTACAGCATAAGCCGGCTGAACTTTCCGGGGGTGAAAGGGCATTGGTGGCTGTGGCGCGAGCATTAGCCAATTCACCGGCAATTATCTTTGCCGATGAACCTACCGGAAATCTGGATGCGCGGTCAACCGAGGTGCTCATGAATCTTTTGGTCCGTTTGTGTCGGAGTGGTCGGACAATGCTGGTGGTTACTCATAATGAAAGAGTAGCCCGGGTGGCGATGCGCACATTGGTTTTGCAGGACGGAAGACTGGTTGAAAAAATGACCGATGACGCAATCGGAAAAGAAAGGAGTTAAAAATGAGGTTATGTGATTTATGCGGGAAGCGAGAGGCAGCTTTAACCGTGCGTCAGCTTGATAAGGAAGGGAAGGCAACCGAACTGGCAATCTGCGCGGAGTGTGCCCGGAAACGGGGTTTTACCAGTGTTGAGGATTTGAAACAGAACGCTCATGAGATTCTCGCTGAGTTGAAGGCAAAGATTGGCGAAAAGGATAAAGAGGTAGTCTGCCCCAGTTGTAAAATGAGTTTTGCCGATTTTAAGAAACTGGGCAGGCTGGGATGTGCGGAATGCTACCGGACTTTTGCCGAACAGCTTCGACCACTGGTAAGGCGACTTCACAGTTCGGTTCAGCATGTTGGCAAGAGCCCGCAACAGGGCAGAAAACGGGCGCAGGAGCGTTTGGAGGTTGAGCGTTTGCGAGCCGAGCTGGAACAGGCAATCAGGGATGAGGATTACGAACGGGCAGCGAGTCTGCGTGACCGTTTGAAAAGGGCCGGTGCAGGTGAATAATATGGGTTTGGTTCCGGAAAAAGTGGGTGCCTGGTTGAGTCAGTCCGGGCCGGAAAACGATGTGGTGATTTCCACCCGGGTCCGGCTTGCCCGAAATATTGAAGATGTGCCTTTTCCCGGGAGAATGAAGCCTGGAGATGCGGAGCTGGTATTGGAAACAATTCGCTGGGCGTTCGGGGAAATTGGCTATTTAAATAAGGGACAGTTTTTTGAGGATGGGATGTTGACTGAACCAGATGGTCAGTATTTTGTGGAGCGACATCTGGCATCACCGGATTTCATTGCCAGTAAGAACCGGAAGGGGCTGTTCGTATCCAGTGATGAGCGAGTCAGCGTGATGGTTAACGAGGAGGACCACCTGCGGGTTCAGGCGCTGGCTGCCGGTCTTGATTTTACAACCGCTTTCGGCCTTGCCTCTGAACTGGATGAGCAATTGGAAAAGCAATTGACCTATGCTTATTCCGAAGAATTCGGATTTTTGACCGCCTGCCCGACCAACCTTGGGACCGGGATGCGAATTTCGGTCTTTCTGCATTTGCCAGCGCTGGTGCTGACCAGGGAGATTGATAAGGTCCTGCGCGGGGCTTATGCGGTTGGACTGGTGGTGCGCGGAATTTATGGAGAAGGCAGTGAAACGAAAGGGAATTTGTTTCAGATTTCCAATCAACGGACGCTCGGTCAGTCCGAGGCGGAGATTATTGAGGTGCTAATGAATGTCTCCCGTCAGATTATTGATTATGAACGCAAGGCACGGGAATATCTGATGCACAACCTGCGAGTGGAAATTGAGGATAAGGTTTTTCGTTCGCTCGGGATTTTGCGCGGGGCGCGGATAATCTCATCTGAGGAGGCAACCAATCTGCTGGCGACGGTGCGGTTGGGGGTGGTACTGGGGATTATTAACGAACTGAATGTCAGCGAGGTTTCCCAGCTGCTGGTATTAATCCGTCCCGCCAATCTTCAGGTGTTACTGGGAGAGAAACTCTCGGCGGTGGAGCGGGATGAGCGCCGGGCGACCTTTATCCGTCAGAAACTGGTGAAATAGTTTATGTTGATTGACGAAGATAAGCAGCTAAGGCTTAAACAGTTGCCGGCAGTGGAAAAGTTATTCAATGATGAGCGGGTACAAGAGTTATGCAGTGAACTGCATCCCAGGCTGGTCAAACGGGTTATTCGGGATTATCTTGATGAGGTGCGTTCGGAAATACTTGCGGGGATGGGTGCTGGTTTCCAGTTTGAAGAACTAATTACCCGCTTGCAAGTTGCGCGCAAGCCGAGTTTAACCAGAGCAATCAACGGGCTGGGGGTGGTGCTTCATACTGGACTGGGAAGGGCACCACTGGCAAAGGTGGCACAGCAGGCGTTGACTGACGTCAGTGAACATTTTGCTGCGTTGGAAATCAATCTACGAAACGGTCGGCGCGGTAATCGCTATGAGCATGTGGAACCACTTTTATGTGAATTGACCGGTGCCGAAGCAGCGATGGTGGTTAACAACAACTGTGCAGCCACGCTGCTGATTCTCGCTACAGTTGCCCGAGGGAAGGAGGTAATAGTATCCCGTGGTCAGCTGATTGAAATTGGTGGGTCGTTCCGAATTCCTGAGGTGATGCTTCAGAGTGGTTGTCGGATGGTGGAGGTGGGCACGACCAACCGCACCCATTTCCGCGACTACGAGAATGCAATCACCCCTGAGACGGGAGCGATTCTGCGCGTGCACACTTCTAATTACCGGATTATTGGATTTACCAAAGAGGTTGGGTTGGAGGAACTGGTTCGGCTGGGTAGAAAATATTCAATTCCGGTGATTGACGACCTTGGTTCTGGTGCGTTAATTGACCTTTCAAAATACGGACTGCCTAAAGAGCCGGTGGTGAGTGAATCAATTGCAACCGGTGCCGATGTCGTTTGCTTTTCCGGTGACAAACTGATCGGTGGTTGTCAGGCTGGAATAATTGTGGGCAGGCGGGAATTGATTTCCCGAATGAAAAAAAATCCTCTAACCCGGGCGTTGCGGTGTGATAAACTTACCTATGCGGTTCTGGAAAGGACGTTAGAACTTTTTCTGGATGAGGAGCGGGTGGTTAAAGAGCATAGCCTGTTTCAGATTCTTTTAAAGCCACTGTCCCAGATTGAGGCGGAGGCAGAGGTACTGGTTGCGCAGCTACGGGATAAATTAGGTAACAATGCCGAATTTAAAATCATAGCGACCAAAGCTGAGGTTGGAGGGGGCTCGCTGGCGACCGAGAGTCTGGAGTCCAGAGCGGTGGCGATTAAACCCAAAAATGTCACCGTTGATGAACTTGCGCGAAAGATGCGTTTTTTCAAGCCGCCAGTTTTTGGCAGGGTAGAGAAGGATGAGTTTTTGCTGGACTTCCGGACGATTCGGGCTGACGAAATCGCAATAGTGGCTCAGGCGCTGGTTTCGGCGCTTGGTAATTAAGTTCGTAGATTTGACAAAGCGGAAGGGGTAAATACACTTTTTAAGTGAAAGAGAAAAAAAGTTTTGCAGTTCTGGCCTCAGGAAGAGGGACAAATTTTGAGGCGCTGGCGCGGGCGGCGGAAAATCCTGATTTTCCCGGGGTGATAAAGGTGCTAATTGTCAATGTGCCGGAGGCACAGGTAATTAATCGGGCAAATACCTTTCGGATCCCCAGCGTGGTTGTTGACCATCGGCAGTTCAAAAAACGGCAAGATTTTGAGACCGAGGTTATTCGGATACTTGAACCTTATTCTGTTGAACTGATTTGCCTTGCCGGGTTCAATCGCATCCTTTCCAGTTTATTTTTGCAGCGTTTTCCCATGCGGATTATGAATATCCATCCTTCCCTTTTGCCCGCTTTTGCCGGTTTGCAGGGAATTGATGTTCATCGGGCGGTGATTGAATACGGGGTCAAGGTAACCGGTTGTACTGTTCACTTTGTTACCGATGATGTCGATGCCGGTCCGATTATAATTCAACGCGCAATTTCGGTCAGGGATGTTGATACTCCGGAATCGCTTGCACTGCGGGTGCTGGTAGAAGAACATCAGGCATATCCGCAGGCGGTTCGGCTGTTTCTGGAGGATCGACTGGAAATCGTTGGTCGTCGGGTCTTTATCCGTTCCTGATGAACGGACGGCTTCGGGTTGCGGTTGTCGGTTGCGGTGTGCAGGCACAGCTGGCACTACTGCCGGCACTTAAAGCCAATTCTGCAATTGAACTGGTGGCACTATGTGACATAGATGTGCGTAAACTGCATCAATTGAGCGCCCGTTATAATGTAAAGCGCTACTATACCGATTTTGACCGGCTCAAGGAAGAGAATGATATTAATGCCGTGGTCATCGCCACCCCGAATTATCTGCATGCCCCGATGGCAATTGCGGCAATGGAGAGTGGCAAGGATGTGCTGTGTGAAATCCCGCTGGCGACCAGTAGTCGTGAGGTGGAGGATATGGTCAGCACGGCGCAGCGGGAGCGCCGCCGGCTGATGCCCTGTCTGGCGACCAGACTACGGGCTGATGTGCAGATTGTCCGGAAGTATATTGAGCACCAGGACTTGGGACAACTGTATTATGCCAAGACCGGCTGGTTGCGGGGACGGCAGGCGTGGTCACCTTCAAGCTGGCAGCGGGAGCGTCAATTGGCCGGTGGGGGAGCATTTTTGAATTTAGGGAGCGTATTGTTGGATTCAGCGCTGTGGCTGCTTGCGCCGGCAAGGCCGATTTCAATCATCGGGGTCGGTGCGGGGCATCGGGGGAAAAATGGTAAAACCGACCGCACGGTGGAGGATACAGCATTTGCATTAATCAGATTTGATACCGGTTTTGTGCTAACGGTGGAGGTGGGCTGGAGTCTTCTTCTGGAACGTGATTTTGTTTATTTTAATTTATTCGGAACACAGGGTGCGGCAGTGCTCAATCCTTTGACGATTAATAAAGAGGTTCAGGGGAGATTGGTGAATATCACCCCGGGGATAACAATCCGCGCTCAGGTGCGAAGTGCCTATCAGCAGTTGATTAAAAAATGGGTTGATGCACTTCTGAAGGATACAGCACCGGAGGTGGCGGTTGCTGATGCATTATTGATTAACCAGCTTGCCGATGCCTTTTATATATCAAATGCCAGTGGTGCCGAGGTAAGACTGTCAGTATTGAAAGGTTAATATCTTGACTTCCCGGAATATAAAGGAAACAAAGGGCAGAGTCCTGCCCTTACGCAAACGGGTTTCAAACTGGAAAAAGGTTTGGCTGTTATTTTTTGCCTCCCTGGCACTCGGTCTGGCATTTGCGCCCTTTCCGTTCCGTTTTTTTGCATTTTTTTCGTTAGTTCCGTTCTTCTGGGTGCTAAATCATTCCCGACGTTGGTTTTTCTGGGGGTGGCTGTTCGGTTTTTTTGCGGCGGCATTTCACCTCTGGTGGCTTTTATTTTTAGTAGTGCCAGTTGAACCGATAACCAGGTTATTACTTAATATCGGCGTGATTCTTTTATTCGGTTATCTCGGACTCTACTGGGGATTTCTGGCGCTTGCGGTGCGCAGGTTTGGGTTCTGGAGCGCACCGCTGATTCTGCCAGTGCTTGAGTTTTTAAAGACTAGGGGGCAGATTGCTTTTCCCTGGGACTTTTTAGGCTCGGCGTTCGCCTCCTGGCCGGTTTTTATTCAACCCGCAGCGGTGGGGGGGATTTATCTGGTCTCAGCGCTTGTCGTACTAATTAATCTACTGATTTACGGGCTCTTGTTCAATCGGAGAAAAAAGGTTTATGCGCTGGCGTCGCTTGCGGTTCTGGTGGTTATACCGGTATTCGGGTTTATAAGAATGCGGGCAAACCGTAAATGGTTTGATGTGGCAATTGTTCAGCCGAATGTGGCGCCGCTGGAGAAAGGCGATTTAAACTCGCGGCAAAAGATTCAAGCTGACCTTTTCCGGCTGACCCGGGATGCGGCTAAATACAAACCTGCGCTGGTGATATTTCCGGAAACTGCAACGCTCGTGGACATAACCCATTCGACCGAAATGGGTCCGGCACTGCAAAAACTGGTTGATTCGCTGGACATTGAGATTTTTACCGGAAGCCCTATTTATGATGATGAGCATTACTCCTGGCACAACGGTGCGGTGTTGATTCAACCCGGTTGCCCAACTATCCGTACCCGCTATTACAAAATACGGCTCGTTCCTTTTTCAGAAAAGATTCCTTACAGTGATGAACTGCCAGTAATTCGGAAATTGATTGGCACGGTGGATATGGGTAATTGGGACCGGGGGTGGGAAATAACGATTTTCAATTCCCGGGTTGGCAAAATTTCCGGGCTTATCTGTTTTGAAGCGATATTTCCTGACTTGGCAAGGGAGTTTGTGCGCCGGGGTTCACGCCTGCTGGTGAATGTAACTAATGATGGGTGGTTCGGTCGGCTGCCTGGAGCATATCAGCATGCCGACCTGGCGGTTATGCGCACGGTTGAAAATGGTGTGCCAATGGTTCGTTGCGCCAACAATGGGATTTCTTTTATCGTTGACCCATATGGCAGGGTGCTCAAACGAACACAATTATTTGAACAAACAGTAATTACCGGCACTGTTCCTCAGCCGATTGAACCTACACCCTATCGCCGATTTGGCGACTGGGTGGTGCTTAGTTATCCTTTTGGCTTGCTCATCGGGTTGTTAATTCGACGGATATTTAGCGGAGTTTAACCGCCAGTGCGACCGGTCGAGTCCAGGTTTGGGTTGTGCCGGTGCCGGTTACCGCCTTAATATTCAATAGATAGATACCTGCGGGTAATGGGTTGAGCCGGTCGTCAGTTCCATCCCATTTAACATCATAATAACCACCCGGAGCATCGCGGAGCAGTTCACGGACCCGGCGTCCTTTCAAATCGTAGATTTCAACCGTCAGGCGATACCCGGTGCGGGGCGAATTTAACATAATGGTAAGCACCTGATTATCCCAGGGGGAAAACGGGTTCGGAAAGATAGAATCAACTGTCAGCTGTTCAACCGGCGGAAACGCAGCGGTAGTGTCTTTAAAGTCATCCCGAAATCGGGGCAGAAGTTGATAGCCAGTATTATAGGGTTCTGTATAGTCATATTGCCCGACAATGCCGGTGATGCGCAACCGTCTGCCTAATTCAATCCAGTTGACCGGGATGCCGGTGTTGTCCTGAACCCGGATTGCAATTGCTGGAGTGCCGTTTTTGATGGTGAGGTTATAACCGGTTCCGGAACGAACCGGGGGAGAAATAACATCGCCGACCACGGTGAGTAAACTGCTTTCCATCATTTCGGTGAGTGGGGAGTTAAAAGGGAGCAGTCTGGGAATAACCTGCAAAACTGTGCTGTCGGTAACCCAGAGTGCGCCCCCGGCAATTTCGGTGAGACCATTATATTCAGTTACCTTGCCGATGACCGCCAGTTCTATTCCGAGCGAATCCAGAAACCGGGTTTGCTCTGCAGGAGAGGTACAGTTATAGATATTTATCCCCTGGGTTTGGTCCTGAATATAAAGGCTGGGACTGCTGCCAGAAGTAAATATTCGTGCCGGACCGGTTATCCGTCCTTGAACTCGAACCCAGGTATTGAGCAATTCTGGCGTGACCCCATCAGGACCAGGACGCTGGGTCTCGGCAATTGTTCGTAAAGGAATACTGAGGGCATCTTTTGAAAAATCGGTACGAAATCGGGGCAGGAGTTGATAACCGGTTAGTAACTGGGTGGTGTCGGATGTGTACTGACTTTTAATTCCGATGATTGTAAACGTATCAGGATAACAGACAAAACCCGGGATTTCGGTTTCGGCATCAATCCGGACCTGGGTCGTCCCGGTTGAATCCTCAAGCACATAATTACTATTACCCTGTAAAAAAACTGCTCCGATACGAACCCCGGAAATTCTAACCAGCTCCCCTTCATATTCCTCTTTATTCATTTGTGCGCAGGTTAAAAGCCTTGGTTCGGGTAAGGGGCGGTTGGTGCCCAGAAGTGTGATTGTGGCGTTAGAAATTTCGGTTTTCCCCCGATACAGGTCAACTCTGCCCGTAACCAGAACACTATCACCTAAATCTGCATTCTGAAATGTAAAACTAAACACATTTACCCCAGCACTGGAATCCTGAATGTAAATATCGGTATAACGAATATCAAAAATTGAGTCCGGAGCGGTCACGATGCCGGTGACGGTAACGGTCTGCCCCCTTCGGTCTGGTTTGCCGTCATTATCCAGGTCCTCAATTGCCTCCCGGATTGGAATTAGCTGAGCGGTCAATAGTGCAGGCAAAATTAGGGTGCTGACAAGTACAAAGCGTCGGAACCCATCCCAATTCATTTTTTCATCTCCTTTTTCAGCGCCTCAGCAGCCTCATCAAGCGCGTGCTGCGGGTCAACCCGGCTCCGGACCATTTTCTCCAGCGCATCACCCAGCAGGCGCCTTCCTGAAAACCAGTTTTCGGTTTTAGGTTCGGATACCAGATAATCCAGCTGTTTCAGAGCTGGCTCCAGCCCGGGAACTTCTTTAAGCATCTTTTGGTAAACCGGATTCTGGAGCGCACTTCGGCGCACCGGCACATAGCCGGTTTTGCTTGCCCATTTTGCCTGCTGTTCTGGACTCACAAACCATTTTACAAATTTCCAGGCAGCCTCAATCTGTTCCGGAGTTCCGATGCGGAAAATCCCGATATTTGTGCCGTAACCAATAACTGCGGGTTTACCGTCTACCGGCAGCGGTGCAACACCAAGAGTAAAGGTCAGGTTTGGTTTAAGAAATGCATAAGAAACCGATGTGGACTGGATACAGGCAATTTTACCAGCAAGAAAATCGTTCTGCGGTTCGTACCCGGCACCGTAATACACACTGGAATCCTCATTAACCAGACTGTTAAGGAACCGGGCAGCACGAACCCCGGCTGAGGAATTAAAAACCGGTTCGCCAGTTTTCTCGTCCAGGAAAGCACCCCCATACTGGATTAACAGAGTGCCGAAGATCCCTTCATTCACAATTCCGGCACCACCGTACCTTCCAGCCCGCCGGTCGGTCAATCGCACGAGCATTTGGCGCAGGTCCTCCCATCGGTCAGGGAATTTATCATAACCGGCATTTTTCAGCAGTTCAACATTATAGAAAAACACGGGCATTGATTTATTAAATGGCAGGGTCACCAGTCGGTTGTCCCAGGTGTTATTCTGGACCAAAGCGGGATAGAAATCCGCAATTTCCTCCGGGCTCAGACCTGCTGGTGAGTGAATCAGCGAGTCAACTACAATTAGTTTATTGAGTGCATAGAATTGAGCCGTCCAGGACTCATACATCTGCGCAAGGTTAGGGGGAGAGTTCACCTGAACCGCACCCATCAATTTCTGGGCAAGACTGGAGTAATTTGCCATTGAAACCAGTTGCACTTCAATTTCCGGATTGACAGATTCAAACTCTTTTACCATTTCCTCCAGAACATCGCCGAGCGGTCCCCCCATCGCGTGCCAGAAAGTAACGACCACTTTTTTCCCGGGTGATTTTCCCCTGGCTGGGCCGCAACTGGTAATTGCAAAGGCTACGGCTAAAAAAATCAAAGTCCGTTCAAAAAAACATCTCATCAAAACAATTCTATTACCAGTCGGCTGACTGTCAAATAAAGAATTCATAATTATGCTAATGAGTGTGGACTTGACCCGGTTAATCACCTCCGTATAATCGGATAGATGGAGAAAAAACGAATTTTAACCGGTGACCGTCCAACCGGTCCACTGCATCTTGGCCATTATATTGGCTCACTTGCAAACCGGGTTAAACTGCAAAGCGATTACGATACCTTTATCATAATCGCTGACCTCCAGGCGCTAACCACTAACTTTGACCGTCCGGAGAGGTTGCGACAGGACGTATTAAATGTGGCAATGGATAACATTGCCTGTGGAGTTGACCCAGCACAGTCTACCATCTTCCTTCAGTCAATGGTATCGGCAATTGCCGAACTCACGGTGATTTATGCCAACCTTGTGACCGTCCAGCAATTAATGCACAACCCGACGATTAAAACCGAAGCAAAACAGTATAACTTTGAAGAATCAATGCCTTACGGCTTTCTTGGTTATCCGGTAAGTCAGGCAGCCGATATTACGTTCTGCCAGGCACATCTTGTTCCAGTGGGAGAAGACCAGGCACCGCACATAGAACTCACGCGCAAAATTGTCCGCAAATTCAACTCAATTTATGCCCCGGTTTTGATTGAACCCGAGCCAATTCTCAATCCCAGGCTAATCGGTTTAGATGGAAATACCAAAATGTCCAAAAGTCTTGGGAATGCAATTTACCTTTCTGACCCGCCAGCTGAAGTAAAAAGGAAAGTTGCCAGTGCGGTTACTGACCCGGCACGGATTCATCCTCACGATCAGGGGCATCCTGAAGTTTGTGTAGTGTTTAGGTATCACCAGCACTTTAACTCTAATGAAGTAGCCGATATTGAGAAGCGGTGTCGCGCCGGTACTATTGGCTGCGTGCCGTGCAAAAGACGTTTGACGGAGGTGTTGAATAAATTTCTGGAACCATTCCGGGAACGTCGGGCATCACTGGAGAAAAATCCGGACCTGGTCTGGGATATATTGAAAACCGGGACCGCGCGTGCCCGTGCTGAAGGGGAAAAGACGATGGCACAGGTGCGCGCCGCGATGAAAATTGACTATTTCCCTCTTCCCCGAAGAGATTGAAGGACAGATTTAAGAAGGCAAAATTGGCACGCGCCAACTTTGGGATAATTCTTGCTGCAGGCCGGGGAACAAGGTTTGGAAAACTGAAGCAGTTTGTCCGAGTACGAGCAAAGCCGCTGCTTTATTACAGCCTGCGCGCATTTGAACTTTGTCCCGCGGTCAGTGAATACGTGGTGGTGACCAACCCTGAGAAAATTTCTCTGGTAAGAAGAATGGTGCGTGATTTCCGAGCGCAAAAGGTACGGATGATCGTCCCGGGTGGTCCCCAGCGGATGGACTCGGTGGCAGCAGGACTAAAGGTATTGCCGGAATCGGGTTATGTAGCACTTCACGATGCCGCCCGGCCTTTGATTGTGCCGGAAATGCTTAGCCAGGGGTTTCAAGCGGTTCAAAAAAGCAGGGCGGTGACGTTTGGGGGACCGCTGACTGATACAGTTAAAGAGCTTCGGGGCAACCGGATTATCCGTACGTTAGAACGCAAAAATTTGGTGGCAACTCAAACACCACAGTTTTTTGAGCTTGAACTCTTGCGCCGGGCTTATGCCCGTTTACAAAAAGAACAGCTTTTGGTGACTGATGAGTGTCAGGCGGTTGAGTTTATAGGGATTCAGCCCGTAGTGCTCATCAACCCGCGATTGAATCTGAAGGTCACTTATCCGGCGGATTTAACCCTTTGTGAGGCTCTTTTATGACCCGGGTTGCGGTATTTGGGTCTACCGGTTCGGTCGGGCGGTCGACTCTAAAGGTTATTGCCCATCTTAAGAGTCTCTTAAAACTGGATTTAATTGTTGCCCGGAAATCAGTAGGTGCGATTTGTGCCCAGGCATTGCGGTATCAGCCCGGACAAGTAGGGCTCATTGATCCACTGGCAGCAACTGCGGCGAAAAGAAAATTAAAAGGCAAATACCTGGTGCTTGGGGGAAATCAAGCGCTGACCGAGTATGCCCGAACCGGGGATTATGATATTCTGGTTATGGCAATGGCAGGAACTGCCGGTCTAGAGGTGGTGCTGACCGCATTGCGCCGCGGCAAAAAGGTGGCGCTGGCAACTAAAGAACTGCTCGTTGCCTATGGAGAGTTCATAATGAAAATCTGCCGGCGTCATCACGGCACAATTCTGCCGCTGGATTCTGAACTGGCGGCAATTCATCAATGCCTTAATGACCGGCCGGTAGCGGATGTCGAGCGGGTAATACTTACCGCATCGGGGGGGCCGTTCTGGCAGCATGGTCCGCCAGTTGATGCCCGGCTTGATCAGGTGCTCCGACACCCCACCTGGAAGATGGGGAGAAAAATTACAGTTGATTCGGCAACATTGATGAATAAAGGGCTGGAAGTAATTGAAACCTGTCGATTATTTAACTTAAGACCTGACCAGGTGACAGCTGTTCTTCATCCCGAATCAATTGTCCATTCACTTGTGGAGTTTCGCGATGGCTCAATCCTTGCCCAACTTTCCGAACCAGATATGCGCTTGCCGATTCAATATTGTCTCACCTATCCGCAACGGGTAAAATCTTCTGTTTCACCTTTAAAGTTTGACCGTGAACGTCAGTTAAGGTTTCTACCGATTGACCGCCGGCGGTTTGTGTGTCTTGAATTGGCTTTCCAGGCATTAAAGGCAGGCAGCGCCGCGACCTGCGTCCTGAATGCTGCTGATGAAATAGCGGTGCAGTTGTTTCTTGAAGGCAAAATTGCATTTGGAGCGATTCCGGATATAATCAAAAAAGCGTTGAACCGATTTACTCCCCAAAAACCCAGCCCTTACCGGCTGGCAGAATTACGAAGACTCGAACTCCAGGTTAGCCATTATGTCAGAAACCTGATTGGCGATTCCGGGAGGTGAAATGTTTACTTCGTTAAGCACAATTCTGGTGGTGCTGCTTTTAATCGGCGTCCTGATAACATTTCATGAGTTTGGACATCTATTTGTTGCCAAACTTGCTCACATTCCGGTGGAATCTTTTTCCGTCGGTTTCGGACCGGTAATTTTTAAAAAACGGTTCCAGGAAACCGAATACCGGCTATCACTAATACCGCTGGGTGGTTATATCAAAATGGTTGGGGAAGAAAATCCGGACCAAGGGGGATACAGCACCAAGCCCGCGGGCGTCAGAATTGCGGTAGTAGCAGCTGGCCCGTTTTTTAATTTAATTTTAGGTTTTATTTTAATTGTGGCGATGTATTTGAATTTCGGTGTCACTTATCTCCCGCCGGTGGTGACACCGGGGTCAGCAACAAGGAGCGCCCGGGTCGATTTGGAACCCGGTGACCTGATTCTGACCGCAGTTGGTGAAACAATTCCGGATTTTGAAGTGCTACAACAGGTTCTGAACAAAAATCGGGGTACAGTAATACCGCTCAAAATTCGGCGCGGCGCCCAGATCTTACGGCTCACCTATCCGGTCCCGGACTCACTTGAATTGGAGCCATTTATTCCACCGGTAATTGACCGGGTGCGGGCGGGCAGTCCGGCAGCCCGGGTAGGGTTACAGCCCGGAGACCGGATTGTAGCTGTTGCCGGAATTCCAATCAGCAGCTGGGAAGAATTTGTGCGCATCGTGAGGGAAAATGGCGCCAACCGGATTGAAATTAAATATCTGCGCCGCGATTCATTATATACCGATTCAATTACACCGACGGTAGAACAGGACCAATTGACCCGGGAGCGGTTTGGCCAGATTGGAGTCTGGGTGCGGTTACCTAAGAAAAAGATGGCGCTACCGGTGGCGGTCTGGGAAGGTGTGCGTCGGACCGGTTATATCACTGTTCAGACATTTGTCATAATTTACAAAGTTATCACCCGTCAAATTTCCAGCCGGGCAATCGGTGGACCCATTATGGTAGCAAAAATTGCCTATGAAGGGGCAAGTTGGGGAATGGAGTATTTTCTTGCCCTCTGGGCACTGCTGTCAATAAATTTGTTTGTTGTCAACATGCTACCGGTGCCGGTCCTTGATGGTGGACGGATACTACTCGACATAATTGCAACAATCCGGCGGCACCGGTTGACCGAACGGGAATTAAACTGGGCTAACAATATTGGCTGGGCATTAATCGGCTTACTTGTTGCACTGACGCTGTTTAACGACATCCGGCGGCTTTTTCAAAAGTGAAAATTCTTGCCGTTGCAGCCGCGTTTGAGTCGCAAAAGTTTGTCGGCGGTTATCCGCCGAAAGGTGCCCGGCTTTTTCTCCAGCCGGACATTGAAATTTGTCGCCTTGCCTCTTTGACTAACGAAGACGAATTCGTTTATCAGGATGAAAGGGTAGAAATAATTGGCCAGGGTGATTTTCAGCTGGTGTTGGTTAGAATTCAATTCAATCAAGAGGAATCAGCCCGTCCCCTGGTTGAGCGATTTACGGAGATCGGCATTCCGGTACTGGTATTTGGCCCACAGGTGACTGCCTGGGACGACACCGAAGTTCCGGGCTGGGTGAAACATATGGTGCGCGGCGATATTACCTTAGTCTGGGATCGAATTCTTCAAGACTGTAAAAGTGGAAAACTTCAGCCACTTTATTCCGCGCCGCAGGAACCGCACTATGTTGTTCCGCGGTTTATCTTTCCGCAACCATTACTGATGAACAATCATTATCAAGCAGTGCAGTTTGTCCGTGGCTGTGCCTGCCCGTTAGAATTTAAAAAGTTGTGCCCTGAGTTTCTTTATTATGGTGAGCGGACTGCATTTCGTTCCCGGGATGAGATTGTCGGCGAAGTAGTCTCTTTGCCCGGCAAATACATTCACCTACTTGATGATGATGTAGCGTGCGCGCCCGATTATTATTATAAACTTTTTGCCCATCTCTGGCGCTACCGACGGCACTGGAGGGTTAATGCGGGTGAGCACCTCTTTGATTATCCAGCGCTCATACGACTCCTATCAAAAGCAGGGGTGAAGATTATTTTTCTTAACGAGACTTTTCTTAATTCCCGTCTTGAGCAGGCTTTAACAAGTGAAGCGATGGTGAAATATCTGTACCGCCGGGTGAAATTTCTTCAGTCCCGACGGATGCTTGTTGGTGCCCGCCTTGTCCTGCCGGCAACGGGGGTAGATTTTCGGCAAATCGCGAATGTCCTGACAAGAATTGACCTTGATTTTATTGAACCCCGGTTTGTCGCCATTGATCATGAGGGACAACCCAGACTGGTGCCGGTTTGTTATCATCCGATGGTTCAATCGGACGAGCCAGGTTGGCTCATGAGCCGTTTTTATGCCTTTGATTTGCTCGTTGACCGGTTTGTCCGCCGTCCCCGGCGGGTGGGATTTCATTCCACGCTCTGGTATTTAATTCCCTATAGTCTGGCATATCGGCAGAATTTCCTTGAAGGGATACCTATCTAACCTAATAAATCTGACATTTCAAAAGAGTTGAAAATACCCCGTCAGGCTACGCCTGCCACCCCTTTACAAAAGGGGAATCAGGCTCAGGTTTAATTGAAATTAGAGAACTGGTTCCACACGCTTAACTTCGGGAATCTGCTGTTTCAGCGTTTGTTCGACACCCGCAGCGAGAGTCAAGCTGGAAAAGGGGCAATGAGCGCAGGCGCCGGTAAGTCGGACTTTTACCACACCGTCATCAGTAATTTCAATAAGTTCAATATCTCCGCCATCCAGCTGCAATCCTGGTCTGATTTTTTCTTTAATGACTTTGCTGATGTTGTTTTTTATTTCTTCGTTCATTTTAAATCTGCCTTTCTCAACGTTTCCAGAGCACCGGTCGGTCGGGTGACCGCGTTCCTGCCGATGCGCCATTCTTTAAGTTCTTCGTCGGTATAGGGTTTTACTGAGTAGATTTTGTCTTTACCGGTAATCTTTACTTGTTTGTTATCTGGATTGTCACAATAACGGGCACAAATTCTTGCTGCCATTTCAATATCATTGGATGTTAACTGGGGTGCCCGTAATATTGCCACCGGACCATTGGTCGCTACCGGTTTTAAGATTACGTCCGAAGGTTTGGCAAGACTCTCCAAAGTTTTGTTTTCAGCTTCATTTCTGCCGATTATTACTTTTGCTTTACCGGGTAGCCGGAAATGACGACCATAATGTAGAATTTCAACTTCTTTCAGGTTCTGGAACTCATTATGCTTTATTGCATCCTGACACCTGACCGCAAAATTGGGTTCGGTGAGCAGACAACCAGCCCCCGGGGGTGGATAGTCAACTATTCCGTATTCTCGTGCGAGTCGAATCTGGCGGCGACGGTTACGACCGTGGAAGTCAAAAAGCCGTTCCCGGCGGACCAGTCCGGTCAGTTCGGGAATAGTCGGCTCAAGAATTTTTGCGGATAAGGGCCGGAGAATCTTTCCTTCCAGACCAACGGTTTTCTCCAGCAATTTCATTGAGCGTTTACTCTGGGAAATCGGCCGCTGGCCGATAACCTCTCCGGTAAAGATAAAATCCGCCCGGATTTCATTCATCAAGGCTTTTGCCTGTTGCAACATAAAAGTTAGACAATCAATACAGGGTGCCATTTCCAGAGTGTAACCAAACTTCGGTGACCGCACTATTTCCAGATATTCATCACCAGCCGCTACTGAAACCAGGCTGACATTGAGCAATTTCGCCATTGCCTGTAACTGGTCATCGGTCGCTACCCGGCCAATAACCGGAAATGGAAGTTTGAAGTTAAGGGCGACGGCGGCAATTTTCTGTTCGGTAATAATTTTGAATGCAAGAATACTATCCAGACTGCCGGAAAATAACCCAACTGCTTTGGAATTACGACTGGTAATCATATTTTTTCTTCGTCATTGACCCTAAACCCTCATTCATTTAGAAATTCTACATTTCTTTTGGGATAAGTCAAGGAAGATGAAAAGTATTATTGTAAGGGGTTAATCGATAACCGAGTGTCGGCAAATAGAGAGCTGCGGCAAGGATTGCTAGTAGAATTAGCAGAATTTGCTTTTTAGGCTTTTGCCGGAACAATTCTATTTGCGGTCTTTAAGAATTCGGTATTCGACCAGTTTTTCTTCTTGGAAAAGTTCAAAGGTGGTGTCGTTTCTGGTCCAGGTTTGTAATTTCTGTCGTTTGACCACTCCTAAACCACTGGCAAGCCAGATGGTCTGATGGAAGTTTACCCGCTCGCTTTTGGTTTCAACTCGGAAACATTGAGGAAAAGAGCCCGCCGGCACCGCAACCGGTTCACAGGCAACTACTTCGCTTAGTTCTCGTTTTTCTTCAGAATCAAACCATTTCTGCCCGACGCTCAGCGGTTGAATGAGATAAACGATGCGCTGGGCAATACCTTTGCGATCGGGCACGAATTTGAAAATCGTATCGAGGTGTTTTTCGTAATAATAAAGGGTTGACCTGCCATTACCGAGTGGAACTTCTACGACCCATACCTTACCCAGTCCGGGAATTTGTTTTATTCCCTGAACAACTTCGGCAACCCGTACTTCCTGGTGCCTGGTGGTATCAGCGCCAGCAATTCGTCTTTCAGTTATTTCCATAATTCTGACCGCACCGGGAATCAGCGGGAAAAAATCGGATACCCTGCGTCGGCACCCACTCAGCAGCGATAAAGACAACACAACGGCAATGATGGTCACCTGATTTTTTTGTCTGTACATAATTAAAAGGTTAACGCGTAATTCAATTTTGTCAATCAGTTTAATCTTTTAAGGTCAATGCCGGCGGCACATTCACATTAGTTAGGGAAAGGGGGCAGGTTATTCGTATAACTTATCGATAGTAGTGGTAACGGCAGCCGGAGTTGTTTGCAGACGGTTTGCGAGCCATCGTGGTTCAATTTTACCGGAACTCAGCGCCGATATGACAATTGTGCGGATAATTTCTGCTTCCAATGGTTGCCAGTGATGCCAGCGGGTTGTGCCATAACTCTCAAGTCCATTCATCACCGCGCTGCGCCTGCCAAGAATTTCGGCGGCAGTTCCCAATTTCTTTTTCATTTTTTCGGCAAGGCGGTAGAGAGGTTTAAACAACGCCGGATAGCGGTAATCCCGGGCAAGATGATGGTCAATGACCAGTGTTTTTACAAATGGTGATAGTAATAAATAAGTTATATTCAGCAAACTGATGATGAATGATAGTTCGGTCCCAGGGTTGGATTCAAGAAATGTGGGATAACCATCAATAAATGCGATTTGCGGCTGGACCGCGGAGATCAACTCGATTGCCTGGTCAGCAACCGGTCCGGCAATGTCGGAACTGACCAAAAATTTTTCCCGGCCCCGGGTTACTTCGGTCATAATTACTCTACCTGGTTCGGCATCGGCTTTTCCATGCCAGAGCGGGGGAGAAAAACCAATTTCAGTCTTTTTAAACCGGAATCTACGCCCATCAGCCCAAATTATCTCCCGGGGAAGACCATCAATCTTCTGGAAAAAACGACGGGCGGTTTCCTTTTGTTTTTCGGGCAAATCCTCGGGCGATTTTGCCAGGACTATTTTATCTCCGTAAAGCGCCGGGTCTCGGCGGTCAAGGAAATGGTCAAGATGATAGTGGGAGATAATTATAATTTCAGCATCTTTTGCCGCCGAGAAGACTTCAGCTTCATAATGGTTAAGTAGTTCTTGCCGGAGGGCAGAGGGTAGAGGAAATTGTTCTGACTGGGCAGAGACCCCCGGGTCAATCAAAATTGAAATATCCGGTGTCTGCACCGCCGTGCACATACCTTTTACTCCGAAGGAGTCAAATGCCACGGGTTGAATTTTTAAATTCGATCCAGCAAGGATTTGTTCACCTTTTAGTTTTTTCATTTTGTCACCAGCCGGGTGAGATAGTAAAATGCCGGGATAGCAAAAAGCAACGAATCCGCCCGGTCCAGAAAGCCGCCGTGTTGTCCCAGCGTCTGGGCACTGTCTTTCACTCCGACAGCGCGTTTGAATAAAGATTCAAATAAATCGCCAAGCTGACCAATTGCTGAGATCGCGATGCCCAATAGCGCAGTTAACCAGAACGGTTGCGAGGAGAAAGGTACGAGTTTTTGCCCGCACAGGCCGCTGACCAATGCACTGATTAAAAGCGCGGCAAAAGAGCCTGCAAATGTTTTGTTAGGACTCAAAGCTGGCGCCAACTTTCTTTTGCCAAACAATTTTCCAACCGCATAGGCCGCGGTATCACTGAGCCAGGTGAGAATCAGCGGGAAGAGAACAAGTGTCGAAGGATAATGGTTTTCAGCGGCAAACTGGCGTAAAAGAATTAGATGGGCAGGGAGAAAACCAAGATAAATGATAGTGAACAAATTATAAACCGGAATGCGGGGAAGAGGTGGTTGAGCAAGAATTGCGGTGATAAAGACAATCGCAATCGGAATGATTAGGAATTCAGGCAATAGTCCGAGATAAGCCGCTATCAGGGTCAGGAGATTGATTCCAACCAAAAGGTAACGGTTCAGGATAATCCCAGCCTTGTTTAGCAACTGGAGAAACTCGATCGTCGCCATTGTTATCCAGAAAGCCACCAGTACCGTGAGCACACTGGGATGCAGAAACAGGATTACTCCAGTAACGAGCAGTGCGAGTCCAGTCCCGATGAGTATTCTTCCCAGTAAACTATTTTTCATTAAGCCTTCCAAATCGACGCTGACGGCGCGAAAAGTCCTCAATTGCCGTTAGTAACTGTTCCCGGCGAAAGTCAGGCCAGAGTGTTTCCGTGAAAAACAGTTCAGCATAGGCAGACTGCCAGAGCAGGAAATTGGAGAGCCGTTTTTCACCACCGGTTCGGATTAAAAGGTCAACGGATGGTAGTTCCGGGTCATAGAGCAAATGGGCGAATTCCTCTTCAGTTTGGGGAGGCCGGTCCAGTTTACCGTTTTGCCACAAGCTGAACGCCTTTTTTAAGGCGTCAATCAATTCCGCACGTCCACCATAACTGAGTGCCAGGGTAAGGGTCAGACCGGTGTTATTTCTGGTATCGGCGGCAAGGGATTTGATTTTATTTTGAACCGCTTCGGGCAGGTCGCGCAGTCTGCCAACTGTTCTAACCCGGACATTGTTTTTTAACAAATCGTCATGCTCTTCATCAATTCCCTGGATTAGTAGTTTCATCAAACTTTTAATTTCATTTTCCGGGCGCTGCCAGTTTTCAGTGGAGAAAGTGAAAACGGTAAGAAACTTGACTCCAATTTCGCCACAGGTTTTAACAACTTCGCGCAGCGCTTTTATTCCCTGGCGATGACCAAATGAGCGTGGCAATCCCCTTTTCCTTGCCCACCGGCCGTTACCATCCATTATAATCGCAATGTGAACCGGGATATTTAAGTTAGCAAGTTCCGACCGCAAGTTATGCTCTCAATTCGCACTGCCGGTTTTAGAAAACCGGACAGTTTTATCTTTCCATAATCTCGGCTTGCTTTTTTGCCAGCAGTTCGTCCAGTTTTTTGATGAATTCGTCAGTGATTTCCTGAATTTTTTTCTGGGCAAGTTTGGCGTCGTCCTCAGAAATTTTTTTGTCCTTTTCCAGTTTCTTTATCTCCTCAATGATGTCCCGGCGGACATTGCGAACCGCCACCCGCGCATCTTCAGTGAGTTTTGAGCAGAGTTTAGCCAGTTCCCGACGCCTTTCTTCGGTCAGCGGCGGAATTGGAATCCGGACCAGATTGGCTTCAACTTTCGGTGTAAGCCCGAGCTCAGCTTTGAGTATCGCTTTTTCTATTTCCGGCAGCAGGGTTCTATCCCAGGGTTGAACCACGAGTTGTCTTGGTTCTGGTGTTGAAATATTGGCAACCTGGCGGAGCGGAGTTGGCGTTCCGTAATAATTTACTTTTACGCCATCAAGAATTGCGGGATTGGCACGGGCGGTGCGGAGACGGGCAAATTCGGCAGTTAATACCTCAACCGCCCGGTTCATTTTGACACGGCATTCGTTATAAATTTTTTCTAACATATTACACTCCCAATTTTTCTCCCATTGATGATATTAAGAATAGCCCCGGGTCGGGTGATGTCAAATACCACAATCGGTATCCGGTGTTGCTCACAGAGAGTCAGTGCTGTTCGGTCCATAACCTGGAGGTTCTGATTTAACGCCTGCTCATAGGTCAGCCGGGGGTAAAAGGTGGCATCAGGATTTTTTTTCGGGTCGGCTGAAAAGACACCGCGTACCTGGGTACCTTTTAAAATAACCTCCATATTTAGCTCAGCAGCACGCAGGGCGGCAGCGGAATCGGTTGAGAAAAATGGGTTGCCGGTTCCACCGGTAAGAATTAACAATGAGCCTTCCTGCAGGCTGATTCGGGCTTTGTTAACCGAATAGGGTTCAACAAAACTACCAACTGGAAACGCCGACAGATGTTTAACCGGTATTTGCGGGCTGAGAAGGTCGGTGAGGTGAATACCGTTGATAATCGTTGCCAGCATACCCATTCGGTCGGCGTTGACCGGGTCAAGTTTACGGTTGTCGCGGCCGCGAATTATGTTGCCACCGCCAGTGACGACAGCGAGTCTGATTGAACGGTGGGTCAGGCGAATTAACTGGCTGATGATTGAATTTAAAACCGGCTCCTGGGCAAATATCTCGCCAGATATTTTAAGTAAAATCTTGCGGTATTTTTTACTCACCCAGTTTAAACCGGGCGAAACGCCGGATGACGATGTTTTCGCCGAATTTGGCGATGTTTTCTTTTAAATAATCGCCGACCGTTTTTTCCGGTGCTTTTACAAACTGCTGTTCCAGCAGACAGACTTCGGCATAGAATTTCTCAATTTTCCCGGCAACGATTTTTTCGACAACATGAGGTGGTTTACCAGTTTGCGCTGCCTGTTCTTCATATATCCGCCGTTCCCGTTCAATAACCTCAGCGGGCACACCGTTACGGTCAATGGCAATTGGGTCACAGGCGGCGATATGCATCGCAACATCACGAACGAAGCGTCGAAATTCCTGGTTTCGGGCGACGAAGTCAGTTTCGGTGTCAATTTCAATTAGAACTCCGAGCCGTTCTCCAGGATGAATATAGGCATCAACGACGCCGGCCGCAGTGGGCCGTTCCGCTTTTTTTGCTGCTTTTGCGATGCCGCGCTTGCGCAAAATTTCAATCGCCTGGTCAATATTGCCATTTGCCTCTTCCAGTGCGGTTTTACAGTCCATCACGCCCGCACCGGTACGGCGCCGTAGTTCAACAACTTTATCCATCGGTTGACTCATAAATTATCCTTCCTTATCTGATTTTGTTTCACCGCTTTCTTCAAGTTCAGCTTCGAACTGCTTTTTCCCTTGCATTACGGCATTGGCGATATGGCTTGCCACGAGCCGGATAGAACGTAGCGCATCATCATTGCCCGGGATCGGATAGTCAATTAATTCTGGATTGCCGTTAGTATCAATCAGGGCAATAACGGGAATTTTCATCCGGCGGGCTTCGGCGACCGCGGTTGCCTCCCGAACGGGGTCAACTACAAAGATTGCGCCGGGTAATCGGTCCAACTGCTGAAGGCCGTGGAATAACTTGGAAAGTGTCCGATACTCCCGTTGTAGCCGCAGGGTTTCCTTTTTGGGTGCGGTCAGCTGGGTATTACTCAAAATTCGTTCCAGTTCTGCCAGCCGGGTGATTCGGGTGGAGACGACATTAAAGTTCGTCAGCAACCCCCCGACCCAGCGCACGGTAACAAACGGTGCTCCACAGCGCTGTGCTTCCTCCTCAATGATGGGGCGTGCCTGCTGTTTGGTACCGACAAAAATGATGTCTTTGCCCGATTCAGTAATCGCCCGTGCCGCCTCGTAGGCACTGGTCAGTCGTTCCAATGTTTTTTCAAGGTCAATGATGAAAATTCCGTTTCTTTTTCCGAAGATGTAGGGTTTCATCTTCGGATTCCAGCGCCGGGCATGATGCCCAAAATGGAGCCCGGCTTCAAGCAGTGCTTTAATTGTTAACGTTTGGTCCACTGGAAACGCTTCCTTCTTTTTGCTAATCCGTATTTCATCCTTTCCTTTTCCCGCGGGTCCCGTTTCAGCAGATCCGCAGCCTTTAAAGTACCCCGCAATTCGGGGTTAAAATGAAGTAACGCCCGGGCAATTCCGAGAGCAACCGCAGCTGCCTGGGCAGATAACCCACCACCGGCAACCACACTCTTAACACCGAAGTTGCTAATTCCTGCCACCTGGAGCGGAGACAGGGCAATTTTTGTCAAATCCTCCCTGCCAAAATAGGTAGGTAATGGGCGTCCGTTCACTGTATGTTTGTTCTGTCCCGTAATTAACCATACCTTGGCGATGGCACTTTTACGGGAACCGGTTGCAAAGTAAGTATTTGAATCCATAATTATTATTTTATTTCTACCGGCACAAGTTTTTGTGCCTGGTGTTTGTGTTCAGGTCCTACATAGATGTGAAGTCGGCGGATACGTTTTGCCTGAAGGCGGTTTTTCGGTAACATCCGCAGTACCGCTAATCTCAATGGACGGGTCGGAAACTTTTCCACCATCTGGCGATAGGTTATCTGTTTCAGGTGCCCGGGTTTAGTATTGTAATGCCGATAATAAATCTTCTCTTCAAACTTTTTACCGGTTACCCTGATAGCACCGGCGTTGATAACAACCACATGGTCACCAGCATCCACATGGGGGGTGTAAGTTGGGCGTTGCTTTCCCATCAGCAGCCGGGCAATCCGGCTGGCAAGCCTGCCCAGCACTTGGTTCTTAGCGTCAACAAGATACCATTCTCCTTTTACTTCTTCTTTTTTAGCCACGTATGTTTTCATCTTAACAATCTTTATACCAAAAAATCGGCTCGATGTCAATTTCTGCCGAAGAGGTGTTAAAATGGTATATCATCAAGTTGGTCTTTCGGTATGTCTGGTTCTTCGTCGGGTGGGAGGTCAGGTTCAGGTTGAGTTAGTTCAGTATCAGATGGAAGTGCGCGATCAAGAAGTTGGATGTTGCGGGCATGAATTTCCACAACGTTGCGTTTTTCGCCGGTCTGGGTCTCCCAGGATCGGGAGCGAAGTTCGCCCTGGATAAGAACCGCCGAACCTTTTTTTAACCGGTCGGAAAGTCGGTCCGCCATCGGGCCCCAGGTGCTGATAGTGAAGAAGTAGGTTTCTTCACGCCAGTCATTGGTGTTCTGGTCTTTAAAGCGGCGGTTTAGCGCAATGCGAAAAGTGCAGTGAGGGGTTCCTTTTGGGGTGTAACGTATGTCCGGGTCAGCAACCAGGCGTCCCATCAAGATAACATTATTCAGGTAGACGAGCCGCAATCCTTGCCCAGTGCCACCTTCAGTCCGGAATGAATTTGATTTATTGGGTTTTTGGTCATTCATTTTTTACCTCTTGAAATCTGCCATTATACCGAGGTGGCAGAGGTGGTCTTTTCGTTTTCATTTGTTTGGGCGGCGTTTTTTTCCGGAAGGCGGAAAATAGCGATCCGGAGCAGTTCTTCACGGTGGAGTAAGTCGCGGCGAAGGTTTTCTGGAGTAGTAGGCGGTGCATAAAAGTTTATAAATAGATAAGTGCCTTCCCGTTGTTTGCGAATAGGATAGGCGAAGGCACGGCGTTCAATTTTGGTCTCCGTTACCGTCGCTCCATAACCGGTCAGGTTTTCGGTTAGTTCCTGGCGGATTTTATTTACACTTTCTTCGTTCAGGTTGCCATCAATAATTACTGCCAGTTCATATTTGTTCACTTTGCCTCCTTTTTAATTATTTAAATCTGATTAACAGGACATCCCCGTCCTGAACACAATAATTTTTGCCTTCAATTTTGACTTTACCAGCGTTGTGAGCAGCTTGGAATCCACCGCACGAGCACAGGTCTTCCCAGCGGACAACTTCGGCTTTAATAAATCCTTTGCCGATATCGGTGTGAATCATAAAGGCGGCATCAAGAGCGGTAATCCCGGCAGGCACAGACCAGGCGCGGGTCTCTTCGCCTTTGACAGTGTAAAACCGAATTAGATTGAGTGCGTTGAAACAGGTAGTGATAATCGCCGCCGGTCCTTCGGGATTCAGATTCAAACTGGTTCGCATCTCAACTTTATCGGTTTCTGAAAGGTCAGTAAGTACCTGTTCCAGTTCGCAAGAGAACAGAATCGGTTTCCGGGTAGCAAGGCGAGGAAAACGGCTGAGGTCGGCTGGTTCGGCATCGGAACAGTTTAGAGCGTAGACAATCGGTTTGAGCACAAACAGAGATAGTTCCCGGACTGCACGCCGTTCTTCGGGGGTAAGTTCCGGGGGAATAAATGCCTGCTGGAGAGAATGGGTTAGTTTTTCCAAAGCGGTGATCAAATGATGTTTTTCAGGTGTTTCGGGTTCTTTGCGGGCAGTTGCGAGTCGCTTCTCTACTACTCCGAGGTCGGCGATTGCCAGTTCGGCTTCGACAATTTCCGCATCACGGTCCGGGTTAACCGAGTCAAGGATATGAGGTATGTCCGGTGAGTTGAAGTTGCGGATGAGATGAAGAAGCAGATCGGCTTCCCGAATATGAGCGAGAAATTTATTTCCCAAACCTTCTCCAGCACTGGCACCTTTGACCAAGCCGGCGATGTCCACAAAGTCAATATGGGCGGGCGTGACTTTTTTGGGTTTGATGACATCAGCAATTGCAATTAACCGTTCATCCGGGACAGTGACGACCCCGACATTTTTTTCAATGGTGGTAAACGGGAATAGGTCAACCCGGGCACCGGCACCGGTCAGTAAATTAAAGAGCGATGTTTTGCCCGCGTTCGGCAGTCCAACGATGCCAATTTTCATTGTTGTTTGGTTTGCCAGGGGTTTTGCCCGCGCAATGACGAGTGGAGGGATGATGTCATACTTTCGGATTCGTTTTGGTTCGCAGGTTGAACTGGGGTCCGGGGCGAGTTAAACCGGTTCATCGCTTTTTCAAGCCCTTCCTGAAAGGCACAAAGACAGGCATCCGCTGCGCTATTCAGAATTTCAGGGAGAACTTTGAGTTCGGTTGGGGTCCAGGTGGAAAGCACATATTCAGTGGCGTCGGAGCATTTGGGAGAACCGATGCCGATGCGCAGCCGGGGGAAATCCTGGGTCTGAAGATGATAGATAATTGAGGCGAGTCCTTTGTGTCCCCCATCCGAACCTTTAGGCCGCAATCGCAAACTCCCGAATGGTAAAGTCAGGTCATCAACAACGACCATAAAGTCGTCAGGATTTTTGGAAAGATGTTCTCTGACGACGATACCGGAATTGTTCATAAAGAGCAGGGGTTTGATCAGGGTGAGCGGTCGTGCCTGAAGGACAGCCCGGGCAGTCAACATTCCCGCTTGATGATGAAAACGGATGCCGAGGCGCTGGGCAATAGTGTCCACAACCAGAAATCCAATATTATGACGGGTATTGGCGTAGGTTTCGCCCGGATTCCCCAGCCCGAAAATGGTCATTTTATTTCTTTTTCTCTTCTTTTTTCTTAGTTTCGGTTTCGGGTTTTTCTTCTTCAGTAACGGCTTCTTCTTTCTTCTTTTCTTTAATTACTTCTGGTTCGGCGGGAGCGGCTTCAGGTTGCGGTGTTGCTACTTCTGCGGCGGCAAGTTTGCGCGGTGTCAAAATGGTTACGATGGCGGATTCAGGAGGGAGCATAAGCTCAACTTCCGGAACTTTTAGGTCTGAAATGTGAATGCTATGTCCCATTTTGAGATGGGTGATGTCAATGTCAATGTGTTCGGGAATTTTGTTAATCTCTGCCCGAACCGGTATTTCCCGGAGTAACTGTTCCAGCATACCGCCCTGCTTTACTCCTTCGGGTGTGCCGTGAATAATAACCGGGACATTCAGGGTGATTTTTTCGCCAGCATGCACCTTCTGAAAATCAACGTGGAGAAACGACCCGTCAATCGGGTTTCGTTGAATTGTTTTGATTACACAACGGGTAGTACCGACGCTGTCAATTGCGAGGTCAACGATTGGTGCTTTGGATTTTAATTCCCGGAGCAGCATCATAAAGTCATGAGCCGGGATGGAGAGCATAACTGATGGGTCACCATGTCCGTACATTACTGCCGGGAGAATGCCGGCGCGACGGAGTTTCCGGATTCGGGATTTGCCCGTTTCGGTTCTAATAGTTGCTTTTAGCTGTGCCATAGTTCTCCTTTGCTAATCAATAAATAATGAACTTACTGACTCTTCGCGATGGATGCGGAATATGGCTTCCGCCAGCAACGCGGAGACGGTCAGGACTTTAATCTTAGGATGGGATTTAGCCGGGGGCTGAAAAATAGTATCGGTCACAACCACTTCCGCGATCGGCGAATCGGCAAGATGTTCTATTGCATCTTTAGAAAATATGCCATGCGTCGCGGTCGCATAAACGGACCGGGCACCGGACTTGATTAACACCTCGGCGGCTTTAATCAATGTTCCCCCAGTGTCAATCATATCGTCAAAGATGAGGGTATTCATACCGGCAACATCGCCAACAACGCGGGTTGCTTCTACTTTATTCGCCATGGGGCGACGTTTATCAATAATCGCAATCGGGATATCCTTACCTAAACGCTGGGCAAAGCCGCGTGCCCGATTTGCCCGTCCGGTATCAGGGGCGACGACGACCAGATTTTCGGTGTGACGCCGATGATATTCCACCAGAACCGGGGTTGCATAAAGATGGTCAACAGGAATATCAAAAAATGCCTGAATTTGTTCGGCGTGAAGGTCAATTGTGAGAATGCGGTCAACACCAGCCCGAGTTAACAGATTGGCAATTAGTTTTGCCGAAAGCGGAACCCGGGGACGGTCTTTTCGGTCCTGGCGGGCGTAGCCGAAATAGGGAATTACCGCAGTAATGCGCCGGGCTGATGCCCGTTTAAGGGCGTCAATTAAAAGCAGCAGTTCCAAAATATTGTCTGCCGGAGGAGGAGTGGGCTGAATTACAAACACATCTTCGCCCCGGACATTTTCGTTTATACTGATGCGGATTTCGCCATCGGCAAAATTGGAGATTTCCGCCTCCCCAAGCGGAATTTGCAGTTGGGCAGATATTTTTTCAGCCAGCGGTCGGTTTGCCCGCCCGGAAAAGATTTTCAGTTCTTTGCTCATATTTACCTTCTCCTAAAATTAAAACGCATTACCACACATACCTCGTCATTACTGGGGCGGAAGGATTCGAACCTTCACGACAGGATCCAAAGTCCTGTGTCCTGCCAGATTAGACAACGCCCCAACTATTTGCCCGTGACAGACGGTCTTGACCGGGTTATAATCCAGGGAAGCCCAGAGCGAAACACATCAGCCATCGGGTCAGTTGCATATTGCAACCCATAGACCGTACTGCCGGAACCGGACAGACCGGCAACAAATACATTTTTACTCAGGAGCAGGTTTTTTACCCTTGCAAGTTGCGGATACCGGGAAAACACAACCGGCTCAAAACTATTCTTAACCTGCTCTGCCAGTCCTGCCAGTTCTCTCCGCCGTATTTTTAAGGTGATAATTTTAGGGGAAATCGGGCGCGATGTCAATTTTTGCCTTGACCGGTCGAGTGCCCGATATGCCCAGGCAGTAGGTATTCCGAATCCGGGATAAAACAGAATTACCCGGAGTGCGGGCAGTGAGATTGGACGAAGTTTATCACCCCGGCCCCGAGCAACACAGGGAACGTCTTTAAGAAAAAACGGGACATCACTGCCCAGATTCCGCGCAATCTCAACCAGTTCCGCCTGTTTAACAGGATTGTCAAACATTCTGTTTAACCCAATAAGCACCGCGGCGGCATTTGAAGAACCACCTCCCAAACCAGCACCGGTTGGAATTCGTTTTTTAATAGTTATTTGCACACCGGCTTTGATACCACTTTTTTGAAAGAAAAGCTGAGCGGCACGGTAAGCCAGATTTTCCTTTTCACCTATGTTCAGCTGGATACCGGTTGTTTTTACCTGGATGCCGCTCCGTTTTGGTGAGAGGCGGACATAATCGCCGAATTTTAGCGGGACCATGATCGTAACTATTTCATGATGACCATCGGCTCTTTTTCTACCAACCCAGAGCCCGATGTTAATTTTTGCCGGGGAGTGCAGGATGATGGAGTCCATTATTTCTGGATAAAACTGGAAGCCGGGTCAAATCGCCACTCCGGCGAGAAGAAACCGGCAGCCCGAACTCCGTGCCAGCCGAATTTTCTTACCCAACGGTCAAATATAACAAAGTCGGGAATTGCGATCCCAGAACCGATTATCCCCCAGAAAAGCGCTAATCGGGTGGTTAATCGGTCAGTACCGAACCGACAGAGCACCAGCCGTTCTGGATTCAGTGGATTCGGATAAGTGACAATCGCGGCGAGGCTGTCGCCGAGTTTCAGGTTGTTGATAACTACTTGTCCCTGTTTTACCTGAATTGGCAGTCGGTTTGAGATTAGACCGGTAAGCGCATTCTGCACAGCATTACCCAGAAGCACCAGGTTGCGGTTCAACGGGAAATTGCCGGTGTCGGGATAAATTTCAGTTGTTCCATTGCCAATTAACCACCAGCGCAGGCACTCCTGAACCGCACTGTGGTAAAGAAATGGGGCAAGCGACTGATCGCGGGTGCCGTAAACGATGGCAAAAGGTGAAAACATCACCTGTTTTGCCGGACCATAAACTTTTTGGGTTTTTATCAGTTGCGCCGAACTTCTCACCGGCCCAAAATGCCAGCCATTTGCGTTTTGGTGGACGGTAATTACGTCTGGAAATTTTCCCTTAAGTATCCTGCCGTCAATTTTGAGCGCAATTTGCCGTTTGGTGAAGTGGCAGCGGTCAAGGTTTAAAGTTAACTGAACGATGTTGCTCGTGGTGATATCAATAATAGTGTCGGTGGCAAGTGCCTCAACGGTCGCATCACGGCCTACCGTTTTAACCCGATCAATTGTGAGCCAGTAGCTACGGTTTGATTGACCAAGGTCAGCGGTACGAAACCGGATATGGGTAGGAAAACGAAGTTGCCGCTTTTGCAGAAATGACATCAGGTCCGGGTCGTCAACGCAGGCGGTGCAGTCGGGATAGGTCCACCAGTGCTTGACCCCGGGCACTTCTTTATACCGGTATTCGTAACCAAGTGTCTGAAGCCACAAGGCAAAGGTTCGGCCATGAATCGGCGGAACATTGTCATCATCAGCTCCGTGGAGGATAAAAACGGGGAGATTGAGTGCATTTTCCACCAGTGCCGGGGTATTATCAGTCCGGAGGGCCATTTCCCGGACTGCAAGTTTTGATGGTTCACTGAAGATAATACTGCGCTGGAGAAAATTGGGGACGTAAAGCGGGAATGATGGCCAGCCGGCAGCGGGTGCAATTGCGGCAAACCGGTCGGGCGTGGTCAGTCCGATATACCAGGTGCCGTGCCCTCCCATAGAATGGCCAGTCAGGTAAATGCGGTTTTGGTCAATTGGCAGGGAATTGCAAACAGCATTCAGCACTTCAAGCGCATCAAGTCGGCCCCAGTCCTGCCAGTCAAATCCGTAAGGTCGGCGATTGGTCGGGCAGACGATGAACGCCCAGTCTTTGGGTTGAAAGCTTTCAACTAAACTGCTGGCTTCCACACCGGCACCATGGAGTGATAAAATCAAGCCGTAGGTTTGGCTGGGCTGGTAATCTCGGGGATAGAGAATGGCATAATACTGACAGGAGGAGTCAATCGTTGAGAGAAAGGTGCATTTGTGGGGCTGAGATAATTGTCGGGAACGCAATTTGATTGTATCCGAGTTTTCAAAGTTTTTAGTTCGGACGGTTATTATCAGTTGATAGCCAGCGGTGTCATAAGGGAGGGCAGGAAGTTGGACCGAGAGCGCGGGTTTTTTAACCCCGAGCGCAGGGATGTTGTTGATCACGGTATCGGCAACAGTTGAGGAATTGATTTTGACCAGCACTTTGACATCGTTGAGGACATCGGTGGTGGTGTTGAGCAGGGGAATACCCAGGTAGGTTCGGGTTTCGGTATCGGCAATGAGGTCCGGGGCGGTAATGTCCGGAGTTACGGTGATAAGCGGAGTTTTTGCCGGAATCAGGAGGAAACGAACCCGCTGGTCGCCATAACCGGAAAGGCGGAGGATCAGGCGGTTGAGACCGGAATCCAGAATTACCGGGGTCTGAAACCAGTTATTGCCGTAAATATCTCCGAGATAAGTGCGGTCATTGATGGTAAAACTGCCAATTCTGGTGGCAATTGCCAGTGCCCGTGACCGGTGCGGGAGATATAGTTCAGCATAGGCATAGCCGAGCGTTGCCAGTCCACTTATTCCGTAGTAATCCTGAATCGTATCCCAGCGGACATCGGGATAATTGGTGCTCAACCAGTGGGCAGAATCAGTCTGAACCGGACGCCAGCGGGCAAATCCACCCTGAACCAGTCCGGAGTTGAGGGAATCACCGGCAACCGGTTTAAGCGCTGTTGGGTCTTCAATCGCTTCGGTAATTCCTTCCCGGGCACCGACCGAAAATGGGCCACAGATGAGGTATTCGGAAATAAAAATGGTATCGGGGATTGAAGGCAGGGATTCGGACAAGCCCGGGATAGAACTGAGGGTAGAGAGTAAAAATAACAAAATCTTTACCGGCATTAAGAAGATGTTATCGGCGGTTAATAACCAGTCAAGGTAGTGTCCAGCCGAGTTTGACCTGTGCTGGTTGGGGTTTATGATTTAACTATGTGGAGTGAGTCAACTTTTGAAAGAATCGGTAAAGAGATTGAACGTCTTGAGCCGGCAATGATTGAGATGCAGTCCCGGCTTTGTGCGTTACCGGCAATCAGTCCTAAATCCGGAGGCGAGGGAGAGAAGGCACGTGCCGATTATCTGAAAGGTGTGCTGGAAGGGTGGGGATTAAAGGTTGAAGAGCGGCGTGCTCCGGATAAGCTGGCGAAGTGTGGTTATCGGCCGAATCTGATTGTTCGATTTCCCGGTAAACTGTCCAGGCCGGTAATCTGGGTGATGACGCATCTTGATGTCGTGCCTCCGGGGCCACTGGAACTATGGCATTCTGACCCTTTTACTGCCCGGATTGAGAACGGAAAGATTTTTGGGCGCGGGGTGGAGGATAATCAACAGGAGATGGTTGCGAGTATTTTTGCAATCCGGGCGCTGATGAATCTCGGTCTTGAACCGGTACTGCCGGTGGGGCTGATACTGGTTGCCGATGAGGAAACCGGTTCTGAATTCGGGGTGGATTACCTGTTAAAACAGGAGCCTTTGTGTGCGCCCGATGACCTGGTGGTTGTCCCTGATGCCGGTAATGAAGATGGTACACTTTTGGAAATTGCTGAGAAGTCAATTCTCTGGTTGAAATTTACAACCACAGGACAGCAGGCACACGGTTCTACGCCCCATCATGGTAATAATGCCCATCGTGCCGGTGCCTATCTGCTGGTGCAACTGGATCGAGTTTTGCATCAAACTTTTGCTGCCCGGGATGAACTATTCTCACCGCCTTATTCCACGATTGAACCGACCAAAAAAGAGCCAAATGTGCCGAATATCAATACCGTTCCCGGCGAGGATGTATTTTACTTTGATATGCGGATTCTGCCCGTTTACCAGCTGGATGAGGTGCTGATACGGGTTCGGGAGGTGGTGAGCGAAATTGAGGCTCTTTTCCGGGTGAAAGTGCGGATTGATATTGAACAGCAGGCACCGGCTGCGCCACCGACGCCCGCGGATGCACCGGTGGTGCGGTTGCTTGCCGATGCGGTGCGGGCGGTTTATGGTAAAGAGCCAGTTCCCCGGGGAATCGGTGGCGGAACGGTTGCCGCCTTTTTCCGACGTCAGGGAATCCCGGCGGTGGTCTGGGGGAAAAATGCCGGGCAGGCACACAAACCGAACGAGTTCTGTGTGATTGCCAATATGCTTGGTAATGCCAAAGTTTATGCCCACCTTTTCGGGCGTAAAATTTGAATCGGGTTGAGTTGACTTTTGCCGGGTTTCACTTTAATGTTAATTGATGGAACTGCGTTCACCTGAAGAACTGCGACAGTTTGTTGACCTGGACCGGGCGGAGGTTGTTGATGAACGGTCAAAGGGTGGTGAGGTAATTTTGATTCCGCTAGTCAACCCTTTTGTCCCGGTGCCGGCGCTGAGTGCGGTGGCAGATAATCTGAGCTGGTTTATGGAGCAGGTGACGGGCCGGGGTTATCAAAAGACCGAGGAGGTTTATGATGTGGGGTTCATCGTGCGCGAACCCGGACATCAGGCGTTTGGCTTGAAGGTTAATGCGGAAAGCGGAATGGTAATAATCTCCCGGGTTTCAATCCTTGAAGACGAAACGGTTTTCCGCCGTTATGTTAACTATTTGCGCACCGGTGTTTTTCTGTAATTTTCCAGGCCAATGACCACGAGTTCCACTGCCAGTAATGCCGCAGCAAGATAGAGTAATAAGGCGGTAAGTTCGCCCGCAGGATGAAGATCGGACGAAATGATTTTACCCCCCAGGCTGGACAGTTGTGCTTCCGCAATTGGAGTCAGGTCTCCTTCTGCTGGTAGGGGGTTCACGGAAAAGGCATAAACGGTGTTATTTTCCAGCCGGTAGTTGCCGGGAACGCGGGTGGTGGTGATTTTTACGAGCGGTCGGGCAAGTGCGGGTTCAGGCAGGACGGTCTTTTCACCGGCCGGGCCAATCAACCGCAGGGGCGCTAACTCTCGGACGGACAGCACAACCGTATCACCCACAAACCAGTCGTGGCGGATGGTTCTTAAAACAAGGTATTTCAGACTATGGTGAAGCAGTGGGACAAATACCGCCTTATAAATAAGGTCGGTAACTGCTGGTTCGGGCGTAAAAGCCCAGACAAGCAGGTTCTTTTCCGGGAGTTCTATGACCAATGGGCTCTGGTCGGTGAGCCGGATCAATGTCCTGCCGCCAGCGAGCCGGGTATGCTGGAAGATGCGGATCGGTTTAAAGTCATCGGTTCGGAAATCAGCGAGCAGCGGATGGGTGGTGTCAATTTCTGCCGGGGTGACAAACCCGGTGCTGATGACTTTTCCCTGATGCGGAATTAGCCGCTCCAGTCCGGAAGAGGGCAGGTTGGGTACGCACAAAAGTGCACTCCCGCCGGAATTGAGATAGAAATTCAGGCGGTCAAAGTCCGCAGGTTTGAGGTTCCCAGGGTCAGCGATGATAATTACCGGATAATGACTGAGCTGGGTGCTGCTCAGGGCTGAGGTTTTTAAAGTCAGCGGCTGAAAGTGCAGCGTGTCGGTGAGCAATGCCCAATAGAGGTATTTGCCTGCGCTGTCTGTCGGGACGAAGAGCGGGACCGTTATTTTTTCTGGGATGTGAAAAACAAAATAACGGACATTATCAATCAGCAAGGAATCGGCAGACAGTTCCACACTGCCGGGGTATAGACCCGGTTTTTCAAAATTCATCAAAAATTCGATCGTGATTGGAGTGCGGGGCGGAAGGGCGATAGTCTGTTCTTGAACGCTGTTTTTTAGTTTCAAGGTGACCGTCCGGGTGACCGGTGCGCCGCCATAATTAAAAAGTTCGACTTTAATCCGATTGTTATGAAAGGAAATACCGGTAACCCCGGCGTTATCAAATTGCTGAGTTCCGAGGTTGACAATCTGGAGTTTTCCCGGTGGAAAACTGAAGTCAATTCTGGAAAGGGCACGTTCCTGGAGGTCGGTGATGAGCACCACCGGCAGTCCGCGCTGGCGGCTCAGCGAATCGGCACGGAGGAGCGCGGGGAACAAAGTCCAGGCGCCGGCTGAGGGGGAAATTGTGTCCAGCAGCCGATTGATGAAATTCCGGCCGGTAAACAGGGTGTCAGCTCGGCTGGCAAGCAACAGTTCGGGCTGACTGGAGTTCTGGATAATCAGCCGGGCGGAACTAACCGCTTTTTGCCATCGCGACCCATAGCCCATACTGTAAGAGTCATCAAGTATAACAAGCACCCGTTCCGCACCAAAACGGACTGGCAGACCGGGTTCAAACCCGGGACGACTCAACCCCAGCGGGATAATTAGTAATACCAGTGTGCGGAGGAGCAAAAGCAAGATTTCTTTAAGCCGAACCCAGGAGAACCTTTCCTGATGCACGGTCTGGAGCAAATGGAGCGATGGGAAGTTCTGGCGCCGGAGCCGGAGTCGGGTCAGCAAGTGGATAAAGAGTGGAATTAGCCCCAAACTCAAGAGCGGGAGAAATTGTGGTTGAAGGAAATGCATCAGTTAAGTCGTTGGCGGTGTTCCAGATAACTGAATAGTGCCTGGTCAAACGGAGTGGTGATGCTCAACGGCTGGTAGTCAACAAGCGCCTCGGCACAGGCACGGCGAAAGTATTCACAGCGCCGGTTGAACCGCTCCTGATACTGGCGTTTAATTAACCGCGGGTCCACGGTGATTTCCTGTCCTGTTTCCAGGTCCCGGAGTAGGACCGGGTTGCGGAAATCCAGTTTTGCCTCATCAGGATGAAATAAATGGAAAACCAGCAGTTCGTGTTTGCGCGCCCGGAAATGACGTAATGCCGGAACAATGGCAGTTTCGTTGTCCCAGAGGTCAGAGATGAGAATTACCAGCCCGCGGCGTCGGATCCGTTCGGCGAGCTGATGCAGGGTGGAACTGATATTGGTATCACCGGACGGTTTTAGCCCTGCCAGTTCCCGGAAGATAATCCGGAGATGGGCAGTGGTGGCGCGGGGCGGGATGTAGCGGTTGATTTTCTTGGAGAAGGTAACGAGTCCAGTTGAATCCTTCTGCCGGTTCAAGAGATAGGCAAGGCTGGCAGCCAGCCAGCGGCCATAGTCCAGTTTTGAATAACTGCCATCCGGATATGCCATTGAGGCAGAAGAGTCAAGTACAAGATAGGCACGGAGGTTTGTTTCCTCTTCATATTCGCGGATAAAAAATCGTTCGGTCCGGCCATAGACTCGCCAGTCAATCCGTTTGAGTTCGTCGCCGGGCAGATACTGGCGGTGTTCGGCAAACTCTACCGAGAACCCTTTGTAAGGGGAGCGGTGCAAGCCACTGAGGAATCCTTCAACCACCATCCGTGCCTTGAAATCAATACCTTTGAGCCGGGCAATCAGTTCCGGTTTAAGTAACTGCTTAACGTGCGGCACATAACAGTTTAACAGCACAACCGCTATGTTGTCAATTAACCCCGAGATAAAATTTTAGTTCCTGGTAGCGGACCGGGATGGGTTGAAAGAAAAACTTGACAGCGGGTTGGTGAATGATATAATAATTATGCTCAGAGTGAGCCGGACGCTGGGGAATAGGTTGCAGAGCCAAAAGAAATCCTGATTCCCGTTAACGCAGGCTCAATTGCAGAGGTGTGACGCGGCGCTGGAGTAAAACAGCGCGGCTGTTATTGTTAGGTTTTTAAAACAGTCGTGCCTGAACTGGAAAGAAGGATGTGGCAGAAGCCGCACTGAGGAGGAAATGATGGCAGTAAGAGCCGATATCAGTAGTGACCAGCTGGTTCGGTCGCGGAACGGACCAGCAGCCGGGTTTATCTGGGACCCGGTTAAAATCGGTCCCAGTTTTGAGTGGATTGACCACGATACTATCCGCGTGCTTGAGGGCGGGCTGGCGGGTAAGATTCTTGGGGTCAAGACCGAACTGATGGCGAATAACGCTGCCTGCTATCTCCTGGACCAGAAAAAGATGATCGGGACGGTTTCAATTGAGCGGACTCCCCCGGGCAAAGGAATAGTGCTCTGGGATGCTCAGGTGAAGCCGGAATGCCGGCAGAACGGGCTGGCAGCGATAATGACCTGGATTATCTTTCGCGAACTTTTACTGAATCAGACCGTTGCGACCTTCCGGATCCGGATGGTTCGTTCGTTCAAAGTAAAGGATAACGGGTTTGAATTGCAGAATGTGGGGATGGGCGTGATTGCGGTCCGGCTGGGATTTACTCCGGAATTAAATCTGGAACGGACAATCCACGGCGATAATATCACTGAAATTGAAACCCTGCCTGCGATCAATGGCAACCCGCCGGCGTTGAAGATTGGATTGCGCACCGACCCGTTTATTCTGACCGCATTTGTGCTTAACCCGGATACGATGAAACCAACCAACGATTTCCGGACCTATCTGGAACTCAAAAATAATGACTTCCTCATTCACGAGTGGGCAAAAAATGGCTTGCTCGTGGTCAATGGTAACTATGTTTTGCGCACCCCGCAGATTAATCACTTTGTCAACCGGATTGCGGTTGATGAGGCGGAGGCGATAATTTTCCGGAATAAGATCCGCGGTCTGTAATCCGGCTTCTGCGAAAGCCTTCTTTCGCACTCCGGTTTTTTTAAACTAAATTTTACCGCTCTTGCAAACGGGGTTTGATTTTTTTAATATCAATAGATGATTGCCGATATTGAGACCCGGCGGCAGCGTCACAGTCTAGTTCTATCAATTCTTTTAAATTCTGGATTTGCCTTAGCCGAACTGCTTGCCGGCGTATTCGCCAATTCACTGGTGTTGATTGCGGGGGCGCTTCACGATGCCGGTGATGCGGTAGCGTTGATTCTTTCCTATCTCGGACTCAGGCTGTCCTTATTACCACCGAACCGGCGTCGCACCTTTGGTTATCGTAAAGTCCGGATTCTGATTGCGTTTGTCAACGCGCTGGCAGTGGCGGTTTTTACGGTACTGGTTATGCGGGCCGCTGTCAGCCGCATTCTTAACCCTGAGCTGGTGAAAAGTCCGGTCCTGGTGGTAATGGCGCTGTTAGGTATTGGTGTCAATGGTATTGCCGTTTTACTGCTCAGGCGGGACCGGCACTCTTTGAACATCCGGGCGGCGATGTGGCATCTTCTGGACGACCTGCTTGGTTTTGTGGCGGTGCTTTTCGGTGGTGTGCTGATTCGCATGACCGGACTGATGGTAATTGACCCGTTGCTTTCAATTGCGGTTAGCCTGCTGGTTCTTTACGGCACCTGGCGGGTTTTTCGCCAGGCAACCAGTATTCTTATTGACTCCACACCCCAGGATTTGAATTACGATGAGGTACGCCATTTCATTCGCAACTTTTCGCCGCTGATTCAGGATGTTCACGATTTACATCTCTGGACTCTTGGGGAGGGCGAACGGGCGTTGATGGCGCATCTCGTGGTTCAGGACGGCCCGGTAAGCAGTTTTCAGCCGCTCCTTGCCGCGCTCAACAGCGGCTTAAGGCAAAAGTTTGACCTCAGTCATATCACACTGGAACTGGAATGTAGTGCCTGCAAATCTGGCGCGAATGTGTGTATCAATTGACAACAATGTAAACACCATTAGCAAGCCGGTGATTAATTTGCAACTAACAGAAGGTTTGGTTGGTCAGGTTCTAATCTTAATTGGGTAACCGGTGGTGATGTAATCCAGGTTTGGGGTTTAGTAAGAAATTGGTACCGGGTAAAGGCGCTTAATAAAAGCCGGACCAGCGCACGTGGTCAGGAATAACGAGGTCCTCAGGATTACTCCCGTGTCCACCCCCGGGTAGATGCTGGCTGATGAGGGAATAATTCTATAAGTGCAGGTAAGATATTTAGTTAGTAAATCAGTTGCAAATTTTCTGTTAAATTTTGTCGTGGGGGTGGGTCTAACTGTTATAGGGGTTAGATTTTTGTCCGGCGCAGACGCATGGAGTTGGTGACCACATTGATGGATGATAATGCCATTGCAATTTCGGCAATTAGCGGGTGCAATAAGCCGAGCATTGCCAGCGGAATTGCCAGCGAGTTGTAGAAGAGTGCCCAGAAAAGGTTCTGTTTGATTTTCCGGAAGGTGGCGCGGGCAAGCCGGATTGTGGCGACGACACCGGTGAGTTCTCCACGAACCAGGGTAATATCACCAGCCGCGATAGCAATATCGGTGCCAGTGCCGATTGCAATGCCGACATCGGCGGCTTTCAGTGCCGGGGCATCGTTAATACCGTCACCAACCATCGCGACCGTGCCGTATTGCTCCCGGATTTTGTTTAGTGCTTTCAGTTTGTCAGCGGGCAGGAGTTCGGCAATTACCTCTTGAATACCCAGATGGGCAGCAATTGCTTCGGCAGCAGGCCGGCGGTCACCGGTGAGCATAATCGGCACGATACCAAGGCTTTTAAGTTGGGCAATCGCCTGACCGGCTTCTGGTTTTACCCGGTCAGAAATGATAATGAGTCCGAGCGGTTTTGAGCCCAGGGCGGCAAAAAGCACGGTTTTGGATTTTTCCAAAAGGTTGCGGGCAAGTTCATCAAGTTCACCTGTTTCCAGCCGGTTTTCGCTGAGGAGCTGGAGTTTGCCAGCATAAGCCGGTTCATTGTTGATGATGCCGGTGACACCAAGTCCCGGCCGAGCAACTATCTTTTCCGCGACCGGAATTTCCAGGTTTTGGGTTTTTGCCGCTTCGATGACGGCGCGGGCAATAGGATGTTCTGAACCCTGTTCCAGGGCGGCGACAATTTTTAGAATCGTTGACTCGTCAAAGTCGGGCAAAGGGATAATCTGACTGACCCGGGGTTTGCCCAGAGTGAGGGTACCAGTTTTATCAAAAACGACGGCGCGGACATCATTAAGCGTCTGGAGCGCAGCCGGGGAGCGAAAGATTATTCCAAGCCGCGCGGCAATACCAGCAGCAACCATCAGTGCGGTGGGGGTGGCAAGGCCCAGAGCACAGGGACAGGCAATTACTAAAACGGCAATACTGGCAAACAGGGCAAGTGATAGCCGGGAAAGTTCAGGATTAACCCAGGGAAGAAAGGTGTTTGCCCAAACCAGCAAGGGTTTGAGGTTTGGGGCAAATAAAAACCAGGTAAAACCGGTGATTAATGACAGGATGAGTATTACCGGCACGAACCAGGCGGTGAGCCGGTCTGCCAGCGCCTGAACTGGAATCTTTTTGAACTGCGCCTGTTCTACCAGTTGAATGACCTGGGCGAGAAACGTGTCTTTACCAACCCGACGCACCGCTACCCGGATAAAGCCGGTGGTGTTGATGGTGGCGCCGATGACTTCGTCCCCGGGCTTTTTTTCTACCGGCAGGGGCTCACCGGTTGCCATTGATTCATCAATTTCGGTCGTGCCGTCAATGATGACGCCATCGGTAGGAATTTTTTCACCAGGACGGATGAGCATTATATCGCCAGGCTTCAGCCGGCTGATGGGCACTTCGGTCTCTTTGCCCTCTAAAAGAATTCGGGCGGTGCGTGCGCCCAGCGAGAGCAACTGGCGAATGGCACTAGCCGCTGTCCCTTTTGCCCTTGCCTCCAGGTATCTGCCGGTAAGATAGATTGCCATAAGCATCCCGGCAACCCGCCCCAGGTTTTCAACTGGCAGACCGAAAAGCACGAATAAGGATGAGATCAAAGCCGAAATTGTGCCCAGCGAAATTAAAACATCCATCGTTGCCGAGCGGTTACGAATCGAGACAATAGCGGTCTTCAACGTGTGTCTGCCCGGAATCAAAAGCACCGCCACTCCTAGAAGAACCTCTAAAATGGTCATCAGTTTCAGCGGCAGGTGGAAAAGATGGGCAAGATGTAAAATCATCAAAACCATTGCCGGCACCACCAGCAGCCAGGCGACAAGCATCCGGTTTTTTGCCCTTTGCAATTCAGCGGCAAGCAGTGCTGATTCATCATCAGTCCTTTCCCGGACATCATAGCCCGCGCTGACAATCGCCTTTTTCAATTCGGCAACCGGGGTGATTTTCGGGTCGTATTCCACGACCGCCTCTTCAGTTGCAAAATTCACCTGTGCCAGTTTAACACCGGGAAGACGGTTAAGCGTTTTCTCAATGGTGAGCGCACAACCGGCGCATGACATACCACTCACGCCGATGACGGTGGTCTCAGTGCGGGTCAGGGTAGGTTTGTTTGCGGACTGCATTTCAGACATTGGGACCGGTTTGTTACAGGCAATAAGAAAACGGGCAGGATTTTCCTTAAACCTTTTCAGACAGGCGGTGCTACAAAAGTAATAAGTCTTGCCCTCGTAATTCCATCTGCTCGCTTCAGTTCCTTCGGCTACCTCCATTCCGCAGACCGGGTCAATGTGGACCTTATCTGCCATAGCTATTAGACTTATACAATTTGATAAACGGTTCCAAACAGAATGGTGCGTTTTAACGCCCGAGATAAACGATGTGCAACTGCAGGGTTCGGGCACCGGTGCGTATCAAAATGTGGTAAACGCCCGGCTCAATTGCGCGGTCGGGTTGCCACTTAATGACATTTGAACTGAAAGTCAAGCCGTTTTCCGGCGCGCGGGCACGGATTCTACCGCTTTTGTCAACAATCATTACCTGCGACACATTTTCCGGGACATTGACCGTAAAAGTAGTTCGGAATGGGTTGGAGGTCAAACGGAAATGTTTCTGGACCGTAATCCTGTTTTCGGCAATGCCAATCGGTCCCCAGCGGGCAACAACCTGATAAGGAACGCCGTTGAGGACATCAACCCGTCCGGAATAGACCGGAAAACTGTCGCCCGACACATTAACTGTGGTGGCGCACTCCACGCCAATAAACCAGCGGCACGAGATTGGGCAGTTTACCTGAAGGAGTTTGATGTTGCCCGGGTTCGTGTCCGCATACTCGGCAGCAGAGCGAAAGGCAAAATCGCCCGGGTGGAGATACAGGTTGAAATCGGTGGAGTCAGCACCAATTAGATATACGGTCAGGGTTTCACAGCCTGGCGGAATGTCACAGGCAAAGTGGTGGTACTGTCGGTCGCCAATCATAACGAATGCCGGGTCGCTACCGGTGGGCTGGTTCATCACCCGGGGCACACCATTGGCGAGTATACCTTTAAGACGCGGCGCACCTTGACCGTCAAGGGCATAACGAATCATCCCCATCATAAACTGCAGCCGCTCGCCGTAACTGTAGCCTTCGGGATGGGAACCGGTGAGTACAATCCGACCGCTGGTGTCCGCCCCCTTCCATGCCCAGCAACTAACTTTGCGATGCGCCCGATGCCCGGTGGTGTCGTAGCGGAGCAGGACTTCCGTTTCGGGCGGAAAGTCAAGGGACTCATTGGCGAAGCAGCCACCATTGTGAGGGACACGGGCGATATAATAATCGCCGCCAAAGTTGTAGTAGCGCAACAAGGGTGACGATTCCGGGACAAAATGGCCTGTTGCCGATGAGGTGATGCCGGTCGCCTTTACCCTTCCGGGCCAGAGGTGATAGAAGTACGGAAAAACACCACTGTCTTGATGACTCCGGGCGGCAAGGTAGGCACCGGCACAGGTGCCGATGTATGTGCCACCCCGGGCGCAAAAGTCGCGGATGCGTTGCCGTCCTGTATCGCCAAGGGCTCTGCCATGTCGGCCAGCATCGCCGCCATTGGTGTAGAGGAGCCGAAAACGCGGCGCGCCATCCGGATAGAGAAGATAACCGTTGGCGTCAGCCGGGTTATTGACCATAATGGAATGCATCAGTGCACTGTCGTCGTGGGCGAGTAGTTCCATCGTTAGGCCAAGGCTTTCCGCAGCGTAAAGGCGTAGGCGATGAGTCAAGCCGGTGCCGCCGTCCATAAAGATGTCTTTGTAAAAACCCTCGGTTGCCGAAGTGGGGGACAAAATTGAAGCAAGGAGTAATAATAAATAGGCTAAGAAACGCGCCAACCCCCAAATTATACATACAGTTGACCGTGTGTAAACGGTTGGACCTCACATTTTTAGACGAAGACTATTTATGCATTGCTTTTAAGTTTCTGGTTACAATTAGGAATTACTGATTTTTTATTCTTTCTCGTCGTGTTGCTATATTTTTTCCACTTTTTACCATCGGGTTTTCTTGTCAATAAATTTCTTTTACCCGGTCATAAAAATCTTTCATAGAAATTCAAGAAAGTCATTAAAATAATTCTCGGTAAAATTTATCTTTGCTTCTTTACAATATTCTTGATAAATTTTTTTATTGATTTTTATAACCTGTCATCTTTTCCATTCAATATGACTATTAACATTATGTTTTTCGTACATTTCTAAAATATCAACACAGAATTTTTTTAATTCTTCATTGCCTTCGCTCTTCGCTAGTTCATACAAACGAATAAACATTTTTCTTTCCCGTTTCAGTTTGTTTTAAGGTTTTTTAATAAAATTATGTTGAGCGCATAGAGTTTGACCATTTTCTTATCAGAATTTCCAATCGCGTATTATTTCTTGTATCTTATGTAAAGTTTTTGATTGTATTTTGTTCACCTCCACATTAAAAGCGTCGATTTCTCCACCTGGTGGAGGCGGATTAGTTTCTAGTATACGGCGTGCCAATTCTCTACAAAATGCCTCACCTACCAGTTCCGCTAATAAAATTTTTCCTTCCGGCGTTTCGGCTCCCTCTAAACCATTCTTAATTATTGTGGCAACAGCAGGGAATTTCACAAAAATTTTAATAATACCCGTATTTTTATCGTAAAATGTTCTTTGTGGAGGTGACTCTGATTCATCAGGTTTGATATCAGAAATAAACCCACCTTTTCTACCGCCAGTAAGCGTGCCCTTTTTTCTTTCTTTGTAAGGGGCAATTTTGACTTTTGCTGAAGCTGTTTTTTCTCCCAGTTTAACAGTCACAGTCCCCTCTGCATTTTCGCCCTTTCCAACTACATCAAAATAATTATACCAGATCTTTTCAGGATATTGGGGGTGGTTTTTCAATATCACTTCACTTTTCAGAGGTTGAATATCCAGTGTGTCAGACTTAATAAGCGCTTTAGTGCCTTCATTATTTACCATTTCTGTAGGAGCATAGATTGAGAACCTACGGGGCTTATCTTTTTGTATATTTGCCACTTCGGGTTTTATTACCAAATTCGCTATATCTGGGTCTGGTGCAACGGGAACTTCTGGCACATCTTCCCATACATCTTTAGCTAATTTGTTTAAAGAAGAACACAAACTTCTTATCTTCTTTTTGAGCGGTTCAGCTACTTCCTTCGCCGGATTTTTTTCTAATGCTTTTCTTTTGTTTAAAACTAATGGCTCTAAAATTTCTTCGATTGCCTTCTGTAGGCTCTGGCAATAGTCATGACCCCATTCTAACCCACGCCGGTTAGGATCAATTATTCCTGTTTCCCCTTCCCTCAACCTTTCTGCTAAGTTATCACATATTGCCTCGCCGAAGAAATAACCAGCTGCCTGGTCATTATCAAATTTAAATAATTGATTATCTAAAATCGCTCCTTTTGTTTTTATCAAAATCCCTGCTAATCCATATGGATTATTTCCCGGCGAATCCAAGCGGGTTTTGCTTTCATATATTACTATCTTTACTTTATCACCATATTGAGGTAAATCAACTTCTTTTTCTTCAACTATTTTACCTTCAGGATAAGAAAAAGTTAACTCAGTATTCTTTTTAAGCTTAAGCTCGAGATCCTCAAATGTTAGCCAAATTTTTCTGGAAGCCATTATATCTCTTAAAGCATAATGTTTTGAGAGTTGTTCTTTAAACTTCTCGCATTTGGGAATCTTTATCCTCGGATTGGTTATCGTAATATCTATCTCAGTCCCGTTATTTTCTGAAGTTTCTTGAACTTGTTGTAATAACTCGTCATCATATTGATATTTATCTGTCTCACTGTTACGCCACAGTTTTGTCCTACACAATTTTCCATTCTTAACTGTCTTTATTTCTCCTTCGCCTAAGGCTATTATAGTTTCTTTTAATCCTCTTCCAAATAAACCCCGAACTTTTTTCCCTGTTCCAAATCCACTCGTTTCGCCTCCAAATTCAATTGCCTTCTCCAACTCTTCTTTTGTCATACCTTCCGCAAAGTCTTTAACAAAAAGTTTTTTACAAATGCCACCCTTTTCCCGATTAACGTAGATCTCTATTCTCCCATCAACTTGCTCCCCTTTTTCTTCTAATCGTCTATAACTGTCATCACTATTTGTTACCAATTCCACAATGCCATCTACTAAATTTCTTACAGTTGCTTTTGCCAGTTGCTTAACTACCCTTTGATTTATTGGCATGTCTTTAGCCATTCTTGCCTCCTCTTTTTAAAAATTTCTTTTCGCAGGTTATTAAAAACTCTAATAGTTGTTTTTCATTGTAAGATTTCGCAACATTTTTATAATATTCTAAATTTTGCTTTAGGACTCTTTCTGGTGTTTCCAACGTGCACTTTAAAAGGCTTCTAAATTCTGATTCAGAAATAGTAAACCTTTCCGGATGGCGACGGAATTGTGCAAATAACTCGCTTTTTCTGAGATATTCGATTAATCTATCATCTGCACTTCTACCAATCTGTCGCATTCTTTTACTGATATTAATAACCTTGTTGTCTAAAATAGCTTCAATTTCTTTTGCTATTCTCTTACCGAATTCAGTCAGTTCAAGGTAGCCTCGCACACTTCCAACAATTAAACCTTCTTTTCTCAAAGTCCTCAAGGGGCGATCAAATTTTAAAGAATCTGGCCATTGTGGATATCGCTTGAAACCAAAAACCTTTGGAAACTTATCAAAACATTCTGCTACAAGGCGTTCGTATGTACATTTTTCACCAATCTCAACAACTGAATAAATGCCAAATACAATAAGGTCTTGCATTTTTAATTTACTATATACTTTCTCATCGTATTCAGTTTTAACAATTTTGTCCGGTTTATTCATCGTTCTTGTTCAGACCTCCTTAGCTTCGTCTCTTTCTTTCTGGCCGTCTCTATAGCATAAAGGATGCCCTGCTAACATAAAATTAAATCTCTTCTCCACTTCATTACTCGGCAAATGACTTTTGGCACATGCCAGCTGTTCATTTCTTTTAAAATGCTTCTTATCCTTGCCTCAATATTTTTATTGGTCATCTTTTTATCTGGTTAATAATTATCTCATCTACGATACCAAATAAATTAAAATCAAGCAAGGAAAACAAAATAATAAAAGCACCTTTCTGAACTTGCTGAGCTCAACCCACTAACGGAGAGGGTGGGATTCGAACCCACGGTACCCGTAAGGGTACACATGCTCTCCAGGCATGCCCGTTCGTCCACTCCGGCACCTCTCCGGTGCTACTGGTGAAGGTTAGCCAATTTTTATTAAATGTCAATTTTATTGAGCAGTTGACTCGGGGGAGTGTTCGGTTTATGCTTTAATGATATTGGCAATGATCTGGTTGATTTCAATCAGTTTGGTTTTGAGCCCGGTGGTCAATCTGGGGAGATGTCCGGTTGATTCGGTGGTAGAGATTTCAGCCAGTAATTTTATTTCCCGGGATAGTTTTCAGGTACTGGTTAAGGAGAAGGTTGGGGTTTGGCGCTGTTCTTTTGCAGAAACTGGAACGGCGGTTTTGCCGGTGCCGATTTACCGGCTGGCACTGCTGAATCAAACCAGCCGGGGGTTTCAGGTTTGCTGGCAATCGGGGTTATTTTCGGGTAAAGCCGGGCTAAAAATGAATCTGGTGCCGGGCGCTTGGGCGGTTGGTGATTTTGATAATGATTCGCTGGCGGAGGTTTTGCAGTTTGAAGCCGGGTGTGTTAAGCTTTTGAATTTTGATTTTGGAGAGGTGAGGCAGGACTCTTTTTTTTATCAGAACGGGGTTGTTTTTGATGCGGTCGGGACAGATATTGACCGGAACGGGGTTGTGGAGGTGTTTACGCTGGAGCAGGTTCGGGATTCAACTGGTAGTAAGCAGGCGGTTCGGGTCTGGGAATTAAGTGATACCGGGTTAATTTGCCGGGGCAAACCGGTTTTTTTGCCCGAGAGTTTGGGGCTGTCTTTTTCCTTTGCCGGCTCGGCACGGCTGGAGGATTATCCGGGTGAGGTGGTGATAGTGGTAGGGGAATATGGAATTCTTAAGCCCAGCCGTTATTATGCGGTTTATGCGGGAAGCCCGGATTCTTTTGTTCTGACCGGGATCCCTTTTCCCTGGGAGGAGTGGTTTTCTAAAGAACAGGTGCTTGCCGCGGGTAGATTAAACCCGTTTAATGTGGGAGATACGTTGGTTGCTTACGGTTATTTTGTGCCGGGGTCGGGGGTGGGCTCAGGGTTGAATTTTGCCGCATTGCAGGATGGTGAGTGGCGAGTTTTAAGACCACAAGTTTCATTAGCCGGTTTTAGCGGGTTATGGTGTCGGGTCGGGGAGAACTGGCTGAATCTGCGCCAGGGGGTATTTTATCTTTATACTGAGGTGCCGTTTTTGTGGCGATAGTTTGACCTGTTAGTTTTCCGGGATAAAATTTGGGGTGCGGCAGTTAAAGGTTGCGGAGCGGGATCTGCTTTTTGCGCTGACCAATCAGGTTCAGGAAATTGCGCATTATCTGGACCTGGAAACCGGCGAGGTGATACCGGTTTTCAGTTTCAATCGGGCAGAAATTCTTGCCAGAATTAAGGAGTGTCCGAACCGTTATCTGCGGTTGGTGCCGCAGAGTGCGCGTCAGGGCCGGGAGATGATGTTGCGTTTCATTGAGACCGTATCAAGAGCGGATTTGAGGGGGCGGCTTACCAGGGCGATTGCCGAGGGCCGGGTATTCGGTCAGTTCCGCTCAGTGTTGATGAGTTTTCCCCAGGAGTTGAGGCGCTGGCGTCAGTTCCGGACGATGTATCTGACCAGTCCGCTGCGGGAAAAGCTTAAGGAGCGGGGGATTGTGCTGGTGCTGGTTGCGGATCAGGATGGTCAGGAGCCGGCCGAGGAGTAGTCCTCCTTTGGTAAATGGGGGGCAGGCGTAGCCCGACGGGGTATTTATTCCACCATGGTAAATTTGCGGGTGAGTTGCCGGTTGCCAGTTTTTAATTGTAGGAGGTAGACACCAGGGGGCAGTTTTTTGCCGGTCTGGTCTTGGGCGTGCCAGGTGATTGAATAGTTGCCGGGCAGGTGAATTCCTTGATATAGTGTTTTTATTATTCTGCCGCTGGGGTCAAGGAGCGTCAGGGTGGTGAAGGCGGAGAAGGGTAAGGTGTAGTTGATGATGAGGTGTTTTCGTGTTAGGGAAGGGGAGAGAGTTAATTGGGGATAGCTGGGTAAGGTGTGCGGGCTGGTATCAAGGGCGATGCCGACGGTTGTGGAGTGGACATCAAGGAGCCATTCGTTGGGGTCAAATTCGATGGCAGTGGGCTGCTGGCTAAACCAGAACCGGTTGCGCTGGGGGTTGGCGGTAACCGGGTAACGGAGCAGGGTGTCTTTGCCGGTAAATAGGACTTTGATTTCCACCGGGATGTGGAAGAGTGGCGGTGCGCCAGTGATGTTGTGCTGGGAGAGGTCAATAGTTAATTGCCAGGAGTCGCCAACCGGGGTTGTCTGCCAGCCAACGTTATAAACCGGATAGCCATAGGAGTATACCCATTCGTCAAAGAACCAGTCGAGGTCCAGGCCGCTGATCTGTTCGGCGATGCGCTGGTAGTCAGCGGTGCTGGCATTTTTGTATTTCAAACTTTCGCCATAGGCACGTAGCAGGGTAAAGAAAATTCCGGGTCTGGACCAGATGGTGTCGCCGAGCACATAGCGGAGCATATGCTGGACCCAGGCGCCTTTGCAGTAGCTGTGACCCCAGTCAAATTCGTGACCGGCCGGAGGGGCGTAAATCGGGTGAGTGTCCGTGGATTCTTCAGAGAAGTAGTCAGCGGCACGGGAACGAATGAGGTTGTAAAAGGCGGTTAGCCCCTGCTGGTGCCAGGTGTAGAGTTCGTCAGAGTAAGTGGCAAACCCTTCGTTGAGCCAGATGTTGCGCCAGTCCAGGCAGGTAACCATATCACCCCACCAGTGATGGGAAAGTTCGTGGGCAATGCCATTGTCGTTTCCCCGCTGAATCCAGTAGCGATGAACCATTGTTAGGGTCTGGTTTTCCATTCCCCCCCATTGAAATGGATAGGCGACCACATGGCCGTATTTTTCGGTGGCAAAGGGGTAAGGGCCGTAGCGATCGGGGGCCGCGAAGAACTGGAGCATATCCACGACATTGGCAAAGGCGGTTACCGCGCGACTGGAGTCTTCGGGCCACATAAAGTTCTGAATCGGGAGCGATTCGTTAGGAGCAGGATAAAACCATTGTTTGAAACTTGCCCAGCGGGAGGCGGCAAAGGTAATCAGATAGGTGCTGATCGGGTAACGGTGGGTCCACCAGCAGGTCTTTTTACCGGCATTGAGGGTGATACTGTCAACTATACCGTTAGCGCAGCCGGACATTGAGTCCGGGGTGGTGATATTGACCTGACAGCCGCGTTCCGCTTTATCCCAGGGTTCGTCAAAGCAGGGGAACCAGTAACGGGCGTCCGCCGGTTCGGTGGTGGAGTAGCAGATGGCATGGGGAATTCCCTGATTCCCGCGGGCATAGAAATAAAAGCCGCGGTTGGGTGTGCCGGCGTTGCGGTGATAGTAGATGTCAACTGATAGCGATTCACCGCGGTTGAATTCCCGGTCCAAATCAATCAGCAGTTTGTCCGAACCGGTGGTGAAAGTACAGATATTGCCTGACCGGCGTACCGAGTCGCAGACAAGGTTTACAAAATGTAAACCGAAGGTGTCGAAATGGTCGTGCCCGGCAATCAGTTCCACCAGACAATGGGCGGTCATTGCCCCGGAGTTCATCGGCAGGTCCAGGTCAATCCGGTAGAACCGGACATCAAAATGATGAGTGGACTCGGCAAAACCGAAATCGGTTCGGGGGAAGAGCGGGTATTTACCTTCGCTTAACGGCGGTGTTATTCCCGAAGACAAGCCGACGATAATAAAAACGGTCAGCAAAGTTTTTTTCATTTTTAGTTCCTTCCATTAGATATTTTAAAATTTCTTTCCGGGAAAATCAGGCTGAATAAAACAAAAAACAGCAGGCTGACCAGAATTCCCGGAATAAAGCCGTGAATTTTGAACGGATTTTTTAGTGCCATCCAGAGCAAGGCGGTAGTTGAGCCGGCAAGCATTGAGGTAAAGGCGGCGATCCGGCTTGCCCGTTTCCAGTACAGGCCCAAAAGATAGGGCCAGAGCGTGGTGGCGGCAATTACCGCCCAGGAAAAGCCGGTGATTACCAGAATCATTGCCGGTGGTTTGATGGCGATGAGAAAGGCGATGATGCCAATGCCGGCGGCGACCAGCCGGGAGAACAGAACCTCTTTTTCGTTAGACAACTGGAGTTTAAAGCTATCGCGGATTAAGTCCTTGACAATTGCACTGGCGGCGGTGATTAAAACTGCCGCAAAGGTGGACATTCCGGCGGCAACCACGCCGGTGAGAAAGACCGCGGCAAAAAATGGGGACAGGCTGGATTTTACCAGATTGGGAATTGCCTGGTCCGGATTGGTAAGGTTGGGGAAGAACAGACGGGTGGCAGCGCCGTTGAAATAAGGTAAGAGCGCCATCGTGGCACCAATGGTTGCCAGCACCGTGCCCAGTTTCAGCACCTTTAAACTTTTTATGGAGTAAAACCGGCTGATAAGCTGGGGCATACCCCAGACGCCGAACGATACAATTGCCGCATAGGATAAGAGTCCTGCCCAGCCCCATTCGCCCGGGGTCTGGACAAATTTGCCCTGCTCAATTTCGGTTAGACGGGTAAACAATTGGTGCAAGCCACCAGCACGCGCAACGGCCGCCGCGGTCAGAATCAGCAGGCTGAAAATCATTAGCCACGCCTGGAAAAATCCGGTCCAGACAACTGCCAGATACCCGCCCATTGCTACATAGACGATGATGATTACGCCAGAAATCAACAGCCCGTAGATATAAGGCAAATCCATCAGGATGGCAAAGGAATGTCCCATTCCCTGTAAGACCGAAACGCTGTAAATCAGGAGAAATATGCCGATGATGAGTGCAGAGTAGAAACGGGTCTCCGGTGACGAGTATCTTTTGGCAAACAGGTCGGGCAGGGTGATGGAGTTGAGTCGGGTGGTCAGGGCACGGGTACGTTTTCCCAGAACAATCCAGGCGAGCAGGGTGCCGACCAGGACATTGGTGGCACCAATCCAGAGCGTTGCCATTCCGTATTTATAACCAAACCCGCCACCACCGATGATGACCACTGATGAAAAATAGGCGGCAACAAACGAGAAGGCGGTGACCCAGGGACCAAGTGATCGGGAACCTAAATAAAAGCCTTCGGCAGAACGTTTCATCCGGGCGCTGGTCAGAACGCCGATAATAAACAGGCTGACAAGATAGAAAAAAAGTACCAGTGTGTAGATAACGGTCGGGTTCATTACTCTTCCAGGCGGGTAAAGGCTGCCCAGATAATCGCAGCGATAACCGAGCCGAGTGCGACCAGAACCGCAACAAAGGTCAGCCAGGGGCAGTTGAATGGTCCATTCACAAGTTTCAATAATATTGCAAATTAAACCGCTGTCAAATCTGAAAGGCGGATAGAATGAAACTGCTTGACTTATTTGGTAAATAAAAGTAATATATAACTGCTGGTTAAATCAGTAATTAAACGAAAGGAGCAGGAATGCGAAAAGTAACATTGATATCGCTGGCGCTTTTGCTGGCGCTGGCAATCGGCGCTGAAGAGCGCTGGCTCAGTCCAACTCCAACCCAGCATTATACAATTCCGAATCCAGAACCGGGCATCTTTCCGCCGGCGAACGAACCATTTTTCTCGGTGGTTGATACATTCAAATACGACGACAATATGCCGGCAAGTGCCTGGGCATGGAATCAGGGTGGTAATGGCTGGGGAGTGAAGTTCATTTCTCCGGCAGCCAGTTTTACGCTCAAGGGTGCGCTGGTTCATTTCTATTCGGGCTGGCCAGTTCCCGGTGGCACCAGGGCAATGATAAGGGTTTATGCGGATGATGGTCCGGGTGGTTCACCGGGCACCGAAATCTGGCATTCGGATACCCTGACGATTACCCGTGGCCAGTGGAACTATGTTTCAATTGAAGAGCCGGTAGTCGGTTCAAACTACTACATTTTCTATGTGCAGGTTGACTCATATCCGATCTGTCCGGGGCTGTCAATTGATGTGGCAAACAATGCGCCTTCGCACCGTATGTGGTCTTATTTTAATGGGACTTTCAGCGAGGATGCGCGCCGGGGTGAGTGGTTGATTCGTTCGGTGGTGGAATGGGACCCGCCAGCAACCGATGCGGCAACTCTGTTTTTTGCTTCTGCGCTGCCGCCGGATACCTTACCGAACATTAATCTGAATATCCGGGCAACCATTAAGAACTTAGGTACCGACCAGTTACCACTGGGCACACCGGTGCGGCTGTTGATTACCGGTCCGCAGGGGTACAGGTATGAGGATACAATGGCCACCAGTGCTAATCTGACCCGGGGTCAGACCGCCCAGATGAATTTTTCACCAGCCTGGCGAATTCCGGCAACGACCGGTAATTATCAAATCAGTGTCTGGACCGAAGCAGCGGGCGAGCAGTATCCTAATGATGATACCATCGTTTATGATCTGAGCGTGGCACGGTGGATTGAGTATGCAAATTATAATAATCCGTACTGGATTACCTGGGCAGGACCGGAACGGGCGGTTAAGTTCAATCCGGCACAGTTCGGGTTGCAGTATCCAGTAGGGGTAAACCGAGTTAGAGCTCAATTCTATCTGCATCCATCGTATCCCTGGCCTGATTCTACCTTCCATTTTAAAATCTATGCGGGTGATGGCTCAACGCTTTTGTATGAGTCCGGTGACATTGAAGCACCAGCGGGTGCACCGGGTGCAATCAAGGCATATGATCTGGATTCAATGCTGATTTTCACTTCGGGTGAGTTCTATGTGGCGATAGCACCAGTGCACTCATCCGGACATCCTTCTTCACTGGCGGATGATTCTACGGATAGCAGAAGTTACTACGGGATGGCAGGCGGCTGGATACCGTGGACTAATGGCGAATTGTTCATTTCGGCATCAGCACTCGGGGGCGTGGGTGTGGAAGAAGGTTACAATCCGAACCTGCGGAATGCGGAGTTGCGCTTTTCTAATCCCGCGGTTGATTTGTTGCTGATTCACTGGCAGGTACCGAAGAGCGCCCAGGTTAATATTGGGGTTTACGATGCGAGCGGAAGGTTGGTCCGTGAGGTTTATGGTGCCGAGAATGTTCGTTCGGGCAGAGTTGCGGTTGATCTGAAAACACTGCCCGCTGGTATCTATCTGGTGCGTTTGCAGAGTCCGGTTGGTTCGGCAACGCGAAAGTTAGTAGTTAATCACTGAGACCTGTTTTAGCAGAGGGGGCGGCAACGCCCCCTTTTTTATTTTTCTTTTTCCAGGCGGTAAAGTTCTTCGTCGGAGAAGCCGAAGTAATGGCCAATTTCGTGAATTGTTACCCGGCGTACCAGTTCCTTAATCTCCGATTCAGTTCGGGCAATGGCTTCAATCGGTGCCTGGAAAATTATGATGGTATCGGGCAAAACATTTCCGTAAAATGGGCCGCGCTGATTATAAGGAATTCCCTGATAAATACCAAGGATTGACCAGGGGTTCTTGCCCATTTGCTGTGCCAGTTCGGGTGGGGCGAGCGGCATTACTATCACTCCGAGGTTCTTAATCCGGGAGGAAAAAAACTCGGGCAAGTTCTGGACAACTTCTTCAACCAGCTGGAGAAACTGTTCGCGTTCCAATTCAGGTTCGTGGACCAAAGAGTGCGGTGCCGATACGAATTATTGTGGCACCTTCCTCAATTCCAATTTCAAAGTCAGAACTCATTCCCATTGAGAGTTCGGGCAGGTGGATTTCGAGTCGGTCTTGCAGTTCGGCGCGCAGCCGGGAAAGGAGCCGGAAACAGGTTCTTGATGCCTCAGGATTTTCTATTGCCAGACCAGGGCCGATAGTCATTAACCCCTGGACCTTTAAGTGAGGTAAAAGAAGAACCTGTTTTAGCAGTTCTGCAAGTTGCTCCGGTTGAACTCCGTGCTTGGTGGGTTCACCTGAGGTGTTAACTTCAATCAGCACCGGCATAATGATGTTTTTCTGGGCGCACCGGCGTTCAATCTCCTCTGCAAGATGGAGCGAGCCCACACTTTGAATGATTGAAAAAAGTTCAATTGCCTTTTTCACCTTATTGGTCTGGAGCGTGCCGACCAGATGCCACTCTACTGTTGCTTTAATCTGCGGGATTTTTACCATTGCCTCCTGAACCCGGTTTTCACCAAATCGGGTGATGCCGGCTTCAATTGCCTCATTAATCATCTCCACCGGTTTGTTTTTGGATACGGCGACCAGTTTTACTTCTGCAGGGTTTCTGCCTGAGCGCTCACCGGCTGCCTGAATCCGTTCATTGATTAGTTTCAAATTTTCAGCAATATCCATCAACCGATTATAAAACCGCTGTTCTTAAAATCAAGGTATTATCGCTATCGGCAGTTGAAATTAAGAAAAAGACAAATTAAAATGTGAAATTTTGTTAGTTTTTTGACTCTAACTGAATAGAGACAAAGAAAGGAGTTGTATGGCAAAAGATATCCTGAAAAGGCTTGAGTCCTGGCATGTTAAAACCGAACCGGATGCGGTTCGGGAACGGCTGGTCCGGATGCGGGAGTCAATGAATCGGCGGTATATTGAGGAACAAACCCGGCTGATGGAGATGGAGGTTCGGGTCAAGCAGGTACTGGACAATGCTGATATTACCTCAATTACCTATCCGTTCTATCTGGATTTTGCCCGTGAGGTCTATGCCCGTAAACGGCGACTTGCCGGTTCATCGTTGCGCCGCGAGGTGGAAGTTTTGTTTTACAAATGGGTGATGCGGGAACTGAAACCGGAGGTTCTGGAGCGGGTGCGGGATGAGGCGTTATCGGTATCCGAACCCGGGGAATAAACTGATATCCTGGTTTGCTTTTGAGCTTCTGGTCGTTGGGTTGGGAAGTTAAAGTCCGGTTTTCAGGAGAACAGGGGGATGTGATTTAAGTAAACTTATCTTGACATAATAATTTTTTTAGGGATATTACAATGGTGAGGCAAACTGTTCAAAGTAAAAGGCAAAAGACAAAGCCGGCAGAGCTTCAAGAGCGATGGAGCTGGTGGCGGGCGCTGGTTATTTGGGGGATGGCGGTTTTGGTGCGGGTGATTTATCTGATTCAGGCACGGCAGAATGACCCGCTGTTTTTCGCTCCTCAGATGGACGGGCTTTACCATCATCAGTGGGCGCTGGCAATTGTAAGTGGCAGGGAATTTATTGCCGATGCCTATTTCCGGGCACCCCTTTATCCGTTTTTCCTTGCGCTCCTCTATAAGGTCTTCGGGGTAAATCTTTTTTTGACCCGGCTGGCACAGGCGGTGCTGGGCAGTTCGAGTTGTGTTTTACTGTATTTAACCGGGAGGAGGATTTTTGATGAGCGGAGCGGGTTTTATGCCGGGCTGGTGATGGCGGTTTATCCGCTGTTGGTTTACTTTGATGGCGAATTGTTAATTCCGGTGCTTTTAATTTTTCTTTTGCTGGGTGGAATGTTTTTTCTATATTTATCCGAAACTAAGCCGGTCTTTTTGGTCTTTGCCGGATTCTTCTTTGGTCTGGCAGCAATCTCCCGGCCGAATGTGCTGGTGTTTGTGGGGGTGCTTTTTTTCTGGTTTGTTTTTAAATATCGGAGAGGATGGTGGCAGAGGGCACTACCTTTTTATCTGATGGTTAGTTTGCCGATTGTGCCGGTAACGGTGCGGAACTATGTCAAAGGTAAAAGTTTTGTGCCCATCGCCTGGCAAGGTGGGACAAATTTTTATATCGGTAATAACGAGTATTCAGACGGGACAACCGCAATTGTGCCCGGCACCAGGGGAAGTTGGTGGGGTGGTTATAATGATGTTAAGGTGATGGCTGAGCAGGAATCAGGCCGGAGTTTGAAGGGGGTTGAGATTGACCGGTTCTATCTGAAAAAGGGGCTGGAGTTCTGGCGGCAAAAACCGGGAAGAGCAATTGAGCTTACCCTGCGCAAAATTTATCTCTGGTTTGCCGGTTATGAGGTTTCCAATAATCGGGATTTATATTTTTTTAAACGCTATAGCTACCTTAATTTCTTGCTGTTCAGCACACCGGTTCTGAAGTTTCCGTTCGGAGTTCTTCTCCCGCTTGCCCTGTGCGGGATTTATCTCACCAGAGAACGCTGGCAAAAACTTTTACCGGTTTATCTTTTTCTTTGCGCCTGGACGGTGTCATTTATTCCATTCTTTGTGACTGCCCGGTACCGGTTGCCGCTGGTGCCTTTCTATATTCTGTTTGCGGTTGCCGGGGCAGGAATCTGGCTCAGGGTAAGTAAAAGGGAGCGGTTGATTGCCACCGGGATTTTTATCCTGACACTGATTTTGTTTAACCTGAATATCGCGGGGAGCGGTAGAACTACCGATCAGGCACAGAATTATTTCGTCGCGGGTAGCGGATATTATGAGACCGGCCGGTTGCAAGAGGCAGAAGCGGATGTTAATCGGGCTCTGGCTCTGGATTCCGCAACCAACATCCTTTCGCTTAAAGCATCAATTTTATTAGCGAAGAACCGGTTGCCCGAAGCAGTTGAGATCGCTCGGGCAGCGCTCCGGCTCCATCCTGATGAGGCGGATGCCTGGGGGGTCGCGGGGAATGTTCTGGCAACCGCCGGAGATTTGACCGGTGCCGAGAGTCTGTTTCAGCGGGCGGTAGAACTTGACCCATACGGTTTTGAGGGGTGGAACAATCTGGGCAATATTGCCTTAACAAAGGGGAAGTTGAAGCAGGCAAAAGGGTATTATGAAAGGGCGCTGAGAATTAATCCAGTTTTTTCGCTGGCATTGTTTCATCTGGGGTTGGTTCATTATTATGAAGGACGGATTGATTCTGCCCACGTTTTGTGGCAAAGGGTGCTGGTACTTGACCCGAATTTTGAAAAGGCAAAAAGGGCGTTACAGGAGTTACGGTGAAGTCAGATCTGACGTAACTGGGGACGAATGATGTTGACTATTGTCAGGCTAACAAGGATGACAATGCCACTGACCAGCAGGGCAAAGCAGGCGCCTTTTGCCTGAGCGATTGAACCGGCAATCAGACTGCCGACCGGAAACATACCGTTAAAGAAAAGAGAGAAGATACTCATTGCCCGGCCACGGATATAGTCCGGGGAAAGAGTTTGAATCAAGGTGTTGGACAGGGAGGCGATACTCGTCTGGCAGAACCCGACGAGGACCAGAAGTATCAAGGCAAAACGATAACCGCGACAGAAGGAAAGGGCGATTACCAGGAGACCGAGAGCAAGGGTTCCAAATAAGAGGATTTTCCCGCGATGTCGGGTTTTACTCAAGGTTGCTAAGGTCAATCCGCCAATCACCGCACCGGTGCCCAGAGCGGTCATCATCAAGCCGTAGCCTGGTGCTCCTTGATGAAGTACATCGCGGGCGATAACCGGCATTAAGGGAATATAGGCAATACCGAAGGAGGAGAAAACACCGACCATAATTAATAGTATTCGGATGTCCGGGTGGGTGCCGACAAAACGTAAGCCCGAGAGGAGCTGGGTAAGAATCGGTTCCGGATTAAGGTTGTTGTCAGTTTTTTTCAGCCGGATAAAGGCAAGGGCAAGGATGATCGCCAGGAAACTAAGGGCATTGAGGGCAAAAATCGGTGCCGGACCAGCAAAGGTTAAAAGGGAACCGGCGATTGCCGGTCCAATCATCCGGGCGATGTTAAACATTGATGAGTTAAGGGCGATTGCGTTTAGAACATCGCTGCTGCCAACCAGTTCGGGAACTAGGGTTTGAGCAACCGGGGCATTGAGGGCAACAAATATGCCGGCAAGAAAGGAGATGATGAGGATATGATAAATGGTAATAACCTTTGTCCAGGTGAGAAGAGCAAGGATCAGGGCGAAAAAGGCAAGGGCAGACTGGGTGATAATCATCAGGTTGCGTTTGTTGAACCGGTCGGTCAGGACACCGGCGGGCAGGGAAACGAGCCAGACGGGCAACCAGTTCATTGCTGAGTCCAAGCCGACAAAGAATGGGGAGTTGGTGATCGAGAGAACAAGCCAGCTTTTGGCAACATTCTGCATCCAGGTGCCGGTAAATGATACCATATTGCCAAACCAGTAGCGCCGGAAATTTTTGTGCCGGAAAGCAGCAAAGGTCCGGGGTAAACGAATGGTTACTGTCGTATCCGAACGTTCGGGTGGTTGGTCAGACATTTTAAAATTTTAACAATTATTAGGTTAGGTGCAATACAATATTTGACGGAATGGATTGAATTGACCAAAACCGGGTGCTGAACGAGGCGGGAGTTTTAGTTGGCATTCAGAGGAACAAACCGCCATAAGATGGTGTCGGGCAGGCAGGTAAACAAAAGAAAACCGGGTTTACCAAAGTCCAGCGCCCGGTTCATTGTGCCAATTGTGAAGTGGTTGATACCGCCAAGCTGGTAATGCCGGAATCCGTGGATATGTCCCGAGCAGATGGCGAAGACATTGAATTGCTGCATCAGACTCTGTAATTTTGCCCGTTCGGCATTTGAGCCCAGCCGGAATATGGTCGGGGTCTGGTCATCGTAGAGCGGAAAGTGGGTGATGATAATCGTGCGCGCCGGCGGGGTCGTTAGTTCCTGTTCAAGCCAGTTAAACTGAACAGCACCAAGTCTGCCTTCACCGGTGTCTAAGAAAATCAGTTTCAGGCGGTTATTGATTTTTTGCGCGTAACAGGAGGGACCGAACCGCTCTTTATAATATTCCCAGCTGTTGTGCCGATAAAGGTCGTGGTTGCCCAGAGTGACAAAATAGGTGAGCCCAGTTTGTAGAAACAGATTGGCAACCGAATCAAATTCAGCATCAGTGCCGTGGTCGGTCAGGTCACCGGCAACGCAGAAGAAGTTCAGGCGCAGGGAACAGGCAACAATAAGAAAATCCTGCCAGTAACAGCCAGCAGGTTTGCCAATATGGAGGTCGCCGAAGACCGCAAAGCGAATAGTATCATCAGGGAAAGATGGTGGCGAATTGAGAAGATTCAGACTTTCACGGACTCTTTTATCCACATCCGGATGCGAAAGGAGCGCACGCGGGTCAATCTCGCAGCCGGCAGTGAGGAAAATTATTAAGCCCAGACAGCCGAAGCGCCGGCAACTATTTGGCATACTGGAGTCCGATTTCAATGTCAAGATTGGTTAAGGATATTAAACCAGTGGACAGGCCGTTAATTGCGGTCTGGCAATTTCCCCAAATTTTCCACTCGGGAGCGAGGCGATAGCCACCGCCGATGCCAAATGGAAACTGCTGGGGATTTTTTATCTCCAGCCGGTCAAAATTACCCAGTTTTGCGTTCAGTTCCAGCCGGTCTTTCTGGAGGAATTTCCAGGATAGTTGATAGATCATATTCCATTCCGGAAACAAGTTTTGCCGGCGGTTACCGATCAGAGAAAATGGCTGACGGTGACAGAAACCCAGCCCGACGGTAAATCGGTTTGTTATTCGGGAGTTAAGCAAGAGAAATAGTCGGTCTTCGCCGGCGTACCAGTCGTGCCAGCAATTCTGTTGCAATCCACCCTGAAGAGTTAGTGCGGGAACAGCGGGATAAGTGAAACCGGCACTAAGGCTATAGCCGTTCCAGTTAGCATAAGGCATTAAAATGAGACAGGACAAAGCATCGACCGCCAAGAGCGGGCTGATTGAAACATTGAGCCCGGCAGCAAGCAGCCACCGGGAGTTGACCCCGGTTTCACCTTGATAACCAATTGAGAGGTCCGGGGCGATTACGGGGCTGAGGGTCAGCAGCGGCAGGCTAAGCGAGAGTAGCCAAGGCACATTAAAAAATACATTGCCCCGGCTCAGAAGTCAAATTTGCCACTTGACAAAATCAGGAAGTTAGGGCATAATTAGGGGAGATTAAGGAGGTGTTATGGTCAGATGTGGTATCTGGGTGCTGGTGCTGGCAACGGTGGTTTCGGGACAGTGGCTGGAAACCTCCATTTTCCTGCCGGACTCGGTGGGCGGTCCAGTTAATCCAGAACGGATATTTTACAATCCAGGTAATAATAATGTATTTATCTTCGGGGCAGATCCGACGGTTCTGGTTTTAGATGGCAATACCGGCAGGAAAATTGGCCGGATTGACCTGAGGCAATCAGCAGGAGGTTTCTGCTACAATTATCGCGAGAACAAGATTTATGTTGCCGGTGGTGGGGTGACGGTGATTGATGCCGCGGGCAGTCGGGTTCTGAAAATCCTGGATTTGGGTTACTACTCTCGTGATATCTGCTATAACCCGAACCTCAACCGGGTTTATGCCGTAGGGGAAAGCCGGGTGACGGTGATTGATGCTGCAGAAGATACAATTATCAGAATCATTACTTTACCTAATTACTCAGCGGGTGATATCGCCTGTGCCACTCAGGTGAATAAGGTTTACTGTATTCTCAATAATGAAGATGTGGCGGTAATCGACTGCGCAACTGATAGCATTATTAAAATATTCTACTCCGGTGCCGGTCCTTATGAGATGCTCTATAATCATCTGACCAACCGGCTTTACATTGCCGAAGGTTACGATGAGGATATTACTGTGGTGGACTGTGACCGGGATACAGTGCTGCGCTGGCTGGTTGCCGGTTATGAGCCAGGGTTGATGTGTTTGAATCCGGTGAGTAATAAGTTTTATTGTGCAGACTGGTCCAGAAACTGGTTTGGCATCTACGATGCGAGAGCAGATACACTCATTCGCTGGTTGTATCTGGGCAATTTTAAACAGTCAGGACTGGTGTTTGATTCAATTGATAATCTGGTATATGTTTCGCTATTTTCCCAGGACAGTGTGGCAGTGATTGACGGTGTGAGTGATGAGGTGTTGAGAACAGTTCCGATAGCAGGCAGAAACCCTTATGGTCTGGCTTATAATCCGCGACAGCAACTGATTTACTGTGCAGAATATGCGTCTGCCAGCGTTTCCTTTTATAACGCGCCCACAAGCGAGCCAGTTGGTTCAGTGCAATTTTTCCGTTATGAGCCCCGAATTCTTACCTATATTTCTGGTATGGACCGGATTTACTGCGCGAATCCCAATTTGCGAAGTATAATTCCACTGAGCTGTGCGCAGAACCACATCCGGGAACAGATTAACCTATCAACACTGCCGAAATATTTTAGCTATGCACCGGCTGTTAACCGTGCCTATGCTTTTTCCGTATATGACAGCACAATTGTAGTTATTGATTGTGCCGCGGAAACGGTACGCAAAGTTATCCGTTTGCCCGGGAAGCCAGGCAATGCAGTATATGCACCAGACAGCAACCGGATTTACTGCGCGCTGTTGGTCCCGGAAGATGAAAGGATTGCGATGATAAACTGCACAACCGATTCAATTACCGGGGAGTTCGGAACGCTTGAAAATCCGGTGATACTGGGATATCTACCTGATTATCATCGGCTTTATTTTGTGGAGGGAGAGCAGAGAAGGCTGGTTGCTTATGATGTGTTGAGCCACCAGCGAATTGCGGAAATGAATTTAGGTGGAGAGCCGGCACAAATCTGCTTTATTCCAGATTTAAATCTTCTGGGAGTGCGTTTTGCTTATGCAGAATACCTACTTTTTATTGATTGTGCTAACCATACGATAAGAAGCGCATTAGGAATCCCACAGGGTACCGCCCGGATGATATATAACCCGTTAAATAACCTGATCTACCTCGCAACCTATTCTGATACAATTATGGTAATCGCGCCTGAGCAGCCGATGGTTGTAGACACAATCCCGGTGAATTGTTATTTCGATAATGCTTCGTTAACGCTGGATACAATCGCGAATAAACTTTATCTAAGCGGCAGTTATCAAAATTCATTGGTGGTTATTGATTGTCAGGCTAACCGGGTATGCGCAACGATACCGTTAAATGACTATCCAGCAGCTTTGACCTGGAGTCCACCGAACCGGCGGATGTATGTTGCGGTGCCGGGCCGAGCAGCAGTGGCGGTTATCAGGGATAGTTCGGTTGTTGGTATGGCAGAACAGCCTTTATGCGCAAATGTCCGGCAGACAATTCCGACGGTTGTCCGGGGGAGTTTGAACCTAAACACCGGGTTTTTTGTGAATGGGGGACCGGTATTTTTACTTGATGCGTCTGGTCGCCGCTGCCGGAATCTGTATTCTGGGAATAATGACCTGCGCGGATTAGCGCCCGGTGTTTATTTCTTGGTCCCCCGGGAAAAATCGGGTAGAAACGAAATCAGGAAGCTAATAGTCACCAGGTAAAGTTTCTAATTCTTTAAGTTCGCAATGGCAAGCCCGGCTCTTTGCTTTTCTCACTTTGATGCGTCAGGGTGAAGGCAGCTACGTCCATTTATTTGACGTTATTCTGATGTAAACTTGACTTTTGGACTTCAACGGGTAATTTTTTGCGTGGGAACACCAGCGGTCAGTTTTTCAGATAAAAAGTTCAAAGGAGTTCTCAAATGAATGACAAAGTCCGCTTTTTTATTACCCGGTTTGAAGAACTTCTCAACCATGAGCCAGAGCCTGGTAAATACTTCCATCCCCGTGCTTACCGGAATGCAGCGGTGCGATTCCGGGCGCACACCGGACATAAATGCGAGCAGGTGCAACGGGTTTTTAACACGAGCGCCTGCCCACTGCATTCAATGCCGGCAAGAGCAGAACTGATTGAAAAAACCGGTTTAAACCCATTTCTCTATCCCGCTCATCTCCTGCCGGGTTGTGACCTGCTTTCAGATTCGGGCACGACCACAATGACAATGGAGCAATGGGCGCAACTGCTGCTCGGGGATGAAGCCTACGGTTCAAACGAAGGTTTTTATGAACTCAACGAGCAAATTGGTATTACCTTTGGTCCGGAATGGCGGCAGGACTTAAACCAACAGGAACAGACGCTATTCATCTTTCATCAAGGACGAGCTGCCGAGCATGCCCTTTTTTTCAACCTCGCTCGGCTGCTCAGCAAACGGGAGGTCCCAACGCTTGCCCGGGCAATCAGTGGTTTGCCGGACCGGACCGGTGTTTTTGCCCGGCTGCACCGGCAGATTGAACGGTTAAAGCGGAGAACCGGGGTAGAACCAAAGTTCTTGATTCCCAGTAACGGGCATTTTGACACCACCGCCGCCAATATTGCTGATTGCAATATAATTCCCATTGACCTTAACTGCGCCGAGCACCGCTCAAACAATGAACAATTTCTATTTCGGGGAAACATCAATCTGGAAGAACTCAACGAATTACTGACCCACCTTCCGGCACATATTCCGCTCGTGTACCTCACAATTACCAACAACTCCGGCGGGGGGCAGCCGGTTTCAATGGAAAATATCTGCGCGGTTCAGCGACTAACTGCGGAACAGAAGATACCGTTTTTCTTTGATGCCTGCCGTTTTGCCGAGAATGCCTGGTTTATTAAGGAACGGGAGCCGGGATTTAGTATGAAATCGTTAACGGAAATTGTGCGGCAGATGTTTAATTGTGTTGACGGGTTTCATATCAGCCTAAAAAAAGACGGGTTGGTCAATATTGGCGGGGCACTGGTAATCAGGCAGGATGGGCAGTTTGTCCGGATGCCAGAGTATCGGCAACTACTGGCAAATCTCACCGATTATCAGATACTCACTGAAGGACACCCCACTTATGGGGGGCTTGCCGGACGGGACCTGAAGGCGATTACCGAAGGGCTACGCACAGTAGTTCAAGAAGAATATCTAAAAACCAGGATTGAGCAGGTGCGCCGTTTTGCCTGGCGGCTGGAAAGTTATGGCATTCCGGTATTGAAACCGGCAGGTGGGCATGCGATTTATCTGGATGTTGACCGTTTTTTTGCCGGGATGAGTGTTGATGACCGGGATTATTATGGGATAGCCATTGTTGCCCTGTTGCTGATTGCCGGACATCGGTTGTGCGAACTTGGGGTGTATGCATTTGAACTTGAGGATGTGTCTCAACCGCGAAATAATTTTGTGAGAGCAGCCGTGCCGAGATTGACGTATGAAGATGAGGACCTATTTGCCTGCGTTGAAGCCATCCGGACCGTATATGAAAATCGGGAGCAAATTCCCAAGGTTGAGGTTGTTTACGGTTCGGATTTGCCGTTGCGGCATTTCAAAAGCCGATTTCGGTTTGTGTAACTGAAACAGTATGACCTCCCTCTTTTTCATTCATCATTGTGAGACTGCCGCCGGCAGCCACGTAAGTTAATGCGAATCGGATTTTATCAGTTTGCACCTCAGCCCCGGGCGGTGGAGGCAAATCTAAATCAGATTTTTACGGAACTGAATCAGCCAGCGGACCTGATTGTATTGCCGGAAATGTGTTTGACCGGGTATCTATTTGCCAGCCGTGAAGAATTGACCCGTTATGCGTTATCAGTGCCGGATAGTCCGGTTTGCAACCGGCTGATTAATTTCTGTTCGGAAAAGAATGTCAATCTTGTAATGGGAGTTCCGGAGCGAGTTGGTTCCCGAATTTTCAATTCGGCAATACTGGTAACCAGTACCGGTTCAATTCATATTTACCGGAAAGTACATCTGTTTACCGACGAGAAGGATATTTTTGATCCGGGTGATTTACCATTTCCAGTATTTAGCCTGGGTGCGGTCCGCATCGGCATGCTCGTTTGCTTTGATTATTTCTTCCCGGAAAGTGCCCGGTCACTGGTATTGCGGGGCGCGCAGATTATTTGCCATCCGGCAAATTTGATACTTAACTATGCCCAATCAATGACCATCACCCGTGCTCTGGAGAACCGGGTGTTCTGGATTTTAGCCAACCGCATCGGGACTGAACGACTGAACGACCGGGTTATGAATTTCACCGGTGAGAGTCAGATTGTCAGTCCAGATGGCAAAATAGTTGAACGTGCTTCACCTGACCGGGAGGAGTTCAGGATTGTGGAGATAAACCCGGCGCTGGCTTTGAACAAAGCAATAACCCCGCGTAATGACGTGATTGCTGACCGTCGGCCTGAGATGTATTTTTAGGAACCGGGCTGGCAAACCGTTCCCAGAAAAAGAATTGCACCGGTGTGATTGTCCTGAAGCAAAAACACAAACGGGCGGTTAAAAAACAGATTGAATGTCCTCGCCGGGACAGCGGTCATTACCATTTCCACCGAGGTTACGGCAGCAGCCTCGGTTCCTTCCTCGTTTACCTCCAGGTAACTTTTGTGCTTAACATCGCCAACTGCCAGGGGGACGGAACTCATTTCCGAAAAATTTGCCCGGTTGAGATCGAATGCCAGCGCCATTCCCAGTTTACTCAGCGCAGGTTTCAGACTCTGTTCGTATTCAATTTTGAATCGCGGCAGGGCAATCTGTCCTTGCCGGGATTCAAAAAGGGCAAGCCAGGTTGACCAGTTATCTGGGTTGAAACGAGCCAGCAGCCCTTTAATTCCAATTGATTCATCCGGCAGCAGCAGAAACATACTGATATTGCCTTGAGCATAAGGCAATTCCACGGCGGCAAAACCGTCTGTTTCAAGATAATTGAATTTGCCCGACCGATGCATCATCGGCACCCGAATAGTTTTGTCATTCGCGAGATAAAACTCTTCGTCAGCGGTCATTTCCTTGTCAAAAGGATGCTGCCATTTGCCCTTAAAGTAAATTGCATTGATTAAAAACAATACCTGTTCAGGGTTAATCCGGGTGATGATTGAGCGGATTTTATTTTGTGTCTTCTGGGTTACCCAGCGGTTTATCACGTCCGCGGCGTCGGCACGGTTGAAATCAAGTGTAAACATTTCCGCAGCGTGGAAGCGCTTGATTTTTTTCTTGAAACTGGATTTAAAAACGACCTCTTTTCGTGCCCAGAGTGAATTGGCAATTTTCAGGATTACTCCAGATTCGGTTTGAGAAAGCCGGTCGCGAAGCTGCTTTGCCTGGGTGTTAACCGCATCCAGTTCCAGCCCGGTGAGCCCGAGGGTTTTCAGCATTGCGGTTCTGGTTTCTCCGGCGGCGCCGTTGAGGCACATAGTCAGCGCACTGGCAATGGAATATGGTGAAATTACCACATTCTCATCCATTTGCCCAGTGGTTAATTGTTCAAATAGTGCAAACCCAAACTGATTGCTCGCATCGATTAAAAGTGCGGGATTGGACGGGCTATCCGCGCCCCGTAATGGGGAACTGATTAAAGAAAAGATTACCAGTATATTCATAATAAACAGTATCAGCATTTGCGACGAAAAGTCAAATCACAACCGCCGGTCCGGTTTTTCCCTCTTTTAGATGGTGCCTGCGATAGCAGAGGGGGTGTTTTACGGATTATCCACAACTCATCTTTATTACTTGACTCCAGCAGATATCAAATTATATTAAAAGTTCATACTAATAAAACAGAAAGGTGAAAACTTATGAAACATAATATGGAGAATTACGAAGAAACTTACCGTAACTTCAAATGGGAAGTACCCGAATTTTATAATTTCGCCTACGACACCATTGATCGGTGGGCAGAAAGGGATCGAACAAAACTGGCATTGATTTCGGTTGCCGATGATGGGAAAACCGCGCAGAAGCATACCTTCTGGGAGCTAAGCCGGCTGTCAAACAAGTTTGCCAATCTGCTATTTGCTGCGGGTGCTCGGAAAGGTGATAGACTACTGGTACTACTGCCCAGAATTCCGGAATGGTATATTGCGGTGCTTGGGGCGATGAAGGCCGGAGTGGTTTTTATGCCCACACCGACGCTTTCCATGCCCAAGGATATTGAATATCGATTAAACAGTTCGGGAGCGACTTTTGCGATTACCGATGCGGATAACGCTTTCAAGATTGCCGATGTGCAGGCAAACTGTCCTGCGCTCCGGCAGGTTTTCATCGTCAATGGCGAAAAGGACGGCTGGATAAACTTCAATGCCGAACTGGAGAAGGCACCCACCCAAATCAAAGAGCCGGTGCGGACCAGGACAAATGAGCCATTGCTGATTTATTTTACTTCCGGGACCGTGGGTTATCCCAAGATGGTGGAGCACAGCCATGCCTATCCACTGGCTCATATCGTCACGGCTAAATTTGTTCATGACCTCCAGCCAACCGACATTCACTGGACGATTGCCGATACGGGCTGGGCAAAGACTGCCTGGGGGAAACTGTTTGGCCAGTGGTTGATTGGTTGCACAGTGCTGCAACGTAACCCAAAAGGAAAGTTCAATCCACAGATTGCTCTGCAGGTACTGGAAAACTTTGGGGTCACCACCTTTTGTGCCCCACCGACTGTTTATCGGTTACTAATTCTTGAAGACTTAAAGAAATACCATTTAAGTCTTCGCCACTGTGTCTCAGCAGGGGAACCGCTGAACCCTGAGGTTATCCGCGCTTGGGAAGCCGGGACCGGCCTTAAAATATACGACTTTTATGGTCAGACCGAGACGGTGGCGGTTCTGGCAAACTACCCTTGTCTCCCGATCAAAGAAGGCTCAATGGGTAAGCCGACCCCAGGACATTATGTAGCGATTGTTGATGACCAGGGCAACGAATTGCCGGTTGGTGAAGAAGGACATATTGCTATCCGGATAAAGCCGTTTCATCCCCCAGGAATTTTCAAAGGCTACTTGAATCAGCCCGATGCAAATGCGGTTGCATTCCGCGGCGACTGGTACTATACCGGCGATAAGGCGTATCGGGACGAAGATGGCTATTTCTGGTTTGTCGGTCGGGCTGACGATGTGATAAAAGCATCCGGATATCGAATCGGTCCGTTTGAGGTCGAGTCAGCATTGATTGAGCATCCGGCGGTTCAAGAATCAGCAGTCATCGGCAAACCAGACCCGGTGCGTGGCGAAATTGTCAAAGCATTTGTCATTCTCAAACCCGGTTACGAGCCTTCGGAGACGCTGGTGAAGGAACTGCAGGAGCACTGTAAAAAGGTAACCGCGCCATATAAATATCCACGGGAGATTGAGTTTGTAAAAGAATTACCCAAGACCATCAGCGGTAAAATTCGGCGTGGGGAGCTGCGCCGCATGGAACTGGCAAAACTCGCCAGTGCCAAACCGCCGAAGGTTGATTAACCGAAAACCGGGCGGGTTAAGGCTTACATAAACTTGACGCGGTTCGGGATTCGTTTATTCTGAATTATGGCTAATCCCGTAACCGTGCTCCTGCTGTTAACAGTATTAATTCTCATCGGGGCGTTGCTGCTAATTATTTTTTTATTTCTCCCCCGATTTAAGCGGCAAGGCGCACCCGAGACAACTCTGCTTTTTCAGCAGATTGAAGTCATCCGTCAGGAACAGGCACGGGCACTTGAGGCAAATACCCAGTTGCTAAATCAAAGATTGGCAGAAATGCAACGGGTGCTAATAGATAGCACCACTGCGGTCAATATTCGGCTGGATAATGCGACCCAGGTTACCGGCGAATTAAACCGGCGGCTGGGAGAACTGGCGATTGCTGCTCAGAACATTCTAAATGTTGGCAAGGACATCGCCTCGCTCCAGGACATCCTGCGTGCTCCCAAACCGCGTGGGGTGCTGGGCGAATTCTTTCTGGAAAATATCCTGCAGGAAATGTTACCGAACTACTACCAATTGCAGTACTCATTTCGAAGTGGGGAGAAGGTGGATGCGGTGATCAGGCTTGGGGGCAGACTGGTGCCGGTTGATGCCAAGTTTCCGCTTGATGATTTTCAGCGACTTTTGGCGGCTGAAAAAGAAATTGAACGAGCGACGCTCCGAAAGGTATTTCTGCAAAAAGTGAAAAAGAACATCGACTCAATTGCTCAGAAATACATCCGGCCCGATGAAGGGACATTTGATTTTGCCCTGATGTACATTCCGGCTGAAAATGTCTATTACGAAACAATTACGGGTATAACTGACAAAGAAGAAAATATATTAAAATATGCATTTGACCGGCGGGTCATTCCAGTATCACCGGGAACAATTTATGCCTATCTCCAGACGATTGTCCTGGGATTACGGGGAATGCAGATTGAGCAACAGGCGCAGCAAATTTTAAACCATCTCGGTCGTTTGCAGGCGGATATGAACCGTTTTCAAGATAAGTTTCAGACGCTGGGCGCACATCTTACCAATGCCCATAACCGCTATGAAGAGGCGGCTCGTGAACTGGAGCGCTTGTCCGAGCGATTGGCGCTTCAGTTTCGGGCAGACCAGACTAACCAGGATGCTCAACAAATGTGACCAGGAGGTAAAATGAAAATTTTAAAACTGTTTGCTTTAGGCAGTATAATCCTTTTGCCCGTGGCAGATGCCTGGCAGCAACTTGGACCAGCGGGCGTGAACGTCCGGGCGTTGAGCAATGTTTTGGGATATCCGGACGAACTTTTTATCATCGTCGGTGGTTTCCCCAGCTATCTTTACTTTACAAGCAATACCGGATTGACCTGGACGGTGCGCGAAACAATTCCTGACCTGATTACCTCACTGGCGATTAATCCGAACGATGTCCGGATAATGTATGCCGGGGGTAGAACCCGCAGAATTTACAAAAGCACGAATAGCGGTTACTCTTGGTTTGCAACCGGGAATCTTCCTGCCGGAATCTGGATTCAGCAACTGGCGGTGAATCCAACTAATGCTTCGGAAATCTGGGCGATTGCTGAGGTTACAGGTGGTGATTCAACAGGTTTTGGGTTTTACTTTTCCACTGATGGTGGTGCGAACTGGCAGGGTAGGGTTTTAACCTGGTCCTTTATGGTCAAGGCACGGGCACTAACCATCTCACCAACTATCCCGGGGCGGGTATTAATCGGCGGTTCGGTGGGAAACCATCCCCGTTTATCTCTGACCACCGATTTCGGCAACAACTGGCTCGACCGCTCGGCAGGACTGGGGGGCAAATGTGTCTATGGCTGTACCTTTGTTCCTACTGACAGTTCCTCAATTGTCTGTGCGACCGACTCCGGTATCTATCGTTCAACAGATTTGGGATTAACCTGGACCCATCAGTTGACTTCTCCAGTTTACTCGGTTGCGTTTGCTCCGGTGGCGCCTTATAATGGCTATGCTGGCGGTGAAAATCTGGTTTACCGGACAACAGACATGGGAATGTCTTGGCGCACCGATACCGTGCCCCCCTTTACCGGTACCGGTACCCGATTTATTGCGATTAATCCGAACCGGCCACTGGAACTATTTGTAGGAAACGAATACGGTGTTTTCTATAGCACCAATGGCGGCTACGACTGGGTTTGTCGGTCTAGCAATTTTCGCAACCTTGATATTACTTTTCTCAACTGCTATAACGGGGATACGCTATTTGCCGGAGTTAAAGGTTATGGTATCCTCCATTCAACTAACGCTGGACTGGACTGGCAGTTATGGGGCAAAATGTTTCCCGGGGTAGGTTGGGTAAAATCGCTCGCGGTAAATCGGCGTCACCCGGACACGGTTGTGTGTGTAACCGACTGGGACAGCAAACTTCATCTCACGATTAACCGCGGTGACTCCTGGCAGAGTTACCAGATTGCGGATAATTTTCAACCCGCCGGTGTTGCCTATCATCCCCGGGCACAAGATACCCTTTATTCCTGGGGCGGCAAACCGGATTCAGTCAGCGCACCGCTGCGCTTTGCAGTTTATCGATCCACTGACCGCGGTCAGCACTGGAATTCGGTAATGGTGAGAGACCAGGGCTTTTGTTACGGGATGATATTTTCAGCAACCGGTGATACGCTAATCGCTTATGGAAGTAACGGGCCTAATCCGGCTGTTTTTCGTTCAGTTGACCGGGGGCGAACTTGGAGTTCACTGGTTAGTGGTATTTCCGGCAGCCCGGTTACTGACCTAAAAATTTCCCCGGCTGACCCTGGACGCTGGTTATGTGCAACACCGATGGGGGTTTTCAAAACCGAAAACTACGGTTCATTCTGGACAAACCTCGGACTTTCCGATGTCAACTGCGTACTCCCCGATACTATCAGCCCCAATGTCATCTGGGCAGGTACTGATACTCAGGGGTTTTTCTACACAACAAATCAGGGGGTTAGCTGGTTAAGGGATACGTTAGGTTTACCAGGCCGGTCGGTATCAATGTTACTCTCCCATCCCCAGCACCGGGGTGCGGTTTACGCCGGCATCAGCGGGCACAGCTTGTTGGGCAAAAACCTGTTCGGCATAAACGAGTTAATCAGTAATTACCAGGAACCGGCGGTCTTGCTCCGTCTTTCACCAACTACTACCAAGAATAACTGTCGGATTATTGTCCATCCCACTCCAGAGCGGGTTGAACTTTACGATGGGGCGGGGCGCCTGCGGGAAAAGATTTCGGTTCCGGAAACCGGGGTAGTAAATTGGCATCGGTCCGCTGCGCTCCCTGATGGTGTTTACCTCTTACTGGTTAAATATCACAAATGTCAACTTACAGAAAAATTAATTCTCCTCCGGTGACAACAGTTGCTCGTTTTTCCCCTTCGTCATTGCGAGCGAAGCGAGCAATCTCAAAGCGAGTGTTGACAGGGGGCAAAGTTTTGGTTATGCTAATTAACTACAAAAAAGGAGTTGCTAATTGGTTAGAATACGATTAACACGACTTGGCGCTCGTAACAATCCGGTGTATCGGGTAGTTGCAATTCACTCCCGGCGGGCACGCGACAGCCAATACCTCGAGGCACTTGGTCATTACGACCCGCGCCGTAAGGTCTTAAAACTTAACCTAAAACGGGTGGATTACTGGCTGTCCCGAGGTGCACAGCCTTCTAACACCGTGAACAAATTAATTGAGCGTTATCGTAAAACAACACCGGTTTCCCAGACTACTGGCGAACCGGGCGAACCTACCCTCTCCCGAGTGACCTCTCGGGAAACGGATAGCCTGACGGGGCAGATTGAGGGGTCTGCCTCTACAGAATCTCAGTCTGCAAACTAAAAAGGAGGAACGATGAAAGAACTGATCGAACACATCGCGAAAGCGCTCGTTGACCATCCTGATAAAGTCGAGGTCAAGGAGATCGCCGGAGAAAAGACCCTGATCTACGAACTCCGAGTTGGACAGGGTGACCTGGGCAAGGTCATCGGTAAAGAGGGGCGGACTGCAAAGTCCATCCGGGCGATTATCTCGGCAGCGGCAATGAAGCATGGTAAGCGGGCCCAACTCGAGATTCTCGAGTAGCGGTACCGATTATTCTGCGTTAAATACCAGCGGGGCAATTCACCGGTGCGCATTGACTTAATTTCCATATTCCCGGAGTATTTTGTCGGTCCATTTGAATGCGGTCCGACAAGGGTTGCCCGGGAAAAAGGACTCCTGGAAATTAGAATTGTGAATCCCCGGGATTTCACCACCGACCTGCACCGCACGGTGGATGATTACCCGTTCGGTGGTGGTGCCGGTATGGTGATAAAACCGGAACCCATTTTCCTGGCGGTAGAGAGTGTGAGACAGCCGGATTCGCGGGTGATTCTACTCTCGCCTCAGGGGGACCAGTTTAACCAGGTGCTGGCGCGCCGGTTCACTGAATTTCCCCACCTGGTTCTGATCTGCGGCCGCTATAAGGGGGTGGACGAACGCGTCCGGATGTTGCTGATTGACCAAGAGGTATCAATCGGCGATTATGTGCTGGCCGGCGGAGAGGCTGCGGCAGTGGTGATAATTGAAGCCATTGCCCGGCTTCTCCCCGGTGCGGTCGGAAATGAAGATTCAGTGGCAAGCGATTCCTTTGAAAACGGGCTGCTGGCTGCGCCAGTTTATACCCGTCCGCGCCAGTTTCGTGGTATTAGTGTACCCGAGGTTTTAATTTCTGGTAATCATGGTGCCGTGGCAACCTGGCGCCGGCAACAGGCGCTCCTGAATACTGCCCGCCGCCGACCTGACCTATTAAAAAATGTTAAACTAACCGAAGAAGAAAAACAATTTCTCAGCCGGGAACTGAAGATTTTGCCGGCACAGATTATTGGTAACGGTAGTGCGGGCTAAAATAGATTATGTTTTACGACCGATTAACTAAAATTTTGAGTTAATTAAAAGGGAGATAATTATGGCACAGAAAGTTAAAACGAAAAAGGACAATTCCGAAATTAAACCGGTAAATGCGTTACCAGTACCGGAGCCTGGAGACCTGGTGGATGTGCATATCCGCATTCGGGAAGGGGATAAAGAACGGATTCAGGTATTTCGCGGTTATGTGATTGCAGTTCGGGGCAGCGGTGACGGGAAAACCTTTACCGTGCGCCGGGTGAGCCAGGGGATTGGGATTGAACGAATTTTCCCACTCCGGGCACCGGTTATTGCCCGAATTGAAATCAAACGCAAAAGCCGGGTGCGGCGGGCAAAACTTTACTATCTGCGTGAAAAGACCGGTCGTGAGGCAGTACCGAAAGAACTCAAAACCGGTGAAAAATCTGGACTGCAAACTGGTAAAGAATAACGCCCTGGTCTGCGGTGTTGACGAAGTGGGCAGGGGCGCAATTGCCGGACCAGTAGTTGCCGCGGCGGTAATATTAAAAACCAAGCATCGTATTCCCGGTGTCAACGACTCCAAACTACTAACCCCCAAAGTACGGGCAGAACTTGTGCCCGAGATTAAGAAAAAAGCATTGGCAGTGGGAATTAGTGCGGTTCACTGGCGGATTATTGACCAGAAAAACATTGTTCAGGCAACCTTCAGCGCGATGCGGCGGGCAGTGGCAAGAGCACTCGCGCAACTCGGAACTGATTACCCAAAACGGGTGGTAGTCCTGGCAGACGGCTGGGCAATACCGCAAATGCCGCTGCCCTGTTACGGAATTACAAAAGGTGACCGGCAAAGCCAGGCAATTGCCTGTGCCTCAATCATTGCCAAAGTCTTTCGGGATGAACTAATGAAACGCTATGACCAGCGATTTCCAGGCTACGGTTTTGCTCAGCACAAAGGATATGGAACGCCGGCTCATATCGAGGCGCTCAGCAGATTAGGCATTTCACCAATTCATCGGCGGACCTTTGAACCGGTGCGGAGTCTGATTACCCCCGATACTCTTCCTGCACCGGCACAATCTCGTCGGCTCGAGCAACTAATTTTAACTGAGATTCTTTCCTCACAAAATTAAATCCTATGCGCAACCGGGAACTGGGCACTGCTGGTGAAGATGCTGCCCGGCGATTCCTTGAAAAACAAGGTTATAAAATAATTGCCACCAACTACCGCTCTCAACTCGGTGAAATTGATATCATCGGCGAAGACCAGGGCACGCTGGTATTTATTGAAGTTAAAACCCGGAGTTCAAACAAATTCGGTTCACCGGCAGAGGCGGTAACCAGAAAAAAACAGCAGCGGCTACACCAACTGGCAGCCATGTTTCTGATTGAACGCCAACTGGACAATATGCCGGTGCGATTTGACGTACTCAGTTTAACCAAAACCGGGAACCGGGTACAGATTGAACATATCCCTGGGGCGTTCTAATGCTGGCGACCCTTTTTTCTGGTGCGGTGTTCGGTGTTGACGGTTATCTTGTAACCGTAGAAACCGATATCGCCTACGGAATCCCGGTCTTCAATATTGTCGGATTACCCGATCCCGCGGTCAAAGAATCCCAGCACCGAGTTCAGGCAGCGATTAAAAATTCCGGACTCACATTTCCCAATCGCCGGATCACTGTCAACTTAGCACCGGCAGATATAAAAAAAGAAGGACCCGGATTTGACCTTCCAATCGCGACCGGCATTATCGCGGCAGCCGGTGGAATACCGGTGCATTCCCTCCACGGTTATGTACTATTAGGTGAACTCTCATTAGACGGCTCGGTCCGTCCGGTCAAAGGGGTTGTCGCAATAGCACTGGCAGCCCGGTCCGCCCAGGTGAAAGGTTTAATTGTACCAAAGGCAAACGCCACTGAAGCCGGTTTGGTCCCGGACCTAACCGTTTACGGTGTTGACTCACTGGTCCAAACACTAAATTTCCTTAAAGGGGTAGAAACGCTTCCCCCGGTGCAAACTGATGCGCAACTTCTTTTCCAGCAGGCAGGGGTTGCCGGTATCGATTTCTCAGAAGTACACGGACACGGGCATGCTAAACGTGCCTTGGAAGTCGCCGCGGCCGGGGGCCACAATGTCCTAATGCTCGGTCCACCTGGCAGCGGAAAAACAATGCTTGCCCGCAGACTACCAACCATTTTACCACCGCTCACCCTCGATGAGGCGCTGGAGGCGACCCGAATTCACTCGGTTGCCGGCATCCTGCCGCCCAATATCCCGATTATTGCACTGCGGCCCTTCCGCGCTCCGCATCACAACATTTCTGAACCCGGAATGATTGGTGGCGGCACCGTTCCCCGACCCGGAGAAGTTTCCCTTGCCCACAACGGTGTCCTATTTCTCGATGAATTACCCGAATTCCGCCGGGATGTCCTGGAAGCCTTAAGACAGCCCCTGGAAGACGGAGAAGTAACCATCGGGCGCGCACGTTCCACCTTAACCTTTCCGGCGCGGTTTATGCTCATTGCGGCGATGAACCCCTGTCCGTGCGGATTTTTCGGCGACCCAAAACACACCTGCACCTGCACTCCGCAAAAAATTCGGCGCTACCGCAGCCGCATTTCCGGACCGCTCCTTGACCGAATAGATATCCAGATTGAAGTTCCCGCGCTCCCTTATGCCCAGGTGGCGACGCGCCAGCCGGCAGAAACCTCAAACACAATCCGGGAACGGGTAATCCGCGCCCGCAAAACTCAACTCGCGCGCTTTGCACAACTAAATCTCCGCCGACCGCTATATGCCAATGCCCAACTAACCCCGGCACTAATCCGCCGTTATTGCTCAATAACCCCGCAAGGCGAAGAGGTAATGCGCACCGCGATTGACCATTACGGACTTTCCACCCGGGCATATCACCGGGTGCTAAAAGTCGCAAGAACGATTGCCGACCTTGAGGGTGTCGAACAAATTCAGCCCCGGCACCTAACCGAGGCGGTTCAGTATCGTACTCTTGACCGTAATCTCTGGTAAAAAGGGAGATTCTATGAAAAAACTCATTCATCAGATTGAACAAAAAAAAGCAAAAGTAGCGATAATCGGCATCGGGTATGTCGGACTACCACTGGCGGTCGAGATTGCCCGTGCCGGCTATGAAACAATTGCAATTGATGTTGACCCGGCTAAAGTTGCCGCGGTCAACCAGGGCAAAACCTATATCGCCGATGTACCCGCTGCCCAGCTCGCGGAAATGGTGCGTACTAAAAAACTCAAGGCGACCACCAATTACCGACTTTGCGCGGAATGTCAAATCATAAATATCTGCGTACCCACCCCATTTACCCCCTCCAAAGACCCGGATGTCTCCTATATCATCCAGGCAGGAAAACAGATTGGGCGTTATCTAAAAAAAGGACAATTGATTATTTTGCGCAGCACCACCTACCCTGAAACAACCGAAAAAGTACTATTACCGATACTCGAACAAACCGGCTTAAAAGTGGGCAAAGACTTCTATCTTACCTTTGCGCCGGAACGGATTGACCCGGGCAACAAAAAATGGACAATTCGCACCACGCCGGTAGTAATTGGTGGTGTTACTCCCAGCTGCACCCAACTCGCCTGCCGATTCTATGCCCAGATTGTCGACAAAGTAGTACCGGTTTCCTCTGCCCGGGTGGCTGAAATGTCCAAATTACTCGAAAACATCTTCCGCAGTGTCAACATTGCCCTGGTAAACGAACTCGCGCGTATGTGTGACCGGATGGGCAACATTGACATCTGGGAAGTAATCAACGCTGCGGCGACCAAACCCTTTGGCTATATGCCTTTTTATCCCGGTCCCGGGATTGGTGGGCATTGTATTCTGATTGACCCTTATTATCTGGCTTGGAAAGCAAGGGAATTCGATTTTCATTCCAATTTCATTGAGCTCGCTGCCGAAACCAATGAGGCGATGCCCTTTTTTGTCCTGGACCGGATTCTGGAGGTGCTCGGAATCAACGGTGTGCCGGCAAAGAATGCCCGGATTGTAATTATCGGTGCCGCGTTCAAGCGCGATGTTGACGACACCCGTCATTCGCCCGCGATTAAGGTGATGGAACTTTTGCTTAATAAGGTGAGGGGGATTGAGTATTGTGATCCTTATGTTAAGGAGGTGGAGGTTGGGGGGAAGCGATTTCGGGCAAAGCCTCTTACCGAGCGGTTACTCAAGAAGGCAGACTGCGTGGTGATTCTTACCGACCACAGTTGCTTTGACTATGATTTAATTTTGAGGGCAAGCCGGTTGATTGTTGATACCCGGAATGCGATTAAACGCCGGAATGTGAAAAAACTTTATACCCTGGGCTACCGGATTAAGCGCGACTCGACTTAATCGCTAAATACCCAGGACTCAATAAAACTAACGATTTCCTCAAGGGCAGCCTGAACTGCCGGTGAAAGCTGGTTACCGGTTGCTGTTTTTGGTCTGATTCCCAGCAGGTAGATTTCAGCTCCGGTTTCCGCGTGAATTAAATCGGCAACAAGACTCAGTGGTGGATTATGGGTGGAAAACCCGGCGACCATCAGGTTACCAAATTCGGCTCGGTCAAAAACCCGGAATTCCCCGGGCTCACCATTGAACAGGCAGGCATCGACAATTAACACCCGGTCAGGTCTTGCGTCAATCACCGGTCCCAGATAGTTTTCCGGAACGACCCCGGCATCAAAAATGATTGCTCGGGTCCGATTTCTTTTTTTCAGCAGTTCAGCAATCCGGGTGCCGACGCCGTCGTCCCCCCGTTCCCAATTACCCACGGTCAGGATAACGGTCTTCAAATCCGACGCGGGCGTGATTTCAGCCACTTTGCTTCCCGGACATAATTACCCAGCCAGGGCACCGAACCGCAATATTTTTCCCAGCTGATTATTCGGTCGGCATAGGCATCGGCGCTATCCACTCTCCCGATGCCCTCCCAGGCATAAGCCATTTTAAGGTAGTTCTCGGCACGGCAATAACGGTTATTCGGAAAATTAGCCATGATATCGGCATCAAGCTCCCGGCACAGACAGATGACCTGCTGAAAATTACCCATTTTTAGATAGATATCGCGCAGCAGACGCCGGGCGGCACGATTGTCAGGATAACGGCTCAGCAGTTGCTGACAGGTTTTAATTGCAGCCTCATAATGCTGGTCCTCCTTGTACATAAAACCGAGCATAAATTCGGCCATTGGCTGAAGCAGTCGGGCGTTTTTCCGGGCAGATTCCATCATTTCATAAGCCCGCTGCCTGGATCCGAGCAATCCGAGCCCCAGACAATAGCGGTCAGCGGTGGCTTTAAAATACTCAACGACCGCAAGTCCAAATAACGCGTCATACAGTTTCGGATCAAGCGCCAGTGCTTTTTCAAGATGGGATGGCACCTTGAGCATGGTCAAAAAGGCATTAAGTTTTTTATTCTGCCAGGAAAGCAGATTCGCCCGATTAAGCAAAGTTAAACCAAGATAAAGGTGGGCGCGGGCATCGGCTGGATTCGCTTTCAACCGCCGGGCACAGATTTGCATAACCCGTTCCCCGGTCCGGTAAAACGAGTCCACGAGCGCGGTATTTCCCGAGTCATAAATCAAAAGCTGAATAAGGCAGGACTGCCAGAAAAGCCCGGCAATTTCACCACCCGGTTGCTGACAGATTTTCTGCACCCACTCGGCAGCCGCGGTATAGTTCTGCTGGTAGGTCAAATCCCGGGCGCGGAGTATATACTCACCATCACACCTACTCAGGTGTGCGGGCAAACGCTGGGCAAAAATTTTGAGCGCGAAAACCAGACTAACGCTCAGCAACCACCTCAATCTCAACCGCTGCTCCTTTCGGCAGTGCGCTCACCTGCACAGTCGAACGGGCAGGATAGGGCTCTTGAAAATAACGGGCATAAATCGCATTTACCCGTGCAAACTCATTCATATCGGTAATAAAAATCGTCGTTTTTATCACCCGGTCCAGACCGCTACCTGCCGCGGCTAGTACCGCAACTAAATTCTTCAACACCTGCTCGGTTTCGGTTTCTATTCCCCCGCTAACCAACTTGCCGGTCTGCGGGTCAATTCCGATCTGACCTGAGGTCCAGACCAGGTTACCAACAACCACTGCCTGGCTGTATGGCCCGACCGGTTCTGGTGCATTTTCGGTCCTAACCACTTGCCTCACCTTGCCTCCTTTCAGCAACCATAATAAAGATTAAATTCCCAGGGATGGGGACGGCGGGCAATTGCCTCAACCTCAATCATTTTCAAATCAATCCACTTCTCAATTGTTTCCTCAGTAAACACACCGGGTTCAACCAGATAACGATGGTCACGCTTCAATTCTGCCAGTGCCTCAATCAGATTTGCCGGGAGCAGTTTACTACGGGAACGCAATTCCCGGGTTCCGCCCCGGCTCGTTTCGGGCAGACCCGGGTCAACTTTGCGCCTGATTCCATCAAGACCGGCAAGCAGAATCGCCGCCAACGCGAGATAAGGATTGGCGGTACCATCCGGGACCCGCAATTCAATTGCCATCTTTTTCGGATCCCGGATATACCCTGGAATCCGAATCGCAGCAGTGCGATTGGCGACCGAAAAAAAAGCCTCAGTCGGGGCTTCATAACCAGGCACCAGGCGCCGGTAAGAATTGGTACTCGGGTTAGTTAATGCACAAAGTGATGGGATATGCTCCAGCAGCCCGCCGATGTAATGCCGGGCAAGCTGGGAAAGACCGATTTCATTATTCCGGTCTCCGAAAAGAGAACTTCCCTTTTTAACCAAAAACTGATGAATGTGCATCCCGGAGCCAGGCTCATTATAAATCGGCTTAGGCATAAAAGTGGCGCTTTTACCCTGCTGAAATGCGAGATTGCGGATAATATATTTAGTCAGAATTACCGCATCACCAGCCCGGTGCGCGGGCAGAAAATTAGGTTCAACCTCTACCTGCGCATACTTGCCCCCTTCGTGGTGATGATATTTAACCGGAATACCACAGGATTTCATTAGATTCACCAGTTGGCTCCGGAAACCGGCACTCCGGTCAAACGGCGGAGCAACATGATAGGCGCTACCTTTGAACAGCGCCACGCCGCTCTGGTCATCATGCTTCAGTTCCTCGCTGGTTACCCGATAAACTGCCGAACTCTCATCGGTCCAGAACTCAGCGGTGGTAAACAGATAAAACTCAAATTCGGTTAGAAACATAATTTCATCGCAGCTGGTTGCTTTTTTAACCGCTGCGACTGCCTTCTTCAAAATAAAACGGGGGTCATGTTCATAGCGGGTGCCGGTTTTGGGATCATAAATATCGGCAAAACAGGAAACGGTCGGCTCAGCGGCAAACGGTTCAACAAACGCGCTATCCAAATCCGGTTTGAGAATCATATCTCCGCATTCAACTTTGCCGAACCCGGCAACTGAAGAACTGTCAAACCCGATGCCATTCGCCATCGCCTTTTCAAGATTTTCAACCGGGATTGTCACATGGCGCAATCGTCCCAACAAATCACAGTATTTAATATCAATAAACTTAACTGCCATCTCCGATTTTAAAGACTCATTTTCCCTGCGCATAATTTAAGATTGCCGTAAAAACCACCAATGTCAACATATTCAGGTGATACTCGGCAGGTTACCATGCCTGATTGCAATCAAATCACGAAGGCGGGTCTGTAAGCCGGGTTCTGTACTCCTTACGGAGCGACGGTCATTTCTCTTGGATGCGCAGTTGCCCGCGCACCTCCAGCGACCTACCCGGGAATGATAGCGGACCGGGCAAGTCCTCTTCCCTGTTTGGTCTTGCACCAGGCAGGGTTTGTCCATCCGGTATGTCACCATACCGGATAGTGCGCTCTTACCGCACTTTTTCACCCTTACCAGCCAGCGGTAACCTCAACCCGCTGACTGGCGGTATAGTTTCTGTGACACTTTCCGTCTGACTGCGGTCACCCGCAGACAGCCTCGCTCTTAACGAGTGCCTTGCCCTTTGGTGCCCGGACTTTCCTCAGCTCCATGCGGAGCCGCGACCGTCCGACCCGCCATCAGAATATTATAGATTATTTTTCCTTATTATCAACTCTGGATTCGTCAGAATACCGCCGAATATTATCCGGCACCTGCTGCAAAGTTGTCCTCATTATTTTGGGTGCGGGTTTGAAACTAACAAGATAGTGGAACTGATTGAGCTCAGAATGGGCGATTGGGAGCAAGCCCGCTTGCTGGCTAAAGGCAAGGAGTTCAGGATAGGCGATACGGTCTGAGATTGGTGGCCCTGGTGGCGGATCGGTTTTGGTCCATTCCACGATGACCAGTGTGCCATTTTTCTTAATTAAACGTCGGGCTTCGGCAAGTGCCCGTGCCTTATCCTCAACCTCATGCAAAACCAGTGCCATCAAAATCCGGTCTGCGCAGGCAGGAGGCAGGGGGATTTTTTCTGCCCGGGCAACAATAAGTTTCAGGTTCGCCTTTTTACCTTTCAGGTTCTCTTTAAGTCCATTGAGCATCTTCCGGGAGATATCAACCGCAATTACCCTGCCCTTTTTACCTAAAATTTCCAGTGCGGGAATCGCGAAATAACCGGTACCGGCACCAATGTCAATCAAAATATCAGTCGGGCGCAAGTTTAAAGCGGCAAGAACCACCGGAATGGGCAGACGCTGTTGGCGTTCCGGACTATGGAGGGTTGCCCGGTCTTCAGGATTAAACCGATGGGGCACAATTCACCCCTTGATTTCGCTAACCGCATTAAGCACCGCCTGGACGATAATCTCAGCCGGAATTGTCTCATAGCTGCGGTTGTTCAATTCCACAGTCCGGCATTGGGCAGTGCCGCACACATCACAGCAGGGGCTGGTTCCGGTTCGGGCGCCAAGATAGGATTCTAATGGCAGACCATTAATTAAAATAAGATTAGATGCCTGTGGATTCTGCTGAAATTCAGCCAAGGTGAGTGCCCTTTTCTCCAGCACAATCTCAATATTCTTTTGGGCAAGAATAGGTTTAAGAATTATCAAGGCATCGTTCAATTCCTGTTCAGTTAAGTTGCATCGCGGACAAGTTTTGTCCTGGTTTAACAGTCGTTGCCACTGGATTTTAATAATTTTAATCATAATTATTATTGTAATAATTACCGGCACAGATTCAAAATTTTACCCTTCTCAGTTATCTTTAGCCACGCCACGATCGCGCCGCGCAATCACATTACTTTTTTAGTCATTACGCGGGCGCTCTGTTTCTGGCGGGGGGCGAAAGCCACAAGCCCGAAGCAATCTCTATGCGGGTGATCGGGGTGCTATCGCTACGAGATTGATGTGGCTTTTCCACCTGTTAGAAGCAGTGCGGCTGCCTGTGGCAGCCGCACTATATTGAGGGGATGGATTGTCCCTATCTGCCGGTTATAGCAAAAGGCAGAGTGGATCGTTCATTTACGCCTTTGCAGTTCCTTTTCCAATAACTCAATACGATGCATAAGTTGCTGAGAATGCTCTTTTTCCTGTTGCAGTTCCTCATACAGTGCCTGGATTGCGGCAAAGAGCACGCCATCCGCATCTGCCATATTGATGGTTTTATCACTCTCACCAACCCCGAAGGCGTTCTTGAAGTCCTGTGCCACCGGACCAAGGTGTCTGGTGCCGTCAGTCTGGTCCTTCATCCGGTAATACCGCACCCGCAGTTCAGCAACCCTGCGCAACAGCTCCTTTTTATCAACCGGTGCAAAGTCGGTTTTGTTAGTGCTGTCACACGCACTTGCCCAGGAGTTTGAGCCGCTGGCAAGCACCACGCCGGTGGTCATCCCGGCATTGGAGAAAAACCAGGTGCCGCCCCGTGCCCGAACCCGGAACTGGTCATTGCCAGTGGTATAAACCGATTCCGATGCTGATACCGCGCTGTCGCTCCAGACAAATGAACCATTGTGATTTGCCCGGGCATATCTACCCGCAGCAAAACTGGCATAACCACGGGCGATGTTGGCGTATCCACCTGGAACCGTGGCATAGTAGCCCGAGGCGGTGATGCGAGACCCGCCGGCAACCGTGCAGTATGCATAATTCTGGCCGTTTGTGCCGGTTGTGCAGGTAACACCAAGGTTTACATGGGTAAAGCGGTTATTACCCCAGAGCATATTATTAGCACCACCACGTGCAATGCCCAGTCGCCTTATTGTGTAAAGCACTGATTCCGGTGTGCCTCTAACCCAGGCATTATTATCAAACTCATCATTTGCTGCTGCCCAGGCAGTTCCATTCCACTTTAAAACCTGTCCGACACCAGCGCCGTTCTGGTCCAGGGTCTGCGCCTTTTCTGAAAGAAAACTATAAGCCGCTGAGACAATCCTTAACCTGGGTGTTAACTCTGGTGCTATTCCCACCTGCAAACTGAGCCAGACTGTGCCGGCATCTGGTAATGAGGTTATCGGGGTAACCGCACCGAGCAAAGCGGAAAACAGGCCGTTTCTCACCATTATTGTCTGGGCTTCGGTCCAGAACGGAGTGCCACCGGTCTCCTGCTGATACAGCCGGAAGGTCAACTGATAGTTTCCATCCGGCACCGGGTTGCCCAGGCTATCGGTCAGTCTGCCCTGATAAGAGAGCATTCCTGGAATGGTGATGGCATCGGTTGGGATTAGACTGGTGGTCTGTTTTACCGGCAAGGCGGCACTGCCGGCTGAGGGAGAAACTGCCGCCACATCCTCATTTGCTATGGTCAAACCGACCAGAGCAATTATGAGCATCAGCATTTTGTTGGTGTGCACTTATCCTCCTTCCACTTTACTATTACCTTCCCAATTAACCAAAGATATTAACACTTAAAATTTTCCTGTCAAGTTTGTCCTTTGCGGGTAACCTGGATGCTGTCACTTTGAGATTGCCATTTGCGCTAACAGTATCAATAGCGGCAGAAGTTGGCACAAACTGGGCAAAGGCAAGGTTGGCAAGAATCAGGATGCAAAGCAGCCGTGCCATAGGTTACCTCTCTTGCGGTTGTTCTGGTTTGGGCGGGTTCTTCATCTGCTCATAGCGTTTTCTGCCTTCAGCGGTGCGGAAGTTGATGCCCTGCGCCTTGCCCTCCCGCTCCAGTTGCCCCATGCAGCCGACAAGCCCTTCGTCATCAAGCATCGTGCCGGTTAAAGCACCGGTCTTTGATTGCTCAACCGGTAAGAGGCGCCTTGTCACTTCCGCAGTTACATCGGTCCGCTCGCCGGTAACCTGCCAGTAAACCTTGGTTCCTGCAGGACCACCAATCACGAACCTGTTGCCGGTAATATCCTCAGCCACATACACAACCTCTTTTGTGCCAACACCGGTTAACTGGATATGTGGATTTCTGAGAAGGAGAGAGAAGTAATCGGGCAATTTCACTTCGGCTCTGCCATTGGTGCCAATAACAACACTTCCTTCGTAGATATAGCGCAACTCGGGTCCGGCTACGCCGTAGTGGTTGAGAATTTTCCCGTATGGGTCAAGGGGATGGTCAATTGCGAAGACATCGCTTCCTTGAACCACGGTCTGGCAACGAATTTGATTTGACCCGGTGGCTCTTGTACCGTTAAATGCCGCGGAGTTATCATAACCTGATGGCACAACCGAACGAAGACCAACCGCAAAACTGTAATTTGCTGCTGCGGTGTCTGCATACCCGCCAGCAACCGTGGCAATGTCGCCTGAGGCGGTGTTGTTCCACCCGCCGCCAACCGTTGCGCTGTTGCCCGAGGCGGTGTTATGTTCTCCGCCGCCAACCGTAGCAGTTAAGGCTGAGGCGGTGTTGAAAAGCCCGCCGCCAACCGTGGCATCGTTACCCGAGGCGATGTTGCCATATCCGCCGCCAACAGTAGAATTTACTTGGGTAGCGCTATTACCATTGCCGCCACCAACAGTAGCGGCGGTGGCTCCGGCGAGATTACTCGCTCCTCCACTAACAGTTGCGGCTTCATTTGTGGCCAGATTGTGATATCCGCCCCCAACTGTGGGATAGAGATAGTCCTGGCCGTTTGTGCCGGTTGTACAGGCAACACCAAGGTTGGTATGGGTGATCCGATAAGAACCATAAAGCATATTGTTAGCACCGCCGCGCGCAATGCCCAGTTGCCTTATTGTGTAAAGCACTGAGTCCGGTGTGCCTCTTACCCAGGCATTGTCACCCTGACCGATGCTGTCGTTTCTCGGTGCCCAGGCAGAGCCGGTCCATTTCAGAACCTGACCGGTTGTCGCACCGGCGCGCTGAATCTTTGCCATAGTGACATTGGTGTCGGCAATATCTGGTGTTTGCACCTGTCCGTCCTGAATCTTGGCACTGGTAACCGCATTATTAGCAATCGTCGGGTTGGGATAGGTGCCGGTTAAATCACCGCCAGCTGGACCTGAAGGCGGACCACCAGCACTGTCATTTGCCGGGGCCCACTGAGTGCCGTTCCATTTAATAACCTGACCGGTTGTTGCAGCAGATTGGTTTATCTTTGCCATCGTTACCTCGCCATTGCCAATCTTGGCACTGGTAACCGCATTGTTCGCAATATCCGCGCTGGCAATTGTGCCATCAACAATCATAACTGAAGTTATGGAGTTTGCCTGGTTTGTGCGGACAAAGGCGGTGGTGTCTTTGCCCTGCAAAAGGTCAGAGTTGGCAGCCCGCTCACTCAAGAAACTGAATGCCGAACTCACAATCCTTAACCTGGGTG